>Ga0160505_100001_pt1 | contig 671356 bp, 648 predicted proteins | sample DIDeMG_FD_108225 | JGI IMG/M metagenome (GOLD analysis project Ga0160505, IMG submission 108225) | Enriched chicken feces microbial communities from UW Madison campus, WI, USA - DID2874_E49_Stillage MG | ecosystem: Host-associated > Birds > Digestive system > Large intestine > Fecal ... | reverse complement strand
CCACCTTTCCCATCTAAGTATTCTTGAACTACTTTCAATTTGAATTTAAAACTATATTTAGCCATAAAAAATACCGACCTCCAAGAGTTAGATTTTGGTCTAACTTTTGGGGGTCGGCTCAATGTGCTCCTTCGAGGTGTTTTTATAGGTATTAGCTTTTTGAAAACTGTGCTTCATACAATTTCTTATAGAAGCCGTCTTTCGCCAATAGTTCTTGATGACTGCCGACTTCAAGAATGTGTCCGTGATCCAAGACGAGGATCTGATCCGCGTTTTGAATCGTTGATAGCCGGTGAGCGATCACGAAGCTGGTGTGATCTTTCATCATGGCAAGAAAAGCATTTTGAATTTTCTGTTCCGTTAATGTATCGACAGAACTAGTGGCTTCATCAAGGATCAGCATGGATGGACGGCTGATCATGGTTCGAGCGATCGTCAATAGCTGCCGTTGCCCGTCTGAAAGTTTGATGCCTGCTTCCCCGACGATAGTATCCAGTTTATCTGGGAGGCGCATTACGAAGTCATACATATACGCGTCCTTCAACGCGGCATAGATTTCTTCATCCGTCGCTGATTTGCGGCCATAGCGCAGGTTTGCCCGCAGGCTGCTGTCCATCAACCATGTTTCCTGCAAGACCATTCCGAATTGCTGGCGCAGACTGTCCCGTGTAAAGTGACGAATGTCTGTCCCATCGATCAGGATTCTTCCTTTGTCTACTTCGTAAAAACGCATCAAAAGATTCACGAGTGTCGATTTCCCGGCACCGGTCTTTCCGACGATGGCGATGGTTTCACCCGGTTCAACCGTCAGATTAAAGTCTTCGATCAGCGGTTGGTCCTTTTGATAGGCAAAATCCACATGATCAAAAATCACGTTGCCATTTGCGCCTGACAGTGTGCGTGCATCGGCATCGTCCACTTGCTCGATCGGTTCCTTCAGCAATTCAAACGACCGGTCCAAACCAGCGATCGCCGTTTGGATCTGGATCGTGATCCCAGAAAGCTCAATGAAGGGTTTTGTAAACTGACTCGAGTAGATCGTAAAGCTGGAGATGATCCCGATCGTTACATTGCTTCCTGCTCTCAGTGCCAATAATCCTCCGACAAGTCCGACCATCAGGTACGCCAAATGATCCACGAAGCGTGAGGAAGGGTTGGTCAAGGAAGAAGCGAACTGTGCTTTTTGTCCACGAACGTAGAGCTCTTGGTTTAATGCTTCAAAATTCGTCTGATTTTGGTCTTCACGTTGGAATGCCTTCACGATTTTCTGATTTCCCACCATCTCTGTGATAAATCCAGAAATCGATCCGACTAGTTTTTGTTGGCTGGTGAAATATTTCTGAGAGGTGCGAGCGACGATATAGGTGATCAAGAAGATGATCGGTGTCGCTACCAATACCACCAGTGCCAAAATAGGGCTAAGATAAAACATAAAGACTAGCGCAACCAAGACGACGGTCATGCCGGAGAATACTTGGTTGAAGACAGCCGAGATCGCTGTAGAGATATTGTCCATGTCATTCGTAAAGCGGCTGACGATATCCCCTTGAGAGCTTTGGTCATAATAACTCAAAGGTAATTTATTCAAATGAGTAAAGGTTTCTTCCCGCAATTTCGCGACAGAATCAAAGGCAACCGTATTTCCTAGACGTTGAATGAAATACTGGCTGACGACCGTCACTAAAAAGATTCCGACAAACAACTGCAGAATGTGAAAAAGCCGGGTAAAATCAACGGCGCCTTGATCCACCATTTGATCGACAGCGACCCCGATATAATAAGTCATCAGGACGGAGGTGACCCCGCTGGCGATTCCCAGGATGATCGCAGCGATCAGTTCTTTTGGATACGCTGCAAGGTAAGGCACGAATAATTTTAAGGAGTGGAAAAAATTCTTCTTCTTGATCATTCTGCAAGCCCTCCTTCCTCTTGGGATTGTACCAGTTCTTGGTAAAGTTTCGATTCCCGCAATAAGGATTCGTGCGGTCCTTGCGCCGCGATTTTGCCATTGTCCATCAACAAGATCGTTTCTGCATCTTGGATCGAACGCAGGCGTTGGGAAATAATGATCACGCCGCAATCCAAATCACGTTTCAACGCTTGACGCAGATCCAAGTCTGTTTGGTAATCCAAAGCAGAAAGAGAATCATCCAGGATCAATAATTTCGGTTTGCGGATCAGTGCACGAGCGATCGTCAAACGTTGGCGCTGACCGCCGGAGAAGTTTTTCCCGTTTTCTAAGATGGGAGTATCCAATCCTTTAGGCAGCGTCTCAACAAATTCGCTGGCTTGTGCCGTGGCTAATGCCTGCCAACACTCCTCATCCGTCGCGTCGGCTTTTCCCCATTGGAGATTCTCGCGGATCGTACCGCTGAATAAGACGGCTGTTTGCGGAACAAGTGCGATTTCAGAACGCAAGTTATTCAAATGCCAGTCTTTTACATCGCTGCCGGCAAAACGAACAGTGCCCTTTGAGGCATCATAGAAGCGTGGAATCAAGCTGATCAATGTAGATTTCCCGCTGCCCGTCGCCCCGGTGATCCCCAAAATTTTATTTTCCTGCAATGTGAAGGTAATGTCCTGCAACGCGAGCCCAGACTTTTCGGTATAACGGAAATCCACCGCTTGAAAGTCGATCAATGGTGCTTGTTCATCAGGCTGTGCGATCGTACCGGTATCCTCTAAGGTCGTTTCTGTTGCGAAAACTTCGTTCAATCGAGCTGCTGAAGCCGCAGCACGTGTGAATAAAACCACCAAGTTAGAAACAACGATCAACGCTAAAAGCATTTGGTTCATATAGTTGATCAGCGCCAAGACTTGCCCTTGCTCCAAGTTTCCAACATTGACTTTGAAGCCGCCAAAATAAAGCAAAGCCACCACGCCGGCGTTCATGATCAAGGTCGTGCTAGGAGAAAGAAGGGCAGAGATGTTTGCGACCCGTTGATTCAGCCGCGAAATATCTTCTGTTTCTTCATTAAAGTGATCCGTTTCTGTTTTCGTACGAGCAAATGCCCGAATCACACGCACACCACTTAAATTTTGTGTCACTAGCTGGTTCAGCTGATCCAGCTTCTGCTGGATGACTTTATACAGCGGCACAGAGTAATGAATGATCAAAAAAAGAATCAAACAAAACAACGGCAATAGGATCAAGAAAATGATCCCCATCTGCCAATCAATATAAAAAGACATGATGACGGACCCAATACTTAAAAAGGGTGCACGGACGACCAAACGAATCAGCATCGCTAAGGCCCCTTGCATTTGGTTGATGTCATTCGTCATACGAGTGATCAATGTGTCTGTACCAAAACGGTTCAATTCATTATGGGAAAAGCTGTTGATCTTTTCCATCAGTCGATTCCGCAGAACAGTCCCAAAGCCTTGAGACGCGATCGACGCGTAGTATTGACAAATCAGTGCACAGAGCAATCCGACGATGGAGAGGCCCAACATCGCGACCGCCATCTCGATCACTTTGCCCTGGTCTCTCTGGGCGATCCCTTCATCTACCAATCGAGCCATGAATAGAGGCAGGATCAGTTCGAAGACGGCTTCTAAGAATTTGAAAAATGGGCCAAGGATGATCTGTTTGCGATAATCTTTGGCGTAACGTAAAAGCTGAAACATATGACTTCCTCCAATATATATATAGTAGATCATTATCGAAAATAGGATCCCTTCCATTGTAACGTATTTGTCAAACAACTCCGACAAATATACTCTATGAAACAACGGACTTCTTCCATAATAAGGCCGTTGATCTTGGAGCCTTCTCAAATAATGACAGACCGACTATGAAAACAACGGTGGCTTCTTTCTCGTGAAACTGGCAATTTCTTTTCATCCATGGAATAATTGGAACTAGTTCTTAATAAAAAAGGTGTCATTTTACGGTGTGCAAATCGACTGACAGAATATGAACAAGAAGGGCTGCTCTTGCGGGGCCTTCACAGAATGGAGGGGAAAAATGGAACAAATCTTTACAATCGTCGTGCTATTATTTTTTTGCTATTCCTTTATCGGCTGGCTGTGGGAGACGGTCTACTGTTCGATCAAAGCCAAACATTTCATGTATCGAGGATTCCTGTTGGGGCCGATCACGCCCATCTATGGCTTTGGGGTCGTAGGGGTCCTTTACCTGATCGAACCCTATCAGAAAAATATCGTATTACTATTTTTCTTGGCGCTGGTATTGGTCACCGCATTGGAATACCTCACAAGCTTCCTTTTAGAAAAAATCTTTCATTTAACCTTGTGGGATTATAAAGAAGTCCCATTGAATATCAATGGTCGTGTAGCAGTTCCAGTATCGATTTTTTGGGGATTGGCCTGTGTTTTCATCGTGCGGGTCCTGAATCCGTATTTGATGCAGGTAGTATTTGGTTGGCAGCAACGGTTTGGCATGTTTTTACCGATGCTCTTGTTGATGCTCACGAGCTTTGACTTAGGCTTCACCCTTGCCAACTTAGCATCACTGCGACAAGCGATGACGAAGATGAGTGTGACGATCCAAGACAAAAAAGAGCAGCTCCGTACAGATATCGGAGATTTGAAGGTGGCGGCAGAGGGACGCCTGCAAAACCGCCAGTGGTTGTCAGAAATCAAAGAACAGCCGGAGTGGCGCAGACAGTTGCCGAAGTTGAATTTTCAAGAACGCCGCTTTTTAAACAGCTTTCCAAATATGAAATCCAAGGAACTAAAGAGTCCGTTAACAGAGATCCGTCAGTTATCTAAAGAGCTGCGGAAAAAATAATGTTACAAAAATATGACAGAAGTTTGGCCTTTCGATCCTTGAGGGGCCAAACTTTTTTTGACTTTTTAATCAAAATAAACCAAATGTTACTAAAACATGGGTCATTTTGTAATGAAATGTAATATCGTTGACATAAAAAGTCGCCGATTATTTCGTATAATGACGAAGGGTAAATAGAAAGGTGGACTTTTTAAGTGAGAAAGAAAACGTTTGGGTTCGTCGCCACGCTATTGTTGGGTGCTAACGTACTTTTACCAGTCTTTGCACAGGCAGAGTCACTGAATGAATTAGACCAAAAAGAATCCGCGATCGCTCGTCAAAGCGACAAAATCAGTGGAGAATTACAGATCGCCCTGAGCGATGTAAATGAGAAATACCAGGAGGTAAACGATATCCGTACAAAGATCAGTCAGAATGAAGCAACACTAGAAAAGACAAAATCTGAGATCGTTGAAACGGAGAAAAAGATCGAGCAGCGGAAAGAAGCCATTGCTGAACGAATGAAGGCCGCGCAAGTGAGCGGAATGACCGATCGTTCAATCAGCGCCTTACTAGAATCAAAAGACCTTGGCGAATTCTTGAACCGTGCATTTGCGATGTCCGTGATCCAAAACGCGGAAAAAACAAAAGTCGCCAGTTTGGGCGAAGCCAAAGACACGCTGTCAGAATTAAAAACAACACAAGAAAAAACACAGGCCCAATTAAAAAAAGACAGCCAGAGTCTTGAATCGGAAACAACGAAGCTAGACGATAAAATGGCCTACTTAAAACAAGAGTTAGCCGATAATAAGACCAGCTTAGAGAAAATCAGCCAAGACAAAGAAGTAGAAAAAGCACGTCAAGCGGCTGAAAAAGCTCAAAAAGAAAAAGCAGAAAAAGAAGCCAAAGAAGTTGCTGCTGCAAAAGCCGCCGAAACAGAAAAAGCGGAGAAAAATGCCCAAGCCGCAGCTGCTCAGGCACAGGAAAAAGCGAAGGTAGAAGCTACTACAAAAGCAGCCCAAGCATCAACGGAAGCTTCAAAAGCCTCTGCGCCTGCATCAAGTGCACAAGTATCAACGACACAAACAAGTGAACAACCAAAACCAGAACCCGCAAAACCAGCCGCACCAAGTACGCCGACAACATCCGGCCGCACGATGCAAATGGAATCAACGGGATATTCATGTGCTGAATCCGTCAACACCTTCTTCACAGCGATGGGGATCGACTTACGTCAAAACCCGCAAGTCGTTGCCGTTGATCCAAGCGTCATTCCTTTAGGCTCAATGGTAGAAGTATCCGGCTACGGCATTGCGATCGCTGGAGATACAGGTGGCGCAATCAAAGGGAACATCATCGATTGCCATTTCCCGACCGTAGAACAATGCATCCAATGGGGCCGCCGCTCAGTAACCGTGACAGTCATCAGCTAATCAATCAACAACCAAGAACCGCTTGAAATCAAAAGATTTCAAGCGGTTCTTTTGCGAGTTCCACTTCCTGCTTTAGCAGGTTAGTGGAATCGTATGCGAACGGACAATAAAACATTTTCGGCCCCTCGAAAAGGTCGCTAAAAAGGGAATTGGTGAATTTCAACTAATTTGTTTAAATAGTCTTTCTTTACTCCTTTTTAAACTAAACGGTGAGGGACGATAGAGAATCATTTTTATGAAGTTTGCGTTTTTATTGTGAATAAACAGAATGATTATCAATTGCTCTACCTGAATATCATTTATGAAGATACATTAACTATTTGTTTTTCTGCTATTAATAATAAAAAATGGGATTTTATTTCCAACAATCAAATTTTACTGGATTATAGAAATTATTGAGTAGTTGTTTTCGAGAAATGAGGGACTTGTTATGGAACTATCGATACGATAAAGACGAAAACCGCTTGGTGTCTTAGAATGATTATCGTTTAGCAGACACCCCTTCATTAGACCAAGTATCATTTTAAGTTATAAAAAGAGACAAACGAAGACGTCTAAATGTCTTTTTTTGACACTTTGAAATTTTAATTGGTTAACAGACACCAAAAAATACTGTATCGTTATCTGTGTAGAATAACTCGTGTTACTTTAAAAAAATGATTAAGCGGAAAGGTGTATGTAAAATGATTAAATTGTATACTTCAGCAAGCTGTACTTCATGTAGAAAAGCCAAAGCATGGCTTATAGAAAATGGGTTGGATTTTGAGGAAAGAAATATTATGTCAGAGCCGTTAACCACTGAGGAGATCACAGAAATTCTAGCATTGACCGAAACTGGAACAGATGAAATTATTTCGACACGCTCCAAAGTTTATGAGAAATTAGACCTTGATTTTGATGAGTTGCCGTTGAGTGAGGTAGTGGAGATTATTGAAAAACATCCAAGCTTATTAAGACGTCCGTTGTTATTTGATGAAACCAAATTTCAAGTTGGATACAATGAAGATGAAATCCATCAATTCATTCCACGAGACATTCGCAGAATCACTTCAAAGAAAATGGCTAAGATTTTGCTTTATATGGATTTGCAGAAAGAAAGTCTTGTATAAGACATGATCATAGATAAATCCCCCCGTCGTTCCTTTGTTAGGGAAGAACGACGGGGGGATTGTTTTTTAGTTTTCTTTTTTTAAGTGTTACGGATTAAATAATCAAAGGCACCAAGAGCCGCAGTAGCCCCTGAACCCATAGAAATGATGATTTGCTTATAGGCGCTGTCGGTACAATCGCCTGCCGCAAAGATTCCTTCTACGTTAGTGGCACCGTGCTTGTCGACTAAGATCTCACCACGATCGCTTAAAGCGACAGATTCAGTAAGCCACTCGGTATTCGGCATCAATCCGATCAAGATGAAGACGCCCTCTACTTGCAAGGTATGTTCTTCATTGGTCAGACGGTCCGTATACGTCAAAGCTTCTACGTGTGAAGACCCGGTGATTTCTTTTGTGGCTGCATTGGTGATCACCGTTACATTGGTCAATGAGTAGAGCTTCTCTTGCAATACTTGGTCAGCCTTCAATTCAGGCAAGAATTCCAATACATAAATATGTTTGGCTAACCCAGCTAAGTCGATCGCCGCTTCGATCCCTGAATTTCCGCCGCCGATAACGACCACTTCTTTATCTTTAAATAGAGGGCCGTCACAGTGAGGACAATACGCGATCCCTTTGTTTTTGAACTCTTTCTCTCCGGGGACATTGATGGCGCGCCAACGTGCACCTGTTGAAAGGATGGCCGTTTTCGCGGTCAGCTGCGCACCGTTCTCCAATTCCACTTCGATCAGATCATTTTTTCGAATGGCTTTCGCCCGTTGTCCCTTCATGATGTCAACGTCGTATTGCTTCACGTGTTCTTCTACTTGACGCATCAATTGCGGGCCTTCAACGTAAGGCGTTCCGATCACGTTTTCGATTCCCAACGTTTCCAGTACTTGTCCGCCAAAGGTCTCTACGACCATTCCAGTCTTAATCCCCTTACGTGCCGCGTAGATCGCCGAACTGGCACCAGCCGGTCCGCCACCAACGACTAACACATCAAAGGTTTCCTTATCCGCAAATTCATCCGCACCCATTGGTCCGCTGACTTTTTCAAGAATTTGTTCGATCGTCATCCGACCGCTGTCGAATTCTTCACCGTTCAAGAAAACAGTCGGTACAGCCATGACTTCTTTTTCGTCCACTTCTGCCTGATACATCCCACCTTCGATCATAGTATGCGAGATGTTGGGGTTCAGTACAGCCATAATGTTCAAGGCTTGTACGACGTCTGGGCAGTTGTGGCACGTTAAGCTGACGTAGGTTTCAAAGGTCAATGCTCTTTCGATGGATTGAATCTGCTGCTTGACTGCATCTTCAATTTTTGGTGCGCGTCCGCCAACTTGCAACAGGGCAAGGATAAAGGACGTGAATTCATGCCCCATTGGCAATCCTGCAAAGCCGATGCCACTCGCTTCTGCACCAACGCGATTGATCTCAAAGCTAGGTGTCCGCGTTAATTTTTTTGTTTCAATCAAAATCTTGTCGTCCATCGCTGCGACTTCAGTCAAGAAATCTTCCACTTTTTTTGAGTCTTCAGATTCGTCTAAACTGGCAGAAAAAACGATTTTTGATTCTAATAACGCTAAATATTGTTTAAGCTGTTCTTTCGTTTCGTTATCTAACATAGCCGCTCCTCATTCATTTAAGTGTAGGTCCTTTTTCACTCAGAAAAAAGACGTTCGATCGCATGTATACAATGTGGAACTGGTGCTTCTAGATTTTACCAACTAAGTCAAAACTTGGTTTCAATGTTTCACCGTCTTCTTTCCATTTCGCAGGGCACACTTCGCCTGGATGGGTACGAACATATTGCGCTGCACGAATCTTGTCGATCAAACCGCTCGCGTCACGGCCAATACCGTCCGCATTGATTTCCATTGCTTGAACGATGCCGTCAGGATCGATGATGAAGGTTCCGCGTTGTGCCAGACCTGCTTCTTCATCTAATACGTCAAAGATGCGTGAGATATGATGGGATGGATCACCGATCATTGTGTAGTTGATTTTACCAATGGCATCGGATGTGTCGTGCCATGCTTTATGAGTGAAATGAGTGTCAGTAGAACAAGAATAAACTTCAACGCCTAATTCTTGTAATTTTTCATATTGATCTTGTAAATCTTCTAATTCCGTCGGGCACACAAAAGTGAAATCTGCTGGATAAAAACATACGATAGACCACTTGCCTTGCAATACTTCCTCAGAAATTTCAATAAATTTCCCTTGACGATACGCTTGTGCTTGAAATGCTTCCACTTGTTTTCCAATTAATGACATGAATGAACCCTCCTGTTTGATAGTGAGAAAATTTTCTCGTAATTGATAAAAGGAAATCTGAAAAAACTCGTAAAGACGTCCTCTTATTTAAAATAATTATAAACAGAATCTGTTTCCATTGTAAATGGTTTTTTTGCAGTTTTTTGAAATGAACGCCTCAAAAAGGAAATTTTTTCTATCGGAAATGGGTTTTATGGTTTCTTAGAGGCAATTCCATCAAATGAGAAAAATTTTCAAGTTAGCATGGATGAACGCAAACCGAAAAATGAGAATGCCGTGTTAAGAAAACTTGGTTTATTTGTTTTTTGTAAATAAATTAATTTTATTGAACATTCTGAGTTGTATTATTTGTAAAGAGAAAATGAACATAGGATAATACGATAACTATCATTCTCATTCTATTAAAAAGGAATAAGGATTCATTAGAAAAATTAGTAAAGTAGGGATACTATGAAACGATGGGTAAGCGCCTGGATGCTGCTCAGCCTATTTGGGAGTGTTGCGTCACCAATTCTTGCGTCTGCAGTCGAAAGTACGGAGAGTTCTGCCAAAACGTCAGTGAATGAAGGAACGACCGTCCAGTCGATAACCAGCGATCCGCAACAAACCGTACCAACTGAATCCGCACCGATTCCAGAAAAAGCAGAAAATCCAGAAAGCACAGAAGATTCTGACTCGGTCACAAACAACTAGCATTCGAGAAGACAAGTGAATTCAACGATGAGGTATCAACGAAGAATCAGACTGAACTGCAGTTGGATGGAAAAGTCACGAGCTCTGCTGAAAACACACAAGCCATTACATTTGAGATGACCTCGTCATTCAAACTTACAGACAGCAAGCCGGAAGAGAAGGTCATCGTAAATGACCAAAAGGAACCGATCGGCCACTACACCGTCGAGACTAAGAATGCCCGCAGCAGCTATACATTGACCTTCAATAAGCTGGTCAAAGGGGAAAATAAATTCAAGCTCATTCTGCTTGGGACGATCACGCGTGGGCCAGATAAAACGGTCGACCTCTACCAAGGGGATCAAAAGATTTTTCAATTAGCCTTGCCGGATGAAGCAGATACGTCTAGTGAAGATAGCACAACCTCTGAGAGTGCTGGGACGAGTACAACAGAATCCGCTTCGTCTTCAACGACCGCATCAAAAGAATCAACGAAAAGCAGCCAAAACGATGCGACGAAAGAATCTACGGAAGCATCAAAAACAGAGGGAACGACTAAAAATGAAAAGAAGCGTGCTGCTCCAGCAGCTGAGCCTGCACAGCCTAGAGCACCAGGGTCAATCGACGAGTTGTTTTCTACTTATGCACCCGGTGATAATTTTGTTCAAAATATCAAGCTGAACTTCGAGCCAAATCCGCCAACCATCAATTCAACCGTCCAGTTTAATATGGATTTTGCTATCCCAGACGCGGTTCGAACAGAGATGGTCTCTGGCGATTATTATGAGATGGATTTTCCAGAAGGCTTAGCCATCACGACACCTTCTCCTCAAGGGGATTTGAAGGACGGTGACGGGAATATCTATGGAAGGTATATTTTCGATGCAGGGACACAAAAGCTGCGCATCACCTTTACTCAGCAAGAGGGACAAAATTTCTTACCGCCAGAAATAGGCTCGGTCACGGCCGATGTCCGCTTTGATACGAAAAAAATCACGCAGCCTGGTCCAGCGACGATCATTTATCCGAGTAAAACCAATATTCCGCCATTTATTGTTCAAATCAAACCAACCGGAGGAGTGTCCATCAGTAAGGCCGGGCATACGGATACCCCGAACAACCCAAATACGGTTTATTGGGATGTCGATTTCAATAAGGATTTTTCAGAGTTGGAGAAGCCGCTCTTAACAGAGAAATTCCCAGACCAAGTCACTTTTAATAAGGACGATCTTGGTGCCGTAGCAATCTATCCTTTAGAGGTTGATTTTAACGGCAATGTAACAAGTACGGGAACGACACCGCTTGATCCGAGTACGTATACCGTTGCAGATAATGGTTCGATCCAATTCAATACCACGATCGATCGCCCGTATCGCGTCGTGTACTCGACCACGATCAAAGATGCTGTCAAGCCGACGAATGGCGGGACTGTGCCGATCACGAACAATGTGACATTGACGAGTGGAAGCACGAATCTGCCTGCTTCTGCGACGGTCCAACTCAATTATAAAAAAGCGTTAGAAAAAGTAAGAGTCGGGTACGACAGCATCAACCAAGAATACCGTTGGCTGATTCGGTACAACTACGGACAAAAGGAATTGGCAAATGACACGGTCGTTTCCGATACCTATTCTTCCAATATGGATGTTGAACCCAACAGCTTCGACGTATATACGGTCAATTTCGACAATCGAGGGAATCCTGTAAACGGAGCGCCCCTTGATCCGAAAGACTACACGATCGACACGACGACGAATCCTTTTACAGTAAGCTTTAAAAATAACGTTCAAGCAGGAAAAGCAATCAACATCTCGTATAAGACACGGGTCAATAAGATTGTTTCAGGGGCATCGAATAATCAAATCACGGTTTCGAATCAAGCGAAAACAAATACGATTCCTCCGACAACAGAAGTAACCACGACCCCTACGCAGCAAGTAGTGATAAAGAACAAGCCGACCATTGATGTAGGAACAAAAACGGCGCGCTATGTGATCGATATCAATAAAAACAAATACGAGATGGAGAATGCGCTTTTTACCGATAAAATGAGCTACACCGATGAAGGCTACGCAAGCTTCCCGACCAAAGTGAAGCAAGCCACTTCAGAGGCAGATGCGGGTGTGGTGATCCGCGATGTGTCAGCGAACAATCGAGTGCTGACGAGTGCGTTTCGTTTTGTAGCGACCGATGGCGAGGTCGTAAGTACGATCGGCGATCCTGAGACAGCTGATTACGTCGTTTCTGCGAACCTGAATGAGACACGATCTGGTTATACCAATTTCACGGTGAAGTTTCAAAATGCTTATGCGAAGACGACCCATCAATTTCAAATGGAGTATTACATTACCTACAATCAATTTGATGATGAAGTAGAGAATACCAGTATCGATTACAGAAATACGATGACAGCGAGTTTTGTCAATAATGGACAGCCCTATGAATCTTCCAGTACCACTGATTTCAAAACGAGTACGCAAGAAGTGAATCAAGGGATGAAATCGGGCAGCTATGATCCGGTGACGAAGGAAATCACATGGACGATCGTAACGAACTACAATAATTTAGGGGTATCGCAATTCACGGTGACTGACCCGATCACAGGAAATCAAGTCTATGAGCCGGATTCGTTGGAGGTCACACGAGGAACGATCAATTCCAGCGGCAGGTTCCAACCGACGACAAAGAGTCCGTACCAAGGAAATCAAGTAGGTCAGGATTATTTGACCGTCACAAATCCAGTACCGACTGCCGAGGATCAGCAAGGGACGTTGGCTATCCAATTAGGGAAAGACGGCAACTACATTCCCGGCTGGAACGCAGATGATGTACCGATGGTTTATCAAATCCAGTTCAAAACATCTTTAAAAAACCAAATCGTGTACAATCAATCAACCTATAACAATGTCGCAACGGTGGATATTACAGGGAACAAGCAAGAATTGCCGGCATCGGTATCAATTGCCTTTGGCGGACAATCGGCATTAAAAGAAGGAAACTACAATACTCAAAATGGGAAAGTCGACTGGGCAGTTACTATCAACCCCAATCAGTCCCTCTTAGCGAATGTGAAGATCGAAGACAATCCGAGTGCCAATCAGATCATTCAAGGAGACAGCTTCAAGCTGTATACAGGAAAATACTCGGGAACCGGGAATGCTACTACGGTCCAAAAAGATCAGCTAGTCCCTAGTGACCAATATAAAGTAACAGTCACGACGGACCCAACCACCGGGCAACAGCGCTTTGTGTTAGACATGTCCGAGATCCAAGAGAAAAAAGATCCGAACCAAGAGGATCAATACCTCACAGGAGTCATCGAAAAACCGTATATATTGGCGTATGAGACAGAGCCGAACTTTACTTCTCGTACTGAAACGGTTGCGAATGATGCGTCGATCTCTAGTGAAGGGAAGGAATTGCCTGGGAAAGATACTCATAAGGATTTCCCAGTAACGATCCAAGATTCTAGCGGAACGGCTTTCGGTTCCAAGGGAAAAGTGGTCGTTCAAAAGGTGAATGGCAACGGCGGTGTTGTTCCAGGGGCTGTTTTACAGCTGCTTCGAAAAAATACAAGCACGAATAAAACCGACGTCTTGTATGAGACTACGACAGATAATCAAGGACTGACGACTTTCGGGAATCTGATCGCCACCAGTTCTGCTTACGAGTATTACGTGAAGGAAATCGAAGCACCCGATGGTTACACGATCTCTCCAGAATTATTGGAGGGAAAGAGGGTCTATGCAGATACGAGCAGCGACACGCCAGTGACCACGATTGAAAATGAGCCCGTCAACGTGACCTTCAAAAAGACAAACGCTGCTGGAAATGCCTTGTCTGGCGGATTGTTCAGTCTGTATGAGAACAATGGAACGGCGACCAACCCGAACTATGCGTTCTTGCGAGGTTTTGTTCCGACTTCGGAAGGCTTCGATCTTTCAGGATTGGGAGATGGGCAATACCGGATTCGAGAAACTTCGGCTCCTTCAGGGTATCAGATCAATTTGAGGCCTATCGACTTTGAGATCAAGAAAAACAGCGATGCTACACGCAGTGTGTTTGTCAATGATGAGGTTGTTTCCGATGGACTCTTGCAATTGAAAGACTATCGAGGCTCCGCATTATTGAAGAAAAGCGATGAATCAGGAAAAGCTTTAGGAAATGCCAAATTTAACGTGCAGCGGGCTGAATTGAATTCAGATGATTACAGTGACTACGGAGATCAAGACAGCTATGTAACGGCTAACGACGGAGAGCTGAAATTATCGGATCTGCCGCCAGGAAAATACAAAGTAAAAGAAAGCCAAGCGCCAGAGAACTACTATTTAAATAGTAAGGAATTTACATTCGTTATCGATGCCGTTTCGACAGGGGATCAGGCACCAGCAACGGTTGAATTGAATAATGGCGACGCGTTGATCGATTATCAAGGGTCTGCACGATTTAAAAAAGTCGATGGCCAAGATTATCTCACCAATCAAAAAGAGACACCTTTGTCAGGGGCGAAGTTCCAGCTTTATGATGCTGAAGGAAAAACAGCGATTGGCGATGAAGTGACCACGGGTTCAGATGGCTACCTGGTCTTTGATAATCTAAAACCCGGCACCACCTATGCCTTTAAGGAAACGAAAGCCCCTTCCGGCTATTTGAAAAACGATCAGCTAGTTCGATTCACGACTCCAGTCACCAATAATCAAGGTGAATCAGCCGTGTCCATCGAATCCGGCGGTGATCAAAAACTTGTTGTCGATGAGAAAACACCCTTCAAGAACTATAAAGAACGCGTGCATTTTCGTAAGGAAGACGAAGCAGGACGTCCATTAGCTGATGCGAAGTATCAATTATCCAAGCAAGACGATGCGAACGAATGGCAGCCTGTCACAGATCTGGGCAAGGGTGCCGGTTCAGACGGTCTCTTCACATCAGACAAACTAGACGGCAGCGTCAATGCTTTCGAGCTGTCTCCAGGGAAATACAAGTTTGTTGAAAAAACCGCACCTTCCGGCTACCTGTTAAACACCAAAGAGATCCCATTCACCGTGGAGGATCAAGAAGAAGGCGAACCGCAAGTTTTGGAAATTCCGATCTCCGGCGATGCGAATGTCAATTATCAAGGATCTGCGGTACTTTACAAAGAAGCTGAGGATAAAGAGGACACTACGTTTAACAAATTAGAAGATGCTGCTTTCGACGTGTATACCGATTCAGCAACACCAGAAAAAGTGACCGAAAAGAATCTCACTTCAGATTCCGATGGAAATGTAACAGCCACAGGCTTAGCTCCGGGAAATTATTATTTCCAAGAAGTTTCAAATGGAAATCGGTATCTCGTGAACACGCAAAAAATCAAATTTACGATCCCAACTACGGCCTCCGGCAAACCAGAAACGGTCACGACGAATGCGGATGACAAACTAAGTCTGAGAAACTATCTAGGAACGGTTGAACTGACAAAAGTCGACGCAAATGAGCAACCCTTGGAGAATGCAGAATTTACGGTCTTTGATAGTAGTGAGAAAGAAGTCAGTAAAGGAAGCTCGAATCAAGAGGGGAAAGTCACGATCGATAAGCTCGCTCCTGGCGACTATACAATGAAGGAAACGAAGTCGCCCGATGGCTACTTGCTAAATGATCAAACGGTCACCTTCACTATTCATGAATCCGCAGAAGGGCAGCCGCAAAAAGTGGTGATTCCAGACAGCTTCAAGGATTACAAAGGCGCTGTCAAATTGATCAAAACCGATGCCAATGATCAGCCGCTGGCAAATGCAGTCTTTGAATTGCTGGACAGTGACGATCAACCAGTCGGCGGGACAGCTACCTCCAACGAAAATGGGGAAGTCGTTTTCGATGATTTAGCACCAGGCGACTATACCTTTAAAGAAATAAATGCGCCCGATGGCTACGTAAAAAATACTACGCTTGTTCCTGTGACTGTGCCAGAAACTGCGGATGGTCAGCCAGAGGTCGTGACAGTGAAGGATCACTTCGTCAATTATCAAGGGACCGCGGAATTGACGAAAACAGATGGCGAAGGCAATGCCCTACAAGGAGCAGCTTTCAAAGTTGTCCGCACAGATGGAAGCGACGTTGAAGGAAAAACCGCAACGTCAAATGAAAAAGGACTTGTTCAGGTCACTGGATTGGCTCCCGGCAGCTACCGCTTTGTCGAGACAGCTGCGCCCGATGACAACTACGTGATGACCAGTGAAGCGTTAGACTTTACGATCCCAACAGAAACCGAGGGACAACCAGCTATCGTTGCTGTCTCAGATAACGTACCGAATTACCGTGGAACGATCCGCGTGCATAAAGTCGGCAACGATCTAAACGACGATTCTAAAATGGTTGATCTCGCTGGAGCGGAATTCACGCTCTACACAAACGAAGATTTCAGCGATACAAATCCTACAAAAGTCGTTTCCGATTCAAAAGGAAATGTTGCTTTCAAGGACTTGGCACCCGGTACCTATTACGTGAAGGAGACCAAGGCACCCAATGGGTATTTGGTAAACACCTTCCCAATGACCTTCGTGATTCCTGATCGTGTACCAGAAACGATGCCGATGACGGATGCGCAAAATCATGAAAATCGGATCGAAGACGGCTCTTATGTTGTGGACGCAGGTGATTTCCAAAACGCACGGAAAAACATCGAGTTGAAGAAAACAGATGGTGAGAAGGATGGAAACCTAGATTTGACAAAAGTCGCCTTCTCTCTATACTTCGATGATGGAACGACCACTGGAAAACTCGTAAAAGAAAAGTTGCAGCCAGAAACAGACGGTACGATTGATCTAAGCAATCTAGCACTGGAAGACGGCAGCTACAAATTGATCGAAACACAAACGTCCGAAAATTATGTTCTCAGCAGCCAGCCGATTTATTTTGTGGTAGAAAATACGCAAGCAAAAGGCATTTCTCTTAACATCGCGAATTATCAAGCGGTGATTACAGGGAAAAAAGTTGGTGACGGCAAAGGACTCGCTGGAGCAGAATATCAATTGTTCAAAGCGAATAATCTAGATAAACCACTCGAGACGACCGATCAAAAGGGCACAAAACAAACCATCCTTAAAAGCGACAGTAAAGGAGCGTTTTATGCCAAAGGGCTGAGCGTCGGCGAGTACGTTTTGAAGGAAACGAAAGCACCAACCGGTTATATTCTCGATACGACCACACACAAATTCACGATCTATCCGCAAAATGGAAAACCCGCGGTCCGTGATTTAGGCGAGTTTGAAAATTATCAAGGGCGCGTGAGATTGACCAAAGTCGATGCAGCTAATGAGAGCAACCAGTTAAGCAATGCAGAGTTCCAGTTACTGGATGAAAATCAAAACGTTCTGCAAGAAAACTTGAAGACAGGAAGTGATGGCCGACTAACAGTGACCCATTTGGCTCCAGGGACCTACTTCTTCAAAGAAACCAAGGCCCCATCAGGGTATCGATTGTCCGAAAAACAACTTGCATTCACCGTCGAAGCTTCTCACGCTGGAAAACCAGTGCAGATCGAAGTAACGGCGAAGAATGACCGGATGCCAAATAAATCAAACCATCCAAAACAGCCAAATAAACCCAATACGCCGGGATGGTGGCACTATCCAAAAACTGGAGAAACAAAAGGACCAATCCTTCTCATCGTTGGTGCACTCCTTGTTCTCGCAGTCATCGGGATAGGCTATTACAGAAAAAGAAACTAACTATTCGTGTAGCTGCAAGCAAGATCCGTAACAGGATTCATTGCTTGCAGTTTTTTTGTGCTCCTAATATATAGAAGGAAAAAGGTTCGTTCTATGTCAATAGCGAAAATTTCATCAAAAACATTTCAAGTGTGACGGAAATTAAATGATCCGATTATTTACTACAGCTAAACCTTTAATTTCAAAGCACTTATTACAAATTAAAATAAAATGAACAATGTTATGGACGATATTCGCTTAATATAAATTATGTTCTTTTTGTTTTAAGGAAATAAATAATTAAAGTTATGTTAAAATGCATTGTCAAATAAACATTGATATTAGTGTGTCAGTGAACTATAATGATAACGTCAATTGTGTTTTTTAGATTATATTATTACGCTTGTTTCTAATAGTGAAAGAACAAACGATGGTTTAAAAAATCACTCAATGTGTTAAACAGTTATAAATAGAAAGCTGAATGAATAAAAATGTCAGGTATTCTATAACCTCCAAAATAAAAACTCTTTTTCTTTAAAAAATCATCGAAAAAAGAAGATAAAGTTTTGGATGGACATACATTCGTGTCATTTTTTTTTGATATACTAATTCTGCTATTCAAAGGGGTTTAGGAGAGTTATAAAGCAATTACAATAAGAAAAACTTTAGGGAAGTTGAGGAACTTATGGAGCAAACGATCAGCATCAAACAATTATTTGAACTACTAAGGAAACGAATGGGATTGATTGTACTAGGAGGACTTGTAGGCCTTTTGATTTCAGGTCTATTAGCCTTTTTCATTTTGACCCCCAAATACAGTTCACAAGCGCAGCTAGTAGTGACCTTGCCGCAAACTGAAACAACGAATGCGAATGACGTCAATACCAACCTGCAAATGATCAACACATATAAGGACATCATTACAGGGGATTTAGTAACAAAAGAAGTGTCTGAGAAATTGGACGCTGAATACCGCTTGAAAATGAGCACAGATGATTTGAAAGAGACTATCAAAGTCGAACAAAACCAAAACTCGCAAATGTTCTCGATCATCGCCACCAGCAGAAGTCCAAGAGAAGCAGCGAATATTTCAAACGTAACGGCTGAGATATTCAAGGCGAATGCAAAAGATGTATTGAATGTTGATCGAATCTCGATCATTTCGCAGGCTGTCGCCAGCAGCGACCCCGTCTTTCCAAACAAGAAGCTGACGATCGCCGCCGGGTTATTAGTAGGGATCATGTTAGGAGTCTTTCTAGCTGTTCTATTAGAAATGTTGGATCGCACAGTGAAAGAAAGTAAGACATTGACCGATGAATTTGGATTGACCCTTTTAGGGAATGTTCCAGAATTAACGCAAAAAGAGTTGAATGCAAAGATTCGTCGCGAAGCCTCACCAATGTTCAGCAAAAAAGAAACACCTAAAAATAATGAGACAGACATGGCTTTTGATCGTCGCAGACGCAAAAGAGTCTAGGAGGAAACAATGGCTAAACGAAAGAAACAATCAGAGACGACTCATGCGGTGAGTCTGATTACATTAGTAGATAAAAGTTCACCGGTATCTGAACGCTATCGTACGATTCGGACTAATATCCAATTCGCATCTTCTGCGGATCGACAAATAAAAACGATGGTCATTACTTCATCTGGACCAGGAGAAGGAAAATCAACGACAGCAGCAAATCTCGCAGTTGTCTTTGCGAATTCAGGTCAAAGCGTGCTGCTCATTGATGCAGATATGCGGAAGGCCACTGTCCATAAAACCTTTCTATTGAATAACGGCGTTGGGCTGAGCAATGTGTTAAGCACCGATATGAAGGTCAGTGATGCGGTTCAACGGACAGTCGTCCCGAATTTGTATGTGATGACCAGTGGTCCCAAATCCCCGAACCCATCAGAATTATTGGGATCGACTCGGATGGACCAGCTGATCAAGGAGCTTCGCTCAGATTACGATTTCGTGATCTTTGATATGCCGCCGATCGTTGCGGTGACCGATGCACAGATCATTGCCTCAAAAGCAGACGGGACGATGCTAGTAGTTCGAGAAAATTATACCCGTAAGGATTCATTGCAAAAAGCACGGGAATTGTTATCAATGGTAAATGCCAATGTGTTAGGCGCCGTGTTCAACGGCAGTACAGATGTAACAGATCAGGGCTATTACTATTACGGAACCGAAAAATAACACAAGAAGGTGAAAACGTTGATTGATCTGCATTGTCACATTTTATTTGGCGTCGACGATGGGGCGCAAACAATGGAAGACAGCATCAAAATGGCGAAAAAAGCAGTTAGCCAAGGCATCACTCATTTGATGTGTACACCACACCATAACAATGGCAAGTATTCGAATCCAGCCAATCAAATCATAACTAAAGTTGATGAATTGCAGGAAATCCTAGATCAAAACGATATTCCTCTCACGTTACTGGAGGGGCAAGAAGTACGTATCACAGGGTCGCTTATAGAGGATATTCGAAATCAAGAAATCTTGTTCACGGATATTGAGAATACCTATCTCTTGATCGAATTTCCCTCTGGTGATGTTCCCGAGTATTCAGAGCAGCTCTTTTTCGAGCTGATGAGCCATGGTCATGTGCCAGTCATCGTGCATCCCGAGAGAAATTCTGTTTTTCGCGAAGATCCGAATCGACTGATTCCTTTTCTTCAAATGGGGGCATTGACGCAATTGACTGCTCCAAGTATCGTTGGGACCTTTGGCAAGGATATCCAAAAAACAGCCAAGCTCATGCTGAAGCACAATATGCTCTATATGGTGGCTTCAGATGCACATAACTTGAGGCATCGAACGTTTCTAATGAAAGAAGCCTATCAAGAGATTTATAAAATCGGTGGAGCAAGAATGGTTGAGGAAATGCAACAGATGGCGAAAGATCTAGTCAATGGAGACAAAGTCTGCTGTCCAGAATTTTATGCAATAAAGGAGTCACGCTTCAAATTCTTTAAATAAGGTAGTTTGTGTTTGGGGGAGCATGGAATGAAAAGTGAAAAGACTTTTGGGGATGTGAATATTTTGAGTGCGAAACCTTCATTTGAGAGGAAAGATTCCCAATTAATATGGATCGATAAAGAAAAAATCCAACGTCAAAAAGGATATGACTTCGTTAAACGAATGATCGACATTATTGCAGCAACGATCGGAATAATCTTCATTTCTCCAGTCATGCTGTGGATCGCTTATAAAATACATAAAGACGAACCCAATTCACCTATAATTTTTTCGCAAAAACGTGTGGGAAGAAACGGAAAATTATTTACGATGTACAAGTTTCGTTCCATGTGCGTAGATGCGGAAGAAAAATTAAATGAATTGGCCGATAAAAATGAAATCAAAGGTGCCATGTTCAAGATGAAGGAAGATCCTCGCGTGACGGAGTTTGGGAAATTCATTCGTCGAACAAGCTTAGATGAGTTGCCTCAATTGATCAATGTGATCAGAGGTGAAATGAGTTTAATTGGACCAAGACCACCATTGCAAAGAGAAGTTGCTGAGTATACACAATATGATATGCAGCGACTACTTGTGAAACCTGGTTGCTCTGGGTTGTGGCAGGTGAGTGGACGGAATGATGTTCATTTTGATGAGATGGTTGATTTTGATATTGAGTATATTCAGAAAAGAGGTATTAGGTACGATTTTTCTTTGATAATTAAGACAATCAAAGTAATGATTAAGCCAGATGGAGCTTATTAAGGAGTTATTTTTGTGGAAGACGGAAAACAGCATGTTTACATCATTGGTTCAAAAGGAATACCTGCTAAATATGGAGGATTTGAAACATTTGTTGAAAAACTGACAGAATATCAAGTTGATAAAAATATCCAGTACCATGTAGCGTGCATGACTGAAAATTCAGCTAAATCAGGAATTTCTGATAAGCACTTTGAGCATAATGGCGCAAAGTGCTTTAATATTGATGTTCCAAATATTGGCCCGGCTAGAGCAATCTATTATGATATTGCAGCTTTGAGATACGCAATTCAAATCGCAAAAAATAACCAAAATCATCGACCAATTTTCTATGTGCTAGCCTGTCGTATAGGCCCCGTCATTAATAATCTAAAAAAACAAATTTCAGATTTGAACGGGAAATTATTCATTAATCCTGATGGACATGAGTGGATGAGAGGCAAATGGAAGTATCCTATACGTCGTTATTGGAAATATTCTGAAAGACTTATGGTTAAGCATACGGATGAATTAATTTGCGATAGTAAAAACATTGAAAAGTATATTAAAAAAGAATACGGAAAATATTCTCCTAAGACTAATTATATTTCTTATGGTACTGATCTAACAAAATCAACCTTAAATAGTAACAGTCCAATAGTACAAAAGTGGTTTGAAGAAAAAAATGTAAAAGAGAAAGATTATTTTTTAGTAGTTGGAAGGTTTGTCCCAGAAAACAATTATAAAACGATGATTAGTCAATTCATGAAGTCTAATACAATCAGAGACTTTGTGATTATCACAAATGTTGAGGAAAATAGGCTTTATAAAAAAATAAAAAAAGAAACCCGTTTTGATAAAGATAATAGAATAAAATTTGTTGGAACGGTTTATGACCGAGAATTATTAAAATATATTAGAAAAAATGCATTTGCTTATATACATGGTCATGAAGTTGGAGGAACTAATCCCTCGTTGTTGGAATCACTTATTTCGACTGACTTAAATCTTTTATTAGATGTTGGGTTTAATAATGAGGTTGCTGGAGAAGGTGCAATATACTGGAAAAAAAATAATCTAAATCAAATAATTAATTTTTCGGAAAGCATAACTGAACAAGTAAGAAATCAATATCATGAAAAAGCAAAGGAAAGAATTAAAAAAAACTATAGTTGGGAACTTATTTGTTCCTGCTATGAAAAAAAAATAAAGGAAATCTCAGAATGATTTTTGGTGTTCAGGAAGGAGATAACATGAAAAAAATTTTATTATTATCAAATATGTATCCTTCGAAGAAATTTCCGCATTATGGCATATTTGTTAAAAACACTGAGAATATATTGATCGAAAATAACTATATAGTTAAAAAAGTAGTTATAAAAAAGAATGACCGAAAAATGATTAAGTTGATGTCATATTTCATCTATTTTTTTAAATCATTTTTCATAATGTTGATCAAAAAAAATGATTATATTTATGTTCACTACCCATCGCTTTCAGGGATACCAGTTTTAGTGGCAAATTTATTTAAAAGACAAAATATTATTATTAACATACACGGGAATGATTTAGTTCCAGAGAATAAAAAAGATCATTTATTTTTGAGTATTACATTAAAATTATCTAAGTGTGCGTCTAAAGTTATTGTTCCCTCAGAATATTTTAAGAAGATAATTGTTGAAAAAAAAACTAGCGTGTATGAGAAAGTAGTAGTCTTTCCATCTGGTGGGGTGGATTCTAATACATTTAATAAGATAGATAAAAATGTTTCATTGGGTTACTTGGGATTGGATAAATGTTATCAATATATTGGTTATATTGGTAGAATTGAACCCTCAAAAGGATGGAATGTTTTTTTAGATATGGTAAATGAAATTAAAGATCCTTGTATAAAATTTATTGTAGTAGGTAGTGGGACTGAAGATATAAAGTATGAAAAAAAAGTAAAGGAATTAGATTTATCTGACAGAATAATTAAGTTTGATTTACTATCTCAGCAAGAAATAAATTATATTTTTAATGCTCTAGATATTTTTGTTTTTCCAACATTTAGGAAGAGTGAAAGTTTGGGATTAGTTGGTTTGGAAGCTATGTCTACAAATGCTATTTTACTTTCATCTGATAATTATGGACCAACTAGTTACATTGTAGATGGAGTGAACGGATTTTTATTCAAAAGTAAAAATGTAGAAAGTCTAGTAAGTGAAATATATAAGATACTATCTATGAGTGAGTCGGAACTAGAAATGATTCGTAATAATGCAGAAATAACTTTACAGGATTTTAGTATAAAAAAACTATCAAAAAAATTAGTGTCCATTTTTGAGGGGGACAAATAGATGATAAAAACAAATTCTATAACCACTCTTTTTTTATCTCTATCTATTATTACTAGTGTGTTATCTAACTTTTTCAATGTATTATCTAATACAGATGAGATACTAACCATTATTTATTTACTCTTTATATGTTTTATGCTATTTAGGAACAAAGGCAGTATTGATGAGTTTTATCTATACTGTGTATCAATTATGATAATTACAACTGTTATCGGGATTGCATCTAATCATTTTTCCCTTTTTTCAATTGATGTGTTTTCTAAGAATATTGATATATTGTTAAGCATGAAACTTTTGATTACTTTTACATTTTTCTATGGTATAAGTTTTTATGATACAAAAGAGTATATCAATGAAAAATTAGTTTTTTTTGCTAAAATATTTATATTATGCTTATTTATAATAGGGACTATTTCTCAATTTGTTTTTAATGATATGGTTTTGTTAGATAAAAGGTATGGTTTATACCCTTTTAAGTTTGCGTATAACTTTGCTGGTGATCTTGGTTTTTTAATAATAGCGTTAATGATAATTATTATGTTTAAGAAAGATAAATTGAATTTTAATGATTATATTTTTATTTTGCTTGGTGGACTAACCATTTTTGAAACAACTAAAATACAAGTTATGGTTTTTCCTATAGCATTGTTTGCTATGGGGCTTTTCAAAAAAATGAAAATGAAAATTAATATGGGAACTTTTTTTGTAGTCGGTGTCATATTATTTATTGCAGGTTACTCTCAATTGCAAGATTATTTTTTTGATCCATATCATTATTCTCCAAGAAAAATTATGTTGTTAGATTCATTAAGATTAGCAAATAGAAACTTTCCAATTGGGACCGGTTTTGGTTCGTTTGGGTCGGAAATGGCAGCAAGGTATTATTCACCATTGTATTATTCTTTAGGATACAATAATTTGCATGGCTTGGATGGAAATGCAAATTTTTCTACTTTGAATGATAATTATTTAGCAATGCTATTGGCCCAACTCGGTTGGATTGGAGCATTATTATACTATTCAATATTTTTTTTAATCGCTAAATATTCTTTTTGTCTTAAAAAGAATAGACAAAGACTAATTGCTATCTCAACTATAATAACTTATACAATTGCTTCAATTGGGAGTGGAAGCATAAAATCTAGTGCGGGTGTAATAGGTTTTGGATTCTTAGGAGTAATCCTATCGGATAAAAAAAAACAAAATAAAGGAACGAACTAATGAAAAAAATTGGTATAGTAACATTACCAGGGAATTTTAATTATGGAAATAGATTACAAAATTATGCATTACAGAGTGTTTTAAAAAAAAGAGGATATAAAGTAGAAACTTTAGAAATAGTTTTTTTAAGAAATAGTAAATTTAAAAAAGGGATTACTGCACTTAAAAGGTGTTGTTTAAGTCCAAGCTTAATAAAAAAAGTTTTTCAAAAAAAAGAGTACGATAAAAAATTTTTTGAAATGTCGGAATTGAAATCTCCTCAATTACTTCCGTTTACAGAAAAAAATATTGTCACCAGACAAATAAGATCTGAAAATGAATTGGATAATATTCACTTTCAATATGACTATTTTATTACTGGAAGTGATCAAGTTTGGAATCAATCCTCAATGAGTGACTCTACTTATTTTCTAGACTTTGTTCCACATGAAAAAAGATTTTCATATGCTGCAAGTTTTGGAAAATCAACGATTTTAAGAGCTGATAAAAAGTATTATAAGAATAATTTAGACGGCATGAAAAAAATTTCTGTCCGAGAAAATCAGGGTAAGAAGATAATTGAAAATTTGACTGATAAAGAATCTTATGTACATGTTGATCCAACCATGTTGTTGACCGCTGAAGAATGGAGAAAATTAGCACTCAATGAAAATTTAAAGTGGTTACCTAGGAAAAAATTTATTTTGATATACACTTTACGAGGAATGGATGAAGCTATAAAAAAAGAATTAGTAGAAATTGCTGAAAAAAATAGTTATGAAATTATTTCAATAATGGGTGATTCCATTGATGAGAATAGTAGAATACTCAGTGTGATTCAGTTTATTCAAGCAATTGACAGAGCTGAACTTGTCATTACTGACTCTTTTCACGGAACAGTTTTTTCAATAATTCTAAATACACCCTTTCAAGTTTTAGAACGTAAGACAGGTAATATGAATTCTAGAATAGATACATTGCTAGATAAATTTAATTTGTCTAAAAATTCAAATAAGATTAATACAAGTTTGGAAGAGATTCTGATGACTGATTTTTCTGGAGTAGAATCAATATTGCTACGTGAAAGAAAAAAATCAATGAAATATTTTGATAGTTTTCTTATTGATTCGGTGACCAGTAATGAATAAAAATTCTGAACGTAGGATTGCAATAGTACTTTCGTATGCAAATATTATAATAAAAAATTTAATAGTTTTTCTTTATACACCTTTTCTATTAAAATACCTTGGTCAATCTGAATATGGAATTTATCAAATGACTAATTCAGTTATCATGAGTCTTAGTGTTTTATCAATGGGTTTTTCTGGCTCATATGTCAGGTTTTATATGAAGTTTAAGAATGCAAATGATAAAAAATCTATCAATAATTTGAATGGAATGTATCTATTATTATTTATTGGCATGGCTATTTTAAGTATCTTAATAGGATCTATATTAGTTGCAAACACAAGAAGATTCTTTGGGACCTCATTTACTATGGAACAAGTTCATAAAACAAAGGTTTTGATGGGAATATTAGTCTTAAATATCGCTCTTACATTTCCTTCAACAGTGTTCGATTGCAATATTCTAGCCAACGAGAAATTGAAATTTCAACAAGGGAGACAGGTTGCTCAAACAATTATAGTTCCAATAATTAGTATTCCTCTAATAGTTCTTGGGGCGGGATCTGAGGCAATAGTAATAACTCAAACTATAACAACTTTTTTATTGCTAGTAATGAACATTAATTTTGCTGTTACTAAACTTAGTATGCGTTTTAGTTTTACTGCAATACCAGTAGGCCTTTTAAAAGAAGTATCAATATTCTCTTTTTTTATATTTTTATCTCAGGTGATAGATTTAGTGAATAATAATGTTCCTAGTTTCATTGTTGGTATGTTTCTTGGCGCTAAGGATGTTGCTATATATTCTGTAGCATCACAAATAAAAAATTTGTTTTTTATGTTGTCTGTAGGCCTTTCCGGTGTATATGTTCCTCATATTAACGAATTGGTTAGTTCTGGAACTACAAAAAAAACTTTGTTGAATTTGATGATTAAATTAGGGAGAATGCAATTAATTCTTTTAACTTTTATTTTAGGCGGATTCATTGCTATAGGAAAATATTTTATTATCATTTGGGCTGGTCAGGATAATATTCAGGCATATTATCTTCTAATTTTGATGGTTTTGCCTGTACTAGTACCTCTAAGTCAAAATGTTGGAATTGAAATACAAAGAGCTATGAATCGACATTATTTTAGATCAATTGTCTATTCAATTTTTGCTTTCATCAATGTTGTAGTAACTATACTTTCAGTAGTCAAATTTGGAATTTTAGGGTCAATTTTTGGTTATATAATCGCCACCGTATGTGCAAATGGAATTGCAATGAATTGGTACTATCAAAAAAAAATGGGTTTGAAGATGAATTTTTTTTGGAAAAATGTTGTTAATATTTTCATTCCCTTTATCGCATCTACAGCTATTGTGTTTACAATATCAAGTTATATAAAAAATATAGGTTTAGGCATGTTTATTATTTTGGGACTGATCTATTCGATTATATATATTGCTTTATATTTATGCGTAAGTGCTACTGAGTCGGAATTGAAAAATATTAAAAATTTGATAGCTCACGTAAAGAGATAATTTAGTTTGTAAGGAGAAAAACTAGTGGAAAAATATTATACAGATGAGAAAAATGCACAAATAGTGATAGCACTTCTAAAAAAACATGGAGTTGATCAGATTATAGCTTCCCCTGGAACAACTAATATACCTATTGTGGGAAGTGTGCAAAATGATCCCTTTTTTACTGTATATTCTTCAGTTGATGAAAGATCAGCAGCGTATATGGCTTGTGGTTTGGCTAGAGAAAGTGGTAAACCAGTCGTATTAACATGTACAGGAGCGACTGCATCTAGAAATTATCTACCAGGGCTTACTGAAGCTTATTACAGTAAGATTCCTATAATTGCTTTAACATCGATAAATGATTCACAAGATATTGGGAATTTGAAACCTCAAAATATTGATAGAAGTCAATTACCGAATGATGTTGTAAAATTATCAGTTAATTTGCCGGTGGTTAATTCTTCACAGGATTACTGGTTCGTAAATCATCAGGTGAACAGAGCTCTTTTAGAGATGACTCGTCACGGAGGCGGACCTGTCCATATTAATTTAAATACAAATTATATGGCAACATTTACTACTAAGTATCTTCCTGAAGTTAATTATGTTGAAAGATTTTTTTCTAACACCCAAACCTTACCCAAAATTCCTGAAAATTCTAAAGTTGGAATATTTATTGGTCGGCATAAAAAATTTACTAAAGAAGAAGAACTTTGTATTGATAAATTTTGTGAACAATATAATGGTGCTGTATTCGGAGATAGAACAAATGGATATAATGGAAGGTTTTTTTTAAATTCTTCATTGGGAGGTGTGAACTTAACTAGAAAACATACAAATTTTGCTACTTATTCACCAACATTAACTATTCATCTTGGTGAAATAACTGGTGATTACTCTAGCATGGATACTTTCAATAAGAGTAACGGGCCAGTCTGGAGAGTATCTGAAGATGGTGAATTGAGGGATACTTTTAAGAGACTTAAATATGTGTTTGAAATGAATGAATCTGATTTTTTTGGCAAATACATTTGTGAGGAATATAAAGATAAGAATATCTCTTTTTTTGAAAATTGGAAAGAATATATATCAACGCTACGTAATTCACTTCCAGAGCTACCTTTTGCTAATTCTTGGATTGCGAAAAAAACAATGCCAGAAATACCAAAAAATTCTTTTGTAAACTTAGGAATATTGAACTCATTAAGAAACTGGAATTTTTATCCGTTAGATTCGTCTATTCAAGTTGAATCTAATGTGGGTGGGTTTGGTATAGACGGTTTGCTTTCAACTACATTAGGGGCATCTTTAGTTGATAAAAATAAGCTTTATTTTGTAGTTTTAGGAGACTTAGCTTTCTTTTATGATGTAAACAGCTTAGGAAACAGACATCTAGGTAAAAATTTGAGAATCCTATTGATTAATAATGGCACAGGAACTGAGTTTAGAAATTCATCTCATATAGGATCACAATTTGGTGAACAATCAGATCACTTTATTGCCGCAGGAGGCCACTTTAGAAAAAAATTTAATTTAAATGACGAAGCTCTATCTTTAGCACAAGCATGGTCAACGACAATTGGTTTTAAATACTATTCAGCGCGTTCTAAAGACGAATATTTAGATGTTTTGCCTAAGTTCATGAATTCCAATAATGATGCACCAGTATTATTAGAAGCATTCACTGATCCACTAGACGAATCAGATTCTTTAGAAATGATGGTTGGATTAGATAAGGACTATAATTTAAAAGGTAAAGCCTATAATTTTTCTGAACGGGTTCTATCAAAAGAAAGGTTAAAAAAATTAAGAAGAAGCTTAAAAAAATAGGAGATATATATGGGTATCTTAAAAAAAACAAAAAAATTTTTCTTATCAATGAGACAAGAAAAAAAAATACCGATAATAAAGGAGTTACCAAAAGATAATCTACTAAAGGGCAGGACGGCCATAGTTACTGGTGGTACGGGAGCAATTGGGCAAGCAATTGCCTCCGCTTTTATTGAAAGTGGAGCTACTGTTTATTTATTAGGAAGAGATTCTGATAAATTGAAGAAGGTATCCAATAAACTAGGGAATGATTGCAGATATTTCCAATTGGATATTAAGAATATTAAAAAAATGGATGATCAGATATGTGAGTTATTAAAAAAATCTAATTGTGAGATTGATATCCTTGTAAATAGTGCAGGATTACTCACTAGAGAGCAATTTGGACAAGTTTCAGAAAAAACTTGGGATGATGTTATTGATACGAACTTAAAAGGGACTTTTTTTATAAGCCAAATAATTTCTAATTTCTGGATAGAGAAAGGTATAAAAGGAAATATTTTAAATATTTCTTCTGGAAGTGGTTTAAAACCTGGATGGACTCCTTATCAGATTTCAAAAAAAGCTCTAGATTCGGCAACAATTGGAATGGCCCAGTTTTTGATTTCTTATGGAATAGTAGTAAATTCAATAGCTCCTGGCCCGGTTTTTTCAAATATGCAAGGATTATCTGAGTCAGACTCTATGGAAAGTTTAGATAATCCCACTGGACGGTTAATAACTCCAACTGAAATAGGGGAATGGGCGGTTTATATGGTCTCTTCCATTGGTAAATATGCTGTCGGAACTAATTTACATCTAACTGGAGGAAATGGTATATTTCAATTTGAAGATAGATAGTGTTACAAAACATAGTTCTGTTGAATAGTTAACGAAAAAGAGGGTTGATAAAATGTCTGAAAAGAAAAAGCGAAGGCGTCAAGGGGCAAAGCGTACGAGCAAAGCGAAGAAGGTTTTCTTAACCTTGTTAGGGATTCTTGTGGCGATCGTAGTTGTGATTGTTGGTGTGGGTGCGAAGATGTATTATGATGTGAAGTCGACGGCGGATGATACGTTTGAGACTGTGAAACGTAATGGGTCAGAGCAACGTCAGGTAAATTTGTCTGAGCAAGATCCTTTTAGTGTCTTGCTTTTAGGAGTGGACACTGGAGCGCTTGGCCGGACGGAGCAGGGGCGTTCGGATACGATGATGGTGGCGACTGTCAATCCATCGACGAATGAGTCGGTGCTTGTGAGTTTGCCTCGGGACACGTATGCGGAGATCGTCGGGCATAATACGCAGGATAAGATCAATCATGCGTATGCGTTTGGCGGAGCAGCGATGTCGATGGACACGGTGGAGAAATTATTGGATATTCCGATCAACCACTATATTACTATTAATATGGAAGGAATCGAGTCGCTGGTCGATGCGGTCGGCGGGATCGAGGTCAATAATCCGTTTGAGTTTACGTATGAGGGGACGACGTTTCCTAAGGGAAAGCAAAAGCTTGATGGGGAGCTGGCGTTGAAGTATTCTCGGATGCGCTATGATGATCCTGAAGGGGATTATGGTCGTCAGGCGCGGCAGCGTCAGATTATTTCTGGGATCGCGAATCAGGTTTTGAGTACGACGGGATTGACGAATTATCAATCGATTCTGACTACGATGGGTGAGAACGTGAAGACGGATTTGAGCTTTACAGCAATGCGGACGTTGATGGGCGATTATCGTGGGGCTTTTGGTAATATCAAATCGGATCAAATGAAAGGATCCGGTTTTATGCAAGATGGTGTCTCGTATCAACGGGTTGATTCTGCGGAATTGAAACGAGTGCAAGATGAATTGAAAGCGCAACTGAAATAGAACTGCTCTTAATTTAACAGATAAAGTACGATTGAAAAAGTATTTTTGTTTCATCGATTTAACTCCAATCATTGACTTCAAAGAAATCTGCTTGCGATAAATACTTCGCAGGCAGATTTTTTTTCTGTATAACCTCGTCAGTATTATCATGGATCGGAGCAGCCATTTTTTAGGATCAAGACAACAAGAAGGAGACTTGAACAGCCTCCTTGAAGGCTGATTCTTTAAGCTTTCCTTGAAAAGTATTCTTTTGGATGAAGCCAGGGGAATGTTTCGCTATAATTACTTGTTATAAAGGAATCTACAGAAACGAGGAGGGGATTTATTGAGAAAAATTTTTGCAGGGATCGTGTCCCTTATTGTGAGCTACGGAATGGTTTATACGCTAGTGATGCCGACTTTGCAGAACTATCCTCGTCTAGCTCGAATGGCGCAACGGTTTGAATATACAGATGAAGCACTTTGGCTTTTCATTTTTTTGAGCATATGGCTGTTTTATTGGCAGTGGGAACAGCGGAAAGTGTGGACGAGTTATCTCTATCTTTTTTATAGTTGCTACTTCTTATTGCTTTTTATTATGCTCTTTACGAAAGCGCGGGCTTATCATTCGTTTAACTTGAATCCCTTTGAAGTGTATTTGAACAATGGACAGCAGATTGTTGAGTTGTTTTTAAATATCAGCTATTTTATCCCACTAGGGTGTTTATATGGAATACGTGCGAATAAACTGGAAGCAGCAATCATTGCTTTAGTGACGATTATTGGAATCGAAACGATTCAATACGTATTTTATATAGGAACTTTCGATATTATCGATATTATCTCAAATATGCTTGGTTGCATGATGGGCTATTTCCTTTATAGTAAAATAGAAAAAAGAATGATTTCCATTTAATAAATGACGACAGAGACACGTTCTCTTGTCGTTTTTTTTTATAAAAAACATTTGATTTTACATTTAGTTATATTTCGTTTGAATATAATGTATTAACCGATTATTATACTATCGTAATTGAAATCCTAAATTAATTATAGTAATATTAAGTTATAAACCCAGTATTTAATTATTTTATTAAAATATTAAATTTGTTTTTGGCTATAAAATATTTCCGTAGAATAAAAATATCTGAGAAAGGAGCTGTTTAGAGTAAATAGAGTTTTCATAAACTTATCGGGTTTTGAGTAAAAATTATTCAAAAAGTATTCTATTTGTGAACTTGTGGTCAAAAAGGATCTAAGGAGAACTTTAGGTAACGGCGCACAAGAAACAGTTCTTTTGAAACGAATTTTGTAAATCATGAAGTCACTTATCTCAATCAGTTTGACAAGATTTTTTTGTGAACGATTAATTTAAAGAAAAGAGGGAATAAGATGAAAAAGAAATTGAGTTCGATCGTGTCATTATTATTTATTTTATGCACAGTTGTTGTTGGCGGTGCACAGATTGTAAAAGCGGAAAATAGCGCAATTCGTCCGGATATAGGTGGAACTGGAAGTCTGACGATCCACAAGCATTGGGCAGAGGACACTAGTCAAATCGGGGATGAAGGCAATGGACAGGAACAAACGGTGAGCAACCCGCCTGTAGAATCAGTGGCCTTCAATATTTACGAACTGACGCCGGTGGATGATGCTCCTACAACACCTCCTTCTGAAAAAGACGGTGCGGTATATTCAGTAAATACTGCTAAAACAGAGCTGACGATTACTTTTGGCGGAAAAACGCACAAGTATACGATGGGCGGAAAGCAAACTGGAACGACCAATGCAACAGGCGAATATAAATTTGAAAATTTAGAAGGTTTTTATTACGTAGAAGAGGATTTAGCCAACTCTAATCCAAAAGTTAACGGAAAAGATGTCACGATCGCAACACCGGCAAAACCGTTTGTTGTTTCTGTCCCAATGACCAATCCAACAGGTGATGGCTGGTTCAAGGATGTGCACGTCTATCCAAAGAACCAAGGGATGACACCTGAAAAGACAGTAAATAATGGCGGGAAGAATTCCGTAAATATTGGCGATCGTTTGGATTTTGGTATCAAGGTAGCCATTCCGAGCGACATTGGAGAGGATGAGTACAAAGTATTCAATATCCACGATACTCTTGATGAAGCCTTGACGTATGTAGGCGACACTGTCAAAGTTTATGTCTATAAATTTGAAAGTGGCGCATGGCAAAAGAAAGAAATGACTACTGGCTTTACTGGCAATTTCGCTGAAGGCGCGCATCCAATCTCTGTTGTATTTACAGAAGAAGGAAGAAAAGAATTGGCTCAATTAATGAGTGTTGACGGTGGAAGTTACACTCATGTGGGGATCGAATTTGGCGCGACAGTTAATGAAAAAGTGCTAGAAAAACCGAACTACACCGTTAAGAATAAGGGGGATATTGAGTGGAACAACACCCCGGGCGATGAAACAATTAAAACACCTACACCAGAAACTGAGACCAATACTGGTGACATTGTGATCGATAAAAAGGACCAAGCGGGTGCAGACCTAAGTGGCGCGGAATTCCAAATCGCCGATTCTGACGCAGATGCAAAAGATGGAAACAAATACATCAAGGTAAAAGTGGACGATGCTGGATTGATCACAGATCTTGTTTATCCGGGGGATGCGGATTATGATTCTGCGGATGCGTTGAATTGGGTCGTTCGCCCACATGCGGCTAGTGGCGATCTGGGTAAAAAAGGAGATACTTTTTACGCATCAAAATTCCAAGGACTTCAAACACATAGTGGGACGGATGATGAGAAAGTCGCGATGGATTATTATGTTGTGGAAACTAAGACACCAAATGGCTATAACCTATTAGATGAGCCAGCGAAAGTAACCTTCGCTGACGAAGATAAAACGACTCATATCGTTTCAAAAGAAATCGTCAACTCGAAAGGCTTCAAGCTGCCGAACACAGGTAGCTTAGGAATGATTCTTTTGACCGTCATAGGGATTATATTGATTGGTCTGGCAATCGTGATGTTTATTCCTAAAAAACGTCGTTCTTAAAAATAGATATGGGGAAGCGTGCTTCCCCATACTTTTTTGAAAATAGTCCGATCGTCAAAGGATTTCTTTTTAAAGGAAAGCAAGTGTCTTCAATCGTTAGAAATTGTTTTCCTTTGAAGGGAAGTCGGGAGGAAGAAGATGGCAAAAAAAATCTTGAGTATTCTGCTATTGATTGCAGGATTGCTAGCTTTAGGATACCCCTCGATCAGCAAGTATTTTTCTGATAAAAACAGCTCTTATGTCACAGACACTTATGAAGAGCAGGTTCAATCGATGAGTGCTGACCAGTTGAAAAAAAAGTGGCAAGAAGCTGAGATGTATAATGAAAATCTTACTGGTTCTCCTGTCCATGATCCTTTCGTCCCTGGTTCAGGGATCGTTATGCCGAAAAATTATTATCAGGTGTTGAATGTAGAGGGTGTGATGGCAAGTGTTGACATCCCTAAAATCAATGTCAAACTTCCGATTTATCATGGAACAAGTGAAGAAACATTAAAAAAATCTGTCGGACACCTGGAGGGCTCGACACTTCCAATAGGCGGAATCGACCGCCATGCGGTGATTACTGGACATACAGGTTTAGCAAATGCAAAAATTTTTACTGATTTAGTGGAACTAAAAAAGGGAGATCGTTTTTATATCAACATGCTTGAGAAAAGGCTTGCTTATAAAATTGATCAAATCGAGGTCATTGAGCCTGAACATACGGAGCTATTAAGAGCAGTGAAAGGAAAAGATTATATCACTCTCATGACGTGTACACCTTATGGGGTTAATAGTCATCGTCTGCTCGTTCGAGGGATTCGAACAAAGGATGAGTCAGGCAAGCAAAAGACTGTGAAAAAAAATGCGTTAACCAAGGAACAGAAAATATTGCTTATTGCAGTGATCGTTACCACTGGATTAATGGGAATAGTCATTGTCGCAGTGATCCTCCATAGAAGAAAAAGCAGTAATCAAGAGTAAAGATACGTTTTAGAAATGTGATCGGGAAAGGGTGAGTTAGCAAATGAAGCGATGTAAGGAGCCGAAAATAGTTGCGATTTTCTTGATCCTACTACTACTTTTTCAAATGATCTCGCCTATTGTACTGGCGGATCAGGAAATAGTGGAATCTGAAGAAAACAATAGAACCAGTGAAGCAATGACTAGTCAAACAGGAGAGGGTGTTAGTCAAATGAGCGACTCCTCTTCAATGGCGTCAACGCCTGTTGAGTCCTCGACCGTTGAGTCGACGATTCCGAATTTCGAAATCCCACCAGCGACACAAACAAGCAGTTCCACTGAGGGGAAATCAGATAAAAAATCGAAGGTGGAAGCAAAGAAAGAGCCGCGTAGTGAGCAAGACATATCCGGGGTAGTAACAGTAAATGATTGGTGGATCTTTGAACAGACGATCAATGATCCTCTTTCAGCTACGACCGCTGCTTCTGCAAAATCAGATTATAATTTTCGTTTTCTCTGGTCTTTGAAAATGCCTGAAGGACAGCAAATTGAACCGGGAGAATATTTTTGTATAGACTTTCCTAAAAATGTGGGGCTCGAATCAGAGGGGGTCGAGGGCTGGGGATTTTGGACATCCAGTACGACAGAAAGTCACAAGACAGATTTAGTGGCTACGATTGACGATGTTCCTCATACGATTGGGCAATGGTGGATCGATTGGCGTGATGATGGCTCTCCGCAAGGGACCTACTATATTAAGGTTGATTTCGATGAGCGTGTGGCAGGAAAAGGCATTGATCAAATCACAGGAATCGAATTCAGCATTCCAGAACATTCGCTAAAAAATATGACGTTAAAGGGCGGGATCCAAGAAGTTGTTTTTGGGGATAAAAAACAACGGATCAAATTCGAACAAGCCAAAGAATCTTATTCAGAAGGTGATGATTACAAATACGCGGCTAAAGCTGGCAGCAATACAATCACCTTTGATGTAGGGATCGGTCGAATGACGCTGAATGAATTGTCCGGTGATGTGGTCGATTACGCAGTAAATAACGATAAAGGTTTTTATCTCGATGGGGATTATCACGGGTACCGGTGGGGAGAAAATTTCACTGACTTAGACGACATCTATGTTGAAGATACGTTGGACCCTGGCGTCGTCGTTTCTAGCCTCAGTCTATCTGCATTAGTCCAGTCGCCGATTGGCTTGTCGGAAGAAAATCTCGACATGCAGGCAGGCGGATTGATCAATCGAGATACCGCAACCTTCGAATCCTACTTGTTTGCTGATTACGGAAATGGACCGGTCTATCGAACGGCTGGATCAAATCAGGCGATCCAGTTCCCTAAAAAGGAAAATTCATATAAGCTATTGGTTCAAACGGCTGGGGAGTCATTAGAGGACTTTCGAACACGAGTAAAAGAACAGCCTTTACAATATGGCATCTTCACGGAGGGCTCTGGGAAAACGGCACAACGAACGATATGTATCAACGTTGGCGACATTCATAAAGGAAATGGTATTCAAAAAAAATATAGCGACCTGACAGATCAAAAATATGCTTCACCAGAGCGGACGATCACACGAAAAGCTGGCAATATTTTAGGGGAAGAGACGATTAAGATCACTCAATTTGCAGTAGAAGCGGCAGACAATTGTATCAGGCATGGATTTTATCCAGAGTCTGCACGCGAACTTTTGGAGGACTATTATACTCTGGCTTATGGGGATAGCAATGTAATAAATGGCCAAGTCTCTGCTTTCAATCTTTCAATGAATTTAAAATATCCCATCGATGAGACACTCGGAGAAACGAAGTCTAATACTGCTTTAGCGTACTATGAGACAGCGAAGCAACAGCAAAGTCCCAGTTTTATCCCACCTAGTGAACTGACGGGTACAGGAGATATGTCGAACCCTTATGGGAAAATCGCGATCAACACAGATACGATTGCCTTGATCAAATATGACGGCGCTACATTGACCGAAATGAATGGCGTCGAGTTTGAATTGCAAAGGGAAACCACGAAAGGAAATTGGACCGCAGTCTCCACACATGAAACAGCTGAGTTTACGACGAGTGAAGGAGAAAAAATTCAAGGAGTGATCCGCGTTTCGGGATTATCCAACGGAACGTATCGCTTTGTAGAAAAAGCGAGCGGAAATCATATCTATCCAGAGGGCTATGACCAAACAAAATCAGGGGACTGGGATGGTGAGAGAATCGTTTCTAGCACAATAACGGTCGATGGCGTGACGACGAATGCTCCAGTAACGGTCGAAAATATCCCGATTGCCTCTGCCCCCTATGCCGTCGAGCATTATTTTTTGAAAGATGGAAAATCACCAGAGAGTACGAATCAAGCTGATTTTGAATTAAATTTCGTTGAAAATGAAACAGGGGAAATTCGCAAACCAATTGGCTCTATCTTTACTGGTGCGCCAAGAAATAATTTGACAGGGTATAAATACAAAAAAATCGCGGTACTTGAGAAGGCTGACGGAACGATCACTGCTATTACAGACCCGAATCTTACGTACAAAGAAAATGGTCAGCTGGTCTTACGCTTTTATTATGTACCTGACGAAGATGCTGTGCCATTTACGATCACCAAATTGGACGCGACAGAAAAACCGATGCCTTCCTATAATGATCAAGGAGAAGCACTAGCACACGAGGTCTCCTTCTATATTTATGAATTTAATTGGGGGAATTCCGAAAATAAAGGTCCTAGTGATGCAGGTGCAGAACCTGCTAAAGGGGCCTCCAATGACTATTGGAAATTAGTTGCGACGGATAATCAGGGCAATCCATTGCAGCAACCGGTCAAAACGGATTCGCAGGGACGTATCCGAGCAAAGATCGATCTAACAGACAATGGGGTAATTGGCAATCCGAAAACTTTTGCAGTCGTAGAAGCGACAAATACGTATCCTAATTATGAGGCGCCTAGTGTCGAAAGTGCTTGGTGGCTTCTATGGACGGGAGAGGGAAAAGACGGGGGTGCTCCTAAAGGGACCTTTTCATGGTGTAGTGAAATGGGGACGTCTAACCCTGGGTGTATCAATGAAGGACAAGCAGACAAGAGTGTCAATGTTTCTTTAAAAAATAAAGTATCTAAAGGAAGGCTCACTGTCTATAAGGCAGATCAAGACAAAAATTTAATGCCTTCTAATGAGAAAAAACAAGTGATTTTTGATTTTTACGAATATCTTCCGGACGGAAACTGGGAAGTGGAAGGCCACAATCCTTGGGATAGCAATCTACTAGATCCAACGATTTGGAAGGCTTTAGGAACGGTTCAAACAGACAACGATGGAAAGATTCTGGATCGTGAGCTTACATCGGTAAAAACGTATGCATTAAAAGAAGTAAGTTCGTACCCAAGCTTTGCTGTACCGAGTGGTTATTGGATTTTATGGACTTCTATAACGCCAGAAGGAATCACGAATCATCAGGTGCAATATGTTCAAGGCTCAAACGATGACGATCCAGGTGCATTACAACCAAATGATGAAGACAATCCAATGGGGGCGGCTGTTTTACTGAACAAAGAAATCAAACATAATTTTTCATTCATTAAAGAGAATGAGCAGGAAGAACCTTTAGGAGAAATCGAGTTTGAGCTTTATACTGGGAAAGAAGATGAAACTCTGGAAATTGGGATCAATGATGATCCCAATGCCGCAACCACATATTGGGATATGACCAAGCCATTCAAAACAGCGATCAGTAATGCGGCTGGGACGAATAAGGGACAAGTTCGTTTTGATTTAGTTGCTGGGAACTATTTATTGGTGGAAACTAAAACAGCTTTTGGTTATCAATTACCACAGGGGCAATGGATCTTAACGATTGATCCCTTGCAACAAGATCCAGATCAACGAATCAAAATCACGGCTCGAGGCGAGGTACTGCCACCAGCTTTTTATAAGAAAGGTGGTGTTTACCATCTACCGAACCTAAGAAAGTATCATTTGCCTTCTTCGGGTTCGATAGGTGTTATCGTTTCTGTTGTTCTTGGGATAGCATTGATCAGTATCTCTCTTTTGGTCAGTAAAAACGGAAAAAAAGAGACGTGATGTCAATCAAAAAATTTGTTCATAGGGTAGTTCTATGTTAACTTACAATTAGTAAGTGAGGTGTATAAAGATGGACTATCTTTATCAAGAAGGACAACCAAACGGGAAAAAGTTTATTTTACTCCACGGAACAGGCGGCGATGAAACGTCTTTAGTGGATCTGGCAAAGGTTTTAGACGCGAATAGTACGATTTTATCCTTTCGCGGCACAGTTGAAGAAGAAGGCATGAATCGTTTCTTTAAACGGAACGGTCTGAATCAGTTTGATTTTGACAGTCTCGAGAAGGAGACGGACAATCTGCAGGAAGTCATCGAACAGCTCAGTGAAGAAAAAGGGATTCCTTTAGACGAATGGGTCTTGGTCGGTTATTCAAATGGTGCGAATATTGCGGCACATCTTTTACTGGAGCGTCAGACACCATTGGCAAAAGGTATTTTCTTCCACCCGATGTCATTGGAAGTACACACCCAGACGTTTGATCTCGGGGACAAGAAGATTTGGGTTTCTTATGGCGGGGATCACGACCCGATCGTTAGCGAAGCGTCATTTTCAGAATTGGTCGCGGCTTTTCGGGAGCGACAGGCGGCAGTTACTGTCGTAGAAACGGCTCATGGTCACCAAGTGAGCATGGAAGAAGTGCAGCAAGCCCGCGAGTGGTTGCATCAATGAGTCCTTCATTAAACAGAAGCAAGCAGCAGTTGGAGAATCCCTCTCCGACTGCTTTTTTTGGAGACAAATGAGTTGGTAAGAAGGGATTTTCTTTCTTCTATATTAATAGAAGGGGAATCGGAAGCCCTAAAGGCAGAAAAATAGGGATTCCTCCTCATGTTCAACTTTCTTACGGGGCGAACGAATTCCCTATAAACCAAATACTGTCAAAAAAGTAAAAAAATTGACCAAAGAAGAAAATTTGATGCTGAAAACGGCGCTCATCACGACAAGTATCATGCTGCTGCTGATTCTCATCAATCACCTGCGGAATAAAAGATAGTGACACGATTTTCCGTTATGGTAAAATGAGTCGAAGGGGTGGCATGATGACAGATTCATTTGAGTATAAGGGCTTGACCTTGACGTCGACAGATTTGACATTCAATGATGAAGAGCTGCAAAAATTATTGACCTTTGAAGGGGCGATCACACACGAGCGCTTGAAAGGGTTCAATTTCCATTATTTTTTGATGCCCGAATATGATTTGAATGGCTTATTAGACAAATTAGGCGAGGCGGAGCGTAAAGCAAAGCGAATTTATTACATCACCGGGCAATTGGTTTCCAGTGATTTGAAAGATATGGCAGTGGACGGGTATTATATGCCCACCAAATGGGGCTTCATGCATGTGGAAAGCTATGGGAAAGGGTTGTAAGAGTGATCTTTCAGCTCTTTTTTTATCGCTGAGAAAAAAGCAGCGGCATTAGTGGTACATTTTAAGCGTTCTGTGATAAAATTCAAACGAATCGAATGAACGCTGGGAGATAGGCCATGTATACAAAAGAAGTTTTCAACAATAAGATGAACAGTTGGGTAAACATCGAGGCAGAAAATGAAGATGAATTGAAGAATTTGTATCGCGATTATGGGATCGACAGCGAATTCGTCGATTATTCATTGGACCGAAACGAACGGGCCCATCTGGATTACGACAAGGCGACGGATGTATTGTTGCTGATCTTTAACGCGCCGAATCGGCGAAAGATCGACAATCACTACGAAACGGTGCCCATGACATTCATCGTGGTGAATCGCACGCTGATCACTGTCACGAACCAACAAAGCAAATATCTATACTTTGAGATCAAGAGTTACTTAGAAAAAAATCCCCAAAGTACGCTGTTTGAGCTGCTGTTTGGCAGTCTCTTCATTATATCCGATCAATTTTTCCCTTTTGTAGAGGGCATGGATCGCGACCGAAAACGCATCAGTAATCTATTGAAGGACAAGACGACAAAGCAAAACCTCTTGCTGTTATCGGATCTGGAAACAGGGATCGTTTATTTCGTGACCGCCTCTCGTCAAAATGTGTTATTAGTGCAACAAATCAAAACCCACGGGATCTATCGACGGTTGAGCGATCAGGAAAAAGAAAGTCTGGATGATGTATTGATCGAGGCGCAGCAATTAGTGGAAATGACACAGCTTTCCTCGCAAATCTTGCAGCAATTATCGGGTACCTATAATAACGTGCTGAACAATAATTTGAATGATACGATGCGGATCTTGACCGTGCTGTCTGTTCTGCTGACGATTCCTACGATCGTTTCAGGATTTTTCGGGATGAATGTCCCGCTGCCATTCGAGCACAATGCTTCGGGGTGGATCATCGTGATCGTGATCAGTTTATTTCTCTGGTTCGGTTTATCCTATGTCCTGCGAAAAATGATGAAATAACAAAGACTATGCCGCGTTGGCATGGTCTTTTGCTATAGCAAGGAAAGAAAGGTGAACAGCCCTGCGAGATTGAAAAAAAGAACCAAATATTTTGTATAGGGTAAATAGAAGGATTCCTGATAAAGGATCAGCGAGAGATACAGGATACATACATAGAAAATGAAAAATGTACGGAAGTCAGACGACCAGATCGCGGGGGTGAACCCGATCAAAACACGCATGATGAAGCCTGTCAGAAAAAGAAAGCTCAAGAAAATCCCTTTTTTTATGCTTTTTACGGAATGGATCAGCGCCCATAACATACAAAGAAACAATAGTGCAAAAAGAATCTCGTCGTAAGGAAAGAGCTGCGTGTTGACGCTTTTCAGTGTGCGTGCCGCCATGCTTTGCGATCGCCAATGACTGAGGGAACGCTGAATCACGGAACCAAACAGGATGACTGTCGGCATACAGGCAGAAAACCGCGTGAAATGGGACGACTGGTTGCGAAGAATCCCTAAAAGAATCAAAGAAAAGAAGAAAAGAACCAAGAGATTGCTGTTGAAGAAAAATTCATAGCAGGTAGAAGAGAAGCCTAGATCAAGCTTATGAAACAAACTAACCTGTTGAAAATCATTGAAAGTCACTTTTGCTTCCTGCATTCTTCTTGCCATACTGCCGGGAGCGTGGAGAGCAAAAAGAATACTGCAATAACTGATCAGCACTGGGAAAACCAGCAGCTTAGGGAATTTTCCATCCTTGATGTAGGAATAGCTGATCAACCCCAGCAGCAACAGCAATAGAAATAGCGCCACGACCTCTGAATTGCAGGCAAAGAGCAGTAAAAAGTTGCAAAAGATCTGAGTGGTCGCACCGCTGCGAGCGCCGTTCTTATACCATTTCAGAATAGGAAAGATACCGATTAAGCCCACGGTCACAGGCCATAAATAATTCAAACTAGTGGTCAGCCAGCCGGCAGTCTGTAAGGTTTTCAAAGGGATCGTAAAAAAGAAAAGCAGCGCCAAATACAGATGAACAACTTTTCGCTGAGACGTCGTGTAGAGTGCTAAAAAAAGAGCAAACAGAATCATCATCACACTGTTGCAAAGTCGCCATAAAAACAGGTGGTGGGCGAAAAAGAGCAATAGGCCTTCAATCAGCAGACGAGAGGTCCACGTTTCATAACGCTCAGCTAAGGTCAGCATCAACAATTGCTGATCCGATTGGATAAAAAACAAATCATCTGCGAAAAAACTGATTTTATTGAAATTCAAGAACAAAATCATGGCTATTCCGCTAGTCAGCAGCAAGAGCCGCTTGAGTGTAGGCCATGCTGGCAAGGCGGATTTTTTTGTAGGTAAGAAATTTTCGTTGAGCATCGAAGTCTCCTTTCGTCATACAGTCAACAGATAATGTATCACAGCTCGGCGGCTGGAAAATGAATTTGTGAAAAAAATTCAATGATTATTTGTAGTTTTTTTTAATGTGATTATTATTGTTTTCGCAAGGATCGATTGATAATAGAAGTTATTTAAACGGGGATTTCTATCAAAGATTTTAATAAGAAAAAAAGTTTTTGAATAATGCGTTACAGAAAATCTTGAAGATGCTACTTTAAGAAAGGCTTAGTGCAATCGTTTTGCAGAGAATGACTGCGTATTGGGCAGTATTTTTGAATGGACGCTGCAAAAAGTCACTAAATATCCGATGAGATGTGAATTTGTTGCACTAGAGTAAGTGCAACCATTTCATATTGTTACGGGAAACACAAATCACTATAGTAATAGGTGTAAGGAGAGAGCAGCATGCAGCAGATAACGAAACGACAAATACAGGTTTTGTTTCAATTACTTGAGAATACGGAGCCGATGACGACCAAGGAGCTAGCAGATCAGCGGAATGTAAGCGTACGCACGATCAAATATGATCTAGACAGTATCCGTGCTTGGCTGAAGGAACGAAATCACGACCTGACAAGCAAAAGGAGTCAGGGGGTCTGGCTAGTTTTGAGTGATTCCGAAAGGATCAAGCTGAAAAGTGAGTTGATGGGCGTCGATCGATTGGAGCTGTTTGCGGATCAGATGCTGCGGCTGGATCGGTTAAGTATCCATTTGATGCTGACGAACCAAGCGATCACTTCTTTGGAATTAGCGGATCGGCTGATGGTCAGCAAGGACACGATCCTAAATGATCTGGAGGTTTTAGAAGCGCGCTTGGAATCTCTAGGATTGATCTTGGCGCGTGTGCCCCGCAAAGGGTTTCTGATCACAGGACCGGAGCATCAGGTTCGGCTATTGATCGAGGAGATTTTGCAAAAGGACCTGACGGATTACGACATCTATAAAATCATGGACCTGCTTTTGCAAAGTGAAAAGCAGGAAGGCTATGAGCTGTATTCAGCGAAGGAAACGGCTTTTCAAAAAGTCTTCAATCAAGTTTTGGGAGATATGAGGCAATTGCTGAAGCAAATCGACACGTCGGAGCTGAATTATGCAGAGCTGCTGAATATGTTGATCCGCGTCGCGATCGCTACGGTGCGTTTGCAAAATGAATACACGATCGGGCGTTATCAACTGTTGAATGATCCAAAAGAACAACAGGAACTCTCTTACTTATTGATGCAGCAAGTCTTCGATCAGTATCAATTGCCGTTGTTTGAAGACGAATACCGCTACATTTACAGCGATACCTTCGAGAATGATCCACAGCAGGATGTCATGACCTTGACGGAGAATTTGATCTTAAAGGTAAGTAAAAAAATCAATTATTCATTCTTTAATGATCCGCAGCTCTTGACGAATCTCTACGCTCACTTATCGATGCGGCTGTCTCGCAAACAAAAATTTGTGAATGAGTACAACCCCTTCAAAGAGGACATCAAAGCCAAGTATCCCGAACTCTTTGAAGCCATCGAAACGGTCGTACGACGGGAGATCCAAGGAAAAAGCCTGTTGATCAATGATTCGTTTATCGCCTACATCGCGCTTCATTTTCTCGTTTCTTATGAAAAAGCGGCCGACCTCAGGAGTGTCCGTGCCGTTTACGTTTGCTCGACGGGGTTAGGAGTGACAAGTCTGATCAAGCAGAAAATCTCGGAGGAGCTATCGAATATCGAGATCGCTGCATTTGCGTCTGTGTTGAATGCCCAGGAGATCATTAAGCAAAAGGAACCAGAATTGGTCATCAGCATTTTTCCGATCGAAGGAATGGATTGCGAATTTATCAAGGTGCATCCGCTGCCGACGAAACAGGATCTGGAGAAGATCCAGCAGGCAGTCAAAAAAATCCTGCAGCAGTCTCCGCAAAAAGGCACCCGAAAGTTGCGACTGGAGCCGGCAGGAAATCGGACATCGCTAGAGGATTTCAGCAAAGAGCTGATTTTACAGGCATACACGATCTATGAAAAATTATTGCTCGTCTTTCAAGAGCAGCTCAATCAGGAATACCGTGAAGCATTCTTGCTACATGTATTTTTGATGGTCCACCGCATCACCTTTGACCAGCAATACACAATGGAAGGCAGCAAGGCGGAAGAAGCGAATACCGTGGCAGCGTCATACACCAAACAGATCGCGCACTTATTCACTGAACACAACATGGCTATCAATCAATCAGAGATCAATGCCCTGTTTGCGTATATCAGAGCATGAATTTCTAAATAAGCATTCGCCTTGTCGACGCGTGTTAATAGAAGAGTATGCGGCTTGAAGAAAAATAATTACAGTAATACGAAAAAGGATGCCAGTTTGCCAGTTTTACTTCTTGCTTTAGCAAGTTAGTAAAATGGTATGCGTAATGACAAACAAAGTCATTTTTCACGATTTTGGAAAAATGAGTTCCTAAATAGGCATTCGCCTTGTCAAAGGGTATCAATAAAAAGGTATACGGCTTGAAGATCAAACTTATTTTTCTGTGAAGAAAAATAATTACAGTAATATGAAAAAGGAGGAAGTGAACGACCGTGACTGGAGAGGCGCTACAAATCATTGCAACGAGTGAGTACCAAAAGGAATTAAAAGAATTGCTGGATTGGCTCGGAAGTGAGCTGAAGGCAGCGAGGATAGAACCGACAGAATTGCAATGGACGATTTTGATCAACCATCTGGATGCGATGCTGAAGCGTTCTAAAGAACAGGAGGAGATTCCTGAAGTCGATCCGACGATGTTCAGCGAAGTCTCGCAAGAAGCATTGCAGTTAGCAGAAGGAGTTGTGAAGAAGATCAACAACCCTTCACAGGATGAGATGTATGTATTATCGATCCACTTTGAAACAGCCAAACAAAATTAATTTAGGGGGAAAAATAAATGATCACAGTAGTAATCGCAGACCGTATGGGTAAAGGACAAAATGTAGCAAAAGGTGTAGAAGCAGCAGGCGGAAGAGCCGTCGTGGTACCGGGCATGGGCGCAGATATGCGTTTAGGCGATGTGATGCAGCAGGAAAAAGCAGATATGGGCATCTCTTTTTGCGGAAGCGGGGGCGCAGGCGCACTGACCGCGGCAACAAAATACGGGTATCCAGAGCGTCACGGGATGCGTTCGGTCGAAGAGGGGATCACGGCGATCAATGATGGCAAGACCGTTTTAGGCTTTGGCTTTATGGATCAAGAAGAGTTAGGCAAACGATTGGTTGAAGCCTTTGAGAAGAAACACAATTAGGGAGATGAGCAAATGAGTATTCAAGAATGCCAACAAGTCATCGTGTCAGTGGAAGGCAAAGGCGATACCAAGCAGCATGCATTCGCAAGCGCACTGGGAGATATCCAAAAGAAAATGATGCAGGAATCGGAAGTCATTTTACGGATCGAGCCAGTAGAGGTGGAAGTGGTAAAAGCGGTCGAAAAAACCTACAAGGAACGCTTTCTCTTTTTCTTCTTTCCGCGAAAAAGAACCAGCTTTCATGTGGTGCTTGAAGTGACAGTCAACGTGACGACTTTGCAGGCCAATGACGTCGTCTTTACGCAAGAGAGGACGAGTGATCCAGACGGCGTTCCTATCCCGGTCATTTCCAAAAAAATCAGAACATAGAAGGGAAGTTATGAAGTGGAATTTACAATAATTTTGATCAAATCAATCATCATTGGCGGTTTGTTGGGCTTTTCTGCCTCGATGGGGGCCGCACGGATGTTTCATGCACCAAGTACGCAGGGATTAGGGGCCTTCCGTACATTAGGAGAAATGAATGCCTGTATGGGTGATCCGGCATCGCATTTCTCATTCGGATTAGGCTTTTTCTTCAATGCCTGGGCATCAACGGTGGGAGCCGGCGCCTTCACACAGGATGTGACGCATCGGATCATTCCAAACTGGGCAGCTTCGATCTTATTAGCTAAAAATAAAAATGTGGCAGAATCCATGCACGATCCTCGGAAAATGGGCTTTGTTGGTGCAGTGGTGGGGGCGATCGTCGTTGCCTTTCTGAATTCAACGGCAGCAGCGATTCCTGAAGCACTGCAAGTAACTGCGGTGGCGGTATTGGTACCCGCAGCAACGACCTTAATCAACATCGTTATGCCCGTCATCTTCTGGCTGGCAGCGTTGGATGCTGGAAAACGGACAGGCTTCTGGGGCACACTCTTCGGCGGGATCGCCCAATTGATCATGGGCAACGCGGTACCGGGTGTGGTACTGGGTATCTTGATCGGTAAAGGGGTCGATGAGATCGGCTGGTCGAAAGTAACGAAGATGATGATGGTGGCGATCGTGGCACTCTTCATTCTTAGCGGATTCTTCCGCGGCTTTGATCTGCAAGTCTTGGAAAGCTTCAAGCTGCAGGCGCCAAATTGGTTGGAAAACATCCATAAAATGCTTGGGTTGAGTTAGAAAATAGAAGGATAACTAGATAAGCAGCGACACACAAATACGCTGAGGAGGAAAATAAATGGACAACACAGAAGAATTGAGCAAAGAGCAACTCGCACTTTCTGAAGAGAAGAAGGCGAAAAGTTTCTGGTATGCGGATTGGGCGTTTCCCATCACTGTAGGAATCATGGCCGCGGCTGTTTTTGCCGGCACACATATGTATGTGGTGCACGGAGTTGGGGCCTTTAACGAAGTATCGATCGTGGCGATGCTGAAGGCGGGACTTGATGACGGCTCGTATGGCGCTGCCGCGGCCTTTGGAGCAAGCTTCTTGTTTGCACGTATTTTAGAGGGATCGTTGGTCGGAATCTTGGACTTGGGTGGTTCGATCTTGACCGGTATCGGTATCGGGATTCCGGCGATCTTCTTGAGCATGGGTATCCGCGCACCGATCGACAACTTTGCTTTGTCCTTGATGACAGGGGCTGTTTTAGGATTGCTGGTGGGCGGCGTGATCATTTTGATCCGTAAATTCACGATCAATCAGGCAAATTCGACTTTCGGGGCAGATGTCATGATGGGTGCCGGAAACTCTTCTGGCCGTTTCTTAGGGCCCTTGATCATTTTGAGTGCCTGCGGGGCATCGATTCCGATCGGGATTGGCGCGACTTTAGGTGCACTGGGCTTTTATGCTTGGAAAAAACCGATCGCTGGCGGCGCGATCCTTGGCGCAATGATCCTTGGGACGATCTTCCCAGTAGCGCTCCAATAGAAAGAAGGCAGAAGGATGTTTGATGTATTAATCAAAAACGGCAAACGGATGGACGGAGAAAAAGTAGAAGTTGCGATAAAAGATGGCGTGATCTTAAACGTGGACACACAGATCGAATCCTCTGCAAAAGAGGTGATCGACTTAGCCGATGCACATTATGTTTCTGCTGGTTGGATCGATGATCACGTACATTGCTACGAAAAAATGAGCCTCTATTATGATTACCCAGATGAGATCGGCGTAACAAAAGGTGTTACGACCGTGATCGATGCGGGAACGACTGGCGCGGAAAATATTGGTGATTTCTATGAGCTGGCGAAGAAGGTCAAAACCAATGTCTACGCGCTAATGAATATCTCTAAGTGGGGGATCGTCGAGCAGGACGAATTAGCGGATCTGTCGAAGATCCAAGCAGACTTGGTAAAAGCACGGATCGCTGAGCTTCCCCAGTTCGTCATTGGCTTGAAGGCACGCATGAGCAAGACGGTCGTGGGAGAAAATGGGATCACACCGTTAGAGCTGGCAAAGGAGATCCAACAAGAAAACAACGACCTGCTATTAATGATCCACATTGGATCGGCACCGCCGGAACTGCGAGACGTATTGGCGCTCCTCGATGAAGGCGATGTGCTGACGCATTGCTTCAATGGCAAGCCGAACGGGATATTAGATCAAGAGACCGATCAGATCAAGGATTTTGCGAGAGCTGCCTATGAAAAAGGGATCGTCTTTGACATTGGGCATGGGACGGACAGCTTTAATTTCCATGTTGCAGAGAGGGCGTTAAAGGAAGGCATCAAAGCAACGACTATCAGTACAGACATTTATCACCGCAATCGTGAGAATGGGCCGGTGTATGATTTGGCGACCACGATGGAAAAGCTGCGGGCCGTAGGTTATTCATGGGAAGAGATTCTCGAGAAGGTGACCGTCGTTCCGGCGAGCTGTTTCCATTTAGAGAAAAAAGGGCGTTTAGCGGCAGGCTTTGACGCGGACATCACGATCTTTGATGTGGAAGACGGTGAAAAAATACTGACGGATTCAAACGGCTTCACACGTGTAGCAAAAGAAGTGATCAAACCAGTGAAAACAATTATTGGAGGCGCCATTTATGACAATGAGCTATGACAAATTTGGCTTGAAGGAGGTCATCAACGCCTCAGGAAAGATGACGATCTTAGGCGTATCAAAAGTGTCAGAATCAGTTCTCGCGGCACAGCGCTTCGGCGGCGAACACTTCTTTGAAATGAGTGACTTGTTGATTCAGACAGGCGCTTATCTCGCAGAGCTTCTTAAGGTGGAGGACGCGCAGATCGTGTCCTCGGCCTCCGCTGGGATCGCACAATCCGTCGCGGCGGTGATCGGTGAGGGCAGTCTTTATCACGCCTACCATCCCTATACACCGCGGATCACGAAGCGGGAGATCCTTTTGCCGAAGGGGCACAATGTCGATTATGGGACCCCCGTTGAAGTGATGGTGAACCAAGGAGGCGGTCACGTCATTGAAGCCGGCTATGCCAATGGCTGTTCACCAGAACAAATGGAAATGATGATCACAGAAAACACGGCAGCGCTGCTCTATATCAAAAGCCATCATACAGTACAAAAAAGCATGCTGACAGTGACTGAGGCAGCTGCGGTGGCTGAAAAGCATCACTTGCCTTTGATCGTAGATGCCGCAGCGGAAGAAGATCTGTTTAAATACAGTCAAGCCGGTGCAGATCTGGTGATCTACTCTGGAGCGAAAGCTCTTGAAGGTCCCAGCAGCGGATTAGTGTTCGGCAAAGCTTCGTATATTGAGTGGGTACGTATGCAGGGAAAAGGCATCGGTCGGGCCATGAAGATCGGGAAAGACACTATTCTGGGTCTAACACAAGCCGTGGAAGATCGACTAAAGATGGGCGCTGAGACCGGCGAGTCGATGAAGGGGCGATTGACTCCTTTTATCGAAGCACTCAATCAGATCGATGGTTTGAAGGCATCGGTGGTTCAGGATGGGGCAGGTCGCGACATTTATCGTGCCAGTGTGAAAATAGAAAAGGGATCAGCGAAAGCCGTGATCGCGGCTTTGAAGGCGGAAGATCCTGCTATTTATACCCGCGAATACCAAGCCAACAACGGCATAATCGAATTCGATATTCGTGCCGTAGACGAAGAGGAAATGGCGAAGATCGTGAGCCGGCTGAAGGAGATTTTGTAAATCAGCGGAACCAATTGTAGCAAGAGAAATTAAATCAATCGAAATGGGGAACAAGCAATTATGTCATTGACACCAAAATATTATAAAGATCGCGTGTGTCTGAATGTTTTAGCGAATTCAGTCGAAAACGCGCGTGAATGTTACGAAGCGGCAGAAGGGCACGTCGTTTTAGGTGTGTTATCAAAGAACTACACCAGTGATGAGGCCGCCATCACAGATATGAAAAACTATCAGGAGGCGACGGAAAACGCGCTGTCTGTTGGCTTAGGTGCCGATGATCCCAACCAAAGCCAAATGGTCTCGCGGATCTCTGGCGAGTTGCAGCCGCAGCACGTCAATCAAGTATTTACAGGTGTGGGAACCTCTCGCGCGCTGTTAGGACAAAAGGAGACAGTGATCAACGGACTGGTTTCTCCTTGCGGCAAAGTGGGGTACGTCAATATTGCTACAGGTCCTTTGAGCGCCCAAACAACAGAGACGATCGTACCTATTGAGACCGCCATCGCACTTTTGAAGGATATGGGGGGGAGTTCCCTTAAGTATTTCCCGATGAAGGGCTTGACCTGCAAAGAGGAATACCAGGCAGTAGCAAAGGCGTGCGCAGAAAATGATTTTTATCTGGAGCCAACGGGCGGCATCGATTTGGAGAACTTCCAAGAAATCCTTCAAATCGTTTTGGATGCGGGGGTTGAAAAGGTGATTCCTCATATTTACAGCTCGATCATTGATTCAGCAACAGGGGATACACGCCCTGAGGACGTTGAAAAATTGTTAGCTATGGTAAAAGAAGTTCTTTAGTCTACTCTAGGAGCCCTTGACGGATGTCGTGGGCTGCTTTTTCTTGTTGATAAAAATATTTTGTGAAATAAAACACAAATTGTTGGCAGCTTTTTTAAAATGATGTAGGTTAAAGGGGAGCTAATAAAACGGAGACTTTATTGTAAAGGAAGAACAGCATAGAGTGGGCAATAAAAATTTTGTTATTATTAGTGAAAAAATGCACAATAATAAGACACAAGGAGGAAACGAAATGATCGAAACATTTGTCTTTTCAAGCGAGACGATTTTTTTAAAGAAAGAAGATCAGACGAAAATCCACCAACTCTTGGATTATCTGAAAAGCCGCGGGCAACAAATCGGTGTAGTTTTCTATGATCAAGCAACGATGAACGACGTATTACTGGAACAGCATTTAGCAGATTATTTAGATTTTTCTATCAATGGGGAAGAAACCGAAACGATCCCTCATGGCCTAGTCGATTTCCTGCAGGTAGAGCTGTCCCATCAAAAGGTCAATTTCATCTCAAAATCGCTGGAGCAGCTTGAAACAGCAAAAACACTCGGATTCAAACCAATCTACTTGGCGGAAAATTGTGACAAGGAGTCCTTTCCGTGCCTGTCGTTTAGGGATTTTGACGCCTTGCATCTGGGGATCATCGAGAGTCGCTTCGAGAACTTCATGTAACTGCTAGTCCAATAGAAAGACAAGAGCCTTCGACAGTTTTTAAAAGAAAACTGTCGAAGGTTCTATTTTGTTATTTGTAGGTTCTTGAAAGTGTCATTAAAAGAAAAAAATAAAATACAGTTTTTTAAACCTTTGTCACTCAGAGTAATTTAATAATAAATTGAATGTTTTTGGGTTTAGTGCAATGAGAGGTGATATCACTGAGTTTCTGAAAAAGGTGCTTAAAACTTTATATTGACAATCTTTCTTCAACTGGTATAATCAAAAAATAAAATATTTTACGATATGTTGAGCAAAAGAAATGAAAAAAGCCGATTTTAAAGTGAGGGACTATAGTTATTTTTTAATCTTGAATTAAAAATAAAAAGGTAGGGAGTTAATTATTTTATGGAGAAAGAACTACTGCGGGTCGAAGGACTGACGGTCAAATTTCGGACCTATAACGGAGAAGTAACTGCCGTAAATAATTTAGAGCTTCTATTAAATGAAAATGAAACGTTAGGAATCGTTGGCGAAAGCGGCAGCGGGAAAAGTGTGACGTCTTTGAGCATCATGGGCTTATTGGATGAATCCACGAGCAGTGTGTCGGGACGAGCGCTCTTCAAGGGAACGGATCTCGTAGCAATGAAGGAAAAAGAGAAGCAGCAGTTTCGCGGCAATCACTTGGCGATGATTTTCCAAGAGCCGATGACTTCACTGAATCCGCTCCATAAATGCGGGAATCAGATCATCGAGTCTATGCTGATCCATACCGACTGTTCAAAGGCAGAGGCGAAAGAAAAGGCGATCGAGCTGTTGAAGCTCGTCGGCATCCCTGCGCCAGAACAACGTTTCAATGAATACCCCCATCAGATGTCCGGCGGAATGCGCCAACGGGTGATGATCGCCATGGCGCTTGCTTGCGATCCGCGGCTCTTGATCGCCGATGAACCGACGACTGCTCTTGACGTAACGATCCAAGCGCAAATTCTAGAAGTGCTGAAGGAGCTGAGGGACCGTCTCAAAATGGGGATCATTCTCATCACACATGACTTAGGAGTTGTGTCAGAAGTTTGCGATCGCGTGATCGTGATGTATACCGGAAAAGTCGTGGAGGAAGGGTTGATCCGTGAGATCCTTGATGATCCGAAGCATCCATATACGGAAGGCTTGATCGCGGCTATCCCTGCGATTAACGATCAAAAGGGGGAATTGAGCAGTATCGAAGGGGTCGTTCCCCAATTGGACGACATGCCGAAGGGCTGCAGCTTCCATCCCCGTTGTCCTTACGCGATGCCTATCTGCAAGGAGAAACGTCCGGCGATCACGACGATCGAGCATGGGCGCAAGGTTCGCTGCTTTAAGTATTCGACGGAAGAAGAGATCGAGGTGACGACATAGATGAGGACGCAAGAACCGATTATTGAAATGACACATGTGAAGCAATATTTTGAGATTCGCGACAGTAAAGGAAAAAAAGGCACGCTGAAGGCAGTGGACGATGTGTCGATCACGGTATTCAAGGGAGAAACATTCGGCATCGTAGGAGAAAGCGGCTGTGGCAAGAGCACGCTAGGAAAGACGATGTTGAACCTAGGGGCAGTGACGGACGGAACGATCATTATTGATGGTCAAGATGTCAGCGCCTTCAAGAATCGAAAAGAAAAAATCGCCTTTGGATCGAAAGTCCAGCTTGTTTTTCAAGACCCATCTGCTTGTCTGAATCCTCGGAACAAGATCCGGGACATTTTGGCGGAGCCTTTTCAGATCCATCATAAGAAGGACATGACGAAAGCAGAGATCGAGACAGAAATCGATCGGCTGCTGACCATGGTAGGGTTGGCGACCAATTACAAAAAGCGATACCCTCATGAAATGTCAGGGGGACAAAAGCAGCGGATCGGGATCGCCCGCGCGTTGGCGTTGCGACCGGAGATCGTCATTTGCGATGAGCCTGTATCGGCGTTGGATGTATCGATTCAGGCACAGGTCATTAATTTGCTGGTGGAATTGCAAAAGCAATTGGACCTCACGTATATGTTTATATCTCATGATTTAGGTGTGGTCTATCATTTATGCGATCGTATCGCGGTGATGTATTTAGGCAATATCGTGGAGTTGGCAGATCGGGATGCGCTGTATAACGACACGCTTCATCCTTATACAAAGGCCTTGATCTCCGCAGCACCGACGATCAGTAAGACGAAGACGGAACGAATCGTGCTGACCGGAGACGTACCGAGTCCAGCCAATCCGCCAACGGGCTGTAAGTTTCATACGCGTTGCCCATTCGCGATGGCGGTATGCAAAACTGACGTTCCTGAACTGACAGAAGTAAAAGACGATCACTTTGTGGCTTGTCATTTACATAAAAAAGAGGGGTAGCTTTTGTGCCTCAGCGGCGTGTTAATCAGACTTAATTTTTCCTAGGAAAAATTAAATACATTTAGCAAACATAAGGAGGAGTACAAGGTATGAAAAAAGGAAAGATGTTGTGGAGCGTCATTTGTTTAGTGATGTTGACACTCGCTGGCTGCGGCGGCGGTGGCGGCAGCACAGACGGGTCAAACGATGGTGGCGGCAGCGGGGATGGCGACAAGACATTGGTAGTTGGGATGGCTTCTGATCTGAAAACTTTGGACCCTCATCATGGGTATGAAGTCTATGGGAACATGGTTTATTATGCGTTGTATGACTATTTGTATCGCACATATGAATCCTCGACTCCAGAGCCTTCATTAGCGGAATCTCATGAATTAGATGATTCGCAAAAGGTGCATACCTTCAAAATCAAAGAAGGCGTGAAATTCTCAAGCGGAAACGAATTGACTTCAAAAGACGTGAAATTTAGTGTGATGCGGACCAAAAACCTGAAGAGTAATACGACGCATCATACAGAAAATGTGGAAAACATCGAAACACCGGATGATTACACGGTGAAATTCACATTGAAGGAGCCGGATGCTGCCTTCTTAGTGAAGCTGGCGAACAACTCTTTTGCGATCGTGGACTCTGAAGTGGTGAAAGAACACGGCGGAACGGATGCAGAAGACGCGTCTTCTAAAGATACGGCTGAAAAATGGCTGAATGCAAATTCTGCCGGTTCTGGGGCGTACACGTTGGACAAATGGAAACAAAACGAAGAATTGAGCTTGGTCAAGAACAAGGAATACTGGGGCGAAGTGAAGAATGACAAAGTGATCTGTAAAGAGATCCCAGATGTGAATACTCAGATCCAAATGTTGAAGCAAGGCGATATTGATATTGCGTTAGGGATCGGTGTCGACAACGTGTCGCAATTGAAGGATCAAGAAGGCGTGAAGATCAAAAACTACGTCGGCTCGACAACGACCTTCTTATTAATGAACCAAGATGAAAAAATCGGTGGACCGATGGCGAATCCGAAGGTACAAGAAGCGGTTCGTAAAGCGATCAATTACAAAGAGCTGTTGAAAATCTCAGGCGATAAATCTGTCTTGCCATTAGATATCGTACCAAAAGGATTTACCGGCGCGTTAGAAAAAGAAGAAGATTACCAAGATTTAGACGAAGCGAAGAAATTGATGGAGGAAGCCGGCTACAAGGATGGCTTTGAAGTGAAATTCACCGTGGCGAACTTTGATACAGAGGGAATGTCATGGACGACCTTAGGACAAAAGATCAAAGACGATTTAGAAAAAATCGGGATCAATGCCAAGATCGAAACTTCTGAGATCGGGGTCGTTATCGATTCGTATCGTGAAGGGAAAGAAGCCTTCTTGCTGATGCATTGGCATCCAGACTATATGGAGATCAATAACCAGTTAGTCTTCTTACCAGGCGACACAGTTGGTGAACGGGCGAAATGGATGGATACTTCGAATACGAAGATGGAGGAATTGAAGAAAACGATCCAAACAGAATCTGATGAAGACAAACGAGTGGCCGCATCAGAGGAATTACAAAAACTATTGGCGAACGACATGCCATACGCGTTCTTAGTTCAACATCCGAAGGTATTGGCCTACCGTGACAACTTAAAAGGCGTAAACTACTTCGAAGTACAAAAAATCAATTTCCAAGATGTTGAGATCAACTAACCAAAAGGCAAGGGGCAAAAGTGTATGAGGAATATGGCTAGATTTTTATTACGGCGCTTCGTGTTTGTCTGCTTTTTGATCATTGGGGTGACGTTTTTGGTATTCATGATCTCCCACCTCGTTCCCAGTGATCCGATCGCATCAAACATGAGTCCAAATGCGATGAGCGATCCTGCAGCAGTAGCGGCGTATAAAGCCCGTTGGGGATTGGACAAACCGCTAATGGAACAATATTTTATCTACCTGAGCAATTTGCTGCGGGGGGATTTAGGGATTTCGATTCGTACTGGTAATCCAGTTATCAGTGATTTAAAACAGTTTTTCCCTGCGACTTTGGAACTCTCCATCATGGCGATGCTGATCGCTGTTTTATTCGGGATCACGTTTGGGATCATCTCTGCCGTTTACCGCAACAAGCCGTTTGATTATCTAGTTCGTACGATCTCAATCAGCGGGGTCTCGATCCCGAACTTCTGGTTCGCATTAGTCATGCTGCTGCTGTTTTATTCAAAATGGCGCTTGTTCCCAGGAGGCGGGCGAGTCAGTTCGCGGGTGTCCGCGCCCACTGGGGGGACCGGCCTGTATGTGCTGGATGCATTGACGAGCGGGAATTGGACACTGTTGAATGACGCGCTGTCTCATTTGATCTTGCCGGCGATCGTCCTTGGATTCTTCACGATGGGACTGATCTCGCGGCAGACGCGTTCAAATTTGTTGGAGGTTTCTTCATTGGACTATATTCGAACAGCGAAAGCGAAGGGATTGTCGCAGCGCCAGATCGTGTTGCGGCACGCGCTGGGGAATGCCTTGATCCCAGTCATCACCGTGATGGGGATGGGCTTTAGCAATCTGTTAGGCGGGATGGTGTTCGTTGAGAAGATCTTCTCGTGGCCGGGAATCGGACAATATGCGTATCTTTCAGCGACCACACTAGACTTTCCAGCGATCTGCGGTGTTTCATTGCTGATCGCGATGATCAATGTGGTATTGAATCTCTTCATTGATATTCTTTATGGGGTCATTGATCCGAGAGTGAGGTACAGCTGATGAAACGACTACTAAAGCAAAAAAACTTTTTATTCAAATTAGGGATCGTCATCTGTGCTTTGTGGGTGCTCGTCGCTGTGCTTGCACCCGTGATCGTTCCGAAAAATCCATTGGCACAAGATATGATGGGCCGCTTTTTAGCACCGGGTTCAGCGGGGCATTTATTAGGTACTGATGAATTGGGCCGAGACGTGTTCTCTCGGGTATTGATGGGAAGCCGTGTGTCCATCACGGCAGGCTTGGTGACGGTCTGTATCACGATCGTCATCGGGACTATCTATGGCGGGATCGCCGGTTATGTCGGTGGGATCGTGGATGACATCATGATGCGGTTTGCAGAGCTGATCGCGGCATTTCCGCCGCTGATCTTGGCGATGGTCATCGCAGCCGCATTAGGCCCGAGTATTTTTAATTCGGTCTTGGCGATGACGATCATCTGGTGGCCCAACTATGCACGGCTGATGCGCAGTCTCGTGATCACCTTGAAAGAAAATGAGTACATCGTCGCGTCGAAGGTCTTGGGCGCAAGTCATCTCAGGATCTTAGTCAAAGAGATCGTTCCGAATGCGTTAGGTTCGCTTTTAGTAATGGCGACCTTGGACATCGGGAATGCGATCGTGACCTTTTCCGGTCTAAGTTTCTTAGGCTTGGGAACGCAGCCCCCGACACCTGAATGGGGCTCGATGGTCTCTGACGGCGTCAACAATATGAACTATTGGTGGATCTCTACCTTTCCTGGGATCGCGATCTTCTCGATGTCGATCGGTGCCAATTTTGTGGGTGATGGGATGCGGGATTATCTCGATCCGAAAATAAAAAATAAGTAACGTCAAAGGTTAAAAACAAATACGGCCTTCCGCTAGTTGAACGAGCAGCATTGACATAGGAAATCAGTCTGTTAAACTAAGTTTTGTGAGTCGGAGGGCAATCATTGCTGGATAAGATATTTCTTATCCAGCTTTTTTTGTACCCAAAATTGGAGGGATAGACACATGGCAATCAAAGTAGAAGCCTATCAGGCAAATAAAGAATCGGCGATCAAGCAATTGGATCAATACACGGTCAAAAAAGTTCCTACATTGACGAATTATGCGTTTAAAGAGGTCAGCTTTGTTTACGAAGAAGCGGGGGACATTTTAGGCAGGATCGTAGGGGAGATCCATTGGAATTACTTGCGGATCGAGCTGTTTTATGTTGGAGATGAAACCCGCGGCAAAGGGGTCGGCAGCCAGCTATTGGCGCAAATCGAAGCCGTCGCTCGAGAAGAACACTGTACGCTGATTTTGCTGGAGACGATGAGCTTCAATGCCCCGAATTTCTATTTGAAGCACGGCTACGAGATCAATGGACAGATCGATGATCATCCGCTGAAAAGTGAAACGCACTATTTTATGACTAAAAGATTGTAACAATAAAAGGAAGAGCGGCTTGTTGCTTAATTATAAAAAACAAGTCGTTTTTTATTTTTTTTATGAAATGTCGCGGTATCCAAGCCAACGATTTAAACAATATTTATAAATTATATATTCTTTTTTAAAAGGAATTATTTTGATAATGAAATATGATAAACTTATTATCGAGAACATTCGAAACTAAGCGATGGAGAGAAGGTGAGAACTTTGGGAAGACATACCGATCCAAATGAGAAGCATCTAGGAAAATACATCGTGCTTGGGGCGGCCACATTGCTGCTGGCAGGAGGCGCTGTTTTTGGCGTGACACGTGTATTCAATAAACCAGAGGAGACTCCGCAGCAAAGGGTGACTGCTAAAGAAAGTCAAGCCTCTTCAAAGGAAAAAGAGACGTCACAGTCTACGAAGCAAGCCACGAAGAAGTCTTCTGAGAAGAAAAAACCAGTGAAGAAAACGTCCGAGTCCTCAAAGAAGAAAAAAACGCAGGAATCCAGCAAGAAAAAGGAAGCAAAAAAGAAAACAGCAACGAAAACAACGAAGCAGGCTGCCGTTAAAATAGACGCGGAGAAGCTGACGCAAAGTGCCGGTAAAGTCTATTACGGGGTGCATTATTTTAAGAGCAAGCAAGAGGTTTCCAGCAATAATTCCGAGCCGACGATCGCCGCTAATGTCATCGAATTATTCATCATGGATTACGCTTTGGCGCAGCCAGAAGGCAGCAACCAAGTCATCCAGGACAAGAAACTGACCGAGTGGCTGACACCAATGATCCAGCAGCACGACATCAACGCGACCAATGTATTGATCGATCATTATGGCATGGACAAACTGAACGACTATTTCAAGGCGCAAGGATATACGGACACGACACTGAATCGTCGGATGGTGGATATCAATGTTCGCATCACAGATGAGGACAATTACACTTCGTTGAACGATTGCATGAAAGTACTGAGAAAACTGTATGACGAACGTGAAAAAGAACCGCAGAAAACGATGCTGGAGATTTTGAAGGGTCAGAAGATCCGCACCAAGATTCCTAAGGAGCTACCGAAAGACACCACGGTAGCCAATCTTACTGGCGAGCAGCAAAGCGTCGAAAATGATATCGGGCTTGTTCTGACAGACGATCAGCCATTTGCGATCGTCGTATTGACCAATGAGGTCTCAGATATCGTAAAAACCAGAACAGCGATCGCTGACTTTAGTTTAGCGGCGACGAAGGTGAACTAAAAAACGCGGACTCCTCTTGGAGTGCGCGTTTTTATTTGGACTATACAGAATCGGCGTTGCGTGGTACGTTTGTTTTACATTATGAAAGCGTACGCTTATAGAATGGAGTGCAGCAGATGAAAAAAGAAGAATTTTTAGCAAAAATCAGCGGCGGCTTGATCGTTTCATGCCAAGCGCTGCCTGGAGAACCCTTATATACGGAAGCCGGAGGGATCATGCCGTTGCTTGCTTTAGCAGCTAAGGAAGCTGGTGCAGCAGCAATCCGAGCCAATTCTGTAAGAGATATCCAAGAAATCAAAGAAAAGGTAGCCTTGCCGCTGATCGGGCTGATAAAAAAACAATACCCGCCAGAAGAACCTTTCATCACGGCAAGCATGCAGGAGGTCGATGAATTGGCGGCGACGGGGGTAGAGGTGATTGCGTTGGATTGCACCTTGCGGAAACGACACGATGGCTTGACGATCGCCCAGTTTATCCAGCAAATCAAAGAAAAGTATCCAGAGCAATTGTTGATGGCAGATATCGCAACGATCGAAGAAGGAAAAAATGCCTATGAAGCAGGCGTTGACTTTGTCGGAACGACCTTGAGCGGCTACACGGCCGAGACGGCTTCTCGCAGCGGCAAGGGTCCAGATTATGCGTTGATGGAGCAGTTGACTGCGCTGGAGATCCCCGTCATAGCAGAAGGGCAGATCCATACGCCGGCGCAAGCCAAAAAAATCCAAGAAATGGGCGTCAGTGGAATCGTAGTCGGCGGAGCGATCACACGTCCAAAAGAGATCGCGGAACGATTTATAGCAGAATTAAAATAACGAAAATCAAGAACTCGTAAAGGGTTCTTGTTTTTTTGCTCAAATTTCTTCAAATGCTCTCTTGAAGGTACAATGTGACTAAAAATATCGTTTTCTTTATTTGTAATAAATACGTTTTCATTTTTGAAAATTTTATTTAAAAATAGTTTTAATAAAAGAACATCTGCTATAAAAAAGGAGATGACTCCTGAATGGTCTTTATTCAAAATATTTGGCTATAAATAACGAAAAATAAAATTAACTTCAAAAACAGTGATTATTTTATATTTTTCATTTTATTGGAATTGTTTTATATAAATAATCGTTCTATATTATATATAAATGCAAAATAATAATTTACGGAGTAGATAATCATGAATATAAGGGTAATGTTGGTTATATTTCTCTCTTCTTTGGTATGCACGTCTCCTATGTTCGCCGCAGATACAGCTTATGCAGACACACTTTCCAGTGCACAGACTGGAGAATCAGTTAGCGTAGCGGATCGCAGCGAGCCTCTTTCTTCGACCACAGAAACACAGCAGGTCATCGAAACGTCTGCTGCGCCCACCGCGGAGTCTTCCACTTCAGAGCAGAATTCGGAGCCAGAATCAACGGTCCCTGCCTCCGAAGCAGAGACAAAACAACAAGCCTACGATGGCGAGTGGAAGCTGGTCAGTAGCTTCGCGGAGTTGAAGGCTGCTTTAGATGCGAAAGAGCCGCTGATCAAATTGGCCCCTTCTACTGAGGTATTTGATCTAGGGACTTCAGGCCTTCAAATCAGCGGAAATGTCACGATCGACGGAAACAATCGTCAGCTTTCCTACAACGGGAACAGAGGCTTTTATTCAAATACAAACGGGTTGACCATTACCTTGCAGAATATGACGTTTGGTTCGCCGGATTATACAGTGAACGCAGTTGGCTTATATGGGATCATGCAGACCAGTTCTGTGACAGATCTGTATGTCAACAACGTCAACTACTACTCGAACAAAACGGCGCAGCCCTTTTATGTTCGAGGTGCGGCCAGCAAGATTCATTTTCAAGGAGTCAATCGGTTTATGCAGCAGAATCCCGATGGGTCGGTTGCCAGCGGGGAAGAATTCGCGGAGTGTAACAATCTGATTTTTGAAGCTGGGACTCAGACGACGATCGTTCAAAACACCAATGGTGCGTTAGGGTTTATGTGGATGTTCAGCAATCCTGGGAATATTACAGTCAATGATGGCGCGGACGTTTCCATCACGACCAACCACAATCTGATTTACTCAGATGGCAGCAACAACGGCACGATTGCTTTAGGTAAGAAGGCTAAGTTGTCCATCAAAGGAACCAATAATTCTATGGGGAATTTCTACTATACGACACGACCAGCCTTTTGGACGGTCGGAGAAGGTTCGGAGCTGTCGATCGACTATCCCAATAGTATTAAGCTGGCGAATAATAGCACGATCCTCTTTTCACCAGATGCGATCGGCGATCTGTCTGTTTCCAACAATGAATCCTTCTTCAGTCCCGGAGTTGGCGCTGCTTCGACCTTTACGATCGACAATGCCAAGCAGATCAGCTTTCAAGGAAAAGCGGGAACTACGAACAATCCGATCGGGTTTTCTGGGGGAACAAATGCCTTTACCTTCGGCGCGTTTCAGGAAAATACGCCCGGCTATGAGGTGATCGCGAACAATGCGTCGTTGACCTCTCAATTAGACGCGGGGTCATGGACCGTCGCGGCTGGGACGATCTCACGTCAGGCGCTGCCGAATACGCCAGACTTTACCAGTGGAGAGAAGACCGCCCTCCAGCAAGCAAACAGCTTGGTCCTTCAGCGGCTGAATCCGCCAGTTCAATTAACGGGTGTCGGAAAGGACATCGCGGTGAATGATGCGACCTTCCATTTGACGGATTACCAGTTGAACGGCAATGACGCCAGGGTTCAAAAAGTGGCTTATAAATTGTATTCCAAACAAACCGATGATCCAGAGACAGCGACGGACGGATTGATTGAAGAAAAGAATAAGAGCAGCTTGACGGAATCGGCACACTACTCAAATTTGAAGGAAAAGACAAATTATTGGCTGTATGTACGAATCATTTGTGATCTAGACAGTCAATCAAGCAAGTGGCTGGAGGTACCCTTCACGACACAGCAGGAAATGATCAATGTAGATTTTCCGATCGAAGTCGCTTTTTATTCGAAAAAGGATGGGGATGATCAAAAGATCGTCCCAGCCGATACCTATACGATCGATAATCACAGCTCCTTCCCAGTGACGATCCAGGCGACAGACCTGACAGAGCTGAACAATCCAGGGAATATCCAACTGCTGACAGGTCCTGAGGAAGGAAATAAAAAAGACCTGCTGCTCCATTTGACTGAAGGAAATACCTCGTTGGGCGTATTGACGAAAAAACTGCAGGACGCGCCGCTGACCTTTAAAGAGCTGGCTGGACAGTCATCCACAAGCTTTGGCTTCTCCGGCAGTTATTACGGGGATCGTCACCAAGCGCAGCAAGTCCAATACCGTCTGACATTAACAGCGGAACGAAAGGAATAAACATGGAAGAAAAAAAACGCAAAAGAAAAGGACTGCTGATCCTGCTTTTACTTATTTTGATAGCGGCAGGAATCGGTGCCTATTTCTATACACGACAAACAGCCAGACCCGTCTCGATAGTGAGTGGAGAGTTTTTACCAGAGGGCAAAGATGCCGCAAAGATCAGTGAAAAAGAACTGAAAAAAATGGCGCAGCAAAAGGTAGATCGCAGCAAGTTCAACATGGTGATCGCCCCAGACGCGACCTTTGAGAAAAGTGACCAGCCGGGGGAATTGATCATCCAAAACCCTGCCCACAATGCCTATCCTGTAAATGTCGAAATCACACGAACAGACAATGGGGAGCTGATCTATACTTCGGGGGCGATCAAGCCAGGCTATGAGGTCAAAGAAGCGCAGCTTGAAAAGCCGCTTGCTAAAGGGGATTATCCGGCGACAGCGAAGTTTTCGTTATACGACGACAAAACCAAAGAAAAAAAAGGGGAAGTCGCTGCCAAGATCACGATTCACGTCAAGAATTAACCAAGACTGTCTTGCTGGATCGATGAGAAAGACACCAAAAAAGTAGAATTAATTTTTTTCACAGCGAAAAAATTTAATGAAATAGATAAGAAAAGGAGAATAAAGATGAAAAAAATTTTAAGCGGGTTACTATTGAGCGGTTTGTTATTCGGAGGAATTGCTGTACATGCAGCGGATGTCAATGGCGATGATTCTGCATCGATCACAGTAAACGGTTCGTTAGGTCAAGACAATACCGATGAAAATTCACCAAATACCGATGAAGGATCAAAGGATTGGATCAACGTGACCCTTGATACAGCCAATATTTTCTATACGACGAAAGCTTCTGAGCACAAGACCATCACTTCCCCAAGCTATACGATCACCAACAATTCTGGGCGTGCAGTAAAAGTCTCAGCAAGCAGCTTTACCGTGGACAGCGGAAATCTTACGAACGTAGATGCCTTGAAGATCAGCGGGAATGATTACGCAGGCGCGGAACAATCCGTGAATTTGAAAAGTTTTGCGGCAGGAGATTTCTTAACGCTTGCCAACACGAATGGTAAATTAAACGTGACGAATGACGCGGCGGATACCTATGCAAAATCAACGACGTATACTTACTCAGGCACGACAAAGGATGCGTACTACAAAACAAATGCAGAACAAACCAAGCATACCTTGACACTTGCATTTGAAGCCCTAGGAAAAGATGGTCAAGCCGTTCAGCCTGCGCGTTAATTCAAGTAAGGAGACGGTCTCATGGAAAACGAGATTCACATTGAAGGCTATCTAGGCTCTGCGGATCAGCAGCCTTCTGAGTCAGCAGGAAAAGAGTCCGAACATAAAACTGCGCAGGTCACGAATGTTCAGGTCACACGGGCGTATCCGCAAACGGGAGAAAGTCAGAACCATTATTTGATGTTCTCCGGTCTTTGCCTGTTGCTGCTGTTGCTAGTGGTCAAACCGAAGAGAACGACAAAAAGTTAACCGATAGAGACAGGGGATACGCAGTGATCCCCTGTTTATTTTTGGTTTCTTTGGCCGTGCTTGATGATCCATTCCTGCGGGCTGCTTGAAGGCGTCTTTTTCCATTTGCGGATAAGTGCATCTGCTTTTTCCGGTGCTTCTTTGTACAAGTCATTCAAATTATTGCCGACACTTTTTTGAACAAACTTCGCGGGATCGTCCTTCAAGTTGGTCAAGATCGTGCTATAGCGGTCAAAGTCTTCGAGGGCGACCGTCAATTTTTGCGACCAAGGGAGGCGAATCCGAACCCCTTCACTGGCAAGACGGCGGACGTGTACATTCGGATCGCGGCTCCACAAAATCAGTTCCTCCATCACCTCTTGCGGGTGTGCCTTTAGTAACGGCCGGATCGCATACTCTCCCGTAAACCGCTTCGTCAATTCCTTTAAAAAAGCCAACGAGGCCTCCCACGCGTCATTTCCATGACGTTCGACGTAGCGCCCGATCGGCCACAGCCACCAGCCAAAGCTGAACATCCCTGTCGATTGCTTCAATTCTGGTCCGAGGAGCGGATAAAAAGCTTGGATCGTTTCGGCATAGTCTCGCTTTAGGGCGATTTCTAACCCGTCAACGATACAATCAAAGCGAGCAAAGAGTTCTTTATCCTCCAAATGACCCACAACGGCTGTCAGAAAAGCCTCCTTATCAAAGTCCGGCATGACGCTGTACAGTTTTTCCGAAAGGGTCAATACATAGGAATCATCGTAATAATCTTTATGTTTCACGTGCATACGCCTCCAATTTATGAGTTTATTCGATGATACCATAAACGAGCTGAAGGCTTCAGGACAGCATAAAGAATGATTCTGATAAAGAGGGGACAAGCGAAACAAAAATCATTCGTGTATTTTCATGCTTTTTTCAGCAAAAAGTGGTATTTTAGACAGGATGATTTTTTTAGGAGGCAAAAAAGGAAATGAGTATTGAAATTGTATCGAAGGTTCTTTCGATCATCCTGTTGAATTTGGTATTAAGCGGCGACAACGCAGTCGTGATTGCATTGGCAACCAGAAAGCTGCCCGCAAGTGCACAGAATAAAGCCATTGTGATCGGAACTGCGGGTGCGGTCGTATTGCGTATCCTGTTGATGTTGATCGCGGTTGAATTATTATTGGTCCCTTACGTCAAGATCGTTGGCGCGGGGTTGTTGTTTTATATCGCCTATGACTTATTGAAATCGAACGGAGAAGAGGCCAATGTCAAAAGTGAAACGACACTGCCCTCTGCGGTTCGTACCATCATCATTGCAGACCTCGTGATGAGTCTCGACAATGTACTGGCGATCGCCGGCGTGGCTGACGGGCACTTTGGCTTGGCTGTGCTTGGGTTGATCATTAGTATTCCCATCGTTATTTTCGGGAGTCAGGTCATATTGAAGCTGATGGATCAGTTCCCTTGGCTGATCTGGATCGGCGCACTCCTGATCGCTTACACAGCGGGATCGATGCTGGTGGAGGACTCCTTCATCCATCACCTGCTGCGGGGGTTAAGTAATGGGCATCTCGTCTCACTCGCTTCGTGCGTGTTATTGATCGGGATGTATGTTCTTTTTAATCGCAAGAAATCGGAATAAAACGAGTGAAGTCGCAGCAGAAAATGTTGCGGCTTTTTTTAGCAAATTTTTTATTAAAAATAAAAATGGGGTGGCAGGCGCGAGGGGAAACGACTCCTTGAGAACTGAGAACGATTCTCTTTTGAAAGCCTTGCGACGGTATTTTGCCTTCGTTATACTGTAGCTAGTGATTGTAACTGCTTACACAAAGTTTACGGCTATGATCAAGAGAACCCACGAGACAATTGGACAACGAGTGTAATCGGAGGTGGAGCAATGTTTAGACGATGACTATGAGTGAACCAAAACTTAGAGGTTCTAAGCACGTCAGCTGAATATTTTTCCTCCTCGGATAAACAGAATAGATAACTATCCAGGAGCAGGCCTTTTTTGGTGTGCTCTTTTCTATTGGAGGAAAACAGATGAATGGCACGGTATTGCATGCTTCAATGTGAGGGTATGAGCAACAAGCGATTCGTAAAAAGGTTTCTAAAAATGGGAAGGAATGGATTAAAAAATGGAATTAAAAACGAGTTTACCAGAGATTTTTGATGAGTTTGGCGAAGCGAGAAGACAGGGCTTTTTAGCTGTCAAGGAGATCAAAGAACAGGGCAAGCCCGTCGTTGGGGTCTATTGTACCTTTATGCCGGAAGAATTAGTGCTTGCCGGTGGAGCGATCCAGATCAGTCTGTGTTCGACTTCGGATGAGACGATCCCTGATGCCGAGGAAGATCTGCCGCGGAATCTTTGCCCGCTGATCAAATCCAGCTACGGCTTCGGAAAAACCGATAAATGCCCGTATTTCTACTTTTCTGATCTGGTGGTGGGGGAAACGACCTGTGACGGGAAGAAAAAAATGTATGAATATATGGAAGAATTCAAGGACACCTATTTGATGCAGCTTCCGCATATGAGAGACACCGAGGAAAGTAAAAAATTGTGGTACAGCGAAATGGTTCGCTTCAAAGAAAAATTGGAAGATTTCTTAGGTGTGGAGATCACCGATGAGAAGATTCGTGAAGCCATCCTATTAAAAAACCGCGAACGCGAGGCAAAACAAAATTTCTATCGTCTAGGTCAGCTGAATCCGCCTGCGATCACCGGTCAGGAAATTTTCAAGGTCATGTATGGCTCGCAATACAAATTTGATAAAGAAGAAGTCATCGAGATGCTGGAGGAAACCACGGCTAAGGTGAAGGCAGAGTATGAAGCCGGCAAGCGCTTGGACAAGAAGCCAAGAATCTTAGTGACAGGTTCTCCGATGGGCGGCGTGACAGAAAAAGTCATTCGCGCGATCGAAGAAAACGGCGGCTTGGTGGTTGCGTATGAAAACTGTACCGTGGCGAAGGCCGTTGAACGGCTGGTGGATGAGAAGGAGGAAGACGTGTACCAAGCATTGACCGATAAATACATCAATATTGGCTGTGCCTGTATGTCCAACAACCAGCCGCGGAAAGAGCTGTTGGGCCAGATGATCGACGACTATCAAGTGGATGGGGTGATCGACATGGTCCTGCAAAATTGTATTCCATTCTCTGTCGAATCGCTGAAGATCAAACGCTTCTTGAATGAAGAAAAACAAACACCGTATATGTATTTAGAAACCGACTATTCCACATCAGATATCGAGCAGATCAATACCCGCGTGACTGCGTTTATCGAAATGTTAGAGGAAGAGGCTGTATGTACACAATAGGATTAGATTCGGGCTCCACCACTACAAAAGGGGTGCTTTTCTGCGACGAAGAAATGATCGACAAATACTTGATCCCAACCGCTGGAAACCCCAAAGGCGCCATGACGGCGGTGGTTGATTATTTCAAGAAGAGCTATGTGCTGCATGAGTTGAAGCTGGTTACGACGGGATATGGAAGAAAGCTGCTGCCTGCGGACTTAGTGATCACAGAGATCACTTGCCACGGAAAAGGGGCGGATTACTTATCTCCGGGGGTCAAGCAGGTCATCGACATCGGCGGACAGGACTGTAAGACGATTCAGCTCAATGGAAAAGGCAACGTGATCGAATTCAGTATGAACGATCGCTGCGCCGCAGGGACAGGGCGCTTCGTTGAGGTCATGATGCGAACACTGGGAGAAGACATCGCAGACCTGGACCGCTTTGTTGAAGAGGCCGAACCAGTCACTATCAATAGTATGTGTACGGTCTTCGCGGAATCAGAAGTCATCAGCTTGATTTCAAAAGGCGAAGCCCGTGAAGATATTGCGCTAGGGGTACTGCATTCCATCGCACAGCGGATCAGCAGCCAATACTCGAAATTACGACCGACTCGTGGGGAGGAGGTCCTCTTCACAGGCGGTCTATCAAAAAGCGCGACCTTTGTGACGGTCTTAGAGCAGTATGTGGCGGCACCAGTGAAAAGAGACCCATTGTCTCAATTTGCCGGAGCGATCGGCGCGGCACAGATCGGGATAAAAAAATTAAGATAGCAAAAAGGATGCTGCTAATGCGGCATCCTTTTTAATTGTCTAAAGGCGATACTGAGTGCTGGAAGATAGAGAAAGAAAAGCGACAGGCGCTGCCAAAAGCCGCGAGTGGTGGCGAGCAGGCTGCCGATCAGCGGCAAATAGTAGGCGGCGAACAAGATCAGCGCCACGATCGAGCCAATCAGACACACGGAATAAAAGAGAGAAACGCCCCTTTGACGCTTCACACTTGCTTGATAGGCCAACAACAACGGCACAAACATCATGGCCATCATCGCTAAGCCGGAAAAGGCGGCATGGAGAAAATAGGCAGGGCTGAAGAAGCTGGCGGATTCACTGATATGCACCAGGCCAGCCAAGAGGCAATCACCAAAGCCGTAAAAGGCGATGGCACCAGCTAAGATCTGTGCCAATTGCTTCGATTCAGAACGAAAGAAGGCATAGACGCCAACGCTCGACAATATGAACAGTGTCCCTGTGACCACTGACCCATGATCAAAATAGGATTGTACGGGACTGGTCGGTTCTCCCAGTTGGCTGATGATCATGGTCATCTGGTCAAATCCCGGATAGAATCTGCCTAAATAATAAGGTAGCGAAAAATCCCCGACGACCGCAAGGATCAAAAACAAAGGGGAAAGTTTCTTTAGAATAGTCATTAGCGACTCCTTACGAAAGTTTTCTCTATGATACTTTATTTTGATTGAAAATTCGAGAAATAAGGGAACGGAGGGGAAGTGAGTGGTTTCTTTCTGGATTGACTGCATAGTCATTGACTCGCGAGTCAAAAGAGCGTATTCTCTCGGTATAAGGTGTGATGCACTGTCAAACAGAAGAAATAGGAGTGAGCAGGATGGGCGAACCAGTCGTAGAATTAACAAAGGTAGAAAAGCGTTTCGGCAAATTTCAGGCATTAAAGGACGTGACTTTTACGGTGAACAAAGGAGAGGTCGTTGGTTTCATCGGACCTAATGGTGCCGGCAAATCGACGACGATCCGAATCCTGTTAGGCATGTTGAAGCGAACGGGCGGGGAAGCAACAATCTTTGGGAAAGATGTGTGGAAAGAGGATACACAGATCCATAAAGACATTTCCTATGTCCCAGGGGATGTTTTTCTGTGGCCGAATTTAACAGGCGGCGAGATCATTGACCTGCTGTTGCGTCTGAATAATCAAACACGCACCGAAAAAACAGAGGCGCTGATCGAGAAGTTTCAACTCGACCCGAAGAAAAAAGCCCGTACCTATTCAAAGGGAAACCGGCAAAAGATCGCGTTGGTGGCGGCATTGTCACAGGAGGCGTCCCTGTACATCTTTGACGAACCCACGTCTGGATTAGATCCCTTGAATGAGAAAACATTTCAAGAAGAAGTGCTGGCATTGAAAGAAGCAGGAAAGAGCATCTTACTTTCCAGTCATATTTTATCGGAGGTCGAAAAGATGTGTGATCGGATCGCGATCATTCGTGAAGGGACGATCATCGAGACAGGCGATTTAGCGTCGATGCGCCATTTGACCCGTATGGAACTCAAGGTCGATACGGCGTCTGCTCTCGACGGGATCGAGCATGTCGCCGGTGTCCACAAAAGCCATTTTTCAGATATGGAACATAAAGAAGCGACCTTGTCGGTGGATCGGGAGCAGCTGACCGTGATCATGGCTTTCTTGGCGGAAAAGCAGATCCTTAATCTAACGGCCACGCCGCCAACGTTGGAGGACCTGTTCATGCGCTACTATGAAAAACAAGGGGCTGATTCTCATGCATAACGGTGTTAGAACTATGACCTTGCTGCGGGCGAATATGAAGCAAAACCGCTTCAAGCATCTGATTTGGCTCGTGATCCTCGTCGGCTTGTTCGCCTCGGCAGCATTGAAGTTCAATGTCTTGTTCGGTACCCAGACAGACATTGATGCGATCGTCAATACATTGAAAACACCGGCGATGGTCTCCCTCTTTGGTGAATTTTCCGCAACGAAGCCTTATACGACGGCCAATGTGTTCGCCTCAGAGATGCTGGTCTTTATGGGGATGTTCATGGTGTTTATGACGATTTCACTGGCAATCTCCAATACTCGGGCGGAGGAGGACTCAGGACTATTGGAAATGGTCCGCTCCCGTACCGTCGGACGCTTGGCGCCGATCTATGCAACTGTCTGGGAGATTCTGCTGATCAATGGGCTGATGGGAATCTTATATACGGGGAGTTTGATCGCTGCTGATTTGAATGGCGCGACGCTGGAGGGGGATCTCCTGATGGGGGCTAGTCTCGCCAGTATTGGGATCATGTTTGGCTTCATCAGTCTTCTGATGGCCCAGGTAGCGAATGATTCCCGCAGTGCCAGCTTTATGAGTTATGGCTTGTACGGCTTCTTCTATCTCCTCCGTATGATGACAGATGTGACGAATCCTGATTGGACCTGGCTGTCACCTGTCGGCTGGATTCAAAAAACAGCGATCTATACCGAGAATCATTGGCTGCCGGTCATCCTGACATTGGCCTTTGGCGTGATCTGCTTGGTGCTGGCGATCAAACTCGTCGAATCTCGTGATATCGGCAGCGGGATCTTGGCCGCCCGCGATGGCAAAGCAACAGCAGGCCGCTTATTATCTTCTCCTCTTGGGCTGATTTTAGCTGTCGAGCGCAACAGTATTCTTGGCTGGACCTTTGGCGGCTTTGTTTTGGGGGCAGCGTATGGCTCGATCTTTCGTACGATCGGTGACATCATCGGCAGCAACCCCACTTATCGAAAAATTCTTGGAGTGACACAGATCAATGAAGCCAACCGAGAGCTGATCTTAAACTATTTGAATATGCTGGGGCTGTTCTTTGTCGCGATCGCCGCGATCAGCGGTCTTTTGATCGTGTTTCGGTTGAAGTCAGATGAAAAAAAGGGCTATTTAGACATTCTCCATTCAAAGAGCGTGTCAAAAACCCGTTTGGCCTTGAGCTATTTTGGCGTGGGAACGGTGGTAAGCATGGTGGTATTTAGTGGAACACTGGCTGGCGCCTTCTTCATCGGCAATAGTACCCTCGATGATCCGCTTGCGACCACTTATTTTTGGCAGACGATGCTGGGGTTCTTGCCGGCTACGTTGTTCTTTGTCGGGATCGGGAGCTTCTTCGCGGGCGCATTGCCTAAATGGACCAGTGTGCTCTGGCTCTATTTAGGTGCTAGTGTACTGGTAAAAATGTTTGGTCCGCTGCTGAATCTGTCAGAAGACACCGGCAATCTCTCGCCTCTTGGCTGGGTCGGGAAAGTCCCGGCAGAGAAGGCCGACCTGAAAATCATGGTCTTTTTGCTGGCAGCCTTTCTAGTTTTGACGATTCTTGGCACCATCGGCTACAATAAGCGAGACTTGGAGTGATAAGATGAAGGAAGTAGTAAAAGATCCCAAGAAGGAAAAAAAGATCCTTGAAACAAGTACGAAATTATTTGGGCAGTATGGCTATCGTGAGACAAAGACGGATCAAATCGCGGAGGAAGCGGGGGTATCAAAGGGGCTTTTGTTTCATTATTATGGCAATAAAGGCGCGCTGTACCAAGCGACTTACGTGTACGCCTCCGAATTTTTCTATCAACGCATCGACTATTCGGTTTGGACAAAAGCCTCGGACCTGTTGGAGATGGTCGTCGATGCGACAAAATATAAGATCGAGCTTCAGCTAACGTATCCTCATGAGTTCGACTTTTTGATGAAGGCTTACGCGGAAATGCCTCTGCTGCCGGAGTCACTCAAAGAAGCCATGACCGCACGACTCAATGCAGATGTCCATCATAACTTGACCTTGACCGACGAAGTCATCAGCAAGCTGCCTTTGCGTCCAGATGTTCAAGAAAGTGATGTCTTAGAAACGATCTACGCAGTCTTAACGAGTGAGACCACTAAGATTCAGCAAGAGCTGGCGCAGCATCCCGAATGGAAAACCATCGAAGATCTGATGCCGGTGATCGATCGCATGAAACGAAAACTAAAAATCCTCGAATACGGGTTTATCGAGCATTAAAAAAACTGCGGCCTCCTACGAAGTCGCAGTTTTTTGCTTCAAAAATCGGAAAAAATGGTCATCAGGAACATGCCCTCTTCCGCCAGCGCCCCGAAGAAAAGAATCAGACTGTCCACAAACAAAACACTCATATTGGTACCGAACATCACGGCCAATCGTTCTAATTTATCATCGATTTTTTTCTCTTTAAAATACACCAGAAAAAGATAAACATTGGCTAATGCAAGAACAATAGTTGAAAGAATGATGGCGATCTTCATACGTGTACCCCTTCACTTGATTAAACGTAATCGTTTTTATACACCTATTATACGATTAAAATTGGAGAATAAAAGCAAAGAATAAAGAAATAAGTCTTTTCTTCAAATTTAAAGATAGTTTTAATGTTCGCGGAAGTTTTTTGCGTATAATTTATATGAACTGACTTTCAAGGTTGGCTCAGCTATACTAAATTTAAGCGTTTATAAAAGGAGATGAGGTCAATGAACTTCGCGACATCTGATTTTGCGTACTACGAACGAACGATCAAGATCATGTACCAAAATTACTATTGGAAACGGCTGACGATCAGCGGCGTGGCGCTAGCAATCATTCTGGCGTACAGTGCAATTTTTCAAGATAATTTGTTGTTGAACGTATTCCTGATGGCGCTGATTGCAGGGATAGGGGTGTATCTATTCTTAGAAAAGCAAAAATTTTCAGAGGTCTACCAAGCTTTTCTTGAAGAAAATCAGCCAGAAGTAACGGTCCACAAGATTCAAGAAGAAGAGTACAGCTACAATGTGATGGACGATGACGAAAAGGTGCGGATCAATAAAAAAGGGGTACGCAACCTGCCCTCCAATAACAAGCAGTATACGATGATGGTGGGGTTCTCAAAGACCTTTTTCTCTCGAGAACCCTTGCAGATCGTGTACTATGATATGCTTGATCTTACATATGAAGAAAAATTCCGGTTGAAGCGTAACGGGTACAGCTCGATGCCGCGCTTTTTACGTCGTTTTTCTTTCGGAAATTTGAAAGCCAGTGCGGGAAATGCGGTCAGCTTTATTTTTGGGAACCTGTTTCTTCTCTTTATCTTGTTTCGACTGTTGCGCTATGTCTGGTCGTTTTTACGAATGTTTTTCTAAGTGAGTCAGAAGAAAAAAGCACGCGGGAAATCTCCTGCGTGTTTTTTGTTATTTAAAAATTTGGCAGCAACTACTCATTTGATTTAAAAAATTGACTAATTTTGAATATAATTCTTTGTTGAAGGGGTAGTGTTTCCTCCATTTGTAAAGTATCCTATTTCTATAGAAACAGATCGGGTAATTAAAAATGAGAGCGTTTCCTAAAATCGGGAGGTAGAGGACTATGACAACCAAGCCATTAAATCAGCGCCAGCTATTTCAAATGAAAAGTGACAATCTAACAAAACGAGTACGGAGCTTTTATGAGGAGACGCGGGACAGCTCCGTCGTTTTTGAGTACATGCTGGCAATAGTGGTTCGTGACTCATTGGTTGTCGGGAGTTTTCATGAGTTATTTAAAGAGCTGATCGCCGAGTTGCTGATGGAGGTGGAGCCGACGGCAATGGTGCGCCGCTGGTGTTCTTTATTTGAAGTGTTTTGTCAGCCAGAGGAATGGAAGCAAATCGTTGCGCGACTTTTTAAAAATCATTCAGAGTACGAAGCGCATTGTCAGAAGATCCGATTGTATAAAACCTATGTAGAGACTAAAACGACTCCTGACGAGGAGATGGCGGGGCAGCAATTTAAGCTTGTCTCGATTTTTGAAGACATTCAAGGCAAAGAGCACACATGGAGCTTGAGCGATGCCGATCCAACTATTTCTGATGAGAAAGCGGAGGCGATGCTGGGCTTATTGACGCATTTGACGATTTTTGAGAAGGATGGCGTCCGTCGATTTGCTAAATTAGAGAAGTCAGACGTTGTGAATTGTACCCGCCGTGAGCTTGTTAAAAAAGAAAAAAAGCAGAAAAAACAAGAGGAACCGGCGACGAAGGCTGAGGAACAAAAGGTACAAGCAGATAGAGACAGGAAGAAGGAAGAACCGTCTGGGAAGGATCAAAAAGAGGGCTCTTCACCGGAAACGAAAGAGATGATTTCAGCAACTAGCGATGCTTCCAGCGCGCATGGCGAGGTGGAGCGAACCTCGAAATCACAAGCAGCACAACCGAAGCAGAAGGCGGGGAAAAGTGAGCGGGAACAGAAAAAAAAGAAAACACTATTGAGGAATCTTGGGTGGGGAAAGAAAAAGGAGCGTAAGAAGGACCGGCGAAAGTAGCAGCGGCTAAAAAGGCGGAAGCCAGCGAATACACAAACGGGCAATGATTTTTCTTCTGTAAACATGGTAAACTAGCTGTGAAAGCGATTTACTAAATGGATAAGGAGGGAAAACAGTGATCAAAACAATTATTGTCGGTCCGCGGGGGAAGATGGGACGATTGATCACGGAGATCGCCGCGTCAGAGGAAGAGGTGTGCTTGATTGCAGGCGTCGGGCCAAAGAATCGAGACTACATCGGAAAAGATTTAGGACAAGCAGCGATGCTGGGTCGGGATCTCGGTGTGCCCGTTGTGGATAATTTAGCGGCTGTCATTGAAGACTGTGACGTGATCATCGACTTTTCCACAAAAGAAATGGGACTAAAGACAGTGGGCTTGGCGGAAAAATACAAGAAAGCGCTGGTTTGTGGAACAACCGGATTTTCGCCAGAGGAAAAAGAAGTGTTTTACCAAGCAAGTGAGGAAATTCCAGTGCTTTATGCGGCAAACACCTCCAAGCTGGTGAACGTTATGAATAAGCTGCTGCAGCTTGCCACAACGGCGATCGGCAAAGAAACAGATATCGAAATTTTAGAGATGCACGACCGTTGGAAAAAGGATGCCCCCAGCGGCACTTCAAAGGAGATGGGGGAATTGATCGTCCATGAATTAGGCGCTGATTTTTCTGAGCTGGTCGTGTATGGTCGCGAAGGAACAGGCGAACGGCAGCCGGGTTCGATCGGGTATCATTCTATCCGAATGGGGGATACGCCCAGCAGCCATACTGTTTTTTTCGGAGGCTTAGGCGAACGATTGGAGATCAGCCACCATTCGACGGATTGGCGCGGGTTTGCGAAAGGCGCCTGTGATTGCGCGATCTTCTTGGCAAAACAGCCGCCGGGGTATTATGCAGTTTCAGATGTGTTGGAATTATAGAAAATAAACGTTATTTTTAGCTAGCCTTTTTCTTAGAAAAAGGCTTTTTCGACGTATCTTCTTTTCAAACTTTGAATTACCCTTAAATAGTTATTTTACTTCTTTTCTGTAAGTTTATTAATTGACTTCTCATTTTCTAAATGCTAAATTGAGAACAATTCTTAAAGGAGGTCAGGACTCATGACAAACAACATTGCGCAAAAAAACAATCCCACAGTTCAATCAGCATGTTGTTGTATGGTGCAAAAAAGCAGCATACTCATTTGTCATGTCTATTAACTGTTCTGAACTCGTTTAAAAAAGTGGGAAACCAATAACTTTTAACGATCTCAAGAGGTGCAGCTTTAATAGCTTGCACCTCTTTTTTGCGATTCCGACTTTTACCAGATTGTGTAGTTCGAGTAATAGTTTATTGATTGAAGGAACCAGTATTACGAGCTGTTTAGTCGGATCGTATGCGAAGCGACAATAAAATCTTTTTCCGTTCTTTGGAAAAAGCTGTTCATTTAGTTGAGCTAGCTGTCAGTTCCGCTTTTCGCAGTAGGCAAGATTTAAAATCTATTTTTATGAATAGGAAACCAATGGATCGCACTGTTTAGCGGAATGATAGGCGTACGAAAATAGAGTTATTTTTCAGGTCTTTTGAAAAATGACCTCCTTAAATCTAAGCTAGCGGCGATTCCGACTTTTACCAGATTATGTAGTTCGAGTAATAGTTTATTGATTGAAGGAACCAGTATTACGAGCTGTTTAGTCGGATCGTATGCGAAGCGACAATAAAAATCTTTTTCCGTTCTTTGGAAAAAGATGTTCATTTAGTTGAGCTAGCGGTCAGTTCCGCTTTTCGCAGTAGAAAAGAAATCTAAATTAACTAAAAAATAAATTCAATGTCTCAAAAACACCACCAGAAAAAAATAGACAGGGGGAACCAACATGTGTTGTTGCTTAACAGATGAGGGCCAAAAACTTACAAAACACAGGAGGAAATAATATGCATTTATCAACCAAATTGATTCATGGCGGTATCAGCGAAGATCCATTGACAGGGGCGGTCAGTGTCCCGATTTATCAGACGTCGACGTATCGGCAAAAAAAATTGGGACAGCCGGGAGAGTTTGAGTATTCTCGTTCTGGAAATCCAACGCGGATGGCTTTGGAAGAATTGATCGCGGAACTTGAAGGCGGCGTGAAGGGATTTGCCTTTGGATCAGGTCTTGCTGCTATCCATGCGACATTGTCGCTTTTCCAGCCGGGAGACCATTTGATTTTAGGCGACGATGTATATGGCGGGACATTCCGTTTATTGGAGAAGGTGTTCAAACCGTTAGGATTAGCCTATACGATGGTGGACAGCCGCGATTTGACGCAATTAGAAGCGGCGTTGACAGCAGAGACCAAAGCACTGCTGCTAGAAACACCTAGTAATCCGCTCTTGAAAATCATCGATTTGGAAAAAAGTGCACAGTGGGCAAAAAGCCATGACTTATTAACAATTGTGGATAATACCTTCGCAACCCCGTATTTACAACAGCCATTAGCATTAGGTGCGGACATTGTTTTGCACAGCGGAACAAAATATCTAGGGGGGCACAGTGATCTGGTCGCTGGCTTGGCAACAACGAACGACGACGCACTTGCTGAAAAAATTGGCTTCTACCAGAACGCGATCGGTGGTGTCTTAGGGCCGCAGGACAGTTGGCTGTTGCAGCGGGGGATCAAAACGCTAGGCGTTCGGATGGAGGCGCATCAAAAAAATGCGGCGATCATCGCTGAAGAATTGGTCAAGCATCCAGCCGTAGCGACTGTTTATTATCCAGGTCTTTCTGAGCATCCGGGTCATGAGATTGCCGCGAAGCAAATGCGCGGGTTTGGCGGGATGGTCGCGTTTGAGCTGGTGGATGAAAGCAGCGTTGCCGCATTTGTCGAATCGCTGGAAGTGATCACCTTGGCAGAAAGTTTGGGCGGAGTGGAAAGTTTGATCGAAGTTCCTGCCGTTATGACCCATGCCTCGATTCCAAAAGAACAACGGGAAGCTTCTGGGATCAAGGATGGATTGATCCGCCTATCTGTGGGGATCGAAGACATAGAAGATTTAAAAAATGATATATACCAAGCCTTAGAAGGGAACGAATAACATGAAAAAATCAATGATCGCACTCATTAGTGTATTAGCTGTAGGTATCCTTTTCTTAGCGGGATGCCAACAAAAAGAAGACAGCAATGCAAGTTCTGAAAAAGTATTGCGTGTTGGGACAGAAGGCACGTATTCACCGTTTTCTTACCGTGATGATAACGACAAGCTGACTGGATATGACGTGGATGTCGCCAAAGCAGTAGCGAAGAAAATCGGGTACAAAGTAACATTTGTGGAAGCACCATGGGACTCCATGCTGGCTGCATTTGATGCGAAAAAATCAGATGTGATCTTCAACCAAGTGTCCATCACGCCAGAACGGGAAGAAAAATACTTGTTCAGCACGCCGTATTCTGTTTCTCATCCGGCGCTGATCGTGAACAAGGACAACAACGAGATCAAAGATTTCTCTGATTTGAAGGGCAAGACCTCCGCGCAATCCTTAACGAGCAACTATGCGCAAATGGCAGAAGATCTGGGTGCGGATATCTCCAGCGTCGATGGCTTCAGTAAAGCAGTCGAGTTGGTAGGGGACAAACGTGCAGATGCAACATTGAACGATGACGTGACCTATTATGATTACCTAAATCAAAAACCGGATGCACCGATCAAGATCGTGAAAACGTCTGATGAATCCACAAAGGTTGCAGCGATGTTCCATAAAGGGGACGAAAAGCTGGCAGAGAAAGTGGACAAAGCCATCAAGGAGTTGGAAGCGGACGGCACGTTGACGAAGTTGTCAGAACAGTATTTCAAGAAAGATATTTCTAAGTAAGGGGCCTATAAAATGGAACGAACGATAGATATTATTCAAAGCTCAGCGCTGCCGCTTTTTTGGGCACTGCTAAAAATGACGATTCCTCTGACCTTGATTTCTTTTGCATTAGGGATGGTCTTGGCGCTGGTCACTGCCTTAGCCCGAATTTCAAAAAGTCGGATTCTAAACGGGATCTTCTTTCTCTATGTTTGGATCTTCCGCGGGACACCGCTTTTGGTCCAACTGTTTATCGTCTTTTTTGGACTTCCGTCAGTGGGGATTCAAATGGATGCATGGACAGCCGCAATCTTGACTTTTTCACTAAATACCGGCGCGTATGCTTCTGAAAACATTCGTTCCGCTTTATTAGCGATTCCCCAAGGTCAGTACGAATCTGCTGCTTCACTAGGGATGAGCCGATGGCAGATTCTGTACCGCATCATTGCGCCGCAAGCCTTTAAAATCGCGTTGCCGCCATTGTCCAATAACTTTGTCAGTTTGGTGAAGGACACGTCGCTGGCCGCAAGTATCACGATCGTTGAGATCTTCATGACGGCGCAGCGGATCGCAGCGCGAACCTATGAACCGTTGTTGCTCTACAGCATGGTCGCAGTCTATTACTTGATCTTTTGTACCTTCTTGAATTATCTGCAATCCGTGCTTGAAAAACGGATGGTCTATTAGGAGGAAATCGCATGTTAACCATTGAAAAATTAAACAAAAGCTTTGAGGAGACACACGTCCTAAAAGAGATCGACCTGACGTTTCAACCTGGCGAGACGACCGTCATTTTAGGTCCCTCTGGTTCAGGAAAAAGCACGCTACTGCGTTCGATCGATCTCCTAGAGACACCAGACAGCGGCAGGATCACGATTGATCAAGATGACCTTTCGTTTCCTCGGAATCTGTCCTTTCGCCAGCTAAAGGAATACCGCGGACATTTCAGTATTGTTTTTCAAGCCTACAATCTTTTTCCTCATTTAACGGTGATTCAAAACGTTATGGAGGGACCGACGCAGGTCAAGAAGATCCCAAAGGCGCAGGCACGAGAACAAGCAGAGCAGCTTTTGACAAAAGTAGGCTTACTGGATAAAGCGGCGGAGCGCCCGAACCAGTTATCCGGTGGACAAATGCAGCGGGTAGCCATTGCACGGGCACTGGCGATGGAGCCTGAATTTATGCTGTATGATGAACCCACCAGCGCCTTAGATCCAGAATTGGCACAGGAAGTATTGCATGTGATCAAAGATTTGGCCGAATCAGGCAATGGGCAGATCGTTGTGACCCACCACCTGGAATTCGCCCGTAAAGTCGCCGACCGGATCGTTTTTCTTGAAGACGGACGAGTGACCTTCGACGGCCCTACACAAGCCTTTTTTGAGAGTGAGAATCCGCGGATACAACGCTATCTGCAACAGTTTTTATAGAAAAAAAGAACCGACATCAGCAGTTGCTGGTGTCGGTCCTTTTTGCGTCAGTTGTTTACTGCTTATGCACCTGTGCTTCGCCTTTTGGTTCTTGTACCTTCACTAGAATCAATTTCGTGATTTCCATCAAGAGGACCGCAGAAGCGGCTAGCGCTAAGGCAATTCCGATTTCCTTCAAGGCAAAGGCTGCTGGGATCGCAAAGACTTCACGCAGACCAGGCAATAAGGTCAGACTGAACAATGCAGCACAGACGACGATGGCAAGTAAGACCATCTTGTTTGAGAGAAATCCAACTTGAAAGGCCGTTTGTGTATTCGACCGAGCCGCAAAGGTTTGCAGCGTACGGCTGAGAATCAATGTCGAGAAGGCCATTGCGACACCCATTTCAGAAGACTGTTGATTTCCTAACCATTGTGCGATGATCACTGCTAAAGCGATCAAAATTCCGCGGTAGGTAACGGAGATCAGGGTCTTGCCGGTAAAGATACCGCTGTCTGGATCTCGTGGCTGACGTTTCATGATGGTCGGCTCAGCTTTTTCCATGCCTAAAGCGATCGCAGGCAGTGAGTCGTTCACAAGGTTGATAAAGAGCAATTGCAGAGCTGTGAAGGGGTTCGCCCAACCAATCACCAACGCAAAGATGATGGCGATGATGGCACCCAAGTTTCCGGCAAACAAGTAAGCAACGGCTTTTTTGATATTATCAAACACATTCCGTCCTACTTCGACGGCTTTGATGATGGAGGCGAAGTTGTCGTCGGTCAAGACCATGGCCGCGGCGTCTTTGGCGACATCGGTCCCGGTTCCCATCGCGATCCCAATATCCGCCTGCTTCAGAGCGGGGGCATCATTGACCCCGTCGCCGGTCATAGCAGAAATTTTTCCTTTATCTTGCCACGCGCGTACGATCCGAATTTTATTTTCGGGGGAGACGCGGGCGTAAACGGTGACTTGCTCCAAGCGCTCTGTTAGTTCGGCTTCAGATAACTGATCCAATTCGGCACCAGTCAGTGCAAGGTCGCCTTGCTGAAAGATCCCGATTTCCTTGGCGATCGCCACAGCAGTCGTCTTGTGGTCGCCGGTGATCATGACTGTTTGGATACCCGCAGAGTTTGCGTCTGCTACCGCTTGGAAGACTTCTTCCCGCGGAGGATCGATCATTGCTAATAAGCCGACGAGGACAAGCTCTTCTTCGTCCTCTAATGACAGGTCGTTTGTTGCAAGTTCTTTATAGGCAAAGGCTAAAACCCGCAGTGCCCGTTCAGAAAAGGCTTCGTTTTGTTTTTGGAAACGAGTTTTGATCTCTGGTGTGAAAGCCACGACTTGTCCATCTAGCAGAACCTTTGAACTGCGTTCGAAGACGATGTCTGGTCCACCTTTTGTGACCATGGTTTTTTTCTGGTCAAGGGTGTGGAGCGTCGACATCAGCTTGCGGTCAGAATCAAATGGCAGCTCGGCTTTCCGCGGGTATTTTTTCCGCAGTTCCCGATAAGATTGGTTTTGTTTTTCACTGTAATCAATCAAAGCAATCTCAGTCGGGTCGCCTAATTTTGTGCCGTCTTCACTGATGGTCGCATCGTTTGCCAGCACACTGATCTCGATCAGCCGCTGTTCATCCGCCTCCCATTGCTTTGGATCCTTCGAAAACTCGCCGCTTTGTCCATCAGCTAAGAAATGGTCCACGACCGTCATTTTATTTTGGGTCAGGGTACCTGTTTTGTCGGTACAAATAATACTGGTCGATCCTAAAGTTTCCACAGCAGGCAGCTTCCGAATGATGGCGTGCTGCTTCGCCATTTTTTTCGTTCCTAGAGAAAGAACGATCGTGACGATCGACTGCAGGGCTTCTGGGATGGCGGCAACCGCAACGGCAACCGCGAACATAAAGGCATTGACGATGTCTTGCGTCATATCCGTTGAACCATCTAAAAAAACCCGCATTAGCTGAACGCCTAAGATCACTACAGATAGAACCAAGATCGCGAGACTTAATTTTTTACTGAAGCGATCCAACCCACGCTGAAGGGGTGTTTTTTGTTCGGTCGTTGATTCCAATAGGCCCGCTACTTGACCGATCTCCGTGTCGCCGCCAGTCGCGGTGACTAGGAACTTTCCTCGACCGTAAGTAACGATCGTGCCGCTGAAGACCATATTGATCCGATCACCAATAGGAACATCGCTGGTTAACAGCGTAAGCTCCTTTTCAGCCGGTGTCGATTCTCCTGTCAACATTCCTTCATCTACTTTCAAGGAACCCTCTTCCAGCAAACGCCCATCCGCCGGCACATAGTCGCCAGCCTCCAGGATCACGATATCGCCGGTGACGATGTCTTTCGCTGGGATGCTCTGTTCCTGTCCGCCGCGAAGAACGCTGGCATCTGGCGCAGAAAGTTTTTTCAACGCGTCCAATGAGCCTTCCGCTTTCTTCGTCTGGATGACACTTACGAACGAGTTCAGCAGCAGGACGGCGAAGATCACGATGGATTCCACATGGGCACCCATGATCATTTGAACGACTGCTACGATCAGCAAGACGATCACCATGGCGTCCTTAAAGGTTTCTAAAAAGAGTGTCAGAGATGATTTTTTCTTTGCTTCCTTTAACTGGTTAGGGCCGTTTTCTTGCAGCCGCTGTTGTGCTTCGGCTGGGCTCAATCCCTCGGTCGACGAGTGGAAATCCGTCAGCAGTTCCTCTGTTTCTTGTTGATACGCGTGTTTTGTCAATGTAGGTCCTCCAATAATTTTTATTTGCCTTGATTGGGTGTATTTGGCAGTTGATAAGTAATAGGTGCGTAGGGTTAATCCATTTAATAGCGGCCAGCTCATCATTTTTTCAAAGAGCGAAAAAATGACCTTATTTTCGTACGCCTATCATTTTTCTAATCACGCGAATCTTCTCTAAAATTATGTTGATAAATTCTTAAAAGAATTTATCGGGACTTTCGAAGATATATCATTCTACTAACCTGCTGAAGCAGGAAGTAGAACTGACAAAGCGTGAAGAAAAACTGACAGCTAGCTCTGACTAAGGGGTTCATTTTTCTAGAACCGTGAAAAATGAATCTATCTTCGCTGCGCATACGATTCCACTAACGTACTGAAGTACGAAGTGGAACTCGCAGCTAGCTCTCAGGGCTAAGAATTCATTTTTTCAAAGAGCGAAAAAATGACCTTATTTTCGTACGCCTATCATTTTTCTAATCACGCTAAAGCGTGAAGAAAAACTGACAAAAAAAGAGACCCAAGGCAAGTGTTTAAACTTGTCTTAGGTCTCACCATTTCATACGATACCAGAAAACCATCGCTGGTTAACTTACTGTTGATATCACAACAACAACGTTGCCGGTTACTCCCCTAAGGAGTTATTAATATGTTTAAATCCTAACGGAAATCAATTTCAATTGCAAGATTTATGCTGTCTTGTCTGGATTGCGCATGGAGCGAAGCAGAGGCTGGCCTTGGTGTAGGCGCTTTTCCATAGATATTTATTTTTTATTAAGCGGTTAGTTGCCAGCGACGATCGTTTTGATCGTACTTTCGTCCAAGCCTTTTAAAACGTGGATCAGCATTTCTCGAGCGGCATCAAAATCAGCGATACTGAACATCGTTTGGTGGGTATGGATATAGCGTCCGCAAACACCGATCACGGTACTTGGAATGCCTTCATTCGCAGTATGCGCGGCACCGGCATCAGTTCCGCCTTTAGAAACAAAGTATTGGTAAGGGATGTTGTGAGTTTCGGCAGTATCCAGTAAATATTCCCGCAAACGTGGCAGCAGGATCATGCCGGGATCTTGGATACGCAAGAGCGTGCCTTCCCCTAAATGTCCGAAGGTGCCATTGGTTGTCACTAAATCATCCGCCGCAGAGCAGTCTACCGCGAAGAATAGATCGGGTTGGAATTTTGTCACGGCAGGTTTTGCCCCACGCAAGCCGACTTCTTCTTGGACGTTTGCGCCAGCGATCAAGGTATAATCCAATGTTTCTTTTTGTAGAGCTTCCAAAGCTTCCAGCACAACAGTACAGCCATAACGGTTGTCCCAAGCTTTACTGATAATATTTTTGCCATTTGCGGTCTTGACTGTTTCGGTTTTCGGAACGATCGTATCGCCTGGTAAAACACCGTAAGCCAAGGCTTCGTCTTTTGATTCAAAGCCGGCATCAAATAAAATATCTTCGACTTTGACTTGACCTTGTCCGCTGGTTCCCCGTAATAAATGCGGCGGCACGGAAGAGGAGATACATGGATAATTGCCTTTAGCAGTTTTTAAGGTAAAGCGTTGCGCAGAAACCACATAAGGATTCCAGACGCCTAATGGCACGACTTTAAATAATCCCCGGGGCGTGATCTCTGTCAGCATGAAGCCGACTTCGTCCATATGCGCTGCCACCATTACACGTGGTTTGCTTTCATCCGCTTGGCGCAGACCGAAAATACCGCCTAAACCATCTTGCTGCACATCATCCACCAAGGGTGTGATAGCGTCACGCATGTAACTGCGAATATCTTCTTCAAAGCCGCTGGTTCCCTGCAGCTCGGTTAATTCTTTGATTCGTTGAAATGTTTTTTCTTCCATCAATGGTCCTCCTCAAAAGTTAAAATCCGTTCTCATTATAAGCCTTTGGTACCTGAAAATAAATCAATTCAAAGTCGAGAAATTGTTGATTATTTTTTTGTTGTGCATTCCCGAAAGTCTTCTCAATAATTCCGCTTAATTTTACTGTAGAAAAATCATCGGCAAAGTATTCCTGAAAAAATTCACGACTGATTTCTTCTTGCTTTGTGTAGGAGAAAATTCTTGTGTGAAAAGGGATACCCAGCTCGTTAAGAAATATTTTATAGCGTTCGTTTAATAACAAATCAGGATTCTTTTCCTCGTAGGAAGAGAAGAGTTGATCTTCATCTTTTACGACCCGCAGAATTAAACACCAATTATTACTGGCTTGGCAGAAATCCAATAATTCTGCTTTTGTCTGCAAAGCAGGATTCATCGCAGAAAAGGCCACGTCGTAACGCTGTTTATTGGTCGCGAGAAAAGCCTCTTGCGTTTGCTTGATCAAGCGAACGTTCGCGTCGGCTTTTGCCTTGGCGATCTTCAGCATTTCCCCAGAAAGGTCTACGAGGTCATAGTGCGCCGCGTATTTTTGCAGGGAAGGCAGATAACGACCTGACCCGCCAGCCAAGTCTACCAGCGATTGGCAGGGAAGCAGTGCTTGTTCCAATAAAAAATCCCGTAGCTCTTCGGCGATCGGAAATATGGATTCTTGTTGAATTACTTCATACTCTTCGGCAAATTCATTCCAAAATGCTTCCAGTTCATTTAAATAATCAGACATAAGAGTCCTCTTTCTGTGTATTAATTGTATCCAGTATACACTTCTAAAATATGAATTTGAAATTTATGAAACACGGCAAAAGGATTCAGAAAATTGAAGGAATGTCAAAAAATAAGCTTTACATCACGGATAACATGTGTAATACTTCGGAGTAATTGAGAACGATTCTCAATCTCGTTTAAAATGTTATAGGATGTCAGTTCAAATTTTCGCAGGACGCTAGGAAGAGGGATAATTTACCCGAAATTGAGTAAATCTCTTTCTTCCCTGCATTAGTTGAATGATATACGGCATTCGAATCGAAATAATTAGGAGGAGAACGATGGAAAAGACGAATGTGACTTACTTGTTTCGCTTGGCGGGGAAATCGAGTGTGCTGTTATTGGTATCCGCCATTTTTAGCATTATTTCCGGCATCATGGATTTTGTACCGTTGGTGATGCTGTATCGCGTGCTGATGTTTCTGTTCGGCGATCAGCCGAATATGGACATGGCGATGCGTTATGGGATGTATGCGGGACTGGCAATTATTATAAAGTTTTTGACGATGATGGTAAGCGGGGCGCTTTCGCATATTGGTGCGTTTAATACCTTGTATGAGATTCGCAGCCGCTTAAGTGCACATATTGCTACGCTGCACCTAGGCTTCTTTACGAAGACGACTTCGGGCAAACTGAAGAAAACGATCATTGAAGATACGGAACGGATCGAAACGATGCTGGCTCACCAAGTCCCCGATTTGGCAAAGGCGATTACGGTACCGTTGTTAATGTTTGGTTATCTCTGTACATTAAGCTTGCCGTTGGCGTTGTGTTTATTACTGCCGATCGTGATTGGTGCGGTCATCTTAATGATCGGGATGCGCTCCAGCAGCAAGTACATGGGCTGGTACCAAAAGTTAGTGGGTCAGTTAAATTCTTCCATCATGCAATTTATTAACGGCATGAATGTAATGAAGTCCTTTAACGTCACGGCTAAAGGCTTTAAGCAATATTCATCAACCGTAGAAGAATACCATACGATGTGGAGCGAATGTACCAAAATGCAGGCGTGGCCGTATGGGATGTTTCTGATATTGATCGAATCAGGTTTGCTGTTTAGTTTCCCAGCAGGCGGTTGGCTTTATCTAAAAGGGAGTGTCGATTTACCGACCTTTTTATTTTTTTTGATTATGAGTATCGTCTTTTTATCTTCGCTGAAAAGTTTGAGTGGATTTGCGATGGCAATCTCACAGATTTTAACAGGAACAGAGAAGATCAAAGATATTATGGATCTGCCGCAGCAGCATTTTGGTGAACACTCTGAACAGTTAGAGGGTGTCAAAATCACCTTTGATCACGTTCATTTTTCTTATGAAGAAGATGAAGTATTGCATGATGTCTCACTGGAAGTACCAGCCAATAGCTTGACCGCCTTTGTTGGTGTGTCTGGTTCCGGTAAATCAACGATGGCGCAGCTGGTTCCACGCTTTTGGGATATTCAGCAAGGGCAGATATTATTGAATGACAAGCCTGTAGAGAATTTTAGTGAAGATTCTCTGATGCAGGCGATCAGCTTTGTTTTTCAGGATGCCTTTATGCTGAGTGATACGATTCGTACAAATATTGCGGTGGGAAAAGATCAGGTCACTGACGCAGAAGTTCAGGCAGCTGCGGAGGCGGCACAAATTCATGAGTTCATCATGAGCTTACCGGAGGGCTACAATACCGTGATGGGTGAAGCGGGGATTAAGATGTCTGGCGGCGAAAAGCAGCGGATTTGTATTGCTCGTGCGATCTTGAAGGATGCCCCGGTGGTCATTTTTGATGAAGCGACGAGCTTCACCGACATTGAAAATGAACGGAAAATCCAATTGGCTTTAAATGAACTGCTGCAAAATAAGACCACGATCATGATCGCCCATCGCTTGAATACGATCAAGCATGCGGATCAAATCTGTGTCTTTGATCAAGGACGTGTGATTGAACGAGGAACCCATGACGAGCTGCTGCGCCGAAACGGAAGCTATGCGAAGCTCTGGAATATCTATACAGAAAAATAGGAGGGAAAACTTATGACTAGTGTGATTAGAAATATTCGAGCAGTGATCGGCGAAAAGATCAAACTGCTGTATACACCGATCTTGTTGGCGGTTCTTGATGCCTTTTTGAATATGGTCTTTTATTCGGTAATGATTTTGAGTATCGTGACCTTGATCAAAGACCAGTTTACGGAAAGCTTCTTTTTCCGCGGCATCGCCGTTTTGGCTGTTGTATTTGTTTTACGAACATTCTTGGCGCGTTATAGTTTTGCCTCCCTGCAATTGAATGGTTCGGTGATTGCGACCGACTTGCGATTGCGTCTGGCAGAGCATGTGCGGGGATTAAATTCTGGCTACTTTAATCAGAACAGTGTCGGGAAATTAACCAGCTATTTTTCAACCGATATCGCTGATTTTGAGCAGGTCTTAACCCATCATTTAACCGACTTTGTCAAAGCGCTGTTTAGTGTGACGTTCTGCATGCTGGCAGCGGTCGTGATTGATTTCCGTTTTGCCGGAGTGATGGTGGTGATGATTTTAGTGGCTTTGCCATTAATGATCAAAGGCGGATCAGTAGGGCACAATATCGCGCCGGAGCATCGGGTAAAGATCAACGCGGTGATCTCACGAGTGGTGGAATATATCAATGGGATCAAAACCTTTCGCTTGTACCGCTTGACTGGTACGAAGTTTGAACGGTTGGATCAATCCTTTAATGAGTTGAAGAAGTCATCGATTCGTGTGGAGCTTTCCATGATGCCATACGTGATGGTTTTTTCAACGATCGTCTCCTTCATGATTCCCGTTGCGTTGATCTGGGGGACTAATTTATTTATTCAAGGAAATTCAACGCCGGAACAATATATCGCAGTTTTGATGCTGAGTGTTTCAACGTCTAGTCAGCTGATGGCGATTGGGATGCTGTATCCTGAATTAAAATACTTATCAAAATCTGCTGATAATTTGAAGCAAATCTTTGAAACACAGCCCTTGCCTTATACCAAGGATGCCTTTATCGGGAATGATCACGAAATTACTTTCGAGCATGTGTCATTCAGCTACGAAAATGGCGTGCCTGTTTTAGATGATCTTTCTTTTACGGTAGCAGATGGAAAGACAACCGCTTTAGTAGGGCCATCGGGTTCAGGTAAATCGACGGTTGTTAGTTTGATCTCACGTTTTTGGGATATCGGCCAAGGTGAAATCCGGATGGGCAATGAGAAGCTGCGGGATATTCGCCCAGATGCGCTGACCGAAGAAATCACTTGTGTTTTTCAAGATGTCTATCTATTCAACGATACTATCTTGAATAATATCCGCATGGCAAAGCCGAATGCAACGATGGAAGAAGTGACCCATGCGTGTCGTCTGGCAAATTGTCATGAGTTCATTATGCAGATGGAGAACGGCTACGACACGTTAGTCGGAGAAGGTGGATCGACGCTGTCAGGCGGGGAGAAGCAGCGCGTGTCGATTGCTCGCGCACTATTAAAAGATGCACCCGTGGTCTTACTGGATGAATCAACGTCCAGCTTAGATGTCGATAATGAGAAGGAAATAAACGCGGCCTTGGACCACTTGATGGCTGAAAAAACGGTCGTAGTTATTGCTCATCGTTTAGATACGATCATCAATGCGGATCAAATCATCGTGCTTGATGAGGGGCGAGTGCGGGAAAAGGGAACCCATCAAGAATTGTGCCGGCACAATGGTTGGTATGCGCAAATGATCAAGGAACAAGAGATCGCCAAGACTTGGGTGATCGGTGAATCTGACGTTTCTTTAACTACATTGGAAAAAGCCAAATAGAAAAGCCATGAGTGAGATCCAGCTGATTTCACTCATGGCTAATTTTTAGTTCAATTTCTGTTGCTCGCGTTTGGCGATCATTGGTAAGATCATCCCCAACAGGATCAAGACGATCGGCGTCACGATATTGGAGACGAGCTGGAACATCCAAGAACTAGGATCGGCTGCATAATCGACTTTCGGCAACATCCCTAAGATACAGGCGAGGATGGTAAAGCCAAAACACCAGAATCCAATGGCGAAACCGAGCTTCGGATTTTTGATAAATTTGTATTCCGAATGAAATTTTTTGTATTGCGCGTTCAGCATCATGTAGGCGAAGAAGACCCAGATGTAACGCATCGGCATCACGATGGAATTCAGATTGGTCAACCATTGCACCAATATACTCATACTCTTGATCCCGAAGATCGGTAAGATAATGATGATGCTCACCAGAATCCCCGTCAGCAAGTAGCCGTTGACCAACGTTCCTTTCTGATTGCGTTTGCGAAGCCATTGTGGAACATACTCAGGGTCAGCGTCTGAAAGGAGGATCTTCAGCGGCGCGTCGATCGAGAAGGCCAAGGCGGAGGATTGCACCGCGGTTTGAGCCAAGCCATAAATGATCATCAGAAGATTGCCGACGCCTAGATGATTTCCTAAAATTTGGAAGGCACTGTAAGCACCATTGGCCATCAAATCATCTGGAATGTTGTTGCTGTCAAAAAGCATCCCCATCGCGACGGAGCCAAGGACAGCACTCAGGCCGATCATAGTGGCCATAAAAATCATCGCTTTTGGAAAGTTTTTTGTCGGACGATCAATGGAATTGACATACGGCGAGATCTTTTCCGCACCGCCGACCGCGAAGACCAGCATGGAGATCGTCGCGAAATAATTCAAGTTGAAGTTTGGGATGTAGGTCTGAACATCCCCCATATTTGGCGTGGCGACTTTGAACGCCGGATCGATAAAAGGAACGACCACCGCCAATAGGATGAACAAAATCGACATGATCAGCATCCCAGAGCCGGCGACACTTCCAATGACCTTCAGCGTCGTCAAGCCTTTGGTAGAAAGAAAGAGGAAGATCAGAAAAATGATCAATGAAATAATGGCGACGACTTGCACACTCATATTCGTGGCAACTTCCCCATTTCGTTTGAAGACCCAGCCAAGAGCGATCAGTACCGATTGCGGCTTTTGAGCCAGATAGGTGATATGCACGACCCAATAGGTCCAGGCAGCATAATAGGCCACCTTCCGTTTGCCGGTGGTTTCCTTGACCCAGGAGCTGACCCCGCCGGAGCTGGTTTTAAAGGTAGAGCCCAATTGTCCAACGATCAAGGCGTACGGAACAAAATAGAGCAGCATGATCAATATCCAAGAAACCACGACAGAGATGCCCTGCTGCGCGTAATTATTGACCACATTCCCAAAGCCCCAAACCATACTGAAAGCGATCATGGAAACAGTGAACCATCGAATTTTCTTATCAGCCATTATTTTTCTTCCCTTCCCATAAAAAGTAACAATTAACCATACAATATATAAAGCGCTTTCATCTATGTTATTAAGTATAAAGAAAGATCACTTAAAAATAGCTGATTTTATAGAATTCTAATGACGAATTTTTTTCTTCCTCATTTTCATGTCATTTTTGTCTTTTTGCAGAAAAATGATAGAATAGCTTTTGATAGAAAGACGATTTGAAAAGGGAGTGAATAGATTGGAGATCAAACAAAGTGACAGGGACACCTTGCTCCCGCTATTGGATCGCGTTTTTGAGCAGCAGCACGAAGGCGTATTTGCCGATCGATTGCCAGAGGATAAGGAGCAGGAAATCGCCTTTGGTGCATGGGCGGCAAGCAGGCTGACCGGCGGGATCGTCGGGAAACGGCAATACGACACCCTGCATATTTCGTTGTTGGGTGTTGAAGAAGGCCAGCAGAAATCGGGCATGGGGTCAAAATTAATCCAAGCGATGGAAGCGTGGGCGGTGGAGGAAGACGTGAAGACCCTCACGCTGACCACCAAAGCCTATCAGGCACTGGGCTTCTATTTGAAGCACGGCTATGAGGTCTTTGGAGAGTTGGCAGATGTACCGATGATGGGAACGACAAAATATTATTTGGCAAAAAAAATAAACAGGTGAGGGCGGAGACCCTCATCTGTTTTTTGTTAAAAGTAATAATATTGAACCACTAAGATAGCGATCAGGACTAAAATTCCTGGTAAATAATTAGAGACACGGATTTTTGTCAGCTTCATGACATTCAAGCCGATCGCTAGGATCATCAATCCGCCGATCGCGCTGATCTCGTTCATCAAGCTGTCTAATAATTCCTTCGGCAAGTAGCGAACGATCACACTGGCAAAAATCGTGATCGCCCCTTGATAGATCAGCACGGGAAAAGCAGAGAATAGGACGCCGATCCCCAAAGAAGCTGTGAGCATGATCGACATGAAGCCATCCATCACCGCTTTTGTGAAGAGGGTCTGGTGGCTGCCGGTAACGCCGCTCTCGATCGCCCCGATGATCCCCATCGATCCGATCACGTAGATCAACGTCGCAGTAACGAAGCCCTCCGCGAAATTACTGTTGCCGCGAGCAAAGCGATTTTCCAAAAATAACCCTAAACGAGTCATGGAGTCTTCGATTTTTAAAAATTCTCCAATCATTCCTCCGAGACAAATACTGATAATGATCACGATAAAGGAACTCGCTTGCATCGACATTTGGATCGCCAAAGCGACGACGCCCAAGGAAATCCCCTTTGTGACAGTATCTTTCGTCTGCTCAGTGATATTTCGCAGGACGATGCCCGAAAAACTTCCTGCGATGATAGCGAGACAATTCACTATTGACCCCAACAACATAGTATTCACCCATTTATATGATTTCGATTAAAAAAATATGAAAGCATGTTTAGAAATCATCTTACCACGAGCGCGCTTCTTTTTGAATAGGCAGAAAAAAAGACTGTGTCTTCGTTGGAGACACAGTCTTGAAGCGAATAAGGATCTAACTAAACCGCTTTTTCTCGTTCCCGTTTTGCCAAGGCAGGCATAATGAAGCCTAGACCGATCAGCACGGCGATCCCGACAATGTTGATGATCAGTTCATGCCAGAAGAGGCGTGAACCGTAAGGCGCATCCTGGGGCAAAACACCAAATAAGGTGGCGATGATCGTGACCACTAAGCACCAGCCGCCGACGAAGACGGCCATTCGATCGTTTTTAATGAAGACATACTCCGATTGGAACTTGCGGCTGTCTAAGCGAATCCGAATGAAGGCATAGAAGATCCAGCAAGTCACACCTGGGGAGATGATCCCGTTCAGGTTCAACAGCCAATTGAAAATGTCGTTCATCTCAGGAAGAAAGACGCCTAATAATAAAATGAAGGCACTCAAGGCAGTCGTTAAAATGTAGCCATTGATCGGCAGGCCTTCATCGTTTAATTTCGTCAGTTTTTTCGGCATGAATTGTTTTCCCGTATCCGAGATGAGCATCCGAGTCATGGCGTCCAATAAGACAGCCAGCAAGGCGCACATATAAATGATTTGCGTCACCGCAAAGACGTACATCAGCGTATTTCCTAAATGAAAGAATTCACCCAAACGCTGAAACGCATAATAGGAACCGTTCATCTTCAGATTTCCCGGTAAATGATGGGCATTGAAGAAAACACCCAAGGAGAAGGACCCGAAGACGGTCAAGAAGATCGTCATGACCGTCAGCATGATCATGGCCTTCGGAAATTCCTTTTGCGGCTTTTTCATGCGTGTGACGAAGGGGGCCACCAGCTCAGCGCCGTTGATGGCATAGATCAGCAAGCCGATCGTCGTCAAATAATGAAGATCAAATTTAGGGATGAGTGCCCCTAGATTCATCGGCTGTGTTTCAATGTGACCGTTCGGCATAAATAAGGACGCAAAGGTCATAAAGACGAACAAGAGCGCCATGATGAACATCGCACCGCCGCCTAATGTACTCAATACTTCCAATGATTTTTTGAAGTGGCGCTGCAAGAAAATAAAGGCTAAAAAGACACAGAAGGTCAGTAGCGCAAACATGGAATTGGACATTTTGTCCTCCATGGAATCATTGCCGTTGACCAGCCAGCCAAAGCCGACGACGACCGCATTGGCCGTATCGACGACATAGGGGATCGACGCTGCCCAATACGTCCAAGCCGTGAAATACCCCAAACGATCGCCGCTGGTTCCTCGCACCCACGAGGTCAGCCCGCCGCCTTCATGATTGAAGACCGATCCTAATTGCCCCACCATCAATGAGTAAGGAATGACATATAATAGCAATAAAATAATCCAAGAGGTGATGACTCCCAGCCCTTGATTGGCAAAGTTATAAATAATATCATCAAATCCGATGACAGTAACAAACGACATCATGGCAAGCACTGGCCATGAGATAAAGCTTTTCTTTTCCTCGATCATGTAACATGCTCTCCCTTTAGATAAAATTATTTCAGCAGAGCATTCCATGACGGCGGCTTGTTTCGATAGGTCACGATGATCCCCTTTCTGTTCGCAAAATACGATCTATCATCCCACAAAAGAGGGAAATAAGCGAGTAAAAACTGCTTTTTTAGTAGTTTAGCACAGATTCGTTTCTAGGATAGAAGTTGTCTGATCAAAGGCTCTTTCTGTTCAATCCTGATCATATTGGCTATACTGGACCTAGAAGAAAAGGAGGGCGTTTCAATGAATGAATTTTTAGCCGAAGAAGAAATGGAAAAATCGGAAGAAAAAAATCCGATGATGTTAAAATTATTGAAGCAACGTACGATTTTGATTTATGGTGAGATCACCCAAGACTTGGCAAAAGCCGTGACAGAACAGTTGCTGTATCTGTCTGCGATCAATGATGAGCCCATCACGATGTTCATCAACAGCCAAGGAGGACATGTAGAATCTGGCGACACGATTCATGATGTGATCCGTTTCATCAAACCAAAAGTAAAAATGATCGGGACCGGTTGGGTAGCCAGTGCAGGAATCACGATTTATTTGGCTGCGGATAAAAAAGACCGCTACAGCTTGCCGAATACACGCTACATGATCCATCAGCCAGCAGGCGGCGTCCAAGGGCAATCGACAGAGATACAAATCGAAGCCAAAGAGATCTTGCGTATGCGCAAACGCGTAAACAAACTGATCGCCAAAGCGACAGGCCAAACATTGGAAAAGATCGAAAAAGACACCGATCGTAATTTCTGGCTTTCTGCGGAAGAAGCAAAGGACTACGGCATCGTTGGAAAAATCGTCGAATCCGATACAGCTGTAAAATAATCAATGAGTAAACAGAGATGGGAAAACCCCGTCTCTTTTTTTGCTTTTAAATAGAGAAAATCGGTTATTTTTGAAGAAAAATGGATAGACAAGAAAAAGTGAATCTGATAAGGTTAGAAGAAAAATAAAATTTGATGTGAAGATTTTAAGGAGGAAGAGGTTTTGGGAGCGAAATTAAAAGAGTTACTAGGATTGCCTTCATTGCGCGATGCTCAATTAATGAGTGGGCAAAATTGTTTGAACCAAACAGTCACATCGCTGTCTTTTTTAGATATTTCAGATATGGACGACTACCTGCCAGTATTTGAGACCAACGAGTACCACTCAGGCGAGCTGGCCCTGACTTCTTTTTTCAACATCAAAGACGACGTGGCAAAGCAATGTGAGACGATCCAACAGCTGCACAAAATGGGCGGCTTAGGGATCATTCTCTATTATGTGGGGATCGTGGTCCCAAGACTGTCCTCAGAGGTCATCAACAGGGCGGAGGACTTGGACTTCGTCATTATCCAAATGCCTAAAAATCAAAACCAGATCCGTTACAGTGAAGTGATCGTAGAGGCGACAGCCGCGATACTGAAGGAACGGACGACTGAAAATATCGTGAATGAAGTGCTGGAAAAGGCCTCGCTGCTGCCAGAGCACCTGCGCAATGTAGAAGTAACGCTGAAGCTGCTCTCTGATTTTTTGCGGATCAACATTTTATTGATGAATCCTGATAACGAAAGGATCCATCAGGTCAAATGGCCGCGGAACTCTTCAACAGATCTGGAGCGGCTGGTGAGGCGCGTTGCCCTAGAGGACGGCGATCAAGTTTCAAAAGATGAATTCTCGATTTTTTACAAGGAGCTCTACCACAAGGAAAACGGATTGCTGCGTTTTTATTTGTTGAAGGAGCACGAGCTGTTAACAGAATTTGAGTGCGGTCAATCTGTCGAGCTGTTGCAGGTCGCGATGAACTTGTGGGGGAAAAAACACGGAGAGATCAGTGAATATGCCTTGATACGGGCCATTTTGAATGATGAAAGTGAAAAGATGTATCGCTTGGCGAATCATTTGAAGATCGACGTCAAGGGGATCGGTTTGATGTGGCTGCTGCAACTGAATGATCTGAGGGAAGAGAAGGCCTTGAAGCAGGACATCCTGTCCTATGCATCTAAATTTTATGGAACGTGCGTCGCCCAATTGATAGACGATCAATTGATCGTGCTGCTGGGAGATTACTGCCACAATGATTCTGAGTTGGAATTGGGCGGCGTGTATGTCGAGAACAGCCCGTACCAAGAGATGATCGACAGCATCGTTTTGTGCCCGCGACTGCGAAATACTGCAGATGTTCGTGCCACCTATCAGCTAGTCAATCGAGTGGGGCTGCAACTGCCGAAGCTGTTTCACGGGAAAAAGAGCTTTTCAATCAGTGAGATCCGGCAAGTTGCTTATGCGAGTAAGCTGATCCAGGCGGGCGAAGCTGAGATCGAAGAAACTTTGAATGTGCTTGGTCCAATCATGGACAGCAAAGAACAGCTAACGACCCTGTGCAGCTTTTTACTGGATGCAGGAGCAGACTTCCAAGTGTGCAGTGAGCAATTGTTTATCCACAAGAATACGGTGAAATACCGAATCAAAAAAATCAGTGAAGCGTTAGGCTATAACGTCATGCGCTTTTCCGAGAGCTACGAATGTTATGTCGCTTGTCTGACACTGCGGCTGATTGGTTTATAAAAAAGAAGCGGCTCGATCGTTGATCGAAACGCTTCTTTTTTTATAGTAAAGCTAGTAGCGCACGGACATCGGCCTCTTCGGTCGCCCAGCTCGTTGCGAAACGAATCACGGTGTGGCTGTCGTCGTAGGCTTCCCAGAAACTGAAAGCGACAGACTTCTTCAGCTCTTCCATTTGCTTGTTTTCCAAAATGATGAATTGTTGATTCGTAGGAGAGTCCAAGTAGAAGCGGTACTGCCTTTCAGCCAATCCTTGTTTCAGCAGCATCGCCATGGCGATCGCGTGTTCACTGATCTTGAAATACAATTGATCCGTGAAGAGCGTATCGAATTGCAGCCCCAGCAGGCGTCCTTTGGCCAACAGCGCACCTTGCTGTTTCATGTGGGCGACAAAGTATTCCGGCAAATTATTTTTCGTGAAGACGATGGCCTCGCCTAAAAGAGCACCGACTTTGGTTCCGCCGATATAGAAGACGTCGCAGTATTCTGCGATCAGCGGCAAGGTCAAATCAGACGCCGGACTAGCAAGTCCGTAGCCTAAACGAGCGCCGTCTAAAAAGAGCGGGATGTTGTATTCACGGCAAACCCCAGAGATAGCTGCCAATTCGTCCTTTGAGTACAACGTGCCATACTCGGTTGGGTGGGAGAGATAGACCATGCCAGGGAAAACCATGAATTCCCGATTGTCATCTCTCCAAAAGTTTTCAAGCAAGGCGCGGATTTGCGCTGCGGATATTTTCCCGTCAGTCTGGGGAAGACTCAGCACCTTGTGGCCTGTAAATTCGATCGCGCCTGTCTCATGTGTCGTGATATGACCGGTCTCTGCCGCGATGACGCCTTCAATTTTTTTCAGTAAAGAGGCAATGACTAAGGCATTGGTCATCGTTCCACCAGCGATAAATTGGACATCGGCTTCAGGACAAAGACAGGCCTGTCGGATTTTCTCCACAGCAGAGGCAGAGTATTTGTCCCGCCCATACCCGCTTAATTTTTCATTGTTCGTCTCGATCATTCGCTGCAAGATCTGCTCATGGGCACCCTCTAGATAATCACTTTCAAAATTTAACATAAAAACTCCTTTCGGCTTCTCGTAGTCTCTTTCATTGTATCAGAATCTTTGGCTGCGAAAACAAAAAAACGTATGGACGTCGCTCGTCCATACGCGTTAGGAGCCAGGCGCTTAAAGCTCGAGAGTCTCACCGACTGCCATGACTTTACCGACATTCTCAGGCAATAGCTTGACGAAGGCTTCGGGGTCTTGTTTGATGACTGGGAATGTATTGTAGTGGATCGGTACGACTTGCTTGGCTTTCAATCGTTTCGCTGCACTCGCCGCTTCGTGAGGGCCCATCGTGAAATTATCGCCGATCGGCAAGAAGGCCGCGTCGATATCAAAGGCGTCACCAAATAGTGCCATGTCGCCAAAATTCGAGGTATCGCCGGCATGATAGATCGTTTTTCCTTCTGCCTGTACAATAAATCCCGCGGGTTCCCCCATGTAGAGGGTCTGACCGTCCACCTCATAGCCTGAGCTATGTTGGGCGTGGACCATTTTGACGCGGCCAAAGGGAAAATCAAATTTCCCGCCAATATTCATTCCGTGGGTCTTTTTCACCCTGTTCTTTTCAGCAAACGTACAGATCTCCACGATACTGATGATGGTGGCGTCGTTGCGCTTTGCGATCGGCACCATGTCGCCGATGTGATCGCTGTGTCCGTGGGTAACCAAGATCCAATCGGCTGTTACATCCTCTGCGTCTAAGTCGGTCAATGAATTTCCTGTGATAAACGGATCAAACAATAATTTTTGTCCATCCTCCATAACGATGGATAAGACAGAGTGACCATGATACGTGAGTTTCATTCTGCTTCCTCCTCTTTATACCTCTCCATTATAACGAAGTCCCTCTATTATAAGTAAGCTTTTGCTTTCCAATGAAATCGTTTAAACTAGAAGAAAAGCGACTATGGAGGGAAACGTATGAAGCTGACAATGGATTCGAAGGTACAGGCGCAGGACGTATCACTGGCCTATAGCGTGATCAGATTTAAAAACGAGGCCTATAATGAACGGGTGTGGCAGGAATTGCTCACGCCGTTGATCCAGACGATCGAAGCCGAGGATTCGACGGATACGATCAAGGAAGATCCGCAGATCATTGCTGCAAAGAAGGTCTATCGACAGTTAGGAAAAGACCCCGCCCGCTTCAGACCGTCCTCTGACAGCTTGTGGCGACGAGTCGTTCAGCAAAAGGGCTTGTATCAAATCAACGGATTGGTAGATGTAAACAATTATTTTTCCTTAAAATGGAAGGTGCCCTTTGGTTCGTACGATCTTGATAAGGTCTCAGAGCCGATCTGCTTAACAGTAGGCCCTGCGGAGGCACGCTATGCAGGGATCGGAAATAAATCTGTGAATATCGAAAATTTACTGGTGCTGACGGATGAAGAAGGCCCCTTTGGCAGTCCGACAGCAGACGCGACCCGAGGAATGATCCGTGAGGAGACGACACGGGCGTTGGTGGTAGGCTACCAGTTTGGCGGGGAAGCGGTCGTTGACCAAGCAGAGGTAAAAAGAGTTTTAGAAACGGTGTTGACGGATTGCCAAGTGCTGGAACAAGGGTGTATCTAAAAAAATTCTGAAAGCAAAGAGTAACTGTATCCGAAGAAAAAGGCGCGTGACAAGCTGTTTGCCACGCGCCTTTTTCTTATTCCCAATTTTTGCAGACATCGACCCATTGCGTGAACTGTGTGTAGTTTTCCAGCTCTGGGATCGTCAATTCAATGGCGTTGTTCGCACTGCCGCATGCGGGATAGACACTGTCGAAGCGCTTCAAGGATTCGTCCAGATACACGCGGATGCCTGGATTGATCCCGAAAGGACAGACACCGCCGACAGGATGCCCGATCGTTGCTTCTACTTCGTCCGCCTTCAGCATCAAGGCCCGTTCGCCGAACATCGCCTTGTACTTTGCATTGTCGATCTTCGCGTCGCCAGCCGTGACGATCAAAAGACTGTCTCCTGCCTTTTTCAATTTAAAAGACAAGGTTTTGGCGATACGTTCAGGGGCGCAGTCCAGCGCCTGTGCCGCCAGCTCGACAGTTGCGCTGGAGACTGGGAATTCTTGGATGCGATCAGCTATCCCATAATGAGAAAAATACGCTTTTACCGTTTCAACAGACATTCAGTTTCCTCCTTAAAAGCCAATTGATACTGTTTATTTTGTTAATTATTAATGATACACGCTTTACCGAACACAGTAAATCATATTTTGGTAGAATAAAAGAAGAGCTTTCACGGAGGAATCGATATGAAAGAAGATAAAAAGAAATTATTAGCTAAAATTGCTTATATGTATTATGAACAAGAATTAACGCAAGCACAGATCGCTAAAGAGCTGGCGATCTATCGGACGACCGTCAGCCGCATGCTGAGTCAGGCAAAAGCAGAAGGCATCGTGGAGATCAAGATCAACCATTTTGACGCGAGCTTGTTCGAGCTTGAGGAGCAACTGAAGCAGACCTTTGGCTTAACTGCGGTGGAGCTGGTTCCGACAGATAACGATGCCAGTGAAGAAGCCAAAGAGGAAGCACTGGCGGAAGCCGCGGGTGCTTGGATTCGCCGGCAGCTAACGGATGAGCTGGTGGTCGGTCTGTCTTGGGGCGCTAGTGTCGGCAGAGCGGTCAATGCCATTGATCCCAAGCAGCTGTCCAATGTCTCGGTCGTTCCAGTGGTGGGCGGCCCCAGTCATATCAATTCACGCTACCATGTGAATACCCTTGTCTACGAATTGGCCCGAAAGTTAAACGGGCACAGTCTGTTTGTCAATGCGACAGTGCTCCAAGAAACCAAGGAACTCGCGGAGGGGATCGTTCATTCAAAATACTTTCATGAGTTGCGAGACTACTGGAAACGTCTGGATCTGGTGATCGTCGGTGTCGGCGGTCCTCTGAGCTATCAAAAGAGTCAATGGCGAGATTTGCTGTCTGCCGAAGATTTTGAAGAGTTGAAATTAAGAGAAGCGGTGGGGGATTGCTGCTGCCGGTTTTATGATAGCGACGGGAAGCTTTTGAATGGTTTCTTGAATCAGCGAACCATCGGCATTTCCTTAGAGACATTGGCTGATGTGCCGCAGTCTGTCGGGATCGCCCGAGGGGTCACGAAGGCCCGCTCGATCGTGCCGCTGCTGAAAAAAGGGTCCCTTAAAACGCTGATCACCGACCAAGAGACGGCTCAGGAAATTTTACGACTAAATCAACGAAAGTAGTTTTTTAAAAAAAAGTGCACATTTGTGCGATCATTAAGGAATATTTTTCAGCGAAGGGCGTGGTAGAACGCTTTTCGCTTTTTTTGTCGGGAGAAGGCAGAAAAATCGTCAGCGAGATGCTATGCTTGTCCTATAGAAAAAACAAAGGAGCGTTTTCAACATGGAATTTATGCTAGATACAGCCAATCTTGCTGCAATAAAAGAATTTGCCGACTTTTTACCAATTGCGGGTGTGACGTCGAATCCCTCGATCGTCAAAAAAGAAGGGAAGATCGATTTCTTCCAGCATATGAAAGATATTCGCGGCATCATCGGGGATCATCGTTCACTGCACGTGCAGGTCGTCGCGACAGATTACGAGGGCATCATCAAGGATGCTGAAACGATTTTAGCGAATATCGATCAAAAGGTCTTCATCAAGGTCCCTGTAAACGAGCCTGGGTTGAAGGCGATCAAAGAGCTGAAACGGCGCGGAGTCAACGTCACCGCCACGGCTATCTATACGAAATTTCAAGCCTACTTGGCAATTGCGGCCGGTGCAGATTATATCGCCCCTTACTTCAATCGCATGGAAAATCTGAATATCGATCCTCGGGAAGCGATAGTCGAAATGGCGGAAGAGATTGCCCGGACAGAGAGCAATACAAAAATTTTAGCAGCCAGCTTCAAAAATGTTGGGCAAGTCAACGCAGCTCTAGAAAATGGCAGTCAGGCAGCGACAATGGGAGTGGATATTATCCAGCAAGCCTTCGCAATGCCGTCTATCGCACAAGCGGTGGCTGATTTTACAGGAGATTGGGAAGCCATCTTTGGTGAAGGAACCACGATCGCTGATTTATAATTCAATGATTTCGGACTGTCGACCCACAGGTGTCTGCAGTCTTTTTTTTCGGTGGTGTGATCGGTGAAGAAAGGTTCAAGCCTTTTTCTTCAATAAGGGTTGTGGTGGGTGGTAAGCTAAAGAAGAGGTGAGAAAGATGCAGGAGATCCAAAAAGAATGGGCACAGTGGAAATATTTCGTTATGGCGCGTTCACAAAAAGAGTACCTTGCCTTGCGTCAGCTTTTTTCCGGTAATCACTGGTCAGAGGAAAAGACGGAAGAATTTTATCAGCATTTGGAACGGGTGAAAAAGATGCCTGTTGACTTGAAAGCACAACGAAATGCGTATGAACACGTCTGGGGTTATTTCAAGAAGACCGCCACACAAGAGGAAAGAGCACAGTTTTTTCTTTTGCTGGAGCAGATGACCGAAACAGAAGACCACGCATTGCCCTACTTAAAAAAATTAGCTGAAAAGTATCAATCAGCGTATCTTTTAGACGGGCACTTATTCGACTAAGCAAATCGTTTCCGATTTTCAGACAGGATATTTATAATGAACCGATATGGAGGGATGTACGAATGGATACACGTGCAATTGTAATAGAAGAATATGGTCATGCAGACCAATTAAAAGAAAGCACAGTCACTTTGCCTGAATTGGGCGAGCATCAAGTATTGGTAAAGGTAAAAGCAACATCGGTCAATCCGATTGACTGGAAGCTGCGTGAAGGATACTTGGCGCAAATGATGCCTTGGGAATTCCCGATTATTTTAGGCTGGGATTTAGCTGGAGAAATCGCGGAAGTCGGTTCAGCAGTGAAGGACTGGCACGTAGGTCAAGAAGTTTTCGCGCGCCCTGAAACAACACGCTTTGGTACATATGCCGATTATGCGATCGTAGACGATCATCTATTGGCAAACAAACCGGCTGCCGTTTCCTTTGAAGATGCAGCAGCGGTGCCTTTAGCAGGATTAACGGCGTATCAAGCACTTTTCACCCACGGAAAACTAAAAGCAGGGGAAAAAGTCTTGATCCATGCAGGTGCTGGCGGTGTCGGGATCTACGCGATTCAGTTAGCTAAGAATGCTGGTGCAACAGTCATCACTACAGCGAGTGAAAAAAATCATGCCTTGCTGAAGGAATTAGGGGCCGATCAAACGATCGATTATCATACTACTGATTTTTCAGAAGTACTGGAAGACATCGATTTGGTCTTTGATACAATGGGCGGCGATGTTCAAGCGGACAGCTTCAACGTACTGAAGGAAAACGGTCGTCTGATCTCGATCGTGAGCCAACCCGATGAAGAGTTAGCGAAGACGATCGCTGTGGCAGAAAGCATCTGGTTGAAGCCAGATGGAGAACAGCTGCAAGAAATCGCTGATCTAATGGCTGAAGGAAAAGTGAAGAGTGTCGTTGGGCACACGTATCCTTTAACAGCAGCGGGTGTAAAAGACGCGCATGAATTAAGTGCGACACATCATGCAAAAGGAAAAATCGTTTTAAAAAATGACTAATACGAAAGCTGCGCCATTATTTTGGTGCAGCTTTTTTGTGTCTTCTGCTTATTGCACGCTATGACAACGAACAGACGGAGAGAAAACGAAACAGGATTTGACAGAGGTACTATTTATCGGTATCGTTAAAATACAATGAGAACGATAACGAGGAGGAATAATATGAGCCAGATCACAGAGAGTATTGCCTTTTTAAAGGAGCAACGATGGGTCGACTTGAGCCACAGCATTTCTAAAGAGATCCCTTATTTTCAATCCTTCCAGCCGATGCAGGAAAAAACATTGGTCACAGTGAAGGAAGATGGTTTTTTTGCGAAAGAGTACCAGCTTGTTACCCAATACGGGACGCACATCGATGCCCCTGTCCATTTTGTTGAACATCGACAATCTGTCGATCAGTTGGCGATCAAAGATTTCTTGCTGCCTCTAATCGTCATCAATAAAGAAAAAGAAGTCGAAGAAAATCCTGATTATTCTTTGATAGTTGAAGATATCCTTTCCTTTGAAGCCGCCTTTGGAAAGATTCCAGCAGAAAGCTTTGTCACTTTTGCCAGCGGCTGGTCGAAGCGTTGGAAAAAGGTCGACGCCTTTTACAATCTAGATTCGGAGGGGCAGGCACATACGCCGGGCTGGTCATTGGACGCGCTGAAATTCTTGCACGAAGAACGGCAAGTAACGGCGATCGGGCATGAAACATTGGATACGGATTCCGCGATGGACTGCAAAAAGAATGGCGGCCTGATCGGCGAGCTTTATTGGCTGAAACAGGAAAAGTTCCAAGTCGAAGTGTTGAACCGTCTGACAGAGCTTCCTCCAGTTGGCGGTGCGATCTCCATCGGTGTACCAAAAGTCAAAGACGCTCCCGGATTTAACGTTCGCGCACTTGCGATCCTTCCAGCAGAGTAAAAAACAAGGTTTCGTTTAAAAAACGAAGCCTTGTTTTTTTAGGAAGTCCATGGTATCCGCGCGTCTCGGGGAGCCGAAGTGTTGGCGTACTTTGTCTGACCAATTGCTTTCCTGCGTATTCGTCCGACGTGCTTGATAGTAAGCAGTCATCGTTTCATCATAGGCGTCGATCAACTCCGGTGTCATTGTACGATACGTGTTGATTCCAAGCATCGCAGAAATCGGCATCCGGGGCTTGACCTCGTTTTTTGCAGCAGGGTAGCCAATGAACATTCCGAAGACGGGGTAGGTCAATTCAGGCAGCTCCAGCAATTCTTTGATATCGAACAAGGCGTTTCGGATGCCTCCTACATAGCAGATACCTAAACCAACGGATTCCGCATACACAGCCATCGACTGTGCCGCCAATGTTGCGTCAACAATCGCGACAACTAGCGATTCCATCGTTCGCAGGTGCTCCGTAGCGTCGTTGTGACGGGCTAAAACCTGGGCGTGTTTGTTCAAATCAGCGACAAAAATAGACAAGCTGCCGTTAGTTCCATTATCGACAGGGAAATTTGCGATTTCCTCGATCGCTTTTCTTTTCTCAGGGTCCGTGATCTTAATGATAGAGAAGGCCTGTAAAAAATTCGAGCTGCTGGCGCTTTGCGCGGCTAAGAGCAATTGTTCCTTCAACGGTTGCGACACTGTTTCTTCGGTGAATGATCGAACGGATGAATGATGGATCATCGTTTCAAAAAGTTCCATTAAAAAGCCTCCTTTTTTTATCAGCATAATGCTGCCTCCGATAGAAGTAAAGGAGAAAAGCGGCAGGCGTATACATTGTATCGATCATTGACTAAGAGCGTCGAATCACCGGGTCTTCCCACGCATACGATCCTACCCTTTCGATAGGAAGTCCGAAGCGAATGTGTAAAACACGAACATTATGGTAAAAAAATCTGATTGTATTCATAATTTTCTAATCGTTTTGTCATCGCTGTGCTATAATGAGAAACAATTATCTGAAGGGAGTTATGCATATGCGTGGCGTAGTAACAGTTATTGGGAAAGACAAGGTGGGCATTATCGCGGGTGTCAGTCAAAAATTAGCGGAACAAAAGATCAATATCCTTGATGTATCTCAAACGATCATGGGTGATTTTTTTACAATGATGATGTTAGTCGATTTGACCAATGCTGAAAAAGATTTTGAAGGGGCGCGAGAGCAGCTTCATGAATTAGGGGCAACATTAGGTGTGAAAATCAGTATTCAAAATCAAGAAATTTTTGACACGATGCATAAATTATAAGGAGGGCTCTTTGTGGAGACCAATCAAATACTGGAAACGATTCGAATGATCGAAGAAGAAAATCTGGACATACGGACGATCACTATGGGGATTTCTTTACTAGACTGTATTGATAGCGACAGCGATCGTGCCTGTGAAAGGATTTATCAAAAAATCACAACAAGAGCAAAGGATCTTGTGAAAGTCGGCGAGGCGATCGAAGCGGAGTACGGGATTCCCATCATCAACAAGCGGATCTCTGTGACACCAATCGGGATCATTGCTGCAGCGACTCCGGATACAGATTACGTGAAATTTGCGAAGACGCTGGATAAGGCGGCGAAGGCTGTAGGCGTGAACTTTTTGGGGGGCTTCTCTGCTTTAGTGGAAAAGGGCTATCAGCACGGAGATAAAATCTTGATAGACTCCATTCCTCAAGCATTAGCAGAGACAGACTTTGTGTGTGCTTCTGTCAATATCGGTTCTACCAGAGCGGGGATCAACATGGATGCCGTTGCCCATACAGGACGAATCGTCAAAGAAACAGCGGCAGCTTCTGACTTAGGCTGTGCCAAATTAGTGATCTTTGCCAATGCAGTAGAAGACAATCCTTTCATGGCGGGGGCTTTCCATGGCGTCGGTGAAGCAGATTGCGTCATCAACGTTGGGGTCAGCGGACCGGGTGTGGTGAAACGAGCATTGGAAAAAGTGAAAGGCGAATCCTTTGATGTGGTGGCTGAGACGGTGAAGCAAACAGCCTTCAAGATTACGCGTATGGGACAAATGGTTGGAAAAATCGCTTCTGAACGGTTAGATGTTCCGTTTGGAATCGTGGATCTATCTTTAGCACCGACACCGGCCGTGGGGGATTCAGTTGCTCACGTATTGGAAGAAATGGGCTTAGAAACAGTCGGTACCCACGGAACGACTGCGGCATTAGCGTTATTGAACGATGCGGTGAAAAAAGGCGGCGTCATGGCCTGCAATCACGTAGGTGGATTATCCGGCGCTTTCATCCCAGTTTCAGAGGATGCCGGAATGATCGATGCAGTCAACAACGGCTCATTGACGATCGAAAAGCTGGAAGCAATGACAGCTATTTGTTCGGTAGGCTTGGACATGATCGCGATTCCTGGAGAGACACCAGCGAGTACGATCGCAGCAATGATCGCTGATGAAGCAGCGATCGGTGTGATCAATCATAAGACCACGGCTGTTCGAATCATTCCAGCCAAAGGGAAGAACATTGGGGAAATGGTTGAATTTGGCGGACTGCTTGGACGAGCACCTGTTATGGCAGTAAACGAAGCAGGTTCGACAGATTTCATCGCTCGCGGCGGTCGTATCCCGGCACCGATCCACTCATTCAAAAACTAATCAATAAGCTACCTACGATAAAAAACGAAGCGTGTGTCGACGAGCGCTTCGTTTTTTATCGTGTTCCTTTAGAATTTTACGCACCAAAGATGAAAACGTTTTGTGTTAGAATGAGAGGGATGAAAAAACGGGAGTGCAGACATGAAAAATAAGACCTATTTAAAAGCAAGCTTACGCGAGATCCTTTATTCAAAGGGACGCTTCATTGCGATCGTTTTAATTATTTTATTAGGAACATTGTTATATGTAGGAATCAAAGCGACAGGACCGATCTTGAATCATTCGGCGAGTCGCTATGTCGATAAACAAGACTTATCAAATCTGCAAATTGTTTCTACGGGCGGTTTGACAGCAGAGGATATCAAGCTGGCAGAAAAGATCCCCGACGCCAAAGTTGAGAGTGGTCACCAGCTCTTTTATGCAGATAGTAAGAAAAATCAAGTGGTGAAATTGTATTCATATAATGAAGAAAACAAACAAAACCAGTTACAGGTAAAGTCCGGTCATTTGCCGAAAAAGGAAAATGAGATCGTTTTGGATGAAAAGGCCAAAGAAGAAGGCTACCGGTTGAACCAAACGTATCAGATCGACCAACCGGATCAATTAAAACGAAAAACGTTCAAAATCGTCGGCTTTGTCCAATCACCCATTTATGTCAGCACCGAAGAACGGGGCCTTTCCAATGTCGGGAACGGAAGCGTGGATTTTTTTGCCTACGTGCCTGAGAAGAATTTTTCAAGTGCTATAAAATCGGTACTCTATGTCTCCTTTGCGAATGTCCAAGAAAAAGAGACCTACGGCAAAAGCTACGAAAACACGATGGATAAAAACATTGAAAAGGTAGAGACGCTCTTTGCAGACCGTCCAGAAGAACGTGCTGCGGAAATAAAAGCAGCTGCCGAAAAGGAATTGCTTCCGCGCAAAGCAGAAGTGGCGGAGAATCTGGAAAGGCTCGACGCCGGTCAAAGGGAACTGGATCAAGCCAAAGGACAACTAGAGCAGCAACGGGCGATGATGCCCGGTGAGACACCTCAACTGGCTCAAGCACAAGCAGAACTCGAGACGCGTCAAAAGGAACTTAACGACAATCGCGGGCAATTACTTTCTGCACAGCAAAAAATTTCTGACAGTGAAAAAGAGCTGGCTGAACTGACGACACCGAGCTATTCCTACGAGCAGCGGTCAGATAATCCCGGATTTCAGGAATATGGCGACCTTTCTGAACGGATCGCAGCCATTGCCAATGTGTTCCCAGTATTTTTCTTTTTTATTGCTGCGTTGATCACCTTCACTACCATGACGCGAATGGTAGAAGAAAATCGAAGAGAGATCGGGACATTGAAGGCGTTGGGGTATTCACGTTCGGAGATTTCCATCAAATACATTATTTACGCGCTGTCTGCCGCCACGATCGGGATCGCGTTAGGCAGTGTGGTCGGTATCCACACGTTGCCGCGTCTGGTTTTTGACCTTTCAAGTGATCGGTATAATTTCCCAGGCGTAGACGTTTTCTATCTACCGCGCCCGATCATCCAAGCAACGATCGCCTTTTTGATCGCCAGTTTAGGAGCGGCACTGCTTGTTCTAATGAAAGAATTGCATGAAAAACCTGCGAAGCTATTACAGCCTAAAGCCCCGAAACCAGGGAAACGGATTTTCTTAGAACGGATCACGCCGATCTGGTCTCGAATGAGCTTTAACTCAAAAGTAAGCTATCGAAATCTTTTTCGCTATAAATCTCGAATGATCATGGCGGTGATCGGAATCGCCGGCTGCGCAGCATTGATGGTCGCGGGCGTTGGTCTGAAGGATTCATTGAGCTCGGTGGGCGATAAGCAGTTTGGCCCCATCATTGACTACGATGCGATCGTTACCTTAAAAGAAGAGGCGCCTAAAGACGAAGTGAAACAGCTTCTATCAGACAACAAAAAAGTAAAAAGCGAACTAGCGACGCTGAACGAAACGATCGAATTGAAACGAAAAGGGCAAGCCACTCAAAAACTCACGATGATGGTGCCAGAAAATCGTGAAGCATTTAAAGACTACCTTCATCTGAAAGAGGCTGGAGCTCCCTTCACCCTGCCGAAAGAGGGTGCGGTGATCACTCAAAAAATGGCAGAATCATTTGACTTGAAAAAAGGGGATAGCTTGACCGTGTATGATGACGATCAGCAGACCTTCAAGGTGAAGATCGCGGCTATTGCGGACAATTATTTAGGAAACTTTTTGTATGTTTCAAAAGAGTATTATCAACAGGCGCGAGGAAAAGCGTTTGCCGCCAATAGTTTTTTGTTGAAAAATGAACCGCTGACAAAGGCGGAAGAAAGAAGCTTGTCGGAAACCTTGCTGCGCTCAGACCAGGTAACCAATACCTCATTCATCTCTACGCAGATTGAGACACAGGAACAATCAATGAGCAATCTTGACGGGATCGTATGGATCTTCGTCGTTCTATCCGGTCTACTGGCGTTCATCGTGTTATATAATTTAACCAATATCAATGTGTCTGAACGGGTCAGAGAACTGTCTACGATCAAGGTACTAGGCTTTTATGATCGTGAGGTCACATCGTATATTTTCCGTGAGAATTTTGTGTTTACGATTTTAGGAATTTTATTTGGCTATGGCCTCGGAATTGTTTTGACCAAATTTATTTTGGATCAGGCTTCGATGGAAACGATCACGTTCCCACTGGTCATCGGTTATGGTGCGTACCTTCTTTCCGGCGGATTGACGATTCTCTTCTCCGTGATCGTCATGGTCGCGACCCATTTCCGTCTGCGTCATATCAATATGATCGATGCACTGAAATCAAATGAATGATTCTAAAAGAGAAAAGCGTTGACAAACTTTTTTTGTACGCCTATGCTTTAATCAATAGTAGAATGCAGTGAGAAGGACACGATCTTTTTTCAGAACATCCTCAGAGAAAGAAGCCATGGCTGGGAGCTTCTGATGGCGAAAACAAGATTACTCCCTTTGAGTGACCGTAACACGGTCCGGCAGATAGCCGTTATCTATCTCATGAGCCGGAGAGTCCATACTTTTCGGGAACTTGGGTGGTAACACGTTTATTCACGTCCCTATTTATAGGGACGTTTTTTTATTGAAAACCCTTCACGCCTTTTGTTAAAATTAGTAAGAAAAGGGACGCACTATAAATTGTTATTGAAAAAGCGGATCGGAGTTGAGTTGAATGTCAAAAGAAATCGAAATTGTTTTACCAAATGGAAGCAAACAAAAGGTGGCAAAAAACACCACATTGTTTGAGATAAAAAATCAATGGATGGAACGTGCAGTCATTGGCAGTATCGATGGCGAGCTTGTTGACTTATCAACTCCAGTGAAAGACAATGCGGAGATCGCTTTTTATGATTGCTCCTCTCCAGAAGGAACTACGGCAATATGCCAGTTAGTCAGTCTGCTGCTGCAAGAAGCAATCAAGGCGCACTATCCCGAAGCCCTCTTTGCAAAATCGCAACGGGAGGATCAGACGATCTGGGTCGATCTGCGAGTGGATCAACCTTTGAGTGCCCTGATCTTGAAGGATCTGGAGCACCACATCAAAAAGAAATTAAAAACGGATGCCAAGATCGAAAGTGCCATTCTACCCGTATCCGAAGCGAAAGAAGTCTTTAAAGACAACGAGTTAAAATTGTTTGCGTTGGCTGAAATGCCTGCTGACCAACCTGTTTTTGTGTATTCCTTCGGCGATGTCACCGAGTTTTTCCTTGAACCGATGGCGCTGGAAGTAGCGACGGCTGAATACTTCTCATTGCTAAAGGTCTCTGGTGCCTACTGGCAAGGAGATCCGGAAAAAGAAATGCTGCAGCGGGTCATGGGGGTAGTCTTTGCTGAAAAAGCACAGCTCTTGGCGCATTTAGACTATTTAGAAGAATCGGAAAAACGCAGCCATCAGAAACTTGGAAAAGAACTCGATTTATTTATGTTCTCTGAAGAAGCACCTGGTATGCCTTTTTATTTGGAGAATGGCTTGACCATTCGGAATGAGCTGCAAAAATTCTTGCGAGAATTGCAAGCAAAATACGATTACAAGGAAGTCAAAACACCTTTGATCTTGAATCAGCGCTTATGGGAGCGTTCCGGTCACTGGGATCATTATAAGAATAATATGTATTTCACGAAGGTAGCCAATGAGGATTACGCCTTAAAACCGATGAACTGTCCGGGACATTGCTTGATCTACAAGGATCGCAAGCGATCTTACCGCGACCTGCCGATGCGTATGGCGGAATTTGGTCAAGTCCACCGTCACGAATTCAGCGGGGCATTGAATGGCCTGTTGCGTGTTCGGACCTTCTGTCAGGATGACGCTCATATTTTTGTAAGACGTGATCAAATCGAGCAGGAGATCGCTTTGGCGTTAAAAATTATTGATGAAGTCTATAAGATTTTCGGCTTTGAGTACGGAGTCGAGCTGTCGACGCGGCCAGATGACTTTATGGGTGAGATCGAACTGTGGGATGAAGCCGAAGCGTCACTTGGAAAAGTGTTGACGGATCTTGGGTATAAATACAATATCAATGAAGGCGATGGGGCCTTTTACGGACCAAAGATCGACATCCACATCAAGGATGCGTTGAATCGCAGCCACCAATGTGCCACGGTTCAATTGGATTTCCAGATGCCAGAGAAATTTGACCTGACGTATGTGGATGAAACGAACCAAGAAGCACAACCCGTGATGATCCACCGGGCAGTCTTTGGTTCATTGGATCGCTTCCTTGGGATTTTGATCGAACATTATGCAGGCGCGTTCCCATTTTGGTTAGCACCGAAACAAGTAGCGCTGATCAATGTTGCACAACCGCATGAGGCCGGCGTTGAAGCCTTGTTCCAAGAATTTCATGCCGCAGGAATTCGAGTCGAAAAGGATCTGCGAAATGAAAAACTAGGCAAGAAGATCCGTGAGGCAGAATTGCGAAAAATTCCTTACAGCTTGGTGATCGGGGACAAAGAATTATCAGAGGGGACCTTCGCCGTTCGCAAGCATGGCAGCGACACAATCAAGCAAATGGCTAAAGCGGAGTTTATGGAATTACTCAAGCAGCAGCAACAAGAAAAAAATCATCAGTATTACTAAAACAAAGACGCTGAAGTTCGCTTCAGCGTCTTTTTATGCCCTTCGTCAGCCAGTGTGTTTTATACCGGAAATCCTGCAGCAATTCTTCTCTTCCCCAATGGTTCGCCAACATATCCGTCAAAGAATCGATCACAAGCTTCATGGAAAAATAGAGAAAACTTACTTGCTCCTCCAATGTCGGCATCGCGAAATCATTTTGTTCTAGAAGCTCTTTCCACGCGTCTATTCCGTGGTCTGTTTCTGGCCGATAGGAAAACAGATAGCTGTTTTGTGCCAAGAGAACCAATTGACGGTAACGTGCAGAAGCGTGATCCAGCTCCACGTAGAGCACTAAAAAATTTTCGATCCCTTGAAAGAAATCGCCCTCTTGCTGGGTCATGTGATCAATGATCTCCCCGTGGATCTGTCCTGCGTAATAATGAATCAAATAATCGTAAGCATCGTTTAAATCCTCAAAGTATTTATAAAAAATCCCCCGCGACATTTGTAATGCCTCCACGATGTCACTTACTTTCACTTGACTGACAGGTTTCTCGTAAAAAATCGTCACCAATAGATCGCGGATTTCTGCTTGCCGCACCTCTGATAAATTTAGAAAAGTTTTTTTCGGCATGCGCTCACCTCACCTCGGAAAAAGTTGTGTCTTTTTAATTAGTATAGCACAGAAGCAAAATCGGTGACATTTTGTCACTTTGGGCGTATTCTTTCATCAGAAAGGGTGAGTGAGATGTTTTTAGCTTGGAAAGAAATTCGTTATGCGAAATTAAGATATGGCCTGATCGTCGGTATTATGATCCTAGTTGCATATGTGGTGTTCATGCTGTCAGGTTTGGCAAATGGCTTAGCAGACGGCAATCGGACAGCGATCGATGATTGGGGGGCGTCGGCAATTATCTTATCAGAAGACAGCAATAAAATCGCCAACGCGTCACAACTGCAAGCAAAAGATACGGATCGTGTGACAGCGAAAGAAAAGGCAGGAATAGGGATCTATTCTACGGCTGTAGAGAAAAAGAGCGGCGGGGATAAAACCAATGTATCGATCTTCGGCACAGATAGTGACGCATTTGTAGTCCCAAAAGTTTTAGATGGGCGCTTGTACAAAAATACAAATGAAGCCATCGTATCAGAAAATCTTTTGTCCGAAGGCTACAAATTACATCAGGAGATAAAGGTGAATGATCAGACGGTGAAAATCGTTGGTGTGACAAAGGAAACGACCTACACCTTGGCGCCTGTGATCTACCTTAGTCCGTCCATGTTCAAAACGTTGAAGTATGGTTCTCAACCAATGGAGAGCGAGCCGATCAGTTTGATCGCAACGAAGGGGACGACCTCGATCGATACCAAAGAAGGCCAAACGAAATTGGATAAAATGACTCCGGAAACATTTATTGAAAATATTCCCGGCTATACCCCAGAAAAATTAACGTTGAATACGATGATCTATTTTTTATTTGTCGTTGTTGCAGCGATCATTGGTATTTTTATGTACGTCATTACATTGCAAAAGACCGCGATCTTCGGTGTTATGAAGGCGCAAGGAGTGGCAACAAGCTATTTGGTTCGCTCGCTTTTAGCACAAGCCTTTTTAGTCGGAGTACTCGGCGTGGCAGCGGCAGTTGGTCTGAGTGTGCTGACGAGTTTGGTCTTGCCAAGCGCGATGCCCTTTGCCGTTCATTTGGAAGAATGGGCACTCTATAGCGGGATTCTAGTCGCAGTCGCAATGGTCGGAGGATTATTCTCTATGCGTACAGTCACAAAAGTCGATCCAGTAACAGCGATTGGAGGAGAATAAAATGAGCGATGTATTGACGATGGAAAAAATCGTGAAAAAATTTGGTGAAGGTCATACAGAAGTGACCGCTTTGAAAAAAATCGATTTTCATGTGGAAGAAGGAGAATTTGTCAGTGTGATCGGCCCGTCAGGATCTGGGAAAAGTACTTTTTTGACGATTGCCGGCGGATTGCAGACACCGACAGAAGGGACGATCCGGATCAATGGCACAGATTTTGGGAAAATGAAGGAGAAAGAACGCTCCAAGGCCCGGTTCAAAGAAATCGGCTTTATTTTGCAAAGTGCCAATCTGATCCCTTTTCTAAAGGTCAAAGAACAGTTTCAATTAGTAGAAAAAATTGAAAAAGAAAAGAACGCTGCAAAAATCGAAGAATTACTAAAATCACTGGATATTTGGGAATTACGAGAAAAGTACCCCAAAGCCTTGTCTGGCGGAGAACGCCAACGGGTCGCCATCGCCCGTTCCTTGTTCAATGATCCGCAGCTGTTCTTAGCAGATGAGCCCACTGCAAGCCTGGACTCGGATCATGCCTATGATGTCGTGAAGCTTTTAGCCAAAGAAGCGCATGAGCGTAACAAAGCGATCGTCATGGTGACCCACGATGAACGAATGACGACATGGAGCGACAAGATCTATCAAATGAAGGATGGCGAACTTTTAGAAAAAGAATAGTTGCTAAATTCCCTGTTTCCTGTGTATGATGGTTTGGTCGATAATTTTAGAAAGCAGGGAATCCATGGATATTTATTTAAAAAAAGCAGCACTTCATATCGTCGATCGCGAATCCGGTGATCCGATATACAGCCAGAGTGAATTAGACTTAACGAAAGAATATATACGAGACTATCTGACGAAGAAGATTCAAAAACTCTCCTCCGCTCAGACAAAAACAGGCACATTGGCAGAAGACTCGACCTTCGCATTTTTGAGTCAGCAGTCGGAACACGACTTTTTGTCCGCGAGTGAAAAAATCGTGACTCGCTGGTATGAAGCGTACAAGGAAAGCGAAGAGGCCCCCAGTGCAGATGCCTTTGTTGTGTTATATGAAGAGGACACACAATTATACCTCGCCTTTTTAAAGGTGAATTATCATGAAGGGTACACACATCTCGTCGATTCAGATGAGGCAGGGTTGAAGAATGAGCTGATCATTCACCGGGCATTATTATCCAGCAAATCGCAGAAAGCAGATGAAGGCATCGTCGTTCATTTGAGTAATTTGAGTTATGAATTGATTGAAAAAAAATACCCGTTTTCTGGTGAAAAGCGTCTCTATTTTTCTACGCAAGTCATCGAGAGCCGACCAGCACCTTCGCTGGAGGAAAATGTACGTGTGATCAAAAAAGCAGCCGAAAAAATCGGTGAAAAATTTGAAAATCAAAAGCACGACGTGATCGCGGATGTAAAGGAAGCTGTCTACGATATTGTAGAAGAAAGCGGCCAGATCGATGCAAAGGTCGTCGCGCAGAAAGTATTCAAAGACAATGTTTCCGCACAAATGGCCTTCCAAGAAGAAGTGGTGGAAAAAGGATATGTAGATCAGGCCCCGCTTTTAAGAGAAGTACGCGAAATCACAGAAAAAAAATACGGCAAACAAAAGTTGAAGCTCTCCAACGGCATTGAATTGATCGTACCGTTAGACGTGTACCGCAACCCTGAACTGATTGAATTTATCAACAATCCAGATGGAACGATCTCTGTGACGATCAAAAATGTGGACGAAGTGATCAATCGTTTGTAATAAAAGCTGTTATGAAAAGTCATTTTTAAATGGCTTTTTTTATTTAAAGACGAACTGGAATTGAGCTGCCTTTAAGAATACGCTACACTAGAGAAAATAAGTGGAGGGATCAGATGGAAGCATATCAAGAGTTTTTTCGGATTGGACAATATACTGATACGGAAGCGATGACCGGCTGTACCGTGATTCTGTGCGAAGATGGGGTAACCGGGGGCGTTTCTGTTCGAGGCGGTTCGCCAAATACACGAGATACAGATGCACTAAAGTCTGAAAACAATCGGAAGTTCGTTCATGGTGTCACCTTATCTGGCGGCAGTGCTTTTGGGTTGGCAGCAAATGCGGGCGTCGTGGATTTTTTAGAAGAAAATAAAATCGGGCGAGACATGGGGATCACCTATGTTCCCAATGTTGTTGGCGCGAGTCTTTTTGATCTTCGGATCGGTCGTTCGGATGTTCGCCCAGATTATCAAGCGGGACGTAAAGCCTGTGAGGAAGCATTTAACGGTCAGCTCTTTCAAGCAGGCAACCATGGTGCGGGCACCGGCTGCAGTGTCGGAACGGTCAATGGCGTACAAAACGCCATGAAGGGCGGTATCGGAATTCATACGATGCGTCACGACAAGTTATGGGTAGCCGCTGTGATCGCAGTCAATGCGGTAGGAGACGTGTTCGATGAAGACGTCGGCAAGATAATCGCTGGGGCAAGAAAACCTGGTGAGAGTAAAATTGGCTTTTCGGAAGAATTATTTCTCGACTATTATCAAAAGGAAGAGGCCTTATTTGATGGAAATACGGTCATCGGCTGTGTGATGACGAATGCGACGTTCCCTAAAGCGAAAATGAATAAATTGGCTGACCTCAGCCATAATGGAATCGCTCGGGCCATTCGACCCTCCCATACTACCTATGATGGCGATACATTGTTTGTGCTAGGCGCAAATCAAATACAGGCAAGCTTCGAAGCAGTCTCGATTTTAGCCGTTGAAGCAGTTCGTCAAGCCATCATCAAAGGCACGAAAGCAGCAGAGACCTACGGCGGCTTTTTAAGCTATCAAGAAATATAAAAACCCCCCCGCAAAGACACTTTTCGTCTTGGCGGGGGTTTGTTTATGAAGAGGAAAGGTAGCGGATTGTCTAGCGCGATTAGGACTAAAATCTGATAAGTCCCCACGCCTACGATTCTACTAACCTGCTAAAGCAGGTTAGTAGAACTCGCAAAAAAGACTAGCCAGGTTCGGCTAGTCGATGGGGAAGAGTAGTTTATTGGACGCGTGGTTCAGATTCTAAGTTGTCGCTGATTTTGTCTGTTTGGTTGCCAATGGCACTTTTCGCACGGTTAGTTTGTTTCGATGCAAATTTACCAGTTGTTTGAGCAGCGCTTGTTACTTTATCTTGAACTGTTTCGCTGTCTTCTTCATACTCTTCACGAGTTTTGATGTCTACAACGTTCACGTTTACTTCGATGACGTCTAAATGAGTCATTTTGTCGACTTGTTCAGAAATCAATGTTTTCATTTGTTCGTAAATGTCGTCAATGTCCTTGCCGTATTCAGCAACGATATCCATGTCAACAGCAACTTGTTTTTTACCAACTTCAGTACTGATACCAGAAGTAACATCGTCGCTGTTTACTAATTTGTCTTTGATGTTAGAGAAGAAGCCGCCGTCTACGGTCAATAGTCCGTCTACGTTTTCCAAAGCAATACCAATGATTTTTTGAATTACTTTGTCTTCATAAGTTAATTCACCTTTGACCTCTTTTTTTGGTTCTGTTGATTTGATTGTTGTGTTTTCCATTGTTTTCTCCTCCTAGGTTTAGTGATGTATGAACTTTTTCAAAAAGAAAAAGCTTATCCAATTTTGATTGTGTGGTGCGACCCTATTTCTTTAAATAGTCGTCTAAAATATGATTGTTCTTTAAATACGTACCGAGAGCTACACCGATGACTGTGATCACAATAAGTAAGATCGTTTTAAAAAAGCCGATGGTAAAGAAGAGCACCGCTAAGATAAAACCGAGGATACCAAAGATCACAGGCAATTTGTCTCGTGTCAAAAATTCTTGCATGGCTGTTCCTCCTATTCTACTCGCGGCCGAGTCACTGTTGTTTCAACGGGTGTTGGTTCAAGCGCTTGAATTTTAACTTTAATTGAAACTTTTTCTTCAGGGCCTAATAACCCATGAAGCATTGTTTCAACATTCTGAGCCCAGAGATCTGTTTTACCTACTAAGCCAGACGTTTTCTTCAACTGCCCACGAACGTGCACTCTGATCTTATTTTTTGTTGCTGATACGTTGACTTTGGGACTGTCCATAAAGTCTTCCTGTTTGATACTTGTCCGAACATATCCCTCAATTGCTCGCTTATCCAAAGCTAATTGTCCACGATCTTCTTTTAAGTTGAACTTGGTGACTCTCTTTGGATAGAAAAGGATGACGAAAATACCGATGACCGTCACAATGGCTAAAGCTGCTGCTACCCAGAATAAATAGATCTGAGCGTACTGATTCGTTAAAACGAATTGTTGCAATGAGCTGAAGTCTAACGGATTTGAAGCGATAAAGTAATAAATTGCTGCAACGGATAGAAAAACAGAAAGTAAAACCAGAGAGAGAATAATTAAGATGGTTTTGAGAACCTTACTCATACCGCACCTCCTCACTTCAATATTTTTAAATTGTTTACACTAAAATAATAAAATGATAACCCTTTTAAGTAAAAAGATTTGCTCACGGCAGCGGTAAAAGATTCTTTTTCCAGTAGAATAAACCAATATAAATGAATGAATAATAACAAATTACACAATTTTTCATTTTTTTTATCGGTTAAGAAAAAAATGATGGAGCGTTCCTTTTGTGTAAAAAAAAGAAGTGTGACAAGAATTCTGCCCACTTCTTAAAGGATTTATTTAGCGTTCTTTCCATTTTCGATAACGGCGATACAAACTTTCAATAACTAAAAACAGAATCGACAGGGCTGCCACAGAGTACCCAAAAATCCCCAGATCAGAAATCAGCGTGTCGCCTCCAGAAGAGGTCTGAACAAGAATGGATGAACCGATGACCAATGCAGAAAGGATCAAACCGATCACGAGGCAATTGACCATCGCTTCGGCTCGTTCTAATAGGTTACGCTGATTTTTTAGCTCAAGATTCAGCTTTCCTTTTCCTTTGGCCAACGTATCAATCGCAGTCAACGCATGACTAGGAAGTTTGGGCAAGGCTTTTAATGAGGACAAATAATCTAGAACCGTTTCTTGTAGTTCATCTTTCAGGTCCAATTGTTGAATAAAATATTTTTTGGGCGAAAGGAGCGACGACTTCAAATAGAGATAAATCAGGGTTGAGGTCTTCGATCACGCCTTCGAGGGTACCGAAGGCTTTGATCAACATCGTCACGGAATCATCGATTTGAAGGTTGTTGTCGTGACAAATGATGACGACTTGCGAGAAGACTTTTTGCAGATCGATCTCTTTCACAGGCAAATTCAGATAGCGGTTCAGGAAGTCATCCAGCTCATAGGTGAACTTTTCCTCATCAAAAGGCCCGACTTGTTTGCAGATCGCATGGACAGCATTTGTGATTCGCTGATTGTCCTTGCTGTAGATGGCGATGATCGTATTGCTCATCTTCGCTTGCATCTCGCGATTGATCGTTCCCATCATCCCAAAATCGATCACATTTAAGCGGAAGGGCCGGAGTTTTTCATTTCTGGTAAATTGGATCTCATAGGGGGTGCGACCGACCGTTCCTTGATGCTTTCTCGTCTTTAGCTGCTGGTCCTTTTGATTTTCTTCCTTGCTCATCACCTGCAACAAAAGGTTGCCTGGATGAGGGTCGGCATGGAAGAACCCATCCTCAAAGACTTCTTTCATAAAGTGTTCGATCAATAATTCACTGACAGTCTTTTTTAATTCCTTATAGGTCAGTTCCTCTTGTACGATTTTTTCGTCTTCCGCATTGATCAATTCTCGTAAATTCGTGCCGGGCATCATTTCCATTACGATGATTTTTTTTGTGGAATAAGCAGGTTCCATTTTTGGCACTCGAATTTCTTTCCAGCCATTATTCAACTGATAGAATTCTTCCGCCAACTTTCGTTCCTTTTGAAAGTCCAGTTCATTTTGCAGAGAGCCGCGAATTTCCCTCAAAATACTTTTCAAGTCGATCACTTTGCTTTCGGGGACCCAGTTAGCGATCGGTATGGCTTTTTCAAAGAGGGACAGATCCAATTCGATCTCAGAAGCGATTCCAGGATGCTGGACCTTTACAACGACTTTTTGTCCGTTTTTCAAAGAGGCATGATGGGCTTGGGCAATGGAAGCAGAAGCGAAGGGGCGTTCATCAAACTGTTCAAAGATTTCCGTCAGCGGAAGGGCGAGCTCTTTTTCGACAAGTGCCTTTACTAAATCAAAATCATCCGTTTTTACACCGTCTTGCAGCTTCCGCAGCTCTTTCGTGAAATCCAGCGTAAAAATATCCGTCCGAACAGACATCATTTGACCAACCTTGATAAACGTTGGCCCCAATTCCTCAAAGGCTTTACGCACCTCTTCAGGATTCTTTTGCTGGGTAATATTTTTGACCACACTATAGCGATTGATGATTTTTACGATTTGGCGCAATCGTGCAGCTCTAGATTTTTCTCTCAATGCGGGCACCCCCTCTGATCAGCAGCGTATAAATCTATTAATCCTATCTTACAAGAGATGTTTCGGATATACAAATACCCCCTGAATCTCCGAAGATAGTCAGGGGGAGGGCAGTCAATGATTTGTGACGACTTGGATCAGTTGCATGATGCAATAGGTAATACCCGCAGCGATAACAGGCCCTGCAGCGATTCCCTTTAGGAATACGACGCCCATGATCGTACCGAAAACTAAGGCAACTGTCACTTCAGGGGACTGGTTGATCAACCCGACACCTTTTGAAGAAAGGACAGCCACCAAAACACCGCAGATCGTCGCGATCCAGCCTAAAGGGGATTTTAGGGTGTTGAGTAGATCTTTTAAAACGATATCTCCCGTCGCGATCGGCACTAAGATCGTTGCGGAAATTAATGTGACCCCCCAATTAATTCCTTGATTATTTAAAATGGATAAGAATTTTTCTGAGTGAGGGATTCCTTTTAAAACTAAAATCGCAAGAGTCGCAATCACTAAACTTTGATTTTTCGCAACAACTGCAATCAATAAAATGACACCTAAAAATAGCCAGCTTTCCATAGTTCCACTCCTTATCTGAGGTATTTTCTTTAGAAGTAGCCAAAGCGATTTTTACATCGTATTTACTATACAAGATAATCAATGAACTTGCGACTTTTTTCCGAAGCCACTTTAGTGTAAGCTTAATTTACGAACCGATTCGATCGTTCATAATGAAAGTACAGTTAGGAGCAGCAGATGAAAATAGGGTTACGTACTATCAAAACAGCAGTGGCGGCTCCCGTTGCGCTGTTATTAGCAACAGGAATAAATCTTGAGTCCGCGTCTTCGGCGGCGATCATAACCATCTTGACCGTTACGAATACCAAGCGATCTACCGCAAAAACCGCGTTGAATCGCTTGTTTTCTTTGACGCTTGCCACAGCGATCGCTGCTGCTTGTTTTTTGATTTTAGGATTTCATCCGATTACTTTTGGCTTATATCTGTTGGTATTTATTCCGCTGTCGATCCGCTTAGGGTTGTCAGAAGGCATAGCGGTCAGCTCCGTTTTGATCACCCATTACCTTGCAGCGGGGGAGATGCCTGTCAGTCTGATCATCAATGAATACTTGCTGATGATCATCGGCGTCAGCTGCGCACTGGCTGCAAATCTCTACATGCCCAATACAGAGAAAAAAATTCAGGAAGACCAGGTTGTGGTGGAAGTATCACTGAAACGGATGCTGGAGAAGATGTCCGCGTACCTCAATCAGCCAGCAAAAGAAGAACTGCTGCGACAAGAGTGTTTGTCGTTGCGAGGGTTTGTTCGTCAGGCACAAGAGCGTGCGCAAGAATTTGAAGAAAATCACTTTTTTTCTGGAAACAGCTATTATTTTGAGTATTTTGCCATGCGGCGACTTCAATTAAAGGTTCTCTCAGATATGCTGCAAATCTTGAATCGTTTGGATGCGGCAGCAGAAGATGTTCAGGAGCTGCGGGAGTTGTTCGAGTTTACTGCCCAGACGCTGGCCGAAGACAATGACGGTGCAGCGATCCTAGAAAAAATCGATGAAGCAGATCAACGTTACCAGCAAAAGAAATTACCAGAGAGCCGCCAAGCCTTTGAAGAACGGGCGATGCTTTTTCAGCTTTTTCAATTGTTCCAAGATTTCATCGAGATCAAAGCAGGGTTTTATCGAAACAAATAAAAGAAGAATCAGTCTTTTGTCCCATGTAAACGAATGGGAAATTCTTTATCATGAGGATAAGAAAGCACAAGTGAGGGGTATAAAAAATGAAAAAGATCATTATCGGGTTGATTTTGGTGGGTGCAGCTTTAGTAAGTATCAGTAGTATGTTTTATCATAATCGTATGAGTACTGAGGATTTCACAACGACGAAGACGGTCAAACAGTTGAATGTAGAGGATCGCAGTATGCCAATTACTGTTGTTGGTGTGTCTGGAAATCAAACGAAAATAAACTACACGAACAGCAGAGGGGTCAAATACAAAATCAAGGAGAGCAGTGGCACATTGGATGTCGAACGAAGAAAAACGATCGGCGTCAATTTTAGTATCTTTAACTTTGGTGAGCGCAATTCAAAGATGACTATCGAAGTTCCGAAAAATCAATTGAAAGAACTGGAGATTGAAACATCAAACGCGGGGATTTCAGCTGAAAATCTGGATCTCCACACGCTAGATATGGAAACTACTAACGGCAAGGTGTCGCTCTCTGAAATCGATGCTCGCTCTGCGGATGTTGAGACAAATAACGGAAAATTAGAACTGAAGAGAATGAATTTCAACGATGGATCTTTTGAAACAAGCAACAGCAAAATAGTTCTTGAAGAGCTGAAGTTTGATGAAGGAGAGTTCCAAACGTCTAATGGAAAGGTCGATCTGAAGGAATTAGACCCCGCTAAGTCACTAGATATTCAAACCAGCAACGCAAGAGTAGAAGGGACGGTAGTTGGGAAAAAAGAAGACTTTTCAATTATTTCTAAAACGAGCAATGCTTCAACTAATCTAGACAATCGAGACAGCGGATCGAAAGAACTAGAGGTCAGAACCAGTAACGGAGAGATCGAGGTTGATTTTGTCAGGTAATAGCTTTGAAAAAGTGACGTGTGTGGTTTATTAGCCCAACGGGACACGTTGCTATAATCGCTGACTAAGCAGGAAAAAGGAGTATGACTTCGTTGTCATACTCCTTTTGGCTGTTTATTTTTTTTGCATGATGTTCGTGTCTCTTTGGAAGCGCCAAACCATGAGGGTCTCGGATATCGCTAAATATAGAAATAGTCCGGCGATGATCAAAACGGCATTTGTCCCAAAGGTGCGGTATGAAAAGACGGAAACGATCGCTCCGGTGATAAATGCTGTGACCACTAGAAGAAAATGGATGAACCGCGTCTTGGCACCTTGATCCTTCGTACTCAGATAATCATAAAGATTGGTTGCGACTCCTTTTAGATTCCCTGTAGTAAATAAATTTGTATAAGTAAGGCCATTGATTTTATCAAAAGAGATCCATTGGATTGCAGCGGTAAATGCGATCATAACAGTGATCACTGCTGGATGCGGCTGCAAGAAGGACAAGCTGATGACGAAAAATACCAGTGCTTCAAAATACAGCAAGAACAATCGCCAGAAATGAAGTTCTTTTCTTCTAAAATAATCAATCATAAATTTAGCCAAAAGGATACCAATAAAAAAGAATAGGGTGGAAAGCAGTTTTTTCCCAACCATGTTCCATTGTCGTTCATACGCCTGAATAATCGCCAAAATTAAATTCCCTGTCTGAGCAGAGGCGAATGCTTCGTATCGGATATAGGTGTAACTATCAACCATACCGCCAATAAAAGTCAGCAGCAAGCCCACAGAACGATTCTCATGAAAACTATTATTCATCTACTATTCAACTCTTTTCGCTGACTATCTTACCACATTTTTTCAGAAAATCGTTAATCATCTTTCGTCGCTGCGTTAGATAGCTGAGAAACTGATCCGTTGAAGATTAGTGGGTCTTGTGGGAAATCTAGCGTAGTGGTAAGCGAGATTTCTCGAATAAAGGAAAAGAAAGACCTGATACACAGAAATAGCTGAAAACCTACATGAAGTTTTCATAAGAAAATTTTAAAACTTTCCTCTTTTTATCTAGTAAAAGCAGATGATTTCATTTTTTTAAAATGAATAATTCGGTCTAAGGTTTATTTTTCAAAAAAAGACAGTGGAATGAACTGAAGACAGCGGGCTTTTACGAATAATTGAAGGAAATAACCGATAGGAGTAAGATGGTCATGGAGTGCTATCTTTTTCGATAGAATATGTTAGAATGAAAATGCTTTTTATCTGTGAACATGAGGGGAATTGAGAACATACCATGCCTGTAAAAAAAAGGACACCATGGTTAGAGGCGTTATACGCGGCGATGCCGCTTTGTTTTAGTTACATTCCTGTTGGCTTAGCTTGCGGAATGCTTCTGCAAAAAGCGGGATTTAACATCTTTTTGACGGCCTTGCTTTCGATGCTTGTTTTTTCAGGAGGCGCACAATTTTTAGTCGTCTCTATGATCAGTGTACACGCATCATTTGTGTCCACCATCTTAATGGTTTTCTTCTTGGAACTGCGCTATGCGTTATTGGGTTCCAGTTTATCGCAATTTTTTAAAAAAGAAAAAAGATCATTTATTGCACTGTTCTCACAGTCAATGAATGATGAAAATTATGCAGTCAACTATTTAAAATATTCGACCGATCCAGAGTGGAATCGTAAGAAAGCGTTATACGTCAATTGGTTTTCGATGGCTTCTTGGACAGCCAGTACAGTGGTGGGAACGATTTTTGGTTCCGTGATCCATGTAGATACCGAATTGGTTCATTTTGCTTTGACGGCAATGTTCATCTTTATGTTCATGATGCAGTTGAGCAATGGTCTTCTCTTGGCTACCGGGTTGTTGTCCGGCGGGTTAGCTGTTGTTTTCATGCTGGTATTCAAAAATACGTTTGGCCTGATCTTGGCTACGTTGTTAGCTTCCTTTACGGGTTACTTGATCGAGCGTATTCGAAAGACAGCCAACACGAACAATGACGGACCGGATCATTACGATCTGACGGGCGGGGAGGTTCATCATGAGTAATACTTCTTTATTACTATTGATCCTTTGTCTGTTTGGCGCTTCTTATCTACCCAGACTTTTTCCGATGCTGTATTTTTCGCAGCGTCAAGTTCCGCAATGGTTCAGTGATTGGATGAAATATGTACCGATCTCATTGTTTGCGGCTTTGGTATTTAAGGACGTATTTATCAGCAATAACCAGTTCGAATTGATCGGCAACGTGCGGATAATCGCGATGTTCTTGGTTGCTGGTGTCGCATATAAGACGCGTTCAATGGCAATCTCAGTGATTACCGGATTAGCCGCGGTTTTTTTACTTTCAATGATGTAAAAAAGAGGGACATTTCCGAATGGAAATGTCCCTCTTTTTTAATTTTGATATTCGGCAATGGGCCGATACGTTAGAATCTGCATTTTACGATAAAATTCAGAGGGGAGATTTTTCCATGATTGCAATAAATTACGGAAAAAGCCGCCGTCTGCATTGATGATATACTCGTTCAATAAAAGACCAAATGATTTCTTCGGCTGTTCTTTGACTAATTTTTCATAGAACGCGGTAGCTTGTTCTTGATTATCAGCGACAAAAAGTGTGTTGACTTCTACATACGCGCCTTCGATATTCTGCGTTTCTTCAACAAAGTACACGGATTTAGTAACTTTTTGCTTCTTCATCTTGTCAGTCATCCTTTCTTTGAGCTACTCATAGCTTACAAAAGAAATATTAACTAAAGATGAATGAATCGGTTCTTTCCTTCAATTAATTATGAATTTTTTAAGTCGTTTGGCAAAAATAATTTAAAGTTGCTGCCTTTGTTCGGGGAACTGTTGACTTTGATCGTTCCATGATGTAGTTCAATGATTTGTTTTGCAAGCGCCAGGCCGAGGCCGTTTCCCTTCGTCTTGCGGCTGGTATCGCTTTGATAGAACTTGTCAAAGATACGGTCCGCAACGTCTTCAGTCATGCCGATCCCTTCATCACGGATAGTGATCGTTTGACCGTCAGACTCATTTGTCAGGTGGACATGGATCTTGCTGTTTCTAGGGCTGTATTTGATGGCATTGTCCATTAGATTTAGCCAGACTTGATAAAGAAATTCTTCGTTGCCTTCATAATCCGTACGGGGAAGGTCTAAATCGAGTGTCAAATTGAGCTGCTCCCATTTTGGCTGCAAGAATAGAATCACTTCGCGGATTTGCTCATCTAGACGAAACGTTTGAAAGTCCAAGCCTAGTCCTTGATTCTCTAATTTGCTCAACTTCAAAACATTGTCAGTCAGGTGAGTCAATTGTTGCGTGCCGTCCAGCATTCGTTCTAAATAATTTTTTCGTTCTTCTATTGTTAAGGTGTTTTTTTGAAGCAACTGGACATAGCCTTTGATCGTAGCGATAGGTGTTTTAAACTCATGGGACACTGTTGAAACGAAATCATTTCTCAGCGTCTCAATACTGCTCAACTCTTTCACCATGACATTGAAATCATGATAAAGCTCCCGCACATCTTCCACATGCTGCTTTTCTTCTAGCTGGACATCGAAATCGCCTTGAGAGACCTTGCTCATCGCTTGGCGAAGGTCTCCGATCGGCTGAAGAATTCGTTTGCCGACAAAAAACGAGAGGGCAGCACCAATGACCAAACTTAAAAAGATGATGAAATAAAAGGGAAATAAATGCCCCTCTCGTTCAGGTGCCAATAATTGAAAGTGATTGATCATGACAAGCAGGCCGACGAAGACAGCTAACACAACGACCATCAATAAAAAAGTGATGGCAGCGAAATACATCCATAACTGGGGGAATAGTTTTTTTCTCATGAATGGATGACCACCTTATAGCCCAAGCCGCGAATGGTCTCGATCGAAAAATCAGGATTGTTTTCCAGTCGTGTTCGCAAGCGTTTGATATGGACATCGATGGTGCGCTCATCCGTGTCGGAGTCTAGTCCCCAGATCTCATCCATCAATTGTTGGCGAGTAAAAATTTTATTTGGATAGGCCAGCAATTTATACAGCAGCAAAAATTCTTTTTGCGGCAGGGTTTCTGTTTGATGGGAAGTTTTGATTTGATAGGTTTCTTGATCCAATCGTGTATTCCCTACGATCAATTCTTTTGTGTGGACGATTTGCGCCCGGCGCAGCAGCGCATCGACACGCAGCAGCATTTCGTTCACGTCGATGGGCTTCACCATGTAATCATCTACGCCGATCGTGAATCCACGTTTTTTATCTTCGAAAGAATCTTTGGCAGTAATAAATAAAATAGGGAGATCATAGCCTGCATCCCTCAAGCTTTCAGCCAATTCATACCCATCCATGTCAGGCATCATGATGTCGCTGATAATCAGGTCAATAAACTGTTTATCTAAAATAGCTAAAGCCTCGATGCCGTTCATCGCTCGGAAGACTTCGAAGCGTTCGTTTTTTAAAGCAGATTGATAAAGGATTGATAAGTTTTCATCATCTTCAACAATAAGTATTCGATTCATTTGCGTTGGCCTCCTTTTTGCTTAATAATAGTAGCAAATCACTGTGAACCTACTATGAATTTTTGTTCATTTTGAGTTAATAATGCCATGGTATCTTGGCAAAGTAAACTAAGAGAAAAGGGTGACACAATGTTAGAATTAAAAGATATAAAAAAATATTACCATGTGGGAGATACGACGACCAAAGCATTAGATGGTGTATCTGTCGCATTTCGTCGACAAGAATTTGTTGCTATTTTAGGTGCCAGCGGTTCTGGGAAAACAACGATGCTGAATGTGATCGGCGGATTGGACAACTATGATTCCGGGGATATGGTGATCGATGGCACATCTACGAAGACGTTTAAAGACGCCGATTGGGATGCCTATCGAAACAATTCTATCGGATTTGTTTTTCAAAGCTACAACTTGATCAGTCATTTAGGGATCATTGACAATGTCGAACTTGGGATGACCTTGAGCGGTGTTTCGAAGGAAGAAAAGCAACAACGTGCTGAGGATGCACTTACGCGAGTTGGCTTAGCAGAGCATATGCATAAGAAACCCAACCAGTTATCCGGCGGACAAATGCAGCGGGTAGCCATTGCTCGTGCCTTGGCAAATGATCCTGACATCTTACTCTGTGATGAGCCAACAGGGGCTTTGGACACAGAGACCAGTGTTCAGATCATGAATTTGATCCAAGAGCTGTCGAAGGAAAAATTAGTCATCATGGTGACTCACAACCCAGAATTAGCCACTAAGTATGCCGACCGTACGATTAAATTCTCAGACGGGCGTATCATGGATGATTCCCACCCCCATATCGAAGGAAAAAAGGGCGAGGAATTTCAATTAAAACGGACAAAGATGAAATTCGTAACGGCGTTGAAACTTTCCTTTAACAACTTGAAGACTAAAAAGGGACGGACCTTCTTAACAGCCTTTGCCTCAAGTATCGGGATCATCAGTATCGGGATCGTTCTCTCCTTATCAAGCGGATTCCAAAAGCAAATCGACAGCACACAAGCAGAGACGATGGCGAAATACCCGATTACGATTTCTAAAACCACGACGGATCAAACGACCAATCGAAACCAAGCGTTAGGGTCAGACAAAGCGAGTGGTTCAAGTAAGGGAAATGAAAACAATATCGTTGCCAAAATCAGTGACGAAGATCGCGCACAGCATACAAATAACATCAATCAAGAGTACGTGGATTATATCAACAATATCGATCCCAAGTTGAGCAACAACATCGGTTTTACACGCGTAGTGGGGATGAACCTGTTGCGTGACGTGAACGGCGATGTGAAGCCGGTTAAATTATCCAATGAAGCGCCAGACAGCGGTCCTTCTATGATGAGTGCAATGTCCAGCATGACTGGGATGGGCGTCTCTTCATTCCCAACACAGTTAGACAAAAGTTCAGGGAATTTCTTAGAAGATAATTACAAATTATTATCCGGTGCATATCCAAAGGCTACGACAGACGTGGTATTGATCGTAGACGCGAACAATAGTACCAACATCAATTCCTTGAAAAATCTCGGATTCGATGTCAAAGACGGTGAAAAGATCGACTTCGACAAAATCGTCGGAACGGAATTTAAACTGATCAACAACAATGAATATTATTCGAAAGTACCTACAGGAAACTTTATTCCAAATAATGACTATCAAGCCATGTATAACAACGCAAACAACGATACATTAAAAATCTCAGGGATTTTACGTGTAAAACAATCTTCCACGATGAATCTTTTAGCACCAGGCATCGCCTACAGCAACGAGTTGACATCAAAAATTGTAAAAGACAATGAGAACTCTGAGATTGTTCAAGCGCAAAAGGATACAAATACGAATGTGATGACCAATGAAGCCTTGGATGATACGACGAAGGAAAGCACGATCGCTTATTTAGGCGGAAATAGTATTCCAAGCAGTATCATGATCTATCCGAATAATTACAAAGACAAAGAACAGATTTTGAGTTATTTAGATGATTACAACAAAGGAAAGAAAAAAGAAGACAAGATCATTTACACAGACTTAGCTGGTACGATGACTGAGTTGACTGGTGGCCTGATGGATGCGATCACCTATGTATTAGTCGCATTTGCTGGGATCTCATTAGTAACAAGTATGATCATGATCGGTATCATTACCTACACTTCTGTAATTGAACGGACAAAAGAAATTGGTGTCTTGAAAGCTTTAGGGGCTAGAAAAAGAGATATCACACGCGTATTCGATGCAGAAACATGTATCTTAGGGATCGCCTCGGGAACATTGGGTGTGCTCATTGCATACCTCGCGACCTTCCCAATCAATGCGATTTTGTACAACATGACTGAATTAAAGGATGTCGCACAATTGAATCCTGTCCATGGCGTAATTTTGATTGTTGTTTCAACTGTACTGACAATGATCGGTGGACATATTCCAGCACGAATGGCAGCGAAAAAAGACGCTGCGATCGCTTTACGAGCAGATTAAAAAAAGAAGGAATGCCCGCATGTGGGGTATTCCTTCTTTTTGCTTATATTATAAAAAAGTAATTGAATATCGCTAAAGCGATGCAGCTTAAAGCAATGATTCCGCAAACAATCAAATGCAAGCGTTTATTCATAACAGCGACTGCTATAAATTCTCTTAAGAAAGCATTCGGCAAATAATAGCGGGCTGTTTTTGACCCTATACCGTCAATTTTTAAACCAACGTCTTCTGCGTACATGCCTGCTCTGAAGATGTGATAGTTATTTGAAACGAAGATCGCATGGTAGCCGGAGGGTTTCTCACGATCCATGATTTCTTTACTGAACCGCATGTTTTCAAGTGTGTTCGTCGATTGTGCTTCCATGAGGATATCCTCGTCAGGAATGCCTTGTTCCAAGGCATATTCTCTCATTGCCTGCGACTCAGGAACCTTTTCATCGTGTCCTTGACCGCCAGACATCAAGAGCTGAGGCGGAGATAACGTTTCTTTGCTTTGTTCGTGATAAAACTGAATGGCGCGGTTGATTCGATTGGCTAAGAGAGGCGTTACTTTTTCTCCATTGATCAATCCAGCACCCAATACGATCAGGTAGTCTTGGTTGTATTTTGGCTGGTTAAATTGATAAAGAAGAGAGATCGACAGGAAATTCCAAAAGACAACGAAAAAATAAAAGGCGATCGTTGTTGGAATGGCTAATAAAATCACAGACCAATTCGGTAAGATTCGAGGTCCGACCGTCTGTAAAAGAATCAAAGCAATGATCGCCAAGCCTAATATCAAGGTTAACAAGTTGGGCAACTTGCGAGATTCGTGACGCAAGACGACGAAGCTGTTGCCGATCAGGAAAATGATTGCTGCGTATAATCCAAAGGCTACGGCAAATAAAAACAATACTGTCAAAATACCCAAGATTCCAGCGCCGATCAATGAACTGGAAGTGATAGTCATAAGGGTTACATACCCCATGAAGCTGATCAATGTCAGATTCAGCAGCCAGCCATTTCGTAACCGGCTTTTTTCTTTGAAATAAAAATAGCAAAAGAATAAAAGAAAAAATAGCGGAATCAAAATAAAGAAGCTTTTATTTTGAATCTCCAATATGCAAAAATATAAGACCAGAAAAATCCCTGTCCAACGTGAAAAATAGTGGAATTTTTTCCCCTTAAAGCGAATCATCAAACCCATTAAAACGATAAAATAAATTGCCATAGCAATTAAATCTCGTTGTATATTCATCCCATCACTTCTTTCATTTTTTTTCGATTAATGATTGATGCCATGACCAAGTATATCAAAGAAAAGCAAAAATGCGCAGTGAAGAACTATTAGTTGGTTTTCTTGGAGAAGATTAGTAGAATTGAGGTAAAGGAGTGTTGCAGATGGAAATTGAAGGTGTGACTCGTGTAGATTTGCCAACACTTTTTGTAATTGGCAAGGAAGGCCGAGGATTAGCTGAGGAAGGTCCTTCGTGGGTCCCTTTATTGTGGGATCAAATGAATACCCATTTTGACGAGGTCGTTGAACTTCTGGCAGGTCAAGAAATGAAAGACCTGCAATTATGGGGGCTGATGAGCGACGGCGAGCAGTGGTTAGAACCGTGGCAAAAAGAGGGACGCTATTTGGCAGGGATCCAAGTACCAAAAGAGGCAGAAGCGCCTGAAGGATGGGTACGCTGGGAATTGCCGCCAATGAGTTACCTCACGGTCAAGGCGAGTGCTGAAAAAATTGAGGACGCGACGAATTTGATGCTGGGAGAAATCTTCCCTTTAGAGAAGCTGGAACTGGCTGGCGTCATCCATGAGCACTATTTGCCGCATTTTCCAGAGGGCGAAGTAGAATTATACTTTCCCTTCAAAGCAAAATAAAAGCTTTCGACTTCGGTCGAAAGCTTTTATTTATGCAAACAGATTTGTAATTCTCTGCCAGATCAATTCAAAAGCACTTGCTTTTTCTACTGCATTTTTCGTTACGAGATCGGTGGTTGCCCCTTCAGTTTTCTGGACATAGCCTAAGTTGTCTTGCGCTAACGAGACGCTGACCGTTCCGATCTTTTCATTTTTATGAACAGGTGCGATGATCGCATTGCTATCTAGTAAAGAGTGGTCCAAGGTCGTTTTGATCGTCAATTGTTTCGGGTCCATATCACTTCTTACCCACAGATTGACAGGTTTCTCCATGGCTAATGCAACGGATTTTTCTTTACCTTCCGTGACCTTCAAAGTCTTTTGATCACTCGGTGTTTGTCCAGCGACAGTCACATCCTGTTGACTCCAATTGTTCAAACAGTAATCCATTAATTTACCAGTCTCAACAAAACGTGCATTTTCATCATTTGGCTGATCCAAGGCATTCAGGATCACAGTAATCACACGACGACCATCTTTTTGGATCGTCCCCACAAAGCAGGCACCAGCTAAATCAGTGGTACCAGTTTTTAAACCATCAACGCCTTCTTTGTAATTTGGTCCCTCATACAGCATCACATTCCAGTTTTTCATGTCGTCTGGTTGAGAGGTGTTTGGGGCGAAGGTCTTTTCTTTGATTTTAGAAACTTCCAATACTTCAGGGAAGTCTTTTATCAAGTGCTGTGCCACGATGGCCACATCACGAGCAGACATCAGATTTTCATCATTTTCTTGCGTTCCGGGATATTTGTGTTCGCCTAAATACACATTGCTTAAACCGGAAGCATTGATGATTGTTGCGTCTTTGATCTCCCATTTTGTCAGTTGCTCCCGCATCTGATTCACAAATGTATGTTCATTGCCCGCAACCAGTTCGGCTAAAGCAACCGCGCTTGCGTTGGCGGATTGAACGATCATCGATTCAAAAAGATCCCTGACCGTGTACTTTTGACCTCGAACGAGAGGGACGTTGGATAAATCAGGAACAGTGCTTAATTTCTCCGCATACTCTGAGATCGGGACTTCTTGCTCCCAAGAGATTTTTTGCTGCTTGATCGCCTCTAAAACGAGGTATGCCGATATCGTCTTAGTGATCGAAGCGATGCCTTTTGGCGTATCGCCATCTTGGTTAAAAAAAACTTTTCCTGAGTCCGCATCAATAGCATATCCCGCATTTGCATTGACAGAAAAATCATCTGTTGCTAGAGCGGTGATTCCTATGAGGCTTTGGAAAAAGAGAATCAGAGTAACCAAAACAAGGGGGAATCTTTTCTTTTTATTCATTGGTGGGCTCCTTTACTTCTATTAACCCTAAAAGTTTAGCAAAATAGGAGGGTGAATTCAAGAAAATACAACAAAACACCAGAGTTTTTCATTAGTTTTGAAATCTCTGGTGTTTGATGATAACATTTTTCGTTTTAATTGCTTAAAAACTTCGACCGCCGCCGCCAAATGTCCCGCCGCCACTGGAGTGGGTACTGCTGCCACCGCCGCCCCCACCGCCATTATTGGAAGGCTTCGGAATTCGACGAGTGGTGACAAAGGAGTTTACTAATTGATCTTGCCGTTCAGTCAAATTCAACTTAGCATGCTGACGGTAGGGATAGCGATACGTTCCAGTTTTTAATTGGTAACGTAAGCGAACAGAGACGAAGAACGCGATCGCCGCCACTGCGGAAACGATGAAACCAATGGCAAATTCAATCGGTGTGATCGACTTGTAGCGTGTCACCTTGCCAGTCTCTTCGTCAATTCGATAGGAGCCGCCAGGAATACCGTCATCAACGAAACTTTTTGTATGAACGAAGTAGTTGTTCGCGGCTTCATAATATTCTTGATCTCTCATGGCATCTTCTACACTGTCTAAAATGGTATTTAATCGCGTTTTATTCAAATAGTCGATCATGTTGCCTGAAGTCGACAAGTGAATTTTTCGTTGATTCATGTCTAATAATAGAAGCGCCCCGTTGTTGTCTTTGCCTACACGATCCATTAACTGGAGGTCAGCGAACTCCTGTGGATCTTCGGTATTGGAATTCGTAGTTAAGACAAAGACTTCCCCTTTGATTTTTTGATTGATGGCGTCCGCCTGATTTGAAAGTTCGGTTCTTTCTTCTGGTGAGAACAAGTTTGCCTGATCATCAACAGTATTTGAAGCGGCAAAAACAGTCACAGGGGTAAACAATGCCAGAAAGCCAATGATAAAAAGGATTTTTTTCATATGAAATACCCCACGATCATCGCAATGAGCAGAACAGCGGCAAATATTCCGCCGGAGAACAGTCCAAGTCGTTTGTTGCTGATAGGCAATATACCGCTGACTTTTCCAGTTTGTCCATTCATCGCGTAATAGTATGTTTTCTTTGAGGCATCCTGATATGTGACTAACCAAACAGGCAGGAGCATATAATGATTGTCTTGTTTTTCAACATCCACGGAGTGACTGCTGGCTGTGAATGTCGTGTAGCCAGAAACGGTATCCCGCAGCAAGTCTTCGGTATATTCGCCAAGCTCATGCTCGATTTGATCGGAAATATCTTTTATTTCGATATCCCGCTTTTCAGCTTGAAAACCCGACAAGTATTCGGTGTGAAAGTCTACCGCTTGATCAATGGGGAAGGGCTGAACTCCTTCTACCATTTTTTGCTGGATATTCTTCTTCAACGCATTTTTAGTCAAATGCTGGATCTTGGCTGTTCCCTTGCGGAAAATTTGGTAAATCTTTGTTTCTGTATACTCAAGATCTCCCACGATCCAAACACGCAGCGAGGTCCCTTTACCGGTCAAATTACCCGCTGTTTCCGCATCAACGACCCAATAAGGAAAGTAGACGCCGGTCATTTTCTCGATCTGCTCCTTGTTAAAGAAATCTTTTGGAATAAATCGCTTCTTTTGTGTCCAAGCCAAAAAGTCAGTAACGGCTTTTTCGCGGTCAATGGTGAAGGGCAAGACTTTATTCGGTAAAAATTCTCCTGTCAAACGTCCCGACAACACCACGGGGTTATGACAGAAATAGCAATAAGTTGCGGCGGTAGTGTGATCAGTGACAATCTGAGCGCCACAGCTAGGGCAAAGGAAGAGGTCCATATCTCCAGTATTCGCCTCTTCAATACTAGCCGTACTTGTTTGTCCATCAATCGTTTGAACACCTTCGTTGGCTTCAAACTTCTCAATATCTTCCACGGTAAAAATGCTTAAACAATAATCACAGTGAAATTTTTGATCACTTGGATTAAACGTCAAAGGACCGCCGCAGTTGGGACAATGATGCGTGATTACATCTGCCATTTTGCAGGTCCTCCTCTCGTAGTGATAAGTTAATCTAACGGAATGGCTTTAAAGGGTTTTCCGCAATGTGGACAGAACTTCGGTACTCCGTTACTTAAATCAACGACCTCGCCGCATTCGCTGCACTTCATTTCGATTTTCGCCGCTGCTGCCGGCGCAGGTTTTGGTTCACCACAGTTGCTGCAGAACTTTCCAGTATTTTCTTGGCCGCATTTCGGACATGTCCATTGCTCGCCGCCAGCCGAATGTTGTTGGGACTGCTGATTTTGTTGGATTTGCTGATTGTTGCTTTGCGATGCCTGATTTAAGAAATCACCGCCGGCATTCATGCCCATACCCATTCCGAAGAAGCCAGTGGTTGCACCCGCATCATTTTTACCCGCTGCTTCCATTCCGCGGGCAACAGAACCTTGAACATAGCCCTCACGTACGCTTGGATCGCCAAGCATCGCGCCTTCATTGCGCATATTGATTAATTTTGTTGAGTCATCTGTGTAGGAGATGCTGGCAACAGCGACAGAAACGATTTCCATCCCCCGCAGTTCGTTCCAGCTGTCATCCAACGCATCCGACAAATACTTGCTTAGCTCCAAGCTTTTTGATGGTACATAAGAAATACGCTGTCCGTCTGCAGACATTTGATTGATCGACGATTGCAGACCAGTTAGGAATTCTTGCAAGTATTGTTCATTGATATCGCTGATATCGACTTGATCCATATTTCTCGGAATCGCATTCGCGAAAAATAAAATCGGGTCCGTCACTTTGATCGAGTACGTTCCGTGTGCGCGTAAAAACAATTCTGCATTGTAAAAATTATCAAAATAATTCAGCGGTGTACTGGTACCGAATTTGATCCCTTTGATTTCTTGCAGGTTAATATAGAAGACTTGCTGCCTCTGAGGGGTGACACCACCAAATTTGAATCGACTAAAGGTCTCCGCAACGGCGTCTTTTAATGACCCGTTGAACATAGAAGGTGCAGAATTGTTTTCCACTGTGTAGTAGCCTTCTTCGGCAGTGTAATCAATGATTTTTCCGCCATCGACTAAAAGCATCATCATATTCGGATACACGTGAATAACAGAACCGTCCGTAATCACGTCTTTGGTTCCTTTTTTATTGCTGCCGCGTTTGTCGTCTTTGCGCACGGCAACGCCTTTCGTCATGACAGTCGTTTGACCCATGTCGGATGGTTCGATAATCTCTAGCCATTGATCGGCAAGACCGCCGCCGATCGAGCTGGTTGCTGCTTTAAATAGTCCCATGAATATCCCTCCATAAAAACGTTTTTTCTATTATACCACAGGGGTTTTTCGAAACAGAAAAGATCCAGATGCACAAATTAAAAGACACTAAACAATTACGGGAAACAATTGGTTTCTATAGTTTTTTTACTGGAAATCACGTATAATAAAAAGCAGTGATTTTTAGAGAAAAGAGGAGAATTATGGCGTATCAAGCACTTTACCGCGTTTGGCGTTCGCAACGTTTTGATGACCTAGTCGGGCAAGAAGCGATAACCAAGACGCTGAAAAATGCGATCCAACAACAGAAAACGTCTCATGCCTATTTGTTTACCGGCCCCCGCGGAACAGGGAAGACCAGTGCGGCGAAGATTTTTGCAAAAGCCATCAATTGTCCAAACAGTGTCGATGGGGAACCTTGTAACGAGTGCGAGATGTGCCGTTCGATCACTGAAGGGCGTCAAGAAGACGTCATTGAGATCGATGCTGCCAGCAACAACGGTGTAGAAGAAATTCGTTTTATTCGTGACCGGGCGAATTACGCGCCGACTACTGCAAAATACAAAGTGTATATTATTGATGAAGTCCACATGCTTTCCACAGGGGCCTTCAATGCGTTGCTAAAAACGCTGGAAGAACCAAAAGAACATGTGATCTTTGTTTTAGCAACGACAGAGCCTCATAAAATCCCTGCGACGATTATTTCTCGGACGCAACGGTTCGATTTTAAACGGATTGATGTTCAAGCGATCATCGGCCGCATGGCATATATTCTTGAACAAAGCAATCAGCCTTATGAAGAGCAAGCATTGTCTGTGATCGCTCGTGCTGCTGAAGGGGGTATGCGTGACGCGTTGAGTATTCTGGATCAAGCGATCTCATTCAGCAATGAGAAGATCACGTTAGAGGACGCATTGGCTGTGACGGGAAGCTTGACGACGGAGATGATGGACAGCTTCATCGGCGCTTGTTTGGAACAGAATGTCAGCGGAGCGCTTGAGGTACTGGAAAATATTTTGTCAGAAGGAAAAGAAGCACGTCGCTTAACGGAAGATTTACTATTGTATTGTCGAGACTTGCTGATCTATCAGCAAGCACCGAAATTGATGGAAAATCGTGCGGCGTATCTGACAGATACCTTTAAGCAACTAGCCGAAGCGACCGCTTCTGAGCGGTTGTATGCAATGATCAAGATTTTAAGCGATACACAAAATGAGATCCGATTTACCAACCATGCGAATGTCTATTTGGAAGTTGCAACAGTAAAATTAGCGACACCGCAAACGAATATTGAAACTGCGTCCGCTGCTCAGTCTGTAGGCCAAGTGTCTACAGGGACGACGCAACCTGCTGAACAAGCAGAAGTAGCCGCGTTAAAAAGTCAATTGCAAAAGCTGCAAAATGAGTTTCAGCAATTAAAAGCTCATCCAACAGTTGAAAAAGAAGAACGAAAAGCAGCACCGAAGAAAACAGCTAGCACGTACCGCGTGCCGACGGAGCGTGTCTATCAAGTATTAAGTGAAGCAACCAAAGACCATTTGCTGAATGTGAAGAGTGTTTGGGAAGACCTTCTGATGGCTCTGCCAGTTACGCAACGGGCGATGTTAAAGGCTAGTGAGCCTATGGCGGCAGGACCTGAATTGCTACTGGTTGCTTTTGACTACGAAATCGTTTGTCAGCGAGCGGACAGCAACGAGGAGTTACGCTTGAATATGCAGAACAGTTTAAGTATGATGATCAAAGATTATACACCTGACTTCGTATTCATTACTCGTGAAAGCTGGCCTAGATTACGGCAGGCATTTGTCAGTCAGCACAATGACCGTCCGGTGGCAGCAGAAGATCACGAGTCAGAAGACGAAATCAGTCTGATACCGGAAGAAACCAATGAAGTCGTTGAACAAGCCAAGAGTTTGTTTGGCGATTTAGTAACGATCAAAGAAGATTAGAGCTGTCAGTTTTACGCTTTGACTAATGAAATAAATTAGTTAATTGTTGCACAGCTTAGAATGAAGAAGGAGCGAATAGAGACTATGATGCGCGGAATGGGAAATATGCAAGGCATGATGAAACAAATGCAAAAGATGCAAAAAGAAATGGTGAAAGCACAAGATGAATTGAATGCCAAAGAATTCACCGGCAGTTCAACGAATGATCTCGTGACAGTAACTTTTACCGGAGATAAAAAAATGAAAGCAATGACGATCAACCCTGAATTGATCGACCCAGAAGATCCAGATATGCTGCAAGATATGATTGTTCTAGCAGTCAATGATGCGATCGAAAAGATCACGAAAGAAACGGATCAAACAATGGGTAAATATACAAAGGGACTTCCTGGAATGTAAGCGACTTTGTTCAGAGAGGAAGAACACCATGCAATATCCAGAACCAATCGCAAAGCTGATTGAAAGTTATATGAAATTACCGGGGATCGGTCAAAAAACTGCGACCCGTTTAGCTTTTTTTACGATCGACATGAAAGATGAGTCCGTGAATGAATTTGCGCGGTCATTGATCAGTGTCAAGCGTGACCTGCGTTTTTGCAGCATATGTGGTAATATCACAGAGGAAGACCCTTGTGAGATCTGCTCAGACACGACACGCGACCGCAGTACGATCTTAGTGGTCGAAGAACCAAAAGACGTGATGTCAATGGAAAAAGTCCGTGAATACCATGGGCTTTATCACGTGCTTCATGGAGTGTTGTCACCAATGGAGGGCACAGGGCCAGAAGATATCAATATTGCGCCTTTGATCAAACGATTGCATGACGATGAGTTCAAAGAGGTCATCATAGCGACAAATGCCACAACAGAAGGCGAAGCAACAGCAATGTATCTGTCACGTTTGATCAAGCCAGCGGGGATCAAAGTTACACGACTAGCTCATGGCCTGTCTGTCGGCAGCGACATCGAGTATGCTGATGAGATCACGCTGTTAAAAGCAGTGGAAGGACGCCGTGAATTGTAAGAACATCACGGTGTTTTTTAAAATACGAAGATCATAATTATTTTGGGGGACAAGAACGTGAACGGATTATTTATTACGATTGAAGGGCCAGACGGTGCTGGGAAAACCAGTGTACTGAATGAACTTTATCCTAAATTACAATTAACGGCGAAACGATCCATCGTCAAAACAAGAGAACCTGGAGGCATTCCGATCGCTGAAAAGATTAGACACGTGATCCTTGACCCCATAAACGATCAAATGGATGATCGGACAGAAGCCTTGTTATATGCGGCTGCTCGTCGGCAACATTTGGTTGAAAAGATTTGGCCTGCGCTTGAAGCAAATAAAATTGTTCTATGCGACCGCTTTGTTGACAGCTCGTTAGCCTATCAAGGTGCTGGACGCGGTATTGGTATGGAAGAAGTCGCTAAGATCAATGAATTTGCGATCGAAGGCACGACACCAGATGTGACGTTATATTTAGATGTAGATTCGGATACAGGATTGCAACGAATCATGAAGAACCGAACCAATCAAATTGACCGTTTGGACTCAGAAGGGTTACAATTTCATCAGAAGGTTCGACACGCCTATTTAAAATTGGCAGATGCAAATCCAGATCGGATCATAAAAATCGATGCTCGGAAACGTTTAGACGAAGTAGTGAAAGATTGTTTTTACGAGTTGTTGACACGTTACCCAGACTATTTTCAATCATGAGAGGTGTAAAACTATGAAACTAATTTTAGCGATCGTCCAAGACAAAGATTCCAACCGTTTAGCCAATGAGTTTATTGACTCGAACATTCGAGCAACCAAGCTTTCATCTACAGGCGGCTTTTTGAAAGCTGGGAACAGTACTTTTATCATTGGTATTGAAGATGACCGTGTGGAGGATACTTTAGCGCTGATCAAAGAAACGTGCCAAGCTCGGACACAATACGTCACGACACCAGTGACCCTAGACATCTCGTTAGATGGGCAAGTGCCTTACCCTGTTGAAGTTGAAGTCGGCGGTGCAACAGTCTTTGTTTTACCAGTCGAAGGCTTCCACCAGTATTAAGATATGGAAGAAGCGAAAAGACTCCAGACAATTCAACCCATCGTTTTTCGCCAATTACAGAACAGCTTTGAGCATGGGCGTTTGGCCCATGCTTATCTTTTTGAAGGCGATCAAGGAACAGGGAAAGCAGAACTGGCTTTATGGTTCGTCAAGCATCTGTTTTGTTTAAATTTACAAGAGAACATGCCCTGCGAAAAATGCAATAATTGTCTGCGAATAACCAGTAAAGATCATCCCGATGTTGTCGAGATCGAGCCAGATGGCCAGTCCATCAAAGTCGATCAAATTCGTGCATTGCAGAGTGAATTAACAAAAAGCGGCTTTGAATCTGCGAAGAAAGTCGTGCTTATTCACCAAGCGGAAAAGATGAATGTCAACTCGGCAAACAGTCTATTAAAGTTTTTGGAAGAACCGCCAGCAAACTTCATGATTATTTTAGAGACACAATCGTTAGGAAAGATATTGCCGACGATTCGATCTCGTTGTCAGATCATCCACTTTCAAGCGTTGTCTACTGCGCGCTTGCAATCCCGTTTAGAAGCGGAACAAATCCCTGCGAAAACTGCAAAACTCTTAGCAAATTTAACAAATAGTTATGGAAAAGCTGTTGAAATCTCAAAAGATGAATGGTTTAATGAAGCTAGAGAGGTTGTTATTCAATGGTTTAATTATCTTGATAAAAATGATCCGCAAGCGTTTATCTACGTTCAGAAAAAGCTGACAAAGACGTTTAAGGATAAAGCGCAGCAGCAATTTGCCTTTGAAATGTTGGCTTATTTTGTGAAAGAAAAGCGTGATCAAATAATGAAAGAAAATCAAACCAACCTAGAGAATTACAACCATCTATTAGAAGAAGTTTTGCTAGCTAGTCAAAAGCTAGAGGCAAACGTGTCATTTCAAAATATCGCAGAACAAGTAACGTTACGTATTGTCTTTGCTTAACGTTATTTAAGAGAGTAGGGAGAACCATGGTTGAAGTTGTGGGTGTTCGTTTTCGTGATGCTGGTCATATCTATTATTATGCATCGGGAAAAAACGAATATTTTTATAATGATAAAGTCTTGGTCGAGTCGCAACAGGCGCACCAGATTGCGACAGTGGCAATTCCAAAAATAGAAATAGCAAAAAAAGATTTGTCCGATGATTTAAAAACGATATTACATAAAGCATCAGATAAAGAACTAAAAAAAGTAGCGCAAAATGAAGCCGATGCGGATGCCGCGTTCAAAACAGCAAAAGAGAAGATTCGGGCCCATGAGTTAGAGATGAAATTGATCCGAGTGGAATACACGTATGACCGCAGCAAAATGATTTTCTATTTTACCGCGGATGGACGGATCGATTTTCGTGAGCTGGTCAAAGACTTAGCGGGTGTTTTCCGTACGCGAATTGAGCTGCGTCAGATCGGGGTTCGGGATGAAGCCAAGATTCTTGGCGGAATCGGGCCGTGTGGGCGACCATTATGCTGTTCGACTTTCTTAGGAGATTTTATTCCTGTTTCTATTAAAATGGCGAAAGATCAAGGTCTTTCATTGAATCCAACAAAAATATCAGGCCTTTGCGGCCGTTTGATGTGTTGCCTGAAGTATGAAAATGGCGAGTATGAAGCAGCCAAAAAAGAAATGCCGGATTATGGTAAGGAAATCAACACACCAGAAGGGCGTGGAAAAGTAATCGGGTTGAATCTGCTTAGCAAGGTAGTGAAGGTGCGTTTGTTTGGCCGTGATATGACTGTCGATTTCGATTATCAAGAACTAGTTGAAGCAGGTGATGTGTCATGATGGACCGACGTTCGTTGTATGATGGCCTGAATCAGTTAGAAGTGGACATGCAAAAAAATCTTGAGGATCTAGTGTCAATGAAAGAAACGCTACTAGAGCTCGTTGAAAAAAATGCCACATTGGAAATGGAAAATGAACGCTTGCGTGAACGGATTCGCGAGATTGATGCCAAAAAATCTCCAGTCTTAGATGAACGGCAGGAATTGTCGGAGTCTCGTTTAAACCTTGAAAAGATATATGAAGACGGGTTTCACGTGTGCAATTTACTTTACGGTTCAAGGCGTGAACAGGATGAGCCATGTGCTTTTTGTTTAGACGTCATCTATCGCGAAAGTAAGCAAAAATAAATCGATTTCAACTAGTGGGTATGACGCTGCTTGTCACACCCGCTTTTTTGCGAGTATCGATGGGTAGTAAATACATAGAAGGAAGTTAGGAGTATGTCTGTGAGAATTCAAAAAAGTTTTGCACAAGAAGTTGGAACGCTGTATTTGGTTCCTACGCCGATCGGGAACCTGGAGGATATGACCTTTCGTGCAGTTAAGACATTGCAAACGGTCGATTTGATCGCCAGTGAGGATACTCGAAATACGCAAAAATTGCTGAATCATTTTGAGGTGAAGGTTGGGCAAAAAAGCTTGCATGAGCATAATTACAACGAACGGATTCCTGAATTGCTGGCATTTCTTAAAAGCGGCCGATCAATCGCGCAAGTCAGCGATGCAGGCATGCCTTCTATTAGTGATCCGGGGCATGAATTAGTCGTTGCTTGTATTGAGGAAGACATTCCTGTAGTGGCGCTGCCTGGAGCAACTGCGGGTATGACGGCGCTGATTGCTTCTGGTCTGATGCCGCAACCTTTCTATTTCTATGGATTCCTGCAACGAAAGAAAAGTACCCAGAAAAAGGAATTAGCAGAGCTGAAAAATCAAACGGCGACAATGATCTTTTATGAGTCTCCCCATCGTATAAAAGAGACCGTGAAAAATATGCTGGAAGTTTTTGGCAATCGCGAAGTGGTCATTTGCCGAGAGCTGACCAAGCTCTATGAGGAGTATCTGCGAGGCACAGCAGAGGAAGTGATCGACTACTTGTCGGAGCATTCGTTAAAGGGAGAGTGCTGCTTGCTGGTTTCCGGTACGACAGAGAAGGTAGAAGAAGAAATTTTTGAAGGCTCACTCAAAGAGCAAGTGGACGTATTGGTCTTAGACGGCGAAAGCTCGAAGGAGGCTATCAAAACTGTCGCGAAACGACACGGACTGAAAAAACAAGAGGTCTATAAAGAATATCACGGATTGTAAGAGCAGGAAATTCTTCCTGCTCTTTTTATGTTAGTTTTTCTCACACACAAAGTCATTAAATTAGAATTAAATGAAAAAAATGAGGGAAAACTCTTTTTTTATTTAAAAACGATGTTAGAATACTTAACATAAAGAGAAATGGAGTGATTTGATGGCAGCGAATATTGCATTTATTTTGATTTGTTCAGGGTTAGTTTTTCTTATGACGCCCGCATTGGCATTTTTCTATGGCGGGTTGGAGCGGAGAAAAAATATTTTGAACACCATGATGATGGTCATTTGTACGATGGGATTAGCCTCTTTGATTTGGGTAGTCGTTGGCTACTCGCTATCATTTAGCGGCGGCGGAGAATTTATTGGAAATTTGGACAAGCTATTTTTTAATGGCGTCTCTATGACGAAAGGCGATAGCATCCCAGAAGGCTTATTCGCGTTCTTTCAAATGATGTTTGCCTTGATCACGACAGCGATTTTAACAGGATCAGTCGCCGGTCGCATGCGCTTTTCAGCGATTTTCCTATTCATAGCCATTTGGTTAATCGTTGTCTACTTCCCCATGGCGCATATGGTTTGGGGCGGCGGTTTTCTAGACAAGATCGGCTCGATCGATTTTGCCGGCGGGAATGTGGTGCATATTAGTTCAGGGATTTCTGGGCTGGTCTTGGCGATTGTCTTAGGCCGTCGTCGAGAATACCACCTCGGCGATTATCGTCCCCACAATGTTCCATTTGTTGTCTTAGGGACAGGGCTTTTGTGGTTTGGCTGGTTTGGCTTCAACGGCGGCTCGGCCTTAGCGGCGGACGGACTTGCGATCCATGCGATGATCACGACCAACACAGCGGCTGCTTGCGCGATGTTGTCATGGATGCTGATTGAAAAAACCCTAAACGGCAAGCCAACGGTCGTCGGTGCTTGTACCGGTGCAGTTGTCGGATTGGTGGCAATTACTCCTGGGGCGGGATTCGTCTCGATTTGGTCAAGCCTCCTCATTGGCGCATTGGTTAGTCCGTTCTGTTATTTCTTCATTTCAGTAATTAAGCAGAAGCTTGGTTTTGACGATGCGCTGGATGCTTTTGGTTGTCATGGTGTCGGCGGAATCTTCGGCGGGATCGTAACAGGGATTTTTGCTGATCCTTCGGTTGGTGGACGAACAGGTTTGATTTACGGCGAAACCCATTTGTTTATCGCACAAATCGAGAGCGTCATTTTTACATTGATTTTTGCTGGAGTCGCAAGCTATTTGATCATCTCTTTGATCCGGGTCTTCATGCCGATTCGTGTTTCTCAACAGGAAGAAGCGTTAGGGCTAGACCAAATCGAGCATGATGAAAATGCTTATCCGACATTTATGGGAATGGATTCTTAGGAGACTATAGGAGGACGCGATGAAAAAAGTTGAAGCGATCATCAGACAAGAAAAATTAGAAGCGATCAAAGCAGCGATCGATCAGGAAATTGAAGTAAATGGGATGACTGTCAGCCAAGTATTAGGCTGCGGCTTGCAAAAAGGACAAAAGACGCACGTTCGAGGACAAGAGGTCATCACGACATTATTACCTAAAATAGCAGTAAGCTTTATTTTAGCAGATGAAGATGTAGAGAGAGTGATTGATTTGATTTTAGAGACCTGCCAATCAGAAGAATGTGGAACAGGAAAAATCTTTGTGTATCCCATTGAAGAAGCGATTCGGATACGCACGCGGGAGTCTGGAAAAGCAGCGATCCAATAGAAAAAAACTGTCTGAGAAAATTTTTCTCAGACAGTTTTTTATTGAAAGATTTCTTCTTTTATTTTTTCGAATTCCTTTGCTGTCAGGATTCCTTGATCCATCAGCTCCTTCATTTTCAAGAGCTGTTCCGCTTTGCTTAAGTGGGTCTCGGGTTCTTTTTTTGTGGTGATCTCTTGGACTGTTTGCTTTAAAGTCGCTAAGACATAGGGTGCTTCGTCTTCCGTCAAGACTATTTTTGTTACGCCTTCTAAAGAGGAAATCTCTAATATATCCAAGCTGGTTTCTTTTGTTAAACGAAGTTCCTGAAGATTTGCCAAAGGAATCACTTTAAACTCATCGCCAATCAATTTCTTTTGCCCCATGATAAATCGTTGATTGGTTAAAGCATAGGCGTAAAAGCCGTCATTTTTGGTTGCAGATGTTCGATTGTGCAGCCCAATAAAGCAAACAAGAACCTCTTCATGAGGCCCTAAATGTTTCTCCAGCACTGAAAAAAGTTTTTCGCTCCATTGTTGATCGGACCCTGAAAAGAATTTCGCATGTTGACAAAATTGGTACATTTCCTCCGCAGTTTTCATAGCACACCTCGCTGATTTAGTAGCTCCAGTTTAGCAAATAATGGAAACGCAAACAAATCAATCGTAAAAATTCAAAGGGGTTTCGTATCCGAATGATTGTGGGAACGCGCGAAAGCCGCAAAAAAACCACCATAGCCGTCACTATGGTGGAAATGAAGGTTGTTATTTACTCTTGGTAGGAGTAAGTATGAAAAACCAATTCGGGATAATTGGTATAAATTAATGATAATGCATACAATCAATGAATTCATGAATAGCAGTTTGTTAATCGATAAGAAATGAATTAGAAAAAACTTATGCAAATTTCTGTGAAATTTTTTAGTTATTTACATAATGTAAGGGTTGCATTTCGTTTCATGGAATTTAACAGCTATGGTACACTTGATTTGGAAGACTTAAATAGGAGGGTACATTTATGGCAAATATCAGTAAAAAGTTACTATCTGAACTGACTTCAGAAGAAGCCACCGGTCCGTTTATCACATTCATGTTGAATACACACCATGCGCATCAAGAAGTTGAAAAAGATCAAATCACGTTTAAAAACTTCGCTAAAGAAGCGAAACGTCGTTTTGAAAAAAAATACACTGATCACAGCTTTGAACCATTCCAAGAAAAGATCAATCAACTACTCGCAGATGGTGATTTTTGGCGAAACGGAACAGAAAGTATTGCGGTGATCCTTACGGCAGAAGAAAGTTATATCCATCGCTTAAGTATCGCTGTGGACGATCAATATTATGTCAGCGACTTGCCGTATCTGTTGGCGATCATCAAGAATGCACAATTTAATTATTCTTACTATTTAATGGCTTTGAATAGAGATTCTATGAAGCTCTATTTTATCCGTAACAAAAAAGTGAAAGAAGTCGATCTGCCAGAGGATGCTCCGAAAGATATCGTCACGGCTCTTGGAGATGAATTAACGGGAGGAAACTTAAATGTATCTGCTCGCGGCGGAGAGGTCGGCAGCTATCATGGCATCAATACGAAGGATGAAGAAGTCGAAATTGACTGGGTGAATTATTACCAAGCAGTGGACAACTATTTAAAAGAGTTTGAAAACCCAGATCAACTTCCAGTATATCTTTTTGCCTTGCCAGAGAATCAAACACAATTTAAAAAAGTTGCGAAAAATCCTTATTATTCAGATAAGGCGGCAATCAATGGTTCGCCAGCACAAGCAACGATCAACGAAATCAAAAAAGAGTCACAGAAATTGACGGATCAATTGGCATCTGCTGAGACACAAACGTACCAAAAATTAATGGATAGAAAATTTATTGACCAATTAGTAGACATTGTACCGGCCGCGAAGGAAGGGAAGATTTCTCATCTCTTTATCGCAACATCCAACCTAGTCGATGGGTTCGGAGAAGATCCAGATGTCGAATATGATCGTCGCCAAGTCTTGAACGAGATTGCGGACAATGTTATCAAAAATGGCGGACAGGTCTTTGTTCTAGACCAAAAAGACGCTCCAGATGAGAAAAGTCTATTAGCGATACTACGGTATTAATGTTCGAATAGTTCAAATATATTAAGAATAAAAATTTTAAGCGATAACCTAGTGTTATCGCTTTATCTGTGTTATACTTCTAAGTGTAGTTTTTGTACGGTAATATTGGCAAGTTTGTTTCAGACAACATCTTTCCTATTTCACCATTCAAGTAATTACAAACTAATTTTTATCCTAGGAGGATGTTTAACATGGAACAAGGTACAGTAAAATGGTTCAACTCAGAAAAAGGCTACGGATTTATCACTGCTGAAAACGGAAATGACGTATTTGTACATTTCTCAGCTATCCAAGGCGACGGCTTCAAAACTTTAGAAGAAGGTCAAGCAGTGACTTTCGACGTAGAAGAAGGCCAACGTGGACCTCAAGCTACAAACGTTAACAAAGCTTAATTAAGTAGACTTTTAAACCAGATGCTCACGCATCTGGTTTTTTTGTTTTTATAAATTGAAATCGCTTCGAATGAAGAACTTCCTTGTAGAAAGTGGTACTATTCAGATATAATGCGTGAGGTAGATGTTCCCATGCTGCTTCTAAAACTGACAGAAGCAAAGTATGTGGGCTAGTGAGATACGTGGTTTTATAAGGAAATCACTTCTTGTGTTTGAGGAAGGAGGAGAAGTGTGAAAAAGAATTATGCTGTGGTTGATATTGAAACGACTGGAACCGATCCAAAAACCGATCGTATCATTCAGTTCGGCTGTGTATTGATCGAGAACGGCAAGATCGTAACGCATTTCTCGACGGATATTAATCCAGATCAGAATATTCCAGCGCAGATCCAAACGCTGACAGGTATTACGAACCAACGAACGCGAAAAGCCCCTTATTTTGAAGATGTGGCTCAAACGATCACTAATTTATTGGAAGATACAATCTTTGTTGCCCATAACATTCATTTTGATTATCCGTTTTTAAGTAATGAGCTAGAGCGTTGCGGTATGCCGCCATTGACGATCCCCGGTATTGATACCGTTGAGTTGGCGCAAGTGTTTATGCCGACGTCTTTGAGCTTTCGCCTAAAGGATTTGGCAGAGGAGCTGCACTTAGTCCATGAAAATCCCCATCAAGCGGATAGCGACGCGGATGTAACTGCGCAATTATTATTATATCTAGACTCGAAAATAAAAGAACTGCCAATCATTACAGTGGAAAAAATCGTGGAAACGGCTGATCAAATGGCGTTTCAAACAAAAAATTATTTAGAAGAATGTCTGAAGGAGATGCAAGAAGACCCTCGTCCTTTGTCGGATGAGTTGGTGATCATTCGTGGATTAGCGCTGCGCAAGAAGCATGTGCCGCTTTTTTCTGAGAGCTACTTTGGGGTGAAGGCCTATCCTCGCTCACGGAAAGCCAAGGAGAAAATTTATCACGGTGAATTGGATTTTCGAAAAGAACAAGCGCGATTGATGAATCTTGTGTATGATTTTTTTAATAAGAAAGATGACAAGAATATTTTAGTAGAGGCCGCAACAGGAATCGGCAAAACGTTGGGCTATTTATTACCCATGAGTTTTTTGGCAACTCCGGAAAAACCGCTGGTGATCAGTACAGTCTCTTTGCTGCTGCAAGAACAGATTTTGAGCCACGACTTGCCGTTGATCAATCGTCTGTTGGATCAGCCGTTGCAGGCAGTAGTGATGAAAAGCAGTCGTCATTACTTGGATCTTGAGCGTTTTTATCAGAGCTTTGAGAAAGAAACAGCGCAAAAACAATACACATTTTATCAAATGTCGGTGCTTGTCTGGTTAACTCAAACTGAAACAGGGGATTTTGATGAGCTGAATATGACTAGCTTGAAACACCCTTTCTGGCAAGAGGTCTCTCATTTAGGCGTGCATACATTGAATCCCAGCAGCCCATTTTATCAAGCAGATTTTATTCATCATCGTCAAAAAAAATTGGCTCAAAGTAATTTGGTGATCACCAATCATGCCTATTTAGCGCAAGAGGATCAACGAAAAATTCCTCAACTGCCGAACAGTTCGTATCTGATTATTGATGAAGCCCATCATTTAAATCGAGTCTTGGAAAAAGTCAGCACTCAGAACTTTAATGTATTGGCGATCCAGCGTTCGTTTGCCCATCTTTTTGACCAGCAAACCTTTGCTGTTTGGAAAAAATTGACCCACAAAGACAAGCAAAGCCAGCATACGCTTGAAATTCTTCAAGATGTTCTTCAGGAATTAAATGAGGACCTGACGGATTTTTATCGTATTTTTAAGGAAGAGTTTCCTGCGGAAGAGGAACGCTTGCTGACGAAAGAGATGATCGACCAATTGTCCTTGGCTGGGGAGCATGTTTTACAGAGGATCAAGTGTCTTTACCAAGATGCGTTGGATTTGGGGGATCAATTGTCGGGGTATTTTGTCAGGTACAAAGAGACGTTCAGTATCAAAGAACAGGCGGAATGGGGCGACCTGCAAGCACTACTGGACAATTTGACAGAGCAGCAGACAGCATTTGAAACATTTAGTGAAAAATGGGATGCCCGCTATGTTCATTGGTTCAATGCCAAACGAAAAACGTTCCAAGTCCAGGATTTGGAAGCGGCATTGATCAGTCAAACGAAGTGGTATGAGCGGTACAAGCAGATTCTCTACTTGGGTGGTACGTTGAAAATCGGCAGCGATCGGCATTATTTCGCGAAGCTTTGGGGGATAGCGGAGACGCCTTTAAAGATAATCAGCAGTCCCTATGATTATGCCAACCAAGCGCGCCTGTACCTTCCGACGGATACGATCAGCATCCAGTCGACCTCACCGGATCAGTATGCGCAATACATCGCGGACGTGGTTCGAAAAATGGCAGGCGATCAGAAACGTCCGATCTTAGTTCTTTTTACTTCTCACGATATTTTGAATCGTGTCTATCAGCGCGTGCGTGTGCCTTTATTAAATGAAGGCAGAGAGGTTTTGGCTCAAGGTGTTGGCGGCAGTCGCGAAAAATTATTGAAGCGTTTCTTGTTATCAAATGAAGCGCTGCTGTTCGGAGCTGACAGTTTTTGGGAAGGGGTCGATCTGCCAGGAGAGATTCTGCAGCTTTTGATCGTTACTCGTTTGCCGTTTGAAAATCCTAAACGGCTGCAGGTCAAAGCACGGAATGAGTATTTAGCCTCGGAAGGAATCAATCCGTTTTACCAAGAGGCAGTCCCTCATGCAGCATTGCGGCTGCGCCAAGCATTGGGAAGGTTGATTCGTTCAGACAAGGACAAGGGAGTAATGCTCTTGTTGGATCAGCGCTTTATCACTGCGAAGTACGGCGAAAAATTACGAAAAGCATTGCCAAAGGACCTTCCAATCAAACAATTGCCGTTAGAAGAGATTCTGCTTGAAGCGGATCAATTTTTAAATTCTGACAAAAGTGATGAGAATTAATGAGGCAAAGCCCTTCTTTTGGTATAATGTAGCTTGTCTGAGAGGAGTATGATTTTGGATACGAATAGTACAAGGCAGCAAAAGCTCAACCGCTGGCTTTTAGGGATCGTGGCATTTTTACTAATTATTATCGTGGCGGCGACCATGATTTTTATCCGTTCAAATCGTCCGATGCAGCAAGCCAAAAGAGAAGCGGTTCAAATGGCAGAAAAATATGCCGATTTAAAAACGGTCGATCATTTTTATTGGTTCAATCGTGAAAAAACCTATTTCACCGTTACGGGTGAAAATAATACTGGCGAATCGATCATCGTGATCGTTCCGAAATCAGGAGAGAAAGTCCGCGTTCTCAATCAAAAGGATGGTCTGACCGAAGAACAAGCAGAAAAACGCTTTAATGAGGAGAATCCAGATCTGATTTTTGAGAAAGCCAACTTAGGGATTTATCAAGATAAAACCGCTTGGGAGATCACCGCGAAGGATGAGAAGGGCGCGATTTTTTATTACTTGCTGTCATTTAATGATGGCAAACAAATCAAAGTCATCAAAGAAATCTAAAAAAACTTGGTAAGGGAGTTATTGGTTATGAAATTATCACAGCGTGTAACAAACTTAGAACCGTCCGTCACTTTAGCAGCTACCGCCAAAGCCAAAGAGTTGAAAGCCCAAGGATTAGATGTCATCAGCTTGACTGTGGGGGAGCCTGATTTCACAACGCCGGAAAACATCGAGCAGGCAGCGATCAAGGGAATCGAAGGGGGCAAAGTCAGCTTCTATACTGCCTCTGGCGGGACCCCTGAATTGAAATCTGCGATCGTGGACTTCACTAAGAAAAATTATGACCTGTCGATCGCACCGAAGAATGTCATTGTCACAAGCGGGGCAAAATTTGCCTTGTATACCTTGTTCCAAGCAGTTCTGGACGCAGGAGATGAAGTCATCATCCCAGTTCCTTATTGGGTGAGTTATGGTGAACAAGTCAAGCTGGCTCAAGGGAATCCTGTGTTTGTTGCAGGTGCGCAAAACAATGACTACAAGATCACGATCGATCAACTAGAAGAGGTTCGTACGGAAAAGACAAAAGCACTGATCATCAATTCCCCGTCGAATCCGACAGGGATGATCTACACGGAAGACGAGCTGCGAGAAATCGGGGAATGGGCCGTCCGTCACGACCTGTTGATTGTCTCAGATGATATTTATGATCATCTTGTTTATAATGGAAACAAAGCAGCCCACCTTGCTTCATTGTCAGAAGATATTTTTCATCATACCGTGATCATCAATGGCGTTTCGAAAACCTACTCTATGACGGGTTGGCGAATTGGCTATGCGATCGGGAACGAAGAGATCATCGGTGCCATGACGTCGATTGCTTCTCAAGCAACGAGCAATCCGACGGCGGTCAGCCAAGTAGCTGCTGCTGAGGCTTTATCGGGAGAGCAGGAAACAGCAGAAAAGATGCGTCAAGCGTTTGAAGAGCGGTTGAATACCATCTATCCAAAAGTAGCGGACCTGCCAGGTTTCGAGCTTAAAAAACCGCAAGGAGCGTTCTACCTGTTTCCGAACATCAAAGGTGCGATGGAGATAGGCGGCTACGACAATGTAACGACTTGGGTCAACGATTTGTTGGAACAAGAGCGTGTGGCGCTAGTAACAGGCGAAGGGTTCGGTTCTTCTGACAGCGTGCGAATGAGTTATTCATCCAGTATGGAAAATCTAGAAGAAGCAGTCGTGCGGATTCGTCGTTTCATAGAAAATAGTAAAAAGTAAAACCTTATTTCGGGATAAATAAGTGAGGAGAGACATTTGTGGAACAAATTCAAATCATCGATGCCAAGAACCATGTTGGCGAAACAGTAAAAATCGGGGCTTGGGTCGCGAATAAACGATCAAGCGGAAAGATTTCTTTCTTACAATTACGTGATGGGACAGCTTACTTTCAAGCGGTCGTTGTCAAAAGTGATGTATCAGAAGAAGTTTTTCATTTAGCGAAAGAATTGACGCAAGAAACATCAATCATTGTTACGGGAGAAATTCGGGAGGACACACGCTCTAAATTCGGTTATGAATTAGGTGTAGCGTCGATCGAAGTCATTGGTGAAAGCCATGATTACCCGATCACACCGAAGGAGCATGGCGTAGATTTCTTGATGGATCATCGTCATTTATGGTTGCGTTCGTCACAACAACACGCGATCATGCTGATTCGTAACGAGATCATTCGTGCAACCTATGAATTCTTCAATAACAATGGTTTTGTAAAAGTAGATCCGCCGATTTTGACAGGTTCAGCTCCTGAAGGAACCAGCGATTTATTTGAAACAAATTATTTCGACCATAAGGCCTATTTATCTCAAAGTGGACAATTATACATGGAAGCAGCAGCGATGGCATTAGGAAAAGTCTTCTCATTTGGACCGACTTTCCGTGCTGAAAAATCAAAAACACGCCGTCACTTGATTGAATTCTGGATGATCGAACCAGAAATGGCCTTCATGCATCAAGAAGACAGTCTAGAAGTGCAAGAACAATACGTGGCTTATTTAGTACAAAGTGTTCTGGATAACTGTGACTACGCATTAGACGTCTTGGGACGTGATAAAGAAATTTTGAAAAACTATACAAAGCTTCCTTATCCGCGGATCTCTTATGACGAAGCGATTGAATTATTGAAGAAAAATGGCTTTGACGATATTGAGTGGGGCGAAGATTTTGGATCGCCGCACGAAACGTTTATCGCGAATTCCTTCGACCGTCCAGTCTTCATCTTAAATTATCCAAAGGCTATCAAGCCTTTCTACATGAAGCCACACCCAACACGTGAAGATGTCGTGATCTGTGCCGATTTGATCGCGCCAGAAGGATATGGAGAAATCATCGGCGGTTCTGAACGTGCGACCGACTATGATTACTTGTTGGAACAAATCCGTGAAGCAGGCTTGAACGAAGAAGAATATTCATGGTATTTGGATCTGCGTAAATATGGGACTGTGCCCCATTCAGGTTTCGGTTTAGGACTTGAACGGACGATCACATTTATTTCAGGGATCGACCATGTTCGTGAAGCCATTCCATTCCCACGTTTGTTGAACCGTATTTATCCATAAGCTACGATCGTTGAAACGCCGAGGATATTCTCGGCGTTTTTTTTGTGTTTGTAGGGCTCTTTCAAGTCTCTTTTTTAGAAATAGAGTTAGGGGAAAATGAGCGGGAAATATTTTTGAAAAAGCTTTCTTTTTATACTTGACATATGAATGAGCTCTCATATATAATATACATGAAGAATCATTCATATGTAAAAGAGAGAAGGGAATCTCATGGAAAAAGTATATCGGTTAGATGGGTTGGATTGCGCAAACTGCGCAGCGAAGATCGAGCGCTCTGTACAGCAAATCAAAGGTGTGGAGCAGGCTCAAGTGGACTTTATGAGCACGAAACTGACGATCGTTGCACCGGAAAAAGATATTGAACGTGTCAGCGAGGAAGCGAAGGAGATCGTGAATAAGCTGGAGCCGGATGTTGAAGTCAACAGCGTGCAAACGCAACGAGAAGAGGAAAGCTCTAAAGGAAAAATCATTCAAATTGTTGTGGCGATCATTGCATTAGGAGGCTTGGCTGTCTTTACTCCGGCAATGCCGTTGAAACTGATTGCTTATTTGATCTTATACCTGTGGATCGGCTATGACGTCCTCAAAACCGCCATCACAAACATTTTCCATGGAGAGATCTTCGATGAAAACTTTCTCATGGCGATCGCAACCGTTGGCGCCATCGCGATCGGAGAATATCCAGAAGCAGTGGCCGTTATGCTGTTTTACCAAGTAGGAGAATTTTTCCAAGATTACGCCGTTGCAAAATCAAGAAAATCAATCAGCTCACTGTTAGCGATTCGTCCAGATTCGGCGAACTTGATCCAGAACGGTGAAGTGAAAAAGGTCGCGCCTGAAGCGATCAAGGTGGGCGATCGTATCTTGATCAAGCCGGGGGAAAAGGTACCATTGGATGGGATCGTCAAAGAAGGCAATTCGATGCTGGATACCTCTGCGTTAACAGGAGAATCTGTTCCCCGCAGTATTCATCCGGAGGAGCAGATCCTCAGCGGGTTTATTAATCAAAGCGGACAATTGACTGTAGAAGTGACAACGACATTTGGTGAGTCGACGGTCAGCAAGATCTTAGATTTGGTGGAAAATGCCAGCAGTAAAAAGGCACCGGCAGAAAACTTTATTACCAGCTTTGCTCGCTACTACACACCGATCGTTGTTGGCTTGGCTGTCTTGTTGGCAGTCGTGCCGCCGCTGGTGACCGGAGAGCCCTTTTATGATTGGGTCTATCGTGCGCTGACCTTCCTAGTGATCTCTTGTCCGTGTGCGCTGGTTATTTCTGTACCGTTGAGTTTCTTTGGTGGGATCGGCGGTGCCAGCAAAGCCGGTGTCCTGATCAAGGGCAGCAACTATATTGAAACGTTAGCAAACGTGGAAACCTTGGTCTTCGATAAAACAGGAACGCTGACGAAGGGTGTCTTTGAAGTTCAAACTGTTGAAACGACTATGAACAAAAAGGAATTCTTACAGTATGTGGCTAGTGCGGAACAAAGCTCCAGTCACCCGATTGCTCAATCAATCGTAAATTACGTCGATCAACCATTGCTCGCTGTCAGTCAATTAGAAGAAATCGCAGGTTTTGGGCTCTCAGTTGAGATCGATGGGCATCATTTCTTAGTCGGCAACGAAAAGCTGATGGCAAACAAGAACATTCCATTCCAAGCCGTACAGGAAATCGGCACGATCGTCTATGTTGCGATGGATGGAAAATTTGTCGGACATTTAGTGATTGCTGACGAGCTCAAGGACAATGTCTCTGAAGCGTTGGCTGAAGCGAAGAGCCTTGGTGTGAAGCGTACCGTCATGCTGACTGGAGACAATCGCGGGATCGCGGATGCGATCGGTAAGAAGATCGGGATCGATCAAGTCTACAGTGAACTGTTGCCAGAGGATAAGGTCACGCACTTAGAAGAGGAATTGCAGCGGGAAACCAAAACGGCTTTTGTCGGTGATGGGATGAACGACGCTCCCGTGCTTGCCCGTGCCGATATCGGTATCGCTATGGGCGGCCTAGGGTCGGATGCCGCGATCGAGGCAGCGGATGTCGTGATCATGGATGACCAGCCTGAAAAAATCCCGACAGCGATCCGAATCGCACGTAAAACGATGGGGATCGTCAAACAAAACATCGTGTTTGCAATCGGTGTCAAGGTGGTCGTGTTGGTCTTAGGAGCATTAGGCTTCGCAACGATGTATGCCGCCGTTTTCGCAGACGTAGGTGTCACTGTGATCGCTGTGTTGAATGCGATGCGTTGTTTAAGAATAAAATAGTAGGTGAACAGGCTTTGTGGCTCTAGTGGTCACAAAGCCTTTTTTTTGCGTGTAAAAGAGGTATTCAAAGTGGTCCACGCTTCATTGCAGAAGGGGTCATTAATGGGCACTCATTTCTCGCCGTACAAAAAAATTATCGTATCAGTTGACGAATGACGATTACAAATGTAAACTAAAAGATGTAGATTACAATTGTAAACGAAAGAGGTGAGTGTATGGCTATGACGATCACACCAGTAAAGATCAGTGATTCCGAGTGGGAGATCATGCGAGTGATTTGGACACAAGAATCCACGACCGCACAAGAAATCATCGACATCCTTGGTCAGACGATGGCGTGGAAGCCCGCCACGATCAAGACGTTATTAGGGCGCTTAGTAAAAAAAGAAGCGGTACGGACCGAGCAGTCAGGGAAAAAGTATATTTATTATCCGGCAATCAGTGAAGGCGAGACGGTAAAAAGTGCGACAGAGAATCTCTTTTCTCATATTTGTGCCAAACGAATCGGCGAAACCATTGCTGAATTAGTTGCAGAAGCGGAACTGACGGAGGCAGATGTGGAAAAGATCAAGGAACAATTAGTAAAGAAGAAGACCGTCGATACAATCGCGTGCAACTGTATCCCCGGACAGTGTGAATGCAATCATCATAAGGACTAACTGGCAACAGCCATAAAAAATAATTCAATCAGAATGGGAGACGATCAACATGAAAAAACAATTTGAAATCAGCGGAATGAGCTGCAATCACTGTGTAGCAAATGTAGAAAAGGCAATCAACCAATTGGAAGGGATCGATAAAGTAAAGATCCACTTGAAAAAGAACCAAGGTGTGGTGAAATTTGACGAAGCAAAGGTTTCAGCAGAACAAATCGCTTCCGCAGTGACCGAAGCAGGGTATGAAACTGAGGTGATTTAATTGGCAGACGCAACAGTAGAAACATTCGCGATCACTGGCATGACCTGCGCCAACTGTTCTGCCCGCGTGGAGAAAGAATTAAAGGCCACTGAGGGTGTGCTGGAAGCGAATGTGAATTTGGCGACTGAAAAGGCCACGGTCCAATTTGCCGATAATTTAACAGCGGAACAGTTGATCCAACGAGTAGAAGCCATCGGGTACGGTGCGATACTCTTTGATGACGCCCATAAACAAAAAATCGAACAGGAAAAAGCCGCGTATCTGAAGAAGATGAAACGTGATTTGCTCGTGAGTGCTCTTTTGACGGCGCCATTGATGATCGCAATGATCGCGATGCTTCTGGGCAGTCACGGGAACTGGGTACATTTTCTGCATCTGCCGCTGGTTCAATTGATCTTGGTGACACCGGTGCAATTTGGTGTTGGAAAGCGTTTTTATCGCGGTGCCTATCATGCGTTAAAGACAAAAGCGCCGAATATGGACGTGCTGGTAGCAATGGGCACGACCGCGGCCTTTGCCTTGAGTGTCTATAACGGCTTCTTCAATCCTTATAATTCCGATCTGTATTTTGAAAGCAGCGGCATGATCATCACCTTGATCTTGCTGGGGAAATACTTGGAGCAAAAAGCGAAGACAAAAACCAGTGATGCGATCAAACAATTAATGAGCTTGCAGGCGAAGACAGCCACAGTGATCGTCGACGGTGAAGAGAAAGAAGTACCGATCGAAGAGGTGCAAACAGGCGACATTGTGCGTGTCCGTCCCGGAGAACAGATTCCCGTAGATGGAAAAATTCTCAGCGGCCAAACCACTATCGATGAAAGCATGCTGACTGGCGAAAGCTTGCCGGTCGATAAGCAAGCAGAAGATCAAGTGTTTGGCGGCACCGTCAATACGACAGGCAGCATCCAATTTGCCGCAACGCAAGTCGGCAGTATGACCGTTCTTTCACGTATCATTCGCATGGTGGAAGATGCGCAAGGAGAAAAAGCACCGATTCAGCAAATCGCGGATAAAATTTCCAAAGTTTTTGTCCCAACGGTTCTAGGAATCGCCTTGATCACCTTGCTAGCCACAGGCTTCGTCACACAAGATTGGCAACAGGCGATCGTTCATAGTGTTTCTGTTTTAGTGATCGCGTGTCCATGTGCCTTAGGCTTGGCGACACCAACAGCGATCATGGTAGGAACGGGTCTGGGGGCGAAGTCTGGAATCTTGATCAAAGGCGGCGGCGCGCTGGAGAAGATCGCGCATTTGACAACGATCGTTTTAGACAAGACTGGGACGATCACTGAAGGAAAACCAGTGGTTGCTGATTTTGATGCCTTCGATCCAGAAGCACTCTCTTATTTAACAAGCCTGGAACAGTATTCTGAGCACCCCTTGGCGAAAGCCATCTATCATTATGGAAAAGATCAGGCGGCGATCCTGCCAGTAGATTCTTTTGAAAGCTTGACTGGTCAAGGTGTCACAGGTGTGATCAACGGGAAGGCTTATTTTGTCGGGTCTACGCGGGGTGTCCGTGAGCGAAATATTTTATTTGATGAAGAACGTGTGCTAGCGTTGGAAGCAGAAGGAAAGACAGTGATGTTCTTAACGGATCACGCGAAGGTCCTTGCCATGATCTCAGTGACAGATCAGGTAAAAGCCTCTTCAAAAGCTGCCATTGCGGCGATGCAGGAATCAGGGATCACCGTGAAAATGCTGACAGGCGACAACCCGCAGACAGCACGCTACATTGGTGAACAGGTGGGGTTAGCTGCATCAGATATCGTGGCAGAAGTCTTGCCGGAGGATAAAGCGCAAGTTGTCAAAGAATTACAGACAAAAGGTGAATCTGTAGGCATGGTTGGCGATGGGATCAACGATGCGCCAGCTTTAGCCTTGGCGGATATCGGTATTGCGATGGGCAGCGGAACAGATATTGCGATGGAGACAGCGGACATCACCTTGATGAACAGTGATCTTTTATCCGTTGAGAAAAGTATTCGTCTATCCAAAATAACACTAAGAAAGATCAAACAAAATTTATTCTGGGCGTTTCTATACAACGTGATCGGGATTCCCTTTGCCGCAGTGGGCTTTTTGAATCCTATCATTGCCGGCGGTGCGATGGCCTTTAGTTCGGTCAGTGTATTGCTGAACTCGCTCAGCTTGAATCAGAAAAAAATATAAGTCGTCTTTTTGGTTAGAAATAACTAAAAAGGCGCATCAGATGAAATGATGTAGGAGGTCGTTGAGATGAAGCAAGGAGAAAAAATGGATGAATCGATGAAAAAGGACCCGTCGATGCATGATCACCAACATATGGATCATGCAATGGAGGGGCACGATCATCACGAGATGAATCATGGAATGGATGGTTATGAGCACCATGATATGGGTGGCGGTATGGACCATTCGATGCATATGGGGAATTTCAAACAAAAGTTTTGGCTCTCGCTTGTTTTGTCGATCCCTATCATCGTTCTTTCCCCAATGATGGGGATACAATTGCCGTTTCAATTCACTTTTCCAGGTTCGGAGTGGGTCGTATTGGTCTTGGCGACGGTTCTCTTTATTTATGGCGGTCAGCCTTTCCTCAGCGGCGCTAAAATGGAGCTGAAAATGAAGAGTCCCGCTATGATGACCTTGATCGCAATGGGGATATCCGTTGCATATATCTACAGTTTGTACTCCTTTGTCGTGAACAAACTCAATCCCCACGAACACGTGATGGACTTTTTCTGGGAATTAGCGACCTTGATCGTGATCATGCTGTTAGGGCACTGGGTAGAAATGAGCGCTGTTTCGAATGCAAGTAACGCCTTGAAAAAACTGGCTGAATTACTGCCGGATGAAGTGACGAAGATCGAGGCAGATGGTACTGCGAAAAAAGTGAAACTGCAGGATATTCACGCAGGCGATCACTTGCTCGTTCGTGCGGGAGATAAGATGCCGACGGACGGCGAGGTCATCGAGGGTGCTACGATCGTTGATGAGTCCGCCGTGACGGGGGAATCAAAAGGCGTTCAGAAGCAAGTCGGTGATACTGTCATTGGCGGGTCCGTCAATGGCGACGGCACCATTCAACTGAAGGTTACAGGGACAGGAGAAGATGGGTACTTAGCCAAAGTCATGACGATGGTGAAGGAAGCCCAGCAGGAGAAATCAAAATTAGAATCGATCTCTGATAAGGTCGCCAAATGGTTGTTCTACATTGCGTTGGCCGCTGGTATTTTGACCTTCATCGCTTGGCTCTTCGTGGCAGACTTGCCGCAGGCGCTGGATCGTATGGTGACAGTCTTTGTCATTGCCTGTCCCCATGCCTTAGGATTGGCGATTCCTTTAGTGATCGCGCGTTCTACCTCATTGGCGGCTAAAAATGGCCTGCTGTTGAAAAGTCGTCAAGCGCTGGAGCAGGGAAACAAATTGGACTACGTCTTTCTTGATAAGACTGGTACATTGACTGAAGGAAAGTTCACGGTGACAGGTGTCGAAGTGTTGACCGACCAGAGCAAAGAAGAGGCGTTGAAATATATCGGCGCGTTGGAAAGTCAAACGAACCATCCCCTTGCTGTCGGCGTTATGAATTATTTGAAATCAGAAACGATCACCCCTTACAAAGCAGAAGCTGTTTCTACGCTAAAGGGTGTCGGCGTAAGCGGCACAGTAGAAGGACATCAAGTTATTTTGGCAAATCAGAAAGAAATCGAAAACCGTCACTTGCAGGTTGATCCTGAAAAACTGAAGGATTATCAAGCACAGGGCAACACGATTTCTTTCTTATTGATCGATGACAAATTGGTCGCCTTCTTTGCAATGGGGGACACGCTAAAAGACCAAGCGCAGGATTTTATCACGAAGCTGCGGGAGAGCGGCATCGAACCGGTCATGCTGACTGGCGACAATCAGGCAGCGGCAAAGGCTGTAGCTGATTATTTAGGAATTCATGAATTTTATAGTGAATTGCTGCCAGATGATAAAGAGAAAATCATCAAGCAGTACACCGATAAAGGGAAAAAAGTCATGATGGTCGGCGACGGGATCAATGATGCCCCGGCTCTTGCCAGAGCCACGATCGGAATGGCGATCGGCGCAGGAACCGATATCGCCATTGATTCGGCAGATGTCGTGCTGACCAACAGTAATTTACAGGATATTTTGAAATTTGTCCGTTTAGCTAAAAAGACCCACAGTAAAATGATCCAAAATCTTTGGTGGGGCGCAGGCTACAATATTCTCGCGATCCCATTGGCTGCGGGTGTTCTAGCCCCTATCGGAATCCTTTTGAGTCCAGCAGTGGGCGCCATTTTAATGTCACTAAGTACGATCATCGTCGCGATCAATGCGATGACTTTAAACGTCTGAGTATTCAGGCGTTTTTATTTTTTGAAAAAAGTTGAGAAACTTCTGCGGCTTAGATTGTGCTATGTTTAAAGAAAGGAGTTTATTTGACGGGGAAAGAGTGTGGCGCATGATCTGGGAATTTATCACGAGGAAAAAATGTCAACGGCAATTGCAATTATTAGAATGGATTCAATACAGTCGCTATTCAGTCACAGAGCTGGCTGAGAAAATGACCGTGAGCAGAAAAACGATCTCACGGGACATAGAGGAGCTGCGACAGAAAAATTTCTTAATAAAAGAGAAGATTTGGCAAATCAACTGGCAGTCCGAGCCGAATTATTTAGGACTCTGCCGTAAATTGATCCGCGCTGATCCGTGGTTTCAACTATTTCGGGGCTATCTTTGGAATGACGGGGATACCAAAAGCAGCTATTCTAAGTTAAGACGCTTGAACAAGCAGATCCTTCACTTGAATATTTCTGTGAATCACCGATCGGGAGAGATAGCGGGCGAGCCTGCACTGATCGTGCTGCTGCAGTTACGCTATTTACGGGATTTCTACTCTTTTGAAGAAAAGGAAATGTATGATCAACTGGCGCACTATTATTTGAATCGGCCCCTTCCCTCCATTGAGAAAGCGGCGTTTTTCGCGGGGGAACAGCTAGAGGACTTCCTCAGTCAGTTCGGGATAGAGTCGCCATTGGCGGAGTATTTTTATTTTGATTATCTTAGGCATCATTTCGACAACTATCTTGAACTTTACAGGTCCCATCAGCAGCAGCGGAGCAGCTTGTATCAGGAGGTGCAGGAGGCATGTGCCATTATTGAAGAAGTATTTATACAAGAATTCGGCACTACGGAGGAGCTGCTGGCTGCTAAATTGTTTGATTTATTTTTAGGGGTTTATCAAGGGCTGCCGCTGACGCTCTTCAATTTAAAATGGCGCGGGGATACGGTGAGAGATCATTTCTATATCATAGCCAAAGAATTTAAACGACGATTGCCGTTTTTGACCAATTGCCAGCTGGATGAATTGGCTTTTGCGCTAAAGGAAATCTTCTCTTCGGTCCATTCAGCCTCCTTAACGCTGACTCCCAATTTAAAATCTTCCTTGTTGATCCAAGAAAGGTATCAGGCCTACGACACTTCTCCAAGGGGAAACTGAGGTGAAGATTTTTCTTCAAGATAGGTTATGCTATAATGATGAAGACTACGTTGAGGATGCCGTTCTATTTTGCATCTTTTTGTACATTCGTGGGTGAATAGAATGTAAAACAACTAAAAATAGAAGTTCGTTCTTTCAATCGATGGACTATTAAATAGGAGGAGAGCTGAATGGGGTTAAGAAAATTAGATGTTCCGACATCTTCCATTACAGAAGTAAAAAAATCGCCAATGGATGTTTTTGCTCAAGCTCGAAAAGCAGAGACAGGGGTTTATATTTTCAACCGTGAAAAAATTGCTGGCGTCATGCTGACAAAGGAACAATATGAAGCGTTGGTAGAGGAGCTGAACACCTTACGGGATACCTTGTACCAACCAGTAGAACGTGAATTGCCCGTTCCTGAAGAACTAGAAGAATTGGCGACCGCCCTGAGAACTACTTTGGCGAAGGGCTCTGTCATTTCTGCCCGTTACCTGGATGAGCGAATGGTAGCGACAGGATTTATAACCAAGAAGACCGGCTTTGGCGGTGTGACTGAGATGATGAAAGAGCTGGAAGATACAGGGAAAATCATTTACCAGCTTCGCCGTCGCGAACACAACAAAGTTATTTATGCGGAAATCTTCGGAGAACCTCAAGAGTTCCAACGAGGCTCTGCCGACAAGCTAATGATTCGCAAAGTAAATCTAATCGAACGCTAGACACTCATAGGAAGACAACAGTCCTTTTTCCGTACTTTGGAAGAAGGACTTTTTTTGAGAAAAGAATCCGACAATCAACGAGCCTTCTTAACGTCTTTTAACTTTCAGCAGGATTGATTGTCTCTGAACAAACGTTCGGTTATAATGAGGGGGAAGATTTTTACGACTAAAGGGGGTGTGTACGATGGCAGAATTGGTTTTTCCATTGAAAAATGATACATCGAGAAAAATCATTCACATGGATATGGATGCTTTTTTTGCCTCGGTAGAAGAGCGGGATGATCCTGAGCTGGCGAAGCATCCGCTGGTGATTGCTCGCCACCCTTCGGACACAGGCGGCAAAGGGGTCGTGACGACGGCGAACTACAAAGCACGAATCTACGGTATCCACTCAGCCATGAGTGCGCAGAAGGCCTTCGAATTATGCCCTCAGGCTATTTTTAAGCCAGGCGATCATGAAAAGTACCGGGCTGTCTCGCATCAGGTACGGGAAATTTTCCACCGCTACACGGATATTATTGAGCCTGTCTCGATCGATGAGGCATATCTGGATGTCACAGAAAATAAAATGGACATCCGCTCGGCCATCAAAATCGCGCGTTTGATCCAGCAGGATATCTGGCAGGAGCTGCAACTGACTTGTTCGGCAGGGGTCAGCTACAATAAATTTTTAGCGAAGCTGGCTTCTGATTATCAGAAACCAAAGGGCATGACCGTGATTTCACCTGAAGAGTCTGTAGTTTTTCTGAAGCGATTGCCGATCGAAAAATTTCATGGGGTCGGGAAAAAGACTGTTCCTAAAATGAATGAGTTGGGAATCTTTACAGGTGGAGACCTCTACGAAAAGAGTGAGATGTTTCTGATCCAAGAATTCGGGAAGATGGGCTATTCCTTGTATCGGAAGGTACGTGGAATCCATGATTCGCCGGTTCACATTACTCGTGAGCGAAAATCCGTGGGAAAAGAGCATACCTATGGTCGTCCGCTATCCACGGAGGATGAAGTCTTGAGTCAGCTGCGTCAGTTGGCGGAGAAAGTGGAAGAATCCCTGCGGCGCGTACAGCGCCACGGAAAAACAGTGGTGCTGAAGATTCGCTATACAGATTATACGACCGTGACACGGCGCGTGACGCTGCCTTATTACATAGATAAAAAAGAAGAATTGTTTTCTCAAGCGAGTTTGATTTGGGAGGAGATCGGCGGAATAGAAAAAGGAATCCGATTAGTCGGTATTACCTTGACCAATCTAGATCCCATTGCTTTTGAAAATATTGTTTTGCCATTGTGGGAAGAGCGATCAGATTAGTTCGCTCTTTTTAATTTGTTCAAATGCTTTTTCTGAATCATGAAGCTTTTCCCAGATCACGACGCGGCCTTGAGCCAATGATTTTTTCACGTCAATGATCCGCTGGTTGGAGCTGCCGCGAAATTGCAGCATCAAATTTTTCTTTGAAAGATCGAAACGGCCATCGACCAGAATATCGATCTTGCTCAGCATCTCTAATTTATCTTCACTGTCCAGCAGCAATTCTTCAAACGTATACCCGCTCCAAGACCAGATATCTTTGGTGTCGCCAAATTCAGCGTGCATCCGATCGATCACTTTTAGGCAGACTTGCGTGTTTAGGAAGGGCTCGCCGCCTAGCAGGGTGATGCCTTGGACATAATCGTGGGCGGTGTCGGCGATCAATTGGTCTTCGATTTCTTGAGTAAAGGGTTTGCCATAATGAAAGTTTTGCGCCGCCGCATTGAAGCAGCCTTCACAGGCGAAGGGACAGCCGCTGACGTATAAACTATTTCGAACGCCTTCACCATCGACGAAGTTGTAGGCCTTGTAGTCAGCAATATACAGTTGGCTCAACTCACTTGCGAGCCATTCTTTTGGTTTGGGATTACGCATGTTTTTTCCCCTTTCAACTAAAACAGGGAGCGGCAAAGAGCGCCGTCCCTGTCAACAGTTATTCCTTTTAGACGGTGCAAACGAGGGTTTGCGCGTCTTTTTTATTTCATATGTTTCACGCGAGAAGCGATCTCTTCGTGACGGCCATGAACCATTGGACGTGCTTGAGGATTCCCCAGGTAACCGCAAGTCCGTTTTACGACATCACAGGATTTTGGATCGTGATTGCCGCATTGCGGACATTCAAAACCACGTTTGGTTGGTTTGAAGTCGCCTTCGAAGCCGCATTCGTAGCAGTGATCGATCGGTGTGTTCGTTCCTAAGTAGGCGATGCGGTCGTACCCATAATCCCAAACAGCTTCCAGTGATTTAGGATTTTGTTGGAGAACAGGGTATTCACAGTAATGGATGAAGCCACCAGAACAGTATTTAGGATACTCTTTTTCAAAATCCAGCTTCTCGAAAGGTGTCGGATTTTTCCGAACATCGTAATGGAAACTGTTTGTGTAGTAGTCTTTGTCCGTGATATTTTCAACAATCCCGAAGCGTTCGGTATCTAAACGGCAGAAGCGGTCAGTCAAGCTTTCACTTGGCGTTGAGTACACGCTGAAGTGGTAGCCGTATTCGTTGCCCCAAGCATCTGCGTGTTCCTTCAAATCTTTCATGATATTCAAGGTGAAGGCTTTTGCTTCTGGGTCGCCTTCCCATTCGCCGCCGTAAAAGACGCTGGCTACTTCGTAAAGACCGATATAGCCTAGCGAAATGGTTGCGCGTTTGTTTTTGAATAATTCATTAACGGCATCGGTACGTTTCAAGCGTTTACCGAAAGCGCCGTATTGATAAAGGATCGGTGCGTTTGCCGGCGTTGCTTCTTTACAACGATCAATTCGGAAGACTAACGCGTCTTTCGCGATTTGCAGACGTTCTTCTAGTAATGACCAGAATTTTTCTTTACTGCCGCCAGATTCTAGCGCGATTCGCGGCAAGTTCAATGTCACAACGCCAAGATTCATCCGTCCCGCATTGATTTCTTCCCCTTGGTCATTTTTCCAGCCTTGTAGGAAGGAACGGCAGCCCATTGGTACTTTGAAGCTGCCAGTCAATTCGATCAGCTTGTCGTAGTTCAAGATATCTGGATACATACGTTTCGTGGCACATTCCAATGCCAATTCTTTGATGTCGTAGTTTGGATCTGTTGGTTCAAGATTTGTCCCGCGGCGCAGAGTAAAGATCAATTTAGGGAAGATCGCTGTCCGTTTTTCACTGCCTAGACCTTCGATCCGGATTTGCAGGATCGCTTTTTGGATCTCACGTTCAAACCAATCCGTTCCAAGACCGAAGCCTAAAGAAGTGAAGGGGGTTTGTCCGTTTGATGTAAACAACGTATTGATTTCATATTCCAAACTTTGCATCGCATCGTAAATGTCTTTTTGCGTTTTTTGTTTCGCAAAGGCTTTTTGTTTTTCAGGATCATCGATCCATTCTTCCGCGTCTTTCAAGTGTTTTGCGTAATTTAGGCGCGCAAAAGGAGCTAACAGCTCGTCTGTACGGTCTGCGGAGCAGCCGCCGTATTGGCTCGATGCCACATTGGCGATGATCTGCGAGATTTGGGCAGTCGCTGTTTGGATCGATTTTGGACTTTCAACTTCCGCATTCCCGATCTTGAAGCCGTTGTTCAACATGCCTTTGAAGTCGATCAAACAGCAGTTGGTCATCGGTGTATAAGGATGGTAGTCCAAGTCATGGTAATGAATGTCGCCCTTTTGATGAGCATTGGCTACGTGAGGCGGCAGCATCTTCAAACCGATGGATTTGCCGACGATCCCAGCAGTCAAATCACGTTGTGTGTTAAAGACATCACTATCCTTATTCGCATTTTCATTCACGACGGTTTGATCCTTGTTGATCAATTTTCCGATCGTAAAGTTGATGTCCGTCGCTTTGCTGCGCTGGAAGTCGCGGCGTGTCCGGTAATTGATATATTCTTCTGCTAATGCATATTCGTTGTGCTCTAATAATGTATGCTCCACGATATTTTGGATCTCATAGATTTTAATGTCGCTGTTAAAGCGTTCTGAAATTTCTGCATCTACCCGTTCAACGATTGACTGAATACGTTCGTGTGCTAAGGGGTCGACGGATCCTTTGATTTTCGTTTCCGCTTTGATCAAGGCATCGTAAATTTTTTGGTCATCAAAAGACGTGTGACGACCATCACGTTTTACGACCTTAATATTTTTCAGCGATGGTTGATATTCGTTGAGCAATGAATCTTTTGAGTGGATTTCCATCATTATAAACAACTCCGTTTCCTTTAAACTTCATTATCAATCATATAGTATTTTTAATGACGATGCAACGATATATAGGGGTAAATTTTGTAAAAAAAAGAGTGACACACTATATATAGTGTGTCACATTACTGAAAGATAAATGAAAGCTGATAAGGTCAAGCTTCTGATTACTATAAAATAACTGGAAAATATTTTTCCATAAACATGTAAAAATTGTAAGATTATTGAAGGTCGTTTCACATAAGAAACCGACCTAAATATGATACCATAAAGAAAAAAATTTAGATATTAAAAATAGAAGAATCACCAAAGGATTTGCGAGCGGCTGTCGAGGGACTTTTTTCAACGGCAGCACCAGAGCAGGCGGGAGATCGTCCGCCTATTCTTAAAGGACGAGAGAATCCTAGTTAGGAGAAAGCAAATGGGAAAAATGATCGATGTGCAGCATTTAAGCAAAAGCTTTGGCACACGCAGCAATAAAGTAACGGTGTTGAATGATTTGAATTTTTCTGTTGGAAAAGGTGAATTTGTAGGGATCATGGGGCCCAGCGGCGCAGGCAAGACGACGCTGATGAACATTCTTTCCACGATCTCTTTGCCGACGATGGGTTCTGTCAGAATCGCTGGCGCAGATATCACGCAAATGCGGGAAAGCCGATTAACGGACTTTCGTCGAGAGAATTTGGGGTTTATTTTCCAGGATTTTAATTTGATCGATAGTCTGACCGTGAAGGACAATATTATTTTGCCATTGACGGTCAGTAAGCTTTCTTATGAAGAAATCGAGGAACGGGTGATACGGCTGACGAGAATCCTGAAGATCTCAGACATTCTGACACGGTACCCGGAAGAAATCTCGATTGGTCAGCAGCAGCGGACGGCGGCGGCTCGGGCGTTGATCAGCCGGCCGTTGGTCTTGTTTGCGGATGAGCCGACGGGATCGCTGGACTCAAAGTCTGCTACAGAATTTTTGAATTATTTGGACGAGGTCAATATCCATGAAGACACGACGATCTTGATGGTGACACATGATCCCTACACAGCCAGCTATTGCAACCGCGTCTTGTTTATCAAAGATGGTCGTTTCTTTTCGGAGATCGTTCGCCGGTCTTCCCGTAAAGACTTTTTTGAGAAAGTGATCGATATGCAGGCTACGATCGGCGGAGGTGGGAAGGCCAATGCTGATTAGTCTCATTTGGCGCGGGTTTAAAAAACAACTGGGGAATTATTTGATTTTTTTCTTTAGTCTGATTTTCGCGGTAATGGTCTATTATTCTTTTACCGCCATGACATATGAACAGCCGCTGATTCGCAGCGCTGGAAAGAATACGCAGCTAGTAGCGATGTTGGGCTTCGGCAGCTTTGCTGTAGTCGTCATCTTATTGTTCTTTATGGCGAATACCAACCGCTTTTTTATTGAAAATCGTCGAAAGGACATTAGTATCTTTCATTTATATGGTCTCAATTATTATCAAATTTGTCTTTGGTTCATCTTAGAGATTTTCTTTATCGGGATCTTTTCTTTCGTTATCGGGATCGGGTTAGGTGTGCTGCTGTCTAAGCTCTTTAGTATGATTTTAGTCAAGGCGATGGATTTGCCCTTGCAGGTCCATTTCTTCTTTTCATCAGATGCGATCCTCACCACAGGGCTCGTCGTCTTGTTCATCTTAGGGGCGGTCTCGTTTCAGATACTGTGGCTTGTCTCGGGCTACAAATTTTCCCATTTGATGAAGATTCGCTTGCGGAAAATCCAAGCCATGAAGTTGAGGATAGGACAGAAAATTCTTGGTGCGATCGGGATTCTGTTTTTACTAAGTGGTTGGGGAATGGCTGTGATGTATATCCGTTTTGCTCGCAGAATGAGCGGTCGTTTTGGCTTGATCGAAGGCAATTTATTGCTGATGGGGCTGATTTTTATCCTGTGCGTGGTAGGCAGCTATTTGTTTTTTGCGTATTCGCTGCGTTGGTACAATTCCTATCGGCCGAAGCGATTGAACAAAAACTTGGGGATGCTGTCGAGAAGTGAATGGCAATTGCGCTTATTCAGCGAGTGGCGTTTCTTCGGCTCGATCACGGTGGCACTTGGGATGGCCCTGCTGATTCTAGGCGGGATGGCGGCGATGGTCTCGATACAGATGCGCTTAGTGAATGAGATCGCGCCGGCCTCGTTGACCGTCACACAGGAAAGCTATGCCTCCTTCGCGCCAGAGCTGCAAAAGGTGGCTCCTTATGAACACCAGACATTGAATTTTAAAGCTGTTCCGGCAAAGCAAAGTGTGGAGATCTCTGGTGAAGGCGTCAATTCGCAGCCGGAGGTTATGGACATGGTGTCTATTTCGGATTACCGTGCCTTCCAACGGACCAACCCGACGCTGAAGGATATCCAGTTGAAGACACCGAAGTCTACGGTCGTTTTAAGCTCGTATCAGCGCTATTTGAATGACTACACAAATTACAGCAAAATCATTTATTTGAAGGACAAAGAGCTGACGGTCCAGGGGACGTACCCCAACTTTTTCGGGGACACGAATTTGCGTTATGGGACCAGTTTAATTGTCGTTTCCGATAAAATATTTAATGCTACAGCGGGTCATGACTATTCTCTTGAGGTCATTGATGTCAGGAATGCCAAGGAAAATGAACTAAATCAATTGGTCCGAAAAAAATTGAAGGGCGATTGGGATTTTCCGATACATTATGACTTGAAATGGGAGAACAAGCAGATCGTGGGGGACATTTCTGCAGGCGAAGGCGGCAGAAAAGAGGACACAACGATTTACCGTTCCGAGTACACCTCGTATCAAGAAATTTACCGATCGACGCGCAGCAGTATGGGGTTGGTGCTGTTTGTAGTGACCTTTGTGACGGCGACCTTTATTATCACCACCGCTAGCATGGTAAGTCTGCGGCAGTTGTCGGAGTTTAAGCAAAAACGGAAAAAATACGGGTTGCTGCGTCAAATGGGCATACCGATGGAGACTATCTATCAAGAGATGAAGCGGGAAAATCGGGTCGTCTTTTTCATACCGGCTATTTTGGCATTGATCCATAGCATACTTGCCATCACTGTCCTTTCTCACATTGCACAGAATGCCGACTATTGGTTCGTGTATCTTTTTTGCGGATTGATGTTGATCGTGTATGCCTTGTTTTATTGGACCACCTGCGTTTACCAGAAAAAATTACTCTAAGAATAGAGAGAAAGAGATCAAAGGGAATCTTTTGGTCTCTTTTTTTTGTCCGCTTTTTCTCCGATTAATGGTTCAAAAGGCGCGGTTTGATCCAAAATGGCAGGCCATCGGTCAAAAAAAACTGGAAAGAAAAAAAGTTGATGGAGCGTCAAATAAGGAAGCTGTCAAGCATGTGACAAAACTGTTCGTTTGAAAGCGGTATATGTAAGCATAATCGGTGGCGGTTTTTTTAATCAGAACTATAATACTAATCAATGAAAGAAATTAAGAGAGGGCGATTGGATGAAGGAGTTTTTTAAGCGGCCCGCCACTCGTTACTGGTTAAGTTTTATTGGAAAGACGATTTTCTATTTTGCCGTCCTTTTGATATTGATCTACTTATACCATTATAAGAGCATCCAAGGCGGTAATTTTATCTACAACGAATTTTAATCAAAGTTCGTGCTTGAACCGAACGGGGGGATAATCATGGGAAACATCATTACAGCAATCGATCGCTGGGCAAATGAAACACCAGAGGCGATCGCTTATCAATCTGAAACAGAACAATTCAGTTACCGTACCTTAAAACAATGGTCGGATAACTTAGCACACTATTTAGCAAAGCAAACCGCAGCGAAAACACCCATCGTCGTATTCGGCGAATTGGAAGTGGAAATGATCGCCAGCTTTTTAGGGGCTGCCAAAAGCGGACATGCCTATATTCCGATCGAATCCAATACACCATTGGATCGGATTCAATTGATTTTAGAAGTGGCACAGCCAACGATGATCATAAGTGTCTTGCCTTGGCCAGAAGAAGTCGCTACAACTGTTCCAGTCGTATCGCCAGCAGCGCTTGCTGAGATTTTTAAGACAGCACAAGAACCGCAGGCTTTGGAGCCAGTCACTGACGACGAAACGTTTTACATCATTTTTACCTCGGGAACGACAGGCGTACCAAAAGGTGTACAAATCAGCCACACGAATTTACTGAGCTTTGTTAACTGGGATCTGAAGGATTTTGGGATCGAAGCCGGCATGCGCTTCTTGTCGCAGGCACCGTACTCCTTTGATCTATCTGTGATGAGCGTCTATCCAGCACTTTGCAGTGGCGGTACGCTGATCCCGATGGAAAAAGCAGTGATCAACGACTTTAAAAAATTATTCAGGTTCTTGCCAAAGCTGGACTTGGAAGTTTGGGTATCGACCCCTTCATTCATGGATATTTGTTTAATGGAAAAAACCTTCGACGGCGAGCATGTGCCTTCCTTGAAGATCTTCCAATTCTGCGGAGAAGAGCTGCCTCGTAAGACCGCGGAAGAACTGCTGCGGCGTTTTCCAAAGGCGAAAGTCTTTAACACTTACGGACCAACAGAAGCCACAGTGGCTATGACGCAAATCGAAGTGACCCCAGAGGTCTTGGCGGAATATGACCGTGTACCGATCGGTTATATCAAAGAAGACACCGCTGTGCTGATCTATGATGACGATCGCGAGGCCGCTCCAGGAGAAGCCGGTGAGATCATCATCAAAGGGCCAAGTGTTTCCAAAGGGTACATGAACAACCCAGAAAAAACGGCGGCTGCTTTCTTCGAGATCGACGGTGTGCCAGCGTACCACACTGGCGATGCCGGCCGATTGCAAGAAGATGGACTATTGCTTTATGAAGGTCGAATCGATTTTCAAGTGAAGCTTCATGGCTTCCGAATCGAATTGGAAGACATTGATCATCATTTAGAAAAAGTTTCCTATGTGAAACAAGCAACGGTGGTTCCGAAATACCAGGATCATAAGGTTCAACAATTGGTCGCATACGTTGTCGCCAATGACAATGATTTTGAAAAAGCGTATCAATTAACGAAAGCAGTCAAAGAAGAATTGGCTGAAGGCGTCATGGAATACATGATTCCGCAAAAATTCGTCTACGTGGAGCAATTGCCGCTGACAGCCAACGGCAAAATCGACCGCAAGAGACTGATCAATGAGGTGAATCGTTAATGTTCGTTCCTCACATGGTGCCATATGCGTCACCCATCTACTTTATCATTTTAATTGTCACACTTTTGCCATTGATTTTAAGTTTGCTGTTTCGAGGCAAACGAATCAATTGGTATCAATCACTGATCACGCTGTTCTTCCTATACATCTCCTTTGGCGGAAAGGATTACCGTCAAGGGCTGGCGCTGATCGGCTACGTGATCTTCCAAAGCCTCTTGGTTTGGAGCTATCACAAGTATCGGCAAAACAAAAACCAGTCAGGTGTCTTTTATTTCTCAGTATTTTTAAGCATCCTACCACTGATTCTTGTGAAGGTCACGCCTTTTATGGATGGACAAAATTCCATCGTTGGCTTCCTAGGTATTTCTTATCTGACGTTTAAATCGGTTCAGATGATCATGGAAATGCGGGATGGAATGATCAAGGAATACAGCCCGTTGAACTACATCAAGTTCTTGCTGTTCTTCCCAACGATCTCCTCTGGTCCCATCGACCGGTATCGCCGGTTTGAAAAGGATTTGAACGAGCCGCCTACACCAGAAAAATATGTCGATCTGTTAGGTGCAGGTGTTCATGATATTTTTGTCGGGTTTTTGTACAAATTCGTGATCGGGTATTATTTTGGTCAAGTTCTACTGCCTATCGTTGATCGAATCGCGATGCACCACGGCGGGATCTCATGGGGCTTGGTCGGTTACATGTATGTTTATAGTATGTATTTGTTCTTTGACTTTGCCGGTTATAGTTTGTTTGCGGTCGGTACCAGCAAGCTGATGGGGTACGAAACACCGCCGAACTTTAACAAGCCGTTTCTTTCATGGAACATCAAAGAGTTCTGGAATCGTTGGCATATGACACTTTCCTTCTGGTTCCGTGATTACATTTATATGCGCTTGATGTTTACATTGATCAAAAAGAAAACCTTCAAGAGTCGGATCGTGGCATCAAATGTCGGCTACTTCGCTTTATTCTTGATCATGGGCGTCTGGCATGGGCTGACGTGGTATTACATCTTATACGGGTTCTACCATGCCGCACTGATTTGCTTGACCGATGCGTGGCTGCGATTCAAGAAAAAACACAAAAAGCAGATACCATCGAACAAATTTACCCATGCGTTGGCCGTCTTCTTGACCTTTAACGCCGTCTGCCTAAGCTTTTTGATCTTCTCAGGCTTTTTGGATAAATTATGGTTCCATAACATATTTGCCAGTCCAGCTTTTAGCAGTTTCTTAAAGTTCAAGCTGATGTAGAAGATATAAAAAACCATACACAGCGTGAAGCGTTTAGCTGGATGGTAGGCGTACGAAAATAAAAACATTTTTCGCACTTGAAAAATGATTTCATAGAGATGAGCTAGCTGCCAGTCCAGCTTTTAGCAGTTTCCTAAAATTCAAGCTGATGTAGAAGATATAAAAAAACATACACAGCGTGAAGCGTTTAGCTGGATGGTAGGCGCAGAGAAATTTTTGTGTAGCAATGATAATTAAAAAACCAAGTACTAATTAAAAAACGAAATGGAGCGATTGACATGGAAGACACATTATTTAGCATTTTAGAAGATATTACAGGGACAGAAGAAGTAAGAGACAATCCAGATGTAGATTTATTTGAAGAAGGATTGATGGATTCTTTAGCGACAGTCCAACTATTGGTTGAGATCGAAGGACAATTAGGTGTTCAAGTTCCTGTATCAGAGTTTGACCGCGCTCAATGGAACACACCGAACAAAATCATTGAACAAGTGAAAGCTTTGCAAGCTTAATGAAAAAGAAACTCTTCGGTATCTTTGGGCCGGTCCTTTTAGCGGCAGTCTTATTGGTTCTTCTGTTTTTTTCACCATTTAAAATTAACAGCAACGATCCGAAGTTGATCAAAGCTGCATCAAGTTCAATGGCTGGAAATGTTTTACGAGGAAACAGTATTACAAAGGAAGCTCTAAGTACGGATAACTATGTACCCTTTTTCGGCTCCTCTGAGTTGAGTCGGATCAGTCCGTTTCATCCCTCTGTTTTAGCGGAGAAATATGATCGCGGGTATACACCCTTCTTGATGGGGGCGCCAGGAACGCAGTCATTGACGCAATTCATGATGATGCAATCGCTGGGAAATGAATTGAAGGATCGCAAAGTCGTCTTCATCATTTCTCCTCAATGGTTTGTTAAAAACGGGATCAAGCGTGATTACTTTGATGCCTATTATTCTCCAGAACAAACGTTGAATTGGTTGTTGAATTTGAAAAAAGTCGACGAAAGTGACAAATACTTGGCACAACGTTTGACCCACTACGGAGTGGTAAGAAAAGACGAACGTTTAGACCGAATGCTTGATGCGGTGATGAAGGGCAAGCTGCCGAATAAAACGGATATCGCATTCAGCAAATTGAAATACAATATGCTTGAGCGGGAAGATCAATTGTTCAGTACGATCGGAATGATCAGCAAACAAGATCAAATCGATAAAAACACGAAACGTTTGCCTAATGAATACGACGCTCATGAACTGAATACATTGGCGAACCAGCTAGGTAAGCAAGCAACACAAGGCAATGAATTTGGGATTCAACAACGGTTTTATAATCAACGGATCAAACCGCATCAAAACCGTTTAGCCAATTCACAAAAAAATTGGGATTACCGCTACTCTCCAGAGTTCTCTGATTTCCAATTAGCGTTGGATCAGCTTGCGAAGAAACATGCGGATGCGCTCTTTATCATTCCGCCAGTCAATGGTCGTTGGGCGCGATACACGGGTCTTTCAGATCAGATGCTGCAAGAATTCTCTGCGAAGATCAAGTACCAATTGACCTCTCAAGGATTCACGAATATTGCGGATTATACGAACGATCAAAACACGCCTTACTTTATGCAAGACACGATCCATTTGGGTTGGAAGGGCTGGTTAGCGGCGGATAAAAAAATCAAACCATTTTTGAAAAACAATCAATCGCAGGCCAAAAACTACACCATCAATAACCCGTATTTCTTAAGCAACGAATGGCAAGAAATGAACCCGGGCGAAATTAAATAAAAGGAATCAAGCTATAAACAATAAATGTTGTTTATGGCTTTTTTTCAAATATTAAAAAAGAAGCGTGTTTTTTTATAGAGCTTTTAAGAGAGGAAAAGCAATTATAAGAGGACTTTTACGGCTTTTTTCAAAAGGTAAAATATGTTTTTTAATAAATTTTAAAAAATGTAGTCATCTGATTTAACGAGGTTTTGATAGGGTTTGATTCTAAATATACAGTTATTTATAACCTGAAAATTAACGTTTTGCCGATGAAAGTGGTACGATTATTTTATTTTTTGAATAATTTTGGGTTAGTAATTTTACGCAACAAGGGGTATGATTTTCTTAACTAGAAAGCGTTCACAACGAAGGAGAGAATGAAGATGCCCGTTAAAAAACCTGAAACACCCTTATTGCCTCGACAAATTTTTGGGATAAAGCGCCAATCATTATAGAAAAAAATGACCGCGTTTTTTGCCGCTACAAAAGATACGTCTTCGGTCGTGGAGTATGCCGTTGCGATCATGGTCAGAAATGCCCTTTGTAATGGGGATTTTTCGTTCTTCTTAAGGGAACTTCTTTGTGAAATATTCCTTACTGCCGAACCGAGTGACGTGCTGCGCCATTTTTGTGTGTATTTTAAATCGTATTTTTCAGGTGGTGACTGGGCGCAGGTCATTGATCGCCTGTTCAAGAATAAAAAAGAGTACCATCGGATGACGCAGCAGGCGCAAGTATACAATCAACGACTGAAGACACCTGGAACGGGGGAGTGTAAAAATCCCGATCTACACCTCCGGCTCCTCACAGTCTTCGAGGATGCCAACGGGAAACGGCATTCTCTCACGATCAGGGACAGCGATGAAAGCCGCACTAAAACAGAGACAGACGGGCTATTGGAGATACTGACAACCTTGACGGTATTTGAAAACGAGGCATCCGCCGCTTTACCAAATTGTTAAAATCCAATCGTCCTGGAGCCAAAGAAACCTTTGGAGAGGAAGAGGATTCAGCGGCAGTGTCAAAAGGGGACGAAGTGTCGGTTTCCGCGCCTACTGCAAATGAAGCCTCTACACAAGAAATCGTTACAGCAGAAGCTGCGGAAGAAGCAGAGAAGGAGACGCTTAAAATCATGGTGCCCCACGGGTTTGATCCAAGATCCTTGAGCGATGAGGAAGCGGTACTGTTAGTCAAAGCACATTTGCCAGAAAATAAAACGCTGGCAGATATCCAAGTACTGTTCGTAGAGCGGCCGGCAGAAGCAGCCAATGAGGCATCTGTCAAAGAAACGCCGGTTATGGTTTCTGAGGGATCGGCGCCTGCGACGAACGAAGACGATTCCCCCGCTGTCACAGTCGCTGATCCGCCACCGAAAAAGAAACGAAACAGACCGCTCTCAGCAAAAGAAGCCTATATCCAAGGGCTGATCAATGATATGAAAGCAAAAAAAGCGATGGCAAAGAAACAGTAAAAAACCTGAGAAAAAACATTTCCCAGGTCGCGCTGCTCATTGGTATTTTTGATAATAAAAGATCGCTAACTGCGTGCGGTCCCGCACGTCAAGTTTTTCCAGCAATTGGCTGATATTGTTGCGGACGGTTCCTTCGCTTAAAAATAATTCTTTCGCGATCTCTTTGTTGTTTTTTCCATTTGCGACAGCGATCAGGATGCTTTTCTCTCGTTCAGACAGCTCTACGCTCGGATGTTTGCGGGGCAATTGATCAGTCAGGATCGACGCCAGCTTTCCTGCGATCTCTGTGCCAAAAACGGATTGGCCGTTAGTGACTGCCTTGATCGCCGGGACGATGCTGGCCAAGTCTTGTTTGATGAGGTAGCCTTTTACGCCGATCTGCAATGCTTCGCGGATGTATTCGTCATCGGAAAAAGTCGTTAACAGCAAAATGGCAGCGTCTGGAACGTGTTTGAATATTTCCTTTGCGGCTTCGATCCCGGTACTTTCTCCCATGCGAATATCTGTTAACAAAACATCGGGGCGTTCTTGCAAGTAGAGGGTGACTGCTTCTGAGGCGGCATTTCCTGTACCGACGACTTGGATCTCATCGGAAATTTCTAAAATAGTTTTCAATGATTCCGTTACTAACGGGTCATCATCGACTACGACGACACGAATCATACATTTCCTCCTATTCATGGATCAAGACCAGTCTCCCCATCAGCGGGGATGGCGGATCGTATCAGAATCTTTCTTTGGTAAAACAACATGGATCAAAAAATGGGTGGGATTTTGCGAGAGATGCAGTTGACCATTGATGTGTTCCACTCGCTGCCGCATGCTTTTTAATCCGATCCCGCTGCCCTTTTTTTTGCGTATCGTTCCATTGTCTGCGATCTGCAATTGGTAAAAAGCAGGCAATTCAGTTAGCGAAAGCGTGACTTTAGTGGCATTGCTGTGCTTCATCACATTCGCCAGCGCTTCTTTGAGCACCATCAGCAAGGTTCGCTCCTGTTCAGGCGTCAAATTATCTGGGATCGTCCCATCAAAAGCGACGTCACAAAACTGAAAATCTGCCAACAATAAATCCAGCCCTTTTTCAAACGACAGGGAGGTCTCATGAAGATCATGAACGCTCTCGCGAATATTGTCCATGCCTGTATGGACAGTCGTTTTCAGTTGATGAAGCGGCTTTTTTAGGCTGTCGCTTTGATTGATGGCCTCGATAGCACCAAGCTGAATGATCGCACTGGATAACAGATGTCCGACATTGTCGTGGATATCCCGTGCGATCCGATTTCGTTCCTCGGAGATCTCCAGATCAATGAAGGTCTCCTGCGAGTGGATCAATTCTTGATTCTTTTGCTTTAACAGTTCTTGCTTTTCCCAACTGTCATCCTTTAATTGCAGCAAATCCTCTGTTACCTCGCGCTGCTTTTTTTCTCGCCAGGCGAGTAAAAGGGCAAATCCAATCAAACACACCACCAACAGCCGCTCAGGCAACGAGTAGGTCTCCAGAAGGAGCGGCACCCCCAGCAGGATCACGCCCCAATATAGCTGAAGCTCTTCCCGAAAAGCGAGCCGGACACTTGCCGGTAAAAAGACCACTAACGGCGGCCAGATAAAACTCGACAGCAGCAAGGGAAGGGTCCCCAGCAGCTGATTCCACGGTTTTTCAAGCAATAAAGCCGGTCCAGCAGGTAAGATACTTGCCAGCAGGAACACCACCATATAGGGTTCAAAGCCTCTCTGCATCAGCAGCAAGATACCAATCACTTCTAAAAAGAAAAAATCGATCCAATGATTTGTCTGTTTTCTCATAAGTACTCCTAAATAACTAATAAATTCGCTGCATATCGTTCAATGGGCCACAAAATGACATTTGTCATTTTGTAATTGGCGGAAACTCACTACTGCGATCTTCTTGATTTCATTATAGTAAATGTAAGAAGAAAAGGAAAAGGAGTTTTTCAAATGTTGATCGAGATCGAGAACTTAGTAAAGCGCTACGGGGATTTCACTGCGCTGAATCATTTAAATTTATCGGTAAAAAAAGGCGAGATTTTAGGCTTGTTGGGTCCAAACGGCAGCGGAAAATCTACGACGATCAATTGTGTGTTGTCGTTGCTGACCTATGATCGGGGATCGATCAAAATTTTCGGGGAAGAAATGGGTCCAGAAAAATACGGCATCAAACAAAAGATCGGGATCGTACCGCAAGAAATCGCTCTGTTTGAAGAATTAAATGTGACAGATAACATCAATTACTTTTGTGGATTGTATATTCAAGAAAAGGAAAAGCGGGCGCAATACGTGGAGGAAGTGATCCAGCTCGTAGGTTTGGGAGAGTTCCGCAAATTCTATCCGAAGAAGCTTAGCGGGGGGTTGAAGCGGCGGCTGAATATTGCTTGCGGGATCGTCCATAAGCCAGAACTGATTTTTTTAGACGAACCTACGGTAGCGGTCGATCCGCAAAGCCGCAACAAGATTCTAGACAGTATCAAGGAATTGAATCGGCAAGGGGCAACGATCGTTTACACGACGCATTATATGGAGGAAGTCGAGATTCTGTGTGACCATATCGTGATCATCGACCAAGGGCAAGTGATCGCTGAAGGCAGCAAGGAACAATTGAAGAACATGGTCAGAGAAAACGAGAAGCTGATCATTGAAGTACCCGGCTTGACGCGAGCGCAGGTCGAGCAAGTAGGGGCATTTCCTACGATTTTGGAAGTTGCCTACGACGAGAGCTATCTGAAGGTGACGACGAAGGATTTGAAAAAAGCGCTGCTGCCGATTTTGAATTACTTCGAAGCGGAAAAGATCATGTATGCTAATATCCATACCCAAGAAGCGACGCTGAACGATGTCTTCTTGGAGATCACTGGGAAAGAATTAAGGGATTAGGGGTGAGACGATGTTTATACGATTATTCTATTATCGCTTGCGGGTCCTGCTGAGAAACCGCAGCTTGCTTTTTTGGACATTGGCCTTTCCTATCGTTTTAGGGCTGCTGTTCAACTTGGCCTTTGGCAACTTGGATCAGATGTCCTCCATAAAAACGTCTACTGTGGGGATCGTGGCAAAAGATGAAGCGAAAACGACTCAATTTAAGGCTGTCTTGAAGGAAATCAAAAATGACGATGAAGTGATCTTCAAGGGCAAGGAGCTTTCAAAAAAAGAAGCGCAGAAGCAATTATCTGACGACGAGCTCTCAGGATACTTTGAAGTCGACGCGGACCGCATCGAATTGTTTGTCAGCAAAAGCGGCACCCAGCAAACGATTTTAAAGGAATTGCTGAGTCAATATTTGCAAAACACCAACAAAGTTGAAACCCTAATGGCATCCGGCACTCTTCAGCCGCAGCGTCTCAATCAGGCATTAGAGCAAAAGAATTATATAGAAGACGGCAATGATACGGGGAATTTCAACTTGAAATCTTTTTATTTCTTTACGCTGGTGGGAATGACGATCATGTACGGCTTCATGTGGGGGTTGCGTAATGCGAATGATCAGCAGGCGAATCAATCACCCGAGGGAATGCGTTTGTGTCTGATCCCGCGGAACAAATTGCTGGTGTCCTTTGCAAATATGCTGGCAAGTTTTGTCTTGTTCTTTGTTCAAACAGTCCTGATCCTGCTGTTTTATCGTTTTGTGTATCAAGTCGCCTTTGGGGATCAATGGAACTATATTCTGTTCGTCTGTGCGCTGGGGACCTTTACATCGATCGCCTTTGGGACGCTGATCGGAAATGCGTTATCGAAAGTCGATTTTCAGCAGAAGGTTTCCATCGGCATCTCCATCTCGATGATCATGAGCTTTTTAGCAGGGATGATGGGTTCACAGTCGATCAAGTATTGGATCGATGTTCACGCGCCCTTTTTGAGTCGGATCAATATTGTGAACTTGATCAGTGAAAGCCTGTATCAGTTGTTTTATTACCAATCGCTGCGTCCGTTTTACCACAACATGATCTGGCTGGCAGGATTTGGTTTATTGTTTGTCTTACTCAATTACTCATTTGAAAGGAAGGTGCAATATGACCACTTATAGAGCGATTCTGCAAATTCTAAATAAGAACAAGGGCTCGCTTCTTCTTGGGATCATCATCATGGCAGTGATCACCTTCTTTTACGCAGGGCAGCTGTCACAAGAGGCAGAGGAATTGAGCGGAGCGAAGATCGCGATTCTTTCAAAGGACGATTCCGCGATTGAAAAAGGCTTTGTTGAGTACCTTGGAAAGCAGCACACGATCGTCAAGCTGAAGGACACCTCTCAGAAAAGTCTGGATGACGCGCTTTACTTTAACGAAGTCGAATATATCCTGGAGATTCCTAAAGATTTCTCTGAAAAACTAGCGGAAGGAAAGCCTGTGAAGGTGGTGAGCAAGACCCGTCCGACGACTTTTTCCCAATCACTGGTGGATACGACGATCAATAATTATTTAAACACGTATTCTACGTATAAAAAACAGTTGCCGAACCTTAGTCAAGACGAGCTGTTAAAGAAAATCAAAGCGACCTTGAGTGAGACCGGCAGCGTTCATTTTGATTCAAGTTACAACAAAAGGAAGACGCAGCGTGTCAAAGGTCAGATTTATAATCTGCTGTCTTACGGGATGTTCATGTCGATCTTTAGCGGGTATGCGGTTGTAAATCTTGCCTTTAATCGTGAAACGATCAGTCGTCGCAATAGCTGTTCACCACTGTCACGACGAAAACTGGCGCGAAAAATATCCCTTGGAAATTTGCTCTATTCGCTGTTTTGCTTGGTGATCTTTTTAGCCTTCGTCCAGCTTGTTATCAGAAGCGGCTTTGATCAGGCGATCGGGTACTTCATTCTTAATACCGTGGCGTTCTTCATAGCGATCGTAAGCTTTTCGATCATGGTCACCAGCATCATGCAAAATGAAGATGCGATCGCCGGGATCAATAATATTTTCATTATGGGGAGCTGTTTTGTCGGCGGGGTCTTCGTGCCGAGTGAATTTCTGCCAAGCGCAGTGAACAAGGTCGCTGCCTTCACGCCCACGTACTGGTTTGCCCAAAACAATGAATTGATCGGAAAAACCATTCATTTTGACCGCGTCTTTTTGGATAACTTTTATTTTCAATCTGGTGTCCTGTTGGCTTTTGCAGCCGTTTTCTGGGTGATCCATCTGATCACGATGCGGGAAAAGGGAACGTGGTCCTTAAAAAAAGTTCGCACATAATCGAAAGAAGCCTATCCTTAGGTGGCGGCCTCAAAAAGTCAAAGGAATCCACAGACTTTTTGGAGCTGCTCCAGCAAGGGAAAGGCTTCTTTTTTTATACGTCAAAGTATTTCTGTTGTTCGTTGCCAAAAAAGACCGGCAGCAGTTCGTTCAAGGTTCCAGCCAAGGAATGCTTGTTCAAGGTTTCTTTATCGACCCAAAAGAGCGCTTCTGGCAAGGGCTGCTTTTCGACGCTGGCGGTATAAAGAAAAGCCAGTTCTCGTGTGCCTTTCCGTTGATTGTTCCATTCCGCTGTTCCTTGCAGAACGGGCTGGATAGACAAGCCGGTTTCCTCTTTTATTTCCCGTAAGGCTGCGTGATAACTGCCTTCGTTTGTTTCTACGTGCCCACCGGGAAAGGTCTAGCCGGGCCAATCTTTTTTCTTACGGTCTTGTACTAAGATTTCTCCTAACTCATTTTCGATCATTACCATCATCGTCAGTTCGATCGCTAATTCGCGTGCCATTTGATCACCTCCCAGTGATTATACAACATACTTCGCAGATTTTTTTGACAATGGTATACTGAATTTATGCAAAACGACTGCTCGTCCTATTTTTTGTATGAAGATCAAAGCTATTTTTCAGCGTATTCGAGCGGTGCAACAACTAGTATGTAAAGGAAACAGGAGGAGTTATAGTGGAGAAAAAGGAAGAACAATTATTGATCGATCTGACTTCAGCGCGAGGGATCGCGGGAAATGAAGAAGAAGTTAGAGACGTGTTCAAAAATTACGCCAAGGAATTTTCAGATGATATTTTCTTTGACGGTCTGGGCAGTGTCATCGCAAAACATGGCGCAGGCGGCGGACCAAAAGTCTTTATTTCTGGTCACTTAGACGAAGTCGGCTTCATGGTCACTAAAATTACGGAAAAGGGCTTTTTAGAATTTCAAACGATCGGCGGCTGGTGGAATCAGGTGATGCTGGCGCAACAAGTAGAAATCAAGACCCGCAAAGGCGACATTGTCCATGGCGTCATCGGATCGAAGCCTCCCCATGTTTTGACGCCGGAAGCACGGAAAAAACCGTTTGAGATCAAAGATATGTTTATTGATATTGGTGCAAGCAGTGAGGAAGAAGCAAAAGAATGGGGCATTCGCCCGGGAGACATGGTGACGCCGTACATTCAATACCAACGCATGAATAAGTCAAAATTCTTGCTGGCAAAAGCATGGGACAACCGCATTGGTACAGCCGTTGCGCTGCGGGTATTGGAAAATCTTTCGAAGCGCGAACACCATAATGTTTTATTTGCCGGCAGCGACGTACAGGAAGAAGTCGGCTTGCGGGGCGCACGTACGAGCTCCCACATCGTCAATCCCGATATCGCTTTTGCCTTGGATACAGGGACCGCAGGAGACACACCGGGGATGACGCCGAAGGAAGCAGATTCTGTTCTTGGAAAAGGACCGCAGATCTTGATCTATGACGCGTCTATGGTGCCTCATAAAAAACTATTGAATTTCGTGACCGATGTTGCGGAGGAGTTAGAGATTCCCTTCCAATACACGGTGATCGCTGGCGGCGGGACGGATGCGGGACAGATGCATTTGACACGCGATGGGGTGCCGTCACTGGCTATCACAGTGCCTGTTCGTTACTTACATTCACATACCTCGATCATCCACGAAGACGATTACTTCAATACAGTGAAATTAGTAACTGAAGTCGTTGCTCGTTTGGATTACGAGACCGTTGGAGAAATCAAGAATTATTAAGAGCCTCTGTACCTACAGATCGTTGTTGTTTTATGTCCATTTGTTCATAGAGGGACCTGTTTTGATCGGGTCCTTCGTAGTCGGTCGCTGTTTCAAATAAGGAGTCGAATATGAATAAGAAAATAGATACAAAACGTACCGAATTGGAGCATCTAAAAGCAGAATTGAAAACCTTCAAGAAGCTCAATTATGCGAATGTTCCAGTGGCTTTAGAAGCAAAAAGAGTGGAACGAAAAATCCAGCAGCTGACGAAAGAAATAGCGGAGCTGCAATAACTAAAAAATAAAATGACACTTCAGACAGCGAAGCGGCGGGTTTTCCATTGGAGAAAACGCCATCGCCGTCTGGGAAAAAGAAAAGGAAGTGGGTTCATGAGTCTTAGCAATTATCGCCAACTAGCCAAGGATCGATTAAGTGGTCAGTGGGGAATCAACGTTGGATTGGTCGTGATCGTGGGGATCTTGACCGGAGCGATCAGCAGTGTTACATCAAATTTCAATAACGAGGGCATTCAATTCACCCTTTCATTTTTATTGAGCATCTTTGTCCTTTTTGCATTTAGCTATGCCTTGTATTACATCAGCTTATATGTTGTGCGAGGCGGCAGAGCCGAATTGGGCCAAATCTTTGTCGTATTTCAAAAAGGCTATTATGTTCCGCTGTTACTGATCAATATTATTGCGCAAGTGGTTCAATATGCCTTAGCAGCCGTGTTTTTTATTCCCTTATTATTACAAGCGGGAGGCAGTGTCTACCTGTCCTTGATTTCTTCAGGCGGCGTAACGAGTGCAGAAAATGTTACGGCCTTGATGAGCATCGGCGTCATCGGACTGTATGTCATCTTGACGTTGGTGTTCTTATTAGTCAGTACGATCATCAGCATTATTTTCAAATTTGCTGTGTGGGTGAAATTTGATTACCCGGATTTAAGTGTCGGTGCCTGTATCAAGTTGGCGTGGTCTCTGTTGAAGGACCGTTGGGGCAAATACATTCTCTTGCAATTATCCTTTATCGGCTGGTACATTCTTGGACTTGTCGCTTTGGTCGTCGGGCTGCTCTTTGTTGCTGTCTATGTCAATACAGCAAGCGCAGCATTTTATGACCAAGCCTTGAAAGAAAAAATCGAACAGGGGGAATTCGCATGAAAGTGACCGTACTCGGTTGTTTAGGTGCGTATCCATATGAAGGTCAAGGAACCACCAGCTATTTGCTGGAATCAGAAGGCTTCCATTTATTATTAGATGCCGGCAGCTCGACTTTAGTGGAGCTGGAAAAGGAGCTTGATCCTTTGGCGTTAGATGCGGTGATTTTGACCCATTACCACCACGATCATATTGCGGATCTGGGGGTATTGCAATATTATTGGCAGCTTTACCCGACCCAAACGCCTAAACCTATTTTGCCGATTTATGGGCATACGGAGGATGACGTTCATTTCAATGAGTTGACGATGGAAGGCGTGACAGAAGGACGCCCGTATTTCGAAGCAGAAGAATTGAAAATCGGTCCGTTTCTTGTTACGTTTATGAAGACGATTCATCCGGTCCCTTGCTATGCGATGCGGTTTGTGGAGGAAAAGACAGGTGCTGTCTTCGTCTTCACCGGAGACTCTGGCTATCTAGAATCCTTCAATGAATTTGCCAAAGACGCGGACCTGTTTTTAGCGGATACGTATTTATTTGATGGCAACGAACACCATAAAGCCCACTTTACGGCGGGAGAAGCCGGAACATTCGCCAAACATGCCGCAGTCAAAAAATTGGTGTTGACTCATTTGCCGCAGCACGGAGATCTGGAAGAATTACGCCAACAGGCGGCGGCTGTCAGCGGAGGCATTCCCGTTGAATTAGCAGCGCCTCATAAAGTCTTTGAGTTTTAGACAAAAAATTTTATTCCTTAATCGGAGTTAGGAGTTGGAAATATGCTTTATGTACCAAATGACAACGAACGTGACCCACGAGTAAATCTTGCCATCGAGACGTATTTATTGCAAAACATGCCCTTAGACGAACCAATCCTACTTTTTTACATCAATGAGCCTTCGATCATCATCGGTCGGAATCAAAACACGATCGAAGAGATCAACAAGGACTATGTCGATAAAAAAGGGATTCATGTCGTTCGACGATTGAGCGGCGGCGGTGCGGTGTATCATGACCATGGGAATTTGAATTTCAGCTTCATCATGCCTGATGACGGCAACTCCTTTAGGGATTTCAAAAAATTAACAGAGCCTATCGTGGAAGCCCTCCACAAGCTAGGCATCGAAGGGGCTCAATTGAAAGGCCGCAACGACTTGGTGATCGAGGACAAAAAATTCTCCGGCAATGCGATGTACTCAACCAATGGTCGGATGTTCGCCCACGGCACGCTGATGTTTGACAGCGACATTGATGAAGTCGTGAACGCATTGAAGGTCAAAAAAGACAAGATCGAATCAAAAGGGATAAAGTCGATCCGTTCCCGCGTGACGAACATCAAAGAATTCTTGCCGGCTGACAAACAAGACATGACCACCGAAGAATTCCGCCAAGCGATCCTCTTGCAGATCTTTGGTGTGGACAGTGTCGATCAAGTCAAGACCCATGAGTTGACTGACGAAGACTGGAAAGCCATCAATCAGATTTCTGAAGACTACTACAAAAATTGGGATTGGAACTACGGCCGTTCGCCTGAATTTAATCTGGAACGCCAAAAACGTTTCCCGATCGGTTCTATCGAGGTTCGCCTAGACGTTGCCAATGGCGCGATCGAAAAGGCGAAAATTTTCGGTGATTTCTTTGGATTAGGCGAGATCAAGGATGTCGAAGAGCAATTGGTGGGCACCCGTTATGATAAGAAGACCTTAGAAGACCAGATTGACCAGATCGACCTGACGCATTATTTTGGCAACATCACAAAAGAAGACTTTTTATCGTTGATCTATTAAGACAAAACGCCCTTTCGATCTCAGAAGGGGCGTTTTTTTTTAGTAGCGGACTTCAAGAAAACAGACTGTAAAAATCGTTTCCTTTTGTTAAGATAGGAAGTAAGAATACAGTCAACAAAGGAGCTTCTATGAAAAAGCGCGAATTCATCGTTCAGGACCTATTGAGCAAAATCTATCAGGAAGAATTTAAGGAGGGGAAGCTGCCGAATCAAAGAAAGCTGGCGGACATCTACGGAGTCTCTCGCTTTACGATCCAGCAGGCAGTGAAAAACCTCGAGGAGATCGGGATCGTCCGCGTCGTTCAAGGCTCGGGGATCTTCGTCCATGAAAAATGGGTGAAAAATCCGCTGATCTTCAATTCGCTGACTCGAACCCCTTATGATCGGATCGGCTCAAAGATGATCGATTTGAAGAAGGGGCCAGCTACGTTAGATGAGCAGAAGATCTTTCAACTTCCAGACGGAGAGGAGATCTGGACCTTCGAACGGATTCGGATCGTCAATTACAAGATCGAACAGCTAGAGATCTCGAAGCTGCCGGTGGCGATGTTTCCTGATTTATCCAAAGAGGTCGTCGAGCACTCGATCCAGAATTACGTGGAGCAGAAGGGCTTCCGAATTTCCCATTACATCACCAGCTATGACCCCATCACTACGTCAAAGGAACAATCAAAGCTGCTCCTGTGCAAGCGCGGGACCCCCGCGATGCAAATCACGAATCGAGCGATCTTAGAAGATGGTCAGGTCTTTGAATACAGCAGCATCGTGGCGATCGATTATTCAGTGACCTATATCCGACCGTTTGACCGCGAGATCCATCGGTCAAGGATCGATTAACGCCGCCGCTTTCATTTGCCAAAAAACGCCCCGCGCTTCAGCATCCAACTGAGTGCGGGGCGTTTCGCTAGTTTTCCTTAGGGTGTAACGATCGTTCCGTCGGGTGTGCGGCTTTGCGTCCATTCGTGGGGACGGTAGACCACGGGATACTCCGCGGCTAATTCTTCATTGAAGGTAACGCCGATGCCGCTTTCTTCGATCGGATAAAAGAAGCCTTTTTCAGGAGTCGGAATATTGCCAAAGAGCTTCTTCGTGTTTTCAGGAACGTCGATGTTCTCTTGGATGGCGGCATTGTGTAAATGAATGTTCAAGTGCGTATTCACCGCTAATCCAACAGGGGTGATGTCTGATGGTGTATGCCAAGCAATACGGATACCCATCGCGTCGCAATAATGGGCCAGCTTCAGCGCCGGTGTGATCCCGCCGATCTGTGACACATGCGCCCGCATGTAGTCGATTTGACGGTTGCGTACCAATTCTTTCCACTCCATCGGATTGTTGAACAATTCGCCTGTAGCGATAGGTGTCACCGATTGACTGCGCAATTGCGCCAACCATTCATTTTGGTTTGGCGGCAGGATATCCTCTAAAAAGAAGAGGTTGTACTTTTCTGCTGCTTTCGCAAATTGGATCGCCTGATTCGGGTGCAGACGCTCATGGACATCGTGGAGCATCTGGAATTGGGTGCCGTAGTTTTCTTGGATGTCGGCAAACATTTTTAGCGTCGTATGCATGTAATCCTCTTGATCAAAATAGGAGCCCTCGATCGGATTTTCTGGGGTTTCCAGGTTACTTGGATTGCCGCCATAGAAGCCTAGCTGGCAACGAATGTAGCGATAGCCTTCTGCCAAAAAGGTATCGATCTCGCTGTGTAGATCTTCTAAGTTATCCGCGACTGCGTGGGTATAGGCAGGAATCGCCGTCCGTGCCTTGCCGCCCAATAATTGATACAACGGCATATCGGCCAATTTCCCTTTGATATCCCACAGCGCCATGTCAACACCTGAGATCGCGTTGTTCGTGATAGGCCCATTGCGCCAGTAAGAATTGACATTCATGACTTGCCAAAGGTCTTCGATATGATTCGCATCTCTGCCGATAAGCAGCGGCTTCAAATATTCCTCTACGACTGTTTGAACGGCTAAAGGACGGAATTGGAACGTGCCGCAGCCGACACCGGAGACCCCCTTGTTGGTCTCTACTTTTACAATTAATAAATTATGGCGATCCGGTTTGATCGCGTAGCTTTTTATATCCGTGATGATCGTTGGTGTCATTTTCTTCACTCCAATGTACATAAATATGAATCATTTGCACACTTATTGAAACACGCCAATGATAGGGCTGTCAATTTGGTCTGAAAAAAGGGAAGTATACGGCGTAAAAACAGTCCAATTTTTAAATATATTTTTATAAAACGTTGATAAATAGCTGTTTGTTTTTGATTTTTAACAAAAAGGACTGGTTTTACAAGTTTAGTCAGCCATGCTACTATGTGTGTGAAAACGGAAACACATGAAATCATGTTTCGAAGAATAAGGAGGAAAAATAGTGAAGCACGAAGAGATAGCAAAACAAATCATTCAACATGTTGGCGGTGCAGGAAACATCAACAATGCTTGGCATTGTATGACTCGGCTGCGGTTCAATTTAAAAGATGAGAAGCAGGTGGATTATGCCGCGCTGGAAAAGATCCCGAAAGTCGTCGGCACAAAATACCAGAGCGATCAGCTGCAAGTCGTCATTGGAACAGATGTTGCAGAGTATTTTGCACCGATCGCCAAAGAATTAGGCTTAGACGAGAACAGTCAGCAAGACAGTGGTGAGAAAAAAGGCGCCGTGTCTCTATTTATGGATACTGTCTCTGGAGTTTTTGGTCCGATCGTTCCCGCGATTGCCGGAGCCGGCATGATCAAGGGGTTGATGGCAGGGCTGGTCGCATTGAATGTGATCTCCAATCAAACAGACACCTATTTGATCATCGACATGATCGCTAGCGGCGTATTTACTTTCTTGCCATTCTTTGTTGCTGCTTCTGCTGCTAGGATCTTTAAAACCAATCAATACTTGGCGGTCGCCATCGCTGCAACGCTGCAATTTCCGACGATGACCAACGCGGTCGCTGAAGGATCGATCTCAGCCTTCAAGCTGTTCGGTGTGATCCCTGTACCGGTCTTCAACTATGCAGGTACAGTTATTCCCATCATCTTTGCCGTCTTGGCCTTAAGCTATATCTATCGTTGGGTAGACAAGGTCTTGCCGCAAGTGTTGCGAACCGTATTTACACCGACGATCTCATTGTTTGCCGCATGTTTGGTTACATTGACGATCATTGGACCCCTGAGTATTCATTTAGGAAACCTCTTGGCTGCGGGTGTCGCGTGGTTGTTCTCGATCTCGCCTGTCTTAGCGGGTGTCGTGGTGGGAGCGATTCGTCCAATCGCCATCTTTACGGGACTGCACCATGCAATGACACCGATCGCGTTGCAAAACTTTGCCAACCAAGGGTATGACATGCTGATGCCGATGATGTTTATGGCGAACATGGCGATCACTGGGGCAACAGCAGCGATCTATACGAAAGTAAAATCAAAAGAAGAAAAATCTCTAGTCTTGTCTTCGGCTGTTTCTGGTTTGCTGGGGATCACAGAACCGGCATTGTTCGGGATCTTATCTAAATACAAAAAAGCATTTATCGCTGCGACGATCGGTAGTTCTGTCGCTTCAGCGTTTATCAGTTTCTTCGGCGTTCGTATCTACGGCTACATTTTATCTAGTATTTTCAGTCTGCCAGCGTATATCGGGCAGTACTTCATCTTCGCGGTTTTAGGCATTTTGATCGCACTGATCTCTTCATTCGTGATCACATATATGCTCGTTCCCGCAGAAGAGGGCGAAGAAGAAGAATTCACGAACGAAGTGAATCTGCACGCAGTAGCGAAAGGCAGCTATGTACCATTAGAAGATGTTCCAGATGAAGTATTTTCAAGCAAAATGATGGGGGACGGCTTTGCGATCAAATCCGTAGATGGCGTTGTTTACGCACCAGTCAGCGGAACCGTGACAACGGTCTTCCCTTCAAAACATGCGATCGGCATCAAAACGGCGAATGGCGTAGAAGTCCTTGTCCACATGGGGATCGATACGGTCACCTTGGATGGAAAAGGTTTCGACGTCGCTGTAAAAGCTGGAGACAAAGTAACCGCCGATACCAAGATCGCCAAAATGGATCTGGACTATATCCACAGCCAAGGAAAAGAAACCATGATCATCGTCGTGATCACGAACATGGATCGTGTGTTGAAATTCTCAGGTGAAAAAAATCTAGAAGGACAGCATCAAGCGGGGGCCATTTTGGAACGCGCCTTGCTGAATGGATAGGGGATAAGAAGTACATGAAACGAATGGAAATCTTAAAGCGTTTAGAAAAAGCCGGAGTGATCGCTGTCGTTCGAGGCAAAGATCACACCGAGGCGGTTCAGGCAAGTGAGGCGATCCTTGCGGGGGGAATCAAAGGGATCGAAGTGACGTTTACGGTTCCGAATGCGCAAGCAGTGATCCAAGAGCTAGCCGAAACCTATCGTGACCGAGAAGAAGAGGCGGTCATTGGTGCTGGAACAGTCTTGGATGCCATGACCGCGCGCCTAGCGATCATGGCGGGTGCAGAGTTCATCGTCAGTCCAAGTTTTGATCAAGAAACCGCGGAGATATGCAATTTGTACCAGATTCCTTATTTACCGGGCTGCATGACGATCACTGAAATTCAGCAGGCGTTGAAAAGCGGAGCAGATATCATCAAACTCTTCCCCGGCAGTGTCAGCGGTCCGAGCATGGTTTCGGCAGTCAAAGCGCCGTTGCCCCATGTGAATCTAATGCCGACAGGCGGGGTAAATCTAGAAAACATGGCGACGTGGTTCGAAGCAGGTGTCGTAGCTGTCGGCGTCGGCGGGAATCTATTGGCACCAGCCGCGAAAGGTGATTTTGAACAGGTCACGGAAATCGCACAGCACTATGCGGCAAAGCTGGCTGAGATTCGAGGCAAAGCAAATGGCTAAGGTCGTCTGCCTAGGAGAGATCATGATACGCCTATCTGCTGAGGTAGGGACGCGCCTTAATAAAGCCATTCAATTTGACGTATTTTACGGAGGCGGCGAAGCAAATGTTGCCGTCTCTTTAGCCAATTACGGTCATCAGGTCCAGTTTGCCAGCAAGATCCCGGACAATAGCTTCGGGGAGGGGGTCACTCAGCACTTGAGAAGTTATGGTGTGGGAACAGAGTACCTGTTGAAGGGCAACGGCAGATTAGGAAGCTATTATGTCGAGCAAGGCGTCAGTCAGCGTGGCACTAAGGTCATCTATGATCGGAGCACCTCTGCTTTTGCCCAAATGGCTGCAGTAGAATGGGCGGGCCCCGAATTGTTTGAGGGAGCAGACATTTTTCACATCTCCGGCATCACACCGGCATTGTCAGAAAGCTGGCAGCAGTTGACCCTCGAATTGGTCCAACAGGCCAAAAAAGCTGGCTGTAACATCAGTTTTGACAGCAATTACCGTAAAAATCTATGGACACAAAAGGAAGCCGGGGCGTTCCTAAGAAAGATACTGCCCTTCGTTGACTATTGCTCCGCAGGCAAACTGGATGCGATCCACTTACTGGGCATTCCAGAGGCGGATGCGGGTATCACCTACTATTATCAAAAAATGCAGGAGATGTATCCTGCCATCAAAGCCTTTTACTCTACGCACCGCCAGGTTCATTCCAGCAGTGTAAATGAACTGCAAGGGACCTTATTTGCTGGAGGGGCTTGTTACACCTCTAAGCAGCACATGATTGATCCGATTGTTGATCGAATCGGTGGAGGCGATGCCTTTACCGGCGGCATCCTACATGGGCTGTTGAAAGAGCATTCGCTAGAAGAAATCATTGAATTTGCGACCGCCGCTTCAGTATTGAAGCATTCAGTAAAGGGCGACTGCAATCAATTCAGTGAAAAGGATGTTTTAACGTTCGCAGAAAGCGAAAGCGCAAAAATAGAACGATAAAAGACTCAGAAATGCCTTCGATTCAATGAAGGCGTTTCTGAGTCTTTTTAATTATAAGGCTAAAATGATTTTGAAATATTGCCGTTTTTCATTGCTCTGCCAATGCCACTCACCGTTGGAGCGCAGAACGGCTTGCTCTAGTTCATGATGAGAATCGTTCGTAGAGGCTGTCTCTACGGATTCGTCAAACGAATGACGCGTAAAGGCGCTGGTGTTACTTTCGATGATCAATTGCGTGTGTTCTTGTCGAATGACGATGTCGATCGTGCCAAAGCTCGTTTCCTTCAGGAATTTCTCGAACAATTGGATAAATAAGAACAAATCGTCGTCCTCCAGCAGAGCGGCTTCTCGATCCACTGTCAATTGGCAAGAAAAGAATTTCGCCTGTCGCTGAAATTCTCCATGGTAATAGTCCCGCATCTGCTGAAGCAAAGGACTCAATCTTACAGGCTGGTCGCTGCTTTCATCCTCTTTTTCAGCCAATAGCTTAAAGGTCGCCAATAGATTTTTCTGCTTCTCTGTTGCCTTTTGCTGCTGCTGCAGGGATTCTTGTTGCAAAAGACGCTGCTGTTTGATGAAGGCGAGGTCTTCCTCGACTTGATACCCGGCGATCAGCAGCATCAATCCGCTGAACAAGATCAACGGCCAATCCGTCGTTAAATTCGCGGCTCCTGCAAAGAGCTGAATATAAAAGAAACAATGGATGAAGGCCGCCATAATGATCCCCGGCGAACAAATCGTGTAGAAGCGATTATGATCGGCAGATTCTGCCAAGGCGATCGCCGACGTATACAAGGTCATAAAGACGTTGAAGCCGCTAAAAATCTGTACGGCGATCGGCAAAGATAGCTTGCCCATCGCGAGACAACATAGACCAAACACCAATAAAAAGACCTGTGACCCTACACCGTAGAGATAATAGTGATGGTACTTTTTCGTTCTCAGCAAGTAGTAGTTCGTTAAAAAGACCGGAATAAGGATCGACGTCAGATTGTAAAGAATCGAGGACACCCTTGGTCCTAATAATGTACTCGCGGGAACATTCAACACGAGAGATTGCATCCCCACCAGCAAAGTAAAGCCGATCAGCAGCAGGGAGCCGATGCTGGCTTTTTTTGATTCTTTCGGCTTTGAAAGGAATAAGGCCACCAATAAGGCAATCAACAGCGAGCAGACGATCAGCAGTAGAAACTGCGGCAGAGAACGAAGAATGAAGAAACGATTGACCTTCGCGGCTTCTCCAATGAATACTTGTGCGGGAATGCCGGCGTAATATTCATAAGGCGTTTTCGTGACGATTCGTAATTTCTGCTGGTAATAATCATGAGGCAGACGGATCGTCGTCTGCAAGAGCCCCGGCTCTGTCTGGGCATCCGTGGCGCTGTATTTGTAAATCAGCGTTTCCCCTACGAAAACAGAGAGCCACTGATGGTTTGTGCGGACGACTAACTGCGGGTCCTTCAGCTTTGTCTCTAAATGCTGCTGCATAACGAGGGGATTGTTCGGGTGTACATTTTTTAAGCGCTGTTCCGTCTTGCCGAAGATGTAGTGATCCGAATGGTCCTTGACGATAAAGGTCCATCGTTCATTCAATGTGATAACATTTGTTTTTTTAATTTCACTTTTAATTTTAAAAGTAGTAAGTGAAAACGTCGTTAAAATAACTAATATTATTAAAAGTAAATTTGTTTTTTTAGGGGATCGAAAGTCTCGATCCTTCCCAGCCCGGAAGATAATGGTAGAACACCCTTTCATTGAAAAAAGAAAATATTTAGCGTATTTAGCTACAATAATAGTAACATATTGGCGGAATTAGTCAAAAAATAGTCAGAATTTTCTTCAATAGTCCTATAAAAAATAGCTTTTTTTGATGAATGTGCTATGATGATACTAAGGTATTTTCTTTCTAAAGGAGGCGTGAAACACGTGCTTAAAAATAAAAAAATAACAGTTGTTTATGCTGTTTCGATTTTTCTTCTGTTTGTCCTGGCTGTCCTAACAATTGTTATTCCAAAATTGCTGAATGTGACACCCTATGTCGTCTCTGATGACAAAATGGTGCCAGAATACCACAAAGGCGGATTGGTTTTTGTCAAAGACGTGATGGACCCAATTCATGTAGGGGATACGATCACGTATTATGAAAATCAAGGGAAGTCGATCAAAACACGGCGTGTCTTAGCGGTGGATCACAAAATCGACGGCTATTTTGTCAAAGGGGACAGTGCTGTCAAAGCAGAGATGGGGATGGTCCATGAGCGGAACCTGATTGGCCGACCGCACTTTTATCTACCCTACATAGGCTTTTTAGCAGATGCGAAAATTATGAACATCCTAAAGTGCTGCCTGTTTGTCGGAGCCATTTTAATGACACTCTCGACCATTTTCTTCCAAACGGAGAGAAGACAGAAGCTGCGCCAGCAAGTCGAATAAAAAAAGACCTCCCGATCGTGGGTCCCTCAAGCGTCAGCATGTTCTGGCGCTTGAGATCCTCACGATTCATGGAGGCCTTTTTCTTTTTTAATAAGAGAGCAAGGATTCCTTGAGTTCATTTCTAGAATCTTTCATTTCTTCCTGTATTTCTTTCCGACTCGCCTTTAATTCTTCTTTGACTTCTTTGGAAGCCTCTTTCATTTCGTCTTTGCTGTCTTTCAAGTCACTGTTGACTTCTCTTCTCACTTCTTTTAGCTCTGTACGAAAACTTGTTTTCCATACAGGACGAAAAATTGAACGATTGACTGTAAGCAACCCGATACAAGCGATCCCTAAAATCAACACGGTGATATCCAACCCATTTTTTTTCATATTCGTTCCTCCTCGAATTGTTGCGGCACATAGTCCAATCAACGAATCTCCCCCAAAGTTGCTTGTCGGTGCTCGTCGTTTTTCTTTTCGATTTATTACTACACTCTCATAATAAAAGAAAAAGGCCTCCGTTACGTCCAACCAAAGTCCTATTTTTGTTCGGCTGAAGGACCAGAAAAGGAAAAAAATGATAATTCCACAAAAAAAAGAGCAGAGAGCTGCTCCTTTTACTTCACGACCGTATAGCCGCCTTTTTGTAAAACGGCAACGGCATCGTCGTAACGATCAGATTTGATTAAAATATAATCCGTATTGTACGTAGAGATCGCGAAAGTGCTGATCTGAGCGTCGGCCAGCAAAGAAGCGATTTTTGCCAAGATTCCTACTAAGCTAAAATCTAAAACGCCTTCGATCTTGAGACCTCGCCAATCATCCTCCCGATTGAGCGTATCAGCAGGAACGTGGTCGGTGGCAGAAACGAGTGAGATTTCTTCGTCTGTGACGCCTATGAAGAGCGGCTGTTGTGTGACGTCGATGGTTTTTAAGTCAGCAACTTGATACACGGACAACGCTTGCGGCAATGTGACTAGCTTCATTTTTAAACTCCCTTCTATTCTTGTGATCCTTCAAATTTATCAGAGGGCCTAGTGAAATGCAATCGGATTCTTTGCTGAAAAACGCGCGTCATAGTATATTTGAAAAAATGATCGAAGGAGTTGTTGACCATGAAGGCACTGTATTTTGAAACCTTTGGCGGCAGCGAAGTTCTGCAATATGGCGAACTCCCTGCGCCTATTCTGAAGGAAGAGGAAGTATTGGTAAAAGTAGAGTATATTGGGTTGAACTTTGCTGATATTTACCGTCGCCGCGGGGAATACCACATTGAAAAGCACGAACCCTACATCAATGGGTATGAAGGGGCAGGCGTAGTCGTGGAGATTGGCGCTAAGGTGACCAGTCAAAAAGTCGGAGAGACCGTATTGTTTGTCGATGTTCCTTTTGCGAACGCCGAGTATGTCGCTGTTCCCAGCGAACAAGTGATTCAACTGCCAAAAGGCGTCGACAGCAAATTAGCCGCAAGCATCGGTCTGCAAGGAATGACGGCTGATTTTTTGGCACATGATCTGGGGAAAAATGCCCCTGGCGAAAAAGTGTTTATCACTGGGATCAGCGGCGGAGTCGGTCAGATTCTTTCGCAAATGCTAGTCGCGGACGGTGTCGAGGTGTACGGCTCTGCTTCCTCGACTGAAAAGCAAGCGTTGGCTTTGTCTCATGGCGTCAAGCACGTCTTTCCGAGTCGAGAAAATTCTTGGATCGAGTCCGTGATCGGCACCTTTGCTACTGCCTATGACGGTGTCGGCTCCACGATCCAACAGAGTTTCGATTTGATCCAGCATCGAGGGAAAGTCGTCTTTTTCGGGATGGCAGGAGGCGACCCGGTAAACATCAACCCCGTCGAATTAATGTCGGAATCTAAAAGCTTGTTAACGGGAGATCTGTGGGATTACCTAACAAGTTACGAAGAACGGAAAATGCGCAGCCAACGATTGTTCAGCTATTTCATTGAAAAAAAGATCACCATCAGCGAACCGACTATTTTTCCATTATCAGAGGGAAAACAAGCCCATGAATTTCTCGAGACAGGCAAAAGCATCGGGAAGGTCCTATTAAAACCGTAAGTCGAAGGTTCGTTAAGACGAAAAAACGTAAGCACAACTTTCGTCTTCTTTTTGTCTTTCTAGTATAGTGGACGGGGGAGGTGGAAACATGGAAAATCTTATCTTGATTGGGCACATTATTTTTGGTATCGCTTCATTTGCAGGCTCTTTATTATTGACGATTGGTTTTAGAAATTCATTCGCCAAATTGACAGGGATCCAAAAATCAGGCATCGTCTTGACTGTTGCTAGTCTTTTCGGAACGATCGCCTTTGCAATGTTGACAAAAGGCAACGTGATCGGTGCAGTCCTATTCATCGTATTGGGCATCGCTATGTGCGCATTGCTTGTGGCACCAAAAGCAGTAAAAGAATAAAAGAGAACAAAAGGAAAACGCTGGAGACTAGGTCTCTAGCGTTTTTTTGATGTCATTGAAATCATTTGTTGATGAAGAAAAAACGAGATGTGTAGAAGGACGGCCAAATGCCATCGTCTCGTCAATGAATTGTTCCAGCTCTTCCATGTCCGCGGCGACGACTTTGGCTAAATAACTGAAGGTGCCCGCGAGCCGATAATTTTCCAGCACGAGTGGATGGTCCGTACAAAATTCACGGAAAGCTTGACAATTAACCGTTTCAAACAAAATAAAAGCGGTAAGGCTCTTTTCGATTTTTTTATAATTAATGTTGATGGTATATTTTTCGATGATTCCTTTGTCCTCTAATTTTGTGATGTGTTCCTTTACGGCAGGGGCGCTCAAAGCAACTTTTTGGGCAATCTCACTATAGGACATTCGGGCATTTTTTTGTAACAATGCGAGAATTTTTTTATCCGTTTCATCCATTGAATGCACGCCTTTCTTTTTTTAGCTATTTTAGTTGATTTCCCTTAAATAATAAAGATCTTTTGCAAAAACACATTATAAATCAACTGTAATATCTTGGAATTCTACATTATCATAAGTAGAACAAAAGGAGGATCACTCATGAAGAAAATTTTATTGCTTTTGGCCGACGGCTTCGAATCCTATGAGGCCAGTGTATTTACAGATGTTTTTGGGTGGAATTTATTTGAGGGCGATCGAACAACTTCGCTTGTTTCGGTGGGGATGCATCCAACCTTAGCGTGTACGTGGGGCTACTCATGTATCCCCATGAAACAACTGAAGGAGATTCAGTTGGAAGAGTTTGATGCGTTGGCGATACCCGGCGGTTTTGAAGAAGCCGGCTTCTATAAGGATGCGTTCAATGAAGAATTTCTATCAGTTATTCGCTGGTTTGATCAGAAAAACAAACCCATTGCTTCGATTTGCGTGGCCTCCCTAGCTGTCGCAAAAAGCGGTGTGCTAAAGGATCGTTTCGGCACGACGTATCGCTTCAAAAATAATCCGCGGCAAGACCAGATGGAAGAAATGGGCGTGAAAGTCAAAAGAGAAGAGAGGATCGTCAAAGATCGGAACATCATCACCTCCTCTTCACCAGAAACGTCATTGGATGTCGCCTTCTTATTATTAGAAAAAATGACTAGCAGAGAAAATATGTTGAAGGTGAAGGAACGGATGGGCTTCTCCGTCTAAGAAGGAGGGATCGCCAGTTTTATAGTCAAGTCAGAGAAAAGCGTTGGTTGATCCCTTGTGTTACCTGTGAGACCGGTGGAACACTTTGGATGTGAAAGAACTGTCTGCTTCAGAGAAATAAAAAAATCTGTTCGTTGATTTTTAGGTCAACGAACAGATTTTTTGCTGAATGTACATCACAGGAGGGATTCGAACCCCCGACCGTCCGCTTAGAAGGCGGATGCTCTATCCAGCTGAGCTACTGTGACAGTAGTTTTGCAACAATTGCTATTATAGAAAAACTACCCTTGAATGTCAATCCTAATTCGTTATTTTACTGATTCAAAGAGATATTCTTTGATCAGCTTCAAGGTTTTTGGATTTTCGACCAGAGATCCGTGATCGGCTTGCTCGTCCACAATGATTTCTTTGTATGTCTCACTGTCGCCGTAAATCAAGCGCCCGGCCAATACACTAGTCAATGGGACCGTCATATCTGTGTTCTGTTCGCCGCAATTGCCAGCGATGTTGTAGACGGTGATGTTTTTTGGGATGTTTTGTTTATTTTTTAAATAGTATTTCAATAAGTCGCTTTCGGCCTTTGGTTTTGTAAAGGTCGCGCTGTCGTCATTGTACTCCCAAGACGTATCGTTATAAGGGGACCCAAGCGTGATCAAGTGTGAAAGTGCAGGATCGTTGCTCTTTTGCTCGTTTTCCAAATATCCGGTGATGATCAGTCCGCCATTGGAATAGCCCAAGTAATCATAGGTGTTGAAGGTATATGATTTTTCCGCGTATTCTAATGCCTTTTGGAACCAGCGTGATTGCTTCGGCAAGGAGGGGTCTGTTCCATCCTCGAAAGCAACAGCGATGATGGGACGCTTTGTCTTTTTTGTAAAACGCCCTGAAGAGGTGATGGAATCATCCTTGTTGACCGTGATTTTTATTTCATCAACATTTTTTTCTGTCTGTTTTAACGAATCAACGAGACTGTCAAATCGATTGACATCTCCATTTGTACCGGGAACCATGATGACTGGCGCCGGTATTGGCAAGGGGTCAGTCGAACTTTTTGATGCATGCACGCGGTCTTTTGTTTCGAATAGGATCAATCCGAGAATACACACTAATAGAATTGCTAGGGCGCCCCAAATTTTTTTGTTCTTCACAGGCAATTCCTCCATTTCAGTTCCCTAGTGTACGCCGATTTTCTTGATGTACAAGTAAAAAGGCAGAAATTCAAAAAAGTTTCAAATTTCCGCCAAATGTTTAGTTGTTTTTTGAGATCAGTGCCACGCCATCCCCTAACGGAAGCAGCGTAGAAGTAAGTTCAGGAGAAGTGGTGACCACCTCTAAAAATTCATTCAAATGACGATGGATCGCCCGGTTCTTGCGGGGGATATCCTCGATCGGCTGCAAGACGGTGCCTGCTTGGAAAATATCATCCACCATCAGGACGCCATCGTCTGATAGAAGTCGCAGACATTCAGGTAAGAAGGCAATGTATTTTGATTTAGCACTGTCCATGAAAATAAAATCATAGGGACCTTCCAACGTGCTGAGAATGTCTGCTGCATCGCCTTCTAATAAAGTCACTTGGTCTGCCAAGCCCAGTTTTTCAAAGTTTGCTTTGGCCTTTTCGATCATGACCGGGAAGCGATCGATCGTTGTGATATTTGCTTCTTTCCCAAGGGATTCAGCCATTAAGCTGGCAGAAAATCCGATGGCGGTCCCAATCTCTAGGACTCTCTTTGGTTGTTTTTGCTTCAGTAAAAATTGCAAGAAGACAACTGTCTCATGAGGAATCACCGGCACGCCATTCTCATGAGCAAGTGCCTCTAAGTCGCCCAGTGATCCAGTCAGTTGCTTCTGTTCGGTTCGTAAATAGTGTAGAATATCCTCGTTGATTATTGGTCGGTACATCATTTCATTGCGCATTATTTTTCCTCTTTCTCTAGTAGGTTTCCTAATAAGGCCCAGTCCTCCGTGATCGTCTCACTCAACTTACGGTTGTAAAACACTGCCGCGGGATGGAAAAGTGGGAGAACGGTGTATGCTTGTTTTGACTGTTGGTAGTTGTTTTGGTCGGCGGTCAATTCTAAAACAGGTCCCCGATAGACGTCGCCATGACGTTCGCTGATCTGCCATTTGGGTCCGAGCAGCCGTTGCAAACCGATATTGCCTAATGTCGCAATGATCGTTGGCTGGATCACCGACAGTTCATAGTCCAAGATCGGAGCATGAGCCAGAATCTCTTTTTTTGTCGGTGTTCGGTTAGGGTACACGGTCTCAGGTTCTTTTGTCCGCTTGTTGATCCGTTCGACGATCTTATAAGGGCGGCTTCTGACCGCACTGGTGATATAGGTGTTTTCCCGAGTAAGCCCGATAGCTGTCATCGCTTGGATCAATTCTTTTCCGGCTGCTCCAGAAAAGGGGATATGATTCACGACTTCGTTCCGACCAGGCGCTTCACCTAGCAGCATTAATTTTGGATGACGAGGTCCTTGACCTGCCATAAATCCCTCAAGCTGGAACCCTTCGGAACGTGTTGCTACTAAATCGACAAGCTCTTTTGGATACTCCATTTTTGCCACCTCACTTTATCGTCCTTCTAATAGTAGAAAAAAGCAGCCCACCCGTCAATAATTAATCATTGACTTGGCCTATCTTTTTTAGTAAACTATGAATGTTGTAATTGTGGAACCCACAGCTACAACCGCGCAGAACAAGTTATTAAGTACTTCGGTCACTTGGGATGGCGAGTCTAAGTATCTATTATAAGGAGGTGCCACAAGCATGTACGCAATCATCAAAACTGGCGGTAAACAAATCAAAGTTGAAGAAGGTCAAGCAGTCTACATTGAAAAATTAGACGCTGAAGCTGGAGAAAAAGTTGTCTTCGACCAAGTTGTTTTAGTAGGCGGCGAATCTACGAAAGTAGGAGCTCCTATCGTTGAAGGTGCAACTGTTGAAGGAACTGTTGAAAAACACGGCAAACAAAAGAAAGTCGTTACTTTCAAATACAAACCTAAAAAACATTCACACCGTAAACAAGGTCATCGTCAACCTTACACTAAAGTTGTCATTGACTCAATCAAAGCATAAAAAAAGAAGGTGCCTAAGTTGATCAAAGGTACATTCACTCGAAATCATGCAGGTCAAATCAGCGAATTTACCCTGACAGGTCATGCCGAAGCAGGCCCTTACGGTAGCGATATCGTATGTTCTGCCGTTTCCGCGTTGGCGATCAGTACAGTAAATAGTCTGGATGCACTGGCAGGTGTCATTCCGAACATCGAGACCAACGATGATGAAGGTGGTTATCTTCATGTCGTGTTGAATCTGGATGATTCCATGACACAAGAGCAGATGAATATCTCGCAAATCTTGCTAGAACATTTATTGTTAGGCTTGCAATCAATCGAAACTGAGTATTTGGATTTCATGGAAGTCCAAACAGAATCTAAATCATAGGAGGTGCAGCTCATGTTAATGAATATGAACTTACAATTATTCGCCCACAAAAAAGGTGGCGGTTCAACTTCTAACGGACGTGACTCAGAGTCAAAACGTTTAGGTGCTAAACGTGCTGACGGTCAAACTGTTACTGGTGGATCTATTCTCTATCGCCAACGTGGTACTAAAATTTTCCCTGGTGTAAACGTAGGTATCGGTGGCGATGACACATTGTTTGCTAAAGTTGACGGCGTAGTACGTTTCGAACGTAAAGGTCGCGACAAAAAACAAGTGTCTGTATACCCAGTCGCTCAAGAAGCATAAGACATTCGAAGTCCTAATCCTGATTTTCAGGGTCAGGGCTTTTTTTTCGCTTCTTTTCACAAGTTAAGGTACTATTTTAATAGTGAAAGAAGTATGAGGTGTTTTTTGTGAATAAGAAAGAACGAACAGTACAAATTTTTGGGAGGATCGCGTCGGTGCTATCCGTACTGATGTATGTGTCTTACATCCCACAGATCATGAATAATTTGGCGGGAGACAAAGGGAATCCCATTCAACCAATGGTGGCGATGGTCAACTGTATTTTTTGGGTGATCTACGCGTCTATGCAAAAGAAAAAAGATTACCCGATCATCATCGCAAATATTCCAGGTGTATTTTTAGGAGCCATTACCTTTATAACTGCATTGATGTAAGTATCAAGAAACTAGCCAAGACAGAATTCCTGTCTTGGCTAGTCTTTTTTATTAGAGAAGACGATCGCTCCTATATAATAGAAGAAACACGGAATAGGGACGCACTTTTACTAGAAAAGGAATAATAAATGATAAAAAAGCTTAAAATTAAGTTAAGGCATTTTTCCGAAAAACCCATAAATTTTCAAATTTAAAAAATATAGTGTATTATTTTATATCGAAATGTTTGACTTTTTAATAAAAACTATAGATGATTGGTAATAGGGAATACACTAATAAAGAAGGTGACTGAATGGAACGACGGATTGACCGCATTTATCGCTTCGTTTTGGAAAATGCAAATGTAACAACGAAAGACGTAGCAGATTCATTGGATATTCAACGGACAAATGCTAGTAAGGACCTGAATCTTCTTGTTAAAGAGGGTCAATTGAGTAAAAGTGAAGGCAGACCTGTTCGCTATTTTGTTTCAGATCAATCAGGAGAAATGTCGTTTGATACAGAAACCACTCACATAAAGAAAAAGGTTGTAGAGCCGCCTGAGAAAAAGATCCTGCATCAAAACACAGGGAACGTCTTTACTCAGATCATAGGATCGACGGGCAGTATGAGAAACGCTGTTGAACAAGCCAAAGCGGCTATTTTATACCCCCCTCGCGGATTGAATTGTTTGATCACTGGACCTACAGGATCAGGTAAAACCTTCTTTGCCCACGCGATGTTTCAGTTTGCGCAAACGGAAGGTGTGGTGGAGACTGGACGAGAGCTGGTCGTCTTTAACTGTGCCGATTACGCAAACAACCCAGAGTTATTGATGAGCCACCTCTTCGGTTACGAGAAGGGTGCCTTCACGGGAGCGGACAGTGAAAAGGATGGATTGATCCAACAGGCGGACGGCGGCATGCTGTTTTTAGATGAGATTCACCGACTGCCGCCAGAAGGCCAGGAAATGATTTTCTACTTTATGGATCATGGCACCTATAGTCGACTGGGAGAGAGTGGGAAAAATCGGTTTGCGAATGTTCGGATCGTTGGTGCAACGACGGAAGACCCGCATTCTGCACTGTTGGATACCTTTGTTCGACGTATTCCGATCAATATCCAAATGCCAGCCTTCAGCAGCCGCCCCGCATCAGAACAGCTAGATTTGGTTCGTGTGATGGTGGCGATGGAAGCTAATCGAATCCAGCGAAAGATCACTTTGTCGGAAGATGTTGTAAAAGCTTTGCTGGGCAGCGTTTCCTATGGGAATGTCGGACAATTGAAGTCGAATGTACAATTGATCTGTGCACGAGGGTTTATGAATCATATGATGCAGGAAGAAATTCATATTACTTTGAATGACTTGACTGAGGGGATCAAAGCAGGACTTGTTCAGCTTTCTGCTGACCGGATCAAGACGACAGATATCTCACCGTATTTGGAGCCAGAAATGGTGGTTACGCCAAATGAGATCGATGAATTGATCAAAACAGATACTTACGAATTGCCCTATAATCTATACGACATCATCGGTGATAAAGCGGCGTTGTTGAAGACGGAAGGTCTGGATCAAGAGACGATCAATCACTTTATCTCTACCGATATCAATGTCCACTTGAAATCCTTTTACAAGAATCATGGCTTTACCTTCGATACAGAAACACGTTTGACAGAATTTGTGGATAAGCGTGTGATAGACATCAGCAATAAAATCGCCGTGCTGGTGAGTGAACGTTTAGACACTCATTTTCAGCAAAACTTTATTTATGCGATGAGTCTCCATATTTCTTCCTTTTTAAAGAAAATACACGTGGGAGAAACTCGTGAGACAAATGCTAATATTCGAGAAATGGCGAAGGACTATCCGACCGAGTTTGCGGTTGCACGAGAGATCCGACGCTTAGTCGAAAATGAATTTCAGGTGATCATTCCAGATAGCGAAGATTATTATTTGACCGTTTTACTGGTGTCGTTACGAGAAGACCAATCCGCAGGGAAAATCGGCGTCGTCGTCGCGGCGCATGGAAACAGCACAGCTACATCCATGGCCCAAGTGGTTCGAGAGTTGCTGGATGTATCCAATATTATCGCAGTGGATATGCCGCTAGACATGCATCCGCGAGTTGCCTACGAAAAAATGCGGGAAGCAGTGTCGCAGATCGATGAAGGCAGCGGCGTACTCATCATGGTGGACATGGGATCATTGGCTACCTTTAATGAAGAAATCCGAAAAGATACCGGTATCGACGTGTGCACCCTGGATATGGTGACGACACCGTTGCTGATTGAAGCGGCTCGCAAATCAAGTGTTCTTGGATCAGGAGTCGATGAGCTATACGATTCCCTACAAGGCTTCCGCGGCTATGGCCATGTAGTGCAGGAAAAAAATGATTCCCATGAAAAGCAGGCGATCCTCGCTATTTGCGCTTCAGGAGAAGGTACAGCCAAACGATTAAAAGAAATCATCGAGCGCCCATTGAAGCAGCGGAATTTGAAGCATATTGAAGTGCTGACATTGGCTGTGGCAGATATCAAAAGCAAGGTGCCGGGATTCAAGGAAGAATTTAAAATATTAGCAACGACCGGGATCATGGACCCGAAAATCGGTGCACCCTATATTCCGATGGAAAAATTTATCAATCAAAAAGCCGATCAAATATTGGATGAGCTATTATTGGAAAATGATCTGTCTGAACAAGAAGAAGTCGTCCTTGATGCGAATAAAGCACGGGAATTGTGTGTGAAATTCATGGAAGAGAGCTTTACGTTCATCAATCCAAATAAATTGATCGATCCACTGTGGCGACTGGCTAATACAGTGATCAAAAGTAACGGCGATTCTTCTGACTATGCATTGATTGTCAATTTTGTAATGCACATGGCTGGAACGATCGAGCGAGGAATCCTACAACAACCGTTGAAAATCGACGAGGAATCAAAGCGGATTTATCAAACGGTAACGGACAATGTTGTGATGAATCGCGGCTTGAACGAACTAGAAAGCCAACTGCGTATCACGATCCCTACTTCAGAACGATACTATATCTATCAATTACTTAAAAATAATGAAGAAATCATTGTATAAATAATACACAAAAAAGGATACAGTCTACTGTATCCTTTTTTGTGTATCGTTTGAAACGCGATAAATAAAGAATTCTTTAGTAGTGTATCTTGGCACGGCACTTGCTTTATTATAAGTGAGTACTGTGTGTCACACTGTACTCAAATGTAGCACAAGTCTTTTAGCATCTGAGCCTTGTAGTAGCAGGAGGTGGTGGGATGGTAATGGATATTCGACTCACTCGTATCGATGATCGTTTGATTCACGGTCAGGTAGCGACTGTTTGGTCTAAAGCAACAGGAATCGAGCGTATCTTAGTTGTCAGCGACGAGGTTGCCAACGATGAGTTGCGTAAGTTTCTCCTAAAACAAGCCGCACCACCAGGAATCAGGTCCAATGTCGTCACTAAAAGAAAACTGGTTGAAGTGTATCGAGATCAATTGTTTGATGGAATGAAGATCATGCTGCTGTTTGCCTCTCCGCAAGATGTGGTGGAGGTCGTCGAACTAGGTGTTGATTTGAAAGCGGTCAATATCGGCGGCATGCGATTCAGCGAAGGAAAGAAAATGATCACCAATTTTATTTCCATAGATAATGATGATGTGAGATGTTTCCTTGAGTTGTCAGAAGCAGGAATCGAATTGGAAATTCGCCAAGTGCCGACAGACCGGAAGACAGATCTGATGCAATTGATCAAAAAAGAGAAGATGCTGCAGTAAAATAATTTTGGTTACAGGTTTTTTTAGAACTTATTTATATTTTGAGCTGTAACAATAATAGTAGGAGGTATGAAGATGGTAGGAATTATCATTGCCAGTCATGGTGAATTCGCGAATGGTATCTTGCAATCCGGAGCGATGATCTTTGGAGAACAAGAAAACGTCAAAGCTGTTACTTTGATGCCAAGTGAAGGACCTGATGATGTTAAGGCAAAAATGAAAGAAGCAATCGCCTCTTTCGAAAACCAAGACGAAGTATTGTTCTTAGTAGATCTTTGGGGTGGCACTCCATTCAACCAAGCAAACAGTTTGTTTGAAGAACACAAAGACAAGTGGGCAATCGTTGCTGGTATGAACTTACCAATGTTGATCGAAGCGTATGCTTCACGTTTCTCTATGGAAACTGCGCATGAAATTGCTGCACACATTTTAGGTACAGCTAAAGAAGGCGTTAGAATCCGTCCTGAAGAATTAGAACCAGCTGAAACAGCTCCAGTAGCTGCAGCAGAAGGTGGACAACCAACAGGTACAATTCCAGAAGGAACCGTACTTGGTGATGGACACATTAAATTTGTGTTGGCTCGTGTCGATTCTCGTTTATTACATGGACAAGTGGCAACAGCTTGGACAAAAACAACAGGCCCTAACCGGATCATCGTTGTTTCAGATGCAGTAGCAAAAGACGATCTACGTAAGAGATTGATCGAACAAGCTGCTCCTCCAGGTGTTAAGGCAAACGTTATCCCTATCGAAAAAATGATCGAGATTTCAAAAGACCCTCGTTTCGGAAATACCAAAGCGTTGTTACTATTTGAAAATCCTGAAGATGTATTGCGTGCGGTTGAAGGCGGCGTTGATATTAAAGAAATCAATGTTGGATCAATGGCTCACTCAGTTGGGAAAGTCGTAGTAAGTAAAGTATTGTCAATGGGGCAAGAAGATGTTGATACTTTCGAGAAATTGAAAGCAAAAGGAATCAAATTTGATGTACGTAAAGTGCCAAATGATTCTAAAGACAACATGGACGAAATTCTTAACAAAGCAAAAAATGAATTAAAAAACGCTTAAGCAACATAATTAACTTAAATAGGAGGGCTTATAATGTCTGGTATTTCAATGGTATTAGTAGTAATCGTTGCTTTTCTAGCCGGTATGGGAGGAATCTTAGATGAATTCCAATTCCATCAACCGTTAGTAGCATGTACATTAATCGGTCTAGTGACTGGTAACTTATCAGCAGGGATCGTTCTTGGCGGTTCATTGCAAATGATCGCCTTAGGTTGGGCAAACATCGGGGCTGCCGTAGCACCGGATGCTGCATTGGCATCTGTTGCATCTGCAATTATTTTAGTTTTAGGTGGTCAAGGAGTGAAAGGTGTTTCTTCAGCCATCGCAATCGCAGTTCCACTAGCTGTAGCTGGATTGTTCTTAACAATGATCGTTCGTACTTTAGCTGTGCCGATCGTTCACTTTATGGATGCGGCTGCTGAAAAAGGTGAAATGCGCAAAGTTGAAATGTGGCATCTTATCGCAGTATGTATGCAAGGTGTTCGTATCGCTATTCCTGCTGCTGCATTATTAGTTATCCCAGCTGACACTGTACGTGGATTCTTAGAATCTATGCCTGCATGGTTAACTGATGGTATGGCTATCGGTGGTGGTATGGTTGTTGCCGTTGGTTATGCAATGGTTATCAACATGATGGCTACACGTGAAGTATGGCCATTCTTCGCAATCGGTTTTGCCGTTGCAGCTATTTCTGAATTAACATTGATCGCACTTGGTGTTATCGCAGTTGCATTCGCTTTGATTTACTTGAACCTACAAGAAACTGGTGGCGGTTCATCTAATGGCGGCGGAGGCAATACAGGTGACCCATTAGGCGACATTTTGAATGATTATTAATCTTGAAGGAGGAGAAATAAAATGGCAGAAAAAATCGAATTAACGAGAAAAGATCGTTTAGCCGTTGCATGGCGTTCTACCTTCATTCAAGGTTCTTGGAACTATGAACGTATGCAAAATGGTGGCTGGTGTTACGCAATGTTGCCAGCAATCAAAAAATTATACAAAACTAAAGAAGACCGCATTCTAGCAATGCAACGTCACTTAGAATTCTTTAATACTCACCCATATATCGCATCACCAATCATCGGAGTGACACTTGCACTTGAAGAAGAACGTGCAAATGGCGCACCTGTTGATGACGTAGCGATCCAAGGGGTTAAGGTTGGTATGATGGGACCTCTAGCCGGTGTTGGTGACCCAGTGTTCTGGTTTACTGTACGTCCGATGTTAGGTGCCTTAGGTGCATCTCTAGCGCTTGCTGGAAATATCTTAGGACCAATCATTTTCTTCCTTGCTTGGAACATTATCCGTTGGGCATTTATGTGGTATACACAAGAATTCGGTTACCGTGCCGGTTCTAAAATCACAGATGACCTTTCAGGCGGATTATTACAAAAAGTTACTAAAGGTGCATCTATCCTTGGTATGTTCGTTCTAGGTTCCTTAGTTCAACGATGGGTAAATGTGAAGTTTACACCAGTTGTTTCTACTGTTAAATTGGACAAAGGTGCTTACATTGAATGGGATAAATTGCCTGCTGGTGCTCAAGGAATCAAAGAAGCACTCTCTCAACAAGCATCAGGTTTAGCGTTAGACAGTAATAAAGTAACAACATTACAAGACAACTTAAATCAATTAATTCCTGGTCTTGCTGCATTACTATTAACATTGCTTTGCATGTGGTTATTGAAGAAAAAAGTTTCTCCAATCATCATCATTCTTGGTTTGTTCGTAGTCGGTGTTGGCTTACACGTATTAGGTATTATGTAAGAAAGTCAATCGTTAAAATGCTCGGGCTTGCCCGAGCATTTTTTTCTTAATAAGTGTACAATAAAGATAATAAAAGCAGATACATATATGGAAATGGAGTAGATCTAATGGTTCAGTCAATCAATACAAAGGTCGATTTGACGATCGATGCTACCTCATACTTAGGAATTGCAGATTACGGTAAAATCATGATTGGTGATAAAGGCTTTGAATTTTACAACAATCGTGATGCTCGAAAATTCGTTCAAATTCCTTGGAAAGAAGTAGATTATGTTATCGCTTCAGTGGTATTCAAAGGAAAATGGATTCCCCGTTATGCGATCCAAACGAAAAAAAGCGGGACCTATTCGTTTGCCTCTAAAGAACCTAAAAAAGTGTTGCGTGCGATTCGTGAGTACGTTGATCCAGACCACATGGTACGTTCCTTAGGATTTTTAGATGTTGTCAAACGTGGACTTCGCGGCAAATTTAATAAGTAGAGAAAAGTCGTTTATCTATCGGATGAACGGCTTTTTAATGTTGTCACAAACTTCTGTGCCAAAGCTCTATCTACATTTCATTGAAAGCGGATACTGGAGGCGCTATGATAAATATGTAAACGAAATCATTTTAAATTATTTCTTAAGGAGGAAAAAGAAATGGAAGCTACTAGACAGAAAAGTGGTCTTAAGGCGAAAGTTCAGCGTCTCGGAAGTCACTTGTCAGGGATGGTAATGCCGAATATTGGAGGCTTTATCGCGTGGGGGGTTATTACAGCGCTGTTTATCCCAGATGGTTATTTTCCAAATGAACAGCTTGCTACATTAGTTGGACCAATGCTTTCTTATTTATTGCCATTATTAATCGCTTATACAGGCGGCAGCATGGTACATGGTCAACGCGGGGCAGTTGTAGGGGCAATCGCAGCAATGGGTGTTATTGTCGGATCAGACGTTCCAATGTTTATCGGAGCGATGATGATGGGACCTTTAGGTGGTTGGTGTATCAAGAAATTTGATGACGCTTTCCAAGAAAAAATCAAAGCCGGATTTGAAATGCTGGTCAACAACTTTTCTTCTGGATTGATCGGGTTTGCGTTAGCGATCGTCGGGTACTATGCAATCGGCCCAGTCGTTCAAGGGGCTACACATTTAATGGCTGCAGGTGTTGAATCAATCATCAACATGCACTTGTTGCCACTGGCAAATATCTTTATTGAACCTGCGAAGATCTTGTTCTTAAACAACGCGATCAATCATGGAATCTTGACACCGCTTGGAATTGAACAAGCAGCAGAATCTGGAAAATCAATCCTATTCTTATTAGAAGCAAACCCTGGACCAGGTCTGGGAATCTTATTAGCCTTTACATTCTTTGGCAAAGGTGCGGCGAAATCTTCTGCACCAGGCGCGATCATTATCCAATTCTTGGGTGGGATCCATGAAATTTACTTCCCATATGTAATGATGAAACCTCTTTTATTCCTAGCCGTTATGGCAGGTGGGGTTGCCGGAACATTTACGTTCCAATTGTTAGGTGCCGGGTTACGAGCAGCTGCTTCACCAGGTTCGATCATCGCGATCATGGCGATGACACCGCCGAATGCAATCTTTGCCAACTTAGCAGGGATCGTCGTCGGGTGTGCCGTTTCATTCTTAGTCGCTATGATCATTATCAAGTCAGACAACAGTGAAGAAGACGATTTAGCAGCGACTCAGGCAGCAGTTGCGGGTGCGAAAGCACAAAGCAAAGGCCAAGGCGCAGTGAAATCTGAAAATCAAGAAATGTTTGGTACGGTCAACAAGATTATCTTTGCTTGTGATGCCGGAATGGGATCAAGTGCCATGGGTGCTTCTGTTCTACGCGACAAGGTGAAAAAAGCAGGCTTATCCTTGCCAGTATCGAACTCAGCAATCAACAACTTGACAGATGATCCGAATGCGTTGATCGTTACACAGGAAGAATTACATGAACGTGCGTCACAAAAAGCACCGAGTGCAACGTTCGTTCAAGTAGAAAACTTCATGAATTCACCACGCTACGATGAAATCGTTGAACGCTTATCGAATGAACCAACGGGTGACAGCGAAAAAAAGCCGCTGACAGATGATGTGGTACAAGGCGTAGCCGACTATTCAAAAGTCGATCACATTGTCTTTGGATACGATCAAGTAAAAGGATCTGCCAATATGGGCGCAACGATCTTGAAAAAATTATTGAAGGACAACAACTTGGTTTATCCTGTTGCAGTCGAACCGATCCATGCATTGAAGGATGAAACAAATGCGTTGATCATCACGAACGACGATGAAACCCTCAAGGCAGAGCAACAAGCACCAAGCGCAACACATGTGCCTTTGACGGATCTGGTCGCTTCAGAAAAATATGACAAAGTCATTCAAAATTTAAGGAAATAAGTAGTCTTTTATACAGAATCGTATTACTCTTAAAGCAGTGAGGATTCTCACTGCTTTTACCCTTTTGAAAGTATTGGAGGAGATATTGTGTATTTTTCGATTCGCGAAAAAAAGATACTTTCCCTTTTATTAGATTATCCGAATGGCATTACACCAGAAGAACTGCAAGACATTTTACAAGTCAGCAAACGGACGGTTTATCGAGAAATATCAAGCATTGAAAAAACGATCAAATCACAGGATATCCAGATCATCAAACCACGAGGGGAAGGGTATCGAATCGTGGGAGAGTCAGTGAATCTGGAGCGGCTGCAGCAGCAGTTGACGGAAAAGCAGGAAGAGTTGTTTACGGATAACGTGCAGCGTCAAAGCGCGATTGTTTGTTCCTTATTATTGATGGATGAGGAAGAAACGATCGAAGGGTTGGCGATCGACTTTAAAGTAAGTCCTGCGACGATTACTTCTGATTTGTCCGCTATTGAAAAAAGTTTGATTGATTACCGCCTGGAGTTGAAACGATTAAAGGGTCGCGGAATTCGCATCGAAGGTCGAGAGAAACAGCGACGACAGTTATTGAGCAATTTGATTTACAACGGCGTAAGTGAATTTGATTTCTTTCAATACATCGATTCATTAGAAGATGAGACGGTGACTACCGACAGCTTCTTTTTAAATTTATTGAGTCGGTCAAACTTACTGCTGTCACGAACAATTCTCGAACAGGTGACACAGCAGGCGTTTGAGCAAGTCACAGATAATCAGCTGCAGCGTGTGCTGATCTTACTGGCATTATCTATTGATCGCATGATGGAAGAACGATTCGTGGAAGTTGAACAAGAGAACAAAGCAAAACCTGAAAGCATGCAGATTGCTAGTCAAATCATGATCAAAGTGGCGACAACGATCAAACAGTCCATACCGCCGCAGGAAGTTCGTTTCTTTGCCTTTCAGCTCGAAGGTGTGAATTATAAAAGACCGCAAAATATCTTTATTGATAGTTTTGATGTAGAGCTTTCGTATAAGATCAAAGAATTGATCCGACTGGTTTCCGAAACGACGGAGATTGATTTTCGCAAAGATGAACAGCTGTTTACAGATTTATCTGCACACATGTCTGCGGCATTGAAGCGAAATCTGACGGTCATTCAAGGGGCAAACAATCCGCTGCTGCAAAAAATTCGTGATAAGTATCAGGCGTTGACGACAGCGATCATCAAAGAATTAGCGGTTGTTTTTCCGGATCATCAATTTACTGCGGATGAATTAGGCTATGTCGTGATCCATTTTGCGACATCGTTGGAACGGCATCCGAGTGGACGCGCATTGTCTGCCTTGGTCCTGTGTTCCAGCGGGATCGGTACAGCTCGTATTTTAGAAAGCCGTATCCATAAGTATCTGAATGAGATCCAAAAAGTACAGGTCGCCAAGATTTCAGAAATGAATCAGTTGGATTATAAAAGTTATGATTTGATTTTAGCGACCGTCTTTTTACCAGGGTTTCATTTGCCTTACAAAGTCATCTCACCGCTATTATTGGATGACGAAATCAAAGAAATCAAAGAGTACATCCAAACCTTACATCCAGAAAAAGCCAACGAACGAGCAGATGAGCCTGAACAAGAGCCGAGTGAAGCCTTTGATGAAATTTATGAGACGATGCGGATAGCCAATAGCTTATTGCAGAACTTTGACGTGAAGCAGGTGTCTGCACGAGAAACGATCGAGTTGACGTTAGATGAGATCATCGAACAGTTGCAGGGCACGATCGTTTCGGATGCGAAATTGGTGACGGATAAAGTGATCAAGCGTTATTTAGTGGCGCCGATCGGGGTGCCAAAGACCAATTTTGCGTTGTTCCACTGTGCGGATGCACATGTCAAAGAGCCATTATTTACGATCTACGACTTGGACCAGAAATTTTTGATTCAAGGAATGGATAAAAAAAGCATTGAACTTACCAGGGTGTTGTTATTACTCGCACCTGATCCAATGCCGGAGAGCCAACAAAGCCTATTAGGAAAAATCAGCAGCTCAGTGATCGAGAGTGATCTGAATACTGAAATCTACAAATTTGGCAATAAAGAAATCATCTATCAATTGTTAAGCTCTTTATTTGTCAAAGAGATTCGGGAAAACTAGCGAAAGCAAAAAAAATCGGGGGGAACTAAAAATGGAATTAAAGCCAGAAATGATTTTATTAGACCAGAAATATGCCAACAAGGAAGAAGCGATTCGTGCGAGCGGGCAGCTTTTAGTAGATGCTGGCTGTGTGGAAGCAGGCTATATCGATGCGATGATTGAACGGAACGAATTGGTTTCTGTTTATATGGGAAACTTTATCGCGATCCCTCATGGAACCGATGAAGCGAAACGCTATGTGAAGAAAAGTGGTATTTCAGTGATTCAAGTCCCAACGGGCGTTCACTTTGGTAAAGACGACACAGAGGATGTGGCGATGGTATTATTTGGTATCGCTGGAATCGAAAATGAGCATTTGGATATCTTGCAGAAGATCGCGATTTTCTGTTCAGATGTTGAAAATGTGGTCAAATTAGCAGATGCAAAAACAAAAGAAGAAGTCATGGGCTATCTTCAGGAGGTAGAATAGGATGCAAGCAACACACTTTGGCGCAGGAAATATTGGACGCGGATTTATTGGAGAAATTTTAGCAAAGAATGGTTTTTCAATCGATTTTGTTGATATCAATGAAACGATCATCAATGCTTTGAACGAGCGGAACGAATACACCATTCAGCTAGCTGATGAAAGTCAAAAAGAGATTCATGTCGCAAACGTGGATGGGCTGAACAATCAAACCAATCCCGATGCGGTGATCGACTCCGTCAGCAAGGCAGACATCGTGACGACCGCGATTGGGCCGAATATTTTACCATTTATCGCAGAATTGATAGCTAAAGGGATTCAAAAACGTCGCAATGAAGGCAACACGGCTCCTTTAGATGTGGTGGCCTGCGAAAATATGATCGGCGGCAGCCAATTTCTATTTGAAAAAGTACAAACGTTCTTGTCTGACGAAGACAAAGAATATGTGGAACAATACATCGGATTCCCTAATGCAGCAGTCGATCGTATTGTACCGATCCAGCATCACGAAGATCCTTTATTCGTGTCTGTAGAACCGTTTAGTGAATGGGTGATCGATGAAACGCAAAGCAAAAATAAAGACTTGCGCCTCGTTGACGTGGAATATGTAGAAGATTTGGAACCATATATCGAACGGAAACTCTTTTCCGTTAACACAGGCCATGCGACCGTCGCCTATACAGGGGCTTATGAAGGATACAAAACGATTGATGAAGCCATCGCGGATGAACGTGTCTTAGAAAAACTGCGTGCAGTGCTAGGTGAAACCGGCAGCTTATTGATTCATAAGTGGGGATTTGATGAAGAAAAACATCAAGCCTATATTAATAAGATCGTTAGCCGCTTTGAAAATACTTATATTTCTGACAGCATCAGCCGCGTCGCCCGTACACCGATCCGCAAGCTTGGATACGATGAACGATTTATTCGCCCAATTCGTGAGCTGAAAGATCGTGGATTAACGTACACGAATTTAATCGATGTCGTGGCGATGGTCTTAAAGTACGATGATCCAACTGACGAACAAAGTGTTGAATTGCACGAATTGTTGAAAGAAAAGTCACTTGCAGAAGTTATCCAGCAAGTAACGGCTCTAAAAGACGACGCACTGATCGCAGAAATTACAGCGACATACGAACAGTAACGATTCTTATCCAGAATAGGCGCAAGCCTGTTCTGGATTTTTTTTTGGAATTCTGGATAGGGATGAAATGCTGAATGATAAAAATTTAATTATTTGGTCTAGACTTTTTTGTTGTAAAATGCAATCGATGGTGTTAGAATTGGTGTATACCAAAACAATAAAGGAGCGTTTACCCATGAAAGTAATTCGCGTGAAAGATGCCAACGAAGGCGGAAAAAAAGCATTTGAACTCATCAAAGATGGAATGGAAAACGGCGTAAAAGTATTAGGACTAGCAACTGGTAGTACCCCTGAAACTTTATATAAAGAAATGACTTCTAGTGATTTAGATTTTTCAGAAATGACTTCTGTGAACTTAGATGAATATGTTGGTTTATCTGGTGACGATGTACAAAGCTACCGTTATTTCATGAACGATCAATTATTCAACAAAAAACCGTTTAAAGAAACATTCGTACCAAACGGAAAAGCGGAAGATCTACAAGCTGAATGCACACGTTATGATGGCGTGATCGCGGATCATCCAATCGATTTACAAGTATTGGGCATCGGCCGCAATGCGCACATCGGTTTCAACGAACCAGGAACATCTTTTGACGTCACTACTCATGTCGTTGAATTGACAGAATCTACGATCGAAGCAAACAAACGCAACTTCGATAAAGTGGAAGATGTGCCAACACATGCATTATCAATGGGTATCGGCTCAATTATGAAGAGTAAAAAAATCTTGTTGATGGCTTTCGGTACAGATAAAGCAGAAGCAATCAAAAACATGATCGAAGGATCAGTTACGACAGATGTCCCAGCAAGTGTTTTACAAAACCATGCAGACGTAACAGTCATCATTGACGAAGACGCAGCAAGCCAACTATAATCCATTGCTTTTTGACACCAAGGTTGAATGATCTTGGTGTTTTTTTGTTTGCTTGCTTCTTATTCTTCCTTTGGCTATAGTAAAAACTAGTAAAGATACGGGAGGATTCTATGCGTTTAGATAAATTTTTAGCAGAAGCAGGCTTAGGCAGTCGCAAAGAAGTGAAGCAGCTGATCAAAAAGGGCCAGATCACCGTCAATCAGCAGCTTGAAAAATCAGATAAAACACAAATTGATCCCGAAAAAGATACGATTGCTTTTCAAGGAGAAGTGCTGCATTATCAAGAGTTCTATTACTACCTGCTGCATAAACCCGCAGGGGTGGTGAGTGCGACGGAGGATGCGCGGGATCGAACGGTCATGGCGTTGTTTTCTATGACGGATTTTCGCAGCGATCTTTTTCCGGTAGGTCGCTTGGACAAAGACACCGAGGGGCTTTTGTTGATTACCAATGACGGTAAGCTTGCCCATGATTTGTTATCGCCGAAGAAGCATGTAGAGAAGGAATATTTTGCCGAAGTTCGCGGCGTGATGACGCCAGAGGACCAAAAACATTTTGTGGAGGGAATGCCATTAGATGGAGAGATGACTTTATCAGCGGAATTGGTTATTGATGAAACCACAGAAGAAACGTCGAAAGTCCGAATCGTTTTGCATGAAGGAAAGTTCCATCAGGTCAAACGCATGGTCAAATCGTGCGGCAAAGAAGTAACCTATCTGAAAAGAATTCGGATGGGTAAGCTGACCTTGCCTGAGAACCTTGCTAAAGGCAGCTATCGCCCGCTGTCGGAGGAAGAATTAGCGATGCTAAAGGGTTAGACGCAACCTTTTTTTCTGACCGTGCTATACTTGAAAAGAAGAGAGTGTTTCAATGGAGGAGGTGGTGCACAAATGGATTTGCATTTATCAGTTTATGAAATCATGCTGCGGCTCTTTTTAGCGATGATCATGGGGGGCGCCATCGGGATCGAACGTGAGTATAAAAATCGTCCAGCAGGTATTCGTACCCATATTTTGGTCTGTATGGGGGCGACCATCATCGCATTGATCCAAGTAGAGATCGCAGACCAAGCCCTGCGCTACGCTGCAGCCAAGCCGCAATTCGTCGGGGTCGTTCGCGCAGATGAAGCGCGGTTGATCGCTCAAGTTGTCAGCGGGATCGGTTTTCTTGGTGCGGGGACGATCATGGTCAGCAACCGTTCTGTCAAAGGACTAACGACGGCGGCCTCGATCTGGGCAGGTGCCGGATTAGGGATCGCTATTGGCATGGGGTATTATACCATCGCCATTTGCAGCTTTGTCGGGATCATACTTGCGTTGACAGTGGTCAAACGAATCATCAAAATCAACTCGATCAAAAAGCTGGAGATCCGCTACATTCATCGAGAGGCCACAAAAGAGTTTATCATGAACTATTTTGACAGCAAAAAGATCGAAGTAGAGGACGTCGATTTTGATGTCGATTTTATGGATGATTACCGGATCTACACGAATGTCTATACGATCGACTTGCCGCGGGGCATGAATTACACCGATGTGATCGAGGATTTGTCGATGTATAAGAATATCACCAAACTTCGAATGATCAATGTTTAAAAAAGAAGGTAAAATCATTTTTTGATGATTTTACCTTTTTTTGGTGTTCCGAGAAGGATCGAATCCCTCTGGCGAAAGAGGAGGAATGGATTCGTTGATGCCTGTCAACAAAAAAAGCTTGATAGGAAATGTCCTATCAAGCTTTAGCTCTATCTAATCTAAACCGATCAAATAATCGTCGTCATTCATGGCTTCCACTTGACCAAGCAAGTAGCCATTACCGACTTGTGAGAAGAAATCGTGGTTGCTTGTGCCTGTAGAGATACCGTTCATTACGATCGGATTCACATCGTCTGCGGTATCTGGGAAGAGCGGGTCCATGCCGAGATTCATCAAGGCTTTGTTGGCATTGTAGCGCAAGAAGGTCTTCACTTCTTCCGTCCAGCCGATTTCATCGTACAACTCTTCCGTGTACCGTTCTTCGTTTTCGTACAATTCATACAATAAATCGTACATCCATTCCTTCAACCGTTCTTGTTCTGCTTCTGGCTGTTCGTTGAAACCACGCTGGAACTTATAACCAATGTAGGTACCGTGAACGGATTCGTCACGGATGATCAACTTGATGATTTCAGCTACGTTGGCTAGTTTATTGTTTCCTAAATAATAGAGTGGTGTATAGAAGCCAGAATAAAATAAGAAGGTTTCTAAAAAGACGCTGGCGATTTTCTTTTCCAGCGGTGTGCCGTTTTTATAGATCTCATTGATTCGTTCGGCTTTCTTTTGCAAATATTGGTTCGTATTGGTCCATTCAAAGATTTCGTTGATTTCCGTTTTCGTGTTTAACGTACTGAAAATCGAAGAATAGCTTTTTGCGTGGACGGATTCCATGAATTGGATATTGTTCAATACCGCTTCCTCATGAGGTGTCCGCACATCTTCTCTCAATTGATCCATGCCGCTCTCTGATTGGACGGTGTCTAGCAGGGTCAAGCCGCCAAAAACATAGCCCACCGTTTGTTTTTCTAATTCGGATAATTTGCGCCAGTCGTCTAAGTCATTCGACAACGGAATTCGTGTATCCAACCAAAATTGTTCCGTTAATTTTTCCCACGTCGATTTATCGATGACGTCTTCGATCTCATTCCAGTTAATGGCTTCATAATACGTTTCTGCCATGAATATTCCTCCTTCGTTCATCACATAAGTGTACCTCTTGTGATGAACACAAGAGGCAAGTGTTTTCTAAATGACGCAGCTTTCACATTGGTTTGAACCGATCTCTTCCGCATCATCGGTAAATGTCCGAACGTAATAAATGGATTTGCAGCCTTTATAGAAGGCGTAATTACGTAAGATGTTCAAATCACGTGTCGTTTGTTTGCTTTCTGTTTTCCATTCGTACAAGCCTTCAGGAATCTCAGAACGCATGAACAAGGTCAAGCTCATACCTTGATCGATATGTTGTTGCGCGGTCGCGTACACGTCGATCACTTTACGCATATCCATATCATAGGCAGAAGTGTAATAAGGCAAGGTATCATTATTCAAATAAGGCGCTGGATAATAAATTTTGCCGATTTTCTTTTCTTGGCGTTCTTCGATCAAACGAGTGATTGGGTGCAAGCTGGCACTGGTGTCGTTGATATAAGAGATCGACCCATTTGGAGCGACTGCCAAACGATTTTGATGATACAAACCGTCTTTTTGAACTGCTTCTTTTAGTGCTTGCCAATCTTCCGCAGTCGGAACAAAGATATCCTTGAAGATTTCTTTGACCTTGTCTGTTTTCGGTGAAAATTCGCCGGTCGTGTATTTATCGAAATACGAACCATCGGCATAAGCAGATTTTTCAAAGTTATGGAACGTGGTCTTCCGCCCTTTTGCCAAGTCTTTGCTTTCCATCAAGGTCCAATAGTTCAGCAAAGTAAAATAAACATTCGTGAAGTCGATGGATTCTTCTGAACCATATTCCATCAGGTGTTTCGCAAAGAAGCTGTGTAAGCCCATCGCACCTAAACCGATCGTATGGTTCAAGCTGTTACCATTTTGAATGGAGGGAACAACTTCGATATCTGATTCGTCGGTAACGAAAGTCAACGCACGCACCATTGTCCGAACGGATTGACCAAAATCAGGACTTTCCATCAAGTTGACGATATTCGTTGAGCCAAGGTTACAAGAAATATCGGTACCTAAAACATCATATTCTTGACGGCCATTGATCTTAGAAGGTGTTTGTACTTGTAAAATCTCTGAACACAAGTTACTCATAACGATTTTTCCGTCTACTGGATTGGCACGGTTTGCTGTGTCGATGTTGATGATATACGGATAACCAGATTCTTGCTGCAATTTAGAGATTTCATTCTCTAGATCACGGGCACGAATTTTTTTCTTGCGGATGTTCGGATTTGCGACTAAATTGTCGTATTCCTTCGTGATATCGACATACGAATAAGGCACACCATATTCACGTTCAACACCGTAAGGGCTGAACAAATACATGTCTTCATTTTTACGAGCCAATTCGTAAAATTTGTCTGGCACAGTCACACCAAGTGAAAGAGTCTTCACACGAATTTTTTCATCGGCATTTTCTTTTTTAGCAGATAAGAACATTTCGATATCTGGATGGAAGACGTCTAAGTACACGACCCCAGCTCCTTGACGTTGGCCCAATTGGTTTGAATAAGAAAAACTATCTTCAAACAATTTCATGACTGGAACAACACCGCTTGCGGCACCATCGTATCCTTTGATCGGCGCGCCGGCTTCACGCAAGTTAGAAAGATTGATCCCAACACCGCCGCCGATCCGTGATAATTGCAGGGCAGAGTTGATCGAACGACCTATGCTGTTCATGTCATCGGTTACTTGGATCAAGAAACATGACACCAATTCACCGCGACGTTTGCGTCCAGCATTCAAAAAAGAAGGGGTGGCTGGCTGGTAACGCTGATGGATCATTTCATCTGCTAAAGACAAAGCCAATGCTTCGTCGCCATCCGCAAAATACAACGCATTAAAGGCTACGCGATCTTCATAGCTTTCCAAATATTCTGTGCCATCGTTACTTTTTAAGGCATATTGTGAATAGAACTTGTACGCTGCCATAAATGATTTGAAGGTAAAGTGCTGCTCATCTAAATAGTGGAAGAGTTTTTCAATAAAAGCAGGGGTATATTTCGCAATAAATTCAGCTTCTAAAAATTCTTCTTCTATTAAATAGTCGATTTTTTCTTGTACTGAAGAAAACGTGTGGGTATTTGGTTCTACATTCTCTTTAAAAAAAGCGGCTAAAGCATCTTTGTCCTTGTTAAGGGGTATCTGTCCATTGACTGGACGATTGATTTCATTGTTCAATTTAAAGTAGGATACTTCACCTAGGTCTTTTAAACTCATTTCGTCACATCTTTCCTATATATAGTGTCTGTTCATTTTTTGTCTATTTTATTTTCTATCTATATTAATGCCCGTTTGATCGTCCGTTTCTGCGAAAAACCTAACTGATTAAATAAAGAAAACTTTGCAATCACGGATCGCAAAGTTTCGAACTACGCTAATGCTTTCAATTGATCTGGACGGAAACCGATGATGGCTTGTTGTCCGCCGAAAATAACTGGGACACTCTGGAAACCTTGATCTTTTAGAAAACCTAGAGCTTCTGGCTCGTTGTCGATGTTGACCTCTTCGAATGAAATATGATTTTCAGTTAAATAACGTTTCGCCATTTTACATTGCATGCAATTGTTTTTTGAATATACTTTTACCATAAGACGACCTCCCTTGATTTCTACAATTACTAGTATAAAAGATGTAGGGAAAAAGTCAATCGTTAAACACCATATATTGTGGTGTAAATTAATTGGTATACTACTCTTTGTGTTTTTTGCAAAAACATTGAAAACGGGCTATTTCAAAGGAAAATCCCTTTACAGGATAATCAAATGAGGGATTTCGTGTTTTTTTACGTTAAAAAAGTTTTTTTAATAACGAAAAACAAGTTGTGAAAACAAATAAATCAGCGAATGTCAAACAAGTTGCTCAGAATTAAAAGAAAATCTTCGACCATTTATTGACTTTGCTATCAAATGAAGCTATTCTTAGTGAGAAAGATTCTCATTATTAATTAGGGTTAGGTGGAGGAGTATATGACAACTTTGGCAGATGTTTCATTAAACCAAGTCGTACAAATTGATGAAATGACTCTAGAAAATGATTTAAAGCATCGACTGCAAGATTTAGGAATGATCGTCGGCTCAAAAGTTGCCGTCGTCAATCACTCTGGTGAGAATGGCATTGTTTTATTACACAATACACGGCTGGCGCTATCCCAGTCTTTATTAAAAAAAATACTTGTGAAAGACCTAACGGAAGATCAGGAGGCGTGGGTGCCTTTAGATCAACTGCGTGTCGGAGAACAAGGGGTCGTGATAAATGTTCATGGGACTGGTGCTGTAAAGCGGCGGTTGATGGATATGGGGTTGACTAAGGGAACCCAAGTCAAAGTAGTGAAGTTGGCTCCATTAGGCGACCCGATCGAATTGCGCGTACGAGGGTATGAGCTGAGTTTACGAAAAAGCGAATCAGAGATGGTGGTCGTGTCGAAGGAGGCGGAATAGATGGCAAAACTGCATATTGCTTTAGCAGGGAATCCCAATAGCGGGAAAACCAGTACGTTTAATGTGCTGACAGGAACGAATCAATTTGTCGGCAACTGGCCGGGGGTCACTGTAGAGCGAAAAGAAGGCATCTACAAAAAGGATTCGGAAGTGATCATCGATGATCTTCCTGGAATCTATTCTCTTTCTCCGTATTCTCCTGAAGAAGTCGTTGCTCGGGACTATTTATTGTCTGGAATGCCCGATGCCATCGTTAATATCATCGATGGAACGAACTTAGAGCGGAACCTGTATTTGACCACTCAATTGATCGAGACAGGGATTCCAGTTGTCGTCGCCGTGAATATGATGGATGTCATCAAAAAAAGCGGAAAACAAATAAACTTAGAGAAATTGGCGTATGCGCTAGGTGTTCCCGTCGTTGGCGTCAGCGCGCTAAAGAATTGGGGCTTGGACAAGGCAATCAATGAAGCCCTTCATCTCATCAAAAAAGGGACAGAAGAGATCACCTTCCCTCATTATGACAATCGATTAGAGGCAGCACTGAATGAGATTGAAGAGGTCTTAGGAAGTACTGCTCCCGTCAAGTATAGCCGTTGGTACAGCGTGAAACTATTTGAACGAGATGAACGTGCCAAAGAGGATCTGGATCTTAGTTCGATCCAGCAAAAAGAAGTCATGGAAATCATCAAAATCACGGAGAAAATTTTCGGGGAAGATGCGGAAAGCTTAGTTATTAATGAGCGGTACAATTTTATTACCCATCTAAAAACCCTGTGTGTGGTAGACGAAGATCAATTTAAGCTATCGATCTCGGATAAAATCGACCACATTGTAACGAACCGTTTCTTGGCGTTGCCGATTTTTGCTTTAGTGATGTGGCTGATCTACTATATTGCCATCCAAACCATCGGAGCAATGGGCACCGATTGGGTGAACGACAATTTGTTTGGCGATATCGTACCAAACGCTGTCAGTGGGATGCTCCAATCGTGGAATGTCGCAGAATGGATGCAACAATTGATCTTAAATGGTATCCTCGCAGGGGTCGGGGCCGTATTAGGCTTCCTTCCGCAGCTCATGGTCCTTTTCCTGTGCTTAGCGCTTTTAGAGGATTGCGGATACATGTCTCGGATCGCCTTTGTGATGGACCGGATTTTCCGCAAGTTCGGTTTGTCCGGGAAATCGTTTATCCCAATGCTGATCGCTACAGGCTGCGGAGTGCCCGGAGTAATGGCGAGTCGGACGATCGAGAATGAAAAGGATCGGCGAATGACAGCGATGCTGACGACCTTCATGCCTTGTTCAGCGAAGCTGCCGATCATTGCTTTGATCGCTGGCGCATTTTTCCCTAACAGCAGTTGGGTCGCACCGTCGGCTTACTTTGTAGGAATGGGAGCGATCGTTTTATCAGGGATCGCATTGAAGAAAACGAAACTCTTTTCTGGAGATCCAGCGCCATTTATTATGGAGCTTCCGTTGTACCATATGCCTAGAATCGGAAATACATTACGCTACACGTATGATCATAGCAAAGCTTTTGTTAAACGTGCAGGAACGATTATTTTTGTTTCTAGTATCGTGATCTGGTTTATTTCAAGCTACAACTTCTCGTTACAATCTGTGAACGAAAATGATAGTATCTTAGCCGCTTTAGGCGGAGTGATCGCGCCGTTATTTGCACCTTTAGGATGGGGCGATTGGCGTGGTGCTGTTGCAGCAATCACGGGATTGGTTGCGAAGGAAAATGTTATCGGCACTTTTGGTATTTTGTATCGTCACGCAGAAGTGGCAGAAAACGGCGTGGAGATATGGAAATCCTTGCAGGGGGCCTATACACCTGTTGCCGGATATTCGTTCTTAGTCTTTAACCTGTTGTGTGCGCCGTGTTTCGCAGCGATCGGAGCGATTCATCGTGAGATGGGGGATATCAAATGGACGTGGCGAGCGATTGGCTATCAGTGTGGACTGGCTTACGCGGTGAGCTTTATTGTCTATCAATTTGGCCATGTGATTTTTGAAAATGGTGAGATCGGCATTGGGATGATTCTTGCGGCGATCGTTCTATTGGGAATGATCTACTTTGTTGTAAGAAAACCAATCAAGAAAACACCGACAGTTACGATCGAAGAGATCAAAGAGGTGAAAGAATGGCAACTATAATTTTAAGCATAGTGATCTTTGGCGGTGCCGGAGTGATCGTTTACCGCCGAATCAAGAACGGCAATTCCTGTGAAGATTGCGGCAGCAGCTGCCCGGTAAAAGAAGAACAGCAGAAACATTAATTTTTTTGAAAGACTCGATGAACAGCATCGGGTCTTTTTTTGTCTAATAGGGCATAAGAAACTTTTGTTGCAAAGGTGTTGACAACCGTTCGGTACCGAACTATAATAGCAAACGAATTAAAGTTCGGTACCGAACTTTTAGCAAATTGAAAAGAGGAATACTTGGATGAGTGAATTTACGAAAGAGTTGATGCGGCAGCTGCGTTTTATCAGTTCTGCCAGCAACGCGTTTATGAGTCAAAGACAAAAATTAAATGGTCAGCAGCGTGTTCTCGCGATTTTGGCAAGAGAAGATGGCTTGATTCAAAGTCAGCTAGCTGAGATCCTAGATATTCGACCAAGTTCGTTGGCTGAATTAATGAAGAAAATGGAAAAGAGCGGCGACGTCTCACGAAAGGAAGAAGCGCAGGACAAACGAATCAAACGTGTTTTTCTCACTGAAAAAGGAAAACAAAAGGCACAGTCCTTCAATCATGCCGGTGAAGACAGAAGCGATGTCTTTTTTGCAGGATTGACGAAAGAAGAGCAAGAGCAATTTAGTGACTACTTACAAAAAATCTCTGCTGGCTGGCAGGATGAATTCCAAAAGCAGGCGGGACGCTTCGTTGATCCCATGGATCGTTTGCGTCAGATGCAAGCCATGCGAGATCAGTTTGCTGAAAACTGGCAAGAAGATTGGCAAAACCTTTCACGAGAGGAGCAGCATCGAATGAGGCATCAAATGCAGCGTGAGATGAGAAATGCCTCTAGGGATTTTTCTCGTAACTTTAAGCAAGATTTCCGCCATGATTTTTGGGGCAATCGAGATTGCTTTGATAAAAAAGAGAAGACAAAAAAAACAGAAGATACAGAATGGGAAGATTTTTAAAAAGCAGGTCACTGCTTTGAACAAGGAGGAACAAGTATGGATCGGGATATGAGTATGGCGGAAAAACAGCCAAAAACGAAAAGTACCTATAAATTAAAGGATTTTATTCGCTTGATTACAAGTGTCAATCCGAAGAAAGCATTGTTTGCTCTAGGATTGTTTTTAAGTTTGCTAACGAGTGGTGCGAGCTTGATCGTACCGCAATTGACGAAAGGCTTAATAGACACGAGTAAATTAGCGAAGATCGATAAAACGATGCTGATCGTGTTGGTTTTAGCCTTTGCGGCACAATTAGCATTTGGAGCAATCGGGAGCTTCTTGTTGCGCTACGTAGGAGAGAGTGCGGTCAAAACATTACGGGAAAAATTATGGAGCCATTTGTTGCAAATGCCGGTGGGCTATTATGACGACCACAAATCAGGAGAAAGCAGTTCTCGTTTAGTGAACGATACGACAGTGATCAAGGATTTGGTGGCTACGCAATTTCCAAACTTTATTACCGGTGCGATCCAGCTTGTTGGGTCCATGATCATCCTATTCATCATGGATTGGAAAATGGCAGCGATGATGTTTCTAGCGGTGCCGATCATGGCATTGATCATGATGCCGATTGGTCGGATCATGTCACGCTTAGGGCGTCAGCTGCAATCTGCCACAGCGGATTTTAATGCCGAGGCCAGTGAAAAATTGTCTGAGATCCGCCTGATCAAAGCCAGCAACGGTGAAACGTTTGAGAAGAACAGCGGGCGTTCGTTTATCGAGAAGATTTTTAGTCTGGGAATTAAGGATGCCAAAGTTGAAGCTGTCTTGCAGCCAATCATCACGACGGTCATGCTAGGCTTGTTCGTAGGTATCCTAGGATATGGAGCGGTTCGTGTCCAAGCAGGGACATTGACCAGCGGACAATTAGTGGCCTTTCTCTTGTATCTATTTAATATCATGATGCCCGCGGCCAGCTTTGCGATGTTTTTCTCACAAGTCCAAAAAGCAATGGGAGCGACGGAACGGATTGAGCAGATCCTGAAAACAGAGCTAGAACCTATTGAAAGAGGAAAAGAAGTAGATGTTGCAGGAAAGACGATCAAAGCAGAAAATCTTTCTTTCCATTATGTAGCAGATCGTCCGATTTTGAAAAATGTCTCCTTTGAGGCGAAGCCAAACACGGTGATCGCGTTTGCCGGACCAAGCGGCGGCGGAAAATCTACGATCTTTGCGTTGCTGGAACGGTTTTATCAGCCAACAGAAGGTGCGATCCAGATAGGCGAGGAAACAATCGATGACCTCAGCCTAGCAAATTGGCGCTCGCAAATCGGGTATGTTTCACAGGACAGTGCGGTGTTCGCCGGAAGTATTCGTGAAAACCTCCAATACGGGTTGGATCGGACATTGACGGAAGAGGAATTGTGGCATGGCTTGGAATTGGCTTACGCAGATCAATTTGTTCGCGACTTTCCAGAACAATTGGAAACAGAGCTTGGAGAGCGCGGCGTGAAATTATCGGGTGGTCAAAAACAACGAATCGCCATTGCGCGTGCATTTTTGCGAGACCCTAAAATCTTGATGTTGGATGAAGCGACAGCCAGCTTAGACTCACAGTCTGAGGAAAAAGTGCAGCGTGCGCTGGATCAATTGATGGAAGGCCGGACCACTTTGGTGATCGCTCACCGTCTATCAACAATCGTAGATGCGGATCACATTTACTTCATCGAAAAAGGAGAAGTGACGGGTCACGGCACTCACAGCGAGCTGATCGAGACACATCCGCTCTATGCACAATATGTACAAGAACAAGTAGTGAATTAACAAAAGAAAAGAAAATCGCCCCAAAACTTTTCATCTGTAAAGTTTTGGGGCAATTTTCTTTTTATTTGTAATCTGGCATTGCTTCTTCGTAAGCGGTGATGGACTCTTCATATTGCAGCGTGATACTGATATCATCCAGCCCTTTGACTAATTTATCCTTCCATGTTGGATCAATCGGAAACGCATAGTTGGCCTCAGCAGTTTGGATTTCCTGCTTCGGTAAATCAATCGTGATTTCCTCGTCGGCGGGAAGCTGGCTTAGACGATCACGAACATCTTGGTCTACACGAATCGGCAACAGCCCATTTTTTAATGCATTCATATAGAAAATATCACTATAACTGCCGGCGATCACTGCTTTGAAGCCATAATCTTGAATCGCCCAAGCAGCATGTTCACGGGAAGATCCAGAGCCGAAATTTTCACCAGAGATCAAGATCGAAGCGTTTTTCCGTTCTGGTGCATTCAAAATAAATTCAGGGTTCGGTGAGCCATCTTCTAAAAAGCGCCATTCATCAAAAAGATGCTTCCCAAAACCCGCTTTGTCGACTTGTTTTAAAAAGCCTTTTGGGATGATTTGATCGGTATCAATATTGTCGTTCATGAGTGGGACCGTTTTTCCAGTATAGATCGTAAATTTTTCCATTAGATGACCTCCTTGCGACTATCGACGAAGTTTCCATGAATGGCGGCTAGGGCAGCCATCACGGGGCTGCACAGGTGAGTCCGCGCGTCTTTTCCTTGGCGTCCTTGGAAATTCCGATTAGAAGTTGAGGCACAATGGACACCAGAAGGAACGCGGTCGGGATTCATACCCAAGCACATCGAGCAGCCGGGCTCGCGCCATTCAAAACCAGCTTCGATAAATACTTTGTCTAAGCCAATTTGTTCGGCCGCTTTGCGAACGGGACGCGAGCCAGGAACCACGATCGCAGTGACGTTGTCGTGGACTTTTTTTCCTTTAACGATTTTCGCCGCCTCTTGCAAATCAGACAATCGTCCGTTGGTACACGAGCCGATGAAAACATACCCCACAGGAATATCTGCTGGTGTTTGTCCTGGCTTTAGATCCATATAGTCGTACGCTTTTTGCAGATCAGGGGAGGTGACCGCTGGGAAGGACCCATCAAAAGGGACGCCCATTTCAGGATTGGTCCCCCAAGTGACGAACGGCACCAATTCATTGACCTCTAGAGTAAGCAGCTTGTCGTATGTTGCGTCATCATCGGTGTACAATTCCTTCCAGTCTCGGATCGCCGCATCCATGTTGGCAGGGGCGTATTCACGACCCGCAACGTAATCAAACGTTTTATCATCTGGAGCGATCAAGCCGATTTTAGCACCGCCTTCGATGGCCATGTTGCAGATCGTCATACGCTCTTCCATGGAGAGGTTCTCGATCGTTTCTCCATAAAACTCCGCCCCGTATCCCACACCAAAGTCCGTACCATATTTGGCGATCAGTGCCAAAATAATATCTTTCGCATAAACACCTTTTGGTAATTTTCCGGTGATTTTGATCCCCATATTTTTTGGTTTGTTTTGCCACAATGTCTGAGTAGCAAAAACGTGTTCCACTTCGCTCGTACCAATTCCGAAAGCGAGTGCGCCGAAAGCACCATGTGTCGCAGTGTGTGAATCGCCGCAAACGATGGTTTTTCCAGGCTGTGTCAGTCCAGTTTCAGGACCTACCATATGGACGATTCCTTGACGCTCACTGCCATTGTCGCAAAGCTGCACGTCAAACTCATGACAATTTTCCTTGAGTGTATCGATTTGTTTTTTGGCAATCAGATCTGTGAAATTAAAAATATCCACAGTCGGAGTGTTGTGATCCATCGTAGCGAAAGTCCGCTCTGGATGTCTAAGCGTCCGCCCCGCCTCACGAATTCCCGCAAAGGCTTGAGGGGAGGTGACTTCGTGAATCAAATGCAGATCAATGTAAAGTAATTGCGGGGCACCTTCTTCACCATAAACGACATGTCGATCCCAAAGTTTATCAAATAGCGTTTTTCCCATAGTTTTTGCTCCTTCTCCATAAAAATAGTTCGTTGTTAAGTACTGCTAATACCATGAATCAGTATCAAGTTGATCATTGAACCTTCGCCAGTTCTTGGATCACGGCGTCCGTAAATGACGTCGTGGTTGCTTGTCCACCCAGATCATGAGTAAAGATTCCCTTTGATAAAACTGTATCGCAAGCTTTTTCAATAGCTTGCGCGGCTTGTTCTTCTTGAAAAGATTGACGCAGCATCATCGCGACAGACAGGATCATTGAGATCGGATTTGCGATTCCTTGTCCTGCAATGTCTGGTGCCGAACCATGGATTGGTTCGTAAAGCGATGGACCGCCGTCACTGTGGCTCGCACTTGGCAAGACACCTAATGATCCAGGCAACACCGAGGCTTCATCGCTTAAGATATCCCCGAAAAGATTTTCAGTCACGATCACATCAAATGATTTAGGGTTTTGGATCAATTTCATCGCTGCTGAATCTACGTACTGATGCTCTAGACGACAATCTGGATATTCTTTAGCAACTTCTTCTGCTGTTGCACGCCACAATTTACTCGAGGCAAGGACATTCGCTTTATCTACAGACGTCACTTTTTTGCCACGCCTTTGAGCAATTTTGAACGCAGAGTGAAGGATTCGCTCAATCTCATTTTTTTGATAACGGGCAGTATCGTAGGCCATCGAGTCTGTTAGTTCTCGCGGCTCCCCAAAGTAGATCCCGCTGCTGAGCTCTCGAACAATGATCAAATCAGTGCCTTCAAGAATCTCAGGCTTTAAAGGAGAAAGATGTACTAGCGCAGAAGAAACTGCAACAGGACGAATATTTGCGAACAGATTCAATGATTTTCTTAAAGCCAATAATCCTTTTTCAGGTGTATCTTGCGCCTTTTCCCACTTAGGTCCGCCTATCGCTCCTAGAAGGATCGCGTCAGCCGACTGACAAGCCTCTAGCGTTTTTTCAGGCAGAGAAGCCCCCGCCGCGTCAATCCCCGCGCCTCCAAAAGGCATTTCTTTAAGCTCAAAGGTGTGTTGACACATCTTCTCAACTGCGGATAATACGTGTAATCCACTTTCCATAATTTCTGGTCCAATTCCGTCACCAGCTAAAACAACGATGTTACAATTCATGTGCATGCTCCTATCTTGTACGTACATATTTTTTTATTTTCTCTATCTTCAAGTCAATCAAGTATTGACGGGGGAGGAAACAAGAAGTTCTCTGTTTTCAACACCCGAAAAAATGAAGGCTTATTTCCCGTTTTGTTCTAAGTGATTGCTCGCTTGAACGTAGGCTTTCGCAGAGGCATGTAAAACATCAAAATCGACACCGATTCCGCGAAACTCATTGTTCGAGTGCTCATCTTTAAGTGTGACACGTACTTCAGCTTGAGCATCTTCTCCGCCAGTCAGCGCCTGAATTTCATACTCTGTCAATTCTGGACTTTGTTGGAACAATTCGTCAATTGCATTGTAGATGGCTTGGATGCTGCCGGAGCCGATGCGGGAAGCGACTTTTATTTCTTTGTCTTCATCGATAATTGAGACGATCGCTCCTTGATACCCATTCGAACTGTATTGGACTTGGACATCCGCTAATTTATAGTTCTCTGTTTCTTCTCGGTATTGATCAGCAAGCAGCGCGACCAAATCTTTATCTGTGATTTGTTTCTTTTTATCGGCCAGCGATTTAAAACGCTTGAACGCTTCCTTGCTGTCAGCGTCAGTCAATTGATAGCCTAATTCCTCTAATTTCGCGTTAAACGCATGACGTCCAGATAATTTTCCAAGAGGAAGAGAATTTTGATTGACACCTACCATGGTCGGCGTAATGATCTCGTAAGTCTCAGGATTTTTTAATACTCCGTCTTGATGGATACCGGATTCGTGCGCATAGGCGTTATCACCGACGATTGCTTTGTTTTTAGGAACAGGAATGCCGGAAAGCCGAGAAACCAATTCGCTTGTCCGTTTCGTTTCATTTAATACAATGTTTGTGTCACACTGGTAAAAATCTTTGCGAATCGCTAACGCCAGTGCGACTTCTTCTAAGGCAGTATTTCCTGCACGCTCACCGATACCGTTCACGGCTCCTTCTACGCGATTTGCGCCATTCTCGATTGCTGCCAAGGCGTTTGCTGTAGCCATTCCCAAGTCATCGTGACAATGGGAAGAAAACGTGATTTCTTTTTCACTGCGGATGTTTTCGATCAATGATTTGAAGATTTTCCCGTATTCAGTCGGATTTGAATAGCCGACAGTGTCCGGTACATTGATGATCGTCGCTCCGGCATCGATGGCTGCTTGTACAGCTTCTAACAAAAAGTCCTTGTTTGTGCGAGAGGCATCTTCAGGTGAAAACTGCACTTTCTCAAACAAACTACGTGCGTAACTGACATGTTCTTTAATAGAAGAAAGAACGTCTTCTTTACTCATTTTCAATTTGTACTTCATATGAACATCGCTTGTGGCTAAAAAGACATGGATTTGCGGATCAACGGCATCTTGTAATGCTTCGTACGCACGATCAATGTCTTTCTTCTGACAACGTGCCAATCCAGTGACAGTCATTTTGGTGACTTGACGGGCGATACTTTGGACGGCTTCGAAATCTCCTTGTGAAGCGATAGGAAAGCCTGCCTCGATGACATCAATGCCCCATTTTTCTAATTGTAGTGCGATCTGAACTTTCTCTTTAGTATTAAAATTTACTCCCGGGGTTTGTTCACCATCTCTTAATGTGGTATCGAAAAATTGAACTTTTCTCATTTTTACTCCTCCTTCATTTTAAAAACGGGTATAAAAAAAGCACTCCATTGGAAAAGAACCACTTTCTTCTCCGATGCAATGCGAATAGGGACTTCATGAAATAATTTTCAGAAAGTCCCAGCTATAATAATAAAGTTGCGTTGAAAGACTTCGTTGATTTACTCATAGCAACCACCCGTTTAGTGTCAGAATTTTTTTAAAATTGTTGTAATCATCGTATAAAAAAACAGAAGCATTGTCAACCGTATTATGAAAAAAAGATGAGAATAATTTTTAATAAATGTCGCTCGTTATGAAATGATCCTGCATGAAGGAATTCTTTCCCTCTTTTATAGGAAAGTTTCTTCCTATGTAAAGAACGTCATTATCTACCATGGCTGTGTCAATGAAATGAAAGAGAACTAAAAATTAAGCTTCAAATTTTAATATATAAAAAAATTTTAAGGTTAATTGCTGATTCTACAAGTTTTCTAAGGATATTTTTAAAATACGACAAATAAAATTAAAGCAAAACTATTGCTTTATTAAAAACAAATGATTAAACTACTCTTTATATTCAGAACTTCGTAATTATTCTGAAAATTGAATCAAAAGGGGAAAAAGATATGAGGAACAAATTAGCTTATGGTATTATCGCGGTTTGCGGACTCGCTTTGGCGGGGTGTTATGGAGGAGGGGGCGCTTCAACTGAAGAGAGCAGTTCAAGTGCGAAGGCAAAAGACAACGGAACATTCAACTTAGTGGTCCAACAAGAAATGCCGACAGCCGACTTATCTGTAGCCACAGATACAATCAGTTTTACTGCATTAAACAACGTATATGAAGGAATTTATCGTTTAGACAAAGACAACAAGCCGCAGCCAGCAGGAGCGAGTGAAAAAGTCAAAGTCAGCGACGACGGAAAAACATATACCGTAAAATTAAGAGAAGATGCAAAATGGTCCAATGGTGATCCCGTAACAGCTAAAGATTATGTCTTTGGATGGCAACGTACAGTGAAACCAGAGACAGCCTCAGAATATGCGTACCTTTTTGAACCTGTAGAAAATGCTGCTGACATTTCAGCTGGTAAAAAATCTCCAGACGAGTTAGGGATCAAAGCAGTGAATGATCACGAATTAGAAATCAAATTATCAAAACCTACACCGTACTTTGATTACTTATTAGCATTCCCATCGTTCTTCCCACAAAATCAAAAAGTGGTTGAAGCAAACGGTAAAGAATATGCGACTAAGAGTGATAAAGCCGTGTACAACGGTCCATTTACATTGGAAGGTTTTGACGGTCCCGGAACAGATACCGAATGGGAATACAAGAAAAATGACACTTATTGGGATAAAGACGAAGTCAAATTATCCAAAGTTAAAGTCAACGTAGTAAAAGAATCTTCAACATCATTGAACCTATTTAAAGATGGCGAAGCAGACGACGTGATTCTTTCTGGTGAATTGGCACAACAAAATGCAAATGACCCAGCATACAAATCATTTAAAGAAGCGCGTACCAGCTACCTTGAATTTAACCAAAGAAAAGAAGATTCACCATTTAGAAATGAAAACTTACGTAAAGCAATCTCATACGCGATCAACCGTAAATCTTTGGTTAATCAAGTATTGGGTGATGGCTCTGTAGTATCAACTGGATTGGTACCTTCTGGCATGTCTAACAATCCTAAAGGGGATGAAGACTTTGCTAAAGAAGCAGGGGATCTAGCTCCTTACGATAAAGAAAAAGCCAAAGAATATTGGGATAAAGCGAAGAAAGAATTGAAAATCGATTCTCTTTCATTCGAATTGATGGCTTCTGATACAGATTCATCGAAGAAAGTTATTGAATATATGCAAAGTGCATTAGAAGAAGCACTGCCTGGAGTTAAAGTGAAACCAACACCAGTTCCTTTCTCTGTTCGTTTAGACCGTTCGAACGCTGGGGACTTTGATGTTCTACTTGGCGGATGGGGCGCTGACTATGCAGACCCTTCAAGCTTTACTGACTTGTTTGTCACAGGCAATTCTTACAACCGTGGTCGTTGGAGCAATAAAGAGTACGACAAAGCAGTTGAAGAATCAGGAAACAAAGATGCTAGTGATGAAGAAGCACGTTGGGACGATTTGCAAAAAGCAAATGAGATCATCTCGAAAGAATCTGGTGTCGCACCGCTTTACCAATTATCTGAAGCACATTTGATTAACGAGAAAGTCAAAGGGATCGTACATCATCCTGCCGGCGCTTCTTGGGATTACAAATGGACATACGTGGAAGAATAATTCGACAAATGAAAAGAAGTTGGAACGAGTCTCGTTCCAACTTCCTTTTAAATCATGGTTAACAGTGCACAAATGATTGATGCGGCAATAGGTATTGCTGCAATGATCAACCAAAAAGAATACCGCCCTTGTCCAACACGCGAGAGGGGCTGGAATTCTGATTTTTTCTTTTGTTTTCTGCTGAAGGCCTGATGCATCGAATGCTGAAAGTGATCGAAGAAGCCTGAAGAAAAAATCCAATACAGGATACCAATGATCAAAAAGGGCAATCCGATCAAAAAAAATCGGTTTGATAAAGTGAGTAGGGAAAGTGACTGACGTGCGGCTGAATAAATCGCAACGATCACTAACAAACTACCGCCTATGCCAATGGGAAATAATTTATTTTTCATACATACACTCCAATAAAATGAATTAAGGATTCATGCTGGTTAGTTGAACAGCTATCCGCAACATATTCCTACTCTAAACTATAACAAAAGTAGAAGTCAAAATTTACGAGCGGATCAAAACACATTTTGTCGAACAATTCTAAGCGATTCGTTTCTCCTTATGCAGCAGTAGCAGTATGGGCAGAAGAGGACGCACCGCACGATATCAGATTTTTTTTCAATGGAAAAAAGAATTAATTATAGAACTAGGAGGCACCTCATGGGCAGTTATTTAAAATATTTTTTAAAGCGTGTCTTTTTCATGTTGATCACACTATGGTTGATTGCGACCATCACATTCTTCTTGATGCAATTACTACCAGGGACACCTTATACCAACCAAGAACGTTTAAGTCCTGAAACAGTTGCAATGTTGAACAGACAAGTAGGTCTGGATAAACCAGTCATCGTACAATATGGCATTTATCTATCAAACCTTGTACAAGGAAATTTCGGAATTTCTTTCCAATTTAAAAATCAAGCCGTTGCTACCTTATTAGCAGGACGAATTGGACCGTCATTGCAATTAGGGTTGCAGGCAATCGTCTTCGGAACATTCGTGGGGATCGTCTTAGGTACGATCTCTGCCATGAAGCAGAATTCATGGGCGGATACAGCATCTACCTTAGTAGCGATACTAGGGCGCTCGATTCCAAACTTTGTTTTTGCAGTATTATTGCAATATATTTTCGCGATGAAATTGCGTATTCTGCCAATTGCGAAATGGGAAGGTTTTGCTTACACCATTTTGCCAACATTGGCTTTGGCAATGTCTCCACTAGCCGATTCCGCACGTTTCATACGAACTGAAATGGTGGAAGTACTCCATAGCGACTACGTTGAACTGGCACGGGCAAAAGGCTTGAGCCGTTGGGAAATCGCCTTTAGACATGGCCTGCGGAATAGTTTGATCCCGTTGATGACATTGCTTGGACCACTAGCGGTTGCTTTGATGACTGGGTCTCTTGTTGTAGAGAACATCTTTGCGATTCCCGGTATCGGAGAACAATTCGTAAAATCAATCATGACCAATGACTACCCAACGATCATGGCAGTAACGATTCTTTATTCATTCATGCTGGTTTTCGTTATTCTAGTCGTCGATCTACTTTACGGATTAGTTGATCCTCGTATCCGTTTATCCGAAGGGAGCAAAAGCTAATGGAAATAAAATATCCTTCAGTTGTTGATATTCCAGCAGATGAATTTCAACCCTTACAAAAAAATACGGAAGAGGAGCGCGAGGAGATCGCAGCTCCTTCCCTAAATTTCCTACAAGACTCATGGCGCCGATTAAAGAAAAATAAAGCGGCAGTCATTTCAATGGTCGTATTGGCAGTAATCATCTTTATCTCGATCATTACGATTTTTGTATCACCGCAAGACCCAAGCAAGCAAAATGTCGATTACATCAACTTGCCTCCTCGTGTCCCTGGTTTGAACATCAATGGATTAAACGGGAAAACGATGGTTGCAGGGGAGTTAGTAGATAAATACGCACAAGCAGATGTTCCTGGAAATGTAAATTATCTATTAGGAACAGATGGTCTGGGCCGTGACGTTTTGAGCCGTCTCTTCATGGGAACGCGTATTTCCTTATTGATCGCCTTTATCGCAGCGCTATTTGATATAACGATTGGTGTGGCATACGGATTGATTTCTGGAATGCTTGGAGGCAGAGTCGATAATGTAATGCAACGTTTCTTAGAGATCCTTTCTGGAATTCCCAATCTGGTAGTTATGATCCTGATGCTAGTTGTTTTTGAACCAGGTATTTTTTCAATCGTAGCAGCGATGGCTATCACGAACTGGATACCCATGGCACGGATCGTCCGAGCCCAGACGCTCAAGCTAAAAGACCAAGAATACGTGTTAGCTGGGATGACTCTGGGTGAATCAAAATGGAAAATTGCCTTTAAACATATCATTCCGAATATTTCGAGTGTCATCATTATTCAAATGATGTTTAGTATTCCAACAGCGATTTTCTTCGAAGCGTTCTTGAGTTTCATCGGATTAGGATTAACACCGCCATCCGCATCATTAGGTACGTTATTAAACGACGGATACAAAACGTTCTTGTACTTACCATACTTACTATGGATTCCAGCAGTGACGATCTCTTTGATCATGATTTGTTTCAATCTATTGGCTGATGGTCTACGCGACGCATTTGATCCGAAAATGAAAGAGTGACGATTTATGGAAAAAATATTAGAAGTAAATAATTTAAATATTTCATTCGATACCTATGCTGGGAAAGTCAAAGCGATACGTGGAGTGGATTTTGATCTGAACAAAGGGGAAACATTGGCGATCGTAGGGGAATCTGGTAGCGGTAAATCAGTGACCACGCGAACGATTATGCGCCTGCTTTCCGGGAACGCGAACATTGATGAAGGACAGATTTTGTTCAAAGGACAAAATATCGTAGATAAATCAGAGAAAGAAATGCAAAAGATTCGCGGACGAGAAATCGCGATGATTTTCCAAGATCCGATGACATCACTTGACCCAACCATGACGATTGGAAAGCAAGTAGCGGAGTCTCTAAGAAAGCATAAAAAAATCTCAAAAAAAGAAGGGTTGAAAGCTGCCCTTGATTTACTAAATCTAGTTGGGATTCCAGATGCCGAAAAACGATTAAAAAATTACCCGCATCAATTTTCTGGTGGTCAACGTCAACGGATCGTAATTGCCATTGCTTTGATCTGTAATCCTGAGATCCTGATTGCTGACGAACCGACGACCGCGTTGGACGTTACGATCCAAGCGCAAATTTTAGAGCTGCTAAAAGAGATTCAAGAGAAAATCGAAACATCGATCATTTTTATCACCCATGACCTCGGTGTCGTTGCTAACGTGGCCGATCGAGTAGCTGTCATGTATGCAGGGAAAATCGTAGAAGTAGGAACGGCGGAAGAAATTTTTTACAATCCGCAACACCCGTATACTTGGGGACTGCTTGGATCAATGCCAACCTTAGAGAGTGAAAATGATCGCCTTTATGCAATTCCAGGATCTCCTCCAGATTTATTAGATCCGCCAAAAGGAGATGCCTTCTATCCCCGTAACGAATTTGCTTTAAAAATCGATGCGGAAATGGAGCCGCCTTTCTTTGAGATTTCTGAAACTCACAAGGCAGCAACGTGGTTATTGGCACCTCAAGCACCAACAGTAACACCTCCGGCTGAGATTCAACGACGTTGGGATATTTTTCGTAAAAAGCAAAACCAATATTCCGCTTAAGTGTAGCGATAAAAACGGAGGATAAAGATGGAAAAACGATTATTAGAAGTAAATAATTTGAAACAATATTTTAACACGGGCACTAAAAATGAAGTCCGTGCTGTCAATGATGTGAGCTTTTACATCAATGAGGGAGAGACGTTCGGATTGGTAGGGGAGTCTGGTAGTGGAAAATCTACTACAGGACGGACAATTATTCGCCTAAATCAAAAAACGGACGGAGAAATCCTTTTTGATGGCAAGGATGTATCGAAAATTCATGGAAAGGCAGAGCTGATAAAATTTCGTCGCGATGTCCAAATGATTTTTCAAGACCCATATGCGTCGCTAAATCCGCGGATGAAGGTCAAAGATATCATCGCGGAAGGCATTGATGTGAACGGACTTGCTAAAACTCCGAAAGACCGAGACAAGATCGTCAATGATTTGCTTGAGACGGTTGGGTTGAACCCTAGTCATGGGACTCGCTATCCACATGAATTCTCAGGCGGGCAACGTCAGCGTATCGGGATAGCACGCGCATTGGCAGTACGTCCACGCTTCATTATCTGTGATGAACCAATATCGGCTTTGGATGTATCGATCCAGGCACAGGTAGTAAATCTGTTGCAAGACTTGCAAAATGAGCACAACTTGACCTACTTGTTCATTGCTCATGACCTCTCAATGGTGAAGCACATCAGTGACCGTATCGGCGTGATGAATAATGGCCATTTGTTAGAAGTCGGCAGCAGTGACGAAATCTATCACTATGGCGTTCATCCTTATACGGAAAGTTTGCTTTCTGCGATTCCGATGCCTGATCCCGATCACGAACGTCAACGTCGTCGAATCAAATATCAAACGGAACCTCACGACGGTAAAGCACGTTCATTGCGCGAGATTGCGCCAGGTCATTTTATTTATTCTTCTGAAGACGAAGTGGCCTATTATAAAAAGAAATTACAGCATTTAAAAAATGAAAAAGCCTTGGCAGTTTAAAAGTGCCCAATGAAAAGGAGCCAAAACAGACATTTATCTGTTTTGGCTCCTTTTGTGATGAGAGAGAAATCTAGGTTAAACGCGTAGCCGTCTTCTTAATAGCATGCTTCCTGCGAATAAAGTCATAATCATCCCTATGAGGGTGAAAATGACATGCTGTTTTTCCCCCGTCTTAGGGTATTCTTTCTGCCCATTTGCCTCGGTGAGGAGTCTGTTCTCAGTAGTGTTTGAATTGTTTTGAGGAGCAGCATCCTTTAACACAATTGGACTCGCAGGTGTCTCCATGGTTTGAATCAACGGAACAGGCTTTGGTCCATTATCGATGGGTCCATTCCCTTCTTGCGAGGAATATAACCAATGGACAAGTCCTGAGAATAATCCATTGGCGTAACTTAATTTGTCTTCAGCACCACTAAGATGATCCAAAATATGAAGCATTTCTTCATTTGTGAAAGAACGTAAAGGCACAAAGCCTTCCTTGTTCGAATAAAGAATCTTCAGATAGGCTTGCAGCTGATCAATGTTTTGCGCTAGCTCAGCAGTGGTAGTGTAGTTGTTAGGATTGAAAGCCAAAGCCTGTTCGACCTCGTTCCAACTCACCGCATGTTCCTTATAAACCATACGTAAAACGTGAACGTAGCTTCCTAAATCCATGCCTGTAAGGTCAAAGTTATAACGGTTGAAAAGTTTGAAGGCATTTGTGAGCTCTTCGTCCGAATATCCTTTAAGTTCATTCTGAGTTATCCCATAATCCGATCCGGTTAAGTTCTCACGAATTTTCTCTGCTGTCCATTCTTTGTTCAACTTTTCTTCTAAATCAGAAGGATATTCTGCCGCCTTTTCTATGACCGCTGCACTAGCTTGTGGGACTACAGCACTAGTCGCCTTTTCTATGTTATCCGAAGCGGCAGGTTCCTCAGCGTGTCGTTTTTCTACAACGGTTGTTTCAGTTGTTGGATGATCTATTGTTTCTTCATTTACTGCATGTTCACTGCTGCCGATAGTAGCTTCAATTTTGCTAGTGGAACGTTCAACTGTTTTTTCTGTAGAAGCGGCAGGATTCTCCTTAGGGTCAACGGAAAGAACAGGATCTGTTCCTGATTCCTCAGAAAGAGAAGCGCTCTCAACAAATTGTTCTTGACTAGAGTTTACGGTTTTTTCAGAGAGACTTTCGAAAGTATCAGCAAATGCGACCATTGGGAAATTCAGTACCAACAAACTAAAAACAACCATTTTTTTCACACGAATCACTCCTTAAACTTTTTCTGTAACACAATTGTAACATAAGAAATATTTTTGTAAAGTTGTTGTTGGAAATTTTTTTTGATGATGCTCCAAGATGTCCATTGGATGACCACACGTACATTCCTTCCATTACAAAATAGAAATAAAAAGATAAATTATTAGTTTTTTTAAACAATTGGCAGCTGGTACTTTATAAATCAGTTATCCAGATGCCCTTTATCTATTATAAATATAATTTTAATACCAATACGAATCATATAAAAAAAGAATTATTGCACTAATTGAAAATATGGTAAAATGATAAATGACAAATAATGCGAATGGTTATTATTTTCGTAGAAATGACTCTGTTGTTCCTTTTTAAGGAAAATGTTCGCCTTTAATGAAAGCGTTTTTATGATCGGGGTATTAAGTCAGTTGGTTTTAACAAGAAAGACAAGAAAAAATGAAGGTGGGAATTAAAGATGAAGAAACAAAAGATTGCTTTATTTTCAGCAACTCTCGCAACAATGGCAGGGATTGGGTTCTCTCATTCCACGGAAGCGCGTGCAGATGCGAGTGGTGACGCAGCACAAGCGACGACAGCAACGGCTGAGGACTCCAAAGCGACGATAGCAGTAGTTCAATCAGAAGTTACTAAGGCACAAGAGACAGCAACTGCTACTCAGACGGAAGCAACTACTGCCAAGGAGGCCTACGAGACCTCACAAGCTGCTGCAAGCAAAGCACAGGAGGAGGCAAACACTGCAAAAGAAGCTGTAGACGTAGCACAAGAGGTTGTCTCTGAAGCTGAAAAATCGGCAGAAGGAGCAACACCCGAAAAGATCGAGCAAGCACAAAAGGATGTGTCGGAACAGGAAAAAGCAAATGAGGGTATCAAGGAAGCAATCAAGGAAGATGAAAAAGCAATTGATGCTGCGGGATCAAAGGTAGAGGAGACTCAAGGGGAAGCGGATGCTGCACAAAAAGTTGTTGAAAACGCGAAAACGGACGTCGATAACTCCCAAGAAAAAATCGATGAGAAGCAACAAGCAGTAAAGGATGCGCAAAGTATTGTTGACGGGGAAGGCGCCACCGAAGCAAACGACAATCTAGAAAAGGCGAAGGAAGAACTAGAGGCTGCTAAAAAAACTGAGGAAGCTGCTAAAACAGATTCTGAAACAGCTGCGGCAACAGAAGGAAGTGCGCAAACAGCCAAGAATGTTGCTGAAGGTGAAGCAACGGATGCCGCTAGCGCCGTTGATGCTGCAAGTAAAAAGAAGCAAGAGGCGGATGAAGCGGTCAAAAAAACACAAAATGATTTGGATAGGGCGAATTCAGAGGCAAAAGACGGGTTAAACAAGATCGTGGTGACGCAGGAATATGTAAATGCGCTGAAAGCCTACGAGGCGGATCGCAGCGAAGCGAATAAAAAGCAACTTTTAGCTGCTGATGCTGCAGCCTTGGCAGCAAATGCAAAATTCCAGTCAAATGAAGCCGATAAAGCTATCATGATCAATGGTCAGACGGATATGACAACGGCTCTCATAGAAGAATTATCGATTTACGCAGCTCGTTTGATCAATTCTGTTCGTCAGATGTTTGGCATGAAGGATGTGACTGTTTCTTTAGGATCGATCAAATTTACAGACGAAATTGCTAAAGCCTATGAAGCGGATAATTGGAGCGGCTTCAACGGACATTATAACGATGCTATCAATCAGGCAGCGAGAAACAATGGATTACTAGAACACCCAGGTGGAAACCTCTACGAAAATTTATATTCATATAGTTCTAGTTCAATGAAACCAGACGGTTCTTGGAATCTTAGCAAAAATGACTTGAAGAGCTTGATCTATAATGCTATGTTGGGCTTTTTGTACGGTGACAGTGGTAGCAACTGGGGCCATGCATTTAGTATCACGGGTCTCATGTATGGGAGTTCTACAGATGAATGCTATTTTGGTGTATCCTTCTCCAAAGCAAGCAGACCATCATTTTCTACTCATTTTGAATTTGTCCCGCACAGCTACTACATTAAAGATGCGAGTAAATTTGATACTAAATCGATTGATATCCCTGAAATAGACGATGCGAAAGCGCAAGAAAAAATCAACAAATTGACGCAGGAGCTGACCGATCGAAAAGAAGATGCAAAGATCGCCGGGGAAGGATTAGAAAGTGCGCGTAAAAAAGCTGACGAAGCAAACCAGAAACTTGAAGCAGCAAAAGCTGGATTAGAAAAGGCAACGACGGATAATCAAGAGGCGAAGAAGCAGCTGGCAGCAGCAACAAAAGCTGTTGAAACGGCTACGGAAAAAGTGAATGCAGCTCAAGGAGTCGTTGATAAATTTAATTCAGATGCAGAAACGAAACAGAAAGCACTAGATGCTGCACAAGAAGCACTCGAAGCAGCAAAACAAGAAAAAGCTTTGAAAGTGACAATACTGGAAGAAGCAAAAAAACAATTAGACACAGTGAATGCTAAGTTGAACGCCGCGCAAGCAGCTTTGACCGCTGCCAAAGAAAAACTAGCTGATGATAAAAAGGCATTGGAGAACGGCGAACGACTAATAGAGCAAAAGAAAGCCGAAGTGGCGTCATTGAAACAAGCTTCTGAAACATTATCTGCGGCCCTTTCTGATCTGAAAAAAGCAGAATCTGCGTATGCATCTGCTGTTAAGAAACTGGAAAGTGCCAAAAAAACTTCTAAGACCGATGCGGCAACGTATCACGCCTTACAAGCTAAAGCAGACGCAGCAAAGGTAAAACTGGAAGAAACGAAAGAAAAATTAGACAAACTTAAAAATCATCTTGCTCTTAATGAAGAATTGGATTCTGTTAAGGGCAAATCCGCGGATGCAACAAGCGGAGCTGTTTTTATTGGAAATGCATCAAAGCAGGGAGTTATGGGGCAATCAAACGTAAGCACTCTTAAATCGTCAAAAATTCAAGTTAGTGAAAAGAAGAAAAGTCAATTAACGCCTACAACTACTAAATCAAGTTCAGTATTTCCTCAAACAGGATTTTCTGATGATCCTGCATTAGCTCTTTTAGGAGTAACGCTAATGGGTCTTCTAGTAACCTTAGGATTAGCAGAGTTGGATAAAAGAAATCGTTTCTTTCTAAAATAAAAAATGAATCGATAAATAGAAAAATCGCCCTCAAAAAGTTAGTTTTCGTATAACTTTTCGGGGCGATTTTAAATTGCTTTCCTAGTAAGGCATCTGTAAAATAAAAAAATGCCACATCAAGCGTCTTTTTCTAAACTACCGAAGTAGCCAAAAACGCTTATGTGGCGTGGGTTTGGCACCCAATGGGCCGTGAGGGGCTCGAACCCGCGACCCGCTGATTAAGAGTCAGCTGCTCTACCAACTGAGCTAACGGCCCAAACAAAGTACTTTCATATGTTAGCACTGAGAAAATAAAAAAGCAAGAATAAACTTAAAAAAATTCACCAAAAGCGCTTCAATTATCTAGTTTTTGAAACTATGTTGTATAATTACCATAATTTTGATAAACTACCCTTAAAGGGAGTGTGTTCAATGGAAGATACAAAGCTCAGAACCTGGGCAGAAGGCTTAAAAGATTTACGACTGCCTCGCTGGGAAGAGTTACCCGAACTAGAGCTATACATGGATCAAGTAATCACCCTTGTTGACCGTTATTTATCCCCTTTGATAGAAGATGACAAGCATCAGCTTCTATCCAGTGCTATGGTCAATAATTATGTTAAACATAAATTAGTTCCACCACCTGTGAAGAAGAGATATAACCGTAATCATTTGGCCTATTTGATTGCTATTACGCTGCTGAAGCAAGTTTTTGCGATTCCTGATATCAATGAATTGATTCGGATGCAATTGGCGATCAATGAACCAAAGGACGCGTACAATAGTTTTTGTACCGTGCAAGAAGAAGCACTGCTGCAACTGGCAAAAATAGTTTTAGGTGAAGAAATCGAATTTAACAGCTACAAAAAAGATTTCTACTATTTAGCAATGGAAAGTGCGATAGCTTCTTTTACACAAAAAATGTTAACTGAGAAAATCATTCAATTGGAGAAAGAGAAAGAAGGCGAAACGGATGAGTGAAAAAATAGCAATCCTAGTTGATTCTGGGACAGACGTCCCAAAGGAAGTAGTGGACAGCGGCCCTTTTTTTATGGTGCCATTGCGTATTATTTTTAGTGATAAAGAATATAGAGATGGGATCGATATTAGCTCCGATACTATTTTTCCTTTAATCAAGAAAGAGTTGCCAAGCACTTCTTTACCAGATGGCGAATTGATCCATCAGGTTTTTGATGAGATCAAAGAACAAGGCTATACACATGTGATTATTGTGACGATTTCAAGCGGGTTAAGCGGGACTTACAATGCGCTGCGCGTACTCGGCGAGCATTACGAAGGGGTAACTTTCCAATCGATTGATACGAAAAATGTGGGGATCGGAGCAGGGATTCTAGCTATTTACGCTGGCGACTTGGTGAAACAAGGCAAATCCTTCTCAGAAGTGATTGAAGAAGTAGAAAGCAAAATCCCTTACACAAAAATCTTTTTTAATGTAGACACGTTGGAGTATTTACAAAAGGGCGGACGTATTGGTTTGGTCTCTTCTTTATTGGGGAGTGCCTTGAAGCTAAAACCGATCATCTCTTGTAATTCTGAAGGCATCTACTATACAGTTGCCAAGGTTCGTGGACTAAACAAGAGTATCGATAAGACTTTACAGCTAGTAAAGGACCATGTTGGCAATCACAAGCGCTTTAATTTGGCTGTAACACACGCCGACGCATTGGAAACTGCGGAAAAAATCCGATTACGGCTACAAGATATGTTTCCGACTGCTGAAAATATCTATTTTGGAAAAGTTTCTCCTGCATTATCCGTTCATACTGGACCAGGTTCCTTAGGCGTGGTTTGTCAAGTATTGGATTAGTGACAAAGTCGCTTTACTGCTTTCGCTTATTTCATTAAAAGCAATAAAAAAATATTTAAAACAGAAGAAATCAAATTACCGAGAAGGAGATGAGCAAATGCTTGTCTCTTTTTTATTATTCAATTAAATTCTTCTATTTTTTCTTAAGTAATCGTTGTAAAAAATCGTCATCTGTTTGAAAAGATGAAACAGTATTGAAATTATTGTATAATGGTAGGGCGTACATACAATCTTATAAAGGTATGAGGTGACTCTTAGTGAAAAAAATTCTAGTAGTTGACGATGAAAAGCCGATTTCGGACATCGTAAAATTCAATTTAACCAAAGAAGGCTATGAAGTCTTCACTGCATATGATGGTGAAGAAGCCTTAGAAAAAGTCGAAGAGGTCAATCCAGATTTGATTTTATTAGATTTAATGTTGCCAAAAAAAGACGGTTTAGAAGTGGCTCGTGAAGTACGCAAGACCCATGAAATGCCGATCATTATGGTTACGGCGAAGGATTCTGAGATCGATAAAGTATTGGGCTTAGAATTAGGAGCGGACGATTATGTGACTAAACCATTTTCTAATCGTGAATTAGTTGCCCGCGTAAAGGCAAATTTACGTCGAGGTGGACAAGCGCCCAAAGAAGAAGAAAATACGACACAAAGTGATTTAACGATCGGAGATTTGACGATTCATCCAGATGCTTACATGGTAACCAAGCACGGAGATACGATCGAACTAACGCATCGTGAGTTTGAATTGCTGCACTATTTGGCAAAACATATCGGACAAGTGATGACGCGAGAGCATTTACTGCAAACCGTTTGGGGATACGATTATTTTGGCGATGTGCGAACAGTGGATGTGACTGTCCGTCGTTTACGTGAAAAGATCGAGGATAACCCCAGTCATCCTACCTATTTAGTAACAAGACGTGGCGTAGGGTATTACCTACGTAACCCTGAACAGGAGTAAGTATGGAAAAGAGAATCCGTTTTTACCGATCGGTCAATTTCAAGATTGCGTTTTCGTTTATCTTGATTTTACTGATTTCGATCGAGATCATCGGTGCTTACTTTATTCGGGGACTTGAAAAATCAACAATCGATAGTTTTACCAAGGATATGAATCAGCGGGTCTCTTTGCTAAGTACGACCCTCGGAGCCACCATGTCAGAAGATGCGGGTAATGAGGCAGATCAGCTTCAGCGAATCCTTGAAAATAATGGAACGGCTGACAATATCACTGAGATGTGGGTGGTAGATGATAAAGGGATCGTCATCGCTACAAATGACGTGGGTCAGAAAGATTCGATCATCGGAAAGAAAAATGAATACAGCGACATCGATGATTTTTCAATGAAGCAATATGTAACACTAGATGATAATAATAGACGGGTATATATCAATGTCCAACCCATTCAGTCCCCGACCGGCGATTCGGCTGTGATCGGGGCTCTTTATGTTAAAAGTGACATTGAGCAAAAATATACCGAAATCAGCAACACAGCTTTGATCTTCTTTACTGCCTCCTTGATCGCGGGATTGATCTCGATCATTGTCGCGTTATTGGTGGCACGATCGATCACAAAGCCTATTAAAGAAATGCAAAAGCAAGCAGTCCGTATTGCGCAAGGAGACTATTCTGAGAAGGTCGATGTTCAAGGACATGACGAGTTGAGTCAACTTGCAGAAACATTCAATAAATTATCTGACCGTATTGAAGATGCTCAGGATACGATGGAAGCTGAAAGAAATCGTTTGGACAGCGTGTTGACGCACATGACTGACGGGGTTATCGCAACAGACCGCCGAGGAAAAGTCATCACGATCAATGAAATGGCCTTGTCTTTGCTTAATACAACGAATGAGCAGGCGATTGGTCAGTCGATTTTGACTCTGCTTGATTTAGAAGAAGAGTACACGCTGCGTAAATTGCTGGAAACGCCAGAAGAGATTTTAATCAATCGTTCAAAATCTGATTCAGAAGAAGATCGTATGACGCTACGATCAGATTTTGCTATGATTCGTCGTGAATCTGGCTTTATCAGTGGATTAGTAGTCGTTATCCATGACGTAACAGAACAAGAAAAGACGGCTGAAGAACGTCGTCAGTTTGTTTCCAATGTGTCACACGAGTTGCGTACGCCGTTGACAAGTGTCCGCAGCTATTTAGAAGCGTTAGAAGAAGGTGCTTGGGAGGACAAAGCAGTAGCTCCAGACTTTATTCACGTGACTTTGGGCGAGACCGATCGAATGATTCGAATGATCAATGATTTATTGAATCTTTCTCGAATGGATTCAGGTGCGCAGCAAATGGACCTTGAACTTGTCAATTTCAATGAATTAGTGGACTATATTTTGGATCGCTTTGACATGATGGTGAACAGCCAAGAAAAAACGTATCGGATCATTCGTGAGTTTACTGAACGGGATTTATGGGTAGAGATCGATACGGATAAAATCATGCAGGTGATTGATAATATCATGAACAATGCCATCAAGTATTCACCTGACGGCGGAAAGATCGAAGTCCACTTGATGGAGACTCATAACAATGTTGTCTTAAGTATCTCTGATGAAGGACTAGGAATTCCTAAGAAGGATCTGGAAAAAGTCTTCGAACGTTTTTATCGCGTCGATAAGGCTCGTGCCCGTCAACAAGGCGGAACAGGACTTGGGTTAGCCATTTCTAAAGAAGTCATGAAGGCGCATCAAGGACAAATCTGGGTTGAGAGTGTCGAAGGAAAAGGCTCGACCTTCTATATTTCTTTACCATATGAACCCTATGAGGAGGATATTTGGGAATGAAATTATCAGAAAAAATCATTCGTGTCGCACTTATGGCTCTGATTTTTCTGAGCCTCATCTTAACCTATGCCATTTGGCTTAGTCCTACCTCAAAGATATCCGATGTCACTACAAGCAAGCAGGCAGTGAAGAGCGATCAGAACTACACAAAGGCAACAGACGCTTTTCTGCCGATTCGCGGGACATGGAATTTGTCGAATGGGAAGTTTCAAACAAGCAGTGAAAATCTGTTGGCTACCACACAGGCGCGCTTAACAGAAAGTACCTATGGTCAGTTGCAAGAAATAGCCCATGGAGAAGACATTGAAAGTTACTACAATTTATCCAACGGGATTGAAATGAATTATGAAGGCGAGTTTTCTTTGGCTGAATATATCAAGGTTTTTGATATGCCGGTCAATTTGAATTCAATGAAAGATTCGGATAAAATCATGTTTTCAAAGATTCAGATTGATTTTTCCAAAAAGAAGATTCGCTTTCTGAACTATAATAAGGACATCGTGTATGAAGCGACGATTTCTGCGGATTTTTCTGGTCTTGAGACCATTTACGAAAAAAATCAAGGACGCTATTTGCCAATGGCTGAGGGAAATCCTTTGGTTCCTCGTCTGTCACGCACAAAAGATCGTGTTCGGCTTAAAAAATACAGTTATATTTTGACGACCCAATCGTATTCACTTTTTCGAAATGCATTTTTCCAAAACCCCGATCAAGCAAAAGGGGAGGAAGAAGAAAGCGGCTCTCGTTCATTTGTCAGCGGCCATGAAGAGCTTATAATGGATGAACAGAAGCGTTTGGTGACCTTTAATGGTGAGCTGCCTTCCGATTTAGCGAAGGAAAGTATGTACAGCCAAAGTTTTAATTACGTAAGCCGGTTGGGAACTTCTGTTGGAAATCTACGGTATTTTGATCATCATGACGGACAAATCAATTATCGAATATTTGTCGAAGGGTACCCGATCTTCAGTCAATCTTCTAAAGGAAAGATGACTGTCAAAATTCAGCACGCGCCTAATACACCCACACCGCAAGTCAAAATCGAGACGAGTATGGACACGGTTCAAGTACCGATCCCTTCTGATGAAGAAGTTGAGTTACCAAGCACGCTGGAGGTAGAAAACAATCTAGCTGCGGCAGGAATCGAACTTGATAAGATCCAAAGTTTTATCATTGGCTATACTTGGCAGGATATTGATGGTGTAAATAAATTAGTTGCCTTAACGCCAGAATGGTTTGTTAAATACGAGGAAACTTGGTACTCCGCTAACCAGCTGATGCAAGGAAATCTAGAAACGGAGGCGAGCTAATTGGATTTTAGAAAAATCGAATGGATCTTTTTTCTCGTCTTCATCGGTCTGAATATATTTCTCTTCAGTATTTATTGGAATAATCAGCACGAACAAAGTTTAGTAACTAATTCAAATCAGCGGGAAGATATTGTGCAGCGCCTAGAAAATGATGATATAAAAATCAAAGATGAAGTTACTGACGACCACCAAGAAGGGTATTATTTGAGTGCTGAGCAGGATACGTTCGATTCACTAGTAAACGAAGGAACGAACGCACCAATCAATGGGAATTGGACCATTTCTACCCGAGTACTGACAAGTATCCCAAATGGAGAAATAAAATTTGATCTAAAAAAGGCGACGAGCAGTTTTAATCGTTTGATGAAGGAATCCTCTTTTATTACGAATGGCACAGAATATACGTACCTTCCTGATGTTTCTAAGAAAGATGAAGATTTAGGAAAAGTCGTCGGAGCGCAAACCTATGAAGGGATTCCTTTTATTGATGAAACGTCCCGCGTGACGTTAGACATCATGAAGGAGGATGACCAGGAGCGGGTCTCTAAATATACTCAAACCCGGTTGAAGGACATTGAGCCTTTGCGAGAAAAAATGTCGCTTTATTCCGAAAAAGAAATCTTGAACACGCTATATATCAACAATAATATTCCGAGCAAATCGACGATTACCAACATTTATTTAGGCTATTTCCGCACACTTGAAGTACGTGAGAAAAATGTGTATGTGCCTGTTTGGTTCGTCAAGATACGGACGTCAGATAAGACGACGCAGATTGAAAAAGTCAACGCCCTGAATAATCAGGTGATCACGAATAATTTAGTTCCAAAGGTGGAAAATCCATAAAAAGGGTTGTATACTGAGGACAGTTTTAAAAGAGAGGACCAATTGCTCATGTTAGAAATGAATAACGCCTTCAATATCAGCATTTTAGCTAGCGGAAGTACAGGAAATTCTTTGTACTTAGAAAGTCCGCAAAAAAGAATTTTGGTCGATGCTGGGTTGAGCGGGAAAAAAATCACTTCGTTATTAGCAGAGGTCGATCGAAAACCTGAAGATTTAGATGCGATCTTAGTGACTCATGAACACCGAGATCATATCCATGGTGTCGGAGTTCTTGCAAGAAAATATAAATTACCTGTTTATGCGAATGAGAAAACGTGGGAAGCGATGTCTCCGCTGATCGGAAAGGTTGATGTTGAACAACAGCATATCTTCGAGATGGGGAAGGTGCTGACTTTCGGTGATTTGGATATCGAAAGTTTCGGTGTTTCTCACGATGCGGCAGCACCTCAATTTTATCGCTTCTATAAAGATGGTCATTCATTTGTCATGTTGACAGATACAGGTTATGCTAGTGAACATGTCCGAGGGACGATTCGCGATGCAGATGCATACTTGGTCGAAAGCAATCATGATTTAGAGATGTTGCGTATGGGTGCCTATCCATGGAGTTTAAAACAACGAATCCTTGGCGATCGCGGCCACCTGTCTAATGATGATGGCGCGCTAGTGATGACCGATATTCTTGGTGATCGTACAAAACGCATCTATTTAGGACATTTAAGTAGAGAGAACAATATGAAGGAACTCGCTCATATGACGATGGAAGAAACCTTGACGCGGTATGATCTAGGTGTAAACCATCAGTTCCAAATCTTTGATACTGATCCAGATAGCGCGACAGAATTATTCGCAATCTAAAAAAATGGCAAGCTTGCTTTTTGCAGGCTTGCCATTTTTTGATTAGCTATATACGCTAAAATGTTGGTTCAAGTGTCTTGGTTCGATCACTTCATCGATCAGGGCAATTGCATAATCTGCCATGCTGATCTCACTCTTACCTTGTGAGTTCTTTTTTAGATGATCATCACTGATCTGATACTTTCCAGTCCGTAAACCATCAGGTACAAAATTTGCAGCCGGGCTTATATAGGTCCAGCTTAGCTGTTGGGTTGCTTTTAATTCTAGAAATGCTTGGTACATATTATAAGCAGTGGGATAATACACTGCCTTTGGATCAGAGACATCGATCATGCGTCGTGTTTCATCAATAAATAAAGAAGAGGTTCCCCCCACAACGATCAAGCGTGTATCCGTTCCACGTAAAAGATCACCGAGATGTTTTAAAGATGTCTGATGCATCTCCTCTTGTCCGATCGGCGGGCGAAATGCGTCAATGACTACATCAAAAAATTCGACATCCTTTTTTGTAAGCTCGAAAAGGTCCTTGACCAAAATGGGCACATGTACCTTCAGATTTTCAGGATGACGGACAATGGCTGTAACAGCGAGCCCACGATCAAGCGCTTCTTCTAAAATCATAGAGCCGGCGTGTCCTGTTGCACCAATAATCGCTACCTTCATTAAAAAACCTCCTTAGAGTGATTGTACATTCAGTCTAAGGAGGTTTTTATAAAAAGGCAAAAGATTCGTTTCAGATTTAATTAGCGTGTAGGGCAAGCTGGGTCAAAATAACGAGCAGATTCATCCCAACATGGGTAATCATAGAAGTCCAAATGCGTCCGCTATAGCGATACATTCCACAGAAAAGGAACCCTAAACCTGCATACAGCAGATAATGCCCATCGTTGTGAGCAAAGGCAAAAAGGACAGAGCTGAGAAGTGCCGGCAGGAAAAAGCCGAATCTCTTTTCTAGCGAACCAAAAATTGCACGACGGAAAACAAATTCTTCCATGATTGGGCCGGCGATAGTTGTCGCCAAGATAAAAATCATATTGTTCATAATCAGTTGAACGATATTTTGTGTATTCTGTGAAGCAATCGATTGTCCCAAGAAGCGCTGCTCAATTTGCAAAATGACCATTTGCAGGAGCAGGGAAGCAGGGACACCCAAAATACCAATTAAAATGGAGATCAGTACACTTTTTCGCGTACCTTCTAATCCGAAGATGTTTGATTTAAAACGATAAACAACCATTAAAGCTGCGCCAAGAAAATAAGCGAGCGTTGTTAACTGAATGAGTTGTGAAGAATTTGCTTGGAGTACGCGCTGGAAAATCAAAGGTGAAAACAACACCAAACCATAAGTAAAAATCGTAATGAAACTATATTTTTTTTCGTTCATTGAACTTCCTTTCTAACCATTTATTGTTCCCAAGTATACCATAGTTATCAAAAAACTTAGTGCAGGAAAAATCAAAAAAAGAAACGAAGGACTTGCAAAAAGAAACAAAAATGGTATGATAAGAATTGTGAGTTAGCACTCTTATCTATCGAGTGCTAACGACTTGAAAATTCATTACTAGTTGGAGGGATTTATCGTGTTAAAACCATTAGGTGATCGTGTCATTCTTGAAGTTACTCAAGAAGAAGAAAAAACAGTTGGAGGCCTAGTCTTAGCTTCTGCAGCAAAAGAAAAACCACAAACTGCTAAAGTCGTAGCTGTCGGTGAAGGCAATGTGCTGGAAAACGGTCAAAAGAGTCCAATGCCAGTAGCTGTTGGTGATATGGTAATGTTTGAAAAATATGCAGGTACAGAAGTAAAATATGACGGCAGTGAATTCTTGATTATCGCTGCAAAAGATATTATGGCAATCGTTGAATAAAAAATAATGAGGTGAAAGAATCATGGCAAAAGATATTAAATTTTCTGAAGATGCACGTGCAGCAATGCTTCGCGGTGTAGACAAATTAGCAGATACAGTAAAAGTAACATTAGGGCCAAAAGGACGTAATGTCGTTTTAGAGAAATCTTACGGTTCTCCTTTGATTACAAATGATGGTGTGACTATCGCAAAAGACATCGAATTAGAAGATCATTTTGAAAACATGGGCGCAAAGCTAGTTTCTGAAGTCGCATCTAAAACAAACGACATCGCTGGTGACGGAACTACAACAGCAACAGTCCTTACACAAGCAATCGTTCGTGAAGGATTGAAGAACGTTACTGCAGGCGCAAATCCAATGGGCATTCGTCGCGGAATCGAATTAGCAACAAAAACAGCAGTTGAAGAATTGCACAGTATTTCTAAAGTTGTTGATTCAAAAGATGCAATTGCACAAGTTGCTGCTGTTTCTTCTGGCAGCGAAGAAGTCGGTAAACTAATTGCTGAGGCAATGGAAAAAGTTGGTAACGACGGCGTTATTACGATCGAAGAATCTAAAGGGATCGATACTGAGTTAGATGTCGTTGAAGGAATGCAATTCGATCGCGGCTACTTATCTCAATATATGGTAACAGACAACGATAAAATGGAAGCTTCTTTAGAAAATCCATACATCTTAATTACAGACAAGAAGATCTCTAACATCCAAGACATCTTGCCATTGTTAGAACAAGTCTTGCAACAATCTCGTTCATTATTGATTATTGCTGATGATGTAGACGGAGAAGCATTACCAACATTAGTCTTGAACAAGATTCGTGGAACATTCAATGTTGTAGCAGTAAAAGCTCCTGGTTTTGGAGATCGTCGTAAAGCAATGCTTGAAGATATCGCGATCTTAACGGGCGCTACAGTGATCACAGAAGATCTTGGTCTGGACTTGAAAGAAGCAACGATCGAAAACTTAGGGACTGCTGGTAAAGTCGTTGTCGACAAAGACAATACAACGATCGTTGAAGGTTCAGGCGACAAAGCAGCGTTAACAGATCGTGTTGAAATGATCAAACGCCAAATCGGCGAAACAACGTCTGACTTCGATCGTGAAAAATTGCAAGAACGCTTGGCTAAACTTGCTGGCGGAGTGGCCGTGGTTAAAGTTGGTGCGGCGACTGAAACAGAATTAAAAGAATTGAAATTACGTATCGAAGACGCGCTGAACTCTACACGTGCGGCTGTTGAAGAAGGAATCGTTTCTGGTGGGGGTACAGCATTAGTGAACGTCATCAAGAAAGTTTCTGATTTAGATGCTGAAGGCGACGTAGCAACAGGAATCAAGATCGTCGTTCGGGCATTGGAAGAGCCTGTTCGTCAAATCGCTGAAAATGCTGGATTCGAAGGCTCAGTCGTTATTGATAAATTAAAAAATGCGGATCAAGGTACTGGATTCAACGCAGCATCTGGTGACTATGTAAATATGATCGATGCTGGTATCGTTGACCCAACAAAAGTAACGCGTTCAGCATTACAAAATGCGGCCTCTGTTTCTGCATTGCTATTAACAACAGAAGCAGTTGTTGCTGATAAACCTGTTGAAGGTGGAGCAGGCGCTGCACCAGCAATGGACCCATCAATGATGGGCGGCATGATGTAAGAAATGCTAAGATAGAAAGCACTCTAAAAGCCATCGGGAATTTTCCCGGTGGCTTTTTTTTTGCGTATTCATAAACGAGAATGGGTGTCAAAAAATCAGTAATCCACAAGGAAAGAACTCTGAAATTGCTTCCGGCGGTTGGCTCCTTCTGTCATTAAAAAAGAAGGTACTAATCGGAACAGAAATACATAAACAAAATCTATTGATTATATGTAGATAAACTATTGGAATTTATTGATTAAATTTCTTACAATGAGCGTAAGAAGGAAGTGTACTTCCTTGTTCACAAATTATCAAAAGAATGTTTCAACGTAAATGGAGCAGCAGGCTAATGTATAGAAGAAATGAAAAAAATAATTTGGCACGCGTATGACAATTCATGTGAAGTTTGTTACATATCAAAAGAATTTGATGAATAAAGCGTTTATTTTGAAAGGAGAACCATATGTTAAGAAATTTATTTGATGAGATTCCGTTAGCATCCGGGACAAGTTTTAAGAATCGTTTGTTTATGTCGCCAATGACAACACAATCCGCTTTTTATGACGGAGAAATCACACAGCAAATTATTGATTATTATGCATTTCGTTCAGGCGATGCGGCTGCAATCATCGTTGAAAGTTGCTTTATTGAAGATAAAGGCCGAGGATTTCCTGGAGCTTTGGGTGTAGATACAGATAAAAAAGTTGCTGGTTTGACTGAATTGGCACAAGCGATCAAGTCAAAAGGCTCGAAAGCGATCATGCAAATTTATCATGCAGGCAGAATGGCGTGGCCTGAAATCAACGGCGGTGCAGTACCGATTTCAGCAAGTCCAGTGGCAGCATTGAGACCTAACGCACCTGTCCCTCGTGAAATGACAGAAGAACAGATTTTAGAAATGATTGCATTTTTCGGCGATGCGACTCGTCGTGCGATTGAAGCAGGCTTTGACGGTGTGGAAATCCACGGTGCGAACACGTTTCTTTTACAACAGTTTTTCTCTCCACATTCAAATCGTCGTGAGGACCAATGGGGCGGCAGCCGTGAGAAGCGGGCGAAATTTCCATTAGAAGTGATGAAAGAAGTTCAACGCGTTGCAAAAGAACAAGGCGCGGAAAACTTTATCGTCGGCTATCGTTTTTCTCCTGAAGAATTGGAAGAGCCGGGAATTCATTTTGACGATACGATGTATTTATTGAATACGCTTGCGGAATTACAGCCGGATTATTTCCACTTTTCAATGGGGGCTTATACACGTCCATCGATTGTTGATTCTGATGATCCAGAACCATTGATCACAAAATACTTAGCACAACGTTCTCCTGTATTGGCTCAAATCCCAATCATGGGTGTAGGATCGATCTTGCAACGTGCAGATGCTGAAGATGCTATGAAACTTGGCTATGATTTGCTGGCAGTTGGTAAAGGATTCTTGATCGAACCAAACTGGGTAAACATGATCAAGGAAGGGCAAGAAGTGATTGATTACGCACATGTGAGTGCGCAACGCAAATTGTTGATCCCAACACCATTGTGGGACTTCATGTCATATATGGTCATTGACCCAGAAGAAGAAAAACGCAAACATGAACGATTGAAAGAACTGCAAAAGGTGAAACTGACATTCAAGCCAGGGACCTATACAGTGGAAGCAAAGGGTCATAACAGCGAGCTTGCAATGAATGTGACATTCTCTGAAGAACGAATCGAAAAAATCGAAGCGGATCAAAGCAATGAGTCAGAAGGATTATCGGATCAAGTATTCATTCGTTTGCCGCAACAAATCATTGATGGTCAAACCCTGAATGTAGACGTGATCTCAGGGGCTTCTGCTTCTAGCCAAGGGCTGATTGACGGAGTTGCTGAAGCTGTCGAGATGGCAGGAGCCAGCTCTGAAGTATTAAAGGCACGTCCAAAACCAACCATTAAATGGTCTAAAGAAGTTGTTGAAGAAGAAGCAGATGTCGTGATCGTTGGGTCAGGAGCTGCAGGGATCTCGGCAGCATTGCGAGCAGATCAAATGGGTCTTAAAACGATTGTAGTAGAAAAATTGAGTTTCGTAGGCGGTGCGATTTCAATCAGCGGCGGAAATCAAGTTGTTATGGGCTCTAAATTACAAGCAGCGGCAGGGGTCAGCGATGACACGGCTGAATGTATGGTGGAAGATTTCCTTGCAAACGGCAGCGGACTGAATGTACCAGAATTATTGACGACATTGGCTGAAAATGTTGGAGAGACGACAGACTGGGTCCATGAATACATGGGCGTTGAATACGATATGAAGAACGGTCTGCATACGCTCGCAGAATATCGGAAAAATCGTGAGTTGGCTTACGAAGATGGCGGTCATGGCTTTGCAGCAAGTGCAAGAAAAGCGTTGGAAAGAAGCAACGTGACGATCTATCTTCAAACAAAGGCTGAAAGCTTATTGACAGATGGAAATGGCAAAGTTACAGGGTTGACAGCGGTAGAGGATACGGGGAAACGCCATAATATTCATGCGCAAGCAGTGATCTTAACAACTGGCGGGTACGGAAACAATCCAAATCTGTTGAGTCAAGAGTTAAACAATATTTTGTTCTACGGAACGAAGTCATCTACGGGTGACGGCATTCTGATGACAACGACTCCAGAGCTAAATGCAGCAACACGTTTAATGGAATATGGAAAAATTTATCCGAATGGTGTAGAGGTTTCTCAAGGCTACGCTAAATCAACGATTGGCGGAAATATCGAAGTCTTGAAGCGTAATGGCCTACTAGTAAATACTTCAGGAAAACGCGTGATCAATGAGCGGGCTAGTAATAAAGAAATTTTGAAAGTACTTCTACAGCAAGATCCGCAAATGCTGTTCTTACTGATGGATGCCAAGCACTTTGAAATCTTTACAGAAGCTGTTGAAGAAGGCGGCATTACACGAGAAGATTTGGCACGCTGGATCGAAAACGAAGCAGAAACACCGCAAATTTTCCAAGCAGCTACCTTAGAAGAATTGGCTGAAAAAGCAAATATGTCTCGTGAAAGTTTGGTCGATACTGTTGCCCGCTATAACGGATGGGTAGAGAAGCAAAAAGACGAAGACTTTGATCGTCAGCTAGAATTTCTGCAAGAAAAAGTTGGTGAAGGTCCTTATTACATGATCGAGCAAAAACCACGTTTTGCTACAACGATGGGTGGTTTGGTGGCAAACAGCGACCTGCAAGTCATGAATCGCAACGATCAAGCGATCGAAGGATTGTATGCGGCTGGAGAAGTAGTCGGTGGTGTAATGGGAAGCGACTCTCCATCAGGTGCGAACAACGCTTGGGCGTTAACTTCAGGAAAATTAGCGGCAGAAACTGTCCAAAAAACAGTTCAAGTAGAATCAATCGTACAATAAAAGTGATCCTGAGGCAGATGCCTCGGGATTTTTTCTTTTCTAAAAAAATTTTTTTATTGATTAAAAAACATTTGCTCCATATGTTAAAATAATGAATGAAGAAAAAGAAAACAGTCCATTCGACTAAATGATATAGAAAAGGGGCTTACTGAATGAAATTAATTGAGACACCTTTGAATAGCAATGTTAATTTAGAAACACTCTATCCAAATTTAACGGGTTACCTGTTTGAGCAGCGTCCGGCTATCAAGTTGCTTAAATTGTATGCCTACGACCGAACAAAAATTATTTATGCGGATCGCTTTGATACGATAGATTTATTATTGATCAATCGTCAGCGGAAAATCAGTCATCAAGAAGTCGATACGATCATCCATCGCTTATTGAAAGTTGATCGGAAAGATGTGACTGTCGATGTCGGGTATAAAAAACAAATGATGCAGGCTGGAATCCGACCTAAAGAAGGATACAAAGATATTATTGCTGTGGAATATAAAGTCTCAAAAGAAAAATAGTCGTACCACGGGGAAGAGTGTAAAACTTTTCCCCGTGTTCCTTTATAGGCATCGAAATTCAGTTCAATTGTAAGGAGGCTAGAATGCCGCCCCCAGAACTCTTGTGATATAATGAGTGAAATAGTTTAAATTACTAAAAACAAATGAGGAGCATGACTATGAAAAAGTTGTACGAAGATGACAGTTTGACACTTCATACGGACCTTTATCAAATCAATATGATGAAAACTTATTGGGAGACGGGTCGAGCGGATCTTCACGCCGTATTTGAGTGTTATTTCCGTAATATGCCTTTTGATAATGGCTATGTCATCTTTGCTGGTCTAGAACGACTTGTAAAATATTTGGAAGATTTGACGTTTAGTGAAAGTGACTTGGCATATTTAAGTGAAGTGGAACATTACCCGGCAGATTTTATCGATTATTTGCGAGATTTCAAATTTGCTTGTACCGTTCGTTCAGCGGTAGAAGGTGAATTGGTCTTTAATAATGAACCGATCATCCAGGTGGAAGGACCACTGCTGCAATGCCAATTGGTCGAAACGACACTGTTAAATATCGTAAACTTCCAAACCTTGATTGCAACCAAAGCGGCGCGCATCAAATCCGTTATTGGAGATGATCCCTTATTAGAATTTGGGACACGTCGTGCACAGGAATTAGATGCTGCTATATGGGGAACACGAGCGGCTTATATTGGTGGTGCTGATGCAACAAGCAATGTGCGTGCGGGAAAAATTTTTGGTATTCCAGATAGCGGCACGCATGCGCATTCATTGATCCAGTCTTACGGCAACGATTACGAAGGATTTAAAGCTTACGCAGAAACACATCGGGATTGTGTCTTTTTAGTTGATACGTACGATACGATCCGATCAGGCGTGCCAAGTGCCATCCGAGTTGCACGAGAAATGGGCGATAAAATCAACTTTTTAGGTGTACGTATCGATAGCGGTGACATGGCCTATATTTCGAAACGTGTCCGCCAACAATTAGATGAAGCAGGATTTCCAGATGCGAAAATCTATGCATCGAATGATTTAGATGAAAGCACCATTCTCAACTTAAAAATGCAGCATGCGAAGATCGATGTATGGGGTGTCGGAACGAAGCTGATCACAGCTTACGATCAACCGGCTCTTGGTGCTGTCTTCAAATTAGTTTCGATTGAGAACAAAGAGGGAGAGATGATGGACACCATCAAACTTTCCAGCAATGCAGAAAAAGTCACGACGCCGGGGAAAAAGCAAGTGTGGCGGATCACGCGTAAATCTGATGGCAAATCAGAAGGGGATTATGTGACTTTGTGGGATGAAGACCCGAGAGAAGAAAAGGAAATCTACATGTTCCATCCCGTCTACCCTTATATCAATAAAACAGTTAAAAACTTTGAAGCGCGTCCAGTCTTAAAAGACATTTTCGTAAAAGGAACGCGCGTCTATGAACTGCCTGATTTAGAAATTGTGAAGCAAACGGCTAAAGATAGTTTGGATTCCTTATGGGAAGAGTATAAACGTGACCTTAATCCACAAAAATATCCAGTCGATCTTTCAACTGAGTGCTGGAACCATAAAAACAAAATTATGGACCAAGTGCGTAAATCTATGGTAAAAACGGAAGAAGAAGATTAAAGGAGTGGAGTCGTCATGACGTTGCAAGAAGAGATCATTAAGGAATTAGGAACAAAACCATCGATTGATCCTCAAGAAGAAATTCGGAGAAGTATTGAATTTTTAAAAGCGTATTTGAAAAAGCACCCATTTTTGAAATCTTTTGTATTGGGAATCAGCGGTGGTCAAGATTCTTCATTGGCAGGTCGTTTGGCACAACTTGCAATGGAAGAAATGCGTGAAGAAACTGGGGATCAGGCCTACAAATTCTTTGCTGTTCGCTTGCCTTATGGCGCGCAAGCAGACGAAGCAGATGCAAAGAGAGCCTTAGTGTTTATAAAACCAGATGTAGGCTTGAGCGTGAATATCAAAGGAGCGGTAGATGCTGAAGTGGCGGCTTTAGAAGAAGCAGGAGTCGCTATCAGTGACTTCAATAAAGGAAACATCAAAGCACGTCAACGAATGATTACTCAGTATGCGATCGCAGGAGACAATCAAGGTGCCGTAATCGGAACAGATCATGCAGCGGAAAATATCACAGGTTTCTTCACGAAATTTGGCGATGGCGGTGCAGACATCTTGCCGTTGTTCCGTTTGAACAAGCGCCAAGGAAAAATGCTGCTGAAGGAATTGGGCGCAGATGAATCCTTGTACTTGAAGGTTCCAACAGCCGATCTAGAAGATGGCAAACCATTGATTGCGGATGAAGTCGCACTTGGAGTCACTTATGATGACATTGACGACTATTTGGAAGGTCGAGAAATTGAAGCGAGTGCCCAAACAACGATCGAAAATTGGTGGAACAAAACGCAGCATAAACGTCATTTACCAATTACGGTCTTTGATGATTTCTGGAAATAATCGAAGGAATGATGCAGCCTAGTGGAGAACGTTCTTCACTAGGCTTTTTTTTGTTCCCCTCATTAAAAAATTTTTCTATGAATTTAGTTTAAGGAAGTTGTCGGCATTCTTTACTTTGTTCCGTTTTCTCGCTAAACTATTTAAGGTATTGGTCGATTTTTATGAATCGCCGCTAATTGTTTTTTGAGAAGAAAAGGGTGCCGCAGAATGGCAGGCATTCTAACTAATTAGATAAAGCAAGGGATGAGATCTCGGAGAACTTTTAAGAAGTAGAGAGAACATCTTTACGAATGTATGAACGGGAGAGAGATATGCAAAAACTTCGAAAGCTTCCTTGGCGTCCAATTCTAGTCGGAATCGGTATCGTCGGGTTAATTATTGTTTCCAATCTTTTTTTTCAATTGACGCAAAATGATTTTTCTTTTGACTTGGCATTTAAATTCGCTTTTTCTTGGCACACGGAGAAATTCTTTTTAGGATGTTTTGTGCTGCTGGTTTTTTATGGCTGGATCAGCAGTTTGCTGGGTTCATTAAAAATGGGGAGTCTTTTTTATGCTCTGACCGTGATCGGTGTGGGAAGCGCCAATTTTTTAAAAATGAAGTATCGGATGGAACCAATCTATCCCGATGATCTGAAAATGATTACTGAATTTGGAATGATTCGCGACATCGTTGGAATACCGGTGTTTATTCTCTTTTTACTACTTCTGGTGATTGGGTTGCTGCTAATCGTCTTTAGTGTAAAGAAGAGTTTGAAACTAAAGAAAAAGCAGCAATGGATTCGCTTGAGCATTTTTGTTTTGACGAGTGGTCTCTTGATTTATGCAGGCGGCTTTAATCAGCAGGGAAATATCTTGCGAGAAGCCTATAATAAGACGGCGTTGTGGATTCCATACAGTCAGAAAATGAATTATTACAACACAGGATTTATGGGTGGCTTTCTGTACAATTTGCCTGTCGATGCGATGGAGGAGCCCGCAAACTATTCTGCTGCTGCAGTCAAAAAAATCACGGAGGAGTATCAGCCGAAAAAGGAGAATGCATCCGAAGAAAGACCGAATATCGTGTATGTGATGAGTGAAAGCTTCTCCGATCCAAGCCGATTGAAAGGGTTAGAGATCTATGGCGGTGATCCATTGCAGGCGTATCGTGAGGTGGCAGACACGACCTACAGCGGACAAATGCTCTCGCAAAATTACGGCGGCGGTACTGCGAATATCGAATTTGAAGCATTGACTGGATTTTCAATGGAGCTCTTCAATGCACAGATGACGACACCTTATACGATGCTGGTGCCAGAATTCAAGTCATTTCCTTCATTAGTAGGGACATTAAAAGAGCGGGGCTATGAAACAACCGCGATCCATCCGTACAATACATCCATGTACAAAAGAAAAGACGTTTATAAAACATTCGGCTTCGATCAATTTCTCGACGAAAGCACGATGACGCATAAAGACAAAATCGAAAACAATCCCTATATTTCCGATAAGGCAGCGTATCAGGAAGTCTTCGATCAATTAGAAAAAAAGAATCAACCGCAATTCTTACACTTGGTGACGATGCAGACGCATATGCCGTATGAAAATAAATACGACGAACTGCCTTATCTTGTCAAAGGAGAAGACAGTATGGCTGTAAGAAGTTATTTGCAAGATGTCGCATACAGCAGTGAAGCATTGAATGATTTTCTGACTAAGCTGGACAAATTGCCTGAACGGACATTGGTCGTCTTCTGGGGCGATCATTTGCCAGGGATTTATTCGGAGGAGATTCAAGAGAAGAATCAAGGACACCCATTACATGAGACTGAATTTCTCATGTACGACAACCGGCATCAGTTGAACAACGAGCGGGTGACAACAAGTCCATTTTATTTTGCGGCAGATCTTTTTCAACAAGGGCGACTGCAAATGACTGGCTTTCAGCAGTTATTAGTAGAACTGCAAAACGAGCTGCCAGCATTTGAAAAAGGAATGTACTATCAAAGTGGACAGTGGTTTAAAGAAGCTCGATTGAACAAGAAGCAAGAAAAATTATATCAGGATTATCAAATGATCCAATATGACATCACATCCGGAAATCAATACTGCTTAAAAGAAGCATTCTTTGAATAAACCAAAGGGAGTAAACTATGGGATTTAAAAAGAAAGACAATCAGAGTTATTACAATCCGGTTCGCCGTGCGATCTTAACGCATGGAATGATCGAACCAGGAGATCGAGTGGCGATCGGTATGAGTGGCGGAAAAGATAGCACGACGTTGCTTTATTTGTTGGATCGGATTCGCCGACAAAGAAGGTTGGGGTTTGATTTTGAGCTGGTACCGATCGCGCTTGATATGGGATTTGAAGGGTGTGACATTACGCCGATGCAGGCTTTCGTTGAACAGTTGGGGTATCCATTAGAAATTGTTCCGACAAACATTGCCAAAGTTGTTTTTGATATTCGGGAAGAAAAATCCCCCTGCTCCTTATGCGCAAAACTACGCCGAGGAATCTTATACAATCGAGCCCATGAATTGGGGTGTCAAAAAGTCGCGTTGGGGCATCATGTAGATGACGCGATCGAGACCTACTTCATGAACTTTTTGTTTCACGGAAGGATGAATAGTTTTGAGCCAAAAAGCTATCTATCGAAAACAAACGTAACGTTAATCCGTCCGATGATCTATTTGGAAGAAAAACAAATCATCCGCCTTGTGAAACGCGAAGAGCTGCCGGTTGTTTTTAATCCTTGTCCTGTGGATAAAAAAACAAAACGGGAAGAGATAAAGAACTTAGTGACCAACATGGCGAATCACTACCCAGATATTCGAGAAAAGTTTATAATGGGCATGGAACAAGGAACAGCTGAAGATTTTTGGAATAAAAGTCTCTAGTGGAAGCTCTTACAATCGATTATTTTAAAAGTAGTGATTGTATTCCCGCCTTTTCTCATGCTATAATTCGTTTTGTATTCATGAGGGAGTAACTAGCAGCGCAAGCTGTGGCAACGCCACCAGCAAGAAAAAGATATTTTTCTGGTGTTGTCTTAAATAGTGAGACTTATGTATGTGTCTTTCGCATACACAAGTCTATTTTTTTTACTTCCAAAAGGAACACTAATTTAAGGAGGAAAAAAATGTCCGAGGAGAAAAAACAACAACTGATAAATCCTTTTTATTCAGAAGAAAAAGAACAGGTTTTAGCAGAAGTTCAAACGACTGAAGAAGGGCTGACAACTGCGGAAGCAGAAAAACGCCTAAATGAGTATGGTTTGAATGAATTAGAAGAGGGCGAAAAGAAAAGTATGCTTGCTCGCTTCTTAGAACAATTTAAAGATTTGATGATTATCGTCCTATTGTTTGCGGCAGTCATCTCTGCGGTCGTTTCTCATGAAGTAGTGGATTCGATTATTATTTTAGCCGTTGTGATCATCAATGCGGTGATGGGGGTTGTACAAGAATCGAAGGCTGAACAAGCCATTGAGGCCTTGCGTGAAATGTCTACACCAAATGCCAATGTTTTACGTGATGGTCATATCCTTTCTGTGAAATCTACCGATCTTGTTCCCGGCGATATCGTAATGCTGGAGGCCGGTGATGTGGTCCCTGCGGACTTACGTTTGATCGAAGTCGCTTCATTAAAGATTGAAGAAGCTGCTTTAACAGGAGAGTCTGTTCCGGTAGAAAAAGAATTGATCGTTATTGATGCTGGCGAAGTGGGCATCGGTGATCGTGTGAATATGGCGTATTCAAATAGTAACGTCACTTATGGCCGCGGAAAAGGCGTGGTCGTGAATACTGGAATGAATACCGAAGTTGGTAAGATTGCTGGAATGTTAGCACAAGCAGATGAAACAGAGACACCATTGAAAAACAACTTGAACCAATTGGGTAAATTCTTGACACTTGCTATTATTATTATTGCTGTCGTGATGTTTTTCGTAGGAACTGTCTTTAACGATACCTCGTGGGTCGATATGCTCTTGACCTCGATATCTTTAGCGGTTGCGGCTATTCCTGAAGGCTTGCCAGCGATCGTTACGATCATTCTTGCTTTAGGGACCCAAGTGATGGCTAAACGAAATTCTGTGATTCGTAAATTGCCTGCAGTGGAAACTTTAGGTTCAACAGATATTATTGCTTCTGACAAAACAGGGACTTTGACGTTAAATCAGATGACGGTTGAAAAGCTTTACGTCGACAACCATCAATACGATGCGAATGGCGAAGTACCTAGCGATAGTATGGCGATGAAAGTCATGAACTATGCGAACGATACAAAAATCGCGCAAGACGGCAGTTTGATCGGCGATCCAACAGAAACAGCGCTTGTGCAATTTGGATTGAATAATCACTTTGATGTACGTGAAAAAGTTGCTGCAGAACCTCGCGTGGGTGAGCTGCCTTTCGACTCAGATCGTAAGCTGATGAGCACACTGCATGAAGAGCAAGATGGAAAAATCTTAGTAGCTGTCAAAGGCGCTCCAGATGTCTTGCTTGATCGGACGACACATATTTTGTTGAACGATCAAGTGGTTCCTATGACAGAGAAAGAAAAACAAGATATTTTAGCGAATAATAAAGACATGGCGCAGCAAGCGCTGCGTGTATTGGGCATGGCTTACAAATATGTAGACTACGTTCCAGCAGAATTAGAAACGGAAGTCGTTGAAAACGAATTGGTCTTTGCTGGATTAGTCGGCATGATCGATCCAGAACGTGCCGAAGCGGCCGAAGCAGTACGTGTGGCTAAAGAAGCGGGCGTTCGTCCAATTATGATCACTGGTGACCACAAAGATACCGCAGAAGCGATTGCTGCTCGTTTGGGGATCATCGAAAAGGGCGATGATGCGTCTGTTTTAACCGGTGCGCAATTAAATGAACTTTCAGATGAAGAGTTTGCTCAGAAGGTAGAGCATTATTCAGTCTATGCCCGTGTGTCTCCAGAGCATAAAGTTCGGATCGTCAAAGCGTGGCAAAAAGAAGGAAAAGTAGTTGCCATGACAGGGGATGGCGTCAATGATGCGCCTGCCTTGAAGCAAGCGGATATCGGTATTGGTATGGGGATCACAGGGACAGAGGTTTCCAAAGGAGCTTCTGATATGGTTCTTGCGGATGACAACTTCGCGACGATCGTCGTTGCTGTGGAAGAAGGACGTAAAGTCTTCTCCAATATCCAAAAAGCGGTTCAATATTTATTGGCTGCGAACTTAGGAGAAGTATTGACGTTATTCATCGCTACTTTGCTTGCTTGGGATACCTTGCTGCCAATCCACTTATTATGGATCAACTTAGTAACAGATACTTTTCCTGCGATCGCTTTAGGAATGGAGCCTGCGGAAAAAGACTTGATGCAGCATAAACCACGGGGACGCAGTTCAAATCTGTTTTCTGGCGGCGTCTTCTCAAGTATTATTTATCAAGGAATCTTAGAAGCGAGTACCGTGTTGTTTGTCTATTGGTCAGCGATTCAATGGCCGGTTCATTCAAATTATGGAGAGATTCATTCGGACGCCTTGACGATGGCTTTTGCAACGTTAGGCTTAATGCAGCTATTCCACGCATTCAACGTGAAATCTGTGCATCAATCCTTGTTCAAAGTTGGTGCCTTCCGCAACAAGAGCTTTAACTGGGCAATCTTATTATCCTTTGTACTAATGATGGTCATCATCGTTGTGCCAGGGCTGAACGATGTCTTCCGGGTAGCCCATCTTGACTTGTATCAATGGGGAATCGTGATCGGTGCTTCCTTTGCGATTATTCCAATCGTTGAGATCGTGAAATTCTTCCAACGCAAAACGTTAAAAGAAAAATAAACCAAAAAACTTCGCATGGCGATCCTTATCCGATCTCCTGCGAAGTTTTTTTATTTAATCAGTGCATACATGTGCATGTCTTTTACTTCACCGTTTTTCACCGCGTTTTTCCGCAATGTTCCCTCGAATTGAAACCCGCATTTTTCCAGCAATCGACAAGAGGCTTTGTTGGTGGAAAAGGGTTCTGCAAAAATCCTCAGGATATCGGTTTCTTTGAAAATATACGCCGTAACAGCTGTCACGGCTCGCGTAGCAAAGCCCTTGCCCCAATCATTTTCGGAAAGATAATACCCAATTTCAGCCGTACGCCGATGGATATTTTCCGAGCGAAAAACACCGATACTGCCAATCACTCTATCCCCATCAACAATGGCGAAAGCAAATGTGCTCGACGAATCAGCACGCAGCATAGATTCAATGAACGCTTGGGCATCTTTTTTAGTGTATGGAAAAGGCAGACCGTCTCGCAAGTTGTCATGAATGTTTTTATTAGACAAAACTTTTGCCAGCTCTTCGGCATCGTCTCTATGCCATTTTCGGATGATCGTATCCATAGAAAATCCTCCATTCGAAACAATTTCTTTAACCATAGCATCTCTTCCCATAGAAATGAAGCGGCTTTTAAGTTTTTCTGAACAGCTTTGCATAATGGCGAAAAATCGGTAAAATGAAGGTATCCAAAAAAGAAAGTGGGAATAAAGGAATGCGACCGAATACAGGATACTATGCAAGAGAGATCAATGAGATTGTTCAAAATACTGAAAAGATGGGTGAACGGTTACACCCAAGCTATGAAGAAATCCGTACTGCTTTAGATGAAAAGACGATCACTGAATTTGATCAAGAACACCTGTCAGAGATCCACGAGCTGTTCAAAGAGGGGACACAGTTCTACGAATTAAATTTAGAAAAAATCAGCATGTTGAAACCACCCGCAAAGGTGATCGGCAATCATAAGAAATTTGAACGCGCATTTATTCAATATGTCGAAGGCTGCCAAGAAATGACAGACAGCTTATTGCCGGAAGTAAATGAGGAAGCCTTCAATGCAGCAGAAAAAAAACAAGATGAAGCAACGGATAAAATTTATAAAACAATCCAAAAAATTACGAACCTGTTATTGAAATAGCGAACAATCCGAAAACATAAGAGAACAAAAGTTTTCTAATTTTATTATAACGTTATTTTAAATACAGATGGGGAAGATTCGGGTATTATTAATTCATAACCAATAACAACCTTTTCTTTTTCATTGCATTTAGGTAATACTCCTTTAGCACCGATTTGCCGATCGGTGCTTTTTTTTTGTCCTTTTTTAGTGTTGGTCAATCCAAATTTTTTATAATAAAAACCGACTGACGTTTAAGTGCACACTTAAGGTCAGCCGGATTGTTTAATTTTCGATATTTCTTACATAATTCTCGAAATAATCATTCAGATCGTTTTTAATTTTTTGATAGTCTTCTTCACTGTAGTCCTTCTCATCAAGACGTCCTTTAAAATTTGGCAAGTCCAAATCCTTTTTAAGTCGTTCGATGACTTCTTCTTTATTCATCAGCAATTCCCTCCACACTAACTGACACTGTCTATGAAATCAAAACACGTGAAACTCGTTTGAACTGAGCTAGGCTTCGAAATAGACACAAACCGCTTCTGGCGCATAGACGTCTTTTTGGATCATTGTCAATAGGCCGCTTTCGGCATCCCGGCGATAAAGCGTCAGGTTGTCGCTGTTCTGATTCGCTGCAACGACATACGCGTTGTCAGGACTTAACGCGAAATCTCGTGGGAAATCGCCTTCTGTTGAGATGCTTTGTACGTTTTCGATATGTTGCCCATTTTCAGTGATCACGAAAACGGCAATTGAATTATGACCGCGATTCGATGCGTACAAATAGCGCCCATCGTTAGAAATGCGAATCGCAGCACCGCCGTTTTCACCGTCAAAATCTGCGGGCAAAGTGGAAACTTTTTGTTTTTGAGTGAAGCTGCCATCTGTCTGATCGTAGCTGAGGACGCTGACGGAACTGTCCAATTCACCAAATAAGTAGGCAGTTGTTTCATTCGGATGAAAAACTAAGTGACGAGGACCCGTCCCAGGTTCAGCGACATAGACCGCTACTTCTTCAACGGCACCGTTGTCAGCAACATCATAGGTGTAGACACGGTCAGTACCAAGGTCACATACGACTAAGCGTTGATCTGGCGCTAGGTCGGTATAATGAGTATGTGCATGGTCTTGATTTTTGTGAGGCCCTGTTGGTTCTTTATGTGCAAGGGATGCAGCCGCTTCAAGCGAGCCGTCTGACTGGATCTTGTACGTGTTCAGTTCCCCTTTATGATAATTTGCTCCGTAAACCAATTGACGCGCTTCATCAACAGCCACATAACATGGCGGAGCGCCTTCTTCTGTCACCGCATTCAAAAAATTGATTTGAGGGTCGTAGCTAGACACTCCGCCTTTTTCCTCACGGCTCGTAACGGCGTAAAGAAATTCTTCTTTACTTTTAGTAAGGTATGTTGGGCTTATTTCCGCTGTTACTAATTCTAGATTAGTTAACGTTTCAGTGTCGGTATTCAGATCGATTTGATAGATTCCTTGACTGATGCGTCGGGTGTAAGTGCCTAAAAGTATTTTTTGGATCATGAGAAAACCTCCTTCAGTGTACATCCATTTTAGCAAGTTTATTGTCACTTGGATAGCGCTAACTTTATGATATAATTGAAAAATAAACAAGAAAAGAGCGTGACGTATGACAGTAACTGAAATCACTCAAATTGGAAAAAATGCAGTTAATGATGAAAATATCTTGATTCTTTTCGGACAGACGATTACACCAGATTTAATGGATGTTTCGATCGTTCAGAAGAAAATCAGTGAGACACCCATTGATTTGAAAGAAGGCGGACAACTTATTTTTGGCGAGCAAAGCTACAAAATAAATGGTGTTGGACCGTTAGCCAATGAAAATCTTAATGAGATCGGACATGCGACTGTCTTTTTTCAAGAAGAGGTTGGCATGATCCCAAATGGGATTTATGTTACCCCAGAAAAACTTCCAGATTTGGAAGTAGGGATGAAAATTACATTTCAATAGGAGCGTGAGTGCGTGGATAAAAAGAAATTGACGCAAAAAACGTCTTGGTTTTGGAAATGGTTTTTGAACAGCCAAGTCGTAGTAGCATTGATCATCGTATTGTTGCTGCTGTTGATCACGTTGGTTTTTACAAAAGTATCGTATATTTTTGAGCCTGTCGGACAGTTTTTTGCCATCGTGGGTCTACCTATCGTGATCGCCGGAATTCTCTACTATTTGATGAATCCAGTAGTCAACTTTCTAGAGAAAAAGGGTGTTAAGCGAAGTATTGCGATTATTTTACTCTTTGTAGTTGTTGTGGCATTGATCATCTGGGGAATCGTCGTGATCATTCCGCAAATTCGTGAGCAGCTTAGTTCGATGCTGAAAAGCTTGCCGGGGTATTTCGATACGATCAGTGATAAGGCAAGTGAGATTTTTAAAGATCCATCCTTTGAACCCTTTCAACAGCATATCGACAATAGTTTGCAAAAATTACTAGAGTCGTTAACAGAAACAGCACAAAATATTTCTCGTGTGACGTTGCAGGGATTGGGAAGCGTCGTTTCAACCTTAGCGACTGTCGTGATCGCTTTGATCACAGCACCGATCATCTTGTTTTTCCTATTAAAAGACGGTGACCAGTTAGCACCGTATGTCCTTAAATTGTTGCCGACTAAAATGCGCAAACCGTCATTACGCGTGATGACTGAGATGAATTCACAACTGGCTTCATATATTCGCGGACAGTTGACTGTCGCTTTTGCGGTGGCAGTGATGTTTATTATCGGCTTCTCGCTAGTGGGGATGAACTACGCGATCACCTTAGGAATTCTAGCAGGTGTGTTGAATTTGATCCCCTATTTAGGATCGTTCTTAGCCATGGTCCCGGTAGTTTTCATTGCCTTAGTAACCGGCCCGATCATGCTGGTAAAAGTCATTATTGTCTTTACGATCGAACAGACAATCGAAGGACGGATCGTATCACCATTGGTGCTGGGGAATCAATTAGAGATTCATCCTGTTACGATCATGTTCGTATTGCTGACAGCCGGAAAGATTTTCGGTATTGCGGGCGTCATTTTAGGGATTCCTTTTTACGCCGTCGCAAAAGTTATTGCGATCCATGTATTTGAATGGTACAAAGGTGTCTCAAACCTTTATGAAGAAGATGATACAACAAAAACACCTGTCGATGACTGATCGACAGGTGTTTTTACGTAAAGTATCGATTAAAACTGCGCAGCCAATGATTTGGCTTTTTCTTTTGCCGTATTCATGATCTCAGGTGCTTTTGATGGATCATAATCCGCACCTTCAATGTAAATGGAATCAAAATCAGTGATACCAATAAAATTCATCATTCCCTTAACGTATTGCGCTGAGAAATCTTGACCATTATATGTACCGCCACTTGATTGTATATGAACAGCTTTCTTATCAGTTATCAAACCGGTAGGACCTTCTGCAGTATACTTGAAGGTTTTACCTGCCACGTTGATCGTATCAAACCATGCTTTTAATCGTGTAGGAATATTTAAATTCCACAAAGCGTTGGCGATAACGATTTTTTCACTAGCTAAAAATTGATCAGTAAATTCATTAAAGACACGAACTTTTTCTTGTTGAACATTACTTAATTCTGTAAAATCAGTTCCCTTTTGAAGCGATTTCCAAGCGGATAATAAGTCGCCGTCAATTTCTGGGATATCTGTATAATACAAATCTAACATGGTGAAAACATCTTCTGGATGACTTGCTTGATGTGCCTCGATGAAAGTTTCCAAAACACTTACAGTTTGAGAGTCTTCTGCGGACAACGGGTGAGCATTCACTACTAAAACATTTGCCAAAACTAACACTCCTTAAATTTAATTACAAACGAATCGTACACAATATATCGACAGCAGACAATTTTTCTGCTCGAAACGTTCAATAAAGACTTATTTATTAGCTTGCTACATAACGACGATAGGCAGATGTTCCGCCGATCACGTTTGCGACTTGGAATCCTTTGTTTCGTAAAAATTGCGCCATCGTTTTTGAACGGCCTCCGAATTCGGTAAAGAGGTAATACGTTTTACCTTTATCAAGCTGGCTTAAACGATTGGGCAACTGAGTCAATGGAATACGAGTGACCTTTGAATTTTCAAGTAAATCAAAGGAATCTACAAAATCAGGATCTCTCAAATCTAAAACATCTAAGGGTTCCTTTTCAGCAAGGGCCATAAATTCTTTTGTTGTTACTGAGTTATACATCTTTCTTCGACAACCTTTTCTTTCTTAATATTGATTCCAACTTTAATCTATTTGTTGTCTGATTACAAGTGTTATTGCGGACTTTTTACTCCTTTTTCAGGAAAAATGAAGAAATCAATCAAAATATTTTCATATCCAGAAATTGTTGATAAAAATTTGGGATTTATTCAAAAAAATGAGGGATTTGAAAAGAATTGGACATTTTTGGTCAAATAAAAAAAGAGTCGTCGATTCAAAACAGATATCGCTTGCGTGAATCAGAGTGCATCGTTAAAATAGGAATGACGGAGGGAAGAAAACAATGGGAAATTTTCAATTAGGGAAACTTAATTTAAAAACGATCGCTATTCGTGTACGAGATCGTGATGCCATGATCCATTTTTATCGAGATATTATTGGGCTGCATCTATTGCGTGAAGAAAACGAATTGGCGATTCTTGGATACAAAGATCCAGCAAGTGAACTGTTATGGTTAGAAGAGAGTCCTCGGGCAAATGAACACCGTGGGGAAATTAAAAAAATGCAGCGGGTGTCACTCGTGGTACCAAATATCGAAGAATTGGCGAACGTCTACTATCGAGCAGAAAAAGAGGAATATCCGATTAAATCTGCTTTACAGGCGGATGAAGAAAAAGGGCTGCTGTTTGAAGACCCTGAAGGAAATGAAATTGAGATTTTCTATGCGCCAAGTAAGGAACGTTCGACATCAGAGCCCATTCAACTAGATTTTAAAAAGCTGCTGAAAAAGGCAACGAAGCGTGAAAAAATTCATGAGGCGTATTTTGACAAAATCCATTTGAATGTCAGCGACCTGAACAAGCAACAAGCTTTTTTAAAAAATATTCTAGGTCTGACTGTATACGATGAGAGCGAAGAAGAATTGCTGTTGAATCGTGGGGAATTTAACGTGGGGCTGACAAATGCGACAGGCGGGACGATCGATCTGCCGACGGATAAAGTCCTTGGCCTTGATTTTCTACAATTCAAAGTTTCAAAAGAGAACTTATTAGAACTTATTCATCATTTAACGGAAGAACAATTAGAATTTTTCATCGACAAAAAAGAGTCCTTGATCACGATCTATGATGCAGCCGGCATCGAGTGGTGGTTCGTATTAAAATAGATATACATAACCGCGAGTACTCGCGGTTTTTTTGTTGTCTTCGATCTCACTCAAACCAGGAATAGCCATTTCTTTTAATTCAACGCGGAGGTGCTGAATGTAGAAACACATTCAAAAGTGCGTGTGTTTTGTTTTATGCTATACTTTTTAGAGAATATTTAAAAGGAGGGTTGCCAATGTATCCTGAGACACGTCATTTAATAGAAGAAAAAAGGCAAGCGAGTGTTTTTCCTGGAGCTGTTTTTCAGTTTATCGAAAACGAGCTTGAGGAGTGTCACACACTCGGATCTGCACAGATTGAACCAACGGTGATTCCAATGCAGGAAGAGTTCCTTTTTGATGTGGCTTCGCTGACAAAAGTCGTTTGTACGACCACGGTCATGCTTAGACTGAAAGAAGCAGGCAAAATTTCTTGGGATCAGCCCCTTCATGAGCTGATGCCAGAGTTTCAAAATGAGACGATCACATTGAGACACTTGCTCACCCATACATCAGACATCCAAACGTACATTCCAAACCGGGATCAGTTAAACGCTGAGGAACTGCGTGCGGCCTATCTGACGTTGCAGCCGGGAGACCGACTTGGAAAAGCGGTGAAGTATACCGATGCAGGAACGATTTTGCTGGGGTTCTTGATCGAAGCTCTCTATCAAAAAAATGCGATCGAAGTGTTCAAGAAAGAAATTCTACGCCCTTTGAATATGTCGGACAGCTTGTTTTTACCACAGCCGCCGTACAATACGATTGTCCCTACACAAAAATTGTCAGACGGGCGTATTTTAAAAGGATCAACCCACGACCCAAAGGCACGTGTTTTGGCAGAACATGCTGGAAACGCAGGGCTATTTACAAATCTGAAAGATTTAAGCAAATTTGCAAAAATGTATTTGAATCTTGGGCGTGTTAGCGATATGATTTATTTGCATGACAAGACAATCCAAGAACTGCTTCATGATCAGACGCCAACAGGAAACGGGGGGCGTTCCATCGGGTGGGACTTGAAACAGGGTTCGTTGGATCAGACGCCTTTGCTTTTTCATACCGGCTACACCGGAACCTTTCTATTATTGGACGTCACAAAACGATCCGCGTTTCTCTTTCTGTCAAATCGTGTTCATACAGAAGATCATCGCGCCAGCTATGTTGCCCATCGTGATGAGATAATCACCTGTTATTTAAATGAACGAACAAGAGTGTATCAAAAATAAAGCTATAAAAAGGAGCAACTATCATGGAACCACTATTTTTAAAACCAGTTTTTCAAGAAAAAATTTGGGGAGGCGACCAATTACATACGGTCTTTGGGTTTGATATCCCTAACGACAAAATCGGGGAAGACTGGGCGATCAGCGGACATCCGCACGGCGTTAGTGTCGTAGAAAATGGCCCCTATAAAGGATGGAAGGTCAGTGACCTTTGGAGCGAACACCGCGAATTGTTTGGCAACGCAGAAGGCGATGTCTTTCCGCTACTTACAAAAATTTTAGATGCTGAAGATGACTTATCTGTTCAAGTGCATCCTGATGATAGCTACGGGTTGAAGCACGAGGGTGAATTAGGAAAAACAGAATGCTGGTACATTATCAATGCGAAACCAGGCTCAGAAATCGTTTATGGACATAATGCGAAAACCCGTGAAGAACTTGCAGAAATGATCAAAGAAGAACGTTGGGACGATCTTTTGCGCCGCGTACCAGTGAAACAAGGGGATTTCTTCTACGTACCAAGCGGAACGATCCATGCAATCGGAAAAGGCATCATGATTTTAGAAACACAGCAAAGTTCAGATACAACTTACCGTGTCTATGATTATGATCGTAAGGATGATCAAGGAAAGACTCGTGAATTGCACATCCAGCAATCCATCGACGTAACCACAGTCCCTGCGATCAGTCCAGAATTAGAAATCACTGAAAGCAAAAAGGGACGCTCTTCTGTCATCACGTATTTAAAAACAGAGTTCTTCAATGTCTATGAATGGGATGTTGTTGGTGAGCTGTCACTTAAAAAAGAAGGCGACTACACGTTGGTCACAGTTATTGAAGGATATGGCAATCTGATCGCAGAGGGTCAAAGCTACGAAATGAAGCCTGGCACAAGCTGCATTTTACCAGCACAAATGACTGAGTGGAAAGTAGAAGGCGAAATGAAGATCATTGCATCTACGCCTGGAACAAAATAAATAAATCAGCAAAAAAAGACCATCCGCTTCATGAGCGGGTGGTCTTCTTTGACGTTATGGCAATTCCGGCAGTTCTACCTCTTCGCCATATTTATTTTTAAGTGCGGTATGAAGCAGACGTACCGCCAATGTTTTATTTCGAGCTAAGATGGGGCCATGGAAGTAAGAGCCATAAACATTTTTATAGATGACGCCTTCACCTTGGTCTTCGCCGTTGTTGCCGTTGCCTTTAACGATCGTACCAAGAGGGCGTTCTCCTTCGCCTAAAAATGTTCGACCATTGTGGTTTTCAAAGCCATAGTAGGTTTCCCCAAATTCTTCATTATGGATCTCAATGTCCCCGATGAATCGATGGTTATCTTGACTTAGCGTGTAATGGTCCAGCGCACCGATACCATCGATTTTTTCGCCATTTGCACCGATATAGTAATGGCCTAACAATTGGTAGCCGCCACAAATAGATAGAATGACACCATCGTTTTCGATATATTTAGTCAAGTCTTCCTTTTTATCTTGGATATCTTTTGAGACGATCACTTGCTCATAATCCTGTCCGCCGCCAATAAAAACGAAATCGTATTTATCGGGATCAAACGCTTGATAAATACTGACGATCTCTGAATGGATCTCAATACCCATCTGTTTGGCGTAATAGTTCAGCGTCAGGAGATTGCCGTTATCCCCATAAGTGTTTAACAAATTTCCGTATAAATGTGCTAAGTTCAATTCGTAGTTAGCCACGATCCATACCTCCATCAATGTAGCCTCTTTGAGCTAATTCTTTCCGTAACTGTAAAACGGCTGTGTAAGTCGCAAGGATATACACATGCTCCGTCGGCAATAGTTTGATCTTTTCAATGACATCCGTCAAGCTATCTGTCTCGGTTAGCTTCTCATCAGAAATCCCTGCTACACGTAAACGCAGCGCCATATCTTCGTGGCGGTCGCCGCCAGCGATGACTGCCGGAATGTCCATTTCAGCAAAAGCCTCGTGGTTGCCGTCCCAGATCCAACTAATGTCGATACCATCTGCATAGTTTGCATTCAATAATGAAACTAGGGAGAAGGGGTAGGGTGCTAGTCCGATCATGTCGATGACTTGGTTCAAGCCGACCGGATTCTTCACTAAGACCAAGGTGCATTTTTTCCCCTCGATCTCAAATTCTTCTTGCCGTCCAAAGACCTTTTCATCGTAGCCTAAGCCACGTTTGATTTTCTCTTTGGAGACGCCATAATATTCTGCTACAGCGGTCGCTGCGAGAGCATTGTACACATTGTACATGCCACCAACTTCAATCTTGTAATCCTGACCGTCGATCACAAATTCTGACGATTGGTTGTCCATTGCCTTCATCTCAGTTAATTTGTAATCCAATGCTGGACGGTGGAAGCCGCAGTTTGGACAATAATATTTTCCAAGGTTGGCATAAGTGATCATTTTGTATTTCAAGATGTGCTGACATTTTGGACAAAGGAGTCCGTCCGTATTGTAGTGCGCTTCCTGATCTTCATCGGGTAAGTGATCGAAGCCGTAATATTTTCTTGGATTCACCGTTTCCAATGAATTGAAGATAGGCGAATCCCCGTTGCATAAAATAGGTGCACTCGGTGATTTTGCAGCACCGTCTACAATAAGTTTATAGGTAGTATAAATTTCGCCGTAGCGGTCCATTTGATCGCGGAAGATATTTGTAAATAAGAATAGTTCAGGTTTGATGTATTCCGTAACCTTGCTCAAGCTGGCTTCATCAATTTCTAGAACGGCGATTTTCTTGTCGCCTTTTTTTCCTTTGGCATTTAAAAAGGTCGATACAATTCCTTGAACCATGTTGGCCCCCGTTGGATTCGTCAGCACATAATCAAACTCTTGCTTCAGAATATTAACGGTCAATGCCGTCGTCAACGTTTTCCCATTCGTTCCAGTGACTACGACCACCTTGTAATCCTTCACCAATGTATCTAAAATTTTTGGATCCATCTTTAAAGCCAATTGACCAGGATAACTTGATCCACCTTTAAAGAACGTTTTTAATACCCATTGGGCGGTCTTGCCGGCTGAAATCGCCAGATGACTTCGTAACCCCATTACACATCCTCCATGTCTGTAACAAATTTAATTCATCTTATCATATTTGAAAAAAAAGTTTAAACAGCTTTCCTTTTTCTTAATTTTTACCTATCAACTATTCATTATAAGCAACTGACGACCGTTTGTCTTTTATAAAAAGGAATCAAGCAGGCAGGACGGCTACTCATAAAAAAAGGCAGGAACGATTTTTGTTCCTAGCCAATAATAATCTTTTCTTCTGGAAATTCATAGCCTAAGTCTTGCGTTTCTTTTGGTACAAAAAGCATCAAGGTATAAAGCATACCTACACGACCGATGAACATCAAAATAGCGATCATGATTTTTCCGGTGCTTGAGAGGTCGTCGGTGATGCCTAATGACAAACCAGTTGTTCCAAAAGCAGAAGTCACTTCCACAATGATCGAGATCAGCGAGTGATCCTCTGTCGCAGTCAAAAATAAAATACTGAATAAGCACATGCCCGCTGAAAGCATAAAGACAACGACCGATTTTCGGACGTCTTCTTGCGCGATTTTACGACCAAAAATATTAATGTCGTTCTCATTTTTTAAGAAGGAATAGAGATACAATCCAATGATCGCGATCGTCGTCGTCCGTATCCCGCCCCCAACAGAACTGGGCGAACAGCCGATAAACATCAAAAGTGAGAAGATGATCAGCGTAGTATTTTGAAAAATCGTGAGATCATGAATCTGCAAACCCGCATTTCGGGTAGTCATTGAATAAAAGGACGAATTCAGCCATTGATCGAATAGGTTCATGCTTGCAAAACTGTGGTCCTTTTCTAATAACCAAATCGCGATCGTCCCGCCAATAAATAGGACAAAAAAAGCTAACAAGGCGATTTTTGAGAAAAGGCTGAAGCGAAACGGCAGTCGAGATTTGGATTTTTTATGATAGATCCAGCCATGAAAATCCATCAATACAGGAAACCCGATGCCTCCGATAAAAATCAACACCATGATAGTCACGATGAAAAAGACATCGTGTGAAAAAGGAATGATCGAATCTCCAGTGACATCAAAACCAGAGTTGGTTACTGCTGAGATGGCCTGATAGAAACCGAAAAAGATAGCCTTGGAGAACGTACGATAGTACCCCGCCAAGTAAAAATAAATGGAAAAAATTGTTCCAAAAAGAACTTCGATCACGAGCAGCATCGTAAACGTGACACGGATCAAATTTACGATCCCACTGAGCCGGGGTTGATTCATATCGGTCATAATCAATTGGCGCTGCTTCAAGGTGATGCGTCGTTTAGAAACGATAAAAAAGAAGGTCGTGATCATCATGATCCCTAAACCACCGATATGAAAAAGCACCTCTAACATCAGCACGCCGTTGTCGTTGAATACGGAATTTATATTGAATGTCGTTAGACCGGTCACCGAAATCGTTGAGATCGCCATGAAGACCATGTCGAGAAACGGCACATGCGAGCCTGGTTCACGAAAAATCGGCAAATAAAATAAGACCAAAGAAAGAATCGTCATAGCTAAATAATAGAAGACGATGATTTGGATGGAAGAAAACCGATTATTGATTTTTTGCCAGTTTTTTTTGAGAAAATTTACGCGTCGATCGAAACTCATAACTACTCCTTCACTCGTCTAGTTTAAATTTTTAATCGTAGAGATAGTATAGCATGCTTCCAATAAAAAAACTCCCGCCGATTCGGCAGGAGTAAGGAAGTGTATTAAGCATCTTGAGCGGTTGCGGCAATGTCGATTTCTCGAATAGTAACTTCTTGCGGCATGTCATAAATAAATTTGACACTTTCGGCCACATGGACGGGATTCAAAGTAATACCACCCATGCTGTCTTTCCACGCTTCATAGTCTGTCAATGCACCTTGATCCGTTACGTGTGTTAATAATTCCGTTTCAGCAGCACCAGGGGCAACTAAAGACACGCGGACATTTGACCCAGAAAGTTCTTCACGGATTGTTTCACTCAGTCCATGAACGCCAAATTTAGATGCTACATATGCGGCGTGATTGGTAAATGTTTTCTTGCCAGCAAGGGAAGACATGTTGATGACGGTTCCGTGTTTGCGTTCCTTCATTCCTGGAAGAACGATCTGCATACCATTTAATACCCCCATAACATTCGTATTCATCATCGTTTGCCATTCAGCTGGGTCTTGGGTCAAGACATTGCCTAGCAGCATGACTCCGGCATTATTGACTAATAAGTCTGTTGGACCGTAAACTTCTTCGGCTTTTTTGATACTGGCAGCAAAGGCTTTGTAGTCTGTCACGTCGACCTTTTCGATCATGACATTCTCAAAGTTTAATGGCAATACCTCGATTTTTTCTACGCGACGTCCTAACAAAAGCAACGGGTGACCTGCTTGATTAAAAAGTTTAGCGATTTCTGCACCAAAGCCTGAGCTTGCTCCTGTAATTACGATTAATGGTTTTTCCATTTAAATTGCCTTCTTTCAAATTTATGATACACTTACTTTACTACCTGGAGTTAACTCCAAGTCAAGAAGGAAGTATGAAAAAATGAAAAAATTTTTGATCGGTGACATTACGCAGATGTATGGCATCTCCCAAGATACATTGAGATATTATGACAAGGCGGGCTTGCTGCCTTTTGTGAAGAAGAATCAAGCTGGCCGAAGAGAATTTACAGAAGATGATCTCGGCTACATCGAGGTGATTGATTGTCTGAAACGTTCCGGAATCCCTGTCAAAGAAATTGCAAAATTTATGGACTGGTGCGTCGAAGGGGATCCGACATTGCCGCAACGCTATACCTTCATGATCGAGCAGGAGGAAGCTCTGGAGAAAAAAATCTCTGATTTGCAGGCACAACTTGATTTTCTACGCTGGAAAAAATGGTATTACCAGACAGCGAATGAAGCAGGAACAGAAAAAATCTTCTTTAAAGAAGGCACGCGTCAAGTCGATGATAAGTGGCATCAAAAATATTTAGAATCCTCAAAAAAACCTGAATCTGTCTAAGATTCAGGTTTTCTCATTATTAGGTTAAATCAATACACCGATTGCCAAGAAGGCGAGGATCAACAAAATAATGATAACAAGCAATTTGGTGACAAATTTGATCCATTTATCAAATCCAACATTTACCACAGAGAGGGAAACCAAGATTAATCCAGTCGGTGCAATTAATCCAATCAAGCCTTGCCCCCAATTGTAGGCATTGACGATCAATGCACGATCGATCCCTACGACATCCGCCAAAGGGGCCATGATCGGCATGGACAATACTGCTAAGCCGGAAGAGGATTGAATGAAAAATCCTAAGATGACATAAACAAAGAACATAAACCAAATGAAAATAACGTTGTTCATACCGCTGATAGCATTGCTAAAGAAGTTCATAATAGTGTCGCTGATAAAACTGTTTTCCATAACGATCCCAACAGATCTTGCCAAGCCGACAATCAATGCAACGCCCAGAAGATCCGCAGCGCCGCTGACAAAGCTGTTGACAAACTTCTTCTCTCCTAAGCCGGAAACAAAAGCTAAGATATAGGTTACCGCCAAGAAGACGACCGCAATCTCCGTAAAGTACCAGCCCAATTGTTGAACGCCGTAGATCATAACAACGAATCCTAAAGCAAAAACAATCAAAGAGAACTTTTGACGTTTCGTAAAGTCTGTGTTTTTGTCTCGTTCTTGATTGCCTAAGAATCGTGCGCGATCACTTTCTGCTTGGTCAGCCACAAGAGAAGCAGCAGGATTCAACCGAACTTTTTCAGCATAGCGAATCGTGTAAAGAATCGAGATCCCGACCGCCGTGACCCACATCAAGAGCCGTAACGGCATTCCATCAGTAAAGCTGATCCCGGCTGCGTTGGATGCAATAACGGTTGAAAAAGGATTGATCGTGGAGCTCATCGTTCCGATAGCGGTCCCCAGATAGATCGAGGCGACTGCTGTCAATGTATCGTAACCAGCCAGTAAGAAAATCGGAATCAAAATAGGGTAGAAGGCGATGGTTTCTTCAGCCAATCCAAAGGTTGTACCACCAATCGCGATCAAGGTCGTCACGATGACGATCAGCCATTTTTGTTTGCCTTTTAGTTTTTCTGATAAGCGCATCATTCCCGCATCCATCGCACCAGTCGCGTTTACGATGCCGATAACACCACCTAAGATCAAAATAAAGATCATGATGTCGACACTTTCAGTGATTCCTTGAATCTGAGCTCTCAAAAATTGTGTGATCGTGCCTGTTACGCCACGTGCAGGTTTTTTGATTTGCTCATAAGAATTAGGAATCGCGGCAGGACGATAAATGGTACCATCGCGAAATTTGCTAACATTGATTCGGATGTCGTATTTGTCGAGTGTCTTTTGCGTCGCCGGTTCCATGGTTGTCTTGTCGTGTGCGTCTGTGATGGCAAATTGGTCTTTTCCACTGTCATAACTTAACGTACTGTACTTGCCTGAAGGGATAAAAAAGGTTAATGCTTGGACCATGATTAATACAATGATAATGACTGTGTAGGCAGAAGGGAAACTACGTCGCTTCTTTTCACCTGTTTGTTCCATGAGAAAGCCCCCTAAATAAAATATAAAAAATAAATACCAATAAAAGTATAGCATTCACTTCCTATATCACTAAAAGATAAGCTATGTCCAAAGGAAAAATAATCAAGGAGGGTGTTGTTTCTGAACGGATTTGAAAATTATTACTGTAAATAATCCGCCTTTTCCGCTATAATACGATAGGAACAAAAGGGAAAGGTGACAAAGAAATGGCCCAGCTTTTTTTTAAATACGGTGCGATGAACAGTGGAAAGACAATCGAGATTTTGAAAGTCGCCCATAATTATGAAGAACAAAATAAACCGGTGGTGTTAATGACTAGCGGTCTAGACACACGAGAAGGTGTTGGAAACATCTCCAGTCGGATCGGGTTGAGCCGTCCTGCGGTACCGATTTTTTCTGAGACCAATATTTTTGATTTTATCAAAAGTCTGGATTACAAACCTTATTGTATACTGATTGATGAATCACAATTTCTTTCAAAAGAACATGTCGTACAATTGGCACAAGTCGTCGATGAATTAGACATTCCAGTGATGGCGTTCGGATTGAAAAATGATTTCCGAAATGAAATGTTTGAAGGGTCAAAGTATCTACTACTTTACGCGGATAAATTAGAGGAATTGAAGACGATTTGTTGGTTCTGTCATAAAAAAGCGACGATGAACCTGCATTATATCGATGGACGCCCTGTCTATGAAGGGGATCAAGTCCAGATCGGCGGCAATGAAGCGTACTATCCCGTTTGCCGCAAACATTATTTACATCCAGAAATTGAACATTCTGCTGAGTAACTTTTGAGTCACTTTGTCGAATACTAACGATAAAATAAATCTATTTATTAAGAAACAGGAGGAATTTAATCCATGTACGATCAACTGCAAGCCATTGAGGATCGTTATGAAGAGCTTGGGGAATTACTGAGTGACCCGGAAGTTATCAGTGATACCCAGCGTTTCATGCAACTGTCAAAAGAAGAAGCCAACACTCGCGATACAGTCGCTACGTACCGCCGTTACAAAAAAGTAGTGGAAGGTATCAGTGATGCGGAAGAATTATTAGGCGAAAATTTGGATGCAGAAATGGCTGAGATGGCCAAAGAAGAATTGTCTGATCTTAAGAATGAAAAAGAAGAATTAGAGGATGAAATCAAGATCCTTCTTTTACCAAAAGACCCGAACGACGATAAAAATATTATTATGGAGATTCGTGGAGCTGCTGGTGGTGACGAAGCGGCGTTGTTTGCGGGGGATCTATTTAATATGTATCAAAAATATGCCGAAAGCCAAGGCTGGAAGACGGAAGTCATGGAAGCTAACGTTACAGGGATCGGCGGATACAAAGAAGTGATCATGATGATCACTGGAGACAGCGTCTTCTCAAAATTAAAATACGAAAGCGGCGCACATCGTGTACAACGTGTACCTTCTACAGAGTCGCAAGGACGTATTCACACGTCGACGGCTACAGTGGTAGTCATGCCTGAAGCAGAAGAAGTAGAGATCGATATTGCGGATAAAGATATCCGAACAGATATCTATCATGCATCTGGTGCCGGTGGACAGCACGTCAATAAAACAGCTTCTGCTGTTCGTTTGACACACATTCCTACTGGGATCGTTGTTGCGATGCAGGATGAGCGCTCGCAAATCAAGAACCGTGAAAAGGCAATGAAAATCTTGCGCGCACGGGTCTATGACAAGATTTCTCAAGAAGCACAAAGCGAATATGATGCGAGCCGTAAATCTGCGGTTGGTACCGGAGATCGCTCAGAACGTATTCGTACGTACAACTTCCCGCAAAATCGCGTAACCGATCATCGTATCGGCTTAACGATCCAAAAGCTGGATCAAATCTTAGCTGGTAAAATGGATGAGATCATTGATGCTTTGATCATGTACGATCAAACCCAGAAACTGGAAGAGATGCAAAATGGTTAAAACGTATGTAGAAGTCCTGTCGGGGGCTTCTTCTTTTTTAGAAGCAGCGGGAAAAGAAGGGTACGCGATCGAATACCTCTTTCTTGCACGCAAAAATTGGGACAAGACACAGTGGCTGCTGCACATGCGAGAAGAAATTTCAGCAGAGGAAGAGTTGCTGATTGAAAAGGACATGGCGGACCTAATGAAGAATATCCCACCGCAATATCTACTGGGGTATGAATACTTCTTCGAGCATCGCTTTAAAGTAACAAAAGACACGTTGATCCCGCGTCCTGAAACGGAAGAACTGGTTGCTTTGTGCTTGTCTATGAATGATCAACAGGGAAAAAAGGTGGTTGATATCGGTACAGGCACCGGTGCCATTGCAGTCAGTTTGAAATTGAATCGTCCAAAATGGCAAGTGACAGCGGTCGATATTTCAAAAGAAGCCTTGATAGTCGCTGAGGAAAATGCGGAAAGCCTTCAAACAGAGATCGTCTTCAAACAAAGCGATGTTTTATCAGCTATTACTGAGAAGCAAGATATCATCATCAGTAATCCTCCATATATCAGTGAAGAGGAATGGGATCTGATGGATGAAAGTGTCCGTACGTATGAACCTAAAACGGCCCTCTTTGCGGAAAATAAAGGGTTGGCGATCTATCAAAAAATTGCTTTAGAGAGTCGCTCAATTTTGACCCCTGAAGGCATGATTTTCTTAGAAATCGGCTTTCAGCAAGGCCATGCTGTACAAGATATTTTTCAACAAGCATTCCCTGATAAAGCCGTGACGATTCATCAAGACATGTCCAAAAATGATCGAATGATCGTTGTCCGTTAAAAAAATTATTTTTAGTGAGGAAATTAATAAAAGAACACTGTTCTACCAATAGTTAATAGTAGGAAAAGTTATCAACATGGTTATACACACTTGACAATTCGGTTTTCCACAAGCCGGGGATAAATCGGACGAAAAAGTTTTTAAAATAGGAAATTCAAAAAAAGGAGCTGTGGAGAAGCTGTGGAAACAAAAATTTTTCAATCAGATCAAATAAGCGAAGCGGCAGAATTATTACGTCAAGGAGAATTGGTGGCCTTTCCAACGGAAACGGTCTATGGACTAGGAGCTAACGCGCTTTTGCCAGAGTCTGTGAAACAGGTTTTCGCCGTCAAAGGACGACCGAGTGATAACCCGCTGATCGTTCATGTTGCAGACTTTTCTATGACAAAAGAATTTGTGGAAAGCTATCACCCTCTTACTGAAAAAATCATAAAAAATTTTTGGCCAGGCCCATTAACAGTGATCTTTTCTATTAAAAAGGAGCGGTTAAGTCCCGTTGTAACGGGTGGCTTATCCACAGCAGCTTTTAGAATGCCAGATAATAAAAAAACATTATCTTTAATTGAAAAAACAGGTGCCCCTTTAGTTGGACCTAGTGCGAATACTTCCGGTAAGCCAAGCCCAACAACAGCTATGCACGTGTACCATGATCTGAAGGGGAAAATTGCTGGGATCTTAGATGATGGCGCAACACAGATTGGTGTAGAGTCGACAGTTTTAGATTTGAGTGGCGAGGTCCCAACGATTTTACGTCCAGGGGCTGTAACGAAAGAAACGCTTGAAGAAGTTCTAGAAATTGAGGTGCCGTTGGATAAGCATTTAGTCAAAGAGAGCGAAACACCAAAAGCACCTGGAATGAAATACAAACACTATTCACCGGATACACAAGTCTTGATGATCCAACCCGGAGACTGGGAAAAAGCTCTTGACTGGGCGGATAAGCAGGGGAAAAAGGTCGGGCTGCTTGCAACACCGAAAATCGCCGACAGCTATTTATCAGCGGATCGGTTCGTCTACACGAACAATACGATCGAAGCAGCAACGCGCGGATTGTTTAGCGGACTGCGTGCACTGGATGAGGGAAAAAAAGCGGATGTTATATTTGCAGAGGTCTTTCCTGAGGACCACCTAGGTCTGGCGTACATGAATCGATTGAAGAAAGCAGCGGCACAAAATTATTTTATAGAAAAGTAGACAAAAGATTCGATTATCCGTTGAATCTTTCGTATACTTAAAGCAGAAAATTGAAAGGTGGCGTTGGGATGGACTATAAAACACTAGATCCCGAACTATGGGGAGCAATTGAACAAGAAGCGGAGCGTCAAGAACAAAATATCGAGCTGATCGCTTCAGAAAATATCGTGTCAGAAGCAGTACGTTTGGCACAAGGAAGCGTCTTAACGAACAAATATGCGGAAGGGTATCCTGGACGTCGTTATTATGGCGGCTGTGAATTCGTTGATATCGTTGAAAATCTAGCGATCGATCGTGCGAAAGAATTATTCGATGCGAAATTCGCAAACGTGCAGGCACACTCTGGCTCACAAGCCAATCAAGCGGCATATTTCTCGTTGATCCAGCCTGGCGATACGGTTTTAGGGATGGATCTTTCAGCTGGGGGGCATTTGACTCATGGTTCTCCTGTGAATGTCAGCGGAAAGTTGTATCATTTTGTCAGCTATGGCGTAGATCCTCATACAGAGACGATCGACTATGAAGTCGTTCGTATTTTAGCGCGGAAACATCAGCCTAAATTAATTGTAGCAGGCGCCAGCGCATACAGTCGGACGATTGACTTTGCCCGCTTCCGTGAAATCGCGGATGAAGTCGGCGCAAAATTAATGGTGGACATGGCACATATTGCGGGTCTAGTAGCAACAGGTCTACATCCTAATCCTGTCCCTTATGCAGATGTCGTTACATCAACAACACATAAAACATTACGTGGTCCTCGTGGTGGACTGATCCTGACCAACGACGCGGACTTAGCGAAGAAAATCAATAGTGCGGTTTTCCCAGGCTTGCAAGGCGGGCCATTGGAACACGTGATTGCGGCAAAAGCTGTAGCCTTCAAGGAAGCTTTAGCACCTGAGTTTAAAGGATACAGTGAACAAGTCTTGCAGAATGCACAGGCGATGGTCAAAGTGTTCAATCAAGCTACGGAAACACGGGTCATTTCTGGAGCCAGCGACAATCATCTATTGTTGATCGAAGTGACCGGCTTTGATATTACTGGACGTGAAGCGGAAGAGTTATTGGACACTGTGCATATCACTGTAAATAAAAACTCGATTCCATTTGAATCAAAGAGCTTTAAAGAAACGAGTGGGATTCGCATTGGAACACCTGCAATCACAAGTCGTGGATTCAAAGAGGACGACGCGAAGAAAGTGGCTGAGTTGATCGTAGAAACATTGCGCTCAAAAGGCGATGAAGAAAAATTGGCCGAGATTCGCAAAGAAGTATTAGAATTAACAGATTCTCATCCAATTCAAGCAGATTAAGACTAGTTTTCTGATGGCAGTTATCTTATAATAGGAGAAATGCAGAATATAAAGGAGCAATTTATTATGGGAAAATTTCAAGTAATTGATCATCCACTGATTCAACACAAATTAACGATCATTCGTGATAAAAATTGTGGAACAAAAGTTTTCCGTGAAGTGGTCAATGAAATCGCAATGTTGATGGCTTATGAAGTCTCTCGCGACATGCCTTTAGAAGATATTGAAATTGAGACACCAATCACGTTATCTACACAAAAAACCTTGTCTGGTAAGAAAGTGGCAATCGTGCCGATCTTACGTGCAGGTATCGGCATGGTAGATGGTATTTTAGAATTGATCCCAGCTGCAAAAGTTGGACATATCGGCATGTTCCGTGACGAAGAAACATTAGAACCACACGAATATTTCTTCAAAATGCCTGAAGACATCGACAGCCGTCAATTATTCATCGTTGACCCAATGCTGGCTACAGGCGGCTCTGCGATCATGTCTATCGATTCATTGAAAAAACGCGGCGCTTCAAATATGAAATTTGTTTGTTTAGTAGCTGCTCCAGAGGGTGTTAAAGCGTTACAAGAAGCACACCCAGATGTTGACATCTATACAGCCGCATTAGACGAACAGTTGAACGAACAAGGCTACATCGTTCCAGGTCTAGGCGATGCTGGCGACCGGTTATTCGGTACAAAATAATAAAAAAGAAGCGAACCGCTCGAGCGGTTCGCTTTTTGCTTGAAAAACCTAAATTTTTTCCATTTGTTTATAATTGACAACGACGACACCATTCGATTGATTGATTAGTTCCTCATTGCCTTTTTTCTCATCAATCTCAACGACTGCTGCGTTTTTCAATTGTTTAGTGACGATCCCAGTCTGAGACCGACCGCGAATAGTGAACAGGACGTGTGTCTTTACAGGGAATTTTTTCCCCTCTTCGGAAGGATCAACGTGTGCCTCTATTTTGCCAAATGTAGCCATCTGATTCGAACGCCTCCTTTTTCATATTAGGGTGTTCATTGGATCGAACATCCTGTCATGAGCATCTTGAATGATTGTCTAGCGTTCCCGCATTGTCTAGATTGATGTTTAACCATCACTGGGGAGTAGAACGACCATCCGTTGTAACACAACTTAATTTTAGCATATTTTCAACTTTTTTTCATGTAATCGCTTTTTGAGAAGAATCTTACTTTACTTTTTGGCAGAAGTTTCTTATAATTTCTCTTGTACGAATCGCCAGCTTAGCTCAGTTGGTAGAGCAACGCACTCGTAACGCGTAGGTCGTAGGTTCGAATCCTATAGCTGGCACTACGATGAAAGCCGTCATATCAAGGACTATCCTTCGATGATGACGGCTTTTTCCTATAGTGTGAATGTACTTGTAAGTAAAATATTATTTGAATAAGCATCTATAGAATAGATAGTCCTACTGTTGAGGGAGAAGAATGAAAAAAATCTATGTGTTCCATCTAAGTATTGCCGTGTATATTTTGTTCATGCACTTTACACAAGAAACATTTTCTTTTATGGGCTTGAATGTTTTTCTCGCATGGCTGCCGATCCTTTTTGCGCAGTTCTTTTTAACAATGAAAAACAAGTGGCGCGGTCTTTTTTTACCCTTATGGTTATTGTTTTTTCCGAATGTTCCTTACTTACTGACGGATTTGTTTCACTTTGCCGGACTGGGCATCTATCAGTCGGGTGGACACTTTTTAAATGATACTAGTGGTTGGTGGGCGTATCTTTTATTATTGCTGCCTGCGTTAGTGATGGTTTTTACTGGTATGGCTCAGGTGTTCCACTTATTTGCTGCATTGAAGCTGCAAATGAAACAAAAAATAGGTTGTTTGGTTCTGCTGTCCTTTTTATCTAGTATCGCGGTATATATAGGGCGTTTTGAGCGTGTCCACTCGATCGAATTAGTCATGCATCCAATCACTGTTTTGAAATTATTGGTTGGAAATTGGGATTCTGGAAAATGCCAATTTGTCTTGATGTTCAGTATTTTACAGTTGGGTGTGTGGGGATTGATCTATTTTCTCCAGAGGGACGCACAAGAAGAATAAAGATTTTACAAAGTCAGCGATGCCCGCTTTTCTTTGGGAAGAGAAGCGTCTATAATAAAGCGAGTATACTGGTGGAAAAGAGATGAACGATGGATAGATTAAGAAAGAATAATGATGACAGTCGGATTGATTACGGCGTCATTTTGCCTGTTTTTATATTATGTTTGATCGGGTTGCTTTCCTTATATGTAGCTTTGACTCATGATCCGAGAAATCCAAATGTTTTTCGCGGGCTTGCCATGCAATCTATTTGGTACGTGGTAGGGGCTCTAGCAATTGTTATTATTATACATTTTGATGCAAAGCTTTTATGGCGCTTGACGCCCTTTTTATATGTGATTGGATTGGCGGTCATGTTGGCACTGTTGAGATTTTATGATCCGACACTTGCGGCTTCGACAGGTTCAAAAAACTGGTTCAAGTTTGGTACGTTGACGTTTCAGCCTTCCGAATTAATGAAGATCGCATATATATTGATGCTGGCACTGATTATTACGAAACACAATGTATCGAACAAAATACATACTTTAAAAACAGATGCATTGTTGATCGTTAAAATGATTTTGGTGACGATCCCGGTCTTTGGCTTAGTATTGGCACAAAAGGATTTCGGTACGATGCTGGTCTTCCTTGCCATTTTTTCAGGTATGTTTTTAATGTCTGGTATCTCATGGTTGATTTTAGTGCCGACGCTTATTTTAGCCGTCGTTTTAGGCGGGACGTTGATCTTTTTTGTTACGACGGATTCAGGTCGTGAATTACTGACTCGTATTGGCTTTAAAAATTACCAATTTGCTCGGATCGATTCTTGGTTGGACCCTTTTCATGATCCGCAAGGAAAAAGTTTCCAACTGGCTCATGCATTAATGGCCATCGGTTCTGGTGGGATTTTCGGAACGGGGTACAATGTCAGCAACGTGTATGTGCCTGTGCGTGAATCTGATATGATCTTCACAGTGATCGGAGAGAATTTTGGTTTCATTGGCGGGGCTTTTGTGATTTTAGTGTATTTTGTTTTGATTTATCGTATGATTCGACTATGCTTTGACATGAATAATGAATTCTACGCGTATATTGCGTCAGGAATCGTTATGATGATGCTCTTCCATGTCTTTGAAAATATTGGTGCGAACATTGGTTTGCTGCCATTGACGGGTATCCCGCTTCCTTTTATCAGCCAAGGGGGATCATCTATCTTAGGGAATATGATTGGTATTGGGCTGATTTTATCGATGCGTTATCAAAGCGCGAACAAGCAACCTATGAGGAGGACACGCCGTGCTTAAATTTTATTGGTATCCAAAATGTTCTACCTGTCGTAAAGCGAAAGCTTGGCTAGATCAAGCCGGCGTCGCTTACGAAACGATCGATCTGGTGCAAGACACACCCTCAGCTGCCAGCTTTGAGAAATGGCTGTCCAGCACCGAATTGCCTATCCGCAGATTCTTTAATACCAGCGGCATTAAATACCGTGAATTGGGGTTAAAGGATAAAATGGATGAGCTGTCGGTGGAAGAAGCCAGTGAATTACTAGCAAGTGACGGGATGCTGGTGAAGCGCCCATTACTGATCAACAAGGATCAATTTTTGTTGAATGGATTTAAAGAAGCAACTTACGAAAGGACGTTCTAAATAAATGACTTACTTGAAAAAAAATGATGGTTTATGGATCTTGCACAACGACAAAGATTATTGCATGGGTCTAACAGCTGAAATGGCGGAGACATTAGGTGACGTGACATTCATTTCACTGCCGAAAATCGGACAAGCTGTCAAAGCTGGTGAACCGTTAGTTGAGATTGAAGCAGAAAAGGCAGTACAAGAATTCAAAAGCCCATTGACGGGTGTAGTGTCTTCTATCAGTGAAAAAGTGAGCGCTGATCCTGCAGCTTTAAATGGCAAAGAAGAACTGGATGCTTGGATTCTTTCCTTACGGGAAGTTGAAGTCAGCGAGTTTGAAAACTTATAAAGAAATTTTTCATTTGATGTTTGACAGGATAAAATCTGCCTGATATAATCCTTTCATACACATGAGAAAGCGATGAAAAGAAAAGTACATCTGATTAAAGTACAAAGAGAGCTCCGGTATGCTGAAAAGGGGTTGCAGTAATGAGATGGAAAATGGTCTTTGAGCAGGATGGACGAAGCGTGTGCCAAGTCTATCACGGGAGTGCCCGTTACAGCACCTCAGTATACGCGTATAGCAAGTACTGGTAGAGGTTGTGATCGCAAGGTCAGAACAAATATTAGGTGGTAACACGGAAGTCAAAGCTTTCGTCCTAAGTGTACATTTGTACATTTTTAGGGCGGAAGCTTTTTTGTCTGTTCTGCTTTTCGCAGTTTGCTCAGTATGACGTGAAAAAAATTTTATTAACGACATTATGAGCAAGCTGTTTAGCAGAAAGATATGCGTACGAAAATAAGGCTTTTTCGAACTTTGAAAAAGCTACCGCTACTATGAGTTAGCTGCGAGTTCCACTTTTCGCAGTCTACATTGTTAGCCTCAACGTTATAAAAAATTGAGGCAATCAAAAGTGTCGAGCGCTTTAGTGGAATCGTATGCGTAGCGAGAATCAGATTCATTTTTCGTGGTTTTCGAAAAATGATTACTATTCATCCGAGATAGCTGTCAGTCCAACTTTTCGCAGTAACTCAAAATTGGACTAACAAAATGAAATCTTGAAGCTTTATAAGGATAAGCGTGCTTTAGTTGGATGATATGCGTAACGAGAATAGAATTATTTTTCCCGCATTTGGAAAAATAAATTCATTACAACGAGGTAGCTGTCAAACTGCTTCATCAAAATTGACGCAGATTAGTCCAATGACAAGCGAAATGAAAAATAGTTACATATCTGAACTAGCTGTAAGCTAATCAGTTATCGAGAAAGGAAGTAAGAATCATGGCGTTGATTGAGTTAAATCAAGTAGGAAAAAGTTTTGCCGGTAAAAAAGGACCGATCCACGCAGTCGATGGGATCAATTTAGCGATCGAAGAAAAGGATGTCTATGGTATTGTCGGTTATTCAGGTGCTGGAAAGAGCACATTGGTTCGATTATTAAATGGATTGGAAGCACCAACAGCGGGGCAAGTTTTAGTCAATGGTGAGGATGTCGCAGCATTGCAGGGTTCAGCATTACGAACCTTTCGGAAAAAGGTTGGAATGATCTTTCAGCATTTCAATTTATTGTGGTCACGGACAGTGATCGAAAATATCCAATTGCCGCTAGAATTGGCGGGTGTTTCAAAAGAGCAGCGTCGTAAAAAAGCGGAGGAGTTACTTAGCCTGGTCGGACTCGACGGCAGAGGCGATGCGTACCCCTCTCAATTATCCGGCGGACAAAAACAGCGGGTCGGTATCGCCAGAGCCTTAGCAAATGATCCAGATATCCTGCTTTGTGACGAAGCAACCAGCGCACTAGACCCTCAGACGACAGAAGAGGTTCTAGAGCTATTAGCCAATATCAATAAGAAACTAGGGCTGACGATCGTGTTGATCACGCATGAAATGAACGTGATCCGTAAAATATGCAACAAAGTAGCGGTGATGGAATTAGGGAAAATCGTAGAGGAAGGCTCGGTTCGCGAAGTTTTCCGCCATCCGCAACAGGACGTAACGAAAATTTTCGTTCAGCAGGATCTTGAGCCAAAAGCAGATCCATCGGAATTATTAAAAGAATTTATCAAGGAAAATCCAACGGGTACTTTGGCAACATTGCATTTCTTAGAAAACAATGCCAATGAGCCTGTGGTGTCTCAAGCCATTCGTAAATTTCCAATTAACATCAGTATAGTTTATGGAAATATCGAACGTGCGACAGGAAGTTCTTTTGGAACACTGACGGTTCAATTTGCGGGTGACGCAGACAGTATCACAGAAGCTATCGCCTTTATTGAAAGTCAGCAAGTTGGAGTGGAGGTGCTGCATCGTGGATAAAAGTTTTTCAGAAACGTATTTAAATTTCCAACAGGTTTCTTGGGATACCTTAAAGGAAGCGATCAATGACACCTTGTTCATGACAGTTATATCTATGCTGATCGTATTTGTTCTAGGTCTGTTATTGGGCTTGCTGCTTTATTCTTTAGGGAGAAAGCATTCTGCGGCTCGCAGTATTTTATATAGTTTGGTCTCGATTCTCAGCAACATTTTCCGGTCAACGCCTTTCATGATTTTGATGGTATTGATCATTCCATTTACGAAAGCGTTAGTGGGCACGATGCTGGGGGCAAAAGCAGCAATTCCAGCACTTGTATTATCCGCAGCACCGTTTTATGCGCGATTGGTCGAAATTGCGTTTCGTGAGGTTGATTCTGGTGTCTTAGAAGCAGCCGATGCAATGGGAGCCAGCTATTTTCAAACCATCTACAAAGTGCTGATCCCTGAAAGCTTGCCTGCGTTGATCTCAGGTCTGACAGTGACAACTGTATCGATGATTGGTTTTACAGCGATGGCTGGGGCCATTGGTGCAGGAGGATTAGGTGCGCTGGCATGGCAAGAAGGGTATCAACGAGGCAATTACACCGTGACACTGGTAGCGACAGTGATCATTTTGATCATCGTCTTTATCGTTCAAGGAATCGGTGACTTCTTAACTAAACGGACGGACAAACGTTAACACAGAATAGCTATTATTCTTAAAAATAAAAACAATACTACTTAGGAGGAACTACCAATGAAAAAGAAAATTTTAGGTTTTGCAGCAGTAGGGTTATTAACGATCGGATTAGCAGCTTGTGGAAATAACAACTCTGCTTCTTCTGACAGCAGCAGTAAAGAAAAAAGCGATACATTAGTTGTAGGGGCATCTCCTACACCGCACGCAGAAATTTTAGAACATGTAAAACCATTGCTTGAAAAGGAGGGCATCAAATTAGAAGTCAAAAAATTTGATGATTATGTACTGCCAAACAAAGCATTAGCAGATAAAGACATTGACGCGAACTACTTCCAACATAAGCCATTCTTTGAAAAGGCTGTGAAGGAAAATGATTACAAATTTACCGATGCCGGTGCGATTCACATCGAACCAATGGGCTTGTACTCTAAGAAAATCAAAGACATCAAGGATCTAAAAGAAGGCGCAACGGTGATCACCTCAAGCTCTGAATCAGACTGGGGCCGGATCATTACGATCTTGCAGGATGCTGGTTTAGTGAAAGTGAAGGACGGCGTTGATTTAGAAACAGCAACGTTTGATGATATTGCTGAAAATCCTAAAAAATTGAAATTCGATCATTCAATTGATCCAGCTTTGTTGGCGACGACCTACAGCAATGACGAAGGCGACCTAGTAGCGATCAATGCGAACTTTGCTTACGGTGCGGGCTTGAATCCAGTCAAAGATGCCGTATTGCTTGAAAAAGATACGTCACCTTATGCGAATATCTTAGCAGTGCGCACAGAAGACAAGGACGACCCTCGTATTCAAAAATTAGTCAAAGTCTTACATGAGAAAGACGTGCAAGATTGGATCTTAGAAAAATGGGACGGTTCTGTAAAACCCGTCGATAAATAAGTTTAACGCTCTTTCTTCAAGGACCACGCCGGTCAATCGGGCGTGGTCTTTTTTGTTTGTCTCGAGACAGAGAATACTAGAGGTGAGACGGGCGCGGCGGTCAGAAAAAAGTCTGTTTTACAGACTGTGAGCTGTTACACTGAATATAAGAAGATACAGAGAGGACGTGGAGAAAATGAATGCAGCAGAAAGCTGTTTGTGTGGTGAGGTAAACATCGTTATTCCTGAAATAGCAGAAGAAATCACGGTTTGTCATTGTCATATGTGTCAAAAATTTTTTGGAGGCCCGTTTTTGTCGTTGCCGGGAATCTTGCCTGAAGCCTTTGTGATGCAGGGCGAGACAAAGATCCGACGTTTTATGTCTTCAGAGTGGGCGGAACGAGGCTCGTGCAAGGTATGCGGAAGCAGCTTGTTCTACCACAGTTTGGCGGATGATACGTATTATTTTCCAGCAGGGCTGTTCGATGCATTGGATCACGCCATGCTGAAGGAAGAAATCTTTTACGATCAGAAGCCGGCGTTCTTCCATTATCAAGAGTCGACAGAAAAATTAACAGAAGCAGCCTTTATGGAACGACTTTTTGATGATTTAGAGTAGAAGGAGTCCACGAAGCAATTTTATAATTATTCTAAATAAAGGGTCGTTTTTAGGAAGAAACTTGGTGAATCGGTTTGTATTCCATTCTCATTTAGATTAAAATATGTGAGAACGAGAAAAAAATTTTGGAGGTACTTTCATGTCAGTTTTAGAAATCAAAGACTTGCACGTTGCCATTGAGGATAAAGAAATCTTAAAAGGTGTAAACCTTGTAATGAAAACAGGGGAGATCCACGCGATCATGGGTCCGAATGGGACAGGGAAATCCACGCTGTCAGCAGCGATCATGGGGAACCCAAACTATGAAGTGACGAAGGGCGAGGTCCTTTTCGATGGCAAAAATATCTTGGACTTGGAAGTCGATGAGCGTGCGCGCTTAGGATTGTTCTTAGCGATGCAATATCCAAGTGAAATTCCAGGGATCAGTAATGCCGAATTCATGCGGGCAGCGATGAATGCTCGTCGTGAAGAAGAGGATAAAATCTCTGTGATGCAGTTCTTGAAAAAATTGGATAAAAAAATGGAATTGTTGAACATGCCAGAAGAAATGGCGGAACGCTATTTGAATGAAGGCTTCTCTGGTGGAGAAAAGAAACGCAACGAAATTTTACAATTATTAATGATCGAACCAACCTTTGCGATTCTAGATGAAATCGACTCAGGGTTAGATATCGATGCCTTGAAAGTGGTTGCTAAAGGGATCAATGAGATGCGCGGAGATACCTTTGGTGCTTTGATCATTACCCATTACCAACGTCTATTGAATTACATCGTACCAGATGTGGTGCATATCATGATGGATGGTCGAGTAGTCTTGACCGGAGATGCAGACTTAGCGAAACGCTTGGAAGCTGAAGGCTACGCAGGGATCTCTGCTGAATTAGGTATTGATTACAAAGAAGAAGTTTAGGAGGGCAAGATAGATGAAAAAATGGATAGAATATCTTGAGGCCGTCAAAGCTTTCTCAGCCGAATGGGCCGAACCTCAATGGATGACTGATTTGCGGGTCAATGCGTTAAACAAGATCGACGAATTGCCTTTGCCTGTCATTGAAAAGGTAAAATTCGCTCGTTGGAACCTATACAATGTAAAGCCCGAACATCAAGAAGCAACGGGAACGATCCCAAGCTTTGATCAAATGAAAGACAATCCGATGATCGTACAAGCAGGTGAAACCACTGTCTTCGAACAGATTTCACCAAAATTGGCGGATCAAGGGGTGATCTTCACGGACTTAGTGACTGCGATGCAGGAGCATCCTGAGCTAGTCCAAGAATATTATATGCAAAAGGCTGTACCAGTAGAAGAAAATTCACTGACGGCTCTCCATGCAGCCTTCATGAACAACGGTGTCTTCTTATATGTGCCGAAAAATGTCGTGATCGAAGAACCGATCGAAAGTTTATTCTTGCACAACGGTGACGACGATGCTCACTTCTTCAAGCATGTCTTGATCGTGGCTGGAGACAACAGTGAATTCTCTTATTTAGAACGCTTTGAATCTCAAGGCGATGCAGCGAAGAAGCTTTCAGGAAATGTAGTCGTCGAAGTCATCACCAAACCAGGCGCGCGAGTGAAATTCTCAGCAGTGGATTCGATGGGGGCAAATATCGCGACTTACATGAACCGACGCGGCTATCTGATGCGTGATTCGATGATCGACTGGGCAATCGGTATCATGAATGATGGCAATGTGATCGCAGACTTTGACTCAGATTTAGTGGGTGAAGGCTCTCATGCGGAAGTGAAGATCGTTGCGATCAGCGATGGTAAGCAAATCCAAGGAATCGACACGCGTGTAACGAATAAAGCCCCTCATACGATCGGGCACATTTTGCAGCACGGCGTTATCTTAGAAAAATCAACCTTGACCTTTAATGGGATCGGGCATATTTTAAAAGGCGCAAAAGGCGCGGATGCCCAACAAGAAAGTCGTGTATTGATGCTTTCTGAAAAATCTCGGGGAGACGCCAACCCTATTTTATTGATCGACGAAAATGAAGTCACTGCCGGACACGCGGCCAGTGTTGGTCGTGTCGACCCAGATGAACTCTTCTATTTAATGAGTCGTGGGCTTGAAAAAGCGGCGGCGGAACGTTTGGTTATCCGTGGATTCTTAGGACCTGTAATCACTGCTATTCCTGTCAAAGCCACTCAAGAGCAATTGATCGCGACGATCGAAGGGAAGTTGAGCAAATAATGAGGGAGTTTTCTACTATTAGAAAAGATTTTCCGATTCTTTTCCAAGAAGTAAATGATGAACCACTTGTTTATTTAGACAACGCGGCCACTACACAAAAGCCGATACAAGTCTTGGATGTATTACGTCATTATTATGAACATGATAATGCCAATGTTCACCGTGGTGTGCATACGCTAGCCGAGCGGGCGACAAAAGATTATGAGGACAGTCGTGAAAAAGTCCGCGCCTTCATCAATGCCAAAGAAACAGCGGAAGTGCTGTTTACGCGGGGAACGACAACTGGCTTGAACTGGTTGGCCCGCAGCTATGGCGATGCTTTCCTTAAAGAAGGCGATGAGATCGTGATTTCTTATATGGAGCATCACTCCAATATCATTCCGTGGCAGCAATTAGCTGAACGCAAGGGAGCGACGTTGCGGTATGTGCCATTAACAGCGGAAGGCTTTCTTGATAGCGCTGCTGTAAAAGAGATCATCAACGAAAAAACGGCGATCGTCTCCTTGGCTTACGTGTCAAATGTTCTTGGCGTGATCAATCCAATCAAAGAATTAACGGAGTTGGCTCATGCAAACAACGCGGTAATGATCGTGGATGGCGCACAAGCAGCACCACATATGACCGTGGATGTCCAAGAGCTGGATGCAGATTTCTTTGCCTTTAGCGGGCATAAGATGTGCGGACCAACCGGAATCGGTGTATTATATGGCAAACGCCAGTGGTTAGAGCAAATGGAACCTGTGGAATTTGGCGGCGAGATGATCGATTTCGTGAACCTTTACGAAAGTACATGGAAGGAATTGCCATGGAAATTTGAAGCAGGGACACCTAATATCGCTGGAGCGATCGCTTTAGGTGCGGCAATCGATTATTTGAACGAGATCGGGATGGAAAATATCCACCGCTACGAGCAGGAATTGGTTGCTTACGTGTTGCCGAAGCTCCAGGCAATCGGTGGTGTAACGGTCTATGGGCCGCAAGATCCAGAACAACATACCGGCGTAATCGCTTTTAATCTGGAGGGGATTCATCCTCATGATGTAGCGACCGCTTTAGATATGGAAGGTGTCGCGGTACGTGCGGGACACCACTGTGCACAACCTTTAATGAACTATTTGAATCTGCCAGCTACGGCGCGGGCCAGCCTCTATTTCTACAATACGAAAGAAGATGCGGACCGTTTGATCGAAGCAATTCAGGCGACGAAGGAGTTTTTCAAAGATGGCGCTCTCTAAATTAGACAATTTATATCGTCAGGTGATCTTGGACCATTCCTCGCATCCCCATCACCGTGGAAAGTTGAGTGATTCGACGCGAACGATCGAGATGAACAATCCCACCTGCGGCGATGTGATCGAACTTGAATTGATCGTGAAAGACGACGTGATCACCGACATCGCATTTTCCGGCAGCGGCTGTTCGATCTCCACAGCCAGTGCTTCCATGATGACCGATGTTGTGATCGGCAAGCCTGTCTCAGAAGCAGAACATTTGGCTGTGATCTTTGCCCAAATGGTCCAAGGCAATGAGATTCCAGAAAAAGACGAAGAAGAGTTGGGCGATGCAGCGATGCTCAGTGGGGTCGCAAAATTCCCCGCCCGTATCAAATGCTCGACGCTAGCCTGGAAAGCACTAGGAAAGGCGCTGACCAGCGAACAAGGCAAAGCCCGAGAAGGACAATTTCATAAAGATTAATCAAAGAGGATGCCAGTTGCGAGTTCCACTTCGTATTTTAATACGTTAGGGGAATCGTATGCCAACGACAATAAGAAAATTTGCTTCAAATTTTCACCTTTTACATTAGAGTTGGCGCCTCTTTTCGCAGTCTATTTTGTAGAATGACTACATTTAAGGTACGTCTAAAACAAGAAAGAAGCTGTATAGAGGAATGACATACGGCATGAGAAACAAACTTATTTTTCTGTAGGAAAAATAAATACATTAAAACGAATAAGGAGCGGGAATACATGAGTGTACCTGAAATGCAAGAGGAATATCAATTTGGCTTCCACGATGACATCGAGCCCGTTTTTACAACAGGTGAAGGTCTCTCCGAAGAAGTCATTCGCGAAATCTCCCGCGCAAAAGGAGAACCAGAATGGATGTTGGATTTCCGTTTGAAATCGCTAGAAACATTCAGAAAATTAGAGATGCCCAATTATGGACCTGATCTGTCCGACTTGGATTACGATAAAATCAATTACTTCATCCGTTCAAGCGACAAACCAGCGCGCGATTGGGACGATGTGCCAGAAGAAATCAAAACCACGTTTGAACGTTTAGGGATTCCAGAAGCAGAACGTGCCTACTTGGCTGGTGCCTCTGCCCAATACGAATCAGAAGTGGTATATCACAACATGAAAGACGAGTTCACCAAATTAGGGATCGTCTTCACCGATACCGATTCAGCCTTGAAGGAGTATCCTGAATTATTCAAGGAATATTTTGGGACATTGGTTCCTCCATCAGACAACAAACTGGCGGCATTAAACTCAGCGGCTTGGTCTGGCGGTACGTTTATCTATGTACCAAAAGGTGTGAAGACGGATATTCCGATCCAGTCGTACTTCCGAATCAACTCCGCGAATACCGGACAGTTTGAACGGACCTTGATCATCGTAGACGAAGGCGCAAGCATCAACTATGTTGAAGGCTGTACAGCGCCAACCTACTCTTCTGACAGCCTGCATGCCGCAGTCGTCGAAGTGTTCGTAAAAAAAGACGGCTACTGCCGTTACACGACGATTCAAAACTGGTCGAACAATGTCTACAGCTTGGAAACCAAGCGTGGACAAGCCCAAGAAAATGCGACCATGGAATGGGTCGACGGCAACTTAGGCTCAAAAGTAACCATGAAATACCCAAGTGTTTATATGGAAGGCAATGGCGCTCGCGGAACGATGCTGTCGATCGCTGTTGCCGGAAAAAATATCGTGCTGGATAATGGTGCCCGTATGATTCACAACGCACCAAACACTTCAAGTACGATCGTTTCAAAATCCATCGCGAAAGATGGCGGTGCAGTAGACTATCGCGGAACCGTCCGCTTCGGTCGGAACAGTGCCGGCTCATTCAGCCACATCGAATGCGATACGATCATCATGGACGACCGCTCAAGCTCAGATACGATCCCGTACAACGAAATCTTGAATGGGAATGTTTCTTTGGAACACGAAGCGAAGGTATCAAAAATTTCCGAAGAACAATTGTACTATCTGATGAGTCGCGGAATTTCAGAACAAGAAGCGACTGAAATGATCGTTATGGGATTTGTGGAACCATTTACGAAGGAATTACCAATGGAATACGCTGTAGAGTTGAACCGTCTGATTCAGTATGAGATGGAAGGCAGTGTGGGATAAGAAGAATATTAAGGTTAGGAACGCTATTAAATCAACGTTCCTAGCCTTTTTTGTTTTGTTGTTTTGAAAAAAGCTATCTGAAAGTCTATCTGTTTGTCAGAAAGCTAAATACTTTGCTAACTTCTCGCTAGTATTTTCAGCTTGTTTAGGAGTGACATGACTGTAAATGTTCATAGTCGTCTTTACATCTTTGTGACCAAGTCTCTTTTGTACTTCATTGATCGTTGCGCCGGATTCAAACATAAGGGAGCATGCTGTATGACGAAATCCATGTGGACTGATCCGTTTAAGCTCAACTCTTTGTTTTTCTGCTTTGTCATATATCCAATCAAGCCAGTCATTGACAACTTGCGGATAAAATAGATCATTGGATAAATTGCTAAACATTAGCTGCTTGCTTTTCGCCGTGTTGTACCCTAGCTTTAAGTAATCTTCTTTTTGAATAGCAAACCAATGCTTTAAAACTCGTATTGTTTCATCATCTAAGCTGATGGTACGATATGAGCTTTTTGTTTTTGGTTCCTGTAGCAGAATAGTCCCGAATTCATCAATTGCTAATGTTTTTCCGATAGTAAGCGTCTTGTTAAAGATATTCAAGTCAGATTTATAAAGAGCTAAGGCCTCAGATTTTCTCATACCAGTGATAGCCAGTAAACGAAAGAAAGCATAGTATTTATAGTTTTCCAATGTCTTAACGAAATCCATGAAATTCTTTAATTCATCCTTGTTGTAGAAGTTAGGCTCTTTGTCGTCTTCTTTCTTGCGTGGGAGCAAAGTCTTCTTCATAGGATTGCTATCCATTAGTTCCATTGAAACACCATAGCTCATAACTTGAGCTGCTGCACGTCGAATATAATTGTATTGTTTGTATTTTCCGTGCCATTCATTAACGCACTTTTGACAATAAGATACAGTAATTTGGTCAAGCTTCAATTTTCCAAACTTAGGTAATACATGATTCTCAATGAATCGCCGATTTGTAGCAACTGTAGAAGGTTTAACACTTTTTCTATGCTGCTCAAGCCAATCTTCGTACAGTTCAATGAAAGTGATAGAACGGCGTTTTTTCGAACCTTTAAGAATTTGTGCTTTTAACTGATCGAATGTAGTGATAGCTTCTTTCTTCGTATCAAAGCCTTTGCGTTTGGTAACTACTTTTTTACCAGTGATTGGATCAGTAGCTACATAGCCGCTAAACATCCATTTGCGTTTATTTTTTTTATCTTTGTATTGTTCATATTTTGGCATTTTCTAATTCCTCCCGTGCTGGGGGCAAGGGAATTGTTTGATTAAAAAAACGATTTAACTATTTATTTATAACTATTGTATTATCAACATCAAAAGGATATGGAACTTTCAACTTTGAATACTTCGGATAAAACTGTTGTCCAAACTCACTGCCATCCATCATCTCAATTTCCATTACTATATTACTCCTAATCACTTCATACGAAAATAGGACGGTATCGTTAAATTTAAAACTTTTTCGATTTGCAAATGATTCAAGAATATCTATGAAGAAGTGTTCAATACGAATTGAAGAAATTTTTTTTAACTTGCTATCTAACAAGGATAATGTATCTACTCCTTTTTCAGATAAGGAGTCTTCTTGGTGCATTATAATTCCGGAAAGAAAACCATCTTCATTATATAGTACGGTAACAGAGTAGATTACTAATCCAGAATTATTTTCATCGGATACATGTAAACCATAAGAAAAATCGCCAGAGAATGAATACAGCTCACCGTCATAAAAGTTTTCTTCGGGGATATCAAGAGTTATGGCTATAGTGTTTTCTGGCTTATAAAAGAAACCATCAAAATCAATTTGAAAATAATCAAGTAAGACATCTAAAGTAGAAAATTGCACGCCTGTACTTTGATTATTTGCTAAAGAGGTCAAAGCTTGTCGAGAAATCCCAGTTTGCTTTGAAAGTTCGCTAAAGTTCAATCCTTGAGAGTCCATTAAACTACTTAGTCTATTGTATATCATTGGTAGTCTCCTATTCATTTTGTTATTGCTTTCTATTGTACTATTCACAGAACAAAAATGGAAGAATTAGTTATGTTAGCTTGACGTACAAAACAAATGATGGTATAAAAGTAACTATAGATAACTTAAAAAGGATAAATAGTTATCTATGATTAACAATTCGTTTTGAGGGGGTGAAAAGTATGAAGAACAATTTTTCTAGAATTTTAGGTGAAAGACTACTTTCAATAAGCGAAGTAAGTTCTGGAACAGGAATTTCTAGAAGTACCTTGACTAGTCTCTATTACAGAAGAACAAAAACTATAAAACTTCAGACTCTCATGAAAATTTGTGATTTTTTAAATGTTTCGCTTAATGAACTTGTTGAGTACGATCCAAGAGTAACCTTACACAGAATAGATTTAAAACGAAATGGGGTGCAAAAATGAAACTTGAAGTAGATTTAAGCCCCATTGTTGAAGAACAGTTAACAGCGGTCGCTTCAAAAGTTTGGGCAGACCAATTGCAGCAAAAACTAGAAAAACAAAATTTTCCAGACTGGATGGATTTAGCAACCACTTGTAGGTATTTACAAGTCTCACGTTCCAATCTAAACAAATTCATTCGTGATCTTGATTTTCCAGTTAGTGTCATTGCACAAACTAAGCGAGTGAATCGAAAAAAGTGTGACGACTGGATGGAACAATTTGAAATTTAAATTATTGCTGGGGGCAATGGAAAGATGGATAGTCAAATGTTTGACACTTTTAAATTTAATGAGTTGGTACCATTAGCTGATAGGAGGAATTTACAATGAATGAAGAACAAATAAATGCGATTGAAATCGATCGCCAACAAACACGAATTTTGAATGGACTAACTACGGCATTTAGTTCACCAACATTGAAAGAAAGCCGTTTGCTGGTTACACAAGCTGCAGAAGAATTAGAAGACTACGAAAAGAAGGTTTACTCAGTTGAACAACCAACTGTCAGTTCATTAGTCAAAAGCATGTATGAATTCAGTCTTGCACGTCTGGATGATGATGTTGATCGAGAAGTAGTACAAGCTATGTTTTTTTCAGATATTGAGCAATTAGTTGATTTACTAGGTATTGATTTGGAAGGATAAAAACATGAATGAAGACAGAAAAAAAGCCTTATCTCCAAAAGTCTTGGCGGACAGAGATAAAGGCACAAAATCAGGAATAAACCTGTATTTTCTTGTCCTCATTCTACCACAAAACAGAATGGAGCGTAACTGGATGAGCAAAAAATATGAGACTCTGGATGATTTAGCAAGTGAATTTATAGAAGTAGTTCATTCGTCAACTGTAGAGGAACGAGAATTATTGGTGGAACATCTGGAACAAAGTTATTTAAAAACGGAGTCTCAAAAACTTAAGGTCATTTTTAAGCGAATGATAGATTATGTTCGCTCCGGAAAGGATGAGAAACATGAACAGAAAAATTAACTTGATTCTAGCCGCATTTTTATTAGGTGGTCTTACAACGATATTACCCACGTTATGGAAAATTATTGTATTCACTGGTATCGGTGTTGTTCTTTTCTTCAAGTACGATGAATTCTCTTACAAGCGAGATCATCAGCAGCATATCGGAGGTGTGAAGCAATGATGAGAACCGGCGATATTTGCAGAGTGAAAAAATCAAAATATCTTGCGGTAGGATCAATAGTCAAAATTCTGATGGAAATTCAACAAGGGATTTATCTTTGCGGCAATCAATCAGGCAATACGATCATTGTTGCCGATAATCTTGAACAAGTGGAGGTGGTAGCATGTTAGCACCAGAAGAATACTTTGGTAAAGAATTAGCACAATCACTTAGGAAACTATTCGGATATGCCGTGCAGATCACTCCCGAAGAACGCACAATTTTAGTTAAATGTTTACGTGCAGAAGTCAGTGAACAAACGAGAGACACAGTTTGTATAACGCTAACTAAAATTGCTGAACGAATTGAATCTATGGGGGTAGTTAAATGATCAAAGCAGCAATACAGTATGCAAAGCAAGGATTATCGATTTTACCGTTACAATGTAATGGTAAATCTCCTATGAATACTGAAAACTTCCCTAGCGGGTTTAAATCAGCCACCAATAACACAAACAAAATTATTGAGCATTGGAATACTTTTCCGCAGTCGAATATCGGTATTAAAATCAGTGATTCTATGATGGTGTTAGATATTGATGTTCATGAGGAGGATGGCTTCAAAAGCCTAAAAACGCTTGTTGAACATTTCGGGATATTGCCGGAAACATTCACAGTTAAGACCGCTACAGGCGGAAGACATTACTATTTTAAGCTTCCTAAAGGTGTAACAATTAACCGACAAATCAATGCGTTTAAGGGTATTGACATTCTGACAAATGGCTATGTTGTTGCACCGCCGTCAATCATTGAAAAAGGTAAATATACCGTTTTATGCGGTTCGCTTGAAAATCTAGCTGTATGTCCTGACTGGTTGCTAAAAGCCTTTGAAGTAAGCCAATCACGCAATAATAGTGATTGCACGGTGCAAGAAAGTGGTTTGCAGCGAAAACCTGGTAAGAAATATACTGGTGCATTGTTGGATGAACTGGTCAGTGGCGCAACAGTCGGAGGTAGAAACGAATGGATTATGCGCATGACTTCGAAAATGTTAGCGGTTGGTGCTGAGTTGGATACTATTTATAGATTGCTAGTTGTAGTAAACGACAACTTTTTATCAGAGCCGTTACCATTGTCAGAAATCAACGCAACATTCAAAAGTCGAGTAAAGAAACATACAAGTGGGGTGTAGCTGTTGGAAGATGATATTTCTCAATTTATTACAGAAGAACAAGTCAAAGCGGATAAAATTGTTGAACTAAAATCATGGGAACAATTGTTTCGGAGAAATGAGAAAAATCATCCTCTTTCAAATAGCGTTTATAATATTGAACTGATTTTAGAAAATGATATAAAGCTGCATAGAAAGCTTTCTTATAACGAATTTTCGCAAGAAAGTGAAATTCGTAGTGACATTGCTTTAAATGATATGAAGATCGCTAAAGGTTACATTGAGGATGATTTTACGCATGCATTAAAAAGCTATATTGAACAAAACTATAATTTTATCCCTCAGTCAGCAAATATTGAAAGTGCTGTAATCAATGTTTCAAGAAAGAATAGTTACCATCCACTAAGAGACTATTTGGATCAAGCAAAACTGAAATGGGACAAGAAAAATCGAATTGAAAAGCTTCTTTCAGATTATTTAGGTGTAGAACAGTCTGAGTATTCGTATATGGGATTGTTGTGTTTACTGGTGGGAGCAATCCAGAAAGTGAAAGCTCCGTATGAGAAGTTTGATTTCATCTTTGACTTTGTTGGTGATACAGGCACAGGTAAAACCACATTTATTCAAAAGTTGTTTCTAGAAGCAAGAGGGTATTACACAGATAGCATGAAGTCTTTATCACAAACAGATGATTATGCCATTATGCAACGTGCATGGTGTGTTAATGATGATGAACTGGTTATATCTAAAAAAACAGGGATAGAGGTTATCAAAAAGTTTGCTTCTCAAAAGGAGCTAGAATATCGGACTCCATATGCTAGAAGGGGCATCCGTAGGCCAAAGAACTTCATTATAGTTCGTACCAGTAATGAGTCCGGCCATCTAAAGGATGAGACTGGAAACCGAAGATTTGTGCCATTCAAAGTATCCAAGAAACGGCAAAGGTACCATCCATTAAACAATGAGGCTGCAGCACAATTAACAGATGAAGTGGTTATGCAAATTTGGGGCGAAGCCATGGCAGCATATGAAAAAATTGATCGAAAAAAATTCTATGTTGAAGTGGAAAATCTGGCAGCAAATTATCTTGATGAATTTATGGCAGTAGATAGTGTAAAAGATATTGTGTACACCATTCTAGAAATACCTGTCCCAATTGATTTCTATTCCTACAATGACAATCAGCGAGCTAGTTACATTCAAGGCTACTTAGAAAACAATGGTACACGATTGACACTTGGAACAATGCCAATCAATTCACATGATTTAGTTCCGCGTGATCGTGTCCGCATTCGAGATTTATCCATTGAAGGGTTTAACGAACCCTATGGGAAAAATAACAAAAGAGACAAAAAAATCAGAATTATCATGGATAATCACCCAACTTGGGAACGATCGAAAAAGAATGGGCTTCGTTTTTTCAATCAAACCAACACCGGATATTTTAGAAAAGAGGTAGACAAGTAGACAGAAGGTAGACATCAGGGTAGACACTACAAAACCTTATATATCAATGATTAATATGTATTGTCTACCTTGTCTACCCAAATAATAAAATAAGTATTATTAATACACCATAGTATCTATAGAAAGGTGAATAAAAAAATGGTAGACAGGGTAGACAAAGTGCCATAAACGTTGTAGCGACAAAGAAAGCTCCGTCTACCTTTGAGTTAGATGGTAGGTAGACGGGTAGATGATAGAAAAATGACGATAGAAAATTGAAATTGAGTCGGGATGGCCTAATGATTCGTTACATCAACAAACTAAAAAATACTATGTAATAAATTATAGAAAATGGCTGTTTTAATGTTTATTGAAAAAGTCGTTAAAAGTCATGTGCAACAAGAGATACAGCGATTTTATAGCACTTGCGATTATATTATGTATTCGCAAATGAAAGAGAGGTGAAATTATGGAACAATTATCAGTTATTGAGAAGGGCGTTTTAGACTTGATTCCTCGTGGATCAGAAACAAAAGTCTCAATCAACTACATTAGTCGGATGACCAGCCTAGATGAACGTAGCATTTATGAGGTAATCAATCGATTGCGAAGCAAAGGGGTGCCGGTTTGTGCGAAAAGAAATGGGTATAAACAGGATCGCGGCTACTATATTGCAAAAACGGTTGAAGAACGTGACGAAGGTCTGGCAGCATATAAATCCCAAATTGTAGATATGCAAAAGCTAGTGCATCAAGTTGAAAATGTTGATCTTGATTCATGGGAAAAAGAAGCAAGCGAAGGGTGTCAAAAAAGTATTTCATAAAAATACGCATCTATTTTTATCTTAGCATGTAGATACAGTGGATGTGATCACATAGAAAAAAACGATAGGCTTATTTTGAGACCGTTGCCCGCCCAACATATTTCCGAATATGGTCTTCTTTTAGACAGTCAACGGCTTTTATCATTATTTATACCAACAAAAATAGAAACCAGATAGGGGAACTACTATGAAAAACTTTGAAGAATTAAAAAATAATTTATCCAAATTGATTGCTAAGAATAATGTTGAAATTAAGGAATGCGACAAGAATATCCAGATTGCTGAAAGAGCAATTGAAAAGGCTGAGGCTGATATTACTTCTGCAGAAAGCTTGGTTGATCCCAAGAAATATTCTCAAGCGAAAGACGATCTTTGGACAGCGCAACATACTAAGGAGCTTTATGTAAAGCGTAAGGATAAGTTAGAAACGACTTCGCTGATTACTGATGAAGAAAAGCACCGGATAGACAATGAAATTCAAACAATTGCAGACGCTACGAATAGCGCACAATTTAAACGAGCTGCAAAGCTTGCAAAAGAACTGGAAAGTATTGCTGCAGAATCAAACAAGATGGCAGAGGAATACGAGGAGCTATATAAGCTTCTGCTGAGTGATGTATGTAAGCAGCCAAAAGGGATTTTTAACCAAGGTGGAAAAGAATATAGTGGTAATACTGTTCGTGGTTGTTACTACAATTTAAAGGATAATCCATCATACAACATTATTTTACAAGGCAATCAAAATTAGACAGCATAAGGAGAAAAACAAATGAAAACATTAAATAGCATTGAACAATCATTGATGGAGAAAATCGCAGCCAATAAGAAAGAAATTGAGGTATGCACGAAGAAAATTTTAGAGGCAGAGCAAACAGCCCAGAAAGCAGATGATGAACTCAAGGCAGCGGAAACAGATGTGAATCTTGAGAAATACAAAGAGGCAAAAGATAGTATATGGTCTGCTAAACATGCGAAAGAATTGTATCAAAAGCAAAAAGAAAAGTTGGTAAGTGATCAATTGATTTCACGGAATGAATATCATCAATTGCTATCTGAGATCACTACTATTGCAGATGCAGCGCATGAGGAACAGAACAGCCGTGCCGTAGCTTTAATTGCTGAGCTAAGAAATATTTCAGAAGAATCTAGCCAAACATGGCAACGAACAAACGCCTTGTTGCATCTATTGCAACGAGAGGTATATAAAGAACCGGAAGGCAAGATTTCGAATGGAGACGGAACTACAACATGGTCAGCCGACAAAGAGTATAAGAATTATGAGACGGTGCACAATTTCTACCAGAATAATATTGCCAGCACATCAATGGCTAAACGTGCTGGGGAGATTGAACCAAAACAACGGATTAAATCGTGGGCTTAAACAACTGTGGAGGAGAGTACAATGGCAGAGCGTAATTATATTGATATTGAAGGAATGCAAAAGAGAGTGGATGAGAAAGATCGCAAACAATCTGAGGAGTTCAGAGCGAGCTTACAAGCTCAGACAGATCAAACAATAGAGGAACAAAACAAGATGCAAGAACTATTTGCAAAGGCAGTTCAGTCGGAACATGATGAAGCTGAGAAGAAACGAGCTGCAGAGATCGAAGCAGAAAAATCGAAGGCTGTTGCAGATGTTGAAGCCAAGTATGAAAATAAAGGCGTGATTTCCGAGGCTACTAAAAAAAGAGATGAAGCATATAGAAAAATGCTCAAGAATCTTTGATACACGAATGTCTACAATAAGTTTTGGCAAAGCTGACAGTAGAGTTATCCACAGGATAAATTGAATGAATCAATGATTTTAAATAAATGGTGATAAAGCTCTTAGTATCAAGGGTTAGAGCAGATATTAGCCACTTGCGATTATGCAGTATATTCGAAAGTATTTCGGGTGGTTGATTATAGAAAATTGATTTCAAATGTTGGCCAGTCATCTTGCAAAAAATCATACGCGCTTGGCCACGGCTGGTGATCGTTGCAAGTCTGCCAAGCTATTACAGAAGGTTACAAAATTCTAAATAAATTAATCAATAATAAAAAACATTTTAAAATCATTCATTGAGCGTTAAACAAGCTTTGAGTGATCGGAATAAAAAGAATCAAGAAATAAAATTAAACACGGCCAGCGAGATTATTGGGGGGATGCCTCCCCCTCCCGACTGTCAGCCGACCTTCACGCAGTCACTGTACATTTTTTCGCGTGTTAAATTTATAAGATTAAGAAAAAGGTGATTAAATGCCGGACTTTACAGTTAAATGCACTGTTTGTGGAAATTCTTTTTCAGCAACAACTATGAATGAAAAGTATTGTAGTCCATCATGCAGAGCTGCAGGCGCTAAACGAGTTCGTGAAGAGTGGGAACAAAGCAGTAATTACAAAGTGAAGCAACGCAAGCGAATGCGTGAGAAGCGAAAACAAGAGCAAACTGCAATGCAGCATCATAGGCAAATGCAACGAACGAAAACAGCCGAGGCTTCGCAAAGAGAAACAGAAAGTAGGAGAAAACAGCGTTTAGAAGATGTTCATAAGAAAGCCGCTCAAGGTGATCTAAATGCGCTGCAAGAGCTGGCATTCACCGAAGGTAATACCTTGGAGTATTGGCGATTGTACAAAGAACAGATTTTAGAGTCAGAAAGAGAATTTAACTATATAGGTCGGCATCTTGTCAATGGCATTGAGGTTCACGAAGAAAACTTTGAATATTTAGTCGTCGAGCAAATAGAAAATGAAAGAAGAAAGAAGGAAAATGGTCATGCAAAAAGGAACAGTAAAGTGGTTTGATTCAAGCAAAGGTTTTGGATTTATTACAGATGAAAATGGAGAGGACATTTTTGTACATTACAGCGGCATCGTTGGCGAAGGATATCGCTCTTTAGAAGATGGGCAATCTGTTTTGTATACGATCGGTCAGAATGATCAGGGATCATTGGCAACGAATGTTGTAGTGGAATAATGAAATAGTGAGGTGGCGGAATTATCCGCTGCCTTTTTCTTCGATCACAATTCTAGTTAATCGCAATAAAAAATGAAAGGTTTGTGACTATGACTTCGCAGCAAGTATTAATGGCTAAAGAAATATTGAAAAACTATAGACCTTTGACACGTCTGAATGGTAATTTTTTATCAATGGCCGAGTTGGACAAAAAAACGACTTGCAATGTTAGTAGAGTAGTGTATAAAGAGCCCTTGCGAACACCAGAACAGTTTGAATCGGAAAGGAAAGCAATCATTCAAGCGTGGCAATTGTTGGGATTAAAAGAACGTAAAGTATTGTATTACGCCTATTTTTGCCAAGAGCCTATGACAATGCAGCAGATCGCTACAACTATGAGTTATAGCAAGAAATCAGTAGAGAAATGGAAGAATCGAGGTAGTAAAAACTTCTTGAAACGATATAAAAACGGGGTTATGGTTGAGTAAATCGATGAGGTTACTGAATAGTTAAACAAATAATAGAGCAGCACTGATAGACAAGCTAGCTTTTAACAAAATATAAATAGAAGAGACTACAAATTGGTACTAGAATGATTTAGAACTCTTAGTTGATTGGCTAGATATCTTTGATATACTTATCTTAATAATTATGTGAGGTGAATTACATGTATAAAGGTTATGATTTATCATTGTCTGAAGAAGATATAATTTTTTTAGGAAGTGTAAATAGCGCCAGCATTTCTACAATTAAAAATGCAATGAAAGCAGAAAAAAAGTCGATTCAAAGTAAGATTACTTCTTTCTTCGAAGAAACTATCTCATTAGATTCCTATAAGTTGGATACGGGAGCGCTTGACGGGACTAAAATGATTGATGATTGGTTTCCGATTATTAATGCGGATGTATTTATTTCTCATTCTCATAAGGACCAGAATTTAGCAATTAGTTTAGCAGCGTGGCTTTATGAGCAGTTCGGACTAAACTCTTTTATTGATTCTACAGTGTGGGGATATAGTAACGATTTGCTAAGATCGTTGGATGAAAAATACTGTTATAATAAAAATACAAAGACATTTAGCTATGAAAAAAGAAATGTTACTACCAGTCATGTACACATGATGTTAGCGACTGCATTAAGTAACATGATAAACAATTCAGAATGCCTATTTTTCTTGAATACGCCTAACTCTATTACTGTAGATAAGGAAATATTAGATAATGAGGATTATACGTATTCTCCATGGCTGTATGGCGAATTGTCGACGGCAATGATTGTAGAGAAGAGATATCCAAGAAGTCTTGAATTTGAATTGAGAAAGTCTTTATATGAATCTTCCCAAAGTCTTGAGGTAGCTGATGAGTTCTTAATCAGATACAAAGCCGATTTATCGCAATTAACTAAACTAGACAAATATGACCTAAACCTATGGTTTAACAATGTAAAAAGAAGTAAGAATAAAGGAAGTTCGACTTTAGATAGACTTTATTTGGAAACAATACTTGAAAAAGAATGAGGAAAAGATGGACAATAATAGCTATGATAAAACAAAACATTTAGAGATGATTCAAGGTATTATAAATAGACTATCGGGAAAATCAACATCCGTAAAAGGTTGGTGTATAACCTTAATGTCAGCTTTGCTTATTTTCTCCGAACGTTCTAAAGATTTTAGAATCTATTTCATCTTGATTATAGCTCTCCCTTTAATAAGTTTTTATTTCTTGGATACTTTTTATTTGATTATGGAACGAAGATACAGAGACCTTTATGAAGAAGTAAGAACGGGTAGAAAAAAAGATTACGACTTGAAAATAGAAAGAAAAGTTAGCAAGTATGATTACAATGAAGTGCTTAAGGGGACAACTCAAAAATGGTTTTATATTCCAACTATTACTATTTTGGCACTAATAATTATTTTCTATGGATTGGGAATATAGAAACCGCCCACAAAGTAACTAGCTTTCCCATGTTAAATGAATCTTTTGTACGTCCTTTATGGGCGTTTTTTTTTGGTATAATATATTGAGGTGAAATAAGTGAATTGGTTAATAAAAAACATATGGCAAAATGAACAATTAGTGAATTGGCTGAGTGCTATAGGAACAATTGGGGCTGTTTGGGTATCGCTATGGCTCGCAGTTCGAGAAGACAGAAGAAAAGGTAAATTAGAAGTTAATGGCATAAAAAGGCAGGTTTCAGTTATGCACCCTACAAAAAACTTTGTTGATCCTATTCTGGTTATTTCTTGCGAGATATTTAATTACAGTAAATTTCCCATTACAATATCGACAATAAAGGTTAATGTATATAAGAGAAGATGGGTTAAAAAGAAATTTATAGGCGGTGGCATATTACTCACAGATGAAGATTTGGGGAAATTTTCAAAATTGCCAATGATAATATCTCCATTTGAAGCCGATACTTGGATTTACAGTAAATATTTATTTGATAATTATATTAAGACGCAAATAATACCAAAGATAGATAAAGACAAAGAAAAACAAATACTGATTGAATTTCATGCCATTGATTCGTTTGGAAAATTTTATAAGAAAAAAATTAAGATTAGAAAAAATGAAATAGAAAAATACTTAATGGATTAGAAGATAATGCCCCCAGCTAGAAAAAGCTAACTAAAGTCTATCCATTTGTAAAAATAGATAGGAGTATACACCAATTTAATAGCAGCTTTTTCTATAAAATATATTGAATCAATAGTATTTACAAATTCTCACAAAGCCAGTCCTTAAATGGAAGGGTCTGTGGGGTAACAATTAGATGATAGCTCAAAACATTGATATTATAGTGTTTTGAGCTTTTTTATTGTTGTTAACTATAGTAAATAAATTACAAGAAGAATATGAGTTGTTTGCCATAAAAAATTTGCGTAAAAAATATTTTAAGAAATAATCGAAGCCTCTTTCAGAATCATCTAGTAGAAATAGTGTTAGAAAATATTATTTCAGTAAAGCTCTCTATGTCGTATCAGGTAATAAGGTCTTCAGCCGTGGAGCAAAGCATTTTTAGCTTGCTCATTTTGTTAAGTTTAAGAATAGGTTTGTCCGTTCACTAGCATAAATAAAGATTTTATTTGTTTAAATCTTTAAATCTTTAAATCTTTAAATCTGTTGTATGGTTGGAATAGCACCGTAATAGATATATTCAATAACTAGTGGATTTTGTTTACAAAAATTTGAATTCCTTATTAGAGAATTAAAAGACTGAATCAACTGTTGAGATTATGTATTATTATGATTTATAATAATGTTGTATTAACATTTCTAGATATAGATAGAATCGCTGCTACAACTTAGAGAGTTGTAGCATAATCTATTTGAAAAATGGAATAGGCGTTTATAATAGATGTTTCTTTAAAAAGGAGAAAAAAAATGAAAGAAATTAGTTTAGTGTAGGAAAAGAATCAAGATGAAAGCATTTCAAATGATGAGCTCTTCAATATTAATTCATGGGGAGCCGATCTTTCTTTTAGAGAGATAATTATGATGTATGATGAGGGCGAACTGCTTAAACCCGAGTTACAAAGAAATTATGTGTGGACAAAATTAGAAGCTAGTCGTTTTATAGATTCTATATTACTTGGTTTGCCTGTACCAAGTATTTTTTTTGCTAAGGTGGAAGATGAAAGAAAATTGATCATCGATGGGTACCAAAGGATTATGACTATTTACGATTTTGTTAAAGGAGTTTTCAGTGGTGATAATCAATCTTTTAATTTATCTAATAGTAAAGCTATCAATGAAAGATGGCGAAATAGAACTTTTTTAGAGTTAACGGAAGATGAACGGATTCGAATAAGAGCCACAACAATTCATGCAATTATATTTGAACAAAAGCAGCCTAGAAATGATAGTGGAATGTATCAAATTTTTGAAAGGATAAACACGGGTGGAAAAACATTAAAATCGCAAGAAATAAGAAACTGTATTTATCAAGGTGATATGAACTCGCTATTAATTCAATTAAACAGGAATGAATTGTGGAGAAGAATATTACAGAATGAAAAATTAGATTCTAGGATGTTAGACATTGAGTTGATTTTACGTTTTTTTTCGATTAATTATCTATACAATAACTTGCCAGATACTCATGCGATTAATCTCACTAGTTATTTAAATAATTATATGTCAAGAAAAAAACATTTGAGTGAAGCTGACTTAGAGTATTTTACAGAAATTTTTATTAATACTATGAGTAAAGTATTTGAAATATTTGATGATCTATCTTTTAGAAAACCAATCAGTACAAAAAGAAAATCTAAAGTTAATCCGGTTATCTTTGATGCAGTGTCAGTGTCAACATTACGAGCCATAGAGAATAATTTAGTATTTGCCTCGAAAGATATTTTAGTTGAGAGATATGAAAAGTTGTTAGCAGATGAAGAGTTTATTGAAATGACAACTAAAAGAACAACAAATGTTGAAAACATTATTGGTAGAATAAACAAAGTTTATGTTGATGTATATGGTGGAGAAGTATAATGAAACATGACATCTATAGTGATTCAATGTTTAATGAAGGAGTTCAAAACGGCTTAAATGAAGTTCTATATGAATTAATTGCTATAAAAAAGATCATCAATAAAATCCCTTTCAATTCTGCTAACCCTTATTTAATAAACTACGCAGTAATTAGATCAAGTGGAAGTTTGGAGCAAAGCTATAAAACTTTGATATATGACTTTTTGCGAGTTGAAGAAAAAGAAAAATTAAACGTATATTTAAAGAAAAATATTGTTGATTCTTCCTCCAATCCAAATACAGGCAATATATCTAAAATGCTTGGGGGCTTAGATGGAGGATGGTCTGCTGAGTTTAATAAGAAAATAAATATTTTAAGTAAGAGTGGGGAACATAAATCAAATTTAAATAACTTGGTTCAGTCAAGAAATGACTTTGCCCACGGCGTAAATCTATCTAATTTAAAAATGGAAACTGTTATTAAAAATTATGAATCAGGAATATATATTTTAAAAATTTTGGATTGTATACTAAATGAGATTGAAATGGACTTCGGGGGAAGTAAATAATTAGAGAACCAAGAAATATTTGACTATTTAGAAATCTATTGATCAATTTTATAATTGTACTTTTAATAAATTAAGGCTACAATATAGGTGCCTGCTACTTTAGGTATGCAGAATATAATGTTTGAAACTGTCAAGCAAGAACCTGCCAGCCAAGCTGACTAAGAATTGCTTTGAGTTAATATCAAGACCTATTAAGCTTAATAGTTCATGAATTAACGCAGTCGAGAAGGTGACGAGTGCAAGAGTAGTCAAGTTCATGGAATTTGCTCCTTTCACAATCCAGTCATTATCATTATAACTGATTTGTTAAATATCCCCTGAACTTCTGTACATTCAATGACCGTGGTGCAGAGAGTATCGGTCGAAGCGCTGCAGAGAGAAATGTTTTCCAGAGATCAGGTCTGTTTTTTCTCTCCGCTCCAAAAGATGAGGTGTATGTATGCTAGATAGAGAAAGATATCGTACAAAAAAATACTTACACTTTGATCATAGAGTGAAAATAGAAAATGCTGAAAGCTATGTTACCAATCCTTCAAAGATTGAAAAGCATAGTTTTTTGCCGTTAATTCATTATGTTTCATCATTTGAGAAAAATATTGGTGTAAAGAACCCAGACTATGATAATCGGCCAGTAAAACCTAAGAATAGAGATATCATGTATGCTGGACATTGGGATAACTTCATATATAAGTATTATTCAGAAAAACTGAACGATAGCTATAATGAATATCTTATAAATGTTAATTTGAACGATTGTATTACGGCTTATCGAAACAATATGATTGGTAAATCCAATATCGATTTTGCCGCTGAAATTATAAATCAAATCGTCGACTATGGTGGCGCTTATATTTTGGTAGGCGACTTTACGAGTTATTTTGATAAAATCGACCATTTATTACTAAAAGAATCATTAAAAAAAGTACTAAATGTTCCTAGGCTGAAAAAAGACTGGTTTAATATATTTCGCTCAGTTACAAAATATGGGTACTATGAAAAAGATTTTCTCACTAAAATGATTGGCAGCGATAAAGAACTGAAAGTACAAAAGAAACGAAGCTATTTTAATCAAATAAGTGATTTTCGTATTTTTCAGAAAAAGCATTCGACTGAGAAAAATAAAAAAACATACGGAATACCACAAGGAACGGCTATCAGTGCAGTTTTTGCTAATATTTATGCATTAAATTTTGATTTAGAATTAAAAAAAATTGCTGATAATTACTCAGGTATATATAGAAGATATTCTGATGATTTCGTATTGATCATGCCCAGAAAATCTATAAATAATGATCAAGAAATTTGGAACATTGAAAAGCACATTAGAAGATTAGCATCTGAATGTGAAATAATCATCCAAGAAGATAAAACAGGATTGTACTCATATAAAAGTCAGGAAGTTATCAAACTTGATAACTCAAAAGTTAAACGTTTAGATTATTTAGGTTTTATTTTTGACGGCAAAACTGTAAAGATGCGAGGCAAGAGTCCATATAAATTTTATAGGAAGGCAAAACAGCTAACTGAACTCGCTCAATCCAGAAAAGAAGATAAACAACTTAATTATTTGCCATATCGTAAAAGCATATATGGATTGTATACTGATTTGGGAACTTCAAGAGGAGAATTTGGGAATTTTATATCGTATGCAAAAAGAGCGCAAAGAAAATTTGATGAGTTATCTCCACTTACAAAAAATATGATGATGAAGCAAATAAGAAATAGAAAAAAGAAACTTGAGAAAATGTTAGGTGTTAAGATACATACGAAGATTTAAGGTACTAACTCAAATAGTGTTGTTTGAATGAAATCATGGAAAGGAAGTGCTTCGGTGTTTCCTTCTTCTCGTTATTAAACAATTTCACAGTTCTGTTGAAACATGATTTTCATGCGTAGTGATGGAAGATTATTAAAACAAAAACTAATCGGGAAACTTTCTAGATACCATCTTCTTCTTTAAACTTCATTTCATATCTCGCATCCATGTAAAATTTTCCGCATTCTCTTTTTGGATATTGTAGATTGAATGAACCACGAATGCGGAGTAATGGTTTACTTATGATAAAACAACCAACTTCAAAGAATAGAAGATTGGTTGTTCAGAATTTAGAAAAAAAAATAACTTAATTATGACCTAGAAACCTTGGTCTATGAGGTTTCTAGGTTTTTAGATAAACCCAGTCTCGTCATAAAATAAAATGACGAGACAATATCTTTTCAATCTTTCCAACCTAACAACATTCATCTACCCATCCTCAACATCCGGCTCAACCACCACTTCCTCAATCCTGCGATTCCGCATCTTCGAAATAGTCATCTTCAAACCATCTAACTGAATCGTTTCACCCTCCATAGGGATTCTTTCGATTGAAGCCAAAATATAATCTGCGACGGAGATTGAGTTTGTGGAATTAGTAATATTGAAAAGCTCTTCTAAGCAATCGAAGTCTGAACGTCCATTTACCAGGAAACTGCCATCTGCCAGTTTGTAATAATCAAATTTCTTACTATCATATTCATCCCAGATTTCTCCGACCAATTCTTCAATGATATCTTCTAGCGTAACGAGAGCCGCAGCCACACCGTATTCATCGATGATGGTGGCTATATGGATTTGTTCAGTTTGAATTTTTTTAATCAGCTCCGAAATTCTTGTACTTTTTGGAATAAAGCTGATTGGTTTGATAATCTATTCTAGTTTTTTTGCGCTTTAGTACAGGATGATAAAAATCTTTTTGATGTACCACACCGGCCACATCATCAATGTTGTCCTGACAATAGGGCAGACGGGATAAACCGGAGGATTCAAAAATTTCCGCTATTTCTTCTGTACTCTTTTTACTGTTAATGGAAGTAATATCCGTACGTGTTAAAATTTTTTCTGTACTTCCAAATCGTTAAATGCGACGACACTTTTGATCAGAAGCTCGTCATCCTCATCGATTGAACCCTCTTGAGCTGCTTTTTCCATAAGAATCATCCATTCATCTTCGGTGATGGAAGGTGTCGTTTCTTTGTTTATAAAAGTTTCATCAGTCTAATTTTTAAAACAGAGAAAAAGAGAGTCCACGAATAAAAATCGTCAATAAGGCCTTCAGTGGATGGACAAGCGCTAATGCAGACAGTCGTTCAAATCATTACCAGTCTGAAAGTGAGCGATATAGCGTCCTATAAGGAGTTCTTAGGTATACTAATTTATACAGTTCTTCTTTAATCCGTTTTCCATCTCCCCTCATTTAGTGCTATCATGAAATGAGAACCACAGATATTTCCCCTTAAAAGTAATTCTTACACCAAGACATCTGTCTGCAACTGAACTCCATTAAATGTTTCTTTATTGAACAAATTCAACTGCCTATTTTCATGTGATGTTTTTTTGCTTTGGAAAAAGGAGGTAGAACGATGTTCCAAGATTACAAAGTTGTGATTACTGGTGCGACTTCTGGTATTGGTCTGGCGACGGCTCGGCTGTTTATCGAGGAGGGCGCGACGGTCATTGGGATTGGACGAAATTTTAGCCGGACGACGGATTTAGGTGACCGATTTATTCCTTGTAGGTGTGATGTGCGGGATGCCGATGCGATCGTGAAGGCGTGTGGATTCATCGGAGAAACGTTTGACAATGAGCTGGATGTGTTTGTCAACAATGCGGGATTTGGTGAGAATACCACGATCCGCGATGTAACGGTCGATCAGTTTGATCGCTGCTTCAGTCTTTTGTTGCGGGCACCGATGTTGTTTGCCAAAGAATTGTATCCTCTGTTATTGAATGCGCCGAAGAACAACGCGAGTATCATCAACACCGCTTCTGCTGCCAGCCGGACAGTCAGCTCTGAAAATCCATTGTATAATTTAGCGAAAAACGCCGTGGTGCTGTATACCAAATAGCAAGCTATGGGGTTTATTGGTGTGCGCTGCAATAGTGTGTCGCCAGGCTTTATCCAAACGCCGATTTTTCAGCGTGAGGGTGTCAATATGGAAGAAAACGACGTGTTGGCAATGTACGACCAGATGGCGAAGGTCACTTGCGGGCGAACAGGAAAACCGGAAGAAGTGGCGGACTTGATCGCGTTTCTAGCCTCGACGGATGCACAGTACATCAATGGCGCCGATGTCTTGATCGACGGCGGCCTGATGACGGTCAGTAATTGATAAGGAGGATTCAACATGTTAAAAGAATACATCGTAATGATTACTGGCGCGACTTCTGGCATCGGCTTGGCGACAACGAAGGAGTTTCTGGATCAGGGGGCTACGGTGATCGGGATCGGACGGAATTTTAGCCGAACGAAGGATTTGGGCGAGAATTTTCTGCCGTTTAAGTGCGACGTGACGGATGAAGAGCAGATCAAGGCGGCGGTGGCTTTTGCGAAGGAAAAATTTGGCAGGCTGGATAGTTTGATTTGTAATGCGGGGTCAGCGATCGTAGGCACGGTGGAGGAAGTGGATTCTGGAGAGTTTGAGCGGGCTTTTCAATTGTATGTGCTGCACGCGGCGATGTTTACCAAGTATTGTGTGCCGCTTTTACGTAAATCGGAAAATCCCAGTATCACCCACACGGCATCGGTGGCTTCTTTTATGATCGGAGATTCGGTTCCGTACAATGTGTTGAAGGCGGCCTTATTGAATTACACACGGCAAAGTGCGGCGGCGCTATTAAACAATAATCCAGCGGATATGTTCGGGCGGCCAAAAACGGTGACGGAAATCGATGAAGGCGACAATACCTTCATTCGGGTAAATGCCGTTTGTCCTGGGTTGATCCGCACGAATTTGATGCCGGATCAAGCGTGGGAAATGCTGGGGACAGAAGCGGCATTGAAGGCGATCCCGAGTCGACGGATCGGAGAGGACTGGGAGCCGGCGAAATTGTTTGCCTTTTTGGCATCAGCGAAAGCCAGCTTCATCACGGGCGCGACGATCACGATCGATGGCGGCTGGTACACGACCCATGCGCGGGTTTAAATGATTGAAGGAGGAATCGAAATGAAGGAAAAGTATGCACCATTATTTGAACCGATTGAATTGAAACATGGAGGGCGTTTGGAAAATCGTTTCGCAATGTGCCCGATGGTGGTTTTTGGCGCTGATCCGGCAACGGGGAGGCCAACGGAAGAGGATGTGAAATACTTTGAACGCCGGAGCAATTTTGCCTCACTGCTAGTGACTGGAGCGATCACGGTTCAGGAAAATATCCAAGGCCATCCGAAGCAACTGTCCATTTTTAATGACGAGGGGATCGACGCTTACAGCAAATTGGCGACAGCGATGAAAAGCAACGGCAGTAAGGCGATCGGTCAGATCCAGCATCCGGGACGCGAGGGTGTCTATGGCTGTAATGTGACAGGCAAAGCGTATGCGCCAAGCGCGATCGACTTTCCATTTTTAAAGTATAAAGTTACCGAATTGACCGAGGATGAAGTCTGGCAAGTGGTGAAGGATTTTGGATTGGCGGCGCAGCGGTTGTTAAAGGCAGGCTTTGATGGGGTAGAGATTCATGGCGCGAACCACTATTTGATCCAGCAATTCTTCTCTTGTTACTCGAATCAGCGAGAAGATTATTGGGGCGGATCTTTTGAGAAACGGATGAATTTTGCGATCGAAGTGACGAAGGAAGTCTTGAACGTCGCGCGCGCTGAAAATCCAGAGGCGATCGTGGGCTACCGGCTCTCACCAGAGGAAATCCACGGGGAGATGGTCGGATATGACTTAGAGGATTCATTGAAATTGATCGATAAGTTACTAGAACAAGACCTTGATTTTCTGGATCTGTCCTCTGCGGCAGGCGGGAATTTTGGCAAGGATGCCTACAAGGCAATGCCGCAACGGGGGGACTTCACTGATCCAGTCAGCTTAGTGATCAGGAAGGCTGTTGCTGGCAGAGTCCCTGTCGTGATCTCTGGAACGATCCGTTCAGCGGATGAAGCGCTGGATGCTTTGAACTACGGAAATATTGCTTCGATGGGTGTTGGTGCATTGGCTGACCCAGACTTCAAGGAGAAGGTTTTGGCGGATAGGGAAGACACCATCCACATGAATGTCAAAGGACATACAGAGGATCTGGAATTGCCGATTGGGTTGATCGAGGTTTATACAGCAGGGATCGGCTTGCCTCAAGTGGAAGGGTTGATTGAGAAATAGCGTCGGAACACCGTTGTTTGGCTTAGTGAGCAACGGTGTTTTATTTTTATTTATTCATTTTCCAAAGAAAATGTTAACTAATTTTTTATTCAAAATGTTTATGAAGTCTTTATTAAATAATCAATGAATGATATAATAAAAAACGTTATTAAACTGCTGTAATATTTTTTAAGTTACAAAAAAGTCATTTAATTAATTAAATATGTAGAAAATAGTTTTTACCGAAAGAGATCGGTAAATAGGGAGGCGGATAAACTTAATTTTAGGGGTTTGGGAGAAAAAATATAAGGAGAAGCATTCAACCTGAATGTGTGGTGAAAAATGATTACAGAAAAACAAAAAGTAGCGATCGTTTCTTTATCTGTTTTGTTGGTTGGGGAGATTCTTGCGGTGATCAGTATTGGTCTGATCTATTTTAACAGGGAATTTTTCGGGGAACACATCAATATTATTCGAACGTTTATCAATGCGTCGACAGCTTTCTTTGGCTGCTTCTTTTCATTTATAGCAGCACTGCTGATGTTTGAATTTTTGAAGCATCGTGAGAAACAAAAGGAAGCAGCGAAGACGATGCGTTTGTTTACTAAATTAAAAAAGGAATACGAGATCAATTATTCGGTCTTGCTTGAACTGGGGGAAGAAATCGCCAGCGGGTCTTCTGAATTAGCGAAATTGCTGCGGGAAAACCAGCAGGTGCGGGATCTCTTCGTGTTAGCCGTTTATCGGTTGGACTTTGTCATGTATGACACGTATTACCATGAGGTGGATTGGCACTTGATTCGTGAAATGGATAGTCACAGTGAGAGTTATCTTGAGCTGTTTGAGAAGAGCCATCAGATCGAGTACCTGTGCCAAGCGATCGTAGAGAACAAGATTCATACGGAGGAAAGTCTGAAGCATCTGTTGATGTTGCTGACTCAAAAAATCAGTCTTCTGCAGCAGCGTCAAACGGCGCTTGAGCTGAAACAAAAACCTGCTGAAATGGACAGCCAAAGCGACTATGTGGCTGAACCGGCCGGCGTGGAAATGGTCCAAGAATAAGTCTAAAACCAGAAACCTGTTTCTCAAGGTTACTGTTTTTTTTGTTTTCTAGTGGTGTGGGGATTGACCGGATAGGACGCGCAGCTTACCGGAAAGGAAATAGGGGTATGTTTGCTCGCGTAAATGGCTTACTATAAAGGAACAGAGGGAGGCAGGGTATGGACAAAGGGGTAAAGATTCAACTAGAGATCGGGCGTGAATGGGTGCAGCCTGAAGTTCAGATTCGAGCGGCAGAGGAGCAGATCGGCGCGCGGATCGCCCGTTGCTTTGATACGTATCAAGAGGAGCAATTGGTGATCAAGGTGAAGGACGCGTCTGTTTTCGTAACAAAAGCAGACATTGTGTATATCGAGATATTCAATAAGATCGTCACCTTGTATACGGAAAATGAGGTTTACTCGTTTCGGCGCTCATTGGCAGCGTTAAAGGAAGAATTGCCAAGCGGGCAGTTTTTACAAGTATCAAAATCGGCGCTGGTCAACACGAAGGCGATTCAAAAGCTCGAGGTCGCTTTCTCGGGGAACTTGTATGCGTATCTAAAGAATGGACAAAAAATCACGGTCTCCCGGAGATTTGTCGAGCAATTGAAGCAGCATCTAGGAATGAACGAAAGGAGGCGCTTTTTATGAAAGAATTGTTGAAGGTATTGGGGCGTTCGATTGGGATCGGCAGCACGATCTGCATGGTATTCGCTGTATTTTTTTCTACGAATGAAGTGAGGCGGACCGTGGCGAGTTTTCTTATATTGTCTGTGGTCATCGGTTTACTGGGGCTGGTCTACCAGATGAAAAAAGGGTCGCTGCTGCTGCACACGCTGATCCACATCTGCGGAAGTTTTCTTGCCTTTTTGATCGTGGCTAAGATCAATCACTGGTTTCCCTTCAAATGGCAGATCATTTTCTCAGCTTCACTGTCCTTTTTCGTTGTTTTTTTTGGTATCTGGATGTTTTATTACCTAAAATACAAACAAGAAATCGAGAAAATCAACCAGAAACTATAGAAGAAAAAACAACACGAATAAAAATAACTCATTTGGTTATAAAAACCAACTATTTATAAAAAAATAAAAAAAGGGAACCGTCAACACATCTGTAATCCAGTATACTATCGGTGAGGGATACTAGTTTTTATATAAATTGGTGATAAAACGTGTCGTGAGAGCCACCTGTAGGAAGTTGGTCATTTGTGGAGAGAATTGTCAGAGACTCTTTCAGCAGATGCACAGGTTGAAGGATTTTTAGACAGTTGACAACGTGTTGCAAAGGATTTTTTTAAAACGCTATAAAGAGAACGGCTAGGATCTTCCTCGACAAGATTTCTAGCTGTTTTTTGTTGGAAACAGTCAGAAAAAGAAACCTACTAATGATACTGAAATTGAAGGAACTTTGACGGAACAAGGGGAAGCGGCTATGATAGTTGAAAGGGTGTTAAAAAATAAAGGGGAAACTATGTGGGAACATAGGAAATGGGGGTAGCTATGGAAACAAAGAGTAGGCGCACGAAGGGAAAGAAGTACGAGACCTTTGACGCGATCTGTCAGGAGATGCAGGAAAAGAACTACCATAAACAAGACAAGACGTTTTCAGCTAAGGAAGGGAGCACATTGATGATGCTGCTTCCGGTGCCGTTCATTGTGCTTGTTGTGGTTGGTTATTTTTGGCGCTGGGGAGCGGAGGCATCACCGTTATGGGAAATCAACTTTTCCTTATTCATTCTATGCTTTTTCATTTCGATACCTGTTCATGAGCTGATTCATGGATTGGCTTGGGCAAATTACGCGAAAAAGAAAATGAAAAGCATTACTTTTGGGTTTAACGTCAAGGAATTAATGCCCTATTGCCATTGCAAAGAGGCGTTAGAAATGAAAGCGTATAAGATCTGTGTCTTGGCACCGGTGGTCGTGCTTGGAGGCGGGACATTTTTACTTTCGCTGATTTTTCCAAACACGGAACTGATCCTGCTTTCTGCCTTCAATATCTTCATGGCGGCGGGGGATCTGATGATCTTCTGGCTGGCACGCAAGATCCATGAAGGGGTCGTGATCGATCACCCCGAACTACCAGGATTTGTGGTATTCACAAAGTAAACTAAAAAGACAGGATTCCTTTTTTCGAGGAATCCTGTCTTTTATCTTTTCAAATACATTCCTAAACTTTCTGGTGCAGTCTCAACGAAGCCAAACTGTTTATAGAGGTCATCTGCTGGGCGATCCGCGATCAGATTGATATACGCCTGCGGATCGATCTCATTATGGATATGCGTCATCAACAGCTTCATGATCTCCTTTGCCAGTCCCTGTCCCTGTTCTTTCGGAAGCACGGCGATATCGACGATTTGATAGGTCGTCCCGCCGTCACCGATGATTCGCCCCATTCCCACCAGTTTTTGGTCAGCGCTTCTGCGAATGATGACGGAGTAGATGCTGTTGCTCAACCCGATCTTACTCGCTTCTTTTCCTCTGGCAGACAGGCCGCAAGTTTGACGCAGCGCCAAGTATTCTTCGACTTCTGGAACATCGATTCGGATGGTATAGTTCTCCATTTTAACCCCTCCTTAAGACAATATATAGGCTCATTCTACGCTAGTTTTGCCTAGAAACAAAAAATAAACTATGCAAAATAAAAATATTTTTTGAGTTTAAACGTGAAAATTAAATTTGTTTTTTTTACAGCCCAGTCACAGCACGGCATTCCGCTTGTGAAAACGTGATTTGGCAAATTTGCGGATTGACAAGAGCAAATTATCGGTATTATAGTCATGGCGTGATCACCACTCCGTTAAAAAAGAAAGGGAATTGTACTATGCCAGAAAACCAACTTACACCACAGCAATTATTTTCATTATCCAGAAAAACATTGGAAAAGCGCACCGCCGATTTTTATCAAGAAAGTCGTGATGAGAAAGCAACGATCAAACTATTGATAGCGCTTCAAGTCCGTGACGAATTGGGAGAATCCGATTTTGCCTTCTTTCTGAAGGATTTGGTCCGCCATCTTTTTATGAGAACCAAAACGACACGTGCTTTGCGCCGTTACGCGGTCTATTTCAAAGACTATTTCGAAAAAGAGGAATGGCGGTTATTATCACTACGGCTGCTGGCGATCAAGACGGTTCTTACTGAGAAGCTCCAAGGCTTGTATACCCAAGTTGTCAAAGAACCATTAGCAGGATTCGCCGGCTCTTGAGGCCAGACTATAAAAAGGAAAAGGAGGAAGGTACATGATAAGATTAGCAGCGACATTTGAGAACAGCGAAGGAAAACACCATCGTTTAAGTGTGAAGGACCCAGATACGAACAAATCAGCCGATGAGATCAAAGCCTCTTTGGAAAAATTTGCGGCGCTGGATCTATTCGAGAAAGACGGCGTCGGCTTGTTTAAAAAAGTGGTCGGGGCCAAATTTGTTGAACGAATCGTTACACCGATTTTTGATAGAACGCATGAAGAAACAGAGGAATTGACGGAGACTGCTCTAGATCAAAGAATAGCTCCGGTGAAACGGTCAATTCAGGATATTCGTGACCCGAAGGAATTGATCTTAGAACAACGAATGGTCAAGCCAGGGATTTTGCAGCAGCTCTTCGCGTTTCCAGCGGGAATTGCTCCTGCAGAAGTTTCGGAAGCAGAAGCCATGTCCTTAGTATTAAGGATGCTGCCGCAGGGAGGCGAGCTAGAGGATATCAGCGTCGTTGAAGGGACAGATCCGTTGAGGTTCCGACTGCTCATCAAGCTGAAAGAGGAAGGAAAACCGCTGGGGAAGGAAAGTCCGCCAGATAGGCTACGAAAAAGCCGACACTTGGACCGAGAGAAAAAATAAACAGAAGCAAATCATGAGATTTCCTTCTGTATGGGCGATCAGGAGTCTTTTTTGTAGCTGCTCAAGCGGCCATTGTCGTCCCAAGCGCCGTATCGTTTATTTGCTTTGGTGCTGGTCAGCAATTTCTCCAGCCGCCGTTCAAACAGTTCGTTGTCTGCGGCGTAGCGCTGTATATTGTCGATCTTGATTCGTTGATAGAGTTCTGGGAAGCGTGCAAAATGCTGCTGAATCTCTGAATCTGCTTCAAGTGCCCGAAGTATCCGCGGATCAATCACGAAACGTTCCGGAGAAAGATCAGGCAAGCGCATTTCACCGAGTTCGGTCATTTGATCTAAATAAATCAAACGACGGGCACGTTCCTTGTTCAGCTCCGTCCATTGACTCTTATTGGATCTAGGCGACAGCCGTTGTGCGACTTCCGTTTCAGAAAGCTTTTTCTTTGTGCTGTCGATCCAGCCGAAACAAATAGCTTCTTCTACGACATCTAAGTAGGTCAGGTTTGCCTGCGCTCGATCGATCACGACCCAACATTCTTTTTCAGAAGCAGCATGGTCTGCTAACCAATCTCTCAGGTCCTGTCGACGCTGAGGTTTATATAAATGATTCATTTCCAAGGATTTCACCTAATTTCTGTCAGCTTTTAATTCAGAGAGCGAATCCGCTCGCCTGCCGCGGGAATTTGCTGATGGACGCTCTCCCAGGAGGTACCGTTGAATTTTTCATAACGCTCGAATACCAAGGGCAGCCCATTTGCAGTCTTGATGCTCTCAGAATCCATCAACTGGAAATGCAGATGCGGCTCCGTGGAATTTCCTGAATGCCCGACGTTGCCGAGAAGCGCACCCTGCTGAATCGTCTGTCCTTCCTTAACCGCGATCGAATCCTTTTCCAGATGGCAAAAGGCCGCATAAATCCCTGCGGTTTGTTTGAGGACGACATAATTTCCTGCGATTCGTTCAAAGCTGTCACGCACTGGGTTGAAGAAGAGAGAATGACGGATCGCCGTGGTTTGATCATGGAGCCACGAGGCTTTTTCACCATCCAGAGTATTATTCTTCACGGTGACGACTTCGCCGGCAAACGGCGCATAGACCGGCTGACCAAAACAATAATACTGATCCAGCGGAATACCGCCAAAAAGATAGTTCGCTGAATTTGCAGTATGCGAAGCCTCTTTCTGATCCTTTTGAATGAAATCAAACGCATAACGCAAGCCAAATCGGTCTGTCCCGTGACTCGGAACACGATCCGCCGGGCTTGTTTCCGTAAACCATTCTCCCCGTAGAGGGAATTCAATAGTGACTGCTTTCTCCATCACGGAACCTTCTTTCTGTGGCGGCTTATTTTTGCTTGCAAGTGACGAGGGGACTATCCAGAAAACTAGGACACAACCAGGTAAAATAAGGTTTCTTTTCATCAGGCATCCCTCAACTATTCCTCATAAAAAACGCTTCGAAGATCTTCCAGATACTGAGTCAGTTTATCGGTGATCGCTTGATAATCGAGCTGATCGTAATTAGTCTTCTTTATTTCCTCCACTATCTCATTTGTAAACCCAATATTTCCCCAAAGTATCAATTGCTTACAACGGGCAACATCCAGTCCGGTCCGAAAGTTCGTTTCATCGATAGCATTAAATACATCCTCTGCACAATAGGAAGGCTGTTGTTTGGCCTTGTGTGCTACTTTTTGATTGATCGTTGCTGACTTCGTTTCGACTTGTAAATTGGTAAAATCAAAAATCCATGGATGCTTTTTCATCAAGTCGATCTGCAACGTATAAGATTGCAGCAGGCGCCTAAAGATATCCGTTTCCTGCCAATCCAGCTTATCCCAATAGTCATCAGTCATTGTCTTTTGGCAATAATCCAGCAAGAGTAGAAACAATTCCTCTTTGCTTTTTACATAGTGAAACATCAACGCCTTCGAAATTCCAGCAGCCTTAGCGATTCGATTGGTCGAAGCCTCGTCATAGCCTCGCTGTGAAAATTCCCTCAACCCCGCATTCAAAATACGTTGAATCTTTGGTTCATTCTTATTGAGCTCAGTCAAAGTGATCACTCCTTTACCTGTTAGGTCAATTAGAGTGTAACAAGATTTACCTGATAGGTCAAACTGGTTGGCGGACAATGCGCTATTAATTTCTAAATGGTCGATTTTTCTTCTAACACCATACAAACTGAAAAAGCCTCTAAACTTTTCTAGAGACTTTTTCGTAGAAGTATTTGGTTAACACCGTATCACGTCCTATTTATTCTTCACTCATCCGCTCATCCGACTAGTGTCCAGGGGACGGGTTTGCTGTGCCTGTGCTAGTGATCGCTGCTACGACAATTCCTTCTATTGCCAATTCTGGAAAGACGTTTCAATCCGATGATTCTTTAATCGAATCGGCAACTTGGATCAATCCGTTTCATCTTCTGATTGCTTTCTATCAATCGAGGCAAGCTAAAGACTCTTCTTAATTTCTTCAATCCACTTTTCAATCGCCTCAGCTAGAAGATATTGCTGCTGCATAACGGCTTTCCCGGCGTCATGGATATCAGCAGAATCGTTATTATCAGCGATGTCATCTTTCAACCGCCGCTTCATCTTTTTAACATTGGCTTCGATGATACTGATGCAGGCTTTTTGATCTGCTGAAGACAAACTGTCCAGATTAAGGATGACGGCATTGAAGTCTAGAAAAATAGTGATGGGTCGGGCAGCGATTCCAAGCATTAATTTCTCAAATTCAGTCTTGCCTTTTTGAGTCAGTGAATAGACAGCCTTCTCCGGCATTTTTCCATTCTTCTTTAAGGTACTTTTGACGTACCCTTGCTTTTCCAATTGCAGCATCTTTTTATAGATCGTCGGGGTGCTGACTTTTACCCATTGAGAAATATTCCGATAGTCAATAAGTTTTTGGATATCATAGGCGCTCAAAGAGTCTTTTTTTAGAATACCCAAAACAATCAAATCAATCGTCCGCATCACAAAACCCTCTTTCTATGCTGTTTGTTTATAGTATAGGTACAAATATTATCGAGTAGACTACTATAAGTTATAGTATTTTGTTTTGTTGGGTAAGTCAAGCATCTCTGATAGTCTTGGATGCTCTTTTTAGTTGAAAGGGCGAGAGAATGACGGCAATAAAAATGGAACCCCTCAGCAAGTGTAGAGAGGTTCCAGTTAAGTAGCCAGCTATTTCCCATCTAATTTTTTCTTTAAGCGTCTGTTTCTGCTATACATGAAGATCACGACAGCGATCAGTATGAGGATCACGGCGATGCCGACCCAGATCCAGGGAGGGGTCGTTTTTTCTTCGATCGAGACATCGCTGTCGTTGTAGTGTTTCGCCTCTTCACGATCAATCGTAAATGTCGGGCTGGCGTGCCATTTCTGATCACCAGCAGTGACAGTCGTTTTGACCGTGTAGGTACCAGGTGTGAATTCTGTATTGTCCATTAAAATTAAGAATGGGAAGCGGCTGCTTGGTGCGATCGAAAGCTGTTCCTTCTTCGCTTTTGTGATCGCTGTGCCATCTTTTTCTACTTCATAATCGATGGCGATATTTTTGACGTAGGTTGCTTTTTCATTGTCGATCGTGACCATTACGGCGTTGCGGTTATTTGCTTGAGTTGCTTCCGCTTTGGTGATGTTCAACTCTGGTTTTACTTCGCTGGTCTTGTTTTGTAGCAAGACAGCGATCTCTCGTGAAAACACATTTTTGATATTCCCGTCGACTTTTTTATCAGAAAGCTGTTCTAAATACAGTCCGCCGGCTAAGACACCGTCGAATTCTTGTTTTGGCATGTGGACATCTAAATAAATATCCTTGGATTGATTTCCAGCTAAATCAATCTCTTGGTCGCTAAGCTTGACGTGGTCGGTGATAGAGGGACCAAAAGCACTATCATCTTTATTCATCCCCGAGTATTCAACGACCCCCAAACTGTTAGTGACCGCACGATTGAAGGCAGCCTTGAGCTTGATGGGCTCCGCCGTTCGATTGGTCAGCGTGACCGTCAAGCGTTCTTCTTCATTTGGCTGGTAATGTAAATCATAATAAAGCTGATTTTTGTCTAGTTGCTGCTCCGAAGGGTGGATCACCGCATCGAAGCTGTCCAATGACTCTCCATGAGCGACAATTGGTAAAAATGAAAAGGCCAGGATGAGGAACACGCCCCGTATAGCTCTGTGTAATTGCTTTTTCAGCATTTTCTCTCTCCTTTACTTCAATTGTATTCTCCGCGTAATGGAAGAGTCTCTCTCAATAATCTTTCCCCTTTTTTTAAATCAAAGAACGAGGTCTCGTATCTGACAGCTGATCGCCACTTTCTCAGTAAGTGCAGCTGCAAACGGGACATCCTTCTGTTTTTTAGCTTGGTGTAGCTGAGAATGTCCAGACTACGGTTGTTTGGTATTGTGCTGCGGTTTTAGCAGTATTCGCTGGCACACCGAGTGTAAACTTCGTGATCGGCAGCGCCGTTTCACCAACGCCTTGATTGGTTTGAGCGGTGATGACAGAACCTGTCTGCCCTACGAGGAGGTTATAGGTGCTGTCATTAGCGATCCCTTCTCCTGTTGGCAACGAATTTACGTTATTGGTCAGCTCCCCGACGGTAAAGGAAAGAGAAGCCCCGGTGAGTTCTTTTTCACCAGCCTTGAAGGCTTCTGGCTGTGCGACTTTTATCGCCCATCCTGAGCTGGATGCCTCTCCACGATTGTCGCTGACGGCGACTTTCCCTGTCGTTATAGGTGATGTTTGAACACCATCTGAGGTGGCTGTCCACGTTTCTGCTGTTTTCGTCTGAATCGGATGTGAACCAAAGTTGAGGCTCGTTGGCAATGAAGCACTTGGATCGTCCGGATCTTGCGGGTCAAAGTTGATATTTCCGGATGTGTAATCCACCGTTCCTGTCGTATCTACTGCATGTGCGCCAGTGGAGAATGCGAATAAGCCGCCGACAAAAAGACCGGCGATGACGAATGCCGCTTGTTTTTTCATTTCATTTTCCTCCTATTTTTAACGAGTCGCCATCCCCAAAAAGCAATGACGAGTATCAATAGTCCAATGATACTTAAAAAAATATTCCGTTGATCATTTGTCTGTAGAAAACGTGTTATTCCAGAACGTGTGACGTTGTTTTTTTGACTGGGTGCGGTCGGCCTGTCTGTCTGGTTCCCATGGCTCGTCGTAGAATGGTGGGAATCAGCAGTGGTACTAGACGATGGTTCTGATGTTGAATTAGCCGAACTATTGCTGATTGCGGTACTGCTCTCGTAATAGTATTGGACCTTCCCGTTGGTGACAGTTGCTTCGGCTTCGGTCTGTCGAGAAAGAACAACGAAGAGTGACAAGAAGGCGATGATGACGAGTATCCGTTTCTTCAATTTGCTCCCCCTTTCTCAGTCCAAATGAAAAAATGACCCCTCATTTTCTGCGCAGAAAAGAGTATGAACCTTATGAAGCGATTATAGCGCCTACATCAAAAAAAAGACCACTATAGTACTCACACAATCTTCACAATTAAGCAAAATATTTTTCTTATTTTTAATTTTTTTGTTTTAATAAATGGAGAGAGAGTTGAAAAGAAAGGGTTTACACAACAAAAACAGCTATGGGTATGTGAAAATAGCGTAGTTTTTGAAGCGTAAATATCGTAAAACCGATTATTTTCTTGAAAAAGAAAATTTTGACAGATATAACAGATGTAATAAAAAAGGGGGAATCAACATGAGGCAGAAATGTGCGCGTTTCTTCTATCAACTGTGCCTCGTAGGAAGCGCCATTTTTCTATTTTTGGCGAGTTCAAATCTGATAGTCAGCGCAGTGTCCGTCGATTTATTTGCAACGACACAGGTGAAGAACTCTAGTGGAACGACCGCCGCCGCACCGTATCTGAATGTCAGTCAAAAACCCGTCACCTTTACGATCGACGGGACAACGACTGGCGTAGGACTGATCAAAACGGGTAAGAAGTATGCACTCATCTCTGTGCCGTCGCCTTTGTCAGGAAAAGTGACACCCAATGGGTCTTCAATGGTCACCACGACTGTAACGATTCCGTTGGCGGATTTGCCAGTCGGCAGTCTTTTGGGGTTGTTGTCGACACTGGTTTCTACTATTAATGGCTTATTGTTTTTGAATCCGTCCTTACAGGCACCCTTGAACAGCCTGAACCAAGCGATCAATAACCTGAAAAATGAAAACTATGGAAACCAAAATCTGCCGATCACGACGGAGCAATTATCTGCCACTTTGCTTGGTGTCAATATCAGTCAAGGACTGCTGCCGATACTAACAGGTACGTTGTCGAATCGGTTGGTCGACTTGAAGAACGTGCTCAATACGCTGCCGCTGGGACTGATAGGGGCGATCCTCACCTCCGTGTTATCCAGCGTTGATGGCTTGATCACTGCATTAGCCAACCCGAACTCTACCACCAGCACCAATCTTGTTTCCGCATCGATCCTAGGCTCAACAACGGTTTCGATCCCAACTTTTGTAACAAGTCCGACAGGGATGACACAAGATTACGCGGCTATCGTTCGCGGAGGGATCGTACAAACAGATGATCTGACGATTCAATTGCTGAGCAATTTTGGCGGGAGCACGAACCTTTATTTTAGTGCAGGCTCGGTAGTCATGAAGAGTGAAGGACTTCCGACCAACTTGAACTTCGGCAGTCACCCCATCCAAACAAAAGTAGATGAAACGTGGAATGCCCACGTTGGCGGCAGCAACGCCAAGCCGCTTCAAACTGGAAAGATTCGAATAGAGGATACTCGGACCATCGCCAAATCTTGGCAATTAAAAGTCTCACAAGCCACGAACTGGTCGAGCGGACAAAAGAATCTAGCGAATGCGCGTATGAATATGATGGTGGGGGCATGGAACACCAATTTCCAGAATTACACAGGCGTCTCTAATCAAACGGTCCAGCTCGCACCGGGAAATCAGATCACGCTCATGACACTTGGCAGTACGACCGCCCCGGGCTATGTAGAACTGCCGTTGAACCAGTTCCAATTGTTTGTACCAAAAAATACACCAAAGCAAACGGGAAGTTATCAAACGACACTCAGATGGACCATATCTGCCACCCCTTAAAAAATCCGACACAAGCGCCTAGATTTCTAGGTGCTTTTTTTGTGGGGAAATCATCCCAAATAAGGAGGATTTCTCCGGACTATGTGAAAAATAATTACATTTGTTTTTCGCTATGCTATCATAAATACAAGGATATTCTTACAAAATAATCGATAAAGTTTGTGAATTGTCTTTTTGAAACAAAAAATCGTGCAAAGTATCAAAAAAGAGTATACGCGAATTTCTCTTAGAAAATAATTCATTTTATCCGATTTTAAGGAGTATTTTGGGTGAAAATCAGTAGAATCGGACTTGAAAAGGCAGCGTTCTAAAATGATACTTAACATAGAACACGAATAGATACAGGGGAGGTTTGTCTATGGAAGCATTAACGAAAGCAATCGCAACATTCAAGGGGGGCGTGAAGGTCCCGCATAATAAACATACAGCTGAATTTGAAAGCGTTTTTATGGTGCCGCCGAAACTCGTTACTTTGCCGATGCAGCAGCACATCGGAGGCCGCTGTACCCCGCTGGTAAAAAAGGGCGACAGCGTCACTGTGGGGCAGAAGATCGCGGATTCTGATGCCTTTGTCTCCGCACCGATCCATGCATCCGTTTCAGGAAAAGTGAAAGGGATCAAGCCCGTTCTGATGGCAAACGGACAGATGTGCGATGCGATCCATATTGCCAGCGATGGCTTGCCGGTAGTCTTTCCAGATCCTCAGCCAGTCGCGATCGATTCAAAGGAAGCGTTATTGAAGGCTGCGCGAGAGAGCGGAGTCGTCGGGATCGGCGGGGCAGGATTTCCCTTGCACGTCAAATTGGCTGTGAAAGACGACACGCCTATTGACACATTGGTCATCAATGGCGCAGAATGCGAACCCTTCATTACCTCCGATTATCGTGAAAGTCTCGAGTATCCGGAGCGGATCGTCGCAGGGATGCAGATGGTCATGAAGCACTTGAAGATCACCCGCGGAGTCGTCGGCATTGAAAGCAACAAACCAAAGGGCTTAAAAAGGCTGCGGGATCATTTGAATGAACTGGCGGATCGAGACCCGGCGATCACGGTAATGGAGATTCCGTCATTGTACCCTCAAGGAGCTGAAAAAATGCTCGTTTACGCGACGACAGGACGGAAAATCCCGCCTGGGAAATTGCCTTCAGAGGTCGGGTGCCTGATCCTGAATATCTCGACCATTTCCTTATTGCAGAGATACGTCGAGACCGGCATGCCCTTGACCCATAAGCGAATCACGGTGGATGGAAATGTTCCAGAGCCTAAAAATATCGTTGTTCCTGTGGGGACACCCATGGGCGAGGTGATCGCCTGCTGCGGAGGGCTGATCGATGAGCCCAGCAAAGTGATTTTAGGCGGTCCCATGATGGGGGTAGCCCAGTTTTCAGTGGAGCTGCCCATCACCAAGCAAACCAATGCCATCACCATTTTGTCTCAAGCGGAACGTTTACCAGAGGAATCTCCCTGTATACGCTGCGGGCGCTGTGTAGAAGCGTGTCCGATGTCTTTATTACCTGTACAAATCGAACGCTGCACACGAAACAAGGATGTCTCCGGCTTGAAAAAGCTGAAGGTCTCCGCTTGTATGGAATGTGGCTGCTGCGCATTTGTTTGTCCTGCTGGGCGACGGCTCGTACAGACGATGAAGCAGGGGAAACAGTTGGAAAGGGAGGCTGCTAAATGACTAAATTACCAGTTTCTATCTCACCCCATCTTCACTGCGGGCGCAATACCCGTTCGATCATGCTGGATGTGATCATTGCATTGCTCCCAGCGGTCATTGCGGCAACGGTTATTTTTGGATTTCGTGCGCTTCTCTTGGTCGTCGTAACGGTGGTCGCCTGTGTCACCAGTGAATACCTCACACGAAAAATTTTAAAAAAACCAGATACCCTCTCCAATTTGACTGCTGTTGTGACAGGCATCTTGTTAGCATTGAATCTCCCAGTGACATTGCCGTTCTGGATGGCTGTTCTAGGTGGTGTGATCGCGATCGTGATCGTGAAGGAATTTTTCGGCGGCGTTGGACAGAATTTTGTCAATCCGGCGATCACTGCCCGGATCGTTTTGATGATGTCCTTTGCGCCTCAAATGAGTACGTGGCAGCCGCCATTAAACTACTATATGTTCCGTCCAGACGTGATCTCGTCAGCCACCTACTTTTCAGCCGCTCAAACAGGGCAAGCGCTGCCATCACTACTTGATATGTTTTTAGGCATTCGCTCAGGAAGTCTGGGGGAAACCTGCGCAGCCGCTTTACTGCTAGGAGGCGGGTATTTAGTCGTTCGAAAGGTGATCTCACCGCTTATTCCACTTTGCTTTATTGGGACTGTCGGTATTTTATCTACGTTATTAGGCGGTCAGCCCCTCTATCAATTGATGTCAGGCGGGTTGCTATTAGGCGCGATTTTCATGGCGACTGACTACACGACCTCGCCAATAACAAAAAAAGGAAAGGTCATTTTTGGGATCGGCTGCGGGATCGTTACGGTGCTGATCCGCTTTTACGCGGCATTGCCAGAAGGTGTTTCCTATGCCATTTTATTAATGAATATCCTGGTTCCCCACATTGAGAATTTGACGATTCCGAAGGTTTTCGGGGAGGAGGCAAAGGTGAAATGAAGCAATCAAAAGCCAAAGTCATTTTTAGTGACGCCTTGTGCTTGTTCATCATTTGTTTAGTGATCACGTTTGCAGTTGCCGGGACACGGGCAGTGTTCAAAGAGCGGATCGCCAAGCAAGAATGGGCGCAGACCCAACAGGTGATGAGCCAGTTGATCGATGCCGAGAGCTTTAAAGAAATCAGCGTACCAAAGGACAATCAGGGCTATAAAGCTTTAGATACAGCAGGAGCGACGGTCGGCTATCTTTTTGTGACAAAAGCCTATGGCTATGGCAGCGATGTGCGTGTCATGACTGCTGTCAAAGAAGGAAAAGTCACGGCTGTCGACGTTCTGGATGCATCGAATGAAACACCCGGTCTGGGGCAAAACGTTACAAGAAAAGATTTTATTGATCAATTTGACGGCATGGATGAATCGCTTGAAGTAGTAAAGACGGACCCGTCAAATAAAAACCAAGTCGAAGCGGTAACTGGAGCCACGAAATCCTCAAGCGCCGTAGCTGCATCCGTCAAAGAAGCACTTGCGTTGTTTGAGCAAGTAGCCCAGTCAGAGAAATAGGGGGAGAAGGAATGGAAAAAGAAAAGGCATCCGCCATTTTTAGCAAAGGATTGATCAGCGAAAATCCCGTTCTGCGGCTGACTTTAGGAACGTGTCCGACATTAGCGATCACCACCTCTGCCATCAACGGTCTGGGAATGGGAGTGGCAGCGACGGTCGTGCTTTTAGGCTCGAACGTCATGATCTCACTGTTGCGGAAGGTGATCCCTGATCGTGTCAGGATTCCAGCATTTATAACCATTATCGCAGGATTTGTCACCGTGGTTCAATTGATCGTAAAAGCATTGGCCCCTGCACTGGATGCGACATTGGGGATCTATCTGCCCTTGATCGTTGTGAACTGTATCATTCTAGGACGTGCAGAAGCCTATGCCAAAGACCACGCGGTTCTTCATTCCGCTTTAGATGGGTTGGGGATGGGCGTCGGCTTCACCATGACCCTCCTTTGTATGGGGGGAATACGTGAATTGCTGGGCAGTGGAACCATTTTAGGTTTTCCGATCACAGCAGGTGTCGTACCGCCTATGACGATCATGCTGCTGCCGCCAGGCGGGTTCTTTGTTTTTGGCATGCTGGTCATGGCAGCCAATAAACTAAGCGACCGAAAAGCAAGAGAACTTGATTGTAACGCTTGTCCGATCGCGGAGGCGTGCACCGTCGTGTGTGAAGAAAAGGCGGGTGATGAGTGATGCAGACGTTTGTTACGATTTTAGTTGCTGGCATTTTGACGGATAATTTTGTGTTGTCTCAGTTTTTAGGCATTTGTCCATTTCTCGGCGTGTCCAAAAAGTTGGATACCGCCGTTGGTATGTCGCTGGCGGTGACCTTCGTCATGGTATTGGCGACACTAGTGACCTATCCGATTTACGATGCGTTACTCGTGCCCTTAGGCTTGGATTATCTACAAACGATCGTCTTCATTTTGACGATCGCTGCACTGGTTCAGTTAGTGGAGGTCGTGATGAAGCGCTATATGACCCCGTTATACAATGCACTGGGCATCTATTTGCCGCTGATCACAACGAATTGTGCAGTGCTGGGAGTCACCATCTTGAATTTTTCAAAAAACTACACATTTATGCAATCCATGGTCAACTCCTTTGCGGCAGGCATCGGATTTTTGTTAGCGATGGTGATTTTCGCTGGCGTACGCGGCCGTCTCGAAGGCAATGATATTCCAGAAGCCTTGCGAGGACTGCCGATAACATTGGTGGCAGCCGCGATCGTCGCGTTGTCATTTCTAGGATTTGCCGGCTTGGCAGAAGGATTGTTCAAATAGGGGGTGAAAAAATGACAGAAATCATGATACCCATCGGCATTGTCAGCAGTATGGGGTTGATCGCAGGGGTCATTCTTTCGCTTGCGACGATCATCTTTCATAAACCAGCGGATGAGAAAGAAGAAGCTTTACGTGAAGCTTTGCCGGGGATCAATTGCGGCGCTTGCGGTTTTTCCGGCTGTGACGGCTATGCTAAGGCGATGGCTCAAGTCGAAGCCGGGGCGACTAACTGTACACCGGGAGGAACGGTGACTCGCCAGGCGCTTTCGGAGATTCTAGGTGTGGAGGTAGGGGATATAGAGAAAATCGCTGCCTTTGTACGCTGCAATGGGACTTGCGAATATACCAACAATAAAATGGATTACACCGGTACGCCGACCTGTAGTGGAGCCAATCAGATTTTTGGCGGTCCGCAGGCGTGCCGCTTTGGTTGTATGGGGTTTGGAGATTGCGAAGTAGTGTGTGAATATGATGCCCTCCATGTCGTGGATGGGGTCGCCAAGATCGACGCTGAAAAATGTGTCGGCTGTCTAAAATGTATTCAGGCCTGCCCTAAAAACCTTATCGCGATGCTGCCAGCGGAGAATAACGCGCTCGTCGCCTGTTCCAACCAAGACAAAGGAGGCGGGGTGCGGAAAATCTGCGACGTGGGCTGCATCACCTGCAACCGCTGTGTGAAAGCCTGCCCGCAAAAGGCAATCAAGATGGAAAACAACGTGGCAGTGATTGATCCAGAGGCCTGTATCAATTGCGGCGACTGTATCGAGGTATGCCCTCAAAGTTGCATTTTAAAAATGCCCAGCAAAGAAAAAGTATCAAGTTGAGAAAAAGCCAGAGGAACCTTCAATTCATTGCTGGAGCTAAAATAAAAAAAGAAACGGACAGGTGTTCAAATGAAGCTATTAATCACTAATAATTATGAAACATTAAGTCAAGTGACCGCAGACCTTGTATTACTGAAATGGGCAGAAAATCGCCGGGTAAACCTCGCACTGACTGCGGGTTCTTCCCCGAAGCGTGCGTATGAGATTTTAGCAGAGCGTTTAACGCAAGTGACGTTTGATAAGAGCTTGGCCCATTTTTATAATTTTGACGAGGTTTCGTTAAAAGGGCAGGAAGATGGGTTAACGATGCAGGCTTTGAAAGAAGAACTTTTCCATCCGTTAGGGATCGAAGAAGAAAATATCGAAGTGCTCCATGCGGGCAATTATCAGGAGTACGATCATCAGATTGCTGAAGACGGCGGCTTGGATCTTGTTTTGTTGGGGATTGGCGGCGACGGACATTTCTGCGGAAATCTTCCCCAATTCACAGCCTTCGATTACGGCGTTTATCGCGTACCGATTGATCCAGACGATGAATTGTACACATTCATTGATGACGCCACGCCATACGAGCCGGGGGAAGAAATGATAACCTTTGGACCACAGACGGTTTTAGCAGCCAAAGAGCTGGTGCTGATTGCCAATGGTGAAAAGAAGGCGGAGATCATTAAGCAGGCTTTGGAAGGACCAATCACCGAAGACGTGCCGGCTTCTGTTTTACGCCTGCATCCCAACTTCACCATCATTTTGGATGAAGAGGCCGCAAGTAAATTAAAATAAAAAAAAGAGCGAATCCGCTCTTTTTTTATGCATTTTCTTCTAATTCTTCCTCTTCAACTGTTTCAAAGTACTGAGAATGAACAAAGACGAGGACGATTCCGATAAAGACCATCGCACTAGCAAAGTAGAAAGTATAATTTCCGCCGAATTTCGCACCGATCAAACCAGCGACAAAAGGTGCCAGCGATCCACCGAAGAAGCGGACGAAACTATACGTGGAAGAAGCAATATTGCGTTTGATACCTGGGATCTCCATTGCGATCGTCGTCATCAAGGTATTGATGATTCCTTGGAAGAAACCAGCGACGATCAATGCTGCGGCTACTAATGAAGGGGTATCCGCATTGATTCCCATTAACAATAAACAAATGACAAAACCGATAAAACCGATCATCAAGGTGTAAAAAGTTCCGATCATTTTTTCAAAGCGCGTAGCTAAGAAAATCGAGGAGATCGCCAGCAAAATGCCCCAGCCAAAGAACGTCATGCCGACTTCCATCTCAGAAAAGTTAGGCATTAAAAACGGCGCATACGCCAATAACGTGAAGAACCCGAAGTTGTAAAGCAAGGCAATCAAGCCAACAGAACGTAGTTTGTGGTTTTTCAACGCCTTGACCCCAGCGAAAAAGGCAATTTTTTCTTTGTCGCCCTTTGGTTCTTTGAAAAGAATCAAGATGGATAAGAAAGAGACCATCATCAATACAGACACGCCCGCAAAAGGCAAACGCCATGAAATGGACCCCAATGAACCACCAACTAAGGGCCCGATCGACATCCCTAAGCCCATCGCTGCTTCATAGAGCATGATGGATTTTTCCGTTTGCCCCACTAAGACACTAACGATCGCAGAAAGGGCAGTTGAAATAAATAGCGCATTTCCTAATCCCCAGCCCGCCCGGAAGTAAATCAAGGCATCGATCGTGTTGGATAATCCCGCAAAAAGTGCAAATAAAATAATAATAAATAGTCCGAGCATCAAGGTCTTCTTTGTGCCGATCCGACTCGAAACAAAACCCGTAAACAGCATGACGATCCCTGTTACCATCATATAGCTTGTAAACAATAGGGTAGTTTGTGCAGGAGTTGCTTGTAAAGATTTGGCGATCGAGTTCAAAATCGGATCGACCAAGCCGATCCCCATGAAGGCGATCATGCAGGCAAAAGCAACCACGTATGCAGCTCTGCCATTTTCCTTTTCTGTTACTAAATTCTCGTTGTTTTCATTTAAATTTTCCATTAAGTCACCACTTTCCATTCCATAGTGTAATCACAATTGCATTTTATGTCAATATTTACATAAATAAATTTACATATAAATTTTGACCAAAAAAAGCAGATCTTCAAAAGATCTGCTTTTCCATCTATTTCGCAAAATAGGCTTCAATTTTCTCCTCTGCCCAGTCACACCAAGCAAGTTCTTCTTTACTTAATCGGATTTTCCGTTCTAAAATCAATTCTCGACCAAAGTTTTTTCGTCGCTCTTCCGCATCTAAATCATCCAAGCTAGCCAAGACTTTAGAGTAATCATTCACTTGTTCATGAAAATATTGTTTTCTTTCCATAATCAAAAATTTAGACGTGTCCCGATCCAAAGCTGAGATAGTAAAAACTTTTGCCAAAAATTCATCTTTTTGCGAAGGCGCGTGACTCTTGGTAAAGACCCACTCTTTGACTAATTCTTTTCCGGCAGGGGTAATATCGTAAATTTTCCGTTTCCCGTCTGGAATGTCGATGATCTCAATCAACTCTTGCTTACGCAGTTCCTTCAAAGTTGGATAAATTTGACTGTGGTGCGCTTCCCAAAAGAGATTTAAGAAGCGTTTCAATTCATACCCTGTCAGAGGCGAGCGAATCAGCATCGCCAAAACAACATAACTGATCGTATTCATTGTGTGATCCCTTCTTTTAAGGATAAGTGCTGCAATTTTTCTTCGTGTCTATTGTATCACTGATTGAAAAATATGACTAAAATAGATAGGCAATTTTCAGACTTTCGGCGGATGTACTCTCAGCCGCTTTTTTATACACTAAGAACAGAGAGGAAGATCGTCATGAAAGTGTTATTTGTATTTGAGGACCGCGAATATTCAAGTTTCTTCGTGTATGATTTGACGAGCGGTGTGAATAGTCTATTGCGTGTTTCACCAGAAATTCGTATTCAAAAGCTGACACTAGGTGAGTTATACACGCAGGTGCCCATCGATAAATTCATGTCCTATTTTTCAATTGCTTTTTCTATAGAAGTAAAGAAATATTTGATTCTGAAAAAAGAAAACAGCCTATTAGGGGTGAAAGAAGCCGGTCTGGAAGAAGATGGCAGAATGCCTGTTACCATCTATAAAACATTCGTCGCACAAAAAAATGGACAGCGTTTTACAAAAGGCGAGCATCGTTTGTCATTAGAAGAAATCGATGCCTACATCAGCTATCAAATTGATCAGGATGGACGCATAGACGTATTTGAACGACAAGAAGACATCATTCGCTTGATGAAACGAAAAACGGTTCGTCCGCGTTTGTCATCCATTACGACTAATTACGGAACAGTCAAGGAATACTCCGGCAGCAACCTTAATCTGAAGGACATGCTGAAGCTGGGGACAGGCTATTTAGCAAAAGGCAGTGCTCGGATGAACAAGATCAACGTACCAGAAGCAGGAAGTTTCTCCTTGCTTGGGACATTTCCTTATCAACTTGGGGCAATCGACTGGGAAAAGAACAGTATAAAACTGCGTTCAGACCTGGCTCGCTAAAAAGTTATTCACAGGGAGGTCAGAAAAAGGGGTTTTGCGGCGCTGTTTAGCCGCTTACAATGCCATAAACGTTGTTAAATCAACACTTTTGCGAGTTTCACAACTGAGAAACTTTTTGGAAAAACCGTTTTATTGCTATTGACATTCGTTAGAAGTATTTGGCTATAAAAGGAAAAAGAATGTAAGAAAGACGAAAAAAATGGAGGGATCATTATGATTTGGACATTAATTGTTGGCGCAGTCATTGGCGCGATCGGCGGCAGCCTTTCTGGACGTGGGAAACAGATGGGGTGCTTATTCAATATTATTGCAGGGTTGGCAGGATCATACATCGGTCAAGCAATCTTTGGTCATTGGGGGCCGCATTTAGCAGGGACGGCCTTAGTCCCATCGATACTAGGCGCAGTTGTAGTAGTAGCGGTCGTCTCGTTCTTTACAGGACGTCGGTGACGAAGGCTAGAAGTCGATTTTTCGGCTTCTTTTTTTGGTCCTTTTTTGGAAACGTTCATCTTTTGAGCGGTCGTCCTTGTTAGATTTCTCTTTCTAATCGTGTTCGTTCTGTTTTTTTGGCACTCTTTGTTATAATAGAAAATGGGTGATTAGAATGATAAAACGAATTGAGAAATTACGTGCATTGATGAAAAATGACGGAATCGATGCTTATTTAGTAACAAGTCCAGCCAATCTTCGCTATCTGACGAATTTTACTGGAACGGCTGGTTTGGCTTTTATTACATTAAAGGAAGCCTTTTTCATTACGGATTTTCGTTACACAGAGCAAGCAAGTGAACAAGTTCAAGGAATGACGATCCTTCAGCATCAAGGCGATATCGTAGATGAAGTTATCAAGCTGATGGAACGTGAAGGAATCCGTGTTCTTGGTTTTGAGGATGCATTTGTGGCCTACGCGGAATATTCTGTTTTTGAAGAGGTGATTGATGCGGAACTGGCGCCTGCCAGCGGTCTGATCGAACGACTCCGAGAGCAAAAAGATGAGGGAGAAATCGCAATCATCGAAAAGGCCTGCGCGATTGCGGACGAAGGCTTTGATCATGTTTTGAAAATGATCCGTCCGGGAATGACAGAGATTGAGTTGGCCAATCAATTGGACTTTTTCATGCGATCACTCGGCGCCAGCGGAACTTCTTTTGAAACGATCGTGGCTAGCGGCTTAAGATCCGCTTTGCCCCATGGAGTGGCCAGCGAGAAAGTTATCGAACAAGGGGACATGATCACTCTTGATTTTGGCTGTGTCTATCAGGGGTATGTTTCAGATATTACTCGGACCTTTGCGATTGGTGATCCAGGCCAATCTCTGAAAGACATGTATCAAATCGTCTTAAATGCGCAACTAAAGGTCATTGAAGCGGCCCAGCCTGGCGTCACTGGTGCTCAGTTAGATGCTGTAGCCAGAACGTTCATTAGCGAAGCTGGATATGGTGACGCATTTGGACATTCTACAGGTCATGGCATAGGCATGGAAATCCATGAGGGGCCAACTGTTAGTCGCTCAAATGAAGAAGCTTTGGCTGTCGGGAACGTTATTACGGATGAACCAGGCATTTACATACCTGGGCTTGGTGGAGTGCGTATCGAAGACGACCTAGTGATCGTAGCTGATGGAAGTCGCCTATTGACACACTCACCAAAAGAACTTATCATTCTATAACATTTTTACTAAATAAATTAGAGCGGGATCACCATAGAGGAGTCCTTTTCTTCTTTAAACAAGACGTTTTATTAAAAAGAATCAGTGGTCATAGAGTAGTGGTAGCGTTAGTAAACAAGAAATGATAAACTAGAACCAAATCTGTAAAGATGGGGTACTATGCAAGGAATCAATTTCTTTGACAGCTTAATAAAACAGAGATTGATTGCTTTTCATTGAATTAGGAGGAAGTATCATGATTTCAGTAAACGATTTTAAAACTGGCTTGACTATCGAGGTGGACGGCGGCATTTGGCGTGTAGTCGATTTCCAACATGTAAAGCCGGGTAAAGGTGCGGCCTTCGTTCGTTCAAAATTAAAAAATCTTCGCACGGGAGCTGTTCAAGAAAAAACATTCCGCGCGGGTGAAAAAGTAGCGAAAGCACAAATCGATAATAAAAAAATGCAGTATCTCTATGATGATGGAGACAACTACGTATACATGGATATGCAGAGCTACGAACAAATTGAAATGCCTAAGCAGCAAGTGGCAGAAGAGATGCTTTATGTATTAGAGAACACAGAACTAACAGTCATTATGTATGGCAATGAAGTTTTAGGTGTTGATTTACCAAATACAGTAGTATTGCAAGTTGCAGAAACAGAACCAAACATCAAAGGAGACACTTCTTCCGGTGGGTCAAAACCAGCTATCATGGAAACCGGTCTGACTGTCAACGTTCCGTTTTTCGTAAACCAAGGGGACAAATTGATCGTCAACACGCAAGACGGCAGTTACGTTTCTCGTGCATAGAAAGCTGTTCTGTTCAATAGAAAATAGATAGTGATACGTATCAAACTTATCTTTCTGAAAGGAAAAATAATTACATTCGCAGGAGTAAAGATGTCAGTTCTACTTTTCGCAGAATAAACAAAAGAAAAGTAAAGAGATATCCAGAGAAATTCAAAGAATCGATAAGTATAGTAGAATGATATGCGGCACGACAAACAGACTTATTTTTCTGAAAAGAAAAATAATTACATTCGCAGGAGTAAGGATGTCAGTTCTACTTTTCGCAGAATAAACAAAAGAAAAGTAAAGAGATATCCAAAGAAATTTAAGAATCGATAAGTATAGTAGAATGATATACGGCACGACAAACAGACTTATTTTTCTGAAAGGAAAAATAATTACATTCGCAGGAGTAAGGATGTCAGTTCTACTTTTCGCAGAATAAACAAAAGAAAAGTAAAGAGATATCCAAAGAAATTAAAGAATTGATAAGTATAGTAGAATGATATACGGCACGACAAACAGATTTATTTTTCTGAAAGGAAAAATAATTACATTCGCAGGAGTAAGGAGAGAGTAAGATGGCAGATGAAAAGAATTTAGTTTTAGGCGCGAGCCCTGAGCTTGGCGAAATTATTATTGCACCAGAAGTAATCGAAGTAATTATTGGGATCGCGGCTTCAAAAGTCGACGGTGTCTACGGTATGCGCGGCTCTTTAGCAAGCAATGTGAATGAATTGCTTGGAAAAGCGGCTCACGGAAAAGGTGTCTACCTTAAAAATGATGAAGATGGATTGAAAGTTGATATCTATTCTTACTTTGATTATGGGACTTCCGTTCCGAAAGTAGCTATGGCAATGCAAGAACGTGTGAAACAACAAGTCTTGTTTATGACAGATGTGGCATTGAGTGAAGTGAACATCCATGTCGTCGGAGTTGTCGCTGAAAAACTTGAACAACCAACGTTAGAAGAATTATTCAATGATGAAGAGGAAAATAATGAGTAAAGAATTGTCACGTCATGAAATTCGGGAGAAGGCCTTACAAGCGTTATTCCCATTGGATTTCAATCAAGAATTAACAAAAAAAGATGCCATTGATCATGCTTTGAGTATTGACCAACAAGAATTTGTCAGTGAAGACGAAGAAGAATTCGTGCCGGTCTATCTAGATGAGCTAGTTGGCGGAGTTGTTGAACACCAAGCAGAGCTAGATACCATTATCCAAAAGCACCTGCGTTCCAATTGGTCGATTCAACGAATTGCGAAGATGGATTTGATCATTCTGCGAATCGGGATCTACGAGATGTTGTACAACACTCAAGTGCCCAATCGTGTCGTCTTAAACGAAGCGATCGAGTTAGCCAAAACTTTCAGTGATGATCAATCTAGAAAGTTCGTTAATGGAATCTTATCTAATGTAATGAAAGAGATCGATGAAGCTGGGGCAAATAGCTAATTTAGCTATTTTTCCCAGCTTCATTTAAACTATAGAAAAAAGCGGGGAATGAACGTGGCACAACTTATTAATGGGAAAGAATTAGCAGAAAAATTGCAACAAGAAACAGCTGAACAAGTAAAAGCATTCGCATCAAAAGGAATCCATCCAGGATTAGTCGTGTTATTAATCGGAGAAAACCCCGCAAGTCAAATTTACGTTCGAAACAAGGAACGTGCAGCAAAAAAAATAGGAATCCATTCCGAAGTAAAACGCTACCCTGAGACGATTACTGAAGCAGAACTGATCAAGGAAATCGAAGGATTCAATCAAGCAAAGGAATTCCATGGAATTTTAGTACAATTACCCTTGCCAGAGCATATCATTGAAGAAAAAGTATTACTTGCCATCGATCCATTAAAGGACGTGGATGGCTTCCATCCAATGAATATGGGGCGGTTATTTGCGGGCATTCCTCATACGATTCCATGTACACCGTATGGCATCATGAAAATGTTTGAGGCGTATGATATTCCATTAGCCGGTAAGCAAGCTGTCGTGATTGGTCGAAGCAATATTGTAGGAAAACCGATGGCGATTTTACTGTTAGGGGCAGACGCAACCGTTACATTGACCCATTCAAAAACAGAAGACTTGGCTAAAGTAGCTAGCAAGGCAGATATCTTGGTTGTTGCCATTGGCAGAGGACATTTTGTAACGAAAGAGTTCATTAAACCAGGTGCTGTCGTGATCGATGTTGGAATGAATCGTAACGAAGATGGAAAACTGATTGGTGACGTGAAATTTGATGAAGTTGAACCAATCGCTAGTTATATTACACCGGTCCCAGGAGGCGTGGGTCCGATGACGATCACCATGCTGATGCAGCAAACAGTCGAGTGCTGCGAGCGACAAGTAGCGGATCATAAATAGCAAAGAGGTGTTTAAATGGCACAAGAGTACTTAACGGTCAGTGCATTAAACAAATATATCAAACGAAAATTCGACGTAGACCCCTATTTAGAGCGGGTCTATTTGACCGGGGAAATTTCTAACTTCCGTATGCGTGCAAATAGTCATCAATATTTCAGCTTAAAAGATGAACGTTCTAAAATTAGTGCGATCATGTTTAAAGGTGCCTTTCAAAAGTTGAAATTCTCTCCCAAAGAGGGAATGAAGGTTATGGTAGTCGGGCGTGTGGCATTGTATGAGGCTAGCGGCAATTATCAAATCTACATTGATCACATGGAACCTGATGGCGTCGGAGCATTGTATCAGGCGTTAGCTGAACTGCGAGAAAAATTAGACAAAGAAGGCTTGTTTTCTCAACCGAAGAAACCATTGCCACGCTACCCAAAACGGATTGCGGTGATTACAAGCCCAAGCGGCGCGGTGATTCGAGATATGATTACAACTGTGAAGCGTCGCTACCCGATTGCTCAGTTGGTCTTATTTCCGACGTTGGTCCAAGGAGACAAAGCAGCAGCGGATATCGTAAAAAATATCAAAAAAGCAGAATCAATGGATTTCGATACGATGATCATTGGTCGAGGCGGGGGCTCTATCGAAGACTTATGGCCCTTTAATGAAGAGAGCGTCGCACGAGCGATCGCGGCTTCTCCGATCCCGATCATCTCTTCGGTGGGCCACGAGACAGATACAACAATTGCAGATCTTGTGGCAGATGTACGTGCTGCAACACCAACGGCAGCAGCGGAATTGGCGGTGCCGGTATTATCTGAGGAAATTTTACGAATCAAAGAAAAACAGGCACGATTGGAGCAAGCATTTCTACACCAACTGCAACGAAAAAAAGAACGCTTCGATCGGCTGCAGCAATCGTATATTTTTAAACAGCCCAATCGCTTATATGAGGCGCAAAGTATTCAATTGGATCGCTTAACACAGCAGCTCCAGCAAAATATGACAGTCTTAGTAAATCAGCGAGAACGAGAATTGATGCAATACAGCAATCGTTTGGCACAAGCAAATCCTATTAATCGTGTCCATCAAACACAGCAACAGATGATTTATTTGCAAGAGCGGCTGCAGCAGCAAATGCAAGGCTATCTGGAAAGCAAGCAACGGCGTGTTCAGCAGGCCATCACGTCTCTTGATTTACTAAGCCCATTAAAAACCATGGGACGCGGGTTTACCTACACTACGCAGGAAGAGCATGTGATCCGATCGGTGAAAGCATTAAAAGAAAAAGAGATGACGGTCCACTTTGTTGATGGCACGGTAAAAGCATCTATTCTAGAAATTGAGGAAGGAACAGACTGATGGAAAAAAATACAACCTTTGAAGAATCAATCACGCAATTGGAAACTATCGTGACCCAATTAGAACGTGGAGACGTGCCACTAGAAGAAGCACTCGAAGCCTTCCAAAAAGGCATGGTTTTAAGCAAGCAATGCCAGGACACATTGACGAAAGCAGAAAAAACATTGACTAAGATGATGAGTGATGAGGAAGAAGTCCCTTTTACAGGTGAGGAGGAAGCTTAAATGTTGCAGCAGCTTTCTACCGAAGAACTACCCAAAGTCGAAAAAGAAATCCTTGATTTTATCAACACCTGCACGACGCATGAAGAGTTAAAGCAAAGCATGTGCTATTCAGTGGAAGCAGGCGGTAAACGTATTCGACCGTTGATCATTTTAGCCACGGTTCAAGCATTTCGAAAGGAATTAACGCTCCCTGTGTATCAAACTGCCGGTGCACTTGAAATGATCCACACGTACTCCTTGATCCACGACGATTTGCCAGCGATGGATAATGATGACTTGCGTCGTGGAAAACCTACCAATCACAAAGTTTTCGGAGAAGCGTTGGCTATTTTAGCCGGGGATGCTTTGTTGACCGGTGCTTTTCAATTAGTTAGCGAAACAACATTGAATCCCTCTGAGAGCGTTCTGTTGATTCAGCTTTTAGCGAAAGCAGCTGGCAGCAGCGGGATGGTAGCAGGACAAGCTGGAGATATGGCAGCGGAAAAACACCATGTGCCCCTCGATGAATTAAAAGCGATTCATCGTGGAAAAACCGGTGCATTATTGACCTTTGCCTTTGTTGCGGGAGGAATCTTGGCGGATCAGACCGAATATGTCATTGATCAGCTTGAAAAACTCGGTGAACATATAGGCTTGGCTTTTCAGATCCGCGACGACCTTCTAGATGTGGTTGGGACGACTGAGATGCTAGGCAAGCAAATTGGACAAGATGAAAAATCAGACAAAAGTACTTACCCAGCATTGTTGGGACTCTCTGGAGCAAAGCAAGCTCTAATCGATGAACTGGCGCAAGCAGAGGCGACGGTCCAGCAACTGACAGAAGCAACCGATTTTCAACCGAAATTGTTTGAAGAACTGCTTACGCTTTTTGCGTTGGAAAATGACTAAGCCGTAGAAAAACGAAATCTATTTATGAAGTAGGGGACAAAATGAAAAAAGAACGTGTCGATGTTTTAGCTTTCAATCAAGGACTTTTTGAAACCAGAGAAAAAGCAAAACGCGGTGTAATGGCTGGGCTTGTTTACGATCAAAAAAACGAGCGATTAGACAAACCTGGCGAGAAAATATCGATTGGGACTATCTTGCAAGTAAAAGGTCAAAGTCTTGCGTATGTTTCTCGTGGAGGACTAAAATTAGAAAAAGCATTGAAAACTTTCGATGTGGATATCCATCAAAAAATCCTACTAGATATTGGTTCTTCGACTGGCGGCTTCACCGATGTAGCATTGCAAAACGGTGCTACGTTGAGCTATGCATTAGATGTCGGCTACAATCAGTTGGCATGGAAGCTGCGCCAAGACGAACGTGTCGTAGTGATGGAACGCACCAATTTCCGTTATTCAAAACGGGAAGATTTTGATCAAGGACAACCAAATTTTGCAACGATCGACGTGTCGTTCATCTCATTAAAATTGATTTTGCCTCCGTTACATGAAATCTTGACAGATGATGGCGATGTCGTCGCATTGATCAAGCCGCAGTTTGAAGCTGGAAAAGAATATGTAGGTAAAAAGGGCATCATCAAAGACCCGAAGACGCATCTAATGGTTTTAGAAGACATTACGTCCTTTGCGGCAGCTCATGGATTTGATGTGCAGGAACTAACATACTCTCCTATTACTGGCGGTGAGGGAAACATCGAATTTTTAGCTCATCTGAAAAAGGTCCCTGTTCCCGGAACCCTAAATGCAGCAATCGATTTGGCGAACGTCGTTTCAGAAGCGCATCAAAAGCTAGATAAGTAGTCAGGAGGAAACGGAATGCGGAAACAAGAGCGGCATCGGATTATCACACAATTGTTGAACGAGTACGATGTAAAAAAACAAGAAGATTTTGTAGAAATTCTTTCTCAACAAGGCGTGACAGTCACACAAGCAACGATTTCACGAGACATCAAAGAAATGAAGCTGATCAAAGTTCCGGCTCAAAATGGCGGCTATCGCTATAGCGTACCGCGAAAAGAACAAGAAGACGTGAATGGAAAATTAGCAGATCTTTTAAAAGAAGCAGTCGTTTTCGTTGATCAAATGGAAAAATTTATCACAGTAAAAACATTGCCTGGGAATGCTTCGGCCTGTGCAAATTTATTAGAGAAACAATTCACGAAAATCTTATTTACGACTTTGAATGATGATGACAGTATCTTGATGATCGCTAGAACAGAAGAAGATGCCAAGCACATTCAGCAAGATATTGCTCAGAAAAGTCAAAATAAGTAGCATGTCTCATTAAAAGGAGAATCTGAAGAATGTTACAAGAATTGACAATCAAAAATTTTGCCATCATTTCTTCGTTGCACTTGGGTTTTACCGATGGCATGACAGCTTTGACTGGTGAAACGGGTGCCGGAAAATCAATTATTATTGATGCCGTCAGCTTATTAGCGGGTGCCCGTTCATCCATCGAATACATTCGACAAGGCAGCGAGAAATGTTTGATTGAAGGCCTCTTCGATTTACCAAAGCAGAATGAATTTCAGCTTCTCATGGAGGAGCTAGGTATTGAGGTTGACGAAGCAGGGCTCATCGTTCAAAGAGATTTGAATGTCTCTGGGAAAAGCATTTCACGAGTCAATGGCAGGATCGTGACGCTAGCTAACTTACGACGAATTGGACAGTTTTTAGTTGATATTCAGGGGCAAAATGATCATCAGGAGCTTATGCATCCTGAATCCCATTTACGATTGCTGGATAGTTTTGGTGATGCTGCTTTTCAGCAAATTAAACTGACGTATCAAACGGCGTATCGAAGCTATATTACTTTGGTGAACCAAGTCAAAAAGTTTAAGCAAAACGAACAATCCTTTGTCCAACGAATCGATATGTTGACGTTTCAACAAGAAGAGATCGGAAATGCAGAATTGACAGTTGGGGAAGAGGAGAAGCTGCTCGAAGAACGTGAGAAGCTGACGAACTACCAACGAATCGTCGACAGTCTTTCGAACAGTTATCAAGCGATGACGAACGAGGAAACGAGTTCTCTTGATGCGATTGGGTCAGCGAGTCAAGAACTGCAAACAATTGCTTCTCTAGATAAAGAGTACGAAAATATCTCAGACAATGTTCATAGCGCATACTATTTGCTGCAAGACGCTGTTAGTGAGATAGGGCGTCAGTTGGATCTTTCGGAGTTAGACGAAGAGCGACTGGATTTAGTCAATGAGCGTTTAGAATTGATCCATCAATTGAAAAGAAAATATGGCGATTCGATCGAGCATATTTTGAAATACTATGATCAAATCAGTCAAGAATTACTAGACTCTGATTTTTCCGGAGACAAGCTTGAAAAGCTTGAGAAGGAGCTAATCGACAAAGAGGAGCAGCTTCACGAATTAGCGAAGACGCTGGAAACTGCTCGAAAAAATATGGCGGAGAAGTTAGAAGCAGAAATTCAACGAGAGTTGAAAGATCTTTATATGGAAAACGCCCGATTTAAAGTAGTATTTAAGGAAATTCTTTTTGTATCAGATGGTATAGATGAAGTAGAATTCTATATTACGACCAATCCTGGGGAACCCCTGAAGCCTTTAGTTAAGGTAGCATCTGGCGGAGAGATTTCTCGGATCATGTTGGCATTAAAAACCATTTTTTCGAAAACGCAAGAGCTGACGAGTATCGTCTTTGATGAAGTTGACACAGGAGTGAGTGGTCGTGTCGCACAAGCAATTGCAGATAAAATTTATCAAATCGGAAAGAATTCTCAGGCGCTCTGCATCACGCACCTTCCTCAAGTAGCTGCAAAAGCAGATCATCAACTATTTATTCGCAAAGAAATCGTTGGCGGTCGAACAGTGACGAAGGTGGAAGAAATGAAGGAAGCAGATCGGACAGAAGAGATCGCGCGAATGCTTGCTGGAACCGAAATTACCGATCTAACGGTGAAGCATGCCAAAGAATTATTGCAATTAGCAAAAAAATAGCCGGAGCAGCTGCTCCGGCTATTTGCTTACATAATACTAAGTAGACTACTCAAAACTAATGAACCAATTGTTAAAATTAACATGGTCCAAATAACAACCTTGGTAACTTTAGAAAATGTACTAGTGGATTTTTTGTTATTCATGATGTCACCATCCTCAAAAAAATTTCAAATTCATCATACTCTATTTCGTAAAACTCCGCAATCAACTGGAAAAAACTTTTAAAAAATACTAAGAAATCTTTTCGCGACGATATTGCGAATTCAATTGTTAAAACTCTCTAAATCCTTTATATTTTAAATGAATTGAAACACGAATGTAACGATAATGCAGTATAGTGAGGGTAGTAGTTTGAAGAGGAAGGACTGTATTTGTTGGCATCATTTTCACCAATATTATTGTTATGGTACATTTTTCCAATAATCGTCTTTTTAGGGTCTGATTATATCGTAACAACTTTTAAATTAAAACAACGCTTCAATTTGAAAACGCCAGATATTACTGTGCCATTTTTAATTGTTGGAATGCACGAAATTTCAAAAAGTATTAGTTCGTTTTCGATTTTACCATATTTTTTATTAACCATCCTATTATTAGGGATAAGTGTTGTGGTCTTTCAAGCCTATCGCTATCGCGAAATCATGTATGGTCGCTTCTTTAAGATGTTTTGGCGCTTGACGTTCTTATTGTCCGTGCTGGTCTATTTTATACTGATTATCGCTAGTATTATTAATGCCTTATAAACACTAAAAACTTTAAAAAAACTCTAGATTACCCGCCTTTTGCCTGACAAGACAACATGGTTAGAGAAGGTCAAGAAAGTGTTATTTTTGTTTTTTACAAAATGTGGTAGATTGTGGGGGATTGTGGTAGACTAATCTCATGCGGTGGTAAAAAGGGGTGGAGTCTAGATGTTCATGGGTGAATTTCAGCACAATATTGATGCGAAAGGTCGATTGATCGTTCCATCAAAATTACGTGAACAATTAGGCGAAAAATTCGTTGTTACCCGAGGCATGGACGGCTGTCTGTTTGGGTACCCATTAGACGAATGGAGCCAACTAGAAACAAAGTTGAATGAGATGCCGCTTTCTAAGAAGGATGCGCGCGCGTTCGTACGTTTTTTCTATTCAGCCGCCACTGAGTGTGAGATTGATAAGCAAGGTCGAATTAACATCCCAGCATCTTTACGCAGTCACGCTTCAATTGAAAAAGAGTGTGTGATTATTGGGGTCGCTAATCGAATCGAGATTTGGGATCAAACACGTTGGAATGACTTTACAAAAGAAACAGAAGCTAGTTTTGATGACATTGCAGAAACAATGGTCGATTTTGGATTTTAGAGAAGAGGATTATGAATGACAGACTTTCAACATACAACCGTTTTGCTTCATGAAACAGTTGATGGTCTAGCAATCAAACCAGACGGTATTTATGTTGATTGTACATTAGGCGGAGCTGGACATAGTGAATATTTACTGAGTCAGCTAAACGCGGACGGACATCTGTATGCTTTTGATCAAGATCAAAAAGCAATTGATAACGCAAAAATTCGCTTAGCTGAGTATGTACAAAAAAATCAAGTGACCTTTGTTAAAGCTAATTTTAGAGAACTTACGGCTGAATTAAATCACTTAGGTGTGACGGAAGTCGATGGGATTTTATATGATCTAGGTGTTTCCTCTCCACAACTGGACGAAGCAGAGCGTGGCTTTAGTTATCATCAAGATGCACCACTGGATATGCGTATGGATCAAGATGCACCTTTGAGTGCGTACCAAGTTGTAAATGATTATTCTTATCATGAATTAGTGAAAATATTTTTCCGTTATGGGGAAGAAAAATTTTCTAAGCAAATCGCTCGTATGATTGAACGCAAGCGAGAAGAACAACCAATCGAAACGACTGGACAGTTAGTAGATATTATTAAAGAAGTGATACCTGCACCTGCGAGACGTAAAGGCGGACATCCCGCTAAACGCGTTTTCCAAGCAATACGTATTGCAGTAAATGATGAGTTAGGTGCGATCGAGAGTTCTTTAGAGCAGGCGATTGACTTGTTAGCGATTGAAGGAAGAGTCAGCGTGATTACCTTCCATTCATTAGAAGATCGGATCGTCAAAACGATGTTTAAAGAATTCAGTACACCAAAAGACATGCCTCCGGGCTTGCCGATGGTACCGGAAGAATTTCAACCAGTATTAAAACTGGTCAATCGTAAACCAATAGTTGCCTCAGAAGAGGAATTAAATGAAAATAACCGCGCGAGAAGTGCTAAATTGCGAATCGCTGAGAAAGTGAAGAAAGGATAAGGACGATGGCTGAATTAAAAGATAAACAACAGTTTCAATTTGATTCTCAGCAAGAAGAGATTCACCAAACGCCAGATTCTTTTCAAGTCTTCGTTTCTCCTGGAGATCGCTTAAAGAAAATCACACGAGTTGAAAAATTTGCTGTGTTAGCCTTCTTAGTGATGTTGATTGGACTATCTATCGTGATGGTTAATTATCGTAACGAAATCAGTAAAACTCAAAATGAAATTACAAGTATTCAAACGAACATTGACGCAAATGAAAAAACAGCGACCCAACTACAACAAGAAAAGAGCGAATTGTCTCGTTCCGATCGGCTTAAAGAAGTTGCTGAGAAAGCTGGTCTTTCGATCAATGACGCGAATTTAAGGAAAGTGAAGTAAATGAGCTTTAAAAGGCTACGAAGAAAAATCCGAAAAAAGAATTTAACTCCGATGAACAATCGCAAAAAAGTAGGCGTTATTTTGTTTGCTACGAGTATTGGATTGTTCTTTTTGTTTGCCGTTCGCATGATTTATGTTGTAGCGGGCGGACACGTTGCGGGAACCTCCTTGAAGGCTAAAACAGAGGAATTGTACCACGGCGGCGAGGTTGTTAAGGCGAAGCGCGGGACGATCTATGATCGCAATGGAGAAGTCATCGCAGAAGATGCAACCTCTTACTCGATCTATGCGATTCTTTCAGAAAGTTATGTATCAGGGAAAGATAAACTATACGCGCAAGAAAAAAACTTTGACGACTTAGCTTCTATTTTACATAAGTATTTAGGGATCAAAGAAAAGTCAGCACTAAAAACCCTGAAAAGCGGTATAAACAGTGATGGTACAAGTAAGTACTATCAGGTTGAATTTGGAAGCAAAGGAAAAAATATCTCTGAAGAAACCAAACAAAATATTGAGGATGCAATGAAAGCTGCGAAAGTTAAAGGCCTGTACTTTAACGAACACACCGATCGGATGTATCCAAATGGGAATTTCGCGTCTCATTTCATCGGCTATGCACAACCAGATAAAAAAGAAGCATTGGTCGGAATGATGGGGCTTGAAGCGGCCTATGATGATGTCTTAAAAGGGAAAGATGGAAAAGTCGTTTACCAGAAAGACGAAAATCAGCGCCCTATTCCAGGTAGTGTTGCCGAAGAAAAAAAGGCAGTCAACGGCGAAGACATTTACACAACCTTAGATGCAGGTCTTCAAAGTTATTTGGAAACATTATTAGACAAAGTCAATGCAGAGGGAAAACCTTCAGCAATGACCGCAACATTAATGCAAGCCAAAACAGGAGATATTCTTGCGATGTCTCAACGTCCGACCTTTAATCCTGAAACGAAAGAAGGATTAGGAGAAGAAGATGCGTGGCGGAATTTCTTGATAGAAGATAGTTATGAACCTGGTTCGACGATGAAGGTCTTTACTACTGCTGCTGCAGTGAATGAAGGCATCTTTAATGAAAACGAAAGTTATATGTCTGGCAAGATTCAAGTAGCAGACGCTACCATTAATGACTGGGATCTGGGTAAAAAAGGAATTTTGACCATGCGTCAAGCGCTGTCTTGGTCTAGTAATGTCGGGATGGTCAAATTAGAGGAACGATTAGGCGATAAGTGGCCTGAATACGTAAAGCGTTTTGGCTTCGGTCAAAGTACCTACTCTGGTTTACCAGGTGAAACGAAAGGCACGCTGCCAACAAGCAATATCGTTGACCAAGCGATGAGCGCATATGGGCAAGCAATTGGTGTAACAAACTTCCAAATGATGCGCGGGTTCACCGCAGTAGCAAATGATGGAAAAATGTTACAGCCTCATTATATTGAAAAAGTTTCTAACCCTAATACTGGAAAAGAAATTATCACGAAGCCAGAAGTAGTGGGTGAGCCAATTACACCCGAAACTGCGAAAAAGGTCCGTGAATATATGCGAGATACTGTTGAAAGTGAAAACTATGGTTCTGCGTACGATCAATATAAAGTGCCAGGATATAATATTTCAGCAAAGACAGGAACAGCACAGATTGCAGAAAACGGTCGGTATTTGACTGGTGAAACAAACTATATCTATTCAATTGCTTTGATGCTTCCTTCCGAGGACCCAGAGTATATCTTGTACTTAACGATGAAACAGCCGCAAGAGAACAAAGCAGGGATTTTGGGTGATATCGCGAATCCATTACTGAGTCGTGCAATGGATTTCCAAAATAGCGATTCAGATTCTTCGAACGAAGAAAGCAATACAAAAGTCACTGTAGAAGATTATCGCAACCTTTCAACTGCTAAAGCAGCGGCTGATGCTAATAAACGCGGAGTGACTGCGGTAGTTGTTGGAGATGGCGACAAGGTCGTTCAACAATCTGCGAAGCCAGGAGAAAAAGTCATGGCAAATGAACATTTGATTTTGTTGACAGATGGGAAGAAAGAAATGCCCGATGTTCGTGGCTGGTCAAAAGCAGATATCTTAAAATTGACCAATCTATTAGATATTGATGTTAGCTTTAAAGGGGACGGTTATTGTACGAAACAAAGTATTGCTCCTTATACAGAAGTATCTAAAAAGAAATTGAAAATCACGTTAGGTTAGGACTGGAGAGAAAAAAATGCAACCGGCACAACTATTTATTGCTTTTGCCAGTAGTTTCGCAATTACTGTTGCAGGCATGCCTTTTATTATTGGTTACTTTAGAATGAAGAAACAAGGACAAGAAATTCGGGATGAAGGTCCGAAATGGCATAATTCAAAAGCAGGAACTCCCACAATGGGTGGGTTAGGATTTTTAGCTGCCGCAGTGATCACTGCGATTTGGTTTAGCCTTTGGGCTCATCAAATGACAACATCGCTACTAATTTTGGTCTTTGTTTTACTATTGTATGGAATCATCGGATTTTTAGATGATTTCATCAAATTGTCGAAGAAACAAAATGAAGGACTGACTTCTGGGCAAAAATTTATTGCACAAGTTATCGTAGCTATTGTCTTTTACATTGTTTATCGAATGGAAGGCTACCCGAATACCTTGAACTTCTTTGGTATTGATTTACCATTAAATATTATTTACGGCTTGTTTGTGATTATATGGCTGGTTGGCTTTTCTAATGCAGTAAACTTAACTGACGGAATTGATGGATTGGTTTCTGGTCTAGGAACGATCTCCTTTGCAACATATGGGATCATCGCATGGCATCAGCAACAGTACGAGGTATTGATTGTCTGTCTTGCAGTCATGGGCGGATTAGTCGGATTTTTCCCATACAATAAGAAACCGGCGAAAATTTTCATGGGTGATGTTGGTTCACTCGCTTTGGGTGGATTGTTGGCAGCTGTGTCGATCATTTTGCATCAAGAGTGGACATTGCTACTGGTTGGATTGGTTTACATTTTTGAAACAGCAAGCGTGATTATTCAAGTCACTTCCTTTAAAATGACAGGGAAGCGTGTTTTTAAAATGTCCCCATTGCATCACCATTTTGAAATGTCTGGTTGGTCAGAATGGAAAGTGGATACGGTGTTTTGGGCAATTGGACTTATTGCATCCATTGTTGTTTTATTGATCGTACTGTAGGAGATGACTAGAAAATGAAACAAATCAAACAATATGAGAACGAAAAAGTATTAGTATTAGGATTAGCAAAAAGTGGATTTAGTGCGGCCAAGTTATTAAATGACTTGGGCGCACTTGTTACGGTCAACGATGGAAAGCCGTTTGAAGAAAATCCAGAAGCCCAAGGGTTATTGGAGCAAGGCGTACGAGTGATCACTGGACATCATCCGATCGAATTGTTGGATGAAGATTTCTCTTTGATGGTTAAAAATCCTGGAATTCCGTACGATAATCCTTTAGTAGCAAAAGCAGAAGAACTGCATATCCCAATCTTGACCGAAGTGGAGTTGGCTTATCAAGTCGCAGAATGCCCAATCGTTGGAATCACTGGAACGAATGGCAAGACGACGACAACCACCATGATCGGTCTATTGTTGAATCAAGAAAGAGCGGCAGGAAAAGCTCACTTAGCTGGGAATATTGGTTTTCCGGGTAGTGAAGTTGCTGCAAAGGCAAGTGCAGATGATGACATCGTTATGGAGCTATCGAGCTTTCAACTAATGGGGATCAAAGAATTTAAGCCGCAAATTGCTGTGATTACAAATATTTATGAAGCGCATTTGGATTATCACAAGACTCGAGAAAACTACGTGGCGGCAAAATGGGCGATTCAAGAAAATATGACGGCTACAGATTACTTAGTACTCAATTGGAATTCAGAGGAATTACAGGAAATGAGCAGAGGAACTAAAGCAACTGTTGTTCCTTTCTCAACTAAAGAGGTATTACGAAATGGTTCTTATCTATTAGAGGGTGCATTATATTACCAAGACGAAAAAATCATGGATGCTTCCGAACTAGGTGTACCCGGCGCACATAATATTGAAAATGCTCTAGCCGCAATTGTTGTAGCAAAATTAAAAGGCGTTTCCAATAAAAGCATTCGGGCAGCATTGAGTAATTTCCATGGTGTGCCGCATCGAACACAGTATGTAGACACAATTAATGGACGGAAATTTTACAATGATTCAAAAGCCACGAATAGTTTAGCTACAGAAATGGCATTAAGCGGTTTCGATAATGATCGCCTGATTTTATTAGCGGGTGGTTTGGATCGCGGAAATGGATTTGATGAACTAATACCTTCACTCGAAGGAATCAAAGCAATGATTCTTTTTGGTGAAACAAAAGATAAATTAGCTGATGCTGCGAAACAAGCAGGAGTTGAAACAATCATTAAAACATCAAATGTTGAGACTGCCGTACCATTGGCGTATGAGCAAAGCAAAGAGGGCGACAGTATTTTACTTTCTCCCGCTAATGCAAGTTGGGATCAATACCCCAACTTTGAAATTCGTGGAGACAAATTTATGCAAGCTGTGAAACAGTTAGAAAAGTAGGGAAAATGAAATGAGAATACTTGTGACAGGTGGCGGCACGGGCGGACACATCTATCCAGCCTTAGCATTTATCCGTTACGTACAAAAAATCCAACCGGATTCTGAATTTTTATATGTGGGAACACATCGAGGGTTGGAAAATAAAATCGTGCCTGAGACAGGCATCTCTTTTAAAACAATCAAAATTCAAGGATTCAAACGAAAACTTTCGTTAGATAATGTAAAGACCGTACAGTTGTTTCTTGAGAGTATTAAGCGTTCGAAAGAAATCTTACGTGAGTTCAAGCCAGATGTTGTTATCGGAACGGGGGGCTATGTCTCTGGATCCGTGGTCTATGCAGCTGCACGAATGAAAATTCCAACGATTGTTCACGAACAAAATAGCGTTCCAGGGATCACAAACAAATTTTTGAGTCGCTTTGCTGACCGAATTGGGATTTGTTTTCCTGATGCAGCGCAATATTTTCCAGAAAATAAAACAGTATTAGTAGGGAATCCGAGAGCTCAAGAAGTTGTTACTAGCGGAAAATCGGAGGTTTTAGAACAGTACGGATTACTTCCCGATATCCCTACAGTTTTAATTTTCGGTGGAAGCCAGGGCGCATTAAAAATAAATCAGGCAGTTATTCAAGCACTGCCTAAATTTTCTCAAAAAGAATACCAAGTACTTTACGCTTCAGGGGATCGTTATTATAACGAAATTTCTGAAAAAATCGATGTAGACAAAATCAGTCACAACCTTTCGCTGCAACCATATATTAAAAATATGACAGACGTTATGGCGAATGTTGATCTGTTGATCGGTCGGGCTGGAGCAACATCAATTGCAGAATTTACGGCCTTGGGATTGCCAGCAATTTTAATTCCGAGTCCTTATGTGACAAACGATCATCAAACAAAAAATGCACAAAGCTTAGTAAATGCTGGGGCTGTCAAGATGATTACTGATGCAGAGTTAACAGGTGAAAATCTAGTAGAAGCTGTAGATGAAATCATGGCGGACTCTGAAAAAAGAGAAAATATGGCGAAAGCCTCTCGACAAGAAGGGATACCCGATGCAGCTGAGCGCCTTTGGGCATTGGTAAACGAGATCGTCAAATAGTTTTTGGAGGTGAGGAACATTAGCCGCGAAGAGTTTCCAGAGGAAAACAAAGAGCAAGAGGAAAAACCAAAACCTAAAAAAGAAAATTTAACACCTTGGCAATTAGCAAATATGGAATATTTGAAGCAGAAAGCACTAGAAAATGGCGAGCCGGAAGTACCACCCAGTATTTCTGAGCACTCGGAGGCATCAAGCGCTGATGAACCTGCCGATGAAGAAGACGAAGTACCGGTAGAGCAGGAAACAATCGATGCTGAATTTGAGATAGAAGAGAACACGGAAGAAGAGACTTCGAAAGGACCGAAAAATGGATCTTTCTTAGAACGGCTGCCAAACATCAAGCACGAGCGAAATCGTCGTTTGGTTCGCAGGTCTTCAATTTTGATCGGACTATTTTCAATACCGGCACTATTATTATTATATTATATTTCGCCCTTGGGTAAGCTAGGCGGAGTGAGTGTCCAAGGTAATGAGAGAATTTCAGCAGAGGTAATAAAAAAAGAACTCAATTTTACTGTAGGCGATAATCTTTGGAGTCAGTTTTTTGACCGTCAAGATAATATCAAGAAGTTAAAGAAGCAAGAATTGCAAATTGAAAATGCGGAAGTCCATATTGATGGCTTTAATCATTTCGAAGTGCAAGTAAAAGAATTTCCGGAAGTCGCTTATTTGGAAAGTAATGGGAAATATTCACCTGTTATTTCTAATGGGAAAATCATACCAGTTGAAGTTGAAAAAAGTAATGGCGATTTACCGATCCTGGAAAGCTTTACTGGATCAAAACGCATTTTAAATGTACTGGATGGCTATAAAAAATTAACAGAAGAAGTCAAACAGGGAATTTCTCAGATCAAATACGCTCCGACAAGCGAGAATAAAGAATTGCTGGAAATTTTCATGAATGATGGAAATAAAGTTTTGGTAAGTATTAGTGAATTAGGCACTAAAATGAATTATTATCCTCAGGTCGCCAAAGAAATGAATGACAAACAAATCAAAGGTGTCGTGGATATGGAAGCAGGGATTTACAGCTATCCCTACGCTGAGAATTCAGCTACTGAAGATTCAGCGCAGAACTCAACAGAACAAACAGAAACCCCCGCTGGGAATGATTAAATTTATTACAAGAAAATGTTGAATCTTCTTTTTCATTCTAGGCAAAATGTGGTAAAATTGAAGGCAGTGAATTACTTGCAAATAATTATATTTCATGCTTAACAGTAACTTAAAATATTAAATCTGAATAAAGCATTTATTTGAAAATAGGAGGGAATCCCATTCATGGCAAAAGCAGGAATGTATGTAGGCCTTGATATCGGGACAACATCGATAAAAGTTGTTGTTGCCGAGTACATCGATAGCCAAATGAATATCATTGGTGTTGGAAACGCAAAATCAGAAGGAATCAACCGTGGGATTATCGTAGATATTGATAAAACAGTACAAGCGATTCAACGAGCAGTAAAACAGGCCGAGGAAAAAGCCGGGATTCAGATCAAAAGTGTCAGCGTAGGATTACCTGCCAACTTATTAGAAGTTGAGACTTGTCAGGGAATGATCGCTGTTAATAATGAATCGAAAGAAATTATGGATGAAGATGTTCGTAATGTCGCTTCAGCAGCAATGGTTCGTTCAGTTCCTCCTGAAAGACAAATCGTTGCATTATTGCCTCAAGAGTTTACTGTTGATGGCTTTGAAGGCATCAAGGATCCACGAGGGATGATCGGTGTTCGACTTGAAATGTTCGGACTGGTCTTTACAGGACCTAAGACGATTATCCATAACATTACAAAATGTGTAGAAAAAGCAGGATTGACTGTTGCTGAAACAGTGATTACTTCTTTAGCATTGACAGAGTCTACTTTATCAGATGGTGAGAAAGATTTTGGTACGATTGTTATCGACATGGGCGGCGGACAAACAACAACGGCAGTTATGCACGATAAGCAATTAAAATTCACTCATGTGGATCAAGAAGGCGGAGAGTTTGTTACAAAAGATATTTCCATCGTCTTAAATACGTCATTCAACAATGCAGAGGCATTGAAAATCAATTATGGAGATGCCTATCCAAGTCGTACGTCTGCTGACGAAGATTTCCCAGTAGATGTTATTGGGAAAACAGATCCTGTGAAAGTGGACGAACGCTATCTAGCTGAGATCATCGAAGCACGGTTGGAACAAATTTTCCGTAAAGCCAAAGAAGCATTGGATGAAATCGAAGCCTTAGATTTACCTGGCGGTGTTGTGTTGACAGGTGGAGCGGCTAGCTTACCAGGCGTGGTCGATTTAGCAGAAGATATTTTTGGGACAACAGTGAAGCTGCACGTACCAAATCAAATGGGATTGAGAAATCCAGTTTTTACAAATGTCATCAGTATCGTCAATTATTCAGCTGAACTAAGTGATGTGTATCATTTAGCAAAATCTGCTGTTACAGGTGAAAAAGTGTCCTTATCTACTTCACCTCAAACAAATGCTGTTTCAACAGCTCCTGTATATGATGATTACGAAGCAGCAAATGACTATGAAGAAGAAACAAAGCCAAAAAATGAAGAAAAAGTAACTGGGAAGATCAAAGATTTCTTTTCAAATATTTTTGATTAATTTTATAAGAGGATGCTTCTTCTTTACGCTTTAGCGTAATATTAGTAGAATGATAGACGGATGAAAATGAAGGCTTACTTTTTTCCTGAAAAAGTAATTACATTAGTATGAAGTAGGAGGAATAGAAAACATGGAATTCTCAATAGATAACAATATTAACGAAGGTGCAGTTATTAAAGTTATCGGTGTTGGCGGAGGCGGCGGAAACGCCATTAACCGTATGATCGAAGAAAACGTCAAAGGCGTTGAATTCATCGCATCAAACACTGATGTACAAGCCCTTAAAAATTCAAAAGCAGAAACAGTGATTCAATTAGGCCCTAAATATACTCGTGGGTTAGGTGCTGGATCGCAACCTGAAGTTGGCCAAAAGTCAGCAGAAGAAAGCGAACAAGCAATTAGTGATGCACTTGAAGGTGCAGATATGGTCTTTATCACTGCCGGAATGGGCGGCGGTACTGGTACTGGAGCTGCTCCGATCGTTGCGAAAATCGCAAAAGATCTTGGTGCTTTGACAGTCGGTGTCGTAACGCGTCCATTTAGCTTCGAAGGACCAAAACGCGGACGTTTCGCGGCAGAAGGTATTTCATTACTGAAGGAAAATGTAGATACCTTATTAATTATCTCAAACAACCGTTTACTTGAAGTTGTTGATAAGAAGACGCCAATGCTTGAAGCATTCCGTGAAGCGGATAATGTGCTACGCCAAGGAGTTCAAGGTATTTCTGACTTGATTACAGCTCCTGGATATGTAAACTTGGACTTTGCCGATGTGAAAACTGTGATGGCAAATCAAGGAACTGCATTGATGGGTATCGGTGTTGCCAGTGGTGAAGATCGCGTAGTCGAAGCAACGAAGAAGGCAATCTCTTCTCCATTATTAGAAACTTCAATCGATGGTGCGGAACAAGTATTATTGAACATTACAGGCGGTTTAGACATGACATTATTCGAAGCACAAGATGCTTCTGATATTGTTGCAAATGCAGCAACCGGTGATGTAAACATTATTTTAGGTACATCAATCAGCGAAGAATTAGGCGATGAAATTCGCGTTACAGTAATTGCGACAGGAATTGATCCAACAAAAAAGGAGCGTAAGGCTACTCGTAACACACAACGTGCTAGCCAAATCCAATCAGTTCCTCAAAAACAAAATTTAGATATTGAACCTTCAAGAAACAATGAAGGTCAGTCGGCTTTCGGAGAATGGGACATTCGCAAAGAAGAAAACATCCGCCCAAAAGTTGAAGAAACACAATTTGAGAATATCGAAAAGAAAGAATTTGAAACGTTCAACCGTGAAGAAGTAAAACCTGAAAAAGACGAAGAACTAGACACACCACCATTCTTTCGCCGTAGAAAATAAGAGGGGGAGAGCACATGATCGCTGAAAACTTGCATAGAATCGAGCAAGAGATTCAGGAGTCGTGTGCTCTTGTTTCACGTAACTTGCAGGATATTACGATGGTTGCGGTGACCAAGAGTGTCGACTCCATAGCAGCAAAAGAACTCGTTGAATTGGGCGTGACAGATTTAGCTGAAAATAGAGTAGACAAATTACTTGAAAAAAAGCAAAGTTTTTCACACGATCAACAGATAAAATGGCATCTTATTGGTAATTTACAGCGTCGCAAGGTAAAATTGATTATAAATGAAATTGATTACTTTCATGCGTTGGATAGTTTACGCTTGGCACAAGAAATTCAAAAGCGTGCAGAGCATCCGATTCATTGTTTTATTGAGGTGAATGTCTCTGGAGAAGAATCGAAGCACGGGCTCAAACCTGAAGAGCTTCATTCTTTTGTTGAAGAATTGGAAAAATTAGACAAGGTCTATGTAGTCGGATTAATGACCATGGCTCCTTATGACGCAAGTCAACAGGAGGTCCGCACTATTTTTTCTACCTTGAAAAAGCTTCAAGTGAGTGTGAAAGAAAAAAACTTGCAGTACGCACCATGTACAGAATTGAGCATGGGGATGAGCCAAGACTTCAAAACGGCAATTGAAGAAGGTGCCACTTTTGTTCGAATCGGAACGGCACTATTTAGGAAAGGTTAGGTAAAGTTAATGGGAATTAGTCTAGCAAAGATCACTGATTTTTTTGGTTTAGCGGATGATGATATGTACGAAGAAGCAGCACCTGCACCAAAGAAGCAGGTTAGCCGCCCACAACAACAAAGCGCGCCTAAAAAAGAACGCGTCAGAGCGCCACGTTCTACATATCAAAAGCAAGAGATTGAACGTCCAAAAGAAAGAGTTCAAACGAAGGCTCAGCCAGTTGCTGAACCTCAGACAAATCGTAGAGCTGAAGCTGTAATGAAAAAAGCTGAAAGCGCACCAAAGAAAAACGAAAAAGTCGTATCGATGCCAAACAATAACAGTCGGGCACAACGACTTGCACCAAAAATTGAACAAAAAAGTAAAAATCGTATTTCAGTAGTTGAACCAAGAGCCTATAACGAGGCGATGACTATTGCGAAGCGAGTTGGGCAAGGTGAAGTTGTCTTGATCAACTTCCAGTCCTTAGATGAAATGAAGGCACGTCGCGTCGTTGATTTTCTGACTGGTGCTGTTTTCATGATTGATGGTGATATCAAACGTGTCGGCAATGAAATGTTTTTATGTACACCGACTAGCGTTGAAATTACCAATACTGCTTTGAGTTCAATGGTTGATGATGACATTTATGGTTTAGAAATGTAAAGGAGCCTCTTATTTGGAATTGATTATTACACTTTTTAATATTTTAACTCGACTAGTTTATCTTTATACGACAATCTTGATTGTCTACGCATTGATGTCATGGTTCCCTGGAGCCTATCAATCTAGATTTGGACAACTTTTGAGTCGAATTTGTGAGCCGTTTCTTGATTTGTTTCGCCGATTGCCATTGCAATTTGGTGGAATCGATTTTTCAGTGATGGCAGCGATTTTTGCATTAAATTTTGCGATGAGGATTTTACAAAGAATTCTGATTAATCTGATGTTCTAAGGGGGTGGCGAAATGAATGCGAATGTCTATCAACACTTTAGACCTGAAGAGCATCCATTTGTTGAAAGTGTTGGCGATTGGTTAGAACAAGTCGAAAGCCAATATGCGCCTTACTTAACGAATTTTTTAGACCCTCGACAAGCATATATCTTAGAAACCTTGATTCGCGAAAACAGTGAATTGAAATTTTCTTTTTATGGCGGTTATGAAGATGCTGAGCGTTGTCGCTGCATGATTTATCCTGAGTATTATGAACCGCAGATCGATGATTTTGAACTTGTAATGATCGAAATCAATTATCCTAAGAAGTTTACAGAGCTTTCTCATGGGAAGATTTTAGGAACATTGATGAATGCAGGGATCAAGCGGGATTATTTTGGCGATATTATTTCTGATGGTGATCGCTGGCAAATCTTTTTAGCGAAGGACTCAGCGAGCTATATCGTTAGTCAGGTAACGAAGATCGGTCGTGTATCTGTTCATTTAGAGGAACGATCTTATACGGAGATTATCATACCGAAAGACAGTTGGGCTGAAGAAACGACGACAGCGACTTCGATGCGTTTAGATGCAATCATTTCTACTGTTTACAATATTTCTCGTCAACGGTCGAAGCAATTGGTTGAAGCCGGAAAAGTAAAAGTAAACTGGTCAGTCAATGAACGTCCAGATTATTTACTTGATTTACTAGATGTCGTTTCGGTTCGTGGATTTGGCCGGATTCAGATCCAAGGATTAGAAGGAAAAACAAAGAAAGAAAAATTCCGTTTGCGCTTAGGCGTTTTACGAAAATAAATTTATGAGGTGAACAATAATATGGCATTAACTCCATTAGATATTCAAAACAAAAGTTTCTCCACCAAAATGCGTGGGTATAATCAAGATGAAGTCGATGATTTCTTAGATATGATCGTTCGCGATTATGAAGACAGCATCGCAAAAAATCGTGAATTAGAAAAAGCATTAAAACATTCTGAAGAAAAATTAGAATACTTCAATGAATTGAAGGAAGCGTTGAACCAATCAATCGTTGTGGCACAAGATACAGCGGACAAAGTAAAATCTTCTGCAAGCAAAGAATCTGAAGTCATTGTAACTTCTGCGCAAAACCGTGCGGATGAATTGATCTCAAATGCAATGCAAAAAGCCAACTTGTTAACGACAACGGCGGAAGATAAAGCAAAAGAAATCTTAACGGACGCAACCTCTAAAGCGCGTCAATTGGCTGCTGAAACAAATGATTTGAAGAAGAAAACGCGTGTCTTCCATCAACAATTATTGTTATTATTGGAAACACAAATCGATCAAGCGCGCAGCGGGGACTGGGAAGAAGTATTGAAGCCAATGTCTTCTTATGTCGGTGACGGTCATGAAGTTTTGAGAGAAGTTTTGGCGAATGAACTTGACAGTGATACGATTGATGCAGTAGACTCAAATGAACCAATAATTACCGATGTTCCTCAGGACGAGGACATGGGATTAACGATTGATATTCCTGAATTAATTAAATCAGACGAAGAATAAACAATCTAGAACAGAAAAGCTGATTAGATTCTTTTAGCGAGCCGATGATAGTGAAAGTTCGGCAGACCCTCTAATTGGAAAGATCCTCTAGAGCATTTGATTGTGAAGCTTAGTAGCAGTCGACGCGTCATTGCGTTACCGATGATCAGAGGAAACTTCTAGGTTTCAAATTTGGGTGGTACCACGACAAGCTCGTCCCTTTGCGGATGCGCTTGTTTTTTTGTGTTTTACAGCTTCGAAACTTAGGAGGCTGTATTGTAAGAACTGAGTAAACTGCTTTTTAGGCAGAAACACTATATTTTTAAGGAGACGATGGATCGTGAAGACAAAAGAAACTCTTCAACTTGGAAAAACCGGTTTTCCTATGCGGGGGAACTTACCAAACCGTGAAGGTCAATGGGAAAAAGAATGGGAAGAAAATGGCATTTATGAAAAACGTCAAAAATTGAATGAAGGCAAACCAACATTTGTTTTGCATGATGGTCCTCCCTATGCAAACGGGAATATTCATATTGGTCACGCGTTAAATAAAATCAGTAAGGACATTATTGTGCGCTCAAAATCAATGTCAGGCTTTCGTGCACCGTATGTTCCCGGCTGGGATACTCATGGTCTGCCGATTGAACAAGTTCTTGCGAATAAAGGAATTAAACGTAAAGAAATGTCCATGGCCGAATACCGTAAAAAATGTGAAGAGTATGCATTGTCTCAAGTGGACAAACAGCGCGAGGATTTCAAACGTTTAGGGATTGCTGGTGAATGGGACCATCCTTACGTTACCTTGACACCTGATTATGAAGCTGCAGAAATTCGTGTGTTTGGTAAGATGGCTGAAAAAGGCTACATTTATAAAGGCTTGAAGCCTATTTACTGGTCACCATCAAGTGAATCTTCTTTGGCTGAGGCAGAGGTTGAATATAAGGACGTGAAATCTCCTTCAATTTTTGTGGCCTTCAAAGTGAAAGATGGCAAAGGAATCTTAGATGCAGATACGTCCTTCATTATTTGGACAACTACACCTTGGACCTTGCCGGCAAACCAAGGGATCTCTGTAAATCCTGCCTACACATATGTTGTTGTAGAAGAAGCAGGGAAAAAGTATGTCGTTGCGAAGGACTTATTGAATAAAGTTGCTGAGGAATTGGATTGGCTTGATCCGAAGGTTGTCAAAGAAGTTGCTGGGAAAGACCTAGAATATATGACTGCACAGCACCCATTTTATGACAGAGAATCATTGGTTATTTTAGGGGACCATGTCACCTTGGATGCTGGTACTGGTCTGGTTCATACGTCTCCTGGTCACGGGGAAGATGACTACTTTGCTTGGAAAAAATATCGGAATGACATTATTTCTCCAGTGGATAATCGCGGAGTGATGACGGCGGATGCACCTGGTTTTGAAGGTGTTTTCTACGACAAAGTGAACCCGATGGTCACAGAATTATTAGAAAAAAATGGGGCATTGTTGAAGTTAGAATTCTTTACCCACAGCTATCCTCATGACTGGCGGACTAAGAAGCCAATTATTTACCGTGCAACACCACAATGGTTTGCTTCAATTGATAAATTCCGTCAAGATATTTTAGATGAAATTGAGAAAGTGGACTGGATCATTCCGTGGGGCAAAACGCGACTGTACAACATGATCCGTGACCGCGGCGATTGGGTGATTTCTCGTCAACGGGCGTGGGGCGTTCCATTGCCAATTTTCTATGGAGAAGATGGGGAAGCGATCATTACACCTGAAACGACGGAACATGTGGCGCAGTTGTTTGCGGAGTTCGGCTCTAATGTTTGGTTTGAACGGGAAGCAAAAGATTTATTGCCAGAAGGATTTACCCACCCAAGTTCGCCTAATGGTCTCTTTACGAAAGAAACAGACATCATGGATGTATGGTTTGATTCGGGTTCTTCACATGAGGCCGTTTTACGCCAACGGGACAACTTAACATTCCCTGCGGATATGTACTTGGAAGGATCAGATCAATACCGTGGCTGGTTTAACTCAAGTATCACGACAAGTGTAGCAATCAATGGTGTTGCTCCTTATAAATCAGTTCTTTCTCAAGGGTTTACGTTGGACGGTGAAGGCCGTAAGATGAGTAAATCATTGGGCAACACCATCGTTCCGGACAAAGTCATCAAGCAGATGGGTGCCGATATCTTACGCCTTTGGGTGAGCAGTGTCGATTATGAAGCCGATGTGCGTGTGTCTATGGATATCTTGAACCAAGTGTCAGAAGTGTATCGTAAGATTCGTAACACGATGCGTTTCTTGTTGGCGAATACCACAGACTTTGAGCCTTCAGAACACACCGTTGCTTATGATGAATTGCGTTCCGTAGATAAATACATGCTAGTTCGCTTGAATGATGTGATCAAAACGATTCGTGAAGAAGGGTATGAAAAATATGATTTCACGCAAATCTATAAAACAGTTGTGAACTTCTTGACTGTTGATTTGTCTTCCTTCTATTTGGACTTCGCGAAAGATGTTGTATACATCCAAGCAGAAGACAGCTACGAACGTCGTTGTATGCAGACTGTTTTCTATCAAGCAGCTGTTGCATTGACCAAATTATTGACACCGATCATTCCTCATACAACAGAAGAAATCTGGACGTACTTGAAGGAAGAAGAAGCGTTTGTTCAATTAGCAGAATTGCCTAGCTATGAAGAATATCCTAACCAAGGCGAATTGTTGGATACGTGGAAAGCCTTCATGGACTTCCGTGACAAAGTCTTAAAAGCCTTAGAAGAAGCACGAAATGAAAAAGTGATCGGTAAATCGTTAGAAGCGAAAGTAACGATCTATCCAAATGAACAAGTGGCTGCTATGCTGACCGCGTTAGACGCAGACCTTGCTCAGCTCTTGATCGTATCACCTGATTCATTCAGTATCTCGAAAGAAGCAGCACCTGAAAATACTGCGGCGTTTGATGATGTCGCTATCTTGGTTGAAAAAGCAGACGGTGAAGTTTGCGATCGCTGCCGCCAAGTTCGTACGACGGTTGGAGAAGATGAAAAGCTGCCGACCTTATGTGCTTCATGTGCGCATATTGTAGAAGAAAACTATCCAGAAGCAGTAGCGGAAGGATTGGAATAAAACGTCTTATAATAGAAGAAACCCGTGTCGAATGGTCGGCGCGGGTTTCTTTTTTTATTTTTATTTTTAATGTGCAAGCCATAATGGAACAACCAAAAGCTGGGAAGCGTGTCCCAGCTTTTGGTTGTTAATCCAATTTTCCGCGTTCACGGTACCATTGATCAGGCTGCCAAGCCCATTCATGACCGTTCTTGGCTAGAAGATCGAAGGCACATTGTGGTCCCATGGTTCCAGAAGCGTAGTTCGGGAAGCCTGGAGTGGTTTGATCCCAAGTATTGCGGATACGATCCACGATCTCCCAAGAGTTTGCTACTTCGTCCCAATGAGAGAAGTTTGTACCATCGCCATTTAAAGCATCTAATAATAGTTTTTCATAGGCTTCAGGACTGTTTTCTGTTACTTCAGCGCTTTGACGGAAATCTAATTTTACTGGTTCGGTCGTGAAACCTTGGCCGATTCGTTTTCCGTTTAAAGTAAGCGAGAAGCCTTCTGTAGGTTGAATATAAATGGTTAAGATATTTTGCGGCAATTCTTCTTCACTAGAAACATCTTCTTGTTCAGAGCTAAAGACATTAACAGGAACTTGTTTGAAGACGACATTGATACGTGTTCCTTTTTCAGTCATTCGTTTCCCAGTCCGAATATAGAACGGGACACCTGACCAACGGAAATTATCGATCATAAATTTACCTGCAACAAATGTTTCCATTAAAGAATCTTCAGCGACATTTGGCTCATCGTGGTAAGCAACGAAGTCTTTGCCATCTAACGTCCCTGCGTCATATTGTCCACGAACAAAGTTTTGCAGTACTTCTTCGGGATTGTACCGACGAATGGCTTGTAAAACTTTTACTTTTTCCTCACGGATGGACTTGTTCGAGAAAGAAGTAGGAACTTCCATCGCCAACAGCGCAACAACCTGCAAGATATGATTTTGCACCATATCCTTTAACGCGCCGCTGTGTTCATAGTAACCACCGCGATCTTCTACACCTAGTGCTTCAGAAAAAGTAATTTGAACGTTTTCGATGTAACGGTTGTTCCAAAGGGATTCAAAGATGTTATTTGCAAACCGGATCACGGAAATATTTTGAATCATTTCTTTTCCTAAATAGTGATCGATACGGAAAATGTCTTGCTCTGGGAAAACGTCGCGAATCTCATTATTCAGTTCATTTGCAGAATCATAATCAAATCCGAAAGGTTTTTCGATGACTAAACGGTTATATCCTGTAGTAGTCAAAATTTCTTGAGATTTCAAATGACTCACGATGGTTCCAAAAAATTGAGGTGCCATGGCTAAGTAATATATGCGATTGCCTTGCAAGTCATACTTTTCATCCAATTCATCAGCCAGATCTTTTAGCTGGTCATAATGTTCAGTGTCATTGACATTGTGTGACAAGTAGTAAAAGTGGTTAGAAAATTCTTGTGCTTCTTCCTCTGTTGGGGCGAGGTCCTGGATCGTCTCACGAACGATCTCACGATAATGATCGTCGCTCCACGGCCGTCTAGCCGTACCGATCACAGCAAAGTGTTTTGTCAGATTGCCTTTTTTATATAGACGAAACAACGACGGATATAATTTCCGTTTTGCTAAATCGCCTGTGCCACCAAAGATGGTGAATAGTGCTGCCTGTTCCATAAGTTTCACTCCTAGCTAATCATAATGAGTTCTTTTCAATCAAAAACGCGTATCTAACATCCCGAAGGATCGTTAATTATAAGGCGTCTACAAAAATCGTTGATGCGGCTTTGTAACTAATTGAAACCTCTTTTTGGTCGTTTTGTAAAGTAATCGGCCCTTCATAGGCAGCAATTTTTGTGATTTCGTATTCTTCATGGATGGCGATGCCAAGATCCATCAAATAGTCGAGCAAGTCTTTTTCGTCTAAAACACGAGCGATCCGAATAGTTGTTCCTTCAGGGTAGCTTGCTAAGGTTTGACGGTCTTTTTCATGAACGGTCTGATCTTGTTGCGGAATCATTCCGCCATGGGGACAAAAAGTTGGATAGTCTAAATAATGATCCAATTTTTGTTCTAATTGTGAGGATGTCACATGCTCTAATACTTCTGCTTCATCATGGACTTCATTCCATGAATAGCCTAAATGATCGACTAAGAAGACTTCCCATAAACGATGTTTACGGACAAGCGTACTCGCCTTTTCCAAACCAAGCGGTGTTAATTGAACGCCTTGATAAGGGGAGTGCTCAACGAGTCCTTCTTTTACTAGTTTATTGATCATCTCGCTGACAGAAGCGCCAGAAATGGACAAACCAGCGACAATTTTTTTATTGCTGACTTTTTCTTTGTCGCCACCTAATTCTAATATTAATTTTAAGTAATCTTCGCGATTTGGTGTCATTGGTGTTCATCCTTTCATAACGAAGCATATCAGATTAAGTTTACCAAATAAATCTTCTTTTTTCCATTTGATTGGACTTTTCTTTTTGGCTTGTTCAGCTAGTGATAACAAAAGTAATTAAAAAAAATTTCTAAGAACACTTGCCTATTTTTTTAAAAAAAGGTAGTATATTAAAAATAAATGAGAATTGTCAAACTATTTAAAGGATTGATGTTGAATGACAAAGCAACAAATGACAGAGGCCCGGACCATGTATGATCCCTCTTTTGAGAAGGATGCATGTGGTATGGGCTTTATTGCTCAAATGAATGGAACAGCTTCGCATCAATTGGTGAAGCATGCATTAACGATGTTGGAACGAATGAATCACCGAGGCGGAACCGGGGCAGAACCTGAAACAGGCGATGGCGCTGGAATCTTGGCGACAATTCCCGACAACTTTTTTCAAAGAGAAGCAAAAGCGGCAGGTGTTGCTTTGCCGGATCGTGGACATTACGCAGTAGGAATGTTCTTTTTGCCAGCGGATGAGAAGCACAAGAGCGGGCTGCAACAGGCGCTCGTAAAGGAAATTGAAGCGGCGGGTTATTTGGTCCTTTGGCAGCGGGATGTGCCGTTCCAGTATGAAAACTGTGGACCAGGTGCTCAAAAAGTCATGCCTAGCTTTGTGCAACTGTTCATAAAGCGGCCGTTAGAGGTTGAAACAGCGCGTGAATTTGAAGACCGCCTGTATCGTTTGCGGCGTAAGTTGGAGAAGACCTACCATTCTGGGGAAATGGCGATATGCAGTTTATCCAGCCGAACAATTGTTTACAAGGGCATGCTGCATGCATATCAAGTTGGTATTTTTTATGATGATTTGCAGGATGAAGCATTTGCTGCAAGTATCGCAGTGGTGCATTCGCGCTTTTCTACCAATACTTTTCCTAGCTGGGACCGCGCGCAGCCTTTTCGATTCTTAGCGCATAATGGGGAGATCAATACCTTAAGAGGATCTGAAAATTGGATGAAGAGTCATGGCATCGAAGTATACAACGAAGAAGATTCCGACTCCGCCAAGCTAGAAAATTGTATGGAATATTTGTACCGAAATGGTCGTGATATTCCTCACGCATTAATGATGATGGTGCCAGAAGCCTGGTCAGAAGAAGCGGGCTTGGGTGAAGAGCAGACTGCTTTTCAAGAATACAATGCCAGCTTTATGGCTCCGTGGGATGGTCCTGCAGCGCTGTGCTTTACAGATGGTGAAATGGTCGGCGCTACGTTAGATCGAAATGGGCTGCGTCCTTCTCGATATTCGATCACGAAGGATGGCTTTGTTCAAGTGGCCTCTGAGTCTGGCGTCGTTGATTTTGTGCCTTCGAATGTGATTGAAAAGGGTGTTTTAGGACCGGCGAATATGATTTTGGTTGATACGGTCAACGGAAAGTTCTACCGCAATCAGGAAATCAAAGAAAAATATGCGAAGGCACATGCGTACAATGAGTGGTTGACTGAAAATCGGATTGAGCTGTCGCAGCTTGCGGAGACGGAACGTAAAGACGCCTCGCTGACTGAAAAAGATCTTCAGCGCATGTGGAAATTGAACGGCTATACCGATGAGATCATTCGAGATGAATTGTTGCCTATGGCGGAAAAAGGCGAGGAACCGGTCCTCTCAATGGGCTATGATTCTCCTTTAGCTGTCTTGAGTGACAAGCCGCAATCGCTATTTACGTATTTCAAACAGCAATTTGCCCAGGTCACGAATCCCCCGATCGATGCGATCCGGGAACAACTTGTGATTGGAACAGAGATGTTCTTGGGAAGAGATGGGGACATTCGTGTGGATGATGCCCATAATTGTCAGAAACTGAAGATTAATAGCCCGGTTCTCAGTACGAGTGATTTTCTGAAAATCGCACAATTAAATACAAAGGAACAAAAGGCAGTAACACTCTCGACGCTTTATCCAATCGACGGACAAAACGCATTGGAAGACGGGTTGGAATATATGTTCAAGGAGGCCGAGTCTGCTATTGATGCTGGCGGGACCATCCTTATATTAAGTGATCGAGGCTCAGAAAAAGCGAAAATGGCGATGCCGATTTTGTTGGCAGTGTCTGGGCTTCACAATTATTTGGTGCGAAAAGGAAAGGCCTCATTAGCAAGCTTGGTCGTGGATTCTGCTGAGGTCTGTGAAGTTCATCATTTTGCGACTTTGATTGGCTATGGTGCCAGTGGCATACACCCCTATGGGGCCTATGCGACACTAAAGAATTTCGAGATTGAGAATGGTCTGGAAAATTACCGCAAGGCGGCTGAAAAAGGAATCGTGAAGGTGATGTCGCGGATGGGGATCTCAACGATCGCCGGTTATCACGGTGCACAACTCTTTGAAGTAGTGGGGATTAGCGAACCGGTTACTAACAGGTATTTCACTGGAACGGCTAGCCGTATCGGGGGGCTGTCTCTGCATCAAATCGAAGAAGAATATTTACAGCGGCATCAGTTAGCTTATGGACCGAAACAAAATGACCTGTTAGCCTCTGGGGGAAGCTTCCAGTATAAAGCAGATGGGGAACATCATTTGTTCAATCCGAAGACTATTTACAATTTCCAGCAGGCAGTTCGTGCGGGCGATTATCAATTGTTTAAACATTACGTTAGCCAAATGAATCAAGAAGCGTTGGATGAACCGACCAATTTACGGGCGTTATGGGAGTTCAAGAAAGAACGACCATCAGTAAAACTCTCTGAGGTCGAGCCTGCGAGTAAGATCGTTAAACGCTTCAAAGTCGGGGCGATGTCTTATGGTTCTTTGAGTGAAGAGGCCCACCAGTGCATTGCAGAGGCGATGAACCGTATCGGTGCCAAATCAAATAGTGGTGAGGGCGGAGAAAATAGCAACCGATTCAAGCCTAAAGCAGATGGCAAGAACTTCAATAGTAAAATCAAGCAAGTGGCTTCTGGACGTTTCGGTGTAAATGCGGAATATTTAATGAGTGCCGAAGAATTACAAATCAAAATGGCGCAGGGTGCTAAACCGGGTGAAGGTGGGCAATTGCCAGGAAACAAGGTCTTTCCTTGGGTCGCTGAGATTCGTGGCTCCACACCTGGGGTCCGCTTGATTTCACCACCGCCGCATCATGATATTTATTCGATTGAGGATTTGGCGCAGTTGATCTACGACTTAAAAGCGATCAATCCCTATGCGAAAATCAATGTGAAGCTGGTGTCAAGTACGGGTGTTGGAACGATCGCGACAGGCGTTGTGAAAGCTGGAGCTGACGTGGTCGTTATCTCGGGATACGATGGCGGAACTGGCGCGTCTCCACGAAATTCAATTCGGGATGCTGGATTGCCGTGGGAGATGGGTGTGGCCGAAGCACATCAAACACTTGCGATGAATAACTTGCGTCAACGGATGACGTTAGAAACGGATGGGAAATTAATGACGGGCCGTGACGTGGCGATGGCGATTCTACTGGGTGCGGAGGAATATAGTTTTGCTTCCCTTGCTTTAGTAGCGATCGGTTGTGTCATGATGCGTGTATGTAGTTTGAACACCTGTCCGGTAGGCGTAGCCACGCAAAATCCAGCTTTACGAAAATTTTTCGTGGGCAAACCGGAGCATCTGATTCATATGATGTATTTTATAGCAGAAGATTTGCGGGAAATCATGGCTGATTTAGGCTTTAGAAGCATTGATGAAATGATCGGCCATACGGAAGTGCTAGAGCCGCGCTTTATTGCAAAAGGCAAAGCAAAATCTTTGGATTTCTCACGTATTTTATCTACCAGTATTGGGATCGAACGGAAAACAGAAGATCCATTTAAGGAAAAGAGAGAATGGCCTGAGTTGGATCACTTCGCTGAAGGTGCCATCAAAAATGGAGAACAGGTCAGCATCAGCCATCCAATCAACAATGTGAATCGGACTGTCGGCGCACGAATGGGCGGCTGGATCGCAGAGCGCTTTGGAAACTATGAATTGACGCCAGGTCAGATCAAGTACACTTACACAGGAATCGCCGGACAAAGTTTTGGTTCCTTTATTACCCAAGGGATGGAATTGAAGCTGATTGGTGAAGGCAATGATTATGTGGCTAAAGGATTGAGTGGCGGTCGAGTGATTATTGTACCGCCAAAGGATGCTGCATACGATGTGGAACAATCGCCAATCGTCGGAAACGTGGTATGCTTCGGTGCGAATCGAGGAGAAGGCTATTTTCGTGGAAAAGCCGGCGAACGTTTTTGTGTTCGAAACAGCGGCGCGAATGTCGTCGTTGAAGGCGTCGGGGATCATGGATGTGAATACATGACTGGCGGTGTTGCTGTGATCTTAGGTGAAACAGGGCGGAATTTTGCTGCGGGAATGTCCGGCGGGGTGGCCTATGTTTATGATCCGAAGGGCACATTTGCTGATAAGTGCAACTTAGAGATGGTCGATCTTTTCAAGTTGGGTGAAACAGGAGACGATGCTGTCTTGAAGGAAATGATCGAGAAGCATCTTACGTATACAGATTCATTAAAAGCGGCTGAATTGTTAAATAATTGGGCGTCGGCTCAACAACATTTTGTCAAAGTTTATCCAAGAGAATACCACGAAATGGTTCGTGTGACCGAAGAATTGGCAAAGACTGGTCTATCAGGCGAAGCGCTGATCGAGAAGGCCTTTGTCGAAGTCATCGGAGAGCAAACGGTACCGGCTGGAAAGGGGCGTGGCTAACATGGCAGATCCATTTGGCTTTTTAAAATATCCGCGGAAGGACAATCCTTATCGGCCAGTCGAAGAGCGGGTTCAAGATTGGGAAGAATTGCAAACACCGCTCTCTACAGAAGAACGACAAGAGCAAGCGGCGCGCTGTATGAACTGCGGGATTCCTTTTTGCCATACAGGTATTTTCTATGGCGGCAAGCGCGCAGTCTCAGGTTGTCCCAATGACAATCTGATTCCTGAGTGGAACGATTTTGTGTTTCGTGGTGATTTCAAGAGTGCCTTTGATCGGTTAGCGAAAACCAATCCACTTCCAGAAATGACTGGACGGGTATGTCCTGCGCCTTGTGAGAAGTCTTGTACAGAGGGATTGAACGGTTCGGGTGTTGCGATCCATGATAATGAACGCTTTATCATTGACCATGCCTTTGAACAGGATTGGGTAAAAAACGACGGGCTTCCCATCGAACGGACCGATTTTAAAGTCGCAGTCATCGGTTCTGGACCAGCGGGACTTTCTGCTGCATGGCGGTTAAATCAACTGGGGCACCAAGTAACGGTGTACGAACGCAGCGATCGTGCGGGCGGCTTGTTAATGTACGGGATTCCAAATATGAAGCTGGATAAGGAAATCGTTCAGCGACGTATTGATGTGATGGAAGAAGTAGGGATCTCATTTGTATTAAATACCGAAGTGGGAACGGATATTTCCGCAGAGGATTTGCAGGAGAGGTATGATCGTGTCATTATCGCCAGCGGGGCAAGTGTTCCTCGCGATTTGAAAATTAAGGGACGCGAGCTGCATGGCATCCGATTCGCGGTGGATTATCTGACGGATTGTACAAAAGATGTGTTGCAGCATGGTAAAAAAGTGGTCGATCAAAAATTAGCTGGAAAGCATGTGATCGTTGTCGGTGGTGGTGATACAGGAAACGACTGTATCGGCTCAGCTATACGCCAAGGTGCGGCTTCAGTCAAGCAATTGGAAATTACGCCGCAATTGCCGGCAGCTCGTACTGTGAACAATCCGTGGCCGGAGTATTCAATGATCACTCGTGAAGGCTATGGTCAGGAAGAAGGTGCCGTGAACAATGCAGAATTAACTGCATATACGACGTCAACAACCAGCTTCATCGGTGCTGAGAGAGGGCAAGTGATTGCCATCGAGACGACTCAAGTAGACAATCAATTCCAACCTATTCCAGGCACTGAAAAAACATTGAAGGCAGATTTAGTATTACTGGCAATGGGATTCACTAGGGCAGAGAAAAATCTATTGGATGCTTTTGATGTTGAGGAAATCTATGAGGATTATGCAACGAACAATGAAAAAGTATACGTAGCTGGTGATGCCCGGCGTGGACCAAGCTTGGTTATCTGGGGAATTCGTGAAGGACGGAAAGCCGCAGAGCAGGTCGATCAAATGCTGCGGTCGTTGATTCAACAATAAAAAAATCAGATTGCCATCAAGAAATTTGATTGGCGATCTGATTTTTTTGTGAATCAAAGGAAAATCCTGTTCTAAAAAAATAAAGGCCCCTTCACGATCCAAATTGACAGTGAAGAGACCTTTAAGTTTTTCAAGTTTAAAGAATAATACGAAAAAACAGTACAAGTGCATAGCTATTGGTTTTTTACAGGAACGATTGGAAACGAGACATCGTCCAGTTCATCATAGAGGGTGTCAGGCATCCCATTTTTGGTTTTGATCAATAAGTGATAGCCATACTGATCTTGGATAGCTAATTTTTGTTCACTTAATTCAATCAACTGGTAGATGATGGCGGTACCATCTAAAATAATCGATAAATCAGGGTAAATCGTAATCGTGTGGTGTTTGTGCTCTTTTGGATGAGTGAACTCCCAAGAACCAACGTACACACTATTCAAATCTTTCGTTTCCCGTTTGCGCACGAATTTAGAGCTCACTGCTGCTACACCGAGTGAGGTCGCACTAAGGAAGACGGGCCATTTCAATCTCATCAAAAAGCTCCTTTCACAAGTTTACGAAGTTAAATTAAAAACTAAAAAGTGTATTTCGGCAAATCACATTTTAAGCAGCTTCTTTTTGAAGGCTGCAAACACTGCAAAAGTGAAGAATAAACTTAAAGTGAACGCCATTCACACATGCTTTGTTATACTATATAATAAAGTCTGTCATCTTTCCATCCGGCTTAAGGACTATTTAACTTTTTTGAGAAGGATTTTGATAAAAATGAAGTATTCTGCGATTCACTTAGCAACTTTTATTGAAAGAAGCAACCGATTCATCGCTCGCTGTCGTTTGGTGGAGACAGGAGAAGAAATTATTACCCATGTGAAAAATACAGGTCGCAGCAAAGAGCTGCTGCTGCCAGATACGTTAGTGGCTGTGAATCATCAGCCCTCAGAAAAACGAAAAACAGCGTATGATTTAATTGCTGTAAAAAAAGGAGAAATGTGGGTCAATATTGATTCACAAATCCCGAATGCATTAGCTGCTGAAGGAATCCTCACCGGAAAAATCAATCTGCCGGGCTTAAAGGGAGCCATTACGTTGTTAAAGCGAGAGTATACCTTTGAACATTCGAAATTCGATATTTACTTTGAAACGGATCTGGATGAAAAAGGATTCGTGGAAGTAAAGGGAATGACTTTGGAAAACCACGGGATAGGTGCGTTTCCAGATGCTCCCACCCTTAGAGGGTTAAAGCATGTGGAAGAGCTGCGCGTGGCTCAGAAAATGGCGTATCAATGTTATGTATTGTTTGTCGTACAATTTCCCACGATTGAAACGGCAACGATCCATCGTGAGATGCAACCGGCGCTCTCTCTTGCTGTTGAAAAGGCCCAGGCAGACGGCGTGCAGATTTTAGCGTATAATTGTGAGGTAGATCAGGCGCATATTTCGATCAAAGAGTCTGTTCCTTTTGTGTTGGATCAACCATTTATTGATCCTAATTTATGAAGTGTACCATAGAGAACTTGATGCAATAAGCGGGCTTTTTTAATACACACCCTGAAATGAAAGAGGAGGAAGATTCATGATTAATTTAGGCATTATTGGAACAAATTGGATCACTGATCAATTTGTACAAGGGGCACTTGAGACGGGGGATTATCAATTAACCGCTGTTTATTCGCGAAAATTAGAGACCGCTCAAAAATTTGGTGAAAAATATGGCGACGTTGAATATGCGACAGACCTTAAAACATTTTTCGGAATTGCCCATATGTCGACGGTGTACATTGCTTCACCAAACAGCTTGCATTTCGAACAAGCCAAACAGGCTATCTTGGCAGGAAAAAATGTGATTGTTGAAAAGCCAGCGTTTTCTACACCTGATGAAATGGATGAGATTATCGAGCTGGCGAATCAAAAGAGTGTTTTTTTCTTTGAAGCTGCTCGTAATATTCATGAACAAGCGTTTAAAACGGTCTCTGATTTTCTCCCATTAAAAGATCATGTCATCGGAGCGGATTTTAGTTTCATGAAATACTCCTCACGATACGACCAGGTATTGGATGGAGAGGAACCAAATATTTTTTCACCCCATTTTTCAGGGGGAGCCTTGGCCGATCTAGGTGTCTATCCAATTTACGCAGCGTTGGCCTGGTTTGGTATGCCGCAAGACAGTTTTTACTTTGGTCAAAAAATTTCTACCGGAGTAGATGGAATGGGCACAGGTATCTTGCGCTATGAGCATTTTGATGTCACGATTCGAACGGGTAAAATCGGAGACAGCTTCCAACAATCTGAGATTTATTTAACGAATGGGACATTGGTTTTAAATGCTGTCAATTCGATTGATGAAGCGGTCTTTCATGATCGTGGGCATCAGCGAAGAGAAAAATTAACGGTCCATCAATTGGAAAATCCAATGGTGGAAGAAGCGAAAGAATTTGCCCAAGTGATCATGAACCCGACGGATCGTAAGCTAGGGACCGATTATGAAGCGTGGGTGGAATTGTCTCGTAATGTGAACCAAGTGATTTATGATATGCGAAAAAGTGCGGGCATCGTATTTGATGCCGACGAGAAATAGAGGAAAATATGGATAATCAGGAATTTGTACCATTTTTACAAAAAAATTGGGAGGATGCTGGATTTGAAAAGCCAGCATTGATCCAATCAAGCGTGTTTACACCTATAACAGAAGGTAAAAATCTAGTTGGAATCGCTCCGACTGGCAGCGGGAAAACTCTCGCCTATTTACTGCCACTGCTGAATAAAATGACGCCAGGAAAGGCCAGTCAGGTCCTAATCTTGACCTCTTCACAAGAGTTAGCGATGCAAGTTGTGGAAGTTGCTCGCAAATGGCTGTCAGGCTCAGGCATGAAGGTCCAGCCGTTGATTGGTGGAGCCAATGTTAAGCGGCAGCAAGAGGCACTGAAGAAAAAACCGGAGCTCCTAATAGGTACACCGGGGCGTGTCATGGAGTTGATCACAGCAAAAAAAATCAAAACACCGAATATTCAAACGCTGGTATTCGACGAGGTCGATCAATTGGTTCAGGGGCAAAGCCTTCAATTGATTCAAAAAATCCTAAAAGCCAGTGACAACGGCGCACAGCATTTATATTTTTCTGCAACGGCGGATACTGTATTAGAGGAATTGAATACCTTTGAATCCGAGCTGCTTGTAGTAGATGTTTCAGAAGAAGATGACAGCCAGGGAGAAGTCTCACACTTTTACCTAGAAACCAGCGATCGAAAAAAAGTTGAACAACTGCGCCGCTTACTGAATCTGCCTACTTTTTGGGGTATGATTTTTTTCAATCAATTAGGAGATATGGGTAGCGCGGAAGAAAAATTACTTTTCCATCAATTGCCCGTAGCCAGTTTAGCATCAGATCAATCAAAATTATCCCGTAAAGGTGCGATCGAACAATTCAAGAAACACCAAGCGCTAGGGCTTTTGACGACAGATTTGGCTAGCCGAGGATTAGATATTGAATCGTTGCCGTTTGTGATCAACGCAGATGTTCCGTTAAGCGAAGAAAGCTATTTGCATCGTGCAGGACGTGTGGGACGAATGGGAAAAACAGGAGTCGTTATTTCTCTTGTCACCCCTCAGGAGAAAGCGGATTTAACTAAAATAGGGAAAAAATTAGCACTGAATCTGGCACCTATTTACCTATTTGGCGGCGAGCTGCTCACAGAAGAACCTGTAAAACAAAGCGATCCTAAAAAGAAAAAAAATAAGAAGAGCAAGGGAAAAAGACGAAAATAAGTCTTTTTTCTTTGCTCTTTTTTGCATTGCCAGATAATCAAGCGGATCAATGGGCTTGTGTAGGAGTAAAAACATCATTTTTTGTGAATTTGTAAGCGTAAGTAGATTAAATTTAAGTTAGTCATCTTGCTAAAATAAGTTAAAATCGCTACAATAGTGGAGGTATGTTCTCGTAGCTCAGTAGGATAGAGCGATCGCCTCCTAAGCGATAGGTCGCTGGTTCGATTCCAGTCGAGAACGTCAAAAAAACCACTTAGAAAACATTCTAAGTGGTTTTTTCTATTTAGGACGCCCAATCGCCATTTCTGAAAATAGGGACTTTTGTGCCATCTTTACGAATGCCATCGATCATCATTTGCGCAGATCCGACCATAAAGTCCACGTGCGTTTGGCTGCTATTTAATCCAGCAGCAGCTAATTCTGTCTTGGTCATTTCTGTTCCGCCTTCGACACTGAAAGGATACGCAGCACCAAGAGCTAAATGATTTGATGCGTTCTCATCAAAAAGAGTATTGAAGAACGTGATCCCCGATTGTGAAATCGGCGATGGATCTGGAACTAAAGCGACTTCACCCAGATGTTTTGCACCTTCGTCAATCGCCAATAGTGAGGCCAAGACATCTGAGCCTTCTTTCGCAGAGAATTCCACGACTTTTCCATCTTTAAATGTAAAGCGCATGTCTGTTAATGTTGTCCCTGCATAACTCAACGGCTTTGTGCTGGTAATGTAGCCATCGACACGGTTTCTGTCTGGTGCAGTGAATACCTCTTCTGTAGGCATGTTCGCCATGAACTCATTTCCGTCCGCAGCAAAACTTCCAGCACCTTCCCAAACGTGATTATCTGGAAGGCCAATGACGATATCTGTCCCAGGCGCTGTATAGTGAAGGGCGGAGAATTGTTCCTTATTCAAACGCTCCGCTTGTTCACGCATTGTTGCATCGTGCGCTTCCCAAGCCTTCACGGGATCATCCGTGTAGATGCGTGTAGTTTTAAAAATCTCATCCCAAAGTCTGTCCACTTGCTCTTCGCTTGAAGAAAGATCTGGGAAAACTTTTTGTGCCCAAGCAGGGCTTGAAGCAGCGACCACTGTCCAGCGTAATTTATTGGATTGAGTTGCTTCCATAACCGCTTGAAGAGCCTTTCCACGGGCTGCCTGAAAACTGGCGACACGTGAAGTATCCACCCCTGACAAAGCATCTGGATTTTGAGAAACAATGCTGATACGTGTAACTCGTTTTTCAGCAAAAGTGTTGGCTTCATCCACTTTATAGGAAGGAACTTCATTCAAGCGATCCTCCGCTGCGTAGGTCAAAAATTCCCGTTGGATCTGATCGTCATTCCACTGTACGATAACTTCCGCCGCCCCTAATTGATAAGCTTCTTTTGTCACAAGACGTGCTAAAGCTGCTTGTTCCACACTAGCATAAACGATAACTGTGTCTTCTTTTTGGATATTTACACCGACTTTCGCAATCAAGTGGGCGTATTTTTCTAAAAGTGTTTCAAAATTAGGTAAAACCATTTGTATCCCTCCATTTCATTGATTCTATCTTAGCATTACTTTGATGCGGGTTCCCGTTTCTAGACTTGAAACATCAAAATAGTTTCCACCATCAATTCAATGTGGAACGAAAAGTCAGAAAGCGAGCTGAAAAAACTGCCTAAATGGAAAGCCGAATGCCGATTTACGTTTGATTCTGAAAGTAAATCGACTTTCGGCTTTCCATTATTTATTCTGCTTTATTTTCAACGATTAAGAAGCAGCGGCGACAATTTTTTTCGCAAAGGCTTCTAAGTTCTCGATATCCTCTTCCTCAGCGGCCATCTCTACCTTCACACTATCAGCACCACGAGCAGCTCCTGTTTTTACGAAAGCCGCATCGAAATCATCCACAGATTTACAGTATTGATCATAAAAAGTATCTCCAGATCCACATACACCGAAGATTTTTCCGCTTAGATCCAATTCTTGAAGGTCTTCATAAAAATCTACGATCTCATCTGGAAGATCGCCTTCACCATAGGTATAGGTAGCTACGACACAGATATCCGCATCTTCAAAATCTTCCGCTTCTACTTGTGTACATTCATCAATTTCTACATCAACATCTAAATTTTCGAAGGCTTCTGCCACGATATCGGCGATTTCTTCGGTATTTCCAGTCATACTGGCGTAAACAATTTTTGCTAATGTCAAAAGAATTCCTCCTTATTTGTTTGAATGCCATATATTGCTCAACCTTTAAAGGTCACTTTTCTCCATGACGGATCGCGAAAAGCTGAAAGGACATTCTTAGCTTCAAGCTAAATTCATGGTCATTATATCAAAATAGAAATCAAAAAGGAATCACTGGTCTCTAACCATTTGTTCGCTTTATAGGGTTATGTTAAAATAGACAAGATGAAAAAGGAGATTTGTCCAGCTTTTCACGAGTTCTATTTTTTATTTTTTGAGAAGTGCAGTAGAATTTCGACAGTATAGTTAGTAGTGTTTAGCTGTTCCATAGAGTTATTTTCACCACTAACTAGCGAAAAGTTAACTGGAAAATCAGATTTTTATTCTTAATAAAAAAGAGATTTTGACTATTCATAAGGAGACGAGAACATGATTACATTAAAATCACCCCGAGAAATAGAAATGATGAACGAGTCAGGCGAACTTTTGGCTGATGTCCATCGCCATCTACGGGATTTTATAAAACCTGGTGTTACAAGTATGGAAATTGAAAAGTTTGTTAGAGACTTCATCGAGAGTCATGGCGGAATCGCCGCTCAAATCGGCTTTGAAGGCTATGAATATGCGACCTGTTGCAGTATCAATGACGAAATTTGTCACGGCTTTCCAAGAAAGAAACCACTAAAGAATGGTGACTTGATCAAAGTGGATATGTGCGTGGAATACAAGGGCGCAATGTCCGATTCGTGCTGGTCTTACGCAGTAGGAGAAGCCTCACCTGAGATCGAACGTTTAATGGAAGTGACTAAAAAAGCACTGTATTTGGGAATTGAGCAAGCACAAGTCGGCAATCGAATCGGTGACATAGGTCATGCGATCCAAACATATGCTGAAGGAGAAGGATTCTCTGTTGTGCGTGATTTTGTCGGACATGGCATTGGACCAACGATCCACGAAGAACCAGCGATCCCTCATTATGGTATAGCGGGGAAAGGTTTGCGCTTGCGCGAAGGCATGGTGATCACCATCGAACCAATGATCAACACCGGTGTATGGCAAATGAAAATGGACCCAAATGGCTGGACTGCGTATACGCGTGATGGCGGTTGGAGTGCCCAATATGAGCACACTTTAGCAATTACAAAAGAAGGACCAAAAATTTTAACTTCACAAGGTGAAGAAGGAACTTATTAGAACGATGGAGATTTTATGGGACCAATAGATAAAATTAAAGAAAACAAAAAATTAATGGATTTTATCCAATCGATCCAAAAACACTTAGCAGAGACAGAAATAGGCGACCGCTCCGTAGTAGTTGCCTATTATTTGTTACTGTCTTTTTTTCCAATATTAATTATCGTCGGCAATCTGCTGCCGTACTTTAATATTACTCCCGAAACGGTGCTGCCTTATTTGAGTGAGGCGATTCCTCCAAATGTTTATAGCTTTTTGAAGCCGGCAATCATTGGATTATTGGAAAATACTTCAGGCGGTATGTTGTCTATCTCTGTTTTGGCCGCGTTATGGTCCTCCAGCCGAGGGATCAATGCCTTGCAGACCGCATTGAATCGAGCCTACGGAGTTGAAGACCGGGGGAATTTTGTGATCAGTCGGATCGTCTCGGTCGGGATCGTTGGTATTTTGATGATGGCGATTATAGCAGTCGCGTTGTTTTTCAGTGCAGGTCAAGTTATTTTAGATGCGTTGCAGCAATTATTGCGTTTTTCACCAGATATTATTGAAACATTCTTAGCGCTGCGCTGGCCGGTCACACTCATTGGCTTATTAGTTATTTTGGGCGGGTTATATATTGTTATTCCTAATGCTCATGTGCGAATCAAGTATGCATTGCCCGGCACGATATTTGCAACAGTGGGTTGGATCGTATTGGCGCAAGGATTTAGTATCTATGCTCAGACTTTTGCCCAACGAGTCTCTGGGTATCAGATTATCGGAAGTTTCATCGTTCTGATGTTCTGGTTGAATTTTGCCGCGACCATTATTATTTTGGGCGGCGTACTGAATGTCACGATTGAAGAATATCATACCGGGCAAGAAGTCACGGAAGGGTCTAACCGCGTGAATAAATGGTTCAATCAATTAAAAGATCGTTTTATTAAAAAGAAGAAATAAGTTCAAGAATTTTTGTAATATTTCAGCAGAACCTTGTAAAGAGGGTTGAATTCTATATAATAATTTTTAGTTAAAGGGCAGGTGGCAATATGTTAGTATCATTCGGGCTGATCATCAAATACTTTCTTACTTTTTTGATGGCATTGATCTTGACCCCGATATTTAAAATAATTTCGGTCCAGACCGGATTGGTAGACAATCCGAATGCACGCCGAATGAACCAAGTGCCTATGCCAAGTGCAGGCGGGTTGCCAATATTTATTACATTCGCTATTTCATCCTTGGTTTTGTTTCGTGATGCCATTCCTTTTGAGTACATCAGCAAAATTTTGCTGGGTGGGCTGATCATCATCATTACAGGATTGTTGGACGACAAGTTTGAATTGACGCCTAGACAAAAGAGTGTCGGTATCTTGCTGGCAGCTTTGGTTATTTATTATTTTGCAGACATTCGGTTCAACTTCTTTACTGCGCCGTTTCTTGGACGGATCAATCTTGAGTGGCTGAGTTTACCTGCTACATTGTTTTGGATTTTTGGGATCACGAACGCGATGAACCTTATTGACGGATTAGACGGTCTGGCTTCAGGGGTATCAATTATCAGTTTGACCACGATCGGTGTGATTGGGTACTTCTTTCTCCACTCATCGACAGTCTATATTTCATTAGCTATTTTTTGTTTAGTTGCTAGCATCATGGGGTTCTTCCCATATAATTTTCATCCTGCAAAAATCTATCTAGGGGATACTGGAGCGCTATTTTTAGGATTTATGATGTCTGTTCTGACTTTGCAAGGTCTAAAAAATGTTACATTCATTTCTTTGATCACACCTTTGATCATCTTGGGAGTCCCTGTAACAGATACTTTTTTTGCAATGGTTCGTCGGAAAGCAAAAAACATGCCGATTTCTGTTGCGGATAAGCAGCATCTGCATCACCGATTATTAAATTTAGGTTTTACACATCGCGGAGCTGTCTTAACAATCTATGCAATCGCCGTATTGTTTTCATTTTCCGCACTGTTGCTAAATTATACGAGTCGAGTAGGAACGATTGTTTTGATCATAGCGATGGTTTTTGCCCTGACCTTCTTATTAGAATTGATCGGATTAATTAGTGAAAAATATAGTTTTATTACAAAAAGCTTTCGTTTCTTCGGGAATAGAGAATATCGAACGCAAGTATTGCATAAATATTTTAAGAAATGAGTGTTGTCGTCCATTATGAATAGATATGAACCGAATGTGACTGTCAGCATCGTGACACATAATAGCGATAAAATTTTTTTGAGCTTGGATTCCTTGATCGAACAATTGAAGGATGAGCAGCAGATTCAATTGAAAATTTTTGACAATGCATCAGAACCAGCGTACCAAGAACGACTAAAAAAATATCTCGCCCATCCTTTTGTATCCATTGAGTTTCATAACGAAAATAAGGGTTTCGGCTTTGGGCATAACACCAATCTCTTAGAAACAACCGGTTACGGCATTATTTTTAATCCTGATATTATTCTTTCCGACAATCATCTGAAAGCGATGGTCAATCATTTAGCAGCCCAGCCAGATTGCGGTCTGCTAGCACCAAAAATTTTAAATGAGGATGGAACAATGCAGTATTTGATTCGCAATCATTTAGATGTTTTTGATTACATGCTGCGTTTTATCCCGTTTAGATTCATAAAAAAAATCTTCACAAAACGTCTAGAGAAATTTGAGTGCCGGGATCTTCCTGAGGATCGCGATAGTATTGTCCGTATGATTTCCGGTAGTTTTATGGTTGTGGATTTAGCAAAATTTCAAGAGATACAAGGGTTTGACGAAAGGTATTTTATGTATTTTGAAGACAACGATCTTTGTCGTAAAATGGAGCAAGCAGGCTATAAAGCTATTTACAGTCCGCAATTTTCAGTGGTTCATCTGTATGAACGCGGAGCAGTGAAGAACAGAAAGTTATTTTTCATTTTTTTACAGTCCATGCGAAAATATTTTCAAAAGTGGGGCTGGCAATTTTTTTAATTTTGGAGGTAAGGGATGCAAAAGCAGTCCAAGACGCGAATTTCTGTTTGTATGGCAACCTACAACGGACGTCACTTTATTGAAGAACAATTGAACAGCATATTCCCACAACTTTCAGAACAGGACGAGTTGATTATTTCCGACGACCATTCCACCGATGGTACGTGGGAATTTTTATTAGATTTAGCAGAAAGGGATTCCCGCGTCCAGTTATTCCAGAATGAGGGGAAAGGATTGATCGCGAATTTTTCAAATGCCATCCAAAGAAGCAACAACGCGATCATTTTTCTTAGCGATCAAGACGATGTTTGGCATCCAGATAAGGTGGGAAAAATGCTGCCGCATTTTGAGAATCCAAAGATAACTGCGGTCGTTTCTGATTTAATTATCGTTGACAATGATTTCGAGGTCTTAGTTCCATCGTATCAAGCGATGCGTCATACACACGCCGGGTTTTGGCATAATCTGGTGAAAAGCAGTTATATTGGTGCAGGAATGGCTTTTCGATCTGAACTGAAATCAATTATTTTACCGATTCCGCCAGATGTTCCTATGCATGATATGTGGATTGGTTTATTAGCCGATTATTATCATGGGGTTCAGTTTATTCCAGATGAATTGGTTTATTATCGTCGTCATGGCTTGAATGCATCTGAGATCAAGACGACTGCTTCACGAGTGCAGCAGTTTAAATGGAGATGGAATGCACTGCAATTAGTTAGAAAAAGGATAAAGGAAATTAAAAAAAAATCAGCAAAACGATTTTTCTAATACCTGACATCGGGTATAATGTGTTCGTATGTATAAAAAAGGAGCGTAACTATGAAGGGAATAATCCTAGCAGGGGGAAGCGGTACTCGCTTGTATCCTCTAACCAAAGCAACGTCGAAACAATTGATGCCGGTTTATGATAAACCGATGATTTACTACCCAATGTCTACCTTGATGTTGGCAGGGATCAATGAGATCTTGATTATCTCAACTCCACAAGACACACCGCGTTTTGAAAATCTTTTTGGAGACGGCCATGAGTTGGGAATCCACATTGAATACGCAGTACAAGATAGCCCAGATGGATTGGCTCAAGCGTTCATCATCGGCGAAGAGTTCATTGGTGACGATAGCGTCTGCTTAGTTCTAGGCGACAATATTTATTATGGCGATGGCTTGTCACGGATGCTGCAGCGTGCCGCGAAAAAAACAGAAGGTGCTACTGTATTTGGGTATCATGTAAATGATCCCGAGCGTTTTGGTGTTGTAGAATTTGACGACGACATGCAGGCAGTTTCTATCGAAGAAAAACCTGAAAAACCAAAATCTCATTATGCAGTGACGGGCTTATACTTTTATGATAATGAGGTTGTGGAGATTGCCAAAAATATCCACCCCTCTGAACGTGGAGAATTAGAAATCACAGATGTCAATAAAGAGTACCTGAAGCGCAATAAATTGTCTGTTGAAGTAATGAGCCGAGGATTTGCTTGGTTAGATACTGGCACACATGAGTCATTATTAGAAGCATCAACATTTATCTCAACGATCGAAAAACGTCAAAATTTAAAAGTCGCTTGTTTAGAGGAAATCTCATATCGAATGGGTTACATCACAAAAGAACAATTGGTCGAATTGGCACAACCATTGAAGAAAAATCAATATGGGCAATATCTATTACGTTTAGCAGAAGAGGATTAAACATGGGAAAAATTAAAGTAACCGAAACAAACTTAACAGATGTAAAAATTATCGAGCCAGCAGTATTTGGCGATCATCGCGGATTTTTTACAGAGAGTTATTCTGTAGAGGATTTTAAAGCAGCTGGGATCGATTTCGATTTTATTCAAGACAACCATTCCTTGTCGACACAACCAGGTGTACTTCGCGGCTTGCATTTTCAAAAAGGCGCATCGGCACAAACCAAGTTGATTCGTGTCGTAACAGGTGCAGTTCTTGATGTGATCGTGGATATCCGTAAAGGCAGTCCAACCTATGGAAAATGGGAAGGTTATATTCTTTCAGAACACAATCATCGTCAATTGTTGGTTCCTCGTGGGTTTGCTCACGGCTTTGTGACGTTGACTCCAAATGTCAACTTTATGTACAAATGTGACAATTACTACGATGCAGAAGCAGATGGCGGCATCTCATTTGCAGATCCAGATTTAGCGATTGAATGGCCAATTGCCATTGAAAAAGCAATTACCTCGGAAAAAGATGCGAAACAACCGACATTGAAAGAATTTGAAGCAGAAAATCCTTTCGTATATGGTGAAATTTAAGGAGTAAATATAGATGAAAAATATTATCGTAACAGGCGGAGCGGGCTTTATCGGCTCTAACTTCGTTCATTATGTTGTAAACAATCATCCTGAAGTCCATGTCACAGTGTTAGATAAATTAACTTACGCTGGAAACAAGGAAAACCTTGCTGGACTTCCAGAAGATCGCGTGGAGTTAGTTGTCGGAGATATTGCCGATGCAGAATTAGTCGATCGTTTAGTGCAGAAGGCTGATGCAGTCGTTCATTACGCGGCAGAATCTCACAATGACAATTCATTGAAAGACCCATTTCCATTTGTACAAACAAATATCATTGGAACCTACACTTTAATCGAAGCTTGCCGTAAACAGAATGTGCGTTACCATCATGTTTCAACAGATGAAGTGTATGGAGACCTTCCATTACGAGAGGATCTGCCAGGTCATGGAGAAGGCGAAGGAGAAAAATTCACTTCAGAAACTCCTTACAACCCATCAAGCCCTTATTCATCAACTAAAGCAGGCTCTGATTTGTTAGTTAAGGCATGGGTTCGTTCATTCGGCTTACAGGCGACAATTTCAAACTGCTCAAACAATTATGGCCCTTACCAACATATTGAGAAATTTATCCCACGTCAAATCACCAATATTTTAAGCGGTATTCGTCCAAAATTATATGGCGATGGTAAGAATGTACGCGATTGGATCCATACAAATGATCATTCTTCTGCGGTATGGTTGATTTTAACAAAGGGTAAAATCGGCGAAACCTACTTGATTGGCGCTGATGGTGAAGAAGACAATAAAACGGTCATGGAAATCATTTTGGAAGAAATGGGTCAATCAAAAGACGCTTACGATCACGTAAAAGACCGTGCGGGTCATGATTTACGTTATGCGATCGACTCCACAAAATTACGTGAAGAATTAGGGTGGACACCAGAATTCACTAATTTTCGTGCAGGCATGAAGGATACCATCAAATGGTATACCGAGCATGAAAACTGGTGGCGGGCTGAAAAAGAAGCGGTCGAAAACAACTACGCAAAGAACGGCCAATAATACAAACTGAATGAGGCAGGGTATACCTGCCTTTTTTCGAGTTTTTCTTCTCCTTTTAGATGGAGCAGAAAAACTGTATTTGAAGAGAAGACACACCTAGTAATAAAACTATTGTCAGTTTTATTGGAATGAATCAAAGAGGCTTACAAGATATAGATAGGAGTAGATAGAGATGATCTTAATTACAGGCGGACATGGACAATTAGGAACTGAATTACGTCACTTGCTAGACGAGAAGAAAATCGAATATGTGTCTACGGATGCAGATCAATTAGATATTACAGATAAAGAAGGCACGTATAAATTTATCACTGAAATGAAGCCGGAACTGATTTATCATTGTGCTGCATATACTGCTGTAGATAAGGCAGAGGACGAAGGCAAAGAATTAGATGAATTGATCAATGTGGATGGCACACGCAATGTAGCGGAGGCTGCAAAGGCAGCAGGAGCGACGCTGATCTATATCAGTACAGATTACGTCTTTGATGGAACAAAGAAAGACGGCATGTACCAAGTAGGGGATGCAACAAATCCATTGAGTGAGTATGGTCGTACGAAACTTTTAGGAGAACAAGCCGTTCAAGAAATAATGAAGGATTATTACATCATCCGCACTTCTTGGGTTTTCGGTATTTATGGTCATAACTTTATCTATACAATGCAAAACTTGGCTAAAACTCATGATCGTTTGACTGTTGTAAACGACCAATTTGGACGGCCAACGTGGACACGTACTTTGGCCGAATTTATGACATTTGTAATTGAAACAAACGCGCCATTTGGAGTGTATCATTTATCAAATGAAAACAGCTGTTCTTGGTATGAATTTGCCAAAGAAATTTTAAAGGATACCAAGGTCGAGGTTGCTCCTGTAACTTCTGAAGAGTATCCGCAAAAGGCGACACGTCCACAATACTCAATCATGGACTTAAGCAAAGCAAAAGCACTAGGATTTGAGATTCCAACTTGGCAAGAAGCACTTGCAAGTTTCCTTGAATTAGAAGCTAAACAATAAAGAGTCGGAGGTAAGAAAGATGTTTGAAATCGTGGTCGTTCTTTATCATATGACTGCTTCAGAATCATCAACGATCGAAAGCTTGAATACTCTTCTTACCTCTGAAGCTTTTTCTGAGATTCGCAGTATTTTGATTTTTGATAATAGTGAACAAGCTGCTGAACCGCAGGGATTAGATGCGCGATTCACGTATCATCATAGCCAAACAAATGTTGGCTTGGCACAAGCATATAACACTGCGCTGAATCAGATGAGTGAAGCGGCGGTATGGTTGATTACGCTGGATCAAGACACGACGATTTCCTATGAGTATTTAGAAGCGTTAATAAAAAAAGCTACACAATTACCAGAATCAGTCGTAGCCATTGCTCCGATCATCAATGATCAGAAACAGCAAATTTCACCTGTCCGCAGCGACACCTTGCGTCCTTTACATAAAGAACTGCCTCAAGGAAATCAGATGTATTCTAAAGACATAATGGTTATCAATTCAGGAACCGCAGTACGTGCACAATTTTTACGTGAAATTGGCGGCTACAACTTGTCCTTTCCCCTCGATTATTTAGATCATTGGTTGAGCTGGCGTATTTTTTTCGAAAAAAAACAAATGTATATCTTATCAAATGAATTGCAACATCAATTATCTGTCTTAGATTATGCTAAGCGAATGAATTTTTTTCGCTATCAGGCTATTTTATCCGCTGAAAAATGCTATTATTCTTTATATGATAAACAACTGTATTCTCAATATCGTAGACAATTGTTTCTGCGAGGATGCAAACAGCTCTTGAACGGAAAATTCAATTATGGAAAAATGACACTTAAATTTTTATTCTCGGGAGGAAACAATGGAATCAAGAGCACAAAAGCGAACTAAGGAGACCCCCTATAAGAAGATCAATCCGTTTGAATGGGTCATTGATCAGATTATTCGCTTTCGATATATCATTGGCGTTCTTTTTTTAATTTTGATTGTGGCGCTGAACTTAAATGGAAGTTCGATTGGCTCCTGGGATAGAATCGTTTCAGAGCGTAGCGACAATAAGCAATCAGACGTTATTTTTGGACAGAATCGAGAGGTTCGCTCGGATGAGTGGATGGTCCAGACCCCATTTTATTTTTCTCAAGCAGAAAGCGACTATCCAGTAGTTAATAAGCAATATGGCAAAGAGGGTCAAAATATGATCATTGCCTATAATTCACCTGTAAAGGACCTGACAGTGATTGGAAAACCTTTCAACTGGGGATTTTTCTTCTTAGGGAAGGAGAGGGGACTTTCTTTCTATTGGGGCTTTAAAATTATCGCAATGGTTTTACTGAGTTTTGAACTCGTCATGATTTTAACAAAACGTAATAAATATTTGTCTTTGCTTGGCTCGTTTTGGATCACGTTTTCGCCCTCGATCCAATGGTGGTTTATGCAGCACGTGGGGGATTTGATGTTCTTTACGTTAGCCATTATGGTTGCGAGTTATTATTACATCGCGAGGCATGAAAATCGGCTGCTGCGACTATTTATGATGGCGTTGATCGTCATTAACGGGATTGGATTTGTTTTAGTATTGTATCCAGCACATCAAGTACCCTTAGCTTACCTGATTCTATTTTGGCTATTTGGTACATTGATCCATTTCCGAAAAGAATTGGTGTTAGACGTTTGGGATCTGCCAATTATTATTGGAGGGCTTGGAATTATTGGTGTTGTTCTTTTCCATTTTTATAGCACCTCTAAAGATGCAATCGACGCGACCCTCAACACGATCTATCCAGGACATCGAGAAGCGGGTGGCGGAGGAAGACCGCAATCAGACTACTTCTTGTTCCTAACCAATTGGAAGATTCCATTTGAAGATTTCAATTTTCATGGAACCAACAATGGAGAGGTAGCTTCGTATTTCAACTTCTTGCCGTTAACGGTTCTCTTGTCACCCTTCATTTTCTTTTCTAAGCATGGTAAAGATGAGAAATACATGGGTGTGATTTTAGGATTGTTTTGTTGTTTTATGTTTGGTTGGACCTATTTCGGATATAGCCATGGGATTGCTAAAGTATTGATGCTGACATATGTAACAAGTACACGAGGGCTGGTTACATTAGGCTTTGGAGCAGTCTTATTGTCATTATGGATGATCAATTTCTTCTGGGAGTACGTCCGCATAACTTGGTGGGTAAAATTGATTTTTCTAGCTCTTATTATGATAAAAGCAACGCATGCTGTCGTGTCTTCAATTATGGGGCTGTATTTTAACAACTTTGAGATTTTTATGACATTAGTGATATTTGCGCTGATCCTTTTCTGTCTACTGTTTAAGTTAAAAAAAGTGTTCATACTTGCGATGACTATTTTGATTCTAGTATCAGGTTTTTCAGTTAATCCCGTTGTTCATGGCACTGGAGCAATTGATAAGAAAACATTGGCGGAAGAAATAGTTAAAATCAAAAAGGAAGATCCAGAGGCGCTGTGGTTATCAGAAGCAGACCTTTACAACTTTACTCCAGCTCTTGGTGTTAAGACGATCAACTCTGTCCGCTTCTATCCAGACATGGCGTTATGGCATAAGATTGATCCGAAACACAAACAAGAAAAAATCTATAATCGTTATGCGCATGTACGTGCGTTTGTGGACAAAGGAGAAACAAGTTTCCGCTTGGATCGCCCAGACAACTTCACGGTTACACTTAACTTTACAGACTGTAAGAAGCTTGGCTTTAAGTATGTGATTAGTAAACGGCCTTTGGAGGATTATAACGCATTGAATTATGCGCAATTTGACCGGATATATGGTCCTGATAAAGATAAATGGTCGATATATAAATTGAGTTTTACTTCAGACGAAGATCAAATGCAGCCTGAAGATGCTGTTGATCCAATCGGGGGAACGGAAGATTATCAAGAGATTCCACAACCTGCACCGAATTATGATGAGTATATTAATTAAAGGAAGTTCGGAGGAATAAAATGGGACGAGTAAAGGACAGCACGGCTGATCTATTGAATTTGATCAGTGCGTCTATTCTAATTGGAATGACATTGTTGTGCTTTTTCCTTTGGACCAAAGGAATTGGCACACCTGGGATGTTCTATATATATGCACATATGAGCCGCTACATGCCGATTGGCGCTACTATCGTTTTAGTGTTGAACTGCTATCGGATGAAATGGGATGACTTTGCCTGGGTGGGAATCGCTCTGGTTTCGATTGTTTTCTTCCATCAATTTGATTCTTTGAGACAGGCTGATATTTTTTTAGATGTTACAATTGCCTTGATCATCTTTATAGTCTTAGATTTCAAATTGGTCGAATTCACAAAGGGGATACGATTAGTATTCGCAGGATTGATGTTGCTGGTTTTACTGATCACGGCATTTCGCATATTTACCGAAATCCCAACTCCGCCTTCAGGTATCAGTATCTGGGATAAAAGCAACAAGTTGCAGGAAATCTGGATCAATACCAACACTATCGGGAGTAGTGTCATGTGCTCAAGCTTTTTAGCTGCGACATTATTGCAGTCTCTGGATTTGACGTGGGCTAAAATGCTGAAGTTTGCTGTATATGCGATCGCTCTTGCTTGTACTTGGGTCGTTCAATCGCAGGCAGCGTTCATTGCTGTCGCATTTTTTGTTCTTTTTGACCTGTGGCCTAATTTTTTGAAAGAAAAAGTCAAATGGGCTTACGGAATTGTTTATAGTGTGTTTCTGATAGGGATATTTCCTTTGTCCCTCTTTTTAGCAAACTCAAGTAATATCGATTTGTTTACGGGGCGTGAAGATATTTGGAAACATTTTTATGATACCTTGTTTAAAGTTAGAAAGCAGTTTTGGGTGGGAATGCCGGCGTTCACGTTTAAACGTGGGCAGCAAGTTTTAGGGAATCACAATAGCTACAATTCTACGTTAGGGGCATTTGGTTTGATTGGCCTTGTTCTGATCAGCCTCTTTATCCTATATAATGTATGGTTGCTTATTCTTAGAGAGGATACGCAAACGATCCAATTCAGTTTTATTATCGCCTTTTTCGGAGTTTTATTGCAATCAACTATGGAAGATACGTTGATGGCTCCTTATTGGATACCGATTACTTTCTGTTTATTAGGACTTGCTTGGCAGCGTAATCCAGAACCTGACGAGTATTACGATTATTCGACAAATGTGTTTGATCCGATAGAAGAGGAGTATGACATAGAACCTACGCGAAGAAGTCGTAGAAGATAGTGATTAAAAAGTTTAGGTGCGGTTTTAAGCATCTAAACTTTTTTTGTGTAATTTTAGCAATTGATATCCCTATTTTGGCTGTGTAGTTTAAAAAATAGCATGAGAAACAGAACCAATCTTTGTTTTCTTTGAGAGTAAAAACAAGCATCTGAGCAATTTAAATTAGAAAGATAAGAATAGACACTCTTGATAATACAATAGTGGCAAGAGCGTGGAGCATCAGAAAACAGGTTTTCACAGACAAAACTTAATAAAAATTTTAGCTCGTTGAAACAGCGATCTATTTGTCCTACGGCCGTGGGAGGAAATGCATAGTTCGAGGGTGTAAATGAGTTACCTGTACTAACCAACGGGTAAAGGATAGAATAGGGTCTTGAAGGTCCAAGTGAATTCGGGAAGCATATTCTTATTAACCTTGCTTTTACATATATCTTTCTGTAGAATAATAACGTTAATCAACCCTAGAAATAATAAATAATGCGCTAGATGAGAGGGAAAAAAATGTTCAAAGACTTACTTAGTTTTTTTAAAGAAATTATCCAAAATCGCACCCTATTAAAACAGTTTTCTGTCAACGACTTCAAGGCCCGTTACGCGGGATCTGCCTTGGGGATTTTTTGGGCCTTCGCAAATCCATTAGTGATGGTAGTGACTTACTGGTTTGTGTTCGGTGTTGGGTTCAAAGCAGCAATGACCGATGGAAAATACCCATTTATTGTCTTCCTGTTAACAGGTTTAGTTCCATGGATGTATTTTTCAGAAGTATTAGGCTCAGCGACAAACGTTTTCCGTGAATATAGTTATTTAGTTAAAAAAGTTGTTTTCAACATTCGAATTTTGCCGTCTGTTAAATTATTTTCTGCCATGTACATGCATGTATTCTTTATTATTATTGCATTAATCGTAGGGATCTTTAACCATGTAGTACCAGGTCTGCATATTTTACAAATGTTTTATTATCTTTTTGCGATGATGATGTTTTTGACGGGACTGACTTGGATCACATCTTCGATCCAACCGTTCTTCCCAGACATCAATCAATTTATTGGTGTGATTATGCAAGCGTTGATGTGGGGAACCCCGGTTCTATGGAGTATCAACCAATTTGCGGCACATCCAACAATCCAGTTTATTTTGAAATTCAATCCGATGTTCTATGTCGTCCAAGGTTATCGAGACGCGTTCTTTGGCGAGCAATGGTTTTGGGAAAAACCATTATTGACGATTTATTTTTGGGCTGTGACATTGATTTTATTAGTCGTAGGCAGCATCGTCTTCAAACGCTTGAAACCACATTTTTCTGATGTGTTATAAGGAGATAAAGTTAAATGACTGAAACAGTAATTGAAATTAACCACTTAACAAAGAAATACGATATGTATAAGAAACCTTCTGATCGTTTGAAGGAAGCTTTAAGTCCAACAAGAAAAGTGTACCACGATGTCTTTTACGCGTTGAATGACGTTAATGTTGAAGTGAAAAAAGGTGAGATGATTGGTTTCATTGGAGAAAATGGGTCGGGAAAATCGACTATTTTAAAAATCATCACCGGCGTACTGACTCCTTCTGAAGGAGAAGTGAAAATTGAAGGAAACATCGCGGCACTTTTGGAGCTGGGTTCAGGATTCAATCCAGAATACAGCGGGTACGACAATATTTTCCTAAACGGAATGGTATTAGGGTACTCTCGTGAAGAAATGGCTGAGAAGGTCGATGATATCATCAATTTTGCAGATATTGGCGACCACTTGTATCAGCCAGTTAAAACATATTCCAGCGGGATGTTTGTCCGTTTGGCTTTTGCGGTAGCTATCAATGTTGATCCGGACATTCTGATCGTCGATGAAGCGTTGGCCGTAGGGGACTTAGAGTTCCAATTAAAGTGTATGGAAAAATTTACTGAACTGCGTAATGCGGGGAAAACGATTCTTTTCGTTTCCCACGATGTTAATGCGGTGCGTCGTTTTTGTGACCGGGTATACTGGTTGAAAAATGGTTTAGTAGAAGCAGAAGGCGAAACGATGGAGATCACGGAAGATTACGAAAACTTCCTGAAGAAGAAATCATTAAAAACCGTCGATCGCGACAATTCAATATCAGAAGAGTTTTCTGCTTACGATATTGTGGAAGTAAAATCCGCTGAATTATTGGACGGAGATTTGCAACCGTTAGAGATCATCGAACAAGATAGCAAGGTCGTAGTGAAGGTGACCTATAATGTCAAAGACGACTCTATTAAAAAACCAGTTCTAGGTGTCGCGATTCGTACAGTAGATAATAACTATGTTTGCGGCTTGAATACACTGTTAGATGAAGAATCGATTCCTTGGAAAAAGGGAGAGAATGTCTTTTATCTTGAATATGAAAAAATGGCACTTTTAGGCGGCGAATACTATTTTGACGTGGCCCTTTTTGAAGAAAATGCAACGGTGCCGCTAGTTTACAAAACGAGATATATGACTATGTTTATCTCCGGTAAATATGTCGGTGAAGGCATCGTCGTTTTGGATCATAAGTGGAAGGACACGATTAAATAATGAAGTATGATTTTGATTTGTCTTTGGAAGAACATACAAGTGTCGGGAAAATTATCAGTCAGATTACAGAAGGTTCGACTGTCTTAGAATTTGGTCCTGGCAATGGTCGGATGACTCAGTATCTGATCAATGAAAAAAAATGTGAAGTATCGATCGTTGAATTCGATCCGGTCTTATTTAAGCACGTCATGGGCTTCGCCCAGGACGGCTTTTTAGGAAATATTGAAGAATACAAATGGAACGATCATTTTGCGACTAAAACCTTCGATTTCATTATTTTTGCGGACGTGTTAGAGCATTTGACCGATTCAGAGAAAGCACTACAAGAGGCCAGCAAATTTTTGGCGCCTAACGGAGAAATTTTGTTGACGTTCCCGAACTTGGCTCATAATTCTGTTTTGATTGACTTATTCAATAATAAATTGAATTGGAAGCAATACGGTCTTTTGGATCGCACACACAATAGCTTCTACACACAACAAGGCTTTGAAGAACTGTTTGAGCGAATCGGATTAGCCGTTCGGCGAGAAGACTTTACCTACGCTCAAGTTGGACAAAATGAATTGTCAGCTAGCTATGAAGAACTGCCTGAAATGGTACGCTATGATTTTAAAAATCGTCCTTTTGGGGAAGTTTATCAATACTTTTATGCTTTGCGCAAAGAACCCGTTGAACAGGCAGAACGTGTGGTACCTGTGAACTCCAATTACAACAAGCAAGTACAATTGGCTTATTTAATAGAGGACACATTCGAGATCGAACCGTATATTTTTAATAATCAAACCAATGAAAATAAAACAACGGTTCATCAAGCACCGTCTAACGCAGAAAAACTACGAGTAGTTATCGGTAAAGTGCCTGCAACGATCGAATTATCTATCGTAGTTGAGAACAAACTATTACCGATCGAAGAAACAAATGCTTCTTGGTATCAAGAGGACCTGTTTTTATTCCCTAATATTAAAGAAGAACCGTATGTCATTATCGACGGTACGTTGGTTGCAGGCAAGGAATTTACGGTCTCTGTCAATGTTTTGAATGAAGAAGAATTTATTTCCTCTGAAGTGAAAGTCATGCAGGATGTCGCGAACGAAAAAGAGAAGAATCGACTTCTTTCACTGAAATTGCACTATTTCGATAAGTACGATTATCAATTGAAGACCATTCCATTTGAGGAAGCAACACCTGAAATGAACGGAATCAAACTAACAATTGAGTCGATTGAAAACAACGAGGCTGAAAATGAAGCTATCATCAAAGGCTGGGGATTTTCAGAAGCACATCATTTGCCACTGGACTATCTACTGGCAGACTCGATGAACGCTGTACAAGTGAATGCTATTTATCGTCCTGATGTGAATGAAGTTTTCGGGATTGATTCGACTGAAAAATTTGGATTTATTTTAACAGTTAAAAATAGGCAGGTAGTGGATGACATTAAACTACTAGTAATTGATGATCACGATCAGATCTATCCGATTGTCGCGAAAAATGCAAAACCGAAAAATCCGCCGGTAACAAAAAAAATCCGTCATTTATTGGGATCGATCAAACGAAATGGCTTTGCTGGTGCAGTGAAAAACTATCAACGCTCAAAACTGTTAAGCGCCAACTACGAAGAATGGATGACGAAGGTTGAAGCACCCACACGAGAGCAATTGATCGAAGCATCTAAAGAATTGCCTTTTCAACCGAAAATTTCTCTTGTCGTGCCGGTTTACAATGTAGATGAAAAATGGCTGCGCGCTTGTGTAAAATCATTAACGGATCAAGTGTACCAAAACTGGGAGCTTTGTTTGGCAGACGATGCCTCTCCTAAAGCGCATATCAAACCGCTGCTACAGGAATTGGCTGCTGCGGATGAACGTGTAAAAATTGTTTTACGCGAAAAAAATGGTCATATCTCTGAAGCAACAAATTCTGCGATTGCTATCGCAACTGGAGAATATATCGGCTTTTTAGACAACGACGATATTTTGGCAGATACAGCATTATTGGCAGTTATCAACGCACTGAATGAAAATCAGAACCGTGAATTTATCTATACAGATGAAGATAAGCTTTCGATGAGTGGCAAACGATTCGATCCATTCTTCAAACCTAATTGGAATGAAACGTTGCTCTTAGGACACAATTACATCACCCATTTTGTTGTCGTGAAGCGTTCGGTCATTGATGCCGTGGGTGGATTGAGAACGGAATTTAACGGAAGCCAAGACTATGATTTTGTTTTACGTGCTACCGAAGCTGCAAAGGAAATTTACCATATTCCAAATATTCTGTACCATTGGCGAACGATCGAGACTTCTGTAGCGATGGATCCTCAAAGCAAAGAATATGCTTATGTGGCTGGCCAAAATGCTTTGCAGGCAGCGCTGGAGCGTCGAAAGCTTAAGGGTGTCGTAACAATGACAAAAAATTACGGTGCGTATAAAATTGACTTCAGCTATGAAACAGAGCCAAAGGTTTCAATCATTTTAAGCGGCAATGCCAGCGAAAAACAACTGACGGCACTTTTAGCCACTGACTGGACGGATATTGAAATTTTGATGCCACACTCGCCCGTTGCTGACGAGCGCATTCGCGTGATTGAAGGAAAAAATGAAAATGAGCTGGCTAAGGAAGCGACAGGAGAGTATCTCGTTTTCTTAGCAGAAGAATTGGTTCCAACCAAAAATACCTGGCTGAAAGAAGCGATGAACTTTGTCCGTCTTCCAGATGTCCATGCGGTAACGGGTAAAGTGATCAGTAAAGATGACGCAATCTTGAATTGCGGGGTACTGCTTGATCCAGAAAATGAGCGGGTCGTATACGAACAGCAAGGCCTATCGAACAAGACTATCGGAACCTATTTCCGTCCCACATTGCCACGTGAAATTTATACGGCAACAGAAGACGTGATGATCCTTACAAAAGCGGATTTCTTAGCTTTAGGAGGCTTCGATTTGTCTTTACCGACGCAAGTTAAGGGAATTGACTTCTCAATTCGATTGTCAAAAGAACACAAACGATTGATTTTCGATCCTTACTTCGAAGTTCGCTATCCTGGTGAAAATCATTTTAGTGTAAAAAGTGATGCCTACGCAACGTTAGCGAAAAAGTATTCTCAAGAATTGAACGATCCATTGATCAATCCAAATCAATTCAGCATAGGAGGGTAATCCAATGGCAAAAAATGAACAAGTTTGCATTGATCAATGCAGGTATCATCCAAAAACAAAACAAATGGAAATAAAAGGATGGGCGCTCGATCTGGATTCAAAAGCAGTACCAACGATCGAAATCCATTCTGAGAACGTAATCACTGATAAAATCGAATGGTATCCTCGTTCGGATGTAGCAGCCGCTCATAAAACGAGTGCCAGTCTTGCTGTGGGGTTTAATATAACGATTGAAGCAGCCAATCCATCTGTGCCTCTTACCCTTGATTTTGTTTTTGGGGACCACATTCAAAGCAAGACTTTTACACCGAATGAAGAAATCATGAAAGAGCCAAAACAACCGTCGCAGATTCATGTAATTTATGGAAAAGCACGTAGAGGTCTGGGCTATCTGAAGCGTAATGGGATCAAGGGGACGCTGAGACGCATCAAGCTAGAACAATCAAAGCAATCTGATGAAACCTATCAAACATGGATCGCTGAAAATGAAAATTGGAACCTTGAATCGATTAAGTCAGAAATTGCAGCCTTTAATTACCAACCCGTGATTTCGATTTTGATGCCGGTATATAATGTAGAAGAAAAATGGCTGGCAAAATGTATCGAATCCGTTCAAAATCAGTTTTATCCAAACTGGGAATTGTGTATGGCGGATGATCATTCTACCGATGCGTCAGTTAGACCGCTATTAGAAAAATACGCCGCTCTAGATTCACGAATCAAGATCGTGTTCCGTTCTGAGAATGGACACATCTCGAAAGCAACTAACTCTGCGTTAGAGATTGCTACAGGTGAATTCGTCGCATTATTGGATAATGATGATGAATTAGCACCGATCGCGCTGTATGAAGTCGCAAAACGTTTGAATCAAAATTCTGATTTGGATTTGATCTATAGCGATGAAGACAAGATCGATATGGATGGCAAACGTTTTGATCCAGCATTCAAGCCTGATTGGTCACCGGATTTATTGTTAGGGACCAATTATATTTCTCACCTGGGTGTCTATCGTCGCTCAATCATGGAGAAAATCGGCGGCTTCCGAGTCGGCTATGAAGGATCGCAAGACTACGATCTCGTCTTACGCTTTACTGAGCAAATTATTCCAGAGCGAATCGCTCATATCCCGCAAGTGCTGTATTATTGGCGTATTTTACCAAGTTCAACTGCGGCGGATCAATCAACCAAGAGTTACGCGTTCGATGCTGGCTTAAAAGCTGTTCAAGATGCAATACAACGCCGCGGAATTCAAGCGACCGTGAATCATGCAGCTGGAAACGGACTTTACGATGTCGATTATAAAGTGCTGTCCGAGGATTTGGTGAGTATAATTATTCCTACGCGAAACGGTTATGACGATGTAAAACGCTGTGTCGATTCAATCATTGAAAAAACAACGTATCCAAATTACGAAATCGTCATGGCCGATAACGGTAGCGATCAGCCTGAGATGCAGGAACTTTATGCAAACTACCAGAAACAATTAGGCGATCGCTTTGTAGTAGAATCAATCGATATTCCATTCAACTACTCTCGCATCAACAACTTAGCCGCGAAAGTCGCAAAAGGAAAATATCTGCTATTCTTGAATAACGATACCGAAGTCATCACACCGGAATGGATGACCAAGATGGTCTCCTTTGCACAGTTTGACCGTATCGGATGTGTCGGTGCCAAATTATACTACCCCAATAATACGATCCAACATGCTGGAGTCATTCTAGGCATGGGTGGTGCCGCTGGTCATGGGCATCATACCTTCCCACGCGGAGATTTTGGTTATTTCGGGAAATTAGAGATCAATGTCGATTACTTAGCAGTAACTGCTGCATGCCTAATGATACGTGCAAAAGACTTTGCTGAATTGAATGGTTTTGATGAAGAGCTAACAGTTGCCTTTAACGACGTTGATTTATGTTTGCGAGAATACGAAAAAGGACACAATAACGTATGGCTGCATGGTGCTGAATTGTATCACTTCGAATCCCAATCTCGCGGCTACGAAAATACGCCAGAAAAACAAGCTCGATTCGAAAAAGAAACCAAGTACATGGAAGATATGTGGACCAAGTATATCGAAAACGATCCTTATTATAATCCAAACTTGACGAGAGTCGGAGGAGACTTCTCGGTGAGGGTAGGGAAGTGAGTAACCAAGTAAATGGAAACCTGTAACGTATATCGAGAATTACACAAGGGTGGGGTAGCTACGCAAATGCCTATAATTGGCGCGATGCTTTGATGAGAAATACAGAATATTATACGTTCAATTCAGTGGATGCTTTGTTAAAAAGTGGAAAAGCCCAAAAAGGAGATATTATATACTTTGATCCTGTTTGGAGTGATATCAACTATGATTGTCATATTGGTACTTTTTGGGGGAATAGTTCCAAGGAAAATCGGATATGGCATCAAGTATTTGCAGGAAACATGCAGTCACATATATTCTCTGGAACCTGTTTTTCTAAAATCTTTCTTTTTCCTCAAGATTAAATGGAAAAATATACACTCAAGTTTAAATTATTTGTTCTATAATTTTTCCTAAATAACCAAGTCTTAACTTAAATGAAAAAGCGATTAAATCAGTTGATTTAATCGCTTTTTATTCTTTTCTTTTTTATTACTTTTTTTACGAATACTACTCTTTTTATAGCCTGTATGGTAAGATGTGTAATGGATTATTTTGTGGATTAGGAGTGTTTGTATGAATAAAAATGGCGAATGGAGCGCCGCACGTCGACTATTTATTATTTTGATGGACGTGATCGTTTATAATGTCTCCATCTACTTTAGTTTTTTGCTAAAATTTGGTGGACGTATTCCAGTCAGAAACTTTCAAACGTTTGAAAGTTCTGCATTGTTTATTTCTCTTTTCTTTATCATGTTGAATGTTTTATTAGGTGCCTATGTTTTCTACAATCGAATTGTGAGTGACATTGTCTTTGTAACAGTTATTGGGCAATTTCTTATGTCATTAGGGATTATGATCATTACCTTTGCAGGGCGGTGGTTTGCTTTTCCAAGAACTGTAATTTTGATTTCTTTTCTTTTAGGAACGATATTATTGATCATTTATCGTACGATTATCTATAAAGCGTATATGAAGCTAAGTTCAGATAAGAAAATTACTATCTTGGGATTCGAGAAGGATGTCGCACCGGCAATTCAAAATTTTGGCTCACAAAAAAACAATAAACACAAAGTGCAATCTGTCGTGATAGATCATTTTTATGAGAATTTGATTGAAATTATTGACGATGTAGATATCGTTTATCTAGCTTCGGATATTGAAGAATTAGAGAAGCTGAAAGTCTATCAGTTAGTCACTAAAAAAGAAAAGAAGCTATTCTTAAATACGACGTTTGAAAATTTAGTGACGATCAATCCTAACATCATGAACTTTGAAGATGAAAGCATCATTGAATCATCTGGCTTTAGAATCCCTTCTGAAGATGCGATGTTTAAGCGTATTTTTGATATTTTAGTTTCACTGATTTTACTAGTAATAGCCTCTCCATTCATGTTGGTTACTGCAATTTTAGTTAAAGTAACATCGCCTGGTCCAATTATATATAAGCAAATACGAATTACTCAAGATCAAAGAGAATTTCCAATCTACAAATTTCGGTCAATGAGCGCGATGGCTGAATCAAAATCGGGTCCTGTTTTAGCTAAAAGTAACGATGCTCGGGTAACGCCGGTGGGCAAATTTATTCGCGCAGTACGTTTCGATGAATTACCTCAATTAATCAATGTTCTTAAAGGGGATATGTCCATTGTTGGTCCTCGGCCAGAACGCCCATTTTTTGTGGAGCAATTTAATAAAGAGAATCCTTACTACTATTTGCGCCATAACGTTCGTGCAGGGATCACGGGGTACGCTCAGGTTTATGGGAAGTATGCTTCGGACTACAACAGCAAACTAAAATTTGACTTGTTGTATATCAAGAAGTATTCTTTTATGCTGGATTTAAAAATTCTATTACAGACGATTAAGATTCTGTTCGATAAAGTTTCTTCGCAAGGATTAGAAGAAGAGGAAATATGTACATCATTAGATAAAATGGATTTTCCCAGAGAGAAGATCTTTAAATAAAAGGAGTGCCTCGATTGAGTAACGTTGATGTTAGTATATTAATGTCTCTATATATTAAGGAAAAACCAGATTATTTCAAAGAGTCTTTAATGAGTATATTCAATCAGACGAGAATGCCAAATGAAATAGTTTTGGTTCTAGATGGTCCCATTACACCAGAATTACAAAAAATAGTTGATAAATATCAAAAAGAAAAATCTGGCTTATTCAAATTAGTACCATTAAAAGAGAATGTAGGACTAGGTAAAGCTTTGGCTGTTGGCGTCGAGTCCTGCAAATATGAGTTGATTGCTCGTATGGATACAGACGATATTATGCTTCCCAATCGAATTGAAAAACAAGTTGCTGAATTTTCATCTGATCCTGACCTGACAATTGTGGGCTCTAATATTGATGAATTCTATGATACACCCAAACGGATTATCGGAAGAAGAATGGTCCCTGAAATGAACGAGGAAATCCGTAGTTTTTCAAAAAAGCGAAATCCATTTAATCACATGACAGTGATGTTTAAGAAAAGTGTCATTCTTAAAGTAGGAAATTATCAACCAATGTTGGGTTTTGAGGACTATTATCTTTGGGCAAGATTGCTAAAAGCAGGATATAAAGGTAAAAATATTCAAGAGTCGCTTGTTCATGCAAGGACGGGTAAAGACATGTATGCCCGTCGAGGTGGAAGAACCTACTTTGCTAATGGATTAAAAGGACGTAAAGCGATATACCATGCTGGATTAGGAACTGTTTCAGATTATTTAATTTCATGTTCAGCACATATTATCGTGAGTCTTTTACCTAATAGTTTAAGAGGGAAATTATACGAAAAAAAACTCAGAAATTAAGTTTTCGAGAGAGAGATTATGTATGTATAGTAAGGATGAAAAATTAAAAAAAGTTCAAATGACGGTGCTACAAATGTCACAAATTATTTACGACTTCTGTAAGAAAAATGAAATAGTATGTTATTTTTGCGGAGGAGGGGTAATAGGTGCGATTCGCGAAGGCGGTTTTATACCATGGGACGATGATTTAGATTTTTTTATGCCTAGAAAAGACTACGAAAGGTTTTATAAAATCTGGAAACAAAGTTCACTGAATGATCGTTATCCAATTTTGAGAACTAACGAATCATATGTAGATCATAACTTATTTACTACCATTCGGGATAGCAATACGACATTCATTAAAACTTATCAAGCGGATTTAGATTTACCGCATGGAATTGCAATAGATATTTTTCCTTTAGATGTTGCTCCAGAGTCCGCCTTTGAGAAAAAGATTCAAAAGATCTGGGCGTTAATCTATTCACTTTATTGTAATCAGATTGTTCCAAAGAACCATGGGGGGGTGATAGCTACGGGGAGTAAAATTCTATTACAATTGGTGCCAAATTCAAAAACCCGCTATCAAATTTGGAAATACGCTGAAAAGCAAATGACAAAATATAACGATGCTCCGACAGGATTTGTCACTGAGCTATGTGTAGGGCCTAGATACATGGGAAATATTTATAAAGCTGAAGATTTTTCTTCAAGTATCGAAAAACCTTTTGAAGATAAAATGATGCCCATTCCTGTTGGTTATAATCGTTATTTGAGTGAAGTATTCGGTAATTATATGCAGCGACCGCCGAAAGATAAGCAAGTTTCGATTCATGATGCTGTCTTTATCGATCCAGATAACTCGTATAAAAATTATAAAGGAATCTACTACTTAACGAACAAGGAGGACAAATAAGTGATTACAGCATTGATTATTGCCGGTGGCGTTGGAAAAAGAATGGGGCAAGACATTCCTAAACAATTTATTACAATTGAAGGGAAACCAATTATTATCTATACATTGGAGTCATTTGAACATCACCCCTTAGTAGATCGTGTTTTAGTAGTATGCAAATCGGGGTGGGAAGAAACCCTATGGGGGTACGTAAAAGAATATGGGTTAAAAAAAGTTCAATGGATCATCCCTGGAGGATCAAAGGGACAAGAATCCATCAACAATGGTGTTCAATTTCTTAAAGACTACTCTGAAGAGAACGATACAATTATTATTCACGATGGGATCCGTCCGTTAGTCGATGAAATCGTTTTGTCTGATGTCATCGTTAAATGTCAAGAGCATGGTAACGGTGTAACTTCACTTCCGTATAATGAACAAATTTTCTTGAAAGATACAGAAGAAACAACAAAACAATATATTGATCGTAATACATTACGTCGGGTTTCAACACCTCAGGCTTATCAATTCGGTAAATTGAACTGGGCCTATGATAAAGCAGTTAAAGAAGATATCGGAATGACAGATTCTTCCTATACAAATACTATGATGGTTGAACTTGGTGAAACTTTATATTTCGCAGCAGGATCAGATAAAAATATCAAATTGACGACTCAAGATGACTTAGAACTCTTTAAAGCATATTTGAAAATGAAGGATTAGAGGTGGAAGTGTGTTATTAGAAAATGAAATCTATTTAGCGGAGTTAGATAAGATTAATCATGCGAAAAACGATTGGAACAAGATCGATAACCACTCTTTTTTGATTATTGGTGCAACTGGAATGATTGGTTCATATATGATTGACGTTTTGATGAATCGAAATAAGAAATACAAATCGAGTATTCATGTCTATGCAATGGGAAGAAGCCTGCAACGTTTGGAAAAACGTTTTTCAATGTATTTAAACAATCCTTTTTTTCATATAGTGGAGGGTGACGTAACTCAGCCGATTAGTCTTAACGAATACGTAGATTATATTTTCCACGGAGCTAGTAATACACATCCAAGAGCATATTCTTCAGACCCCATTGGTACAATTATGACCAATTTAATGGGGACGCAACAAGTATTGGACTTTGCAGCTAATACTAATCCAAAACGAATAGCATTTCTTTCAAGCGTTGAAATCTATGGTGAAAATAGAGGAGACGTGGAGAAGTTCACTGAAGATTATTGTGGCTATATTGATTGCAATACTTTAAGAGCCGGCTACCCAGAGGGAAAACGAGCTAGTGAAAGTCTATGTCAAGCATATATTGCTAAGCATGATTTAGATGTTGTTATCCCTCGTATTTGTCGTACCTTTGGACCTACGATGTTGCTGAATGATTCAAAAGCTTCCTCTCAATTTATTATGAATGCTGTGAATAATGAGGATATTGTTTTGAAAAGTGAAGGAAATCAATATTTTTCTTATGCGTATGTCGGAGATGTTGTTTATGCATTGTTGTATCTTTTAGTGAATGGAAAGAATGGGAAAGCTTATAATATCGCAGTAGAAGAGTTTGACTTAAAATTAAAAGATTTAGCGAAATCTTTAGCTAATGTGAATCAAAAAGAAATTATCTTTGATCTTCCAGATGCTGAGGAAATAAAAGGATTTTCGACAGCTAATCAAGCAATTCTAGATTCTAAAAAAATTGAAGCTACTGGTTGGAAATCATTATTTGAATTAAGTGAAGCGTTAGAGAATACAGTAGAATTAATCAGAAATGAGCGGATTTAATAAATGTGTGAGATTAGTATTATAGTTCCTGTTTACAATGTAGAGAAATATTTAAATAAATGTGTGGATTCCATTTTAAATCAAACGTTTAAAGATTTTGAATTAATATTAGTTGATGATGGATCTCCGGATAATTCGGGAGCTATTTGTGATCATTATGCTAGAATAGATTATCGTGTCAAGGTAATTCATAAGGAAAACGGAGGAATTAGTGACGCAAGAAATGCCGGAATTGATCTAGCACGAGGAAAATATTTTGGTTTCATAGACAGCGATGACTATATCGCTGAAGATATGTATGAAATTTTATATGAGAACATAAAAAAATACGATGCGGATATATGCTCAGTTGAATTAATTTCTGTAATTAATGGAAGTCCAAGAACTAAAAACATTAAAGAAGAGTTAATGATATTAAACCAAAAACAAGTAATGCGCTCCGTTACAGAAGGTACGGATTTTTATGCATATGTTTGGAACAAACTCTATTGTAGTACCCTTTTTGAGGGTATACGCTTTCCAAAAGATAAAACTTTTGAAGATGCAATAATAATGTTTAAATTGTTAGAAAAAACGGAAAAAGTTGTGGTTTCCAATTTAGGGAAATATTATTATGTACGACATCATGATAGTATTATGGGATCAGCCTTTTCTGATTCAACCTTCGACGTGATTGATGCCTGGAGAGAAAATAAAAATATTATTTTGAAATTATACCCCGAATTAAGTAACTCATATAGGAAAAGGATTTGCTGGGCGTATTTTTTTGTGCTAGACAAAGCTTTGTTATCCAATAAATATGAAAACAAAACCACTATAAAAAAACTTTCTAAAAAATTATTGAATGAAAGATCATTCATATTGAATTACCCTAATTTTACTTTGAGCAGAAAGATTTCTATACTTATTCTAAGTATAAACATAAACTTGTATAGATTCTTAGTGATTCAGCAAAATAAAAAACTTTATAGATAACAATAGAGGTGGTTTCTATGTGTAAAATAAGTATTATTGTTCCAGTTTACAATGTTGAAAAATACATTAAAAAATGTATAAATTCAATTCTTTCACAAACATTTAAAGATATTGAAATAATCTTAGTCAATGATGGATCTACTGACCATTCCGGGAAAATTTGTGATGATTTTGCTGAGATGGATTCTAGAATTAGGGTCTTTCATAAGAAAAATGGTGGACTTAGCGATGCAAGAAATTTTGGTATAAATCACGCAATTGGAGATTATTTAGGTTTTGTAGATAGTGATGATTATATATCAGAAGATATGTATGACTTTTTATATTCTAATGCTATAAAATATAAAGCCGATATTTCAACATGCGGAATTTATAATGTTCATAAAGGAAAAAAAATTGAAATAAATGAGCATTATTCCAGTTTGGCGAATAAGAAAGAAGCAATAGAGTTAGTCTTAGATGGAAAATTTTTAGTGGCAAACGCAGTAAGTAAACTATATAAAAAGGAAATTTTCAATAATATTAGATATCCACAAGGGAAAATTGGAGAAGATGCCGCAGTTATTTTAGAAGTTTTAAACGCCTGCAATCGGATTTATATAGATACAACTCAAAAATATTATTATTATCACAGAGGCGGAAGTATCACAAGTAATTCTTTCACTAAAAAGGATTTTGATATTATTGATATTTGGGAAAATAATGAATTATGGATTAATAATAATTATCCGGATTTATATTCTAAAGTTCATACTAGAGTTTGTTGGGCATATTTTGTCATTTTAGATAAATTAGCACTCTCGAAGGAAGATGGACTAGAGAAGTATCAAAAAGAAATAAAAAAGTTTTTAGTGGATAATTTTTCTTTTATTATGAAAAATGAGAGATTAACTTATCAACGAAAAATTTCAATGATTCTTTTGATGTTAGGGTTCTCACTATATAAAATACCCGTTATTCTACAATACAAAAAAATTAAAGCCGCAAATTAATACTCAGTAAGGAAGTATATAATGAAAAAAAGTCGATTAGAATATTCTTTAATGAATTCTTCCATTTCACTATTTATCTATGTTTTAAGATTGATAATTCAATTTGTTGCAAGAAGTTTTTTTATTAATTACTTAGGAGCTCAGTATTTAGGTCTTAATGGTTTATTTAGCAATATACTTAGTTTTTTATCCTTAGCAGAATTAGGCATAGGAACCTCAATAGTTTTTTCGCTATACAAGCCTTTAGCAGAAAGCGATGAAAAGCACATTGTTTCACTTATGAGTCTATATAAAAAAGCATATGAATTAATTGGCATTGCAATTGGGATAATTGGCTTGCTAATCGTGCCAATTCTACCTTTTATTATAAAAGATACTAATATAACAATGAAAAACGTTTTCCTATATTATGTTCTTTTTTTAGTAAATTCTGTTGTCAGCTATTTCTTTACTTACAAACGTTCGTTAGTGATAGCCGATCAAAAAAACTACCTTGTAGTTCTGAATGATTTTATTTTTCTGATTATTATGAATGTCATACAAATTACTGGTTTATATTTCTTTAGAAACTTCACCATATTTTTGATTATACAAATAATATTCACTTTAGCAGGTAATATTAGCATTTCAATTATTACTGACAGAAAATACTCTTTTCTAAAGAAAAATAAGCCTGAACCTATTGAACCAGAATTAAAACAGGAGATTAAAAAAAATGTAATAGGCAATATGTCTTCAAAACTTGGTGGAGTAATTGTAATGGGGACAGATAATATTTTAATATCTGGATTTGTTGGTTTAACCGCTGTAGGAATTTACTCCAATTATTCACTAATAATTATTAGTATTCAAAATTTATGTAAGCAAATAACTAATTCAATAACAGCAAGTTTAGGGAATTTTGCCGTATCGGGTGATAAAAGCAAAGTGAAAAACTTATATAATAATCACTTATTTGTCAATCATACGCTAATTTTCTTTTTTTCGGCGATAACATTCTCTGTAATAAATCCGTTTATTAGTCTGTGGGTAGGTAAAAATTACACGTTACCTTTATTGACAGTTGTTTTGATAATGATCAATTTTGTAATACAGGTATATCGCAATACTAACATTGTATTTATTGAGTCATTTGGATTATATTGGCAACAGCGTTTTAAACCTATCGTTGAAGCAGGTTTGAATCTTATAATTTCCCTGATTCTCTTGGTGGTGTTTAAGATAGGTATTAATGGGGTTTTATTAGGTACAATAGCCTCTTCCATCGGTTTTGTTTTTTGGTTTGAACTGTATGTAGTTTCACGATATGCTTTAAGTTCAAAAATTAGGACTAATATCATAACGTATTTGAAATATTTTGCACAACTTGCGTTATCTATATTAATAATATTTTTATCTAATAGAATCGAGATCATAAAATTTGATTCTAATCTAATCTATTTCGTCTTTAAATGTATTTTCTCTTTTGTTATCAGTTTGATAATGTACTTAATATTTTATTTTAGAACAGATGAATTTAAGTTCATTTTAAGTGTTGCAAAAAGACTTATCAGGAGGTAATACATTTTGAAAGTTGGAATTTTATCGCCAGCCTATAGTTTAGGTGGATCAAGTAAAGTAGCTGATTATATAGGAAAAAAACTTCATGATGAAGAAACAGAAGTCTTTTTTATCTCATATTTAGAAAATTCTGTACCTATTGAATCTCTGAGATATTATGATATCTCTAGTAAAAAAAGTTTCTTGTTTACATATCTAAATAAATTTAAGAAATTTCTTTCTTTTAAAAGAAAAGGATATTTTTCGCCTGAAAGATATGTTAAGAATGAAATCAACCTTTTGAGAATTGTTCTTCAAAAAGAAAATCCAGATGTCATTATTTTAAATACGTTTCTACCAGGAGTTTTATTTTCATCGTTTATAAAAAATGAATTTTCTCATATTAAATTAATTACTTGGATGCACTCTGATCCTGAGTATAGTTTAAATCATATTGCAAAATTTTATAAAAAAGTTTATATTGAAAGTTTTAAAAAAGTTGATCAAGTTATTTGTCTTTCAGAAAATGTGAGAGAGATATTAGTAAAATATGGAGCAAATTCTAAAGTAATTTATAATCCATTAGTTTTAACTAGTAACAAGGTAAGTACACTTACAAGCAAAGTAATCTCTTTTACGGCTAGATTAGATATTTACATTAAAGGGATAGATTATTTGTGTGAGTTAGCCAACTGTTTGCCAGATGGCTGGATCATTCGGATTGCTGGGGACGGTGACAATGAAGAAAGATCTCAGCTTTTACGACTAGTTTCAAAAAATAAAGTTGAGAATAAAATCGAGTTTGTTGGTCCCTTAAGTGGTCAAAGGCTCGTAGATCACTATGTAAATAGCTCGATATTCATCTCTACTTCTAGAACAGAAGGACTACCACTAGTAATGATTGAGGCTCTTTCTTTTGGGCTTCCCGTAATTAGTTTTGACCATAATGGTGCCAAAGAAATTCTGTTAAATGGAAAGTTTGGAATATTGGTATCGAATGAAGATGTAAAAAGAATGAGTGAGGAAATAAATCGTATGATTTCAGATCGTTCCATTATGCAAAATTGTCAATTGCTTTCTTTAGAAAGAGCCAAAGACTTTAAATCAGATAAAATAATTCAAGAATGGAAATCGTTACTTAATAATTTAGTTTATGGCGGTGAAGTATAGTGAGTTATATAGGATCAAAAATAAATTCTTGGCGTGAATACTACATTTATCTTTTTTTTGTAGGTATGATTATTCGAATAGTCAATGTTTATAGCTTATTACCCCAAACCTTTGACAGTGTATTTTTCAAAGTACTAGGAGTTTTAGGAATATTTATACTTCTTATAGATGCTTTTTTTAACTTTAAGAGTAGAAGTTTTCCTTATAGTATTCTGCTTTCAGTCTATGTATTTTTTTTAATAATTACAATAATCATTAATCGTCAATATGGAGTTGGAGAAAACTTAAAAGTATTAATGTGGTCTTTAATACAATACTTTGTGATATACCAATTTGCTTATGATAATCCTAAATTTGAAAAATTCTTTGATCGCATTAGTCTAGGTTTCATTTATAGTTGGTTCATATTATCTTTAGGATCGTTAGTTTTATTTTTTTGTAAATTTGGATATGAAAAATATTACGATGCAAGACATAGAATTAGAATTGGTTTTCTAGAGTCAAGACTATTCGGTTTGTTCTCAGACGTAAATAACGGTGCTATAGCTGCTTTGGCTGTAATAATACTAGCAATTTATTTTTTATACCAAAGAAGATTTAAGGGGATTAACAAATTTGTTTTGTTCTTTAGCATACCAATACAATTTGCATTTATTGTATTAAGTGGCTCGAGATCTACTTATCTTATTGCCATAGTAATAGTAGCTATAGGAACATTTTTTACTGTAATAAGTTTCTCGAAATTAAATAATGTTTTTCATAAGTCTTTATTGGCATTAATATATTCCGGAGTATTTGTAATAGGCTTCATTGTTTTATTTAATTTTATAAAATGGGGATTTCAAGAAATTTTACCTCATTTGAATGAAGTGAAATTTGGTGAAATAAATAATAAAATCACCAAGAAAAATGTTTATCCTGACAACAATACTGTTGATACTTTAGTAAGGAAAGACGTGGCTGATAATTCAGATGTTTCAAATGCAAGGTTGAGTATTTGGAAAAGTGCATTTGATCTTTTCAAAACCAAAATGTTAATAGGTATTTCACCTAAAAATATAGTTCCATATGCTCAAACTGTTATACCAGATGGCTATATTGCCAAAGTACAAATTGCAATTCATAATGCATTTTTAAATGTCTTAACATCTACTGGAATATTAGGGTTTATTCCTTTTATTTCTTTTTTAATGAAAAGTGTAGCTGTCAATATAAAAAGGTTTGTAAGAGTAAAATTCAATATTTCTAACTTTCATTTTTTCTATTGTTTAATTCTATTAGCATATATTTTGTATGCTGCTTTGAATAATGAATTAGTGTACGAAAACACTATAGGAACATTTGTTTTCTGGTTATTTCTCGGACGTGTTAACAGTAGTAAAAATGTAGAGTTTAAAGTTTCTAATTAAAGTTAATAAGAAAACGAGGGGTAAAAATGCATAACTATTTAATCACAGGCGGTGCCGGATTCATAGGCTCCACATTAGCGAATCATTTATCGAAAGAAAATTCAGTTACTGTAGTTGATGATTTATCTATGGGAAAAGAGGAGAACCTAATTAAAGGGGAAAACCTTACATTCATTAATGGATCTGTTACAGATGGCGAATTAATGGCAGATATCCTCTCAAATGATACGTTTGATTACATCTTTCATTTAGCGGCAATTGCTAGCGTTGCTGATTCAGTTGAGCGCCCAGTAGAAACACACCAGATTAACTTTGAAAGTGTTCTAATGTTGTTGGAATTCATTCGGAAATATCAAAAAAATTTGAAGCGATTGGTTTTTAGTTCTTCAGCTGCAGTATATGGCGATGAACCAACACTGCCCAAAAAAGAAGAATCTGTCATTCGTCCCTTAACACCGTATGCAGTCGATAAGTTCGCTGCGGAGCAATATGTTTTGGATTATTATCGTCTATATGGCGTTAATACTAGTGCAGTGCGTTTCTTTAATGTTTACGGGCCCAATCAGAATCCCGAATCTCCTTATAGCGGTGTAATCTCAATTTTGGTTGATCGCTATAAGAAAATGCAACTTGGAGAGAATGCGCCGTTTACATTGTTTGGTGACGGTTCTCAATCGCGTGACTTTGTATTTGTTGAAGATGTTGTCCAAGCGTTATTACTTGTCGCAAATAAAGAGGAAGCTCTAGGCAAGCAGTTTAATGTTGGGACAGGTGACGCGATTACTTTGAATGACTTGATTGAAGTCATTGATGAGGCATTAGGAATTGAGTTGACTGTGAAACATGAAGCTGAGAGGGATGGCGACATCAGAGACTCTGTTGCTGATATTTCTAGATTGAACGGATTAGGATACAAACCGTGCTTCAGTGTAAAAGAAGGCATGAAAAAATATTTAGTATCAGAAAAATTGGTTTAAAAAATCGGAGCATATCCGATTTTTTTTTGGTATTATTGTAGATAGTTGTGAAGTTAGGAGAATATACATGAACAATGAAAAAATAGCTATCCTTATCCCTTGTTATAACGAATCACTTACAATAAAAAAAGTAATCAATGATTTCCAGAGGGAATTACCAGAGGCGGATATCTATGTCTATGATAACAATTCAACGGATAATACGTATGAGATCGCACGAAATGAAGGTGTCCTTGTAAAAAAAGAGCCTAGACAAGGAAAAGGAAATGTCATTCGGCAAATGTTTTTTGACATTGAAGCTGATTTCTATTTGATGGTGGATGGCGATGACACATATCCAGCAGAGTATTCTCACCAAATGATTCAGTCATTGCGAGAGGGCAGTGCGGATATGGTTATTGGGGATCGACTGTCTAATGGAACGTATTTTAATGAAAATAAACGGGCGTTCCATGACTTTGGCAATAATTTAGTTAAGAACTCCATTAATCGGTTGTATCAAGCGAGCATCAAAGACGTAATGACAGGATATCGCGGGTTCAATCGGATGTTTGTTAAGAGCTTTCCTGTGATGAGTTCAGGATTTCAAATTGAGACAGAATTTACTATTCACGCGTTAGACAAGCGTTTTAAGCTAGTGGAGGTACCTATTGATTACCGTGATCGTCCTGAAGGCAGCGAGTCAAAATTAGACACGTATTCTGATGGGATCAAAGTTTTACTAACGATTTTGAAGATGTTCAAAGATTATAAGCCAATGTTGTTTTTCTCAATTTTCAGTTTTATTTTCTTTTTGTTCGGGCTTATTTCAGGCATCCCGGTGATCAATGAATTCGTTCGCACTGGGTTTATCACGAAAATCCCGTCTTCGATTTTGGCTACAGGATTGATGGTTTTTGCATTATTACTTTTGATAACAGGTTTGATTTTAGATACTGTTGTGACCAATTCGAAAAAAGAATATGAATTGAATCTTTATCGGCTGTATGAAAAGGAAGATCAAAAGAAAAATATAATTTCCTTAACTAAATAAATTTTACATTTCACTCCTCTTTTATTTCATGTATAATGGTTTAAGTTATGACATGAAGTAAGGAGGAGTTGTTTTTTGTCTGAGGATCAAAACCAACACTCAGAAGAAGGATCTTTTAAAGAGCAGATTATGCGGGCTTTAGAAGAGGGCAGAAAAAATCGTGAGACAGCGTCTCCACCAAAAAAAAGCACGAGACCTGAAGCTTCGAAAGCAAAAAAAGATACTCACGATGATGATGATTTGGCTTCATCCTATGAGCGCTTATTTGGCAATAGACAAAATAAGAAAGATACATCTCCCTCTGCGCAGAAGACTGAACCGACTGAGAAAGAAATTAAAAAAGAAGAAACGAAAAATAAAGCAGAAAAAGCTGAAACGAGCCCATCAAATAATGAGAAAAAATCAGGGGTACGTAAAGCAAGCACCGCTTCATCTCAAAGCATAGTTGATGAAGAAAAAGCGATTAAAAAGAAAGATCAAAAGACAGACCCTTCAAAAAAGGACACAAGAACAACTTCAACGAAACATCCAAACTCTAAAATGAGTTCGACGAAAGTAATTTCATCTATAACGGATAACCCGAAAGTTGAAAAAGAGTCAACACAGGATAAAGAGGTTGAAGAAGAACCGTCGATTTTCCATCGAATCGGTGAGAAATTTGATGAACTTCGTCATATGGACGAAGAATTTGAAGGGGACCTAAGTGAGGAGAGCAACTTGAAACGAGCAGAACGTCGCAAAGAGGATCGAGTCGTCCGTAAAATTGTTTATATATTGACGATCGGTATTTTGATCGTTGCCGGGATTTTAGCCATCTCAGGGTATAATTACGTGAGCGCTGGCTTAAAACCATTAGATAGAAATGACAAGAAACTAGTACAGGTTGAAGTGCCAAGCGGCTCATCGAATCGCCAAATTGGAGATATCTTAGAAGATGGAGATGTTATCCGAGATGGTATGGTCTTTAACTTCTATACAAAATTTAAGAATTTGACGAATTTCCAAGCGGGCTATTACCAATTTTCACCAAACATGACTTTGGACCAAATTAGTAAAGAGTTGCAGCAAGGCGGAAGCGCAGAACCATTGGATGATGCATCGAAATTGACGGTTCCAGAAGGTTACGATGTTGATAAAATTGCTAGTCTGATAGCTAAGAAGACGGACTTCAAGAAGGAAGACTTCATCAAAGTAATGAAAGATGAGAAATTCTTTGACCAATTGAAGAATCAGTACCCAGAGCTGTTAACAGACGCAGGAAACGCCAAGGATGTACGCTATCGATTAGAGGGATACTTGTTCCCAGCAACCTATAATGTTCACAAAAATAGAAGTCTGGAAGATTTAGTTACTCAAATGGTGGATACAACGAACCAAGTATTGACGCCTTACTATAGTAAGATCAAAGAAAAAGGATTGAATGTACAAGAAGTAATGACGCTGGCTTCCTTAGTTGAAAAAGAAGGGGTTACACAATCCGACCGCAAGAAAATTGCGCAAGTCTTCTTTAACCGGATCGACCAACAGATGCCATTGCAATCGGATATCTCAATTCTTTATGCATTAGGTGAACACAAAGAAGTAGTAACGATCAAAGATACACAGGTGGATTCGCCGTATAACCTATATACGAACGCTGGTTATGGTCCTGGTCCATTTGATAATCCGAGTCAAGAAGCGATCCTTGCTGTTCTTGATCCAACGGAGAATGATTACATTTATTTTGTTGCAGATATTTCGACTGGAAAAGTGTATTATGCGAAAACGTACGAAGAGCATATGGAGCTGGTCGAAAAATATGTGAATAAAGAGAAATAAACAATTTACATTATAGTCATTACGTGGTAATCTTTTGTGGATTAAATCTATAAAAGATTACCTTTCGTAATTTTGTTGATTGAAGGAGAAGAAAAATGGTAGAAAAGACTTATCCGATGACTCTAGAAGGAAAAGAAAAACTAGAGCAGGAATTAGAACAATTGAAAACAGTAAAACGTGGCGAAATCATTGAAAGAATTAAAATCGCTCGAAGCTTTGGCGACTTATCTGAAAACTCTGAGTATGAATCTGCGAAGGATGAACAAGCCTTTGTGGAAGGTCGTATCAATACATTAGAAAATATGATTCGCTTCGCTCAAATCATTGACAATGAAAATGTTGATTCTGATGAAATCTCAATCGGGAAAACGGTGACATTCGTTGAATTGCCGGATGACGAAGAAGAGGAATACACGATTGTTGGGAAAGCGGAAGCGGATCCTTTAACTGGGAAGATCTCAAATGATTCCCCCATTGCTCAAGCGTTAATTGGGAAAGTCGTTGGAGATGTCGTAACGATTGCGACGCCTGGCGGCAATATGCAAGTTAAAATTGTGAATGTAAAACAGAACTAAAAACACGAAAGAGGCGCTGGTCGCCTCTTTTCTTTTACGTTCGGAAGAAAAAAGGTTGCGACCTTAGACCGATAGTATTCAGCGTATAAAAAAAGTAGAATAAGGTATAAATTAAAAATAAGTTGGGAGGAAAGATAAATGAAAAGTCCATGGCGCTTTTTCATTGTCATTGAAGCCTTACTTGCAATTTTCTTATTGTGGCAACTATCTTCAAATCCAGCGATGCTGATCATGTTGCTTTTTGGGGTATTAAATATCTATTGGGCGATGCATAAGCATCGGCGTGGGAAATTTCAGTTGATTTTAGGTTCTGTCATCTTGATCATTTGTCTGGTGAATAGTCCTGCAACGTGGCTGATGTTGATTTTTGCTGTGATCTTTCTTGGCCTTAAGGGCTTTGAGATTGCTGGTATTTCTATACCGAATCATTCCCTAAAGAATAAGAAAAGCATAGTAATGGTAGAAACGACAGATCCAACGAGCCACAATGGTGAGCGAAAAAAACAGAACTGGATCGGCAATGATCGAATCGGAACACAGGTTTTTGAATGGGACGATATCAATGTAGCGATTTTAGCTGGCGATACGATTGTTGATTTAGGCAATACATTGTTACCAAAAGAAGACAGTGTCGTAATCGTTCGTAAAGGATTTGGCCGCACGCGAATTTTAGTTCCCTATGGGATCGGAATTCTTTTTGAGCATGCGACATTATACGGAAAAGTGGATTTTGATGAAGATACACAAGTTCTTCGGAATGAAACGATTAAGATCTATAGTGAGGATTATGATGAAAGCCCCCGAAGATTGAAGATAGTGACCAATACATTGGTTGGGGACGTCGAGGTGATTCGTGTATGATGGGAAAATATTCTCGGTTACAAATATCCCTTTATTCAGGACTCATCTCTTTTTTATTGATTCTTACAACGCTGTTCTTATACATGTACGCGATCGGGAAAAAGCAAATGTTTGCGCAATTATTTGTCGCACGAATTTTTTATATTCCATTGTTCTTTCATATACTTGTGATTTCTCTGACGGTAAGTGCAGTGGTTTATTTTTTAGTGACTATTTTAGAAAAGCGCCAATTAGGAAAGATTGAAGGGAAATTACAAAGTCTGGCTTCTGGAAACTATGATCAGCCATCTTTGGATGTGGCGATCTCACAAAATAAGGAAATGCTTTTAGTGGATCATGACATCAGACGGATCAAAGAAAAGCTGGTGAGTATGTCACGAGAGCTGCAGCAGCTAAGCAGTCTGCCGCAGATGGTCGATGGCACTGCTAAGGAGAAAATACTAGAAGAAGAGCGGCATCGTCTCGCAAGGGAACTTCATGATTCGGTCTCTCAACAGCTTTTTGCGGCGATGATGATGATGTCTGCGTTAAATGAGCAATCTCAACATTCAGAAGAGCTAGAGCCTTATAAGAAGCAGTTAGCCATGGTGGCGGATATCATCAATGCTGCACAATCAGAAATGCGGGCGTTGCTGCTTCATCTGCGACCAATCAGTTTGGAAGGCAAGAGCCTGCGTCAAGGGATCGAGCAATTATTAAAAGAGCTGCAAACAAAAATTCAGATTCAATTGAAATGGGATGTGCAAGACATTCAAGTTTCCCCTAGTATTGAAGATCAATTATTTAGAGTAGTTCAAGAGCTGTTATCAAATACATTGCGGCATGCCAAAGCGAATGAACTAGAAGTGTATTTAAAGATTGTTGGACAGAATATTCTGTTGCGCGTGATCGATGACGGTGTTGGGTTTGAGGAAAAGGATGAACATGCAGGAAGCTACGGATTACGCAATATTCGTGAGCGGATTGCTGGAGTTGGCGGCTCCACTAAGATTATTAGCTTTAAGGGCCAAGGAACCAGCATTGAGATAAAAGTTCCAGTTGTAAAGGAAACGTCGCCAGCAGTAGAATGATAAAGTAAAGGCAAGCGCCAGTTTGAAGTGTTTGATGTTATTAAAAAGGTGCTGTAAATGCCGATCATATTAAAATAGAAGCTAGGAGGCAGAAGATGATACGAGTGTTATTAGTTGATGATCATGAAATGGTTCGTTTGGGTGTTTCTTCCTACCTATCCATTCAATCAGATGTAGAAGTAGTAGGTGAGGCTGAGAATGGTGAGGAGGGCTATGAGAAGGCGATGGCGCTTCGACCAGACGTGATCTTGATGGATCTAGTCATGGAGGTCATGGATGGAATTGAATCAACAAAGAAGATTTTGAAGGAATGGCCTGAGGCACGAATTTTGATTGTGACTAGCTTTATAGATGATGAAAAAGTGTATCCTGCCATTGAAGCGGGGGCATCGGGGTATTTATTAAAAACCTCTACCGCGCATGAAATTGCTAATGCCATTCGTAAGACCTACAATGGGGAGCGTGTGCTGGAACCTGAAGTGACGACAAAAATGATGGAGCAATTATCGAATCGAAACCGACATGTTCTTCATGAGGAATTGACGAATCGTGAACAGGAAATCTTATTGTTGATCGCTCAGGGAATGAGCAATCAAGAAATCGCAGATGAACTTTTCATTACATTGAAGACAGTGAAGACGCATGTGTCAAATATTTTAGCGAAATTGGAAGTCGAAGATCGTACACAAGCTGCTATATATGCCTTTAAACACGGGTTGATAAAATAGAGAGTCATTCTCTGTTTTATTAACCCGCTCTTTGTTATACTGAGAATGGGAGTTTTAATAACAACATCAAGGTTTTTTATAAGAAATTACACTAGCAATACATGAGGAGAGACTATGAAACAAAGTTTTGTCATTATTGGTTTAGGGAGATTCGGCGGAAGTATTTGCCGCACATTAGTTGAATCAGGGCAGGAAGTCTTAGCGATCGATAGTAGTGAAGACCGTGTAAATGAGTACATGAACATTGCGACTCATGCGGTGGTCGCTAATGCACAGGACGAGATGACGTTGCGTTCTTTAGGCATCCGGAATTTTGACCATGTGATTGTCGCAATTGGTGAGGATATCCAAGCGAGTATCTTAGTTACTCTCATGGTGAAGGAGATGGGTGTTCCAAACATTCTGGCAAAGGCTCAAAATGAATACCATGCTCGCGTGCTGGATAAAATCGGTGCGGACCGCGTGGTTCACCCTGAGCGTGATATGGGTCAACGGATTGCCCATAATCTCGTGTCTAAAAATATTTTGGATTACCTTGAGCTTTCTGATGAGTTCTCTCTGGCGGAAGTCAATGTGACCAATCGAAAGTTTTATGGGAAGACATTGGAGGAACTAGATTTTCGCCAGCGCTTTGGCTTGAACGTTGTAGCGATCCGACGAGATAAACAAGACCCAATCGTGACACCTTCGGCAGAAGAAGTCGTACAAAAAGATGATCATTTAGTAGTGATTGGCCGCGATGAAGATGTCGATTACCTCGATGAGAAAATGAATGGATAGGAGACATTTAGATGAAATTAACGATAACACCCAAAGCACAAGAATGGTTCAAAAAGGAACTGAAATTAGCCGATGGTCAAGGAATCAAATTTTATGGAAAAGTATACGGGAAAACACAAGTCCATGATGGCTTTTCAGTAGGAATGTCTGTCGATACACCAGAAAGTCCACTTGTGAAAACAAAAGGAGAGGATCAGCTCTTTTATATTGAAGAATCCGACGAATGGTTTTTCAAAGGTTATGATCTGGTGGTTGATTACGATACTGAACTGGACGAACCAAAGTATGATTTTAAGTAAGTTTAGGAGTGGATCGAATGATATCAGTGATTGTTCCTTGTTTTAACGAAGAGGAAGCGATTCCTCTTTTTTTTGTAGAAATGGAAGAAGTGAAAAAGAAAGTTTCTTATGATTTCGAATATATATTTATTAATGACGGTTCTGAGGACCGAACGTTGAACGTATTACGAAAGTTAGCTAGAGAATATAGTTTTGTAAGATACCTTTCTTTCTCTAGAAATTTTGGCAAGGAGGCAGCTCTATATGCTGGTTTACAGGCTGCTAAAGGGAAACTTGTGGCTGTAATGGACGTGGATCTGCAAGACCCGCCGGAATTATTGCCGCAGATGATCGAAATGATTGAAACCACAGATGTTGACTGTGTAGGGACTCGTCGTGCTGATCGTAAAGGAGAACCAGCAATTCGTAGTTTCTTCGCGAAGAAATTCTATCAGTTGATTAATCGCATCAGTGAGACAGAGATGGTGGATGGTGCCCGTGATTATCGCTTAATGACGCGACAAATGGTGGATGCCGTATTGGAACTGACGGAGCATAATCGTTTTTCTAAGGGATTATTCAGCTGGGTTGGTTTTAAGACGGAGTATATCTCGTTTGAAAATCAGGAGCGTGTGGCTGGAGAAACATCGTGGTCTTTTTGGAATTTATTCAATTATTCAATTGATGGTATTGTCAATTTTTCGGATGCTCCGTTGAATATTGCTTCATTTGTCGGCGCATTTTCATGTGTAGTATCGGGAATTGCAATGCTGTTCATCATTGTGAGGGCCTTATTGTTTGGTGATCCTACTGCTGGCTGGCCTTCCTTGGTAACGATTATTCTTTTTATCGGTGGGGTACAATTGCTTTGCATCGGAATAATTGGTAAATATATTGGTAAAATTTTTATGGAAACAAAAAAGCGTCCTGTTTATATAATCAAGGAGACAGAAAAAAAGCTGGAGAAATAAGCTCTAGTCAGCCTGTTGACAAAAGACGTCCCAAACTCGCAAGTTGAGTTTGGGACGTTTTTTTATCAATACCCGCGATCCAATTCTACTTGATTTACAGAGAGCTCTTTAGAGGCCACGTAACTTTTTAAATTTGCTAAAAAGATGTCCATAAATTTGCGTTGAAAGTCTACGGTCATTCCTGAAATATGAGGCGTGATCAAGACGTTTTCCATTTTCCATAAGGGATTATCGGTTGGTAAGGGTTCTTCCTCAAAAACATCGAGGGCAGCAAAAGCGAAGTCTTTATTCTCGAGTGCTTGAGTCAATTCTTTGGTATGGACAGTGTCTCCGCGACCGACATTGATAAAAACAGCGGTTTTTTTCATGTTTTCAAAAATATCGTTGTTAAAAATGTGATAGGTCTCATGGGTGCCTGGCAAGATACCCACGACGATGTCCATTTCATGAACGATTTTGGCTAAGTTTTTGATCGAATAGGTTTCGACAAATCCGTTTGCAGGATGGCCAGTAGTATTAATGCCGTAGACATTTACGCCGAGACTGCGAATGGATTTAGAAAGCTGCTGTCCAATGTGACCAGTGCCCACGACCAACAGATTTTTACCGGAGAGTTGATCATAGTGAATCGATTCTTGCCCCCAGATTTTCTTTTCTTGGTTTTTGACAGATTGGTTTAACCCGCGGTAATAGCCGAGCAAGACGCCAATAATATGTTCACTGATTGAAAGGGCGTGGATGCCGCTGCCATTTGATAATAAAATATTTTGATTGGAGAAATCCTTTAATGGAAGATAATCGACACCTGCTGAGATCGACTGCACCCATTTTAATTGACTAGAAGAACGTAAGGACTCAGCCAGTTCTTTCGACCAGCCTACGGAGACTTCGACAGAGGATACCTCTTCATCTGTCAATTCTGTTTTGACTTGGTAATCTGGAGCAATCGCTTGAATGTTGTCGATGAATTCATCGCGAAAGGTTCGTTGTAAAAAGATAATTGGTTTTGTCATAAGAATCTCCTCATTTCGATTTTTTCTAGGAATCTTCGCTTCATTCTAACAAAAATAGCAGAAAAAAACTGCTTACAGACTCGTAAGCAGTTACTTAGTAGGCAACTCGATTTTAGGAAAATATTGAGTAATACGTAAAAAGATGAATAAGCTGATAAAAGTAATCAAGATACTTGAATCAAAATTTGGCTGGAAGGGCAATATAAGGGTAGCCAATATTGTAGGGATTGTGGCGCAAAAGATCATTGTTTTGAAGCATTCAAAAAAGGTGATTCGTCGTAAGCGTAATTTAGCGACGATCATCCCTGCGATAGCTGCGAAGAGCAGGGTGACAAATAAATTGATAAAGGATGGGTATACACCGGCTAAGAGCATAACGAGCGGCGTCCAAACAGGCATCTTCAAATCTTTTAGGCCGGTCCGCAATTTATCACCAGTCAGTCCTTTTATCGGTTCCTGTTTATAAGAGAATTTCAATACATTATCACCAAACATAGCGGAGCTGACACCGCCGTAGTCAGGTAAGACGACTAAAGCCTGATCTTTTAGCATTCCGATACTGAAATAATTTCCAACGAGGTCCTTCTCGACGTCTTGCTGGGTGCGTTTGCCTTCAGGATCGAAAGTCAAAATGATAGAGTTTGTTTGATAAATGAATCCTTTTTCTGGTTTCGTTGTTTTGATCTCGCCATCTTCCACATTAAAATCTGGAATTTTGTCTACGATTTTCAAACTGTCTGTTTTAATTTGATTCATTACTTGCAATGCTTGATAGACAGTCGGAATTGCTAGAAGGAGACTTAACCCGATGAGGTAGACGATAGATTTCCAAAAGGGGGTAGTTCTGGCATTTTTTAGATCCTCGAAACGAAAAAGTGATCCTTTGATTAATTGACGAAAAGTCATGTGATCGCTCCAATCTTTATATACAAGAGCCATTGTAGCGAAGTAAGCTTGAAATAACAAGATGATCTCTAAAAATGTAGAAAGAAAAAAAGAAAGAATTGACTATTAATAGCAGCTTCGCTATCTTACAATAGGTAGAGAAGAATAAGAAAGTGAGTCCTCATGAAAATTTATCGGATATTTAGAAATTATTTAGAACAAAAAAACCTTTGGGAAGTATTCATTTACTTGTTTTTCGGCGGATTAGCAACGATTGTAAACATCGTCAGCTTCACATTGGCTTATCAAGCATTTCATCTGAGCTGGCCGATCTCAAATGCGATTTCTTGGATATGTTCGGTTCTTTTTGCTTTTGTAACAAATAAAATCTGGGTCTTTCATTCAAAAACAGAAGGCATTTTAGCCTTGAGCTGGGAATTTGGGAAGTTCTTTTTGGCACGGGTGGTTTCTTTTGGAATGGATATGGCTTGCATGTATCTGTTTATCGACATGCTGCATACAGGCAATTTGGTCGCTAAAATTATTACGCAAGTGGTCGTCGTAATCGCCAATTACATTTTCAGCAAGGTGTTCATCTTCAAAAAGGTTGAAATTATTGAAGATGAGGAAACGAATTCTTCGTCACACTAGGCATATGTTTTGAAGAACCGTGCATTGTTTGTTACTATTTTTATGTAAGAAAATTTAAGGAGGAATTTGAATTATGGCTTATACTTTACCAGATTTACCTTATGGCTACGACGCGTTGGAGCCTTATATTGATGTTGAAACGATGCACTTGCATCATGACAAGCACCATAACACCTACGTAACCAACTTAAACGCTGCAATTGAGAAATATCCTGAATTAGCAGAACAATCAATAGAAGAGTTAGTATCTAACTTGAATGAACTTCCTGAAGACATTCGTACGGCTGTTCGTAATAACGGTGGAGGACATGCCAACCACAGTTTCTTCTGGAAAATTATGGCACCTAATGCAGGTGGCGAACCTACTGGCGCAATCAAAGAAGCAATCGACGACGCTTTCGGCAGCTTTGAAAAAATGAAAGAAGAATTCAAAACAGCAGCTACTGGTCGTTTTGGTTCTGGATGGGCTTGGCTAGTGATGGCAAATGGCAAATTGGAGATCACTTCAACACCTAACCAAGATAGCCCATTAACAGACGGTAAAACACCGATTATCGGTTTAGACGTTTGGGAGCATGCGTACTACTTAAAATACAAAAATGTACGTCCTGACTACATCGCAGCTTTCTGGGATGTTGTAAACTGGGATCAAGCAAACGAAAATTTAGCAGCTGCTAAATAAACTAGCGAAGCAATGAAACGGGAAAAACTGGTTTAATCAGTTTTTCCCGTTTTTTTGATTTGTTAAATTCCTCCTCTCCTTCTGAAAAAATTCATAATTTTGTGATATAAATCAGGAAGTATGGGACAATTGGAATTATTATTTTTTTAAGTTTCTATTATATGAAATTAATTATTTTTGTGAGTGGTTGAACCCACGGCGAAACTATGAGAAAATGGAAAAACGTAAAAAACGTTGATAGAGGTGTGCTATGAGTCGGGGAAAGAAAATTTTCATAGGGTTATTGGTTTTGCTGAACTTGTTTATTGGTGGAATCACTTATTACGCTGTTCAAGTGACCAATGATGCCAGTAAAATGGTTGACAATATCCGTCAAACCGTGAAGCGAACAAGCTTGAAGAGAAAAGACGGAGAGCAGCCCAATATCGATAATGCAGAGCCTTTCTCCATTTTGCTCGCCGGAGTTGACACAGGTGACCTTGGTCGTTCAGATCAAGGCCGTTCAGATAGTATGATGGTGGTTACCATCAATCCGAAACAAAAGAAATCAACGATCGTCAGTTTGGACCGGGATATTTTAGCAAATATCGTCGGATATGGCACGGATGATAAGCTAAATCACGCATATGCCTTCGGTGGTGTTAAGATGTCGATGGACACGATCGAGACATTGCTAGACATTCCGATCGATCATTATGTCTCCATTAATATGCGCGGCTTGAAAGATCTGATCGATGCCGTTGGCGGAGTTGAAGTGAATAATAAAATTGATTTTACCTTGGACGGGATTCATGTTCCTAAGGGAAAACAAAAGCTGAATGGTGAAACGGGATTAGCCTATGCGCGTATGCGCTACGAAGATCCAGAAGGAGACGTAGGCAGACAGCGTCGTCAACGAGAAGTAGTCACGAAGATTTTACGCAAAGCGATGTCTATCAACGGTGTCGGGAATTATAAGAAAATCCTGAAAGCCGTTGAAAAGAACATGAAGACGGATCTGAGCTGGGATGACATGATGGATATTGGAACCAATTACTTGCCGGCTTTTGACACCATCAAGCAGAAACAACTGGTTGGTAAGAGTCAAATGATCGATGAAATCTATTATCAAATTCTAGGGACCCGCGAATTATTGGATATTCAAAATGTGTTGAAGAAACAGTTGGGCAAACCAACTGCGGAAACATTGCCGAACCTAAAAGAACAAAATGCCGACAGCTTGTTCTACGATGATTCTGATGGAAAAGCCAGTGAGGACACGAGCCAATTCGCGCCAGGATATGACAACCCGAACAACTATGATACGAGCGGTGTATACGGAGATTCCTCAAATACGGGAAATGGCTATCCGCAGCAAAATGACGGATCGATTCAAAATAATCCAGGCAACACCGATCAAAATCAAAATGACCAGGGCTATACAGACCCAAATCAAGGGTATGGCGGAGCGACGGACCCGAATGCAGCACAGCAAAGTGATGCTTACGGACAGCCGGCAGCAGGATATTAATGCAATCAAAAGGCGTGACCATTTTCGGTCACGCCTTTTTCTTATTTTTTCGATAGTTTTACGACCACTTCACAGCGAGCTGTTTGCGGGAACATATCCACCGATTGTAAATAGTCGACTCGGTATATTTTCGCCAGACTGACAAGGTCTCGTGCCAGTGTCGATACATTGCACGAAATATAAACCATTTGCGGGCTAGGGGCCATTTGAATTGCTTTTAACAAGTGATCATCCAAGCCTGTGCGAGGTGGATCAACGATGATCGCATCTGGCGCAAAGCCTTCCTTCAACCACTTGGGTAATAAGCTTTCTGCCGTACCTACCTCATAGCGAGTATTTGTGAGCGCCATTGCTTCAGCGTTCTTCTTCGCGTCCTCAATGGCTTGCGGAATGATGTCCATTCCGCGAACCTCTTTTGCTTGTTTCGCTAAAGAAAGTCCGATCGTTCCTACACCACAATAGGCGTCTACGATCGTTTTTGGTGTGGATAAATCCAATGCATCAATGGCTTCTTGATACAGTATTTTTGTTTGCTGAGGATTCAACTGGAAGAAGGCACGAGGAGAAAGCTCAAAGCTCACCTCATTTATTTTTTCAGTAATGACTTCTTTTCCCCAAAGATGTATTGTTTCATCTCCCATGATTACCGATGTTTTCTTGTCTTGGACATTTTGCATGATTGATACGACTTCTGGCAGGCGACTGGTGATCTCGCGGATCAATGCATTTCCTTGCGGCAATTTTTTTGTTTTTGTGATCAAGACCAATTGAACCTCACCAGTTTCAATCCCGATCCGTACCATCAATGTGCGGAGGATGCCTGAGTTGGTTCGTTCATCATAGATCGGCATATCGTATTTGGTTAATAAGTTCGTGACAGTGTTGATCACTTTTTGAGTCGTCGGTTCTTGGACTAAGCACTCTTTAATAGGAACAAGCTGATGCGACTCTGCTTGATAAAGGCCAGCCTCAACTTGATTTGTTTTTCTGTTTTTACGCAATTGAAATTGTGCCTTGTTGCGGTAATGCCAAGGATCATCCATACCGATCGTTTCTCTCAAGTCAAAGTGCTGATAGCCCTCAGGCTTGTATTTTTCTAGTGATTGCCGCAATAAATCTTTTTTAAAGTCTAATTGTTTACTATAGACAAGGTGTTGCAGTTGGCAGCCGCCGCATTCTTCGTACACTGGGCAAGGAGGTGTCATACGGTCAGGGCTTTTTTTTGTAATTTTTACTAATCGTGCTTCAGCAAAACGAGGAGTAGCCTTCGTGATTTGCGCGACAACAGTTTCGCCAGGTAGCGCACCTGTAACGAAAATAATCAAGCGTTTATAATAAGCAATTCCTTCGCCATTAATGCCAAGGCGTTTAATTTTTAACGTTAAAGTTTGTTTGGGTGTAAGTTGAACAGCCATAATGAGCCTCTTTCTTAAATTAGTATTTTCGGCGCAATTCATTTTAGCATATTTTTATCGGTAGGTTGATTATCTATGATAGAATTAATTTTTGTGAAGGCAGTTTGAGCGTTGAGAATACTATACATACATGAATCGTAGCGAGATAAGGGGGAGTTCGTATGCTGACGGTAGTGAAGATCAGTCAGGGCCGTGGCCCATTTTATAAAGTAGAGTTTTCTAATGGGGAAAAATTACGCTTATCTGAAGATACAGTCGTTCGTCACCGGCTGCTGAAGGGGCAGGAACTAGAAGAGAAAACGTTAAACGAGATCAAACAAGAAGGCAAAGAAGATCTTGGGTTTCAGATGGCGTTAAATTATTTGAGTTATCAATTGCGCACGGAAAAGGAAATCCGTACTTATTTAAAGGACAATGAGATTGAAAGCGAGGACCGGCATAAAATCGTCGCGCGACTGAAAGAACTGAATTTGGTGGATGATCTTGTTTACAGTGAAAGTTACATTCGCACACAGATGCGTCTAGGGGACAAAGGCCCGCGTATTTTACAGCAAAAGTTAAAGCAAAAAGGTGTGAAAGAGCCCGAGATTGAACAAGCGTTGTATCTCTATGAATCCAATGATCAGTTTCAGGTAGCCCTGCATACAGCTCAAAAGGCTTTAAGAAAATACCATCACAGTAGTCAGCGGGAAGTTCGGCAGAAAATCCAGCAATTACTAATGACTAAAGGCTTCAACAGTGACGTTAGCAAAGGGGTGCTGGCTGAACTGGATTTTTCGGACATCCAAGAGCAAGAAACAGATGCGTTAACGATGCAAGGAAATAAATTATGGCGAAAGAATCAGCGGTTTGAACCAGCAAAGCGTCGGCAAAAGGTCAAACAAAGCCTCTATCAGAAAGGGTTTCAATTAGATCAGATAGATGCCTTTATCCAAGGGAAAGAGGATGAACATGAGTAAGCGTTGGGAACAATGGTCCGATTCAGAGATCAATCAATTCCAAGAAGATTTTCTTACTTGGTATCAACAGGAAAAACGAAATCTTCCTTGGCGGTATAATCAAGATCCTTACCGTATTTGGATTTCGGAAATCATGCTGCAGCAAACGCGAGTGGATACAGTGATTGATTACTTTTATCGGTTTATGGATCAGTTTCCGACGATCCAAGATTTAGCGAATGCACCAGAGGATAAGCTTCTGAAAGTATGGGAAGGGTTAGGCTACTATTCCCGTGCGCGGAATCTGCAAGCTGCCGCAAAACAAATCATGGAAGAATTTAACGGAAACTTTCCGACGACAGTGGAAGACATCCGTACATTGAAGGGTGTAGGGCCTTATACTGCTGGGGCCATCAGCAGTATCGCTTTTGAGATTCCTGAACCAGCGATTGATGGGAATGTGATGCGGGTAGTCAGTCGTTTGTTTTGTATTGAAGCGGATATCGCCAAAGCCAGCAGTCGCAATACGTTTGATGGGGCAATGCGAAAAATCATCAGTCACGATCATCCTGGAGATTTCAATCAAGCAATGATGGATCTTGGCTCCAGTATCTGTACGCCAACCAGTCCACAATGTGAAATTTGCCCGATTCAACAATACTGTCAGGCATATAGTGAGAATCGACAGACAGATTTTCCAGTGAAATCAAAGAAGCAAAAACCTAAAGATGTGTATTACGTGGCAGGGATCATTGAAAATAACCAGCAAGAGATCTTTCTTCAGCAACGCCCAAAAACAGGTTTGTTAGCTAGTATGTGGTTATTTCCATTAGAGGAGATCAGTGCTGCGAGATTCAAAGAACTTCAGGAGCAATACGATGCGAGCCATTGGGATCTATTTTCAAGTTCACTGGTCGCTGAAGACAGTCCCGATTTTTTCTCGGGACAAGAGGTTGTGTGGCAGAAAAAAATAGTTGGGCAAGTGAAACATGTATTCAGCCATTTGCGTTGGCACATTCTAGTCTTTTATGGAAGAAACACGTCTCAGCTGACATTAGAGGGACAGTGGGTAAATCCGAAAGAATTTCCAAACTATGTTTTTCCAAAACCACAGCAAAAAATGTTGGAAGTTTTTGAAAATAATGTATCTGACGACAAAGATTAGTAGGCAATCTTTCATTTTATTGCTATAATAATTCTGATGTCGGTGTGATAACACCCAAACAAATGCGAAATTAGTTTCGCTGAGGGAAGGGTAGCTATGGGAGTTCCAAAAGAAGGAGAGTTTGTGACGATCAAAAGTTACAAACACGACGGCAGTTTGCATCGAACGTGGCGCGATACCATGGTATTAAAAACAAGCGAGTGTTCACTGATCGGCTTGAATGACCACACATTGGTCACAGAATCAGATGGCAGAAGATGGGTCACTCGTGAACCAGCGATCGTTTATTTCCATCAGAAATACTGGTTCAACATAATAGCAATGATTCGAGAGAAGGGAGTTTCTTATTATTGTAATCTAGCATCACCTTATGTATTAGATGACGAGGCACTAAAGTACATTGATTATGATTTAGATGTCAAAGTTTTTCCGGACGGCGAGAAACGTCTATTGGACGTGGATGAATATGAAGCCCATAGTCAGCAAATGCATTACTCAAAAGAAATTGATTATATTCTTAAGGAAAATGTCAAAATCTTAGTGGACTGGATCAACAATGAAAAGGGGCCTTTTTCTCAAGGCTATATTGATATTTGGTATGATCGTTACAAGCAATTGTCGCGGAAGTAGAAAGAAAAGGCTATACCAAACGCTTGGTATAGTCTTTTTTGCATGAATAGCAGTCGTCAGCTTTGATGCACAGGTATGTCTCAAAGAACCTTTTTCATATGTACATGATCGATGCCTGCGTCTTGGAAAATTTCTCCGTAGGCCTGATAGCCTAACTTTTGATAAAAAGCCTCAGCGGTTAATTGCGCACCTAGCTCGATTGTTGTAAATCCTTGCTGTTTCGCAAATACTTCAGCCTCAGCAACGATTGCAGCTCCAAGATTCTTCCCTCGATAGTCTTTCAAAACAGCCATGCGTTGTAACTTAAAAGTGTGACGATCTAATGGCAGCAAACGTACCGTGGCGGCAGCTTTTTCTTCTTCCGTATAAAGGACAAAGTGAACGGCGTAGGCTTCGTTTTCATCTATTTCTAGATTTGCGGGAACGCCTTGCTCTTGGACAAATACTTTTTGGCGGATGCGGACCGCATCGAGATAAATGTCGCTCATAGTATCCTTAGTAATTAAAATTTTCATAATGGCACCTTCCTCAAGGGGATTTTTCTCCACATGATGTATACTATAAACTAAATCTAGAAAAAGGAGTAGATGAATGTTTGAGAAAATTAAAAATTCAAAATTAATGTTCTGGTCAGTGGAACTGTTGGTCATAGCGACCTTGATCCTGGTGTCCTCACAGATTGATTTTGTTTTTCAACCGATCGGTACGTTTTTTACAACACTTTTTGCACCGATTCTCATTGCCGGCTTTTTGTATTATTTATTAAATCCATTAGTAAACTTGCTAGTGAAGATGGGTGTAAAACGATTGATCGCGATCGCGTTGATCTTTCTATTATTGATCGGCATTATCGTGTTGATCTTCATGAGCGTCATTCCGAATTTGGTGGAACAGTTGATCTCGCTGGCAAAAAATATCCCCAGCTTTGTCGACAACATGCAGCACTGGCTGCAAGATGCAGCGAATAATGCGACACGATTCCCGCTGTTCAGAGAATTAGATGTAGATAAATACATCAGCAATCTGGATGTTTCAGCCGGGACCATTATTCAGCAAACCTTGACGGGTGTGACGAACAGCTTAGCATCAATCATTGGAAAAATTACCACGGTCGTTTTATTACTGATCACCGTACCATTTATTTTGTTTTACATGTTGAAGGATGGAGAAAAACTTGTTCCGAATATCGAACGGGTCTTCCCAGAAAAACAGCGGGACAATATCAAGGGGTTGCTGGAACAACTAAATAAGACCTTGTCTGATTACATCAGTGGACAAGCAATCGAATGTTTGTTTGTCGGCACATTCACCTTCTTAGGGTATTTGCTGATTGGCGTGGATTATGCGTTCTTGTTTGGCGTGATTGCCGGCTTGACGAATTTGATTCCTTATTTAGGTCCCTATCTAGGGCTTGCGCCTGCATTGATCTACACCTTCTTTAATTCACCAACCCAAGCGTTGCTTTGTATCGTCGTTGTACTGATCGTTCAACAAGTCGACGGAAATGTCATTTACCCAAATGTTATCGGGAAATCTTTGAACATCCATCCATTGACGATCATCTTGATTTTATTAGTAGCAGGGAATTTGGCCGGTATTTTAGGTGTATTCCTGGGCGTGCCTGTCTATGCGATTTTACGGACACTGGTTGTGTTTGTAGTGAAAATAGTAAAACAAGGCAAGCAAGAAGAACGAGAAAAAGAGTTTCTAAATTAACTTACCGTGTTGTTTGTTTGATAAATATTGCATTAAAACAAGCGATGTGATACGATTTTAACGTGGCCTTTGTGCCACTTTTTTTACACTTTAAATTAAGGAGCGAATGCAATTATGAATGCTGACCCCGATAGTCAGTCGTTAATTTTACAGTTAGGTTTATTAGTAATTTTAACGTTAATCAACGGATTTTTAGCTGCGGCTGAAATTGCGGTGGTGTCGGTCAATAAAAACCGAGTAGAACAAAAGGCAGAAGAAGGAAACCTAAAATCAAAAAAATTATTAGAGGTCATCCATAACCCAAATAATTTTTTATCAACGATTCAGGTGGGAATTACATTAGTAAACATCTTGTCAGGGGCCTCTTTAGCTGATAGTTTATCTGCTCGATTAGCACCTTTTATAGGCGGCGGTGCGGCTGCACGTACAATTGCTGCGGTAATCGTTATGCTGTTATTGACCTATGTTTCAATTGTATTTGGTGAATTATATCCGAAACGAATTGCTATGACGAAGACGGAAGAGGTTGCACAATTCACCTCTGGCGTTGTTCGAAAATTAGGCGTCATTACAAAACCCTTCGTTTGGTTATTAACGGCTTCGACCAATTTATTGGCCAAAATAACGCCGATGACATTTGATGACGAAGATACGAAAATGACCCGCGATGAAATGCGCTATATGTTGGAAAACGAAGGCGTACTGGACAATGATGAAATCGAGATGCTTCAAGGTGTCTTCTCACTGGATACAAAAGTTGCTCGTGAAGTAATGGTTCCCAGAACGGATTCCTTCATGATCGATATCAATGATCCGGTACTTGAGAACATTGATGAGATTTTAAATGAGAGCTATTCTAGAATTCCGGTTTACGATGAAGACAAAGACAAAGTAGTCGGAATCCTGCATACCAAAACATTATTAAAAGCGGCACGTCAATTTGGCTTTGAAAATGTCAATCTTCAAAAAATCCTCCAAGAACCATTATTCGTTCCTGAGACGATTTTTATTGATGACCTTCTTTATGAATTGAAGAAAACGCAAAATCAAATGTCTATCCTTCTTGACGAATATGGCGGAATGGTCGGCTTAGTGACTTTAGAAGACCTATTAGAGGAAATCGTCGGAGAAATCGATGATGAGTCTGACGAGGTTGAAAAACTCTATGAAAAAGTCGGCGACAATGAATATTTGATCAATGGGAAGATGTTGATCGATGAGTTCAATGAAGAGTTTGATTTGAACTTGCATATGAGTGATGTCGATACAATGGCGGGCTATTTGATCACAGCATTAGGAACGATTCCTGACGAAGGAGAGAAGCTTTCTTTCGATGTAGACGATCTGACGCTGATTTCTGAAGAAATGGAAGGATCAAGAGTCTTGACACTGCGTGCGATTTTCCATCCTGATGAACATGAAAATGTCGAACCAGAAGAGGAACGTCGTCTGTTTACTAAAGACTTCGAAGACGATGAGCCTCGACGTTAATAAGCAAAGCTTTTAGAAAACATTCTGCCGCGCAGAGTGTTTTCTTTTTGCAGTTTAAGTGAATCCGCTGGTCAAAAAAGGACAGCCTACGATTGCCTTTATAAAAGCAGTCAGTCCGCCAGCTAGAAAAGTAAATCAACTTTCCATCAGAGTAAATTCCATGCTATACTGATTGGGTTGAAATTTGAATGATAATTCGAAAAATGAATGGAGCAATAGAATGAATAACCCTAATTTAAAACAACAAGTAGATAGTCGTCGAACCTTTGCGATCATTTCCCATCCGGATGCTGGGAAAACGACGATCACTGAACAACTACTTTTATTTGGCGGTGCGATTCGTCAAGCAGGAACGGTAAAAGGAAAGAAAACCGGGAACTTCGCAAAATCAGACTGGATGGACATTGAAAAGCAGCGTGGAATCTCTGTAACTAGTTCAGTTATGCAATTTGATTTTGATGGAAAACGCGTAAATATATTGGACACACCCGGTCACGAAGACTTTTCAGAAGATACGTATCGTACACTGATGGCGGTAGACAGTGCCGTAATGGTCATTGATAGTGCCAAAGGGATCGAGGCTCAGACAAAGAAACTTTTCCAAGTTGTCAAACGTCGGGGAATTCCGATTTTTACCTTTATTAACAAATTGGATCGTGACGGACGCGAGCCGCTAGAATTGTTAGAGGAATTGGAAGAATTGTTGGAGATCGAATCGTATCCAATGAATTGGCCGATTGGTATGGGAAAAGGCTTAGAAGGAATCTACGACATACACAATGAGCGCATCGAGTTCTACCGTCCAGAACAATACGAAGGGGAACGCTACGTTAAATTAACCAATGGTGAAATTGCGGGAGATCATCCGTTAAAAGAAAAATCTATTTATGAAGATGTATTAGGCGAAGTCGAGCTTGTTCGCGAAGCCGGGGACCAATTTAATCTTGAGAAAATTCAGCAAGGGAATCAAACACCTGTCTTCTTTGGTTCAGCTTTGACGAACTTCGGAGTCGAAACATTCCTTGAAACCTTTGTTGATCTGGCACCAAAACCTCACGCCCACAAAACTGAAGAAGGCGAACCTATCTCTCCGTATGAAGAAGAGTTCTCTGGTTTTGTCTTTAAGATCCAAGCAAACATGAATCCGAATCATCGAGATCGAATCGCGTTTGTACGGGTATGTTCAGGAACTTTTGAGCGTGGAATGGATGTCACTCTTGGACGTACAAGCAAGAAAATGAAATTAAGCAACGTGACACAATTTATGGCTGACGCTCGCGAAAATGTGGAAGAAGCCGTCGCTGGGGACATCATCGGAGTCTATGATACTGGAAACTACCAAATCGGAGACACGATCTATGAAGGAAAATTGAAAGTAGCCTATGAAGAACTACCTTCCTTCACGCCGGAACTATTTATGAAGGTAACTGCAAAAAATGTCATGAAGCAAAAATCTTTCCATAAAGGGATCTACCAACTGGTACAAGAAGGTGCGATTCAATTATACAAAACGTATTTGACAGACGAATACATCATCGGTGCGGTTGGACAGCTGCAATTTGAAGTCTTCCAACACCGTATGCTGAATGAATACAATGCGGAAGTTGTTATGACACCAATGGGGAATAAAATTGCTCGTTGGATCGATCCAGAACAATTAGACGAACGCATGAGCTCAAGCCGTAATATTTTGGCGAAAGACCGTTTTGACCAACCACTCTTCTTGTTTGAAAATCAATTTGCAATGCGTTGGTTCGCGGATAAATACCCAGAAGTAGAACTGAAGAGCTTGATGTAAAATGCGAGAAGAAAGGGACCTTGATGCAGAAATTTAAAAGCGACACAGCGATTTATTTAAAGCGGCTCAAACAACCAAGCACTATGATCTTGCTGGTCGTCTTGATCGGGATGACCGTGTTTCGTTTCGTTTTGAGTGCCAAGGCCCCTTACTTTATTAATCTGTATGCCGGCTATGACGATCAGTTATTTATTCGGTACGGTCAAGAGCTGCTAAAGGGAAATTGGCTAGGAGAGTATTCGACGAAGACGTTATCCAAAGGGATTTCCTACTCTCTTTTTATCGTCTTGGGCAATAAGTTACATGTATCTTACGGTGCTTTCCTTGGTCTTTTCAATGTACTGGCAAGTAGTGTAGCTGCTTTAGCCTTACGCCCTTTGATACGCAATCGCTGGATTTTGACAGGTATTTATACCTTCTTTTTATATTCTCCAGTTTCGCTTACGAGTGAATACAGTACGCGGATCTATCGGAATACACTTGTTGTTCCGGCAGTTTTATTAGTCATTGGCTGTTTGGTGGGATTATATTTTAGAAGAAATGGACAAGTGCGTTCCTTCGCCAGTTGGGGAGTAGGATTGGCTCTGATTTTTCCTTTTTACTGGTACATTCGTGAAGACTCCTTATGGCTGTTGCCAATCGTAACAGTAGGGATGATCGTTATTGCAGGTTCCGTTATTTTTGAAAATGATCCGAATTTCAAGCTAAAAACTCTTCGCAGCTCCATTAAGAAGTTTTATTTTACGAAAAAGCAATTAGTAAAATTAATCCTTTGTTTACTGCCTTTTGTCACTCTTTTTTCAGTGACAAGCGGGCTAAAATATATGAATAAAGAAAATTACGGGATTGCTACGGTCAATGATCGGACAGGTGGTGCTTTCGGTCTTGTATCAAAGCAGCTCATTCGAATGGATGACGGAACTGACCTGAATCAAACGAATAGTAAAGTTTGGGTGTCGAGAAAGGCGCTTGAGAAGGCAGAATCCGTTTCACCTGCACTTCAGTCCATTAAGAAAAATATTGATTGGATTTATAACGGGAGCCCGTGGAGTGGTGGAGAAGATATCTCAGGAGACATTATCTTTTGGGCGCTGCGTGACGCGGCGAATCAAGCCGGCTACTATAAAGATGGAAAGAAAACAGAAGCGTTTTGGGAAAAAGTAGCTTCTGAATTATCGACTGCCTATGAAAAGGGCACGCTAAAAGAAAAAAGGGAAATCTATCTAACCGGTACGGGAGATGGAAAACTACTAAAGGATTTGCCGCTTGTCGGTGAATTTATGAAGAGTGGATTTGAGTACAATGTCTTTTATAAGGATTATGGACAGGGATCAGATGGAACGCTCGGACCTAAAGAAGATGTCTCAGAGGCAGAAAAGTTATTGAGACTTTCATTCTCAGAGAACTGGCAGGACATAAATGTGCCGCGAACTGAGCCAATAATGCTTACCGCAACTGCCAAATTCTCAAACCGAATCATTCAAGTTTATAGAGACCTTACACCGTTGTGGTTATTGTTCTGCTTCGCGGGATTTTTAATTATTTGTGTGGGCAGTATTTTTTCTAAAGCACAGTTAAAAACATTCAGAGGAATGCTGCTGATTCTTTTGGGACTGGCACTTTCTTATTTGATTTTTCTGATCGGTGTATCCTGGTTTTGTTCATGGGCGCCAGAGCGGAAAGAGATGTTTATGATGATCTATACAGGGGCAGGGGTTCCAGTCATCCAATGGATCGAGGTTTTGGCTTTTGTAGGGATTTTTCAATTGCCAATCATCGCTAATAAAGTAAATAAAAAATAGTTGAAGCATTTTCGCTTCAACTATTTTTTTGTTATTGACATTTCGATTAGGCCGGGAGATTCAAGATAGGAAATATTTGCAAAATCATAGGTTCCTTCATCCAATTTTCGCTTAAAATAATTATGTACGAAGTCTACTTCCGATGGCAAAATATTGCGATTGTCGTTTTTTAAAACAATCTCAGCATGCTTATAAGCATCGGTATAAATGACGGTAGTATTTCCTATAGTATAAATTTTTATCATATTCGCATCAGTGTTCTCCAGCTGATTATACACGAGTTGTGAATGACTATTCGTCACATTGATAAGTTTCATCCTGAAACACCTTCTTCCTAAAACCTTACTTCATAGTGTAATTATATAAGAAAGATTAAGAAAAAAGAAGGATGTTGCTCATTTTAATTAGAAGATTTAGAAAATTTGCATAAAAGAATAGGACCCTCGTGTCTGACGAGGGTCCTAAAGTGTTATTTTTTATCTTCTTTTGCTAAACGTTCAGGTTTAGAAGTGATGACGATATGATCTTCCTTATCAAGTTTCGCTTTTAGCTCTGTAATGGTTGGATGATCTAAATAGAATTCGGCGATCCCATCTTCGATATTTTCTTGGATCGTACGACGAAGCGGGCGAGCACCCATTGCAGGATCGTAGCCAAGATCAACCAATTTCTCTTTCACATTATTCGGCACTTCAATGTGCAATTTTTGTGAAGCTAAAAGTTCATTTACATCATCTAACATCAATGAAACGATCTTCATAAGATTTTCTTTTGACAGCGAACTGAATTCGATGATCCCATCAAAACGGTTCAAGAATTCTGGCGCAAAGAAATCTTTCAATTGTCCCAATACAGAACGAGTAACACCGTCTCGAGCGGCACCAAAACCGACATTTGCTTCGATTTTACCAGTACCAGCATTACTTGTCATAATAATGATCGTATCCTTGAAGCTGACAGTCCGACCTTGTGAGTCCGTTAAACGACCGTCATCAAGAATTTGTAAGAACATATGAAGAACATCTGGATGTGCCTTTTCAACTTCATCCAATAAAATCAAACTGTATGGATGACGTCGAACTTGCTCCGTTAACTGACCAGCTTCTTCATACCCAACATAGCCTGGAGGTGAACCAATCAATTTAGACACACTGTGTTTTTCCATGTACTCACTCATGTCAAAACGTATCATAGAGTCGCTTGATCCAAAAAGCTCTTCTGCTAACTGACGAGCCAATTCTGTTTTACCGACACCTGTTGGTCCAACGAATAAAAAGGAACCAATCGGGCGATTTTTTTTGTTTAAACCTACACGATTACGGCGAATGGCTTTCGCAACTTTTTCTACCGCTTCATCTTGTCCAATGACGTGTTGTTTCAAATCACTTGCAAGATTTTTCAATTGTGTTTGTTCTTTTTCCTTTAATTCACCGACAGGGATGCCTGTACGTTTCTCAACGATTTTCTCCATGTCCTTTTCAGTGATAACCGGTGTCTCTTCATCTGTTATCTGACGGTCTTTCATTTTTTGCAATTTGTTGATTTGGTCGCGGTAGTAAGCAGCTTTTTCAAAGTCTTCTTCTTGAGAAGCTTGTGATTTTTGTTGCTCTGCTTCGGCCAATTTTTTATCGATCATTTTTGGATCAACAATTTGAATCGTTAAGTTTTTCTTCGACCCTGTTTCATCCAGCAAATCAATTGCTTTGTCAGGTAAAAAGCGGTCTTGGATGTAACGATTTGATAACTCAGCCGCAGCTTTGATGGCATCATCCGTATATTTTACATGATGATAATCTTCGTAACGTGGTTGCAGACCTTTGAGGATCTCAACGGTTTCTTGAACAGAAGGCTCTTCCACGCGAACGGGTTGCATCCGACGTTCCAATGCAGCATCTTTTTCAATGATACGGTATTCATTTAATGTGGTTGCACCGACCATTTGTAATTCGCCGCGAGCTAAAGCAGGCTTCAAAATATTCCCAGCATCCATATTGCCGTCTCCAGCAGCGCCGGCACCGACGATCTCATGAACTTCATCAATAAATAGGATGATGTTTTCAGCTTGACGAATCTCTTCGATCAATTTTTGCATCCGTTCTTCGAATTGCCCCCGAATACCTGTACCTTGCACAAGAGAAGCGACATCTAAACGAATGACTTCTTTGTCCATTAATTTTTGCGGAACATCGCCATCGACGATTTTTTGTGCCAATCCTTCAACGACCGCTGTTTTACCAACACCGGGTTCGCCAATTAATACGGGATTGTTTTTTGTCCGACGATTCAAGATTTCAATGACTCGTTGGATCTCGTCATCACGACCGACTACGGGATCAATGTTTCCTTCACGTGCTTGTCCAGTAATATTGATACCATATTCATCCAATAGACCGCCGCCGCCATTTCCGCGAGGGGGTTGATTATTCATTCCATTTCCACCGCCGAATTGGGTTGGTGGTGTTTGATCTGCAGCTCCTTGTCGTTGTTGCATTTGTTGCGACATGGAACGGAACAAATCGTCTAAACTTCCAAAACCAAAAGGATCATTTCCTGCCATCTGTGGCGCACCTCCAGCTTGATTCTTTAATTTTTGATAACAACTCTGGCAATAATCTAGTTGCTTTCGTTGACCATTGACATTTGCATATAAATGAATCGTTGCTTCATTTTCATGACAATTTTGGCAAAGCATCTTTTTCACCCTTTCAATAGTTGATGTTTCTTCCATTGTACATCGAGTAAGCGAATCTCGTAAAAAGATACGCTGGTCAATTGTTTGACTATCACTGACCTTAGACACAATTATAACGAGATTTTTGATAAAAGCAAACAGTTTGTTTTCATTTTTAGCATTCGAACGCATCGAGTGCTAAAAAAATCGTTGCTAGTCTTTTTTAGGACGCTCCTTTGTTATGTAAAAAAAATGAAAACGGAAGAAATGGGGAAGTTGGACGGGTATAGCACATATTTTAAGAAAGGGCATACATTTTGCTTGAATAAATCGACTAAAATTGTTGTATCCACTGCAAAAAAATGGTAATCTAAGAAAATGAAGGGCCCAAAATGATGGACGTTATCATTAAAGCCCTAACATAAAAAAACATTTTTTTTTATAAAGGAGAACGGTCAATATGGAAAAAAAAGATTTTCACGTAGTAGCAGAAACAGGGATTCATGCACGTCCCGCAACTTTATTAGTGCAAGCTGCAAGCAAATTTAACTCTGATATTAACTTAGAGTATAAAGGAAAATCAGTTAACCTTAAATCAATCATGGGCGTTATGTCTCTAGGTGTTGGCCAAGGTTCTGACGTGACTATCTCTGCTGAAGGTGCTGACGAAAAAGAAGCAATGGAAGCAATCGTAGAAACAATGAAGAAAGAAGGATTATCTGAATAATGGTTGAATTACTAAAAGGTATTGCCGCTAGTGACGGAGTAGCCGTTGCAAAAGCTTATCTGCTAGTACAACCGGATTTATCTTTCAAACAAAATAATGTAGAAGACACTGCTGCCGAAGAAAAGCGTTTAGACGACGCTTTGGCGGCTTCTTCTGCTGAATTAGAAAAAATTCGGGATAAAGCAGCAAAAAGCTTAGGTGAAGAAGAAGCACAAGTTTTTGATGCTCATTTGATGGTTCTTTCAGACCCAGAAATGATTGGTCAAATCAAACAACATATACAAGATAATAAAGTGAACGCTGAAAGTTCACTTAAGGAAGTAACCGATATGTATATCGGCATGTTCGAGGCGATGGATGATAACGCTTATATGCAAGAACGTGCGGCAGATATCCGTGACGTTACGAAACGTGTAATGGCACATCTTTTGGGTGTGACTTTACCAGATCCATCAATGATCGATGAAGAAGTTGTCGTTGTTGCGCATGACTTGACGCCAAGTGATACTGCACAATTGGATAAAAACTTTGTAAAAGCCTTTGTTACTGATATCGGTGGACGTACGTCTCACTCAGCAATCATGGCTCGTTCATTAGAAATTCCAGCAATTGTTGGAACAAAAGAAATCACTGCCAAAGCAAAAGAGGGTGTTTTACTTGCGGTCAATGGGATCACTGGTGAAACAATCATTAACCCAACTGAGGAAGAAGCGGCTGAATACCAAAAAGCTGGCGAAGCTTATGCAACGCAAAAAGCTGAATGGGAAAAATTAAAAGACGCTGAAACAGTAACTGCTGATGGTAAGCATTTTGAATTAGCTGCGAATATCGGAACACCTAAAGACCTAGAAGGTGTTCACAATAATGGCGCTGAAGCGATTGGGCTGTACCGTACAGAGTTCTTATACATGGACTCATCTGATTTCCCAACAGAAGACGATCAATTTGAAGCTTATAAAGCCGTTTTAGAAGGCATGGGCGACAAACCAGTCGTTGTTCGTACAATGGATATCGGTGGGGACAAAGAACTTCCTTACTTGACGTTGCCTCATGAAATGAACCCATTCTTGGGCTACCGCGCATTGCGCATCAGTTTATCTGAATTAGGCGATGACATGTTCCGTACACAGTTACGTGCATTGTTGCGTGCGTCTGTTCATGGCAACTTGCGTATTATGTTCCCAATGGTTGCAACATTGAAAGAGTTCCGTGCAGCGAAGAAAATGTTCAACGAAGAAAAAGAAAAACTTGTTAATGAAGGCGTGAAGGTTTCTGACACGATCCAAGTCGGAATCATGATCGAAATTCCTGCAGCGGCTGTTTTAGCTGACAAGTTTGCCAAAGAAGTTGATTTCTTCAGTATTGGTACGAATGACTTGATTCAATACACAATGGCGGCTGACCGTATGAACGAACGCGTTTCTTACTTATATCAACCATATAACCCATCAATCTTACGTTTGATCAAAAACGTGATCGATGCAGCGCATGCTGAAGGTAAATGGGCTGGTATGTGTGGCGAAATGGCTGGCGATCAAACAGCAGTTCCGTTATTAATGGGTATGGGATTAGATGAGTTCTCTATGAGTGCGACATCTATTCTTAGAACACGCAGCTTAATGAAACGTTTAACAACAGATAAAATGACTGAACTATCTGAAAAAGCATTAAAAGAATGCGATACAATGGAAGAAGTTCAAGCATTAGTTGAAGAATACGTAAAATAAAGCAAAATTCAAAACCGTCGTCCACTCGGACGGCGGTTTTTTTTATGCGCAACAGCTAAAAATAATTCATACTTTCTGTGTAGACTTTCTGCATATTCCTTAAAATCAGACCATAGGTTGAGAAAAAGGTCAGACGCTTATGATATAATTGATTTGTTTTTGAGGAGGCGGGTTATGAAAGTATTACTTTATTTTGAAGGACAAAATGTTATTGGAAAATCCGGAATCGGCAGAGCCTTAAGTCATCAAAGAAGAGCACTGGATGCGGTGGGGATCGAGTACACATTAGATCCAAATTCGACCGATTATGATTTATTACATGTAAATACATATGGACCTAAAAGTCTCTATTTAGTTAAAAAAGCGAAAAAAATGGGCAAGAAAGTAATTTATCATGCGCATTCTACGGAAGAGGATTTCCGAAATTCGTTTATCGGCTCAAATCAGTTGGCACCTTTCGTAAAAAAATGGTTAGTTGCTTTGTATGAGCAGTCCGATCACCTGATTACACCGACACCTTATTCAAAAAAGCTGTTGCAACAATATGGTTTGACCCAGCCGATCGCTGCCATTTCAAATGGAATCGATCTAAAACGGTATTATCCAGATGAATACAAAGAAGCGGCTTTTCGCCGACATTTTCATTTATCGGAAACACAAAAAGTAGTGATTTGTGTGGGATTGTTTTTCGAGCGTAAGGGAATCATTGATTTTGTGGAGATTGCTAAAAAAATGCCCGAATACACATTTATCTGGTTTGGCAGTGTTCCGATGCTTTCTATACCAAGAGAAATTCGCGAAATCGTCAAAAAAGATCATCCTGAAAATGTTCTTTTTCCTGGTTATATCAATGGCGATCTGATTGAGGGAGCATACTCAGGGGCGGATTTGTTTTTCTTTCCTTCTTACGAAGAAACAGAAGGGATCGTTGTTTTAGAGGCGTTAGCAAGTCAACAGCAGATCTTATTAAGGGATATTCCTGTCTATGAAGGCTGGATGGAGAATCGTGTAAACTGTTATATGGGAACTACGAATCAGGAATTTGAGGGATTGATCCGACAATTGGTCAATCATCAATTGCCAAATCTTGCACTGACAGGATTTAAAACTGCGCAGGAAAAAAGTATTACGCAGATCGGGAAAGAACTAAAAGCGGTGTATCAAAAAGTTTTAGGTGTTCCCTATGATCATCAAGTCTATGGAAGAATCGCAAAGTAGTTTGGAGGAATTGACGTGCGAATTGGTTTTTTTACAGACACCTATTTTCCCCAAGTAAGCGGGGTTGCAACATCTATTAGAACGTTGAAAGATCAGCTTGAGGAACAGGGCCATGAAGTATTTATATTTACGACAACTGATCCTGACGCCGATGAGTTTGAAAAAGATATCGTCCGAATGCCGAGTGTTCCCTTTGTATCCTTTACGGATCGACGGATCGTTGTACGGGGCATTTGGTTTGCGTATCAAATCGCGAAAGAATTGAACTTGGATATCATCCACACCCACACAGAATTTGGCGCGGGCTTCTTAGGCAAATTGGTGGCGAACCGGTTGCGAATCCCAGTGGTTCATACGTACCACACGATGTATGAGGACTATCTTCATTATATTGCCAATGGAAAAGTGGTTCGACCGACACATGTGAAGCACTTTATAAAAATGTTTGTTAATCATTCTACAGGAGTCGTTTGCCCAAGTAAGCGGGTGGTAGATACTCTGCAGCGTTATGAGGTGGAGATCCCTATGCGGATTATTCCGACGGGGATAGACGTGAAGCATTTTGTTCGGCCGGATATTACCAAAGAGCAAACGAATCAATTGCGGCAGAACTTAGGAATTCAAGAGAACGAGCTGATGATTTTATCTCTCAGCCGTATTTCCTATGAAAAAAATATCCATGTCATCGTGCAGCAATTTACTGAGATTCTTATGAGTTTTCCGAAGGCGCGTCTTGTTATTGTTGGTAAGGGCCCTTATCGTGAAGATCTAGAAGAATTGGCGAGTGAACTCGGTATTGAGGAGTATGTTCAGTTTACCGGAGAAGTTCCTCATGAGGAAGTAGCGTATTATTACCACGCAGCGGATTACTTTGTTAGCGCGTCAACCTCAGAAACACAAGGGCTGACATATGCTGAGGCGATTGCTTCCGGTACACAATGTATCGTGGAAGGAAACGATTATTTAGAGCAATTATTGGACCATGAATCTTTAGGGATCACGTTTGAACGAGACAACGACTTTAGTGATTGCTTTGTTCGTTACGCGCAGCAACAGATTCCGGTAGATCCTGAAGTACAAAAAAATAAACTGATCGAGATCTCTGCCGAACGCTTTGGAAGTGAGATTCTTAAATTCTATCAAGAAATGATTCTTTATTATGAACAAAATCATGTGGAAGTAAGGTCTCCCGCGCATACAGTTCAAAAAATGCGTGTCCGGATCAACTCCCTCAGAAATAGCGAAGATAAATAAAGCTGAAATCCATCTCTTCATGTATACTGGAGATGGATTATTTTTTATTTTGGAGGTAAAGCAGATGAAAATAGGATTTATCGGTACTGGCGTGATGGGAAAATCGATTGTAAAGCATTTTTTAGCAGCAGGACACGAGGTCGCTGTATACAATCGTACAAAAAGCAAAACGGATGAATTAGTTGCACACGGTGCAATTTGGCAAGATACGCCAGCAGAGGTGACGAATGCCAGCGAGATTATTTTTTCTATGGTAGGCTATCCTAGCGATGTTGAAGAAATCTATTATGGAGCGAAGGGTATTTTTTCAGCAGAGGTGGCTGAAAAGATCTTGATTGATTTGACGACGTCGACACCAACCTTGGCAGAAAAAATTTATCAAACAGCTAAAGAAAAAGACGCAGCTTCATTAGATGCTCCTGTTTCGGGCGGTGATTTAGGTGCCCAGAACGGAACGTTGACAATCATGGTCGGCGGCGATCGCGGGGTGTATGACCGGGTGATACCGTTATTTGAAATAATGGGAAAAAGTTATTCTCTTCAAGGTGAAGCTGGTGCGGGACAACATACCAAAATGGCGAACCAAATCATGATTGCCGGAACAATGACCGGCACGACAGAAATGCTTGTCTATGCGAAAGCAGCCAATTTAGACGTTTCGAAAGTGTTAGAAACCTTAGGCGGCGGTGCTGCTCAAAACTGGTCCATGTCGAATTACGCACCACGTATTTTGAAATCGGACTATTCGCCAGGCTTCTTTGTAAAGCACTTTATCAAAGACTTGAAAATCGCCTTAGACGAGGCTGAGAAAATGAACCTTGATTTACCAGCAACTAAATTAGCCACAGAGCTATATGAACGCTTGGCAGACCAAGGATTCGAAAATGATGGGACGCAAGCATTGATTAAATTGTGGTGGTCTGAATCTTAAGTTAGATTTAGTAAAAAAATCATAAATTTATTGATGAAAATCAATGCAAGATACGGTTGGATTTGATACAATAAGACAGAATTGAGAAGAAGGGGGGCATCTAGATGAAACATTCACAATTAGTTGCCATTATTAAACGCTTGGAAGCAATGACTGAATCAACGGATAATGAAGTACAATTGCGTCGTTTTGAAAAAGAAGGCGTAGAAAAATGTACTGTAACTTATGATAATACAACAGAAACATTTGAGCTGACTGAAAGCGACAGCAAACAATCTTATCAATTTGATAACATCGACATTGTTGCGATGGAAATTTATGATTTGATTCAATAAAACGGGGAAACCCGTTTTTTTTTGCGCTTTTTTTAGGAGCTGCACCGAACATTCAATGACAATTTTATGAGAAAATCCTATTTTTTGTCCAAACTCAGATCATATCTTTTGAACTAATGAACGTTTAGGAAGAATATATTGTGAGGGAGGCATGATTATGTTAGACAAAGAAGTATACAATCAATTATTTAAACCATCTTTTTCTAAAAAAACAGAAGTTACTTTTTGGGATGGTTCAGTGAAGGAATATGGAAATCCCGAAGAGGATACCGTCTTCAAGATTTTTTTCAACGAAAAAATTCCAGTGAAGGAATTAATGAACAATGCATCTCTCGCGTTAGGCGAAGCATACATGGAAAAGAAAATCGAAATTGAAGGCGATCTTCAGGCCTTGATCTACGATGTTTACAATCAATCAAATGGCTTTTTCCATAACACTAATTTCAAAAAGTGGATGCCAAAGGAAAAGCATACAAAAAAACAATCGGCACATGATATTCATAGCCATTATGATTTAGGAAATGATTTTTATGAATTGTGGTTGGATCGCACCTTGACCTATTCGTGCGCTTTTTTTGAAACGCCGGAAGATTCTTTGGAGCAAGCACAAATCAATAAAGTGCATCATATTTTAGATAAATTATTTATTCAGCCGGGTGAAACATTGTTAGATATTGGTTGCGGTTGGGGAACGTTGATCTTAACCGCGGCTAAAGAGTACAAAGTGAAGGCTAAGGGGATCACGCTTAGTGAAGAACAGTATCAACACATTCAAGAAATCATTAAAGAGGAACATTTGGAAGAGAGCGTTTCTGTTGAATTGATGGACTATCGTGACTTGAAAGGGACCTTTGATCACATCACGAGTGTAGGAATGTTCGAGCACGTGGGTGCGGAAAATCTGCAAGAGTATTTTAAAGTCGTTGAAGGTCACCTAGCACCGAATGGGACAGCATTGATTCATGGAATCAGCCGTCAACAAGGCGGGGCAAAAAATGCGTGGATCAATCAATACATCTTCCCAGGCGGATATATTCCAGGTGTTACTGAATTGGTAGGACACATTACTGAAAATGACCTGCAGCTAATTGACCTTGAAAGCTTGCGTCGGGACTATCAATTAACATTAGAGCACTGGACTAAAAATTTCCATGAAGTAGCAGATAAAGTGATCGAGCAAAAAGATGAAGCTTTTTATCGAATGTGGGATCTTTATTTGCAAGCCTGTGCAGCGTCATTTCAAGCGAGCAATATTGATGTCATTCAATATTTGATGGTTCATCCAAATAATAATGCAATTCCTATGCATAGAAATGTTTAATAAGCGGGCTTCCCGCTTATTTTTTTATTTGGACCAACAAAAGCATTTTACGAGTGGATGAAGTCTGCAAATTTCGAAGAAGGGGACAATCGGTAAGCGTCGTGTCAATATTTTCGAGCAAAAGAAAATTTTTGAGCAGCCACAGTTAAATGATCGGGCTGATAACAGCGCTTCTTGGAAAAGGGAAATTGATTAAGGACCTCTTTTTTTGAAAATATGATTTGATTATCAAAGTATTTCTGTTATTATTCAAGAATCGAAGCCCCCTAGTGATAATCATTAATTTTTGATTAACTGAAAAAATGTAGTTGCATTCAGAAAAAAAATAAGATATAGTTTGAACATCAAATGATTTGATAATCAAACTAATTAGGTGAGGACATGGAAAAAAACTGGGAAGAATTAAATACCTATTTAGTTTCTATTTTCAACGACGTTTTGTCGATTGAAGAAAACGAACTAAAAAAATCAAAATTCAGCGATTTGACGATTACAGAGATGCACACCATCGATGCGATCGGGATGTACAAAAAAAAGACGACGACGGAAGTTGCTAGAGAACTGTTAGTTACCGTTGGAACGTTGACGACATCCATCAATCGTTTAGTGAAAAAGGGCTATGTAGAACGGATTCGGAGCGAGGATGATCGTCGAGTCGTTAAACTGGGTTTGACGAAAACGGGACGCTTAGTCTTTCGAGTTCATCAACACTTTCACTTGGAGATGGTGAAAAGTGCCATCAAAGACTTGAATACAGAAGAGCAAGAAGTTTTTCGAAAAGCTCTAGCGAATCTATATAGTTATTTAGAGGAGATCAAATGAGTATGAGCTTCGGAAAGATCATTGCAACAGCACGCTACTTACCTGAAAGAGTCGTTACCAATGATGACTTAGCTGAATGGATGGAAACGTCTGATGAATGGATTCAATCGAGAACGGGAATCAAACAGCGGCATATAGCGGAAGTAGAAAATACTTCTGATATGTGCGCGCAAGTTGCGAAGAAACTGATCAGCAAGACAACGATCGATCCAATGAGTTTGGATTTCATTATTGTTGCGACGATGTCTCCTGACTATACTTCGCCCTCGGTCGCTTGTCAGGTCCAAGGACAGATCGGGGCAAAGCAGGCGATGGCGTTTGATGTAACTGCTGCCTGTGCAGGTTTTGTATACGCGGTAGCAACTGCCGAAAATTTTATTCGCGGTGGGATGAAGCGGGGAATCGTTATTGGCGGAGAAAAGATTTCTAAGCTGTTAGATTGGCAAGATCGTTCATCCGCTGTTCTTTTCGGTGATGGCGCTGCCGGTATTTTACTTGAGGAAAATGAAGAACCTTCTATTATAAAGCAGATGCTGCGGTCAGATGGTGAACGTGCCAGTTCTTTGACTTCAGGCTTCCGTAAAAACAGTAATATTTTCCATGAAGAACCAGAAACGAATACGGCCTTGGCAATGGACGGCCGCGGTATCTGGGATTTCGCACTAAACGACGTCACCAAAAGTTTGAAAGAATTTATCGGTGACGAGCCAGTTGATTATTATTTGCTGCATCAAGCAAACAAACGAATCATTGAGAAAATCGCTCGTAAAATGAACGAGCCGATTGAAAAGTTCCCTATGAATTTAATGAATTATGGGAATACTTCAGCGGCGAGCATCCCAATTTTATTGGATGAACTCGTTGAAGCAAATGTTTTATCTTTAAACAGCAATCAAAAAGTGGTATTGACAGGCTACGGCGGCGGATTATCGTGGGGCAACCTGCTTATCCAGCTATAAGCTTGTTAAAAATATAAAAATCAAAACTTAAAATTATCGGAGGAAACAACTTATGACATTCGAAAAAATTCAAGACATCATCGTAGAAGAGCTAGGGGTAGAAAAAGAAGCAGTTAAAATGGAAACAAACATCCAGGAAGATCTTGAAGCGGACAGCTTGGATCTATTCCAAATTATCAATGAAATCGAAGACGAATTTGATGTGAAGATCGAAACAGAAGATGGCATCACAACTGTTAAAGATTTAGTTGAATACGTTGAAAAACAACAAAACGCTTAATAAATAAAATTCTGGGAAAAGGCTAGGCGTGAGGCCTGGCCTTTCCTGTTATTAGGAGACGATCATGAAAACAGCATTCTTGTTCAGCGGGCAGGGCGCTCAATATGTCGGAATGGGCAAAGAGTTGTACCAGCAAGAAAAAGTCGTAAAAGAAACATTTGAAGAAGCCAGTGATTTACTTGGTTTTTCGATGGAGGAGCTATGCTTCGAAGAAAACGACCAGATCAATGAAACAAAATTTACTCAGCCAGCTATACTGACTGTCAGTACAGCTTTTTTACGAGTGTTGACTGAGAAAGGGTTTCAAGCAGATACAGTCGCAGGGTTGAGTTTAGGCGAATACACAGCGTTGGTCGCCTCGGGTGCTTTGACATTTGAAGATGCGGTACAACTGGTTCACAAACGCGGACAATTCATGAGTGAGGCCGCGCCAACAGGCAGCGGGAAAATGGTAGCAGTAATGAATACTGCGTCAGAAGTAATTGAAGAGTGCTGTAGAGAAGCTTCTTCTATCGGAATTGTTTCACCAGCAAACTATAATACTCCGCAACAAATCGTAATTGGCGGTGAAGTCGCCGCAGTTGAAAAAGCGGAAGAATTATTGCAAGCGGCTGGAACAAAACGCATGATCCCACTAAACGTTAGCGGCCCGTTTCACACAGCCTTGTTAGAGCCAGCGAGTAAACGACTAAACGAGGTATTGCAAACGATCGTCTTCGGGGAAATGCACCTGCCAGTGATCTCGAATACCACTGCAAAAATAATGCCGCAAGAATACATTGTCTCTTTGTTGACGAGACAAGTGATGTCTCCTGTCCGTTTTAGCGACAGCGTTGTAACGATGAAGGAGCTAGGTATCTCACGAGCGGTCGAGATTGGCCCAGGAAAAACATTGTCTGGATTCATTAAAAAAATCGATCGTTCATTGGCGACTAGTCGGCTAGAAGACGAGAAAACCTTACAGGCTACGATCGACTTCTTAGGACAATAGCGCCACTTCATTCTTTAGCGAAGTCAATAGAAGCGACAGAAATTTAAACATCCAGATACGAATAAATTTCTAACTACGACATGGGAGGTTCGAATGGAACTTACGAATAAAACAGTGTTTATCACCGGCAGCAGCCGGGGGATCGGCTGGGGAATTGCGAAAGCATTTGCTCAAGCAGGCGCAAATATCGTATTGAATGGACGAAAAGAGATCCCTGCGGAAAAAATCGCGGAGATCGAAGCGTTCAACGTGAAATGTATCAGCATTTGCGGAGATATCAGCTCCTTTGAGGATGCTGGGCACATGATCAAGGAATGCGAAGACACGCTAGGTACGATCGATATTTTGATCAATAATGCGGGCATCACAAAGGACCAATTGCTTTTACGTATGAAGCCGGAGGATTTTGATGCCGTTATGGATATTAATCTGAAGGGGACCTTCAACATGACGCAGCAAGTATTGAAAAAAATGATGAAGAAACGTGCAGGCGCGATCATCAATCTTTCAAGTGTCGTTGGCTTGATCGGGAATGTTGGACAATGCAATTACGCGGCGAGTAAAGCAGGTGTTCTCGGCTTCACGAAAGCTGTAGCCAGAGAAGTCGCGCCTCGCGGCATTACCTGTAATGCTATTGCTCCTGGATTTATCAAAACAGATATGACAAATGAATTGAACGATAAAGTAAAAGAACAAATGGAAGGACAAATTCCGCTAAAAAGCTTCGGAACGGTAGAAGATGTTGCCAATGCAGCCCTATTTCTAGCTCAAAGCGAATACATCACGGGACAGGTATTGAACGTTGATGGCGGAATGGTCATGTAAAGAAAGGACGGATGAAAATGAATCGTGTCGTAATTACAGGCTTTGGTGTTGCTTCACCAATCGGGAACGATGAAGAAACATTTTTAACTAATCTAAAAGAAGGAAATCATGGGTTTGGCCCAATCACCCGTTTTGATGCAAGTGAAACAGGGATTACAGTCGCCGCAGAAGTAAAAGAGTTTCCTTTAGGAAAATATTTTGTCAAAAAAGATACAAAGAGAATGGAAACTTATTCCTTATATGCTATTTATTCTGCGCTGGAAGCATTGAAGATGAGCGGTATCAACACGGACGAAGAGGATATGGAGCGCTTTGGCGTAATGATCGGATCAGGTGTTGGCGGTCTCGGATCAATCCAGGATCAAGTACTCAAAATGGATGCTAAAGGTCCCGGACGTGTATCGCCAATGTTCGTACCGTTAGCGATTGTAAATATGGCAGCCGGAAATGTTGCTTTACGGATCGGGGCAAAAGGTATTTGTACCAGTACTGTGACAGCCTGCGCAAGCGGCACGCATTCGATCGGGGAAGCCTTCCGAAATATCAAGCATGGATATTCTGATGTGATCATTGCTGGTGGTGCGGAATCTTGTATCAATAAAATTGGTATTTCTGGGTTTGCTTCATTAACTGCCTTGAGTACCTCTGAAGATCCAGCACGAGCATCGATCCCATTTGATAAAGACCGCAATGGATTTGTTATGGGTGAGGGAGCCGGTGTCCTAGTTTTAGAATCCTTGGAGCACGCTCAAAATCGCGGTGCTGAAATTCTTGGAGAAGTCGTTGGATACGGCGCAACCTGTGACGCGTACCATATGACTGCACCTTCTCCAGATGGCGAAGGCGCGGCACGAGCAATCAAAGAAGCAATCAAAGAAGCCGGGATTACTCCTGATGAAGTCAACTACGTAAATGCGCATGGCACTAGTACACAAGCAAATGACAAAGCGGAAAGCAAAGCGATCGAATCGGCATTGACTGAGAATGCATTTGTCAGCAGTACGAAGTCATTGACCGGGCACTTGCTTGGCGGAGCCGGCGGTGTAGAAGCTGTCGCGTCATTAATGGCTATTCAGCACCAATTTATTCCGCCAACCGTGAATATCCAAGAAGTAGATCCAGAAATCAAAGCAAATGTTGTTGTGAATGAAGCAAAAGAGACAGCAGTCAATTACGCTGTAAGTAACTCTCTCGGTTTCGGCGGTCACAATGCTGTGATTTGCTTGAAGCGCTGGGAGGATTAAGAATGGAAATCAAAGAAGTCAAAGAACTAATGAGTCAATTTGACGATTCGAGCCTCACTGAATTCGATTTACGTGAAGGCAGTTTTGAATTGTATATGAATAAAAATCAAACAAGTCGCCAAATTTCAGCGCCTGTACAAAAAGAAGAGCAGCCAGCAGAGACCGTCGCTGCCCCTTATAACCAGACAACTGCTGAACCTACAGCATCAGAAAGTGCCGCAACTGCTGAAAGCAAAAGCGGCGGACAAGTTATCACTTCCCCCATTGTAGGGATCGTTTACTTGCAGCCTTCGCCAGAACAAGAAGCATTTAAATCTGTTGGAGAAGCGGTAAGTCAAGGGGACACTGTCTGTATCATTGAAGCGATGAAGCTGTTGAATGAGATCACCAGTGAATTCGATGGGACGATCACCGAGATCTTGGTGGAAAATGAAGACGTTGTTGAATATGGACAGCCTTTGTTCCGCATCGGATAAAAAAGGTAAAACGACAAGTATGAAGAAACGAGGAGGAACGACATGTTAACAGTTGAAGAAATCAAAGAGATTATTCCGCATCGTTACCCGATGCTATTGATCGATCGTGTAGAGGAATTAGAAGCAGGGAAAAGCATCAAAGCGAAGAAAAACGTTTCTGTGAACGAACCCTTTTTCCAAGGACACTTTCCTCATGAACCTGTGATGCCTGGTGTTTTAATCGTGGAAGCGATGGCTCAAGCAGGTGCAGTTGCTTTATTGTCAATGGATGAATTTAAAGGGAAAACGGCTTATTTTGGTGGAATTGATAAAGCAAAATTCCGTAAGAAAGTGGTCCCAGGAGATACCTTAGTTTTAGAAGTAGAATTAACAAAAGTACGTTCGTCAGCAGGCTGCGGAAAAGGCATCGCATATGTCGATGGCAAAAAAGTAGCCGAGGCAGAGCTAACGTTTATGATTGGATAGAGGCCTATGTTTTCAAAAATTTTAATCGCTAATCGAGGCGAAATCGCTGTACGGATCATTCGTGCCTGTCGTGAATTAGGAATCCAGACAGTCGCTGTATACTCCGAGGCGGATAAAGAAGCATTACACACAGAAATGGCCGATGAAGCGATTTGTATCGGACCTGCTCGTTCAAGTGAATCCTACTTAAATATGCAAGGCATCCTAAGTGCTGCGATCGTGACAAATGCAGAGGCGATCCATCCGGGTTTCGGCTTTTTATCTGAAAATAGTTTGTTTGCGACAATGTGTGAAGAATGCAACATCAAATTTATTGGTCCTAGTGAAAAAACAATTGATGCGATGGGAAACAAGATCCACGCACGTCAATTGATGCAAAAAGCAGGTGTTCCTGTTATTCCAGGCAGCGACGGCTCGATCGATAGTTTGGAAGAAGCCGAAAAACTAGCTGAAGAAATTGGCTACCCGGTGATGCTGAAGGCAGCGGCTGGCGGCGGCGGAAAAGGGATTCGTAAAGTTCCGACAAAGAGTGAATTAGAAAAGCACTTTTTATCAGCCAAGTCAGAAGCAAAAGCGGCTTTTGGTGATGATTCGATGTACATGGAAAAAATCATTTATCCAGCACGTCATATTGAAGTACAGATTTTAGGGGATCAGCAAGGCAATGTCATTCATTTAGGAGAACGAGACTGTTCCTTGCAGCGAAACAATCAAAAGGTTTTGGAAGAGGCCCCTTCAGTCGTTATCGGTGAGGAAAATCGGAAGATGCTGGGAGATATCGCTGTCAAAGCCGGAAAAGCGGTTAACTATGAAAGTGCAGGGACGATTGAATTTCTTCGAGACGAAGAGGGTCATTTCTACTTTATGGAGATGAACACGCGGATTCAAGTTGAGCATCCGATCACTGAAATGGTAACAGGCATTGATATTGTAAAAAAACAAATCAAAATTGCAGCAGGGGAACCGTTAGGACTAGAACAATCAGATGTCACCTTCCATGGACATTCAATCGAATGCCGAATCAACGCGGAAAATCCGGCGTTCAATTTTGCTCCTTCGCCCGGTAAAATCAAAACGCTGCTATTGCCTAGTGGTGGTTTAGGGTTGAGAGTAGATAGCGCGATGTATAGCGGTGTATCCATTCCCCCATACTACGACTCCATGATCGCGAAAATCATCGTGCACGGCGACGATCGCTTTGATGCCTTGATGAAGATGCAACGCGCATTAGGGGAATTCGTGTCAGATGGCGTTATCACGAATGTGGAGTTCCAAATGGATCTGATCAGCCATCCAAGTGTACTTTTTGGCGATTATGATACCAGCTTTTTACAAAAAACATTTTTACCTGAGTGGCAACAAAGCGAGTAGGAGGAATTTAAGTGGGACTTTTTAATAAGAAAAAAAACTACATTCGGATCAATCCTAACCGCGACACTATGCCAGCAACGAAACCTGCTGTACCAGACGATATGTGGGCGAAATGTCCAAATTGTAAACGTACATTGTATAAAAAAGAAATCGGCGCTGAAAAAGTTTGTCCTCATTGCGGTTACAGCTTTCGCATAAGCGCTTGGGAACGATTAGCATTGACGATCGATGAAAAGAGCTTTGTTGATTGGGACAATCAATTGGAACAAAAAAATCCGATTGATTTTCCTGATTATTTGACCAAAATCGACAATATGAAAGAAAAGACTGGCCTTGATGAAGCGGTCTTAACTGGAAAATCGACGATCAATGGTCAAGAAGTGGCAATCGGTGTCATGGATGCAAATTTCATCATGGGCAGTATGGGAACAGTGGTTGGCGAAAAAATCACTCGCCTTTTTGAAAAGGCGGTTGTTGAAAAATTGCCCGTCGTCCTTTTTACTGCTTCGGGAGGCGCTCGAATGCAAGAGGGGATTTTCTCACTAATGCAAATGGCAAAAATCTCGGCGGCAGTGAAGCGTCACAGTAATGCTGGATTGCTCTACATTACGGTATTGACAGATCCGACGACTGGCGGTGTTACTGCCAGCTTTGCGATGGAAGGCGACATTATTTTAGCTGAACCGCAAACGTTGGTAGGATTCGCTGGCCGACGAGTAATTGAACAGACGATTCGTCAACAATTGCCAGAGGATTTTCAAAAAGCAGAATTTCTTTTGCAACATGGATTTATAGATCAAATCATTCCGAGAATGATGCTGAAAGATCGTTTGTCGGAATTCGTCGCATTTCATCAAGAGAAAGGCTGGTGTGACTAATGGGTCTTACTGCTGGAGAGATTGTTAAACTGGCGAGGCACCAAGATCGGTTGACCAGTCTGGATTATTTTGAGAAAATTTTTACCGACTTTCAAGAACTGCACGGCGATCGTCTCTTTGGTGATGATCCTGCCATCGTTGGAGGAATTGCCAAACTTGCAGGCAAGCCGGTAACCGTCATTGGTATTCAAAAGGGAAATGATTTGAAAGAAAATATGGCGCGTAATTTTGGTCAACCTAATCCTGAGGGCTATCGCAAGGCACTGCGGTTAATGAAGCAAGCAGAGAAATTCAAACGTCCTGTGATTTGTTTCGTAAATACACCGGGGGCATTCTGCGGCGTGGAAGCTGAAGAACGTGGAGAAGGCGAGGCCATCGCCCGAAACCTGATGGAAATGTCCGATTTAAAGGTTCCGATCATTTCGATCGTCACCGGAGAAGGTGGCAGCGGCGGCGCATTAGCGTTGGCGTTAGCGGATGAGGTTTGGATGATGGAATATAGTATCTACGCGATTCTTTCGCCAGAGGGCTTTGCTTCGATTCTTTGGAAAGACGGCAAGCGCGCGGATGAAGCGGCGGAACTAATGAAGATAACCGCTGCTGAATTATTGGATCTGGCTGTCATTGACCGCGTGATTCCTGAAACGTTGAAAGGAAAAAAACTCAGCGAAGAAAAAATCATCCGTATGATGAAGAAGTCATTGATTGAAAAAATCACAGAGCTTTCGAGCTATACGACAGAAGAATTAATTGAAAAACGATACCAGCGTTTCCGTAAATTTTAAGGTGTGCGCAGAAATAAAAAGTCAGAAGTTTGATCCCGTGATCAGATTTTCTGGCTTTTTATTGTTCAAAGTCAGTGATAGAGAAGTGTCTGCTGGAAATATTTATTCATGATATCGTGAATATATACATAAAAAAAGACCTTATTCAAAGGTAATTTAATATTTATACAATAAAATGCTTGTTTTATGAAAATTTCATGCTATAATAAATTCATTGAAAAAACCATTCAAAAAATAGGAGGAATTAGGATGAAAAAGATTACCGGCTTAGTAATGGCATTATCAGCACTATTTATTTTTGCAGCATGCGGCGGAGGTGGCAATAACACTTCAGACTCGTCTAATGCGAAATCAGAGGATCAGTTAGCAGCAATCAAAAAAGCAGGCGTGCTAAAAGTTGCGACGTCAGCAGACTACGCGCCTTTTGAATTCCATACAATGGTAGATGGAAAAGATAAGATCGTCGGTGCAGATATCGATTTGGTCAATGAAGTAGCTAAAGAATTAGGCGTTAAAGCGGAAGTTTCAGATATGAGCTTTAATACAGTTTTAGCATCCTTGAAAGAAGGCAAATCAGACATCGCGATTTCCGCTATTTCTGCGACAGAAGAACGGAAAAAACAATTCGACTTCACAGATAACTATTACAATCCACCACAAGTTGTGATTATCAATAAAAAGAATCAAGATAAATTGACAAGCTTAGATGCATTGAAAGACAAAAATGTCGGTGCACAAAAAGGGTCGATTCAAGAAGATGTTGTAAAAACACAAATCAAAGACGCAAAATTGGTTTCAATCGAAAAAGTTCCAAATATGGTTATTGAAGTAAACAGCGGATCATTGGATGCGATGGTCGTTGAAAAAACGATTGCTGAATCGTATGTACAGCAAAATCCTGATTTAATGATTGCGAATATTGATTTGAAAGCCAATGAAGATGAAGCCTTCGCGATCGCTTTGCCAAAAGGCAGTGACGAATTGCAAACCGAAATCAATAAGATCATTAAAAAATTAAATGACGAAGGCAAAATTGATGAGTATGTGAAACAAAATCATGAATTAGCCGAAAAATCAGCAGAAGAATAGAGGAAACACGTTTTGGACTTTTCTTTCTTGAGTAAATATTTATCGTACTTTGTTTCAGGAGCGAGCATCACGGTCATTATCTCATTGGCGACTGTCTGTCTGGGTACACTGATCGGACTGGCAATGGCTTTGCTGAAGCTTTCTAAACACAAACCATTGAATTGGTTTGCGAACATTTACATTGAAGTGCTTCGCGGCACACCGATGTTGTTGCAGATTACGATCGGATTTTTGATTTTACAAGGCTTTTTCCCATCGAATGATTTAAATGTTGGGGTCTTATCTGTCAGCATCAATCGTTTGTTCCCGGGTATGATCGTACTTTCCTTGAACTCTGGGGCTTACGTTGCAGAGATTATCCGTGGGGGAATCACAGCAGTGAATTTTGGGCAAACAGAAGCCGCTCATTCACTTGGGTTACGCCCTGCGCAAACCATGCGGTACGTGATTTTACCGCAAGCTTTGAGAAACATTTTGCCGCCTTTAGGTAACGAATTTATCACGTTGATCAAGGATTCTTCTTTGCTTGCCACGATCGGGATCAACGAATTGATGGGTTCTGCGCAAATCGTGGTATCAAATTCCTATATTCCTTTAGAACCGCTGATCGTCGCAGCCGCTTTGTATTTCGTGATGACCTTCATCACGTCTCGACTGCTTAATCTGTGGGAAAGAAAACTTGGGAAAGGTTACCAACGATAAGGAGCAGAGGTGAAAATAATGGCAGAAGCATTGATTCAAATTGAACATTTAAATAAAAAATTTGGCGATAACGAGGTATTGAAAGACATTTCCGCAGAGATTACGCCCGGAGAAGTCGTTGTCATCATTGGACCATCTGGTTCAGGAAAAAGTACGTTTTTACGTTGCGTCAATTTATTAGAAGTTCCTACATCGGGTACGATTCGATTTGAAGGAACGGATATTACAGATAAGAAAAATGATATTTTCAAAACACGTGAAAAAATGGGAATGGTGTTCCAGCAATTTAACCTTTTTCCCAATATGACGGTCTTGGACAATATCACATTGTCACCGATCAAGGTTAAGGGCTTGGCAAAAGCGGAAGCGGAAAAAATCGCAAAGGAATTGCTTGAAAAGGTCGGTTTGTCTGAAAAGGCGGATGCATACCCTCATTCTTTATCAGGGGGGCAGCAGCAGCGGATCGCTATCGCAAGAGCTTTGGCGATGCAACCGGACGTGATGCTGTTTGATGAACCAACATCTGCACTTGATCCTGAAATGGTCGGGGATGTTTTAGAAGTGATGCAGCAATTGGCAAAAGAAGGCATGACCATGATGATCGTGACACACGAGATGGGGTTCGCTAAAGAAGTTGGCGACCGCGTGATCTTTATGGATGGCGGAGTGATTGTTGAAGAAGGCACGCCAGAAGAAGTGTTTGACCATACTCAAAATTCTCGCACCATCGACTTTTTATCAAAAGTATTATAAAATTCTTGAGACTAGGCGGAGAAAGCCTAGTCTTTTTTTAAACCTTTGTACCCAAATGTAGAGTTTTCAACGTATTTGCGTTATAATCAGGTTTTGTAGATGTATAAAACAAAGATATGCAAAATAAGGATATAGGAGTTGCCATGTTAGACAAATACAAACCTACGTGGATGGTCGAAGCCATTTATCAAATAACCCCAGAACAATTAAAGGCACATGGATTCAAAGCCGTACTGACAGATCTAGATAACACGTTGATCGCTTGGAACAATCCTAATGGAACAAAAGAGTTGATTGATTGGTTAAAAATGATGGACGAGGCGGGCATCCCTGTCGTTGTTGTTTCAAATAACAAGGCTAGTCGTGTAGCAAAAGCTCTTGAAAGCTTTAAATTGGACTTTGTCTCTCGAGCAATGAAGCCTTTTTCGTTAGGAATTATCAATGCGCAGAAACAATTAGGCGTTTCAAAAGAGGAGATCGTCATGATCGGTGATCAAGTGATGACCGATATTCGCGGAGCAAGTGCAGCGGGTATTCGGAGTATTCTTGTGCGTCCGATCCTCGATACGGATGGCTGGAATACCCGGATCAATCGCTTTTTTGAACGTCGTGTGATGCACATTTTATTACGCAAAGATCCTGAGATGAAATGGAAGAGTGAACTATAAATGGAAGAAGAATTATTTTGTATCGGCTGCGGCGCGAAGATCCAGACAGAACACCCAAATGAATTGGGCTATACACCGCAATCGGCTTTAGAAAAAGGATTGGAAAACGGCGAAGTATACTGCCAACGTTGTTTCCGTCTTCGTCATTACAATGAGATCCAAGATGTTTCGTTAACAGACGATGATTTCTTGCGCTTGTTGAATGAACTTGGCAAAGCAGATGCTTTGATTGTTAATGTAGTGGATATTTTTGATTTCAATGGTTCATTGATACCTGGTCTACATCGATTTGTTGGAGACAATCCTGTCTTATTAGTAGGAAACAAGGTCGATTTGCTGCCTAAATCATTGAAACGCGGAAAACTAACGCAATGGATGCGTGAACGTGCACATGAAGAAGGACTACGCCCTGTCGATATCTTATTGACCAGTGCACGGAAACCAAATGAAATGACGGAACTGCTAGAGAAAATCGAAGAATACCGCGACGGACGCGATGTGTATGTTGTTGGTGTCACCAATGTTGGAAAGTCTACATTGATCAACCAAATCATCAAGCAAACGGCGGGTGTTCAAGACTTGATCACCACCTCGCAATTTCCGGGTACAACGTTGGATAAGATTGAGATTCCATTGGATGATGGTCAATTTATGTTTGATACACCAGGGATCATCCACCGTCATCAAATGGCCCATTATCTTGGAAAGAAAGACTTGAAGATCATTGCACCCCACAAAGAAATCAAGCCAAAGGTCTATCAGTTGAATGCTGGTCAGACACTGTTTTTAGGCGGTTTGGCTCGTTTTGATTTCATTCAGGGGGATCGTGCGTCTTTCATTATGTATGTTTCCAATGACATTGAACCGCATCGGACAAAGCTGGAGAAGGCGGATGCTTTTTATGAAAAGCATGTAGGCGGCTTGCTGCAACCACCGCGTCCTGATGAAGTAGAGGATTTCCCAGCGCTTGTTCGTTTTGAGTTCTCGATCAAAGAAAAAACAGACATTGTTTTTGCTGGGCTAGGCTGGGTCACTGTATCAAAACCAGCAGTAGTTGCCGGCTGGGCGCCAAAAGGGGTCGATGTGCTGACCCGAAAAGCGCTGATTTAAAAAATTATTATCCAATTAAGGGGAGTATCAATGGAATTAAGAGGAAAACAAAAACGGTTTTTACGTAGTCAGGCCCATCACCTACAACCGATTTTCCAAATCGGTAAAAATGGGATCAATGAGGCAGTGATCGTTCAAATCAATGAAGCTTTGGAAAAAAGAGAATTGATCAAAATCAATTTATTGCAAAATACCGATGAGATCGCAGAAGATGTGGCACATGTATTGGAAGAAAAAATCCATTGTGACATCGTTCAGATCATTGGTCGTGTATTGGTTTTATACAAAGCGTCAAGCAAAGAAAAATATCAAAAAATATCAAAAGAGGTTAAAAGTATTTAAGCTTCTTTTTCAGAAAACAAGGGGGAATAACGGGTGTACCAAGATGTCTTAACAATTCCAAAAGTTGAACCAATGACGGATACTACTATGCCGAAAAAGCAGGTAGGACTGTTGGGTGGGAATTTTAATCCGATTCATCACGCGCACTTAATGATCGCGGAGCAGGTCGGGCAAAAGTTGGGATTCGATGAAGTGCATCTGCTACCAAGTTACCTGCCTCCACACGTGGATGAAAAGAAAACGATCGATAGCAAACATCGGTTGGCCATGGTCCAACGTGCGATCGAAGACAATGCTTTTTTGTCGGTTGATACAAGGGAATTGGCACGAAAGGGTAAAAGCTATACGATCGATACAATGCTGGAATTGACAACAGAAAATCCTGACACAGAGTATTATTTTATTATCGGCGGCGATGAGGTAGCGTATTTACCAAAATGGCATCGAATCGAGGAATTGGTGCGGCTTGTGAACTTTGTTGGCGTGAAGCGTGCAGGGTTTGCGTTAGAAAGTCCCTATCCGATTATTTGGGTGGACGTTCCTGAGATTCAGTTGTCATCGTCGTATATCCGAAAACAAGTAAAACAGGGATGTTCGATTCGTTATCTTGTGCCTGACCGGGTTCGGGAATATATATCGGAAGAAGGATTGTATCTGGATGAAATATAGTAGAACCTATACAGCCATGGAACGGGAAGCATTGATGCAGGCCGTTCAGATGCGAATGAGTGAGCGTCGTTTCCAACATGTATTAGGTGTGGAGGAGACAGCGATTGCTTTAGCAGAGCGTTTCGGAGCTTCACTAGAAAAAGCGAGCATTGCTGCGTTGACCCATGACTATGCAAAAGAACGCTCGGATGAAGAATTTGAATTGGCAATTGATCAAGGAGACTATGAAGAGAAGGCGGAGCTGTTAAAATACGGCAACGCGATCTGGCATGGGCTTGTTGGAGCGGATTTTGTTCGTCAGGAGTTAAAGATCTCCGATGACGAAATTCTGACTGCGATTCGTCTTCATACGACGGGAGCGGCAGAAATGTCTTTGCTGGATAAGATTATCTATGTGGCAGATTATATTGAACCGGGCAGAAATTTTCCCGGGGTCGAAGATGCACGCGTGATCGCATTTAGCGACTTGGATCAAGCTGTTGCATTTGAGACAAAGCACACGTTGGCTCATCTAATTGAGTCAGAAACACCAGTTTATCCCAAAACGATTGAAACCTACAATCGCTGGGTCGCTGGTATACACTAAGTAATTAATGGTTTCGTTTGAATTATAAGGAGGAGAATTATCATAGATAGTAAGAATATGTTAGAAATCGCCGTGAAGGCAGCCGATGCAAAACGTGCGGTTGATATCGTGGCATTGGATGTTTCTCAAGTTTCATTGTTGGCGGATTATTTCTTGATTTGTTCCGCAAATTCTGATCGTCAAATCAATGCGATCGTTGATGAAGTTGTAGACAAGGAAGAAGAAGCGCACGTTGAAGTGAAGCGTGTAGAAGGAAAAGATGGCGGAAAATGGGTCTTGATCGACTTAGGCGATGTGATCGTCCATGTGTTTAGTACGTCAGAGCGTGAATTTTATAATTTAGAAAAATTATGGTCGGATGCACCACTTGAAAACATCGAGGCGTGGTTGGATTAATGGCGTATGAAACCTTTGCTTTTGTTTATGATGAGGTAATGGATGATTCTTTGTATCAGCAATGGTTGGATTTTTCATTGCGCCATTTCCCCGTCGCGACGAATCAAATTTTGGAGCTGGCGTGCGGAACAGGTGCGTTAGCTGTGGAATTTGCTCAAAAGGGTTTTGATGTGACTGGGTTAGACCTATCAGAGGAAATGCTGACATTGGCTAGTGACCGTGGGCTTCAAGCGGGTGTCTCAGTTAATTGGATTGCTGGAGATATGCTGGATTTGACGGATATTGGCGAATATCAAGCAGTCACTTGTTTTTCTGATTCGCTGTGCTATATGCCAGATGCTGTACAGGTCAAGCAGGTATTTGAAGGGGTCTATCAGTTATTGAAAGAATCAGGAACATTTATTTTTGATGTTCATTCTACCCATCAAGTGGATGACGTATTTCCTGAGTATAGCTTTCATGATCAGACAGAGGAATTTGCTTTTCTTTGGGATAGCTATCCGGGGGATTCGAGCCACAGTATTGAGCACTTTTTGACATTCTTTGTAAAAAGAGACGGTGAACTTTTTGAGCGTTTCGATGAATTGCACAAGGAGCGGACGTATCCGCTGGAAACGTACAAAAAAATGTTGACTGAAGTGGGGTTTAAAACAGAAGTCTTTGCAGATTTTACAGATGAAGAACCAAACGAAACAAGCAAACGCTGGTTTTTCGTATGTCAGAAATAACCGAGAGAGATCTCGGTTTTTTTTGACAATTCATTTGATGAAAGGCTAGATCAAAATACGGCTATAGTAAATGAAAGGGGGATGGAGATGCGGAGTTGTGGAATCGTGGTGGAATACAATCCATTTCATAATGGGCATCGGTATCATGCGGAAAAGGCACGTGAATTGAGCGGAGCAGATGTCGTTGTCGCGGTGATGAGCGGAAATTTTTTGCAGCGGGGCGAACCGGCGATCATGGACAAATGGGCGCGGGCCCAAGCAGCATTGGAAAACGGGGTTGATCTCGTGGTTGAATTGCCGTTTTCTTGGGCGGTTCAGTCTGCGGATTATTTCGCAAAAGGAAGCATCAAGTTATTGCATGCATTGAAGTGTGATGCGTTATGTTTCGGCACAGACAGCGAGTCTGATTTTGATTATGCGGATTATGGTCGGTTCTTTATTGAGGAGAAAGCAAGCATCGATCGATTGTTCCATGAATTGCCGATTGGCTGGAGCTATCCGGAAAAAATGGCGGAAGTCGTTTCGCAGCTGTATCCGAAGGCCAAGAATTTTCCACCTAATCATATCCTCGGATTAAGTTACGCGAAGGAAAATGCGCAATACCCGCAGCCGATGGCGATTTTCCCCTTGGCAAGAAAAGATCAAGGCTACCACGAGGAGGCGTTGGTCGAAAATACCTTCGCTAGTGCTACGGGCATTCGACAGGCGGTTTTGGCGGATGAGGATGTCTCTTCCTTTGTCCCCGCGGCCACTCTAGAAGAATTGGACAAAACACGCATTTCCTGGTCCGATTTTTGGCCGTACTTAGAGTATCAATTGCGGGCCGATTCTTTAGACAGCTTTCGTGGAATCTATCAGATGCGTGAAGGGCTGGAGCATCGTTTAGTTGAGAAAAAAGTAAAAGATTTTTCGGAATACTTGCAGGCCATCAGCACGAAGCGTTACACGCAACCGCGTCTGCAACGCCTATTGACCTACGTTCTGCTGCAAGTCAAAGAAGAAGAAATCCGAGCCGAGCAGGAACGATCCATGCTGCATATCTTGGGCTTTACTGAAAAAGGGCAGGCGTATTTGAATAAAAGAAAAAAAGAATTTTCCTTGCCAGTAGCGGCCAAGATCGGACAGAAAGAGAAAGAGCAGCATTTTTTGACGTATCGAGCGGATCAAGTGTATCAACTGATTCACCCAATGGAACAGACGATCGGGCGATTTCCGATTCGCCTCTAAAAAAAACTTTTCAAAGTGCAGGTGAGTCGTTATAATGAGAAAGTATGAAATTAACGAAAGAGAAGTGAAAACATGGGACGTAAATGGGCGAATATCGTAGCAAAGAAAACTGCGAAGGATGCAAACAACAGTAAAATTTACGCTAAATTTGGAATCGAGATCTACGCGGCAGCAAAATCAGGTGAACCTGATCCTCACGCCAATCAAAAATTGCGTTTCGTTATTGAACGGGCGAAAACGTATAATGTACCAAAACATATTATTGATCGAGCTATTGAAAAAGCGAAAGGTTCTGGCGATGAAACATTCCAAGAACTCCGTTATGAAGGCTTTGGTCCAAATGGATCAATGGTTATCGTAGATGCGTTGACGAACAACGTGAATCGGACAGCTTCAGATGTACGTGCTGCTTTTGGTAAAAATGGCGGAAACATGGGTGTGTCTGGTGCGGTCGCGTATATGTTCGACAACACGGCCTTGTTTGGCTTTGCCGGCGAAGATGCAGATGAAGTGTTGGAATACTTGATGGACAAAGAAATCGACGTTCGCGATGTTGTAGATGAAGAAGGACAAATCATCGTTTACGGCGAACCTGAAGACTTCAATGCGATTCAAGAAGCGTTGAAGGAAAAAGGCATTTCAGAATTCTCTGTTGCGGAAATGCAAATGATCCCGCAAAGTGAAGTTACCTTGACGGGAGACGACCTAGAGAAATTTGAAAAAATGATCGATGTGTTGGATGAATTGGAAGATGTTCAACAAATTTATCATAACGTTGAATTAGAAGACTAACAAATAGCCGCTTAAATCTTTTTAGATTTAAGCGGCTGTTTTTTTGTTTAGTCTAAAGCTTCTTGTCGATAGAGTGTTTCGGGAATCATTTCTAGTAATGGGCTTCTTTGACCGATAACGAGCAGGTTCAATTCGTGCATGGCCCGCGTGCAGACTGTATATAGGATCAATTTGTCCTGTTCTGTATGGTAATTTTCAGGAGAAATATTCCAAGCAAATACACGGTCAAATTCTAACCCTTTTGCCAAATAGGTCGGAATGATGATCAAACTCTTCTTCATGAAGTCTTCCTCATCCGTTAGCAATTGAACCTGTGATTGCTGTTCAGGAGACAATTGATTGTACAGATCCTGACATTCCTCCACCGTTTTTGCGATGATGGCGGTTCGCCAATATTTTGCCATCTCTGCGGTTTCCTCGATTTGACGGATCAAGCCATCGACCATTTGTCGGGTTTCATTCGCATAATAAACTTTTGGCAGATCACCGACACGAGCAGTCAATTCCACCCGATTTTCCTGCGTTAAGAACTGATTGGCAAAATGAGTGATTTCTTCAGTGGATCGATAGCTGGTCGTCAATTCAAAATGGGTCAACGCTTGATCTGGGAAAATCTGTCCTAGCGAATGGACCATACTTTCATTTCCGAAAACCTTCTGATTCAAATCCCCACATAAGGTATAGGTTGCTTTTGGATACAGGTGACGCAGCAAAGCGACTTGAGCAGGTGAAAAATCCTGCATCTCATCAATAAAAATAAATCGCGCTTTTTGTTTCACCTCTAAAGGATGGATCGACTTCATCAACAGGAACATTAAGGTGCCGTCTTCCAGGCTAATATCTTTTTTCTTGAAATCTCCCAGTAGTTCCTCGAGCATGGCTGTCCAATTCTCGTGAGTCAACTCGTATTTTTCCAGCAAGTGTTTAGGTACGCTTTGTAAAAAATGCAGGTATTGCTTGGCGTAATTCACGAAACCATAACGCGTGATCTGTCTGCGGATCGGACGCATTTTTTTGCGCACGACTTTTTGTGCCATCTGACGGCGCAAGCGGCGCTCGGCTTTTTCAGAATCTTCCATATCAGGATTATTGACGAACAACGCATCGACTAATTCATCGGCTTCTTTTTTGACCCAGTCTTTTTTCATTTCATCTTTTTCTAAGCCGCCGATTTTTTTCAAAAGTTTGGTTTGCAAAAGCTGCATCCGTTGATACATCGGCAACTCTGGATTGGCTTCTTGGTACCAGTTGCGAATTTGTTTTTTAGAGATCAAAACCTCTTGTTTTAGTTTGAGATCACGAAATAGCGGACCGAATTCTGTGATTCGTTCGACGTAACGATAAAGTTCCTGAACGACGGCAAAACTGCTTTTTGCGCGGAGAACCCGATCATCCTGACCAGAAAGAAAGACTTCTTCATGACTTTCCTCTGTGTGGATTTGATAGGTAGGAAGCAACGCACTTAAAAAGGTTTTGAAGGTTTCGGTTGGAATCCCGCTTTCACCAAGAGAAGGTAAGACGGTCGAAATATAATCAGAAAAAATATGGTTTGGAGAAAACAAAAGGACTTGTTCGTTGTCCAACCATTTCCGGTTATGGTAGAGCAGGTAAGCGACACGTTGAAGCAGCGCAGATGTTTTTCCGCTGCCGGCGATCCCTTCAACAACTAATACTTTGCTTCTGGTGTCACGAATGATCTCGTTTTGCGAGCGTTGGATCGTCGCTACGATGTTCTTCATATGATTCGAAGAAGCCTCATCTAAAATTTCTAACAGAAAGTCATCATTGATGGCTTCGGAGGTATCGACCATGGAAAGGATTTGCCCTTCCCGAATTTTAAATTGTCGTTTCAATAGTAATTCGATAGGGATTATGGCATCGTGGGCTTCATATTCAGTCTGTCCCAGAGTTCCTTCATAATAAAGGTTGGCAATAGGTGCCCGCCAGTCGATGACCACTGTTTCTTCTTTCGTGTCTCGTAAAGAAGCAATTCCTAAATAAAGTGTTTCCTGTTCCTGATCTTCTTTGAAATCGATTCGCGCGAAGTAGGGATTGTTTCCCATTAATTTCAAAACTTTTTGGCGCTTTTCTTGTGAAGCAAATGTTTGATAGCGAACAAGTAATTCCGCTTCATGCTGTCTTGTTTCGGCCATTGTATCGGCTAATGCTTCGAAAGAGCCGCCTTGAATTCTTTGACCCGCATTTTCTAACATGTCAGAATCAAATTTTGATTTCGTCTCTTTCTTTTGGTTGTCCAAAAAAGCAATTTCTTGTTGGATCAAAGCGCTTGTTTGATGGACGTGCTCTTGTTCATATTCTCTTGCAGTCATTGAGCATCCCCCTTTGTTTTTCCCTCAACTGTTTATAACAGCATAATAGTATAGCACATAAGGGCAAAGAGACGCAAAAGGCTGATTTCATTTCTAGTGAAATCAGCCTTTAATCTGAAGTACGCTCAACGCTTCTTTGGAAAACCAAAGAGGATATTTAATGGATCAAAGCGTTCCGTCGTGTGCACGCTTGATTTGAGCAAGATCAATCTTTTTCATTTTATACATTTCTTGTGTCGCTCGCCGCGCCTTTTCTGGATCGGGATCATTGGTCCAGTCAAGCAAGTCTTGATTGACCGTTTGCCAATAAATCCCATAACGGTCTTCCATCCAGCCGCATGCCCACTCGTTTCCTTCTGGGGTGATCGCGTCCCAGGCGTGGTCGATGTCGGATTGGTCTTTAAAATAGAAGTAAAAGGAATTGCCCATCGTAAAATCAAAGTCCTGTTTATCGGGGCTATCCATTATGATCAAGTCTTGCCCGCGAAGTTGAAAGCCAGAGGCCCGCAACCGTTCTTCTTTTCCCTTGATGACAAACGTTTGTTTTCCTCCGAAGGCCGCGATCCATTCATCGATCGCCGCCTGTGCCAAGCCATAATTGTCGTTGCCGAACAAGATGCAGGGAACGATCGTCTGTAAATTTTCCCCTAAACGAACTTGCCAAGAGAAGCCATACCGATCCGTCGTCCAACCAAACATGCCTAGCTCGGGATAGTCTGTCAGCGGCATCAATGTTTTGCCGTCACGGTTCAACTGCTGCCATACCGTCGTGAGCTGTTCTTCATTTTCACAGTTGACGACATAAGAGATTGCTGGTGTCGGCTTGAATGTATCGCCGCCGTTCAGTAATAGAAATTCGCAACCGGCCAATTCTACTGTCGCGGTCAATAAATCCCCGATCGTCCCATGTTCATCGGTGATGAAGTGCGTTTCGTTGAGGAGGGTGCTATCCTCAAAAATGCCTGTATAAAACAGTGCCGCTTCATGGATATGTCCATCAAACCACAAACAACACCCAAATTGCTGTTCCATGTGTAAGCCCTCCTTTCTTTAACTATAAAGATTTATATGCCAATTGACACCGTAGGAATCTTTGACCATCCCGTAAAGCTCCGCCCAAAATGTTTTTTCAAGAGGCAATAAAATAGCGCCGTTTTCAGAGAGCTTCATAAAAATCTCCGAGGCTTCTTCCGCGGTCTCTGCATCATAAACTAAGGCTACGTTATTTCCGATAGCGATCGGAGGCGCCATCCCTTTAGGACTGTCAGAGATCATGACGTTCGTACCGTTAATTTTCAAGTTCGCGTTGAGGACCAACTCTTTGACGGCTTCATCAACGGGATGTTCTTCATCATGGGGCATTTGACCAAATGTCATAATATTTGCAGGTTCCGTGTGAAAGACTTCTTCATAAAAGGCAATGGCATCAGCTGCTTGATCGTCAAAATGTAAGTAGATATCCATGTTCGTTCCTCCATTCTTATGCTCTCACTTTACCACGAAGAAAGGGCTATCAATAACATTTTGTCTTGTAAAAAGGGAACGCTTTATCGTTTTTATAAAAATGAGTTATACTCGGCTTGTTTTAAAATTGGAGCAGGGAATTCATCTAGTGGGATTTGGGAAAGATTTGAAAATTAAAGATTGCTTTAAACGTCCATTCATTGGGAGTTGTGATAAAATAAGTCGGAAGAAATAAAAAATAAAGGAGCGGTTTGCAATGCCATTCGTACACATCGAGCTAAAAGAAGGACGATCTGAAGAGCAATTGACTAAAATGGTGGAGGAAGTTACTGAAGCAGTTTCAAGAACTGCCGGCGCACCAAAAGAGAATATCCACGTGATCATCAATGAAATGCAAAAAGACAGATATGCCCAAGGCGGCAAATGGAAATAATAACAAAGATAATGCTTGCAATTCAAATCAATACGTGTTTATAATTACCTTGTAATTGATTGATGAAGAAAGACTTCTGAACTTGAAAGCTGTTTATCAGAGAGGAAAAGCATGGCTGAGAATTTTCCATACAAGCGCAAGGAATGACCACTTTCTGAGACTTCTGCACAAATGCAGAGGCGGACAGCGCCGTTATCGCTTGTGAGGAGCAGAAAACTCTGCTCAAAGATTAGGTGGAACCACGTTTATTCGTCCTAGTACCGTTACGGTACTAGGGCTTTTTTTTATCAATCAAAACAAATAAGGGGGACCTATAGGATGGTAAAAATTTCATTTCCAGATGGATCATCAAAAGAGTTTGACAAAGGCATTACCGGTTTAGAAATTGCAAAAAGTATTTCTAGTTCATTAGCTAAAAAAGCGTTGGCTGTTGTAGTAAACGGCGAACTTGAAGATTTAAATCGACCAATTGAAGAGGATGCAACGTTAAAAATCGTGACAGAAAGTGACGAAGAAGCATTAGCGTTGGTTCGTCATTCAAGTGCGCATCTAATGGCGCAAGCGATCCGTCGTTTATTCCCGAATATGCATTTCGGCGTAGGTCCAGCGATCGAGTCTGGATTCTATTACGACACAGACAATGGAGATGGCGATCAACTCAGCGAAGAAGATTTCCCGGCGATTGAAAAAGAAATGAAGAAGATCATCAAAGAAAACTTACCGATCGAACGCAAAGTCATGAGTCGTCAAGAGGCCTTAGATTTCTTCAGCTACGACCCTTATAAGGTAGAATTAATTTCTGATCTTCCAGAAGACGAAGTGATTACGGCGTATACACAAGGCGAATTTACAGACCTATGCCGCGGACCGCACGTACCATCAACAGGAAAAATCAAAATCGTGAAACTACTTTCAGTGGCAGGTGCTTACTGGCGCGGAAATTCTGATAACAAAATGATGCAACGTATTTACGGGACTGCTTTCTTCAAACAAGACGAATTGGATCATTTCTTGAAAATGCGTGAAGAAGCAAAAGAACGTGACCACCGTAAACTAGGGAAAGAATTAGACCTGTTTATGATCTCGCAAGAAGTAGGTTCAGGACTGCCTTTCTGGTTGCCAAAAGGTGCAACGATTCGCCGTATCATCGAACGTTACATCGTGGACAAAGAAATCTCAATGGGGTATGAGCACGTCTATACACCTGTTTTAGCAGATACTGGTTTGTACAAGACATCTGGTCACTGGGATCATTATAAAGATGACATGTTCCCGATCATGGACATGGGTGAGGGCGAAGAATCCCTAGTATTACGTCCAATGAACTGCCCACACCACATGATGATCTACAAAAACCATATTCATTCTTACCGTGAATTGCCTATTCGTTTAGCAGAACTTGGCATGGACCATCGTTATGAAAAATCAGGTGCATTGTCAGGCTTGCAGCGTGTTCGTGAGATGACGATGAACGACGCACATATCTTTGTTCGTCCAGATCAAATCAAAGAAGAATTCCGTCGTACATTAGACTTGATTTTAGAAGTTTACAAAGACTTCGGGTTCGAAGATTACCGTTTCCGTTTAAGCTACCGTGACCCTGAAAACACAGAAAAATACTTTGATGACGATGAAATGTGGGAAACTTCTCAAGGCTTGTTAAAAGAAGTAATGGATGAATCAGGCTTTGATTATTTTGAAGCGGATGGCGAAGCAGCGTTCTATGGTCCTAAACTAGATGTTCAAGTATTGACAGCTATTGGAACAGAAGAAACACTTTCAACGATCCAATTCGACTTCTTATTACCTGAACGCTTTGACTTAACTTACATTGGCGAAGATGGCAAAGAACACCGCCCAGTCGTTGTTCACCGCAGTGTCGTTTCAACAATGGAACGCTTCACAGCTTACTTGATCGAACAATACAAAGGAGCATTCCCAACATGGTTGGCTCCAGAGCAAGTCGCGATCTTACCAGTTTCTCCTGAACACCATGGCGACTACGCGTATGAAGTAAAAGATCGCTTGATTCGCGAAGGGGTTCGTGTGGAAGTAGATGACCGCAACGAAAAACTTGGCTACAAGATCCGTCAGGCGCAAACACAAAAAATTCCTTACCTATTAGTAATTGGGGACAAGGAAGTCAATGATGCAACGGTCAACGTTCGTCGCTACGGAAGCGAAGAACAAGAAGTGCAAGACTTGAATGTCTTTGTCGATGCTATTAAGGACGATATTGATAATTTGAGCCGCAGCTAAAAAACAGAAAAAGTTCAAAAGATGTGACCTGTCTTTTGAACTTTTTTTTTGTGGAATAAACGCTGGAGACAGTTATTTATTTAAAGAGCAGCGCAGTAAATATTTTAATCGCTTAAAAAAACAAAAAAAGAAGGGTAGATATTTTTAGAAATCCATAGATTTTTGCTTCCTTGAGAGTTATTTTTGGAAGAGAGGAAACAAAAAGTATAACAAAATAAAAGCGCATTTTTATAATGGATAGAATGGAGTGGGTGAACAAATGGAATCAAAGCGATTAGGAACGCGGCAATTGCTAAATATGAAACGAGGGACTTTAGAAAAACGAGTAGTCAAAAACTATGAAGAAACGAAGGATCAGGCTTCTTTAGTCGAATATGCAGTGGCGATCATGATTCGAAATGCGTTGATCCTGGAGGACTTCTCTTGTTTGTTTCACGAGCTGCTGCGAGAGGTATTCTTGACCTCTGTTCCCTGCGAGACAATGCGTCGATTTTTACCACTTTTTGAAGCACTGTTTAGCCAAAGTGACTGGCAGCAGGTGATTCAACGATTGTTTGCTACAGAAAAGGATTACTATGAGACCACCAAAGAGGTTCGTTTATATAAAGATTGCTTGAAAGACAAAGACCCCACTCGAAGGGACGCATTGGCGAGTCATTCATTTGTGCTCCATATGTTTTTTAAAGATGAACGTGGGAAGAAGCATGCCTGGATTTTGAAAAATGCGCATCCAACGAGGGATATGGAGGACATCCGAGGGGCGCTCCAATTGCTGACCATGTTGACGATCTTTGAGACCAACGGCATCCGAAAATTCACAGAGGTCTTGGATTTTAATCGGTATGGTCAAGTGGTCGACTTACAGTATCGAGCTTCTGAAGAGGACACTTCAGAGGACACTTCTCCAGAAGAGCCTGAGAAGAAAAAAATAGAGGAGGCAAAGGATACTGCGAAAAGTCGCACAGTTCCTACTTTGGGGCAAGCGGGAAAAAGCAGCCTTCCTGTCGATAAACAGGTCGAGCTAAAGCAAAAGCGTGAGAAAGGCAATCCGGTGAATAACCAAAGCAAGACGTCTGATCAGTTTTTGATTATTCAACGAACGCATCAGCCCGATACCTACATTCCTATTTCGAATGGGAAGAAACGAAACCAGTTGACCTATGACGAGATCCAACGCATCAGGGATGAGTATTTTGCAAACGTGGAAGAGAAGAAGCGTGAGAAGGTCGCGATAGGAAAGGCTAGTGCTGAAGAACTTGAGAAATGGACGAAAGGTGCAGAGAAGAAAACAAGACGATCGTTGTTCGAACGTTTTTTTAACTGAAGCGCTGCGTAACTAACCGCTTTTTTTAGTCAATTTTTAGGTTTCTTGAGAGAGACTCGATTCATTTGTGGAAAACTTTTTAAAGAAAATGCGTAATACTCACTGTTTAATTCGCCATACTTTTCCACAGGCAGGTAGATAAAAGAATGTTTCACAGAAAATGAGGGTTCTATTATTTTAAAAACCATTTCCTAAGCTGATAATTTTGCTTGCTTAAAATTTCTTCATGCGTCCGTGAAACACTGGGTCACATTTGGGAAGGAAAGTTTAAAGTTTTTAAACTATCGTAAAGGTCATAGGAATAATCCTTTTGAAAAAGTCCTTTTTCGGCTACAATAAGACAAGTAACTGTCAAAGTGGAAGGAAAAGATGAATGAAATTTACGAATCCATTTAAAAAACTATTTGAAAAATTAAAGCTTGCGGATGAAAAAGGACGCAATCAAAACAAAAGTCATATTCCTTTTCGTTTGAATTTCCTATTTTTTGTCATTTTCGGATTGTTTGTTATTTTAGTGACAAGATTAGGCTACCTTCAGATCGTTGAAGGCGACAAAATGAAGGTTGAAATGAAAGCCTCAACGACCATTACTGTAAAAGAGAATGCTCCTCGTGGTGTAATATACGATGCCAAGGGAACGGCATTAGTCAATAATGTTCCGAATCCAGCGATCACGTTTACCCGTGGGAATAGTATGAAGGCGTCAGATATTCTGAAGCTGGCAACCGAACTCAATAAATTGATTGATGTAACAGCGGATGAAAATCTGACTGAGCGAGATAAAAAAGATTATTGGTTAGCAGATGAGGATCATTTGAAAGAAGCCGAAGAACGGTTATCCTTTAAAGAGAAAAACCTTGATACTACCAATGAGTATCAAAAATTGGTTGATAAAGTTACGGACAGCGAGATTCAATTAAATGAAGAGCAGCTAAAAGTTGCGACGATTTTTAAACGAATGAATAGCGCCTCTGAACTCAGCACGGTTTTTGTCAAGAATGAAGGAGTATCCGATGAAGAATTGGCTGTCGTTGCCGAACACGCCTCAGATTTGCCTGGGGTGTCTACAGGGACAGACTGGGATCGCTCGTATAACGATGCGTTGGACGGCTCTTTGAGAAGTATTTTAGGAAATATTACTACTGAAAAAGAAGGCTTGCCTGCGGAAGTGGCGGATGAATATTTGAAAAAGGGCTACGCGCGAAACGATCGTGTCGGAAAGAGCTATTTAGAAAAAGAATATGAATCTGATCTGCAAGGGAAAAAGGGCGAGTACAAAGTTACATTAAATCAACAAGGAAACATTGAGAAGCAACAGGAAATCAAAAAAGGCGAAAAGGGATCAAACATCGTCTTGACGATCAATTCCGATTTCCAGAAAAAAGTCGATGATATTTTACGGAAGCATTACCAAGGATTAGTAGATAGCGGAGTCGCCAAGTATTCACCGGGTGCTTATGCTGTCGCTATGAATCCAAATACCGGCGAAATTTATGCCATGTCAGGATTGTCTCATGACACCAACAGCAAAACGCTGCAAGAAAACACGCTAGGGACGATCACCAATGCCTTTGTTCCCGGGTCTGTCGTGAAGGGCGGAACGGTTACGGCGGGCTATGAAACCGGCGTGATCAGCGGAAACGATACCTTGATCGACCAGCCGATCAAATTGTCCGGTACGTCATTAAAAGGCTCTATTTACAATAAAGCAATAGGGAATCAGATTCCTTTAAATACGGTGAAGGCACTGGAATGGTCATCAAATGCATACATGATGCAGCTTGTCCTGCGAATGTTAGGTGTGCAGTACCAGCAAAACATGACCCTGCCAGAAATTGCTTCGACAAAAGAATCGTATAACAAACTGAGAAATGCATTTGCTGAATATGGGATGGGTGTGAAAACACAAATCGATTTACCCAATGAGGCGACGGGGGTCGTGAATACTGAGTTTGGGAAAGAGAATGGCCCTGGAGGCGGGAACCTATTGGACCTTTCCTTTGGACAATACGATACGTATACGCCGATCCAGTTGGCGCAATATGCTGCGACTGTCGCAAATGGCGGGACGCGTATCTCTCCTCACGTTGTCAAAGGCATCTATGGGAATACCGATAGCGGCGGTTTAGGGGAACTTCAAAAAGAAATCACTGGTAAAAAATTGAACCAAGTGAATATTTCAACTGATCAAATGGGGATCATCCGCGAAGGATTTTACCAAGCTGTTCATGGCAATGATCCTTACACAACGGCACGTGATCTAGCTTCTGCTAAGATCGACCCTGCTGCAAAAACGGGGACCGCAGAAACGGTACCTGAAGGGAATCCAAATGTAAGTACGATCAACAGCAATATCGTGGCATATGCACCTTACGACAAACCGCAGATCGCCATCAGTGTGATGTTGCCGAATTTAGATGAAGAACATGACGATACGAATAAGGCCATCGCAAAAGACATAATAAATGCATTTGCGGACACATATGGCGTACAATAAAGCGAGGGGACATTCGTCCCTTGGCTTTTTTTGTTCAGCTGCTTTATGGAGGCTATTTTTTTACTATGGCCATGTTAGTTTAACGAGCAAATGAATGGTTTCGCAAAAACTCGAGTAGTAAGTAAAAAATAAATAGATATTTTTATAAATAGGAGTGAAAATTATGACAGTTTATAATTTCGAAGTAAAACAGACAGACGGAACAGAGAAATCTTTAGCAGATTACAAAGGCGACGTGTTATTGATCGTCAATACGGCAACGGGCTGCGGCTTTACACCACAATACGAAGGTCTGCAAAACTTATACGACCGCTACAAGGACAACGGATTTGAAATCTTAGATTTTCCCTGCAACCAATTTGGCAATCAAGCGCCAGGGACAGATGTGGAAGTAGCTGAATTTTGTCAGTTAAATTATCAGACCACGTTCCAAACATTCGGCAAGATCGATGTCAACGGTGAGAAGGAAGATCCTTTGTACAGCTATTTGAAGAGTGCGCAAGGTGGTTTACTTAACAAAGCCATCAAATGGAATTTCACAAAATTTCTTGTTGATCGTGGAGGAAACGTGATTAAACGCTACGCGTCCCAAACAAAGCCGGAAGATATTGCGAAGGACATTGAAGCCCAATTATAAAATCGTCAAGTAGAACTACTTAACAAAATTCGCAAAAAGACTAGTCAAAAAAATAAAAAGATGGTATGATATCAAAGTCTGAGAAATATCTTGGAAAACTGACTGCAACGAGGGAGGGAAAATCATGCGCGTAAATATCACTTTAGAATGTACTTCTTGTAAAGAACGTAACTACCTAACAAACAAAAACAAACGTAACAACCCTGATCGTTTGGAAAAAATGAAATATTGCCCACGCGAACGTAAAGTTACTTTGCATAAAGAAGTAAAATAATTACACTGATGAGTCAGCAATCTACAATGATTGCTGACTTTTTTTATATAATCGTCGCCTCTTTTTACAAATCTACATAAAATCTTCATAGATTCCTAAACAAAAGCTAACCTTCCAGTGATAAAACTAGTTATTAAGTAAAGCAATGAGAAAGGAAGGATCAGATGCGCAACGTGCCACCGATTTTAAAGCCAATTGCCCTTTTGACGTTGTCAATTTTGATTGCAACGACTACAGGAATCTTAAATAATTCTAGTTATCGTCAAGTGAAGTCACCGACACCGACCACTGAAACGACTTCACAGACCAGTGATTCTTCTCGAGAATCCAACAGTGTTCCGAATGAATCCAGCACGGTCACTACTGAAGGCTCATCAAGTCAGGTAGTCCCTGAGACCAACAGCTCGGGTCAAGAAAGCTCTGCTGCGACGAATCAAAGGGAGTTCAACGGGGATTCAAAAGAGGAGACCCCTGTCGCTCCGCAGCCTTCTTCAACGGAAGAGTCGCAAACGACACCAACACAACAGCAGCCAGCGGCGAATCAACAACCGGCGGGTTCAGAAGCAGGTGAAAATCAATGACCATTTTGTTAGATATTATTAACGGGTTGAATAAATTTCTTGGGTTTTTAGATATTAGCCCCAAATATTCAAACCGTGCCTATACTTTATTAAGTATCATACCCACGGTCTATATTTTAAGAATCGTGTATGGGCTTTGGTTGAATCAGAATTATTTACAATTAGTGATCTATGGATTGGTTTTCCTTGGATTGGTCTATTTCTTTGTTTTAAATTTCTTTTACTACTTTTTAGATAAAAACGTAAAGGGAGATATCACGCAGCTATTTGTTAAATACTTGCCTGATGATGCCTTTAATATTCAAAACGAACAGCCGAAGAAAACGAAAAAGGCATTTGAACACGCGAAGGAATTGCCTGTGGATTTTGAGGAAGACTACCAATTAAAGCTAGTCGAAAATATTCAATCGTTAATTGATGAAAAAGAGATCAAGACAAGAGACCTGACTAAAGAAGAGGGATTCTTGATCGATGAAAATACGCTTTATCCCTATTATTATGTCAAGCAAATTAATGGGGATACCTATCAATTACAGATCGGCAGAAATTACCGCGAGCTGGAAGCGATCGGAACGATCCGCCAAGCGGAACCATTGAATCCCATAGGACTATTTATCGTAGGCGGGGATTTTGTCAAAGGCGGGGTCCGTTACCATGAACCGTATCGCTTGAAATTTCTTGTTAAGATACAAGCGCCGACACCTTCAAACACACGAACACGTCGAAGCAAAAAATAAATGCCGTCTGGTCTAAGAGTCTTCTAACAGGAAAGCTCTTAGCCAGATCGGCATTTTTTATTTTAAGGTATCACGAATGTTTTCAACCATTTTGGTATAGGCGATAGGCCCGTTGTATAACCAGCTGGAATTGCCATCAAATTCAAATAGCTGCTTGTTTTTGACAGCCGGAATGTTTTCCCACAGAGGGTCTTTGAACATAGCTGCACCGGAATCGCTGTTGACTAAGAAGAGATAGTCGGCATCTAGTTGCGAGAGGCTTTCTAAGGAAACTTGCGAAAAGTCAGCAGTGGCTTTTTCACTTACGTCTTTTGTCAGCTTGGGCACCTCAAAGCCTAATTCCTTGTAAAGCAGCTGCCCGCTTGAACGTGTATCAGCCACCATGAATGCGGAGTTGTTGGTCACCCATAAAACTGCCGCCGATTTGCCTTCGATCTTATCCCTCAACTCGTCTTTGGTTTTAGTGACAAGGGCATCGTAGTTTTTCTCTACTTCTTTCGCTTGGTCTTTTTTATCTAAAACTTTCCCGATGTCTTCTAATTGGTCACGCCAAGTCACGTTGTCACCATTTTTTACGACATAGGTTGGGGCGATTTTGGCGTACTCTTTGTATTTTCCGCCTTCAAGAGACCCATTGGAACCAATCAACAATAGATCAGGTTCAAATTTTAAAACATCTTCATAGGGCAGGTCATAGTTGATAGTGGGGATGCCTTTCAGGTCATCCTGTAGATAGTGCTGAATCCGTCCTTCACCAACGGTCCATTGAGCCACCGGCTTTTCATCCAGCGCCACAAGATAATCCTCGAGGTACGAAGCGATGATTTTTTTTGGTTTCTTGGGAATTTCTACCTTATGATCTTGCGCATCGGTCAGGGTCCGAACGTCAGTTGTGCTATCTTTACTGTCGCTGCTTTGCCCGCAAGCAGCTAAACTGAATAGTGCGAGAAGCGAAACAGTTCCTAAAACGATTTTTTTATACATTTGAAAACTCCTTCAAATTTAATTGAGAAATATTCTCAATTAACATTATTACCGAAAGCACAAAGGGTGTCAACACTCATTTTTCTTTAATAGACAGTTGACGATGGTGGAAAATAGCGTCATAATTGAGAACGATTATCAGAGAAATGAGGAAGATCTATGACAAACTTACAGACAACTGATCTTTCAATCGGCTACGACAAAAAAATTGTTGTGAACGATATCACAGTAGAAATACCGAAAGGGCAGATCACCAGTCTTATTGGCCCGAATGGAAGTGGAAAATCAACTTTCTTGAAAGCGTTGGCGCGAATTCTCGAACCAGCGAAGGGAGAGGTGTTTATCGATGGGGAGAACGTTCAACGATTGGATACCAAAACGGTTGCTCAAAAAATAGCATCATTGTCACAAAGTACCAATCAAATCAGCGGATTGACTGTCGAGGAGATCGTCGCTTATGGCAGGTTTCCTTATCAAAAGGGCTTCTCAGGCTTAAAGGAACAGGACCATCAATTGATTGCTTGGGCGTTGCAGGCGACTAATTTAATGGATCTAAAAGACCGGACGCTGACCACCTTGTCCGGCGGGCAGCAGCAGCGCGTCTGGATCGCGATGGCGCTGGCTCAAGACACAGATATCTTGATTTTGGATGAGCCGATCACCTTTTTAGATCCGGCGCATCAATTAGAGATTTTAGAATTGCTGCAGGAAATCAATCGTCAAGGAAAAACGATCTTGATGACGATCCATGATTTAAATCATGCTTCGCGTTTTTCTGATTATTTATTAGGAATGAAGAAGGGGGAGCTGGTTTTTCAAGGAACCCCAAAAGAGATGTTCACGGCGGACACATTGCTCAATCTTTTTGATATCCAAGCGACCTTCGCGACGCTGCCCGACAGTGATAAACCGTTAGTGATCGCTTATGATCTAGTAAAGGAGCATTGAGGGATGACTAAACGACAGTATTTTTTTCCAATTGTAGTGATCGTGCTTCTCGCCGCGATGTTTTTGTCTTTGCGGTATGGCGCAGTCACCAGCAAATGGTCAGATGTTACACAGGCGTTGTTTCAGTTTGATCCGAGTAACCAAGGAGAACAGCTGGTTCGTTATCTGCGTTTGCCGCGAATGATCGGAGCGGTACTGGTTGGAGCGGCCTTTGCGATCTCAGGCGCGTTGATCCAGGGAATCACCTCCAACCCGATTGCGGATTCAGGCTTGCTGGGGATCAATTCAGGTGCAGGCTTGGGGCTGGCATTGGTCTTTGCGATCACTGGCAATCCTTCTCCTGCTGCTGGCGTGATCGGTTCCTTTATTGGTGCCTCTGTTTCGATCGTGCTGATCTATCTTGTTTCTTCCAGAGTCTCCTTCGGGTTGTCGCCGATCAAGATCGTGTTGCTGGGAGCCGCACTGAGTTCTTTCTTTGCGGCGATCAGTCAAAGCATCAGCTTGTTGTTTGATTTGAATCAGGATATGACGTTTTGGTTCATCGGAGGGACCGCCAATCTTACATGGCCGCAGCTGCAGACGATTTTTCCATTGATTTTGATCGGGATTCTCGGAGCTTTTGCCATCAGTCCTCAAGTTACCTTATTGAGTATGGGGGATGAAACGGCGATCTCCTTGGGGAAAAAACCAAGTCGTATCCGTCAGTTGAGCATGCTGCTGGTTCTATTGTTGGCAGGAAGCTCGGTGGCGTTAGTCGGAACGATCAGTTTTATCGGGTTGATCGTTCCTCATGTTGTCCGTTATTTTGTCGGACACGATTATCGGTACGTCATTCCAGCTTCGGGGTTGTTCGGCGCACTCTTTTTTGTAGTCGCGGACAGTTTTTCTCGATTGATCGCTCCTCCTTTGGAAACGCCAACGGGTGTGATCATTACGATCATCGGCGTGCCGTTTTTACTTTTACAAATTAGAAGGGGAAGCTTATGAGGAAAAGAATAGGATGGCTAAGCTTGTTTCTTCTGCTTGTTACGGGGATCGTTTTAAGTCTTGTGGTGGGAACGATTCCTCTGACGGTGACGGATCTCTTGCAGGCGTTTCAAGGGACGGCTTCGCCAAGTCGGCAGCTGATTATTTTTGATTTTCGTTTTCCTCGACTGCTGGTTTCGATCTTAGCGGGTATGGGGCTGGCTGTGTCGGGATACATCTTTCAGACCATCACCCACAACGAGTTGGCAGACCCGGGGATTTTAGGGATCAATGCCGGAGCGGGGTTGACGGTTTTGATTTATCTAGGCTTTTTTGCGACTGGAGAAAGCCGCTGGTACCTGCCAGTGATTGCCTGTGGAGGAAGCTTTCTCGCGACTGCGCTGGTGTATTATTTCGGCAGACAGTCGGAAAGAGTCACGCCGAATCGGCTGCTGCTGTCAGGGGTGGCTGTCAATGCTGGGATCTCGGCATTGACGGTGATCGGAACGATCCGTGTCTCGAAGGACAATTACCAATTTGTGACGGCGTGGCTTGCGGGGACGATCTGGGGAACCACCTGGCATCATGTATTTTTATTGCTCCCGTGGCTAATCATTTTGATTCCTTTGATCCTGTTAAAAGGGCGTTCGTTGGAGGTTTTGGAGCTGGGGGATGACATCGCTGTCGGATTAGGCGTCAAATTAAAACGAACCCAATTGTTCTTTTTAGTCTGTGGGGTTTGTTTGGCGGCGGTAAGTGTCTCTGTTGCTGGAAGTATCAGCTTTATCGGATTGATCGCGCCTCACATCGCCCGTCAGTTGACGGGAAGGAAAAACAATCAAACCTTGATGATGGCCGCTTTGATCGGCGGGATTTTATTGCTGTTCAGTGATGTCTTAGCGCGGGTCCTGCTACCCAATGGCGAGATGGCTGCAGGGATCATCGTTTCATTGATCGGTGCGCCGTATTTTATTATACAATTGCTGAAAAAGAGCAAGTAAGGAGAATTCAGATGAATTGGACGACGATATGGAGTCATGCACATCGCGGGATTGCCGGACACAGCCCATCTGAAAGAGCGGTTCGTTTAACGTTGCGGCAAATTGCTCCAGTAAAGAGTCTTCGTTTTGTGTTTGCGAATACCTATGGCAGTCATACCCAGCAGATTCAAGAGCTGACGGTGATCACCAATGAGCAGCAGCAGCGTATTCCTGATTTTTCTCTTTCCTCTGGTGAGGTAGTGACGACAGCTCCCGTGACGATCGACTCTTCAGCAAGAAAATGGCAGCTTCATTATCGAACGAATAGGAATGAGAGCGGCTTTCCGGCAATCGACGCGGACTTTTTGGCAAGTCCTGAGTCAGCCGATTTTTGTTCAGGACTCGCGGCAATCGAAGCAGTGGTCGAAGGCACCTGTGTCCTTGTCTTAGGGGATTCCTTGACCGAGGGGGCAACTTGGACGACGCCCTTGCAGCGCACGTTGCGAAAGCAGAATATTTTTCTCGTCAATCAAGGAATCAACGGCAGTCGCTTGCTGGAGGCGGCCAGCGATCAGCCTACAACGGAAACGCAGCGGCTGTTTTACGGATTCGCCGCGATGCAGCGGTTGCGTGCTAGTTTGGCGAGTCATCGGAATGTAAGTAAAGTGATTTTGTCCATAGGGATAAACGACTTGATCAATGGCGCGCTCACGTTGGCTTCCTTCCAAAAAGGGATCGGTGATTTGATTCAGCTTTGTCAGGAGCAAAATTGCGCGTATCAGCTATGCACCTTGATGCCCTGCTTAGGGTATCCTGGAATGAATCAAAGAAAAGAAGCGGTGCGCCAAGAGATCAATCGCTGGCTGTTGGCAAATTATACCGATGTGTGGGATTTTTCAAGCATGGTTGAAAACGGTCAAGGCCAGCTAAATCCAATGTATGACAGCGGGGATCATTTGCATGTGAATGCGATCGCCGGCTTGACGATCGCACGGCAAATTTCTAGTGATTTTGTTAAAGGGGTGTAATCCCCTTTTTATTTTGTGCTGAGTTTGTTAGTATTTCTAGATAAGAAGGTGAATGAATGGAAAAAGAAAAACTTCGGCAGCGTGCTATCACGCGTTTGCAGGTCCTTGCGACGAAGGAAGAAAGACAGGCGCAAATCGAGCGGATCTACGAGCAGTTTTTCCGCAGCGACAGTTGGAAAACGGCCAACAGTATCGGGGTCACGATGGCGACACCCTTTGAGTTTCCTACCGCGCTAGTGATCCAACGGGCGCTAGAAGCGGAGAAACGAGTCGCTGTTCCAAAGTCTTTGCCTAAAGGTGAAATGGTCTTTCACTGGATTACGTCAGATTCGTCCTTTTATACGACAAATTTCGGTGTTGATGAACCCGCTCACGACGCGGTCGCGGAATCTCATGAGCTGGATCTATTGATCGTTCCCGGGCTAGTATTCAATCGAGCGGGGTATCGAATTGGCTTCGGCGGCGGGTACTATGATCGGTATTTGGCGGAGTATAAAGGAAAGACATGCAGCTTCGTCTTTGCGGAGCAATTGATGGAAGAGTGGCAGACCGAGTTCTTCGATCAGCCCATTCAGCAATTATTTCTTGCCTAGTTCGTTCCATTGAGAATCACAAAATGAGAGAGGTTGGTATATGAAAAGAGAGAAACCTTATGTAATGTATACCCTTTTTGCAATCAACACGGTTGTTTTTTTAATGCAATACCTGCTGCCTGGATTAGCGATCGAAAATCAATTGGGGATGTTTTCCCCGTCCATTGTTTTTCAGCATCAATATTGGCGGTTTGTGACCCCGATGTTCATTCATTTCGGCTTGACGCACTTTGCCTTGAATGGGGTCGTCCTCTATTATATGGGTCAGCAATGTGAAGCGATTTTTGGTCATGTCCGTTTCGCGATCGTTTACCTGTTGAGCGGCGTGATGGGGAACTTCGCAAGCTTCGCCTTCAATCAGCCGACCACCTTGTCAGGCGGCGCGAGCACGGCGATCTTTGGTTTGTTTGGTGCCTTTTTGGTTATCGGAATGCACTATCGCGACAACGGAGCCGTTCAAGCACTAACACGGCAATTTGCTTTGTTTATTTTGATGAACCTCGTCTTCGGGTTATTTGATTCAACGATCGATATTTGGGGACATCTAGGAGGAATCATCGGAGGGGCGCTGACAGGCTGGGCTGTTGCTGTGCCACACGCCCAAGACCGTTTTTCTACTCGAGCACGGGTGACGTCCGGGATGTTCTTTATTTTTGCGATCGTCCTGTTTGTCTTTTTCGGGCTAAGAAAATTTAATCTATTTCTATGAGGACTGGCGGGCAGAAATGTCCGCTTTTTTTATGAAAGAAGGCGTAGTGTATGAGATATCTAGCATTGTTTCGCGGGATCAATGTAGGTGGAAAAAATAGTGTCAAGATGCAGGAATTGAGAGAACTGTTCTTAGAGCTGGGCTTCAAAGACGTTCGCAGCTATATCCAAAGCGGGAATATCGTCTTTTCCAGTGACAGTGAATTGGAAAAAATTTCAGAGGACGTGAGCGAAGGCTTTTTAGAACGGTTCGGTTTTTCTGTACCTGTCATTTATCGCAGAGCGGAAGAAATGTCTTCGCTGGTACAAAAGCTTCCTTTTACAAAAGAAGAGATCGCGGCAGCGGAAAGTACAGATCCAAAGGTAGCCCATCTCTATGTTTATTTTTTCGGGTCAGACATGGGAAATCAAACGCTGACAGACGTGGGGGAAACTGTGGTGATTGCAGCGAAGGATGGCTATTATTTAACAGAAAAGAGTATTCGTTTTTCAAAATTGGTGTCAAGATTGCATCGTCTATCGAACGATCTGACCGCACGAAATTGGAGGACGATCGTCAAATTGGCAGCGATGCTGGAGGAATGAGCAGGCTTCGATTTGCGAGGGAGGACACAATGCTATAAAATGGAACAGGAATTGTCGTTTAAGAAGAAAGAAACAAGGAAAATAAAAATCGGACTATAAAAAAGGAAGATTTTTCTGTATAATATTAGGGATGTGGTTTGATGGAAAGTTTATACGATGTGCAGCAACTGCTAAAACAATTCGGGATCTATGTTTACGTAGGCAAGCGGATCTACGATATTGAATTGATGCAGATCGAATTAAAAAATTTATATGAAAGTCGCGTGATTGATCGTGACACGTATTTACGAGGTTGGGCCATTTTAAAACGAGAACATCACATTGAAGAAAGTCGAGAAGGTGACTAGAGTGGATAAAAAATTATTAGGTATTGACCTAGGCGGGACAACCGTAAAATTCGCTATCTTAACAGAAGCTGGCGAAATTCAGCAAAAATGGAGTATTGAGACAAACATTTTAGATGACGGTTCGCATATCGTGCCGAACATCATTGATTCAATCAACCATCATTTGTCTTTATATGGAATGACACCAGAGCAATTTGAAGGGATCGGCATGGGAACACCCGGCAGCGTCGATATCGAGGCGGGAACAGTCATCGGTGCCTATAATTTGAACTGGACCACCTTGCAGCAAGTAAAACGTGAAATCGAAAAAGGAACAAAGATCAAATTCAGTATCGACAATGACGCCAATGTGGCAGCATTGGGCGAACGCTGGAAAGGCGCTGGCGACAACGAACCTGACGTGATCTTCATCACATTAGGAACAGGTGTTGGCGGCGGGATCGTTATGAACGGTCAATTGCTTCACGGAATCGCTGGCTGTGCCGGTGAGATCGGACACGTCACAGTGGATCCTAACGGTTTTGAGTGTACGTGTGGCAAGCGCGGCTGTCTGGAAACTGTAGCAAGCGCAACCGGCGTGGTACGTGTAGCACGTCAATTGGCGGAGGAATACGCAGGCGGCTCACAATTAAAAGCGCGTCTAGACAATGGGGAAGACATTACAAGTAAAGATGTTTTCGAGTTGGCTGAAAAAGAGGGCGATGACCTTGCATTAATGGTCGTTGATAAAGTGACATTTTATCTAGGTCTGGCTTGTGGGAATCTTGGAAATACACTGAACCCATCAACGATCGTTATCGGCGGCGGCGTTTCTGCGGCAGGCGAATTCTTGCGCAGCCGCGTAGAAAACTATTTCAAAGAGTTCACGTTCCCGCAGGTTCGTGAAAGCACGAAAATCAAGTTAGCAGAATTGGGCAATGAAGCCGGAGTCATCGGCGCTGCTTCATTAGCTAAATAGATAAAAAGGGTAGAGGGGAATCAAGTTATGTCAATTTGGTGGAAAATCAATATCGTATTAATCGCGGTACTTGTTTTATTTGGTCTGTATGAGCTGGTCGTTCGAATCATGATGCGACGTTCCGCAAAAATCATCACGCAAGAAGAATTTCAAGCAGGAATGCGTAAAGCGCAAATCATTGATGTCCGTGAACGAGATGAATTCAACGCAAAGCATATTTTAGGCGCGCGCAGCTTCCCATTCAGTATGTTTAAAGAAACGTATGCCTCTTTGCGAAAGGATCAACCGATTTATATTTATGATCAAAACAAAGCAGTCAGTGCCCGTGCGGCAAATCTGCTTCGCAAAAAAGGATACACAGATCTGTACATTCTTAAAGGCGGTATTCAAGAGTGGACTGGGAAAGTGAAACAGAAAAAAGTGGATTAACAACAAACGGCTGACCAAGTGTCCAGCCGTTTTTTCACGTTTATCAGTGGTAGAGGATACGGCTGATTCAATTGACGAGGCATTGTTTTATGCTTATTATGGAAGTTGAGAAACTTCTCATGTAAGTATCTTGAAAAGTTTGCTGTATAGAAACATCAAATAAATGTCTGTAAAAAGCACTGCGGACAATTTATCAACAGGTTAGGAGAGAATTATGAGTATAAAATTGGTTGCGATAGATTTAGACGGAACATTGCTGAATGACCACCACGAGATCAATCAGCCTGTAGTGGCGAGCATCAAGGCAGCTCGAGAAGCAGGGATTTATGTCGTTCTTTCAACCGGCCGCCCGTTATCCGGTACAAGAGCACAACTCGAGGTTCTAGGACTAAATCAGCTGGATGATTACATCATTACCTACAATGGTGCGTTAGTATTGAACACCAATACTTGGGATGTGGTAGCTGAACACAATTTAACGCGAGAAGATTATTTGGAAATTGACTGCCTGGCCCGGTCACTCGATGTGCATTTGCATCTTGCAGATAAAGAGTCGATGTACACAGCCAACCGCGACATCAGTCCTTACACGATTTTAGAGTCGTATTTAGTAAATATGCCGCTTCATTATCGGACACCTGAAGAAATCGCGAAGAACGTGCTGGCCGTAAAAATGATGATGATCGATGATCCAGAGATTTTAGGCGAGGCCTTCAAAAAAATTCCAAAAGAATTATTTGAAAAATATACGATTGTTCGAAGCACACCGTACTTCATTGAAGTATTGAATGCAAATGCCAGCAAAGGCATGGCATTGAAAGAGTTGAGTGAACATTTAGGCCTTGAGCCTTCAGAAGTGATGGCCATCGGGGATGCAGAGAATGATCTGTCTATGATCGAATTCGCCGGCACGGGCGTGGCGATGGGAAATGCCAGTGAGACGGTGAAGGCCGCTGCGGATTACACAGTAGCAACGAATTTGGAAGACGGCGTAAAGGAAGCATTTGAGCGCTGGGTATTAAAATAAGTCATACAGCTTCTGATGATTCCGTCATCAGAAGCTTTTTTAATTTGCTTATTTCCCCATTTTTCACTACTCTAAAAGAAAGGAATCTATCGAAAAATGAGGAATGTGTATGAAAAGAATCGCAATTATCGGGGCAGGCCCTTACGGATTGATCGTTTTGGACCGTCTGATCAAGCAAGCACCCAAAGAAGAAAAAGTAGAACTGCTGCTATTTGATCCTGATGGCCCCGGAGGAAATATCTGGCGCAAAAATCAAAGTGATCAAGTAATCATGAATACCGTCATGCAGCACGTCACCTTGTTTTCTGAAGACGAAGGCCCAAATTTAGCAGAGTGGAACAAGACAGAAGCGCCGGAGTATCTCTCTTCTTTTGATCAAGAGGACTCTTTTTCAGCAGAGAGGGCACTTGGAAAGAATGACTATTGCCAACGGCGGTACTATGGTGTCTACCAAAGCTGGTTTTTCGACCAGCAACAGAAGCATTTACCGGAAAATGTTACGGTTACTTTGATCAAAGAGCGGGTGGTTGATCTGACTGAGGAGGAGACGGGGATTTCGTTGACAGCAGATCGTGTCTATCACGTCTCGGATGTGGTCTTGGCAACGGGACATTCCGCAAATTCCTTCAATGAGGAGGAGGCGGAAAATAAAACCTACGCGCAAGCACACGGACTCTTTTACCAAGAACCGGGGAATCCCTCCGACACCCCGCTTGAAGAGCTTCCCACGAGTGATTGTGTGATCCTTCGAGGGTTAGGATTAAGCTTTTTTGATTATATTGCTTTGTTTGTCGCTAAATGGGGCGGCCGCTTCATTGAAGAAGAAACGGGATTGAACTATGAACCTACGGGAAAAGAGCAGCAGCTGATCGTTGGTTCAGGCAGAGGGTTGCCTTACCATGCGCGTCCCGATAATCAAAAGGAGCCTGGCGAAGATGCGCAGCCGCAGCTATTGACTCAACCGTTCATGGAAGACTTTGACGGCGGCGTGGAGGCTCTGGTTGATTTATTACGAAAAGAAGCCGAATTGGCGTATTATGAAAAAAAATTAGCCGACACGGCAATCGATGAAACGACCTTTTTACGGGAATACCGCAAAGGCGATCGGGAAGCTGTTTTAACGAAGTATCAAATTCCTGATGCGCTTCGATTGGACTGGTCCTCGCTTTTTGATCCGGCAAAGGAAGTCTCAGCGACAGAATTTCCAGCGTTTATCCAAACCTATTTAAAAAAAGACATTGAAGAAGCGGAGTTGGGCAATGAAACAGGCGCCATCGCCAAGGCGATAGATACGTACAAAGAAGTGCAGGAGCCCTTCAACGATATGCTGGATCAAGAAAGATTTTCACCAAGGGACTACTATGAAGAATTTTTCGGCCGCTTCAATCGGAACTACAGTTTCTTGACGATCGGTGCGCCCGTGATTCGCCAAAAGCAGTTATTGGCATTGGTGGAAGCCGGCGTGGTGACATTTTTAGCGCCTGAGATGGTCGTGGAAAGAAAGAACAAGAAATTTATTACCTACAGTAAGAAGGACCTTGAGCGGACATTTGTCGGAAGCAGCTTGATCGAGGCGCGATTGCCAGCAACGAGCTTCACACGCACGAAAAATCCGCTGCTGATCCAAATGCGTGAAAAAGGCTATTCGGCGCCACATCAAATAAGCTTTGATGGGAAAGACCATCCGACCGGAGCGATCAAGGTTCAACGCCAGACACATCAACTCATCACTCAAAGCGGGCGGGTCATGTCTTGTATTTATTGCTACGGCATCCCGTTGGAAGGCTTGGACTGGCTGAATGCGACCTCGCCGCGTCCTAAAAGCGACGACCGCATTTTCAAATTAGCGAATCGCATCACACGATCAATCTATAAATAGAAAAAAGAAAGCCGATTTGGCTTTCTTTTTTTTAACGAGCGATCCGTTTTCTACGTGCTTTTTTACGATTTTCATCGATTTTTGTTTCTTTTTCTTCAATCGGGTCGATCACTTTCTTTTTCACACCCATCACCACGCCTGCAACTACTGCCGCCGCAGCAAAAGTACCAGTAACGAATCCTGAAGCAAATTTACGCATCGTTTCATCACTCCTTTCTCAGTTATAAGGAATGTACTTCCCACAGAGAAATACATTTGCTTTTCACATTAGACGTTCATAAACTGTCGTTTTCGATCAGGTTCTTTTACCGAGAAAAATCTCTAAAGGAGCCTCTAAAGAATCAAAAAAGCCAGCGCTCTTTTAACAAAAGAGAACGTCTTCTTCCATACCTCCATTATGAAGCAAAATCAAAAAAATAGAAAGTTTAATGAATGGGAGATTCACTTGCATTTATTTAGTAAACAAACTATAATTTGTTTACTAAATAAAAATGACAGGAGACAATCAAATGGCAATTTTAGTTTTAGGCGGTGCAGGATATATCGGTTCTCATACAGTGGATAAGCTGGTTTCTCAAAATTATGAGGTTGTCGTAGTAGATAATTTATTAACGGGCCATCGCAAGGCAGTCCATCCAAAAGCAACATTCTATGAAGGTGATTGCCGCGACAAGACGTTTATGCGAGACGTTTTTACGAAAGAATCGATCGAAGGGGTCGTTCATTTTGCCGCAAGCTCGTTAGTTGGCGAGTCAGTGGAAAAGCCATTGAAATATTTTAACAACAATGTGGTGGGCATGGAAAGCTTATTGGAAGTGATGGAAGAATTCAAAGTGAAAAACATCGTCTTTTCTTCTACAGCAGCGACCTATGGTGAACCCGGTGTCTCACCGATCACAGAAGAAGTAGCCACAAATCCAACCAACCCTTATGGCGAAAGCAAGCTGATGATGGAAAAAATGATGAAATGGTGCGACAACGCTTATGGGATGCGGTATGTGGCATTACGCTATTTCAACGTCGCCGGCGCAAAAGCCGATGCCAGCATTGGTGAAGATCATGATCCGGAAACGCATTTGGTACCGATCATTTTACAGGTGGCATTGGGCCAAAGAGACCATTTGACGATCTTTGGCGAGGATTATGATACGCCGGACGGTACGTGTATCCGTGACTATGTGCAAGTAGAAGATTTAGCGGCTGCTCATATTTTAGCGTTAGAATACTTAAACGCTGGAAATCCAAGTAATTTCTTCAACCTCGGTTCAAACAATGGCTATTCTGTCAAAGAAATGTTGGATGCCGCTCGCGAAGTGACCGGAAAAGAAATTGCCGCGGAGGTTGGTCCACGTCGAGCAGGAGATCCAAGTCGTTTGGTGGCTTCAAGCGAGAAAGTCAAAGAAACATTGGGCTGGAATCCAGAATATACAGATATCAAAGCGATCATTGAGACAGCGTGGAACTGGCATGTCAGTCATCCACATGGCTATGAAGACTAGGAGGAAGTCACGTGTCGATCAGTCAAACAATCAGAGATTTTACCACATTAGCTATTCAGTCAGGCGGATGGATGGAGGTGGATCGTTTCTATTTAGAAAACCGTGTCATCGCCATGATCGGTGAGGAGTCCCTTGCCAAAGCAGAACTTCGCAGTGTTTCAACAAGCGCTGTTGCGTTAGTCGATCGCCTGCTGATCCAAGCAGAGAACAATCAAGTAATTACAGACCACCAGGCGGAGCGAGATATGCTAGAGGCACAACTGATGGATCTGATGACACCGCCGCCGTCTGTCGTGAATGCGTATTTTGCTCAATATTATTCGAAAGATCCTGTCCAAGCGACAGATTATTTCTTTAAACTCAGCAAAGACAACGACTACATCAAAACGCGGGAGATCGCGCGGAACATCATTTTTCCTGCGAAAACGGAATATGGCGAGCTAGAGATCACGATCAATTTGTCAAAACCAGAAAAAGACCCAAAATGGATCGCCGCGGAACGGAAGCTGAAGAAAGTCGGGTATCCGGAATGCATGTTGTGTATGGAAAATGAAGGCTACAAGGGCCGATTGAACTACCCGGCACGAACCAATCACCGGATCATTCGAATGAATCTCGATGGCGAAAGCTGGGGATTCCAATATTCGCCGTACGCTTATTATGACGAACACTGCATCATTTTGTCAGAAGAACACCGTCCGATGAAAATCACAAAGGCGACCTTCCAGCGATTGTTAAAAATTACAGAAGTCCTGCCTCATTATTTTGTGGGATCAAATGCTGATTTGCCAATCGTTGGCGGATCGATCCTCTCTCATGACCATTATCAAGGCGGACGTCACACATTCCCTATGGCGGTGGCTGAGATGGAACGGACGATTGAATTGTCAGCTTTTCCAACTGTTACGGCAGGGATCGTCAAGTGGCCAATGTCTGTGATCCGTTTGCAAGGGAAGAGCCAGCGTGACTTAGTTGAAGCCGCTCAAATGATTTTTGAGAAGTGGCAAGCGTATTCGGATGATGCCTTGCGGATTACAGCAGCATCAGAAGATGGCACACCGCATCATACGATTACTCCGATCGCGCGCCGAAAAGAGGGGCTTTTTGAAATCGATCTGGTTTTGCGGGACAACAATGTTTCTGAGGAATATCCAGAGGGGATTTTCCACCCGCATCCTGATGTACAGCACATCAAGAAGGAAAACGTCGGATTGATTGAAGTGATGGGTCTTGCTGTGTTGCCGCCACGTCTGGAACCAGAGCTTAAAGAAGTAGAAAAGTATTTATTAAATGAGGCGAATGAAATCGCCGAGTATCATGTGGCGTGGGCGGATGAATTAAAACGCGTCAATACGATCACCCAAGAAAATGTTACAGAAGTCGTTCAAAAAGCAGTTGGCGCTGCGTTTGCCCGTGTTTTAGAAGATGCGGGTGTCTTTAAACGAGACGTTGAAGGACAAGAAGGCTTTACCCGCTTTATCAATACGTTGTAGAAGGGAGCCGCGATGGCAACTATTCGAGATATTGCAAAGCTGGCTGGTGTGTCACCGGCCACCGTTTCCCGTGTATTAAATTACGATCAAGAATTATCCGTCGCTCACGAAACGAAGCAGCGTATCTTTGAGGTGGCGGAGGAATTGAACTATACCAAGCACAAACGCGCCAACAAAATAAGCAAATCGGTGATTCGGCTGGTCCAGTGGTACGACGAGGCCGAAGAGCTTGCGGATCTTTATTATTTATCCATTCGATTAGGCATCGAAAAAAAAGCCGAAGAATTAAACATTCAGATTCGGCGAGAGGCGCTGACAGAATTATCAGATGCTCAGGTTACGGGAACGATCGCTCTGGGAAAGTTTGATGCAGAGCAGATACGACAGTTGAAGAATTTAGATGAGAATTTATTGTTTGTGGATTTCGATGGAATGAGTCAAGGACTCAATTCGCTCGTCGTCGATTTTGATCAAAGCGTGGATCTGGTGATTGATTCATTTGTCCAACGCGGGCATCAGAAAATCGGTATTCTTTCTGGCGAAGAGCAGACCAAGCATCATTTTCAGCCGATCGAGGACCCGCGGCTGCGTGCATTTAAAACAAAGATGCAGCAAATCAATTTGTACAAGCCGGAATTTACGATGACGGCCGCCTTTTCAATGGAAGCTGGAAAAGCCGCGATGACGACTTTTTTAGCTGACAACCAAGAGTTTCCAAATGCCTTGTTTGCTTCAAGTGACGCTCTGGCTGTAGGGGCGATGCAAGCGATCCAAGAATTTGGACTGCGGGTCCCAGAGGACATCTCGGTGATCGGGTTCAACGATGTCAGTGTTGCAAAGTATGTTTCTCCCGCGTTGTCGACGGTGAAGGTAGAGACAGAGTGGATGGGGGAATTGGCGGTAATGACCGTCTTGGAGTTAGCTAGAGAGGGTGCGCCTGTCCCAAGAAAGATCATGCTGGGGACAAAGCTGATTCAACGAGATTCGACCAACTAGCGTTTCATCAAATTTGCTTCAACGAAATGGCTATTACAAATGGAAAGTCAAACGCCTTTTTACTATCTTTTTAGAAAGTAAAATAGCTGTTTGGCTTTTCATTTGTAAAGTTTTTTATTAAAAGACTTTTCAAATGTTTTTTGCTGTTTAAAAATCTAAGGAAAGCAAATCGGGTTTGTGTTAAAATATGGCTATCTTAAATGCGAGGAAATGAACTTTTATGAAATTACTAGCGATGGATACATCGAATCAAACATTAGCCGTAGCGGTCTTAGAGGACGAGAAAGTACTGGCACACTTTCAATTGAACCGAAAAATGAATCACAGCTTGACTTTGATGCCAGCGATCGAATCGGTCATGCAGGCAAGTGGACTGACGCCCGCTGATTTGGATCGAATCGTTGTAGCAAAGGGACCAGGTTCTTACACAGGTATCCGAATCGCGGTAACGACTGCGAAAACACTGGCAGAAACATTGAAAATCCAGTTGACGACTGTGTCGAGTCTGGCAGTTATCGCAGGAAATGTTCAAACCGAAAAAGTGATCATTCCTCTGATCGACGCCCGCCGGAACAACGTGTACGCAGGCGCCTATCGCTGGGAACAAGGAAAATTAGTCTCTGTTATGGCGGATCAGCATATGTCATTGACGGACTTATTACAGAAGATTCAGGAACCGGCATTTTTTGTCGGTGAGACAGCTAAGTTTAAACAAGAAATTAACGCCGCATGGCCGACTGCGGAGGTTTCTGAAGCAGACGAGCAAAATCTTCCAAGTGGGATCGTACTTGGAAAATTAGGCTTTCTCGCAAAACCCGTTGACGATATTCATGGATTGGTACCAGAATATCTGAAGCGCGTGGAGGCGGAAGAAAAATGGCTAGAGACACATCAACCTGAGGATGAGGACTATGTTGAAAAAATTTAGCGGATTCGTTAAGACGATTTTGTACGGGAAACAATATCCTTTTACTTCAAAGTACGTGAAGTTGAAGGAGGAGGAATACCTGCTGCGAAAAATTAACGACCAGGACATCAAAGAGCTGATTGCCTTGGAGCGAGATGTTTATTTTGGCGAGACGCCATGGACGAAAAGTGCATTTCTGTCAGAGATCCACTCACCGATCCCACATCTATATATTTGTATTGTAACGAAGAAAGAGGAGCTTGCCGGCTTTATCGGCAGCCGCTTGATCGGAAATGATACGCATATTACAAACATCGCAGTTGGAACATCTTTTCAAAATCGCGGGATCGGAATGCTGTTGATTGACGAAGTAGAAAAATTCGCTATAATGAACGATTGTGAAACACTCTCGCTGGAGGTGCGTTTAAGCAATACAGATGCGCAGCGATTGTATCGTCGGTTGGGTTTTTCTGCCCGGAACATTCGCAGAAACTATTACACCGAGAATAATGAAGATGCGCTGGATATGATCAAGCGGTTGGAAGTGGGGTAAAGATGAACGAGTTAGCAAACGTATATTGGGAAATCAGCCAGGCGGCCTATACATTTGATTCGCCGTGGTCAGCAGACCAATTTGCCAGTGATATGATGCAACCTCATAGCCATTATTTTACTGAAGGAACGGAAGTCCTCGCATTCTTGGGCTTTCACCAGGTGTGTGATGAAATCGAGATTACCAATATTGCTGCGAAAGTAAAAGGTCAAGGTCTCGGACGTCGCTTGATGACACGCCTGATCACCCACGCAGCAGCAGAAAATATAGCGAGTATTTTTTTAGAGGTGCGTGCTTCGAACCAAGAGGCGCGTCTTTTTTATGAAACATTTGGCTTTCAAGAAATAGGAAAGCGGAAAAATTATTATCAGCACCCCCAAGAGGATGCGTTGCTGATGGCTTTGAAAGTAGGAAATGCAGATGAATGAAACGGAATTGATTCTAGCGATCGAGAGCAGCTGTGACGAAACCAGTGTCGCAGTGATTGAGAATGGCGAAACCATTCTATCAAATATTGTGGCTTCGCAAATAAAAAGTCACAAACGTTTTGGCGGTGTCGTGCCTGAAGTTGCCAGCCGGCATCACGTGGAGCAGATTACGATTTGTATCGAAGAAGCGCTGAGTGAAGCAGGCGTTGAAGCGAGCGACCTTCGAGCCGTAGCGGTTACTTATGGACCAGGGTTGGTCGGCGCGCTGTTGATCGGATTAAGTGCAGCGAAAGCTTTTGCTTGGGCGAATGGTTTGCCTTTGCTGCCGATCAATCACATGGCGGGACACATTTACGCTGTCCGTTTGGTCGAACCACTAGTGTTTCCTTTGATGGCTTTGCTTGTTAGCGGAGGACATACCGAGCTTGTCTATATGAAGGAAGACGGGTCTTTTGAGATCATTGGTGAAACACGCGATGATGCTGCTGGGGAAGCCTACGATAAAGTAGGGCGTGTACTAGGATTAAGTTACCCGAGCGGAAAAGAAATAGATGAATTGGCGCATCAAGGAGAAGACACCTATGACTTCCCCCGTGCAATGCTGAAGGAAGATAATTTTGATTTCAGCTTTAGCGGGTTGAAAAGTGCATTTATCAATTTGACTCACAATGCAGAACAACGCGGCGAAGTGCTGGATCATCAAAATCTAGCAGCAAGCTTTCAAGCAAGTGTGGTGGAGGTGCTTGTTTCAAAAACGATCAGAGCCTGCAAAACGTACCCAGTCAAGCAATTGATTGTAGCTGGTGGCGTGGCGGCGAATAAAGGCCTTCGCGAGCAGATGGCTGCGGCGATCGAGAAAGAGCTTCCTGGTGTGAAATTGATCGTGCCGCCGCTGCGCTTATGTGGTGACAACGCCGCGATGATTGGTGCCGCAGCACATGTGGAATTACAAAAACACCACTTTGCTGGAATGAGCTTGAATGCCAATCCAAGTTTGGCTTTTCAGCATATCTAGATTTTCTAAGTCAAGCTTTTCCATAGAAAAGGATTTGGATCAAGGAGCAGGCAGTCCCTCTACTCTTTCAATAGAGAAAAAATCAGTCAGTGAAGTTCAAATGAAAAGTCTTTTTAAAAAATACTTTACAAATGTAAAGCCAAACCGTTTTTTACTTTCGATTTGAAAAGTAAAAACAGGTTTGGCTTTTTTTATAGATAGAGGAGTGGCTGATTCGCTTAAAATGAAAGCCATTTGCTTATTTTCAAAAAGCTAATTTTTTTTCGGACGAAAATTTCTCTTTCACAAACAACCGCATTTTTATAAGCGAATGATTGAACTGACTTTTTCATTAGTAGAAAGCCATTTCCACTATAAGAAGTTCGGTTATGAATAATCTGAAAAGCTGAAAATTCTTTTTTTCTATAGTTTCAACGTCGAAAAAAAGGTGTGCATTTTTATGAAAATTCTTTTATCTTAATTGTGGAACAGTTGTTATGAATTTATACTGTTTTTTGCAAATGAGACGATTCGGAATGGAGGAGAAACTATGAATTTACGACGATTATGAATTTGATTCGCTCAAAAGCTCAGAGTTCTCCTGGATGTAAAGAATTATTTACGGATTTCATTCACTATTAATGTGAAAATAATCACTTAATAAATGAAATCGCTTAATTTTCTCTCCATCGTACGGGAACTCAACCAAAAGATCGGTGTTCTTTCTCAAAACAATTGAAATGGAGTGATTAGGTGTTACTAACAGTATCTTTTCTTATCGTGTTTGCTTCGTTATACGGGTTGATCTATTTAAAAAAATTAAAATGGTCATTTTCAAAGCGTGTAGTTCTCGCTTTAGCTATCGGAATTATTTTAGGGTTGGTCTTCAATCAGCTCTTGTCAAAAGCAGACGGGATAATTTTCTCCGACTGGATTGGAATTATCGGCAGTGTCTATGTAAAACTGCTGCAAATGATCGCAGTGCCACTAATTTTTGTCTGTGTGCTTTTGGCATTTACGAAAATTGAAATCAAAACGAATGTCTTAAAAGTCGGACTATCAATTATTGGCACTTTGATCGTGACTGCGGGAATTGCCGGAATGGTCGGGATTGCAACGGGCTATTTTTCAGGGATCGATGGCAATTCCTTCAATATTTCTCAAACAGCGTTGCATTCAGCGAACGAGCTCCAAAAAAGTTATGTGTCTGGTGGGGATCAGACATTGACGATGTCTCAAAAAATTATCGCTATTTTTCCGTCGAACCCGTTCTTTGATTTGACAGGACAACGTGCGAGTGCGACCTTGGGCGTTGTGATATTCACGTTCTTCTTAGGAATTGCCTATTTGAAGATCAAAGATAAAAAGGTTAAGGAAGCACAATTATTCAAAGACATTCTGGATAGTGCCTATGAGATCATCATGTCTGTCGTACGTTTGTTTATTTCCTACGCACCTTATGCCGTTCTAACGATCATGACCGCAACGATCGTTAATAACGATGTTTCGGCGGTGTTGAAGTTGGCGAAATTTTTCGCGGTTTCGTATATCGGAATGCTGGTCATGTTCTTGATTCAATTAGTCATTTTAACGATTTGCGGATTGCCGCCGGTCCGTTATTTGACCAAAGCATTTCCAGTGCTTTCTTTTGCTTTTATTACCGCTTCGAGTGCAGGGTCCATGCCCATGAATATCGAAATGCAAGATGAATTGCACATTCCGCGGGGCGTCTCTAGTTTAGCTGCCTCTTTTGCGACATCAATGGGGATGAACGGATGTGCGGGAGTATACCCTGGGATCATTATCGCGATCGTCGCTATGACCCAAGGAATCAACCCATTAGCACCGCAATTCTTACTTTACGCGGGTTTTATTATCGCTATGACCTCTTTTGGGATAGCTGGAACTGGGGGCGGCGGGACGGTCGCGACCATCATCTCTTTGTCTGCGCTGGGACTGCCAGTTGGTCTGGTGGGTGTCTTTATTGCAGTAGAACCGCTGATTGACATGGGACGCACCGCAATTAATTTGAATGGCGGCGTTGTTGCAAGTGCAGTGACCTGTAAATTAAATCGAATCAAACTGTCACAAGTGAAATAGAAGTAAGGCTTCCTCAAAAATGCTTAAGGAGGCTTTTTTTATGGAAGATGCTCAGAATGTGGTTGTAATTTCATATTTATTCAGTTATCATGAATAAAAATAATATTTATCAGATGATATCGAATGAATATTCAAAAATGGAGGAGTTAAGATGGAAAATATTTTTCAAGGGAAAAGCTTTTTGAAAGAGATTGATTTTACTAAAGATGAATTGCTCTATTTGATTGATTTCGCCGCACATTTAAAAGAATTGAAGCAAAAGAATTTGCCGCATACTTATTTAGCGGGAAAGAACATTGCCTTATTGTTTGAAAAAACATCTACACGAACACGTGCCGCCTTCACAACAGCTGCTATCGACTTAGGCGCGCATCCTGAATATTTAGGGAAAAATGATATCCAATTAGGGAAGAAAGAGTCCGTCGAAGACACGGCGAAGGTTTTAGGAAGTATGTTTGATGGGATCGAGTACCGCGGCTTCTCTCAGGAGGCGGTGGAAGCATTAGCCGAACATTCAGGCGTCCCGGTATGGAATGGATTGACGGACGAGTGGCACCCGACGCAAATGCTGGCTGATTTCTTAACGATAAAAGAACATTTTGGCACATTAGAAGGATTGACGCTGGCTTATGTAGGCGATGGGCGCAACAATGTCGCAAATTCACTGCTGATCACCAGTGCGATCTTAGGGGTGAATATCTCGATCGTCACACCAGAGAAGCTATTTCCTGAACAACAATTGATTCATCTTGCTGAGCAGTATGCCGAAGCATCGGGAGCGAAAGTTCTTGTCACGGCTGATACAGATCAGGGCGTGGCACAAGCAGATATTATTTACACGGATGTTTGGGTATCCATGGGTGAGGAAGAGGCCTTTGAGGAGCGTATTGAGTTATTGCTGCCGTATCAAGTCAATCAAGAACTGATGGAAAAAACACAAAAAGCAGAAACGATTTTTCTGCATTGTTTGCCAGCGTTTCATGATATAGAAACCGAAGTAGCAAAAGAAATCAAAGAAAACTACGGGTTGGCTGAAATGGAAGTGACGGACGAAGTCTTTCGCGGAAAGAAGGCCTACCAATTTCAACAAGCTGAAAATCGAATGCATACCATCAAAGCGGTGATGGCTGCCACTTTAGGAAATCTATTTATTCCTAAAGCATAAAATCTCCCTCTCGACTAGTCAGATGACGATTTTTCTGTTAATATGAATGCCAGATAAATGATTCATCAATGAAAAAAGAGAAGTCTATGGTCTGTTTTTCAGCGAGTTCGGGTAGGTGAGAGCCGAATAGACAAAAATAGAGGGCGCACTTTTGAGATGAAACGGCAGCTACCGTTATAGCCTAAGCTGGTCGCATGCGACAATAAGAGTGGTACCGCGGGAATTCTCGTCTCTGATGTATTTTATACATCAGGGACTTTTTTTGTGAGCATCACTTTGAATGGTTAACGAATACGATGTCTTAATGATCGATCCAGACTTATTTTTGTGAATAAATCCAAGCATACAGAATATATTAGGGGGAATTTTGGATGAATAATAAAGAAATCGTCGCACAAGCTGTTTTTGAAGTAGTGAAAGAAAATCTCACGTTGCCGGAAGTAGAACGTTTATTGGAAAATCCTAAACCAGTTGACCACGGAGATGTGGCATTTCCAACATTTGCCTTGGCAAAAGCATTTCGTAAAGCGCCGCAGCAAATTGCGGCAGAGCTAGCTGAGCAAATCAATCCTGATGCTTTTGAAAAAATTGAGGTCGTAGGTCCGTATCTAAACTTCTTTATGAAAAAGGAAGTTATTTCAAGCATGGTCTTGAAACAAATCGCCAAAGAAGCACATCATTTTGGGGACAGCAATATCGGAAATGAAGGCAACGTAACGATCGATATGTCTTCTCCAAATATCGCTAAACCTATTTCAATGGGACACTTGCGTTCCACTGTGATCGGAAATTCCATCAGTTTGATCTTGGGCAAGATCGGGTATAACCCAATCAAAATCAATCATCTTGGTGACTGGGGTACACAATTCGGTAAATTGATCGTAGCCTATAAAAAATGGGGTTCAGAGGAGAAAGTGAAAGCTGAACCGATCAATGAATTGCTGCGTCTATATGTAGAATTCCACGAAAAAGCAGAAGAAGAGCCTGAACTAAACGATGAAGCTCGCGCTTGGTTCAAAAAATTAGAAGAAAACGACGAAGAAGCATTAGATTTATGGACATGGTTCCGCAGCGAGTCGCTAAAGGAATTTAATAAGATCTACGGAATGCTGGAAGTTGATTTTGATTCTTACAACGGAGAAGCTTTCTACAACGATAAGATGGATGAAGTTGTAACGATGCTGGAAGAAAAGCACCTGCTGCAAACCAATGAAGGGGCAGAAATCGTAGACCTTGAAAAATATGACTTGAATCCAGCCTTGATCAAAAAATCAGATGGCGCGACATTGTACATTACGCGTGACTTGGCAGCTGCTCTTTACCGTAAACGTGAATACAATTTTGTTAAGTCCCTCTATGTAGTAGGAAATGAACAAAGTGGTCATTTTAAACAATTAAAGGCTGTTTTAAAAGAAATGGATTTTGATTGGTCAGATGAAATGATCCATGTACCATTTGGTTTGATCACTAAGGATGGCAAAAAATTATCTACTCGTAAAGGCAAGATCGTTCTATTAGAAGAAGTGCTGAATGAAGCAAATAGTCTTGCTTTGAATCAAATTCAAGAAAAAAATCCGGATCTTCCAAATAAAGAGGAAGTGGCACACCAAGTGGGTGTTGGCGCTGTGATTTTCCACGACTTAAAGAATGACCGCTTAAACAACTTCGACTTCAGTTTGGAAGAAGTGGTTCGTTTTGAAGGGGAAACAGGCCCATACGTACAATACACACATGCGCGTGCAATGACTGTTTTGGAAAAAGGAAACTTTGCCATTGATACGGAGGCTGTTTATGCCTTGAATGATAAAGATAGCTGGGAAATCATCAAGCTGCTGCAAAGCTATCCAGAAGTAGTCATGCAAGCGGCGGACCAATACGAACCATCCGTGATCGCAAAGCACTCGATTCGATTGGCTCAAGCATTTAATAAATACTACGCTCACACAAAAATTCTAGTAGAAGACGATCAAAAAGAGGCACGGCTTGCATTGGTACACGCGGTGACTGTCATTTTGAAAGAAGACCTTCGTCTATTAGGTGTTCATGCCCCAAATAAAATGTAATTTTTCATCTCTCCAGATGAGACAGTACCGTTAAAATGAATGATGAACGAATAAAAAAGCCAAACACTCTTTTTCTTTCTAACTTGAAAGTAAAAAGTCGTTTGGCTTTTTTTGTCACGTAGTTATCGAAAGAATGGTCCATTTGATTTAACTAAAAATGGAGGTGTTTGTCGGATCTTGTAAAAAAGCAGTGACTTGTTGAGCGTCTTCAGCGGTTCTAGAAATAATAATGATCGTGTCGAAGCTGGCCATCGTTGCGACGATCAACTCACTAGAAAGATCGTCTAATACGGAAGCTAACAAGTGCGCATTGTCTGGCAATGTGCTGACGATCGTCATGAATTGAACCGTATCGACTTTGACGATGACCTCTGTGGTCATCCGAATCAACCGTTTGATGTCGTCATCATCCGTAGAAACCTGTTGTTCTTGAAACAATTCAAAACGCGGCTTTCCAGATTCATCAATGGTCTTTACGATTTTTAGATCGCGGATATCACGCGAAATAGTCGCTTGAGTCGCTGAAACCTGGTGGTGCTGCAGGTGATCCATCAATTCATTTTGATTGCGAATAGGATTTTCTGTAATGATTTTTTTAATTAATTCATGTCGGTCTTTTTTGCGCATAAAAAAACTCCTTAGTTATATGTAATGAAGGAACGTTTCTAAAGCTTTCCAGCTCCAGCAGCCTATAAGCCGCAAGAAGAGGGATGTTCAGAAAAAAACTTTAGAAAAGAGCATCGATAAAATGATAATTATGCACTCAGTATAGCAGAAAAAGCTTTTTTAAGCAGTATTCCTTTATAAATATTAATTCATGGAGTACTAAATAAAAAAGATTGATTTATCAAAAAGAGTCTTGTATAATTACTAATTGTGTGTGGGCGACTATGCACATAAAATCCACATTCTGACTTGATTTGTAAGGCGGTGCTGCTTTGTCAGTTCCTTATAAAGAAGAGAGCAGGAGAGGAAAACAAAAAACCAATTGGAGGAAACACAAATGTCAGTATTGTCTATGAAACAATTACTAGAAGCCGGCGTACACTTTGGTCACCAAACACGTCGCTGGAACCCAAAAATGAAGAAATATATCTTCACAGAAAGAAACGGAATCTACATCATTGACTTGCAAAAAACAGTCAAATTAGTAGATGCAGCTTACGACTACATGAAAGATGTTGCTGAAGACGGCGGCGTTGCATTGTTCGTAGGTACAAAAAAACAAGCTCAAGAAGCAATCAAAGAAGAAGCTGTCCGCGCTGGTCAATACTATGTAAACCACCGTTGGTTAGGCGGAACTTTAACTAACTGGGACACTATCCAGAAACGTATTGCTCGTTTGAAACAAATCAATGCAATGGAACAAGACGGTACTTTTGAAGTATTGCCTAAAAAGGAAGTTGTTGGTTTGAATAAAGAACGTGAACGTTTAGAAAAATTCTTAGGCGGTATCGCTGATATGCCTCGCATCCCTGATGTTATGTATATCGTTGATCCTCGTAAAGAACGTATCGCTGTTCAAGAAGCACACAAATTAAACATTCCAATCGTTGCTATGGTTGATACAAACTGCGACCCAGATGAAATCGACGTAGTAATCCCTTCAAACGATGATGCGATTCGTGCCGTGAAATTGATCACTGCTAAAATGGCTGATGCGTTCATCGAAGGCAACCAAGGTGAAGATCAAGTAGCTGAAGAAGACTTCGTAGCTGAAGATGGCGGACAAGCCACTTCAATCGAAGAAATCGTTGATGTAGTGGAAGGCGACAACGCTTCTACTGAATCAGCTGAATAATTTCGTAGCATATGCTGCTTCAAAGTAAATATATTCCTTTGAAGCAGCTTTTTTAGAAAAACTAAGGAGGCCCTTAAAATGGCAGACGTAACAGCTAAAATGGTAAAAGAACTACGCGACATGACCGGCGTAGGTATGATGGATGCAAAACGTGCATTAGTAGAAGTAGAAGGCGACATTGAAAAAGCTGTTGATCTTTTACGTGAAAAAGGTATGGCTAAAGCAGCGAAGAAAAATGACCGTATTGCCGCTGAAGGTTTGGCTTCAGTTGCGATCCACGGAAATACTGCTGCAATCGTAGAAGTGAACTCTGAAACAGACTTCGTTTCTAAAAATGAAATGTTCCAAGACCTAGTGAAAGAAATCGCAGCATTAGTTGCTGAACACAAACCAGCTGACATGGATGCAGCAATGAAATTAACAAACGCTAAAGGCGAAACGTTAGAAGCTGCTCTAATCGAAGCAACACAAGTAATCGGTGAAAGAATCAACTTCCGTCGTTTTGAAGTTGTTGAAAAAGACGATAACGCAGCATTTGGCGGCTATTTACACATGGGCGGACGTATTGCTGTATTAGCACTATTAAACGGTACAACTGACGAATCTGTTGCAAAAGACGTTGCGATGCACGTTGCTGCAATCAACCCTCGTTACGTAAACGAAAGCCAAATCCCTGATTCAGAATTAGAACACGAAAAAGCTGTTTTAACTGAACAAGCATTGAATGAAGGCAAACCAGCAAACATCGTTGAAAAAATGGTGATTGGCCGTTTGAACAAATTCAAAGCAGAAATCGCTTTGGTTGACCAACCATTCGTTAAAGATCCTGACATGACTGTTGAAAAATATGTATCTTCTAAAGGTGCGACAGTTGAAAGCTTCGTTCGTTTCGAAGTTGGCGAAGGTATCGAAAAACGCGAAGATAACTTTGTTGAAGAAGTTATGAACCAAATCAAAAAATAATTCTGTTTTTAAAACAGTCGGGAACGCACGAACGATGTGCGCTCCCTTTTTTTAAGCAAATTCAAATTTGGCTCGCTTCAAAGACAGAGTATGCTAAAATATCATTAGAGTGACAGTGGAGGTATTGAGATGAATGAACCAAAGTATAAACGTGTAGTATTGAAACTAAGTGGAGAAGCCTTAGCAGGGGATGAAAAATTTGGGATCAATCCACCCGTGATCAAGGAAATCGTTGAAGAAATCAAAGAAGTTCATGATCTAGGAATCGAGATGGCCATCATCGTCGGCGGCGGAAACATTTGGCGTGGACAGATTGGTGCCCAAATGGGAATGGAACGTGCACAAGCAGATTATATGGGAATGTTAGCGACTGTAATGAATGCATTAGCTTTGCAGGATGCATTGGAAAATATTGATGTACCGACTCGTGTTCAAACATCGATTGAAATGCGTCAGATCGCAGAACCATATATTCGCCGTAAAGCAGAACGCCACCTTGAAAAAGGCCGGATCGTGATCTTTGCAGGTGGAACGGGGAATCCTTACTTCTCAACGGATACAACTGCGGCATTGAGAGCAGCAGAAGTCAATGCTGACGTCATCTTGATGGCAAAAAATAATGTCGATGGTGTTTATTCAGCTGATCCAAAACTTGATGAGAATGCAGTGAAATTTGAAGAATTGACGCATTTGGATGTCATTTCTAAAGGCTTGCAAGTGATGGATTCAACTGCTAGCTCGTTAAGCATGGACAATGATATTCCGCTTGTTGTCTTTAATTTGAATGAACCAGGAAATATTAAACGTGTTGTACTCGGTGAAAACATCGGTACGACTGTGAGGGGGAAATAGCATGGCAGATGAAGTTATGAACGCAGCAAAAGACAAAATGAAAAAGGCACAAGAAGCCTTGCAACGTCAATTAGGTCAAATCCGTGCAGGACGCGCGAACGCAAGCCTGCTTGATCGCATCACTGTTGATTATTATGGTGTGCCGACACCTGTGAACCAAATGGCTTCCATCACGATTCCAGAAGCCCGCGTCTTAATGGTGACACCATTTGACAAAAATATGATCACTGACGTGGAGAAAGCGATCATGGCGAGCGATATTGGCTTAAATCCAGCGAATGACGGAAATGTCATTCGTCTAGTGATTCCACAATTAACGGAAGAACGTCGTAAAGAATTAGCAAAAGAAGTAAAGAAAGAATCTGAAGGTGCGAAAGTCGCTGTTCGTAACATTCGTCGTGATGCGATGGATGAGTACAAAAAGCAACAAAAAAATGGCGATTTGACAGAAGACGATTTGCGTAGTGTTGAAAAAGACATCCAAGCGTTGACGGATGACAACATCAAAGCGATCGATTCGATCGTGGCTGAAAAAGAAAAAGAATTGTTAGAAGTTTAATTTTCAAAAACCTGAAGAGTCTTTCTTCAGGTTTTTTGTTGTGTACATAGACAGAGTACTAGCTGGAAATTCATTGAAAAACCCTAAAGGTATTTAATTTTCATAGGAATACCCGCATTTTATTGTTATAATGGCAGATGACTTTTCAAAAGTATTTTTAATTTGTTAACTCAATAAAGGAGGAAAAAAACATGGTGTTACGATTTTTTCCACAAAAGCAAAAATACACACCAGAGGAATCGTCCTTCGTTTTCGATCCAGAAGGAGCTGTCCCAAAACACATCGCGGTTATCATGGACGGCAATGGCCGATGGGCGCAAAACCGCCGTTTGCCGCGGATCGCTGGTCATAAAGAGGGTATGGAAACAGTAAAAAAAATTACAAAGCATGCCAATCGGTTGGGTGTAAAGGTTTTGACACTCTATGCTTTTTCAACGGAAAATTGGAAACGTCCTGAAGAAGAAGTGAGCTTTTTGATGCAGCTGCCGGTAGATTTTTTTGATACATTTGTGCCAGAATTAATCGAAGAAAATGTCCAAGTCCACGTAATGGGCTACGAAGAATACTTGCCTTCACATACGCAAGATGCAGTGAAGCGTGCCATCGAACAAACTGCGCAAAACGACGGGCTTGTTTTAAATTTTGCCTTGAATTATGGGAGCCGCGCGGAGATCATTACGGCAATTAAACAGATGGCAAATGAGGTCAAAGAGGATGAATTGGACATCGAAACCATTGATGATGATGTCGTAGGCGAACATTTAATGACCGGTTTTCTGCCAAAAGAATTAAGAGATCCCGAGCTGGTTGTTCGAACAAGCGGTGAAGAGCGGATCAGCAACTTTTTATTGTGGCAGTTGGCATACAGCGAATTGTACTTCACAAAAGCACTATGGCCAGATTTTGATGGCGACCATTTAGAGGCAGCGATCGCTTGCTTTCAGCAAAGAAATCGTCGTTTTGGCGGATTGAATAAGGATATTCGTACCACGTGATCATTCAGCTCTTTAGCTGAAGAAGGTACCGTGGTAAACAAATTATTATTTTAATAGAAACAAGGGGGATGAACAATGAGACAGCGAGTCATTACAGCGGTCGTCGCATTAGCGATCTTTATACCGATCTTGTACGTTGGCAAGATCGCCGTAGAATTAGCGGCAGCAGTACTAGCTGGGGTAGGTGTCTATGAGCTATTTCGAATGAAGGGTCTTGCGATCCTAAGTTTTGAAGGAGTACTTTCTATTTTAGGCGCAGTCTTTTTAGTTTTACCAGCGGAACGCTGGATGCCATTTTTAAGTGGTTCTAACAGCAACTTTTTATTATTTTATTTAACAGTGATGATTATCCTAGGATTTTCTGTTGTGTCTAAAAATACCTACACGATCGATGAAGCGGGTTTTCCGGTCGTCGCTAGTTTATATGTAGGTGTTGGGTTTCAGAATCTAGTCACGGCTCGTGCGGACGGTCTGCCTATTCTGCTTTTCGCATTCTTTGTTGTTTGGGCAACAGATATTGGGGCATATATGGTAGGACGCCAAATAGGAAAGCATAAACTTTGGCCGGATATTTCACCAAACAAGACGATTGAAGGCGCGCTTGGAGGGATTGCCAGCGCAGTGGTCGTCGCTGTTGTTTTCTTTTTAGTCCAACCAAATATATTCCAGCACAATTTAGTGACGATGATCCTCTTTACAATTGTATTCTCAGTTGTGGGTCAATTTGGCGATCTTGTTGAATCAGCAATCAAACGTCATTACGGAGTAAAAGACTCAGGAAACATCTTGCCAGGACACGGTGGGATTTTAGACCGGTTCGACAGCATGTTGTTTGTTTTTCCGATGATGCACTTATTAGGGGTATTTTAAAAAGAGCGGAGACGCTCTTTTTTTTCGTGCTTGAATATATGAAACGATTCAAAGAAGCTCAGTTGTTAATAATCCCGCAAGGCAAAAAATAAAAAGCTGTAAATGATTTGATAAGCAAGTCTTGAGTTATTCACGGACTTTTTTTAAATTTTCTATGAAATGATCGGGAAAGGAATATCTTTTTGACAGACTATGATAAACTATTTCTAAGAAACTAGTGAAGGTAGGAAAATTATGCGTACGATTATTACATTTTTAATCGTTTTTGGTGTCCTGGTGATCGTTCACGAATTTGGACATTTTTTCTTTGCGAAACGTTCAGGTATTTTAGTTCGAGAATTTTCAATCGGTATGGGACCAAAACTGATTGCTCATATGGGAAAAGACGGGACCACTTATACATTGCGTTTATTGCCAATTGGCGGATACGTACGAATGGCTGGACTGGAAGACGAAGAGACCGAATTAAGTCCGGGTATGCCGTTATCAGTTGAGCTGACACCGAAAAATGAAGTAAAACGAATCAACGTCAGCAAAAAGATCCAATTGCCTAACAGCATCCCGATGGAGCTTATTTCAGCCGATTTGGTGGATGATTTGACGATCAAAGGCTACATCAATGGTGATGAAAGCCGAGAGACTACGTACCAGGTGCAACATGATGCGACAGTCATTGAAGAAAATGGTACAGAAGTTCGGATCGCTCCGAGAGATGTTCAATTTCAATCAGCGAAATTGGGCTCGCGTATTTTGACCAATTTTGCAGGACCAATGAATAATTTCATTTTGACGATCCTGTTGTTTATTGTACTGGCCTTTTTACAAGGCGGCGTGGCTGACTATAGCACTAATCAAATCGGGACGGTTCAGGCAGACAGCCCCGCAGCTGTTGCCGGGGTAAAAGATCACGATGCGATCGTATCTGTGGACGGCAAAAAGATTTCTTCTTGGGATGATCTGACAGACACTGTCACGAAAAAACCAGGAAAAGAGTTAGCTGTTGTCATTGAACAAGACGGCAAAGAGAAAACCGTACAAATGACACCGAAAAGTGTAGAGAGTAATGGACAAAAGGTCGGTCAGATCGGTGTGAGCCCCTTCATGAAGACTGGGGTTGGCGATAAGATCGTTGGCGGCTTCACTCAATCTTGGGATTTAATGAAGCGTATTTTTAGCGCTCTAGGCTCACTTTTTACTGGCTTTAGTCTGGATAAGCTTGGCGGACCTGTGATGATGTATCAAATGTCAGCAGAAGCGTCACGTGCCGGAGTTAAAACAGTCATTTACTTAATGGCGCTGCTTTCAGTCAATTTGGGTATCGTCAACTTGCTGCCGATCCCAGCTTTCGATGGCGGGAAGATCCTCCTGAATATCATTGAGGGACTTCGAGGGAAACCACTCGATCCAGACAAAGAAGGACTGATCACCATGATCGGCTTTGGGTTTATCATGCTTTTGATGATTTTGGTCACATGGAATGACATTCAACGTTTCTTTTTTTAAATGAAAGGATCGAAATTTTTTCGATCCTTTTTCTAATGCAATCATAAAAAAAAACAGGTATACTGAAACATACTTGAAAAAGTGAAGGAGATGTCCTTTTGTCTAAAAATCGTGAATTATTTGAAAATTTACTACGACAAATTGAATTGGCAGAGTCGGATCAGCAACACCCAATGATCCAAGCGTCAGAGATCAAGGAAGTGATCGTTCACGAAAAGTCTCGTGTGTGGGAGTTTTTCATCCAGACACCGCAAATTCTACCAGCAAAGCTATTTTATACGTTCTATCAAAAGCTGCAACTTGCCTTTCAATCTATAGCGAAAGTGAAAGTACATATTGTTCCGGAAGAGAATCAGTTTGAAGAGGAACTGTTGCAGAATTATTGGCAATTGGCCTTAGGAGAACAGGATTGCGATACCCCGCTAGTGAAGCAGGTATTGAGCAATCCCTTGCCGTTGATCCAAGGAAAACGGATCGTTTTATTGATAGATAACGAAACCGTTATTCCATTTTTGAGACAGCAATATTTGCCATTGATTGAAGAAAATCTAGTCTCTTATGGATTCCCACATCTGCGGGTAGATCCAGAAGTAGATAAAGAACAGGCAGATAAGAAGTTACAGGAATTTGAAGTACGAAAACAAGAGCAGGCCCAAGCTATGCAAGAACAAGCGGCAGCCAGCTTAGCGCAATATGAATCAAAGAAAAAAGAACAGAAGGAACAAGCCGCTCATTTTGACGGTCCGATCCAAATGGGGCGCAACATCCCCTCAGACGAAGCAATTACACCAATGGGCAATATTATTGAAGAAGAACGCCGCATTACTATTGAAGGGTTTATTTTCGATAAAGAAGTTCGCGAATTACGCTCAAAACGTAAAATCTTGATTTTGAAAATGACAGACTACACCTCTTCTTTTGTGGTGAAAAAATTCTCTAATGGTGAGAAAGACGAGGCGATCTTTGAGGCAATCGCTAATAAGAGCTGGATTCGTGTTCGAGGAAGTGTGCAAGAGGACACGTTTATGCGGGACCTTGTTATGAATGCGCAGGATATCCAGGAAGTGAAGCATCCTGAACGTCAAGATACGGCAACTGAAAAACGATCAGAATTGCATTTGCATACCAATATGAGCACCATGGATGCCATCAACAGCGCCAGCGATTTAGTTGCTCAAGCAGGAAAATGGGGACATCGAGCAATCGCCATCACCGATCATGGCGGCGCACAGTCGTTCCCGGATGCCCATGCGGCAGGAAAAAAAGCAGGCGTAAAGATTCTTTACGGTGTGGAAGCTAATGTCGTATCTGACGGTGTTCCGATTGCTTATAATGATGCACATGAATCGTTAACGGATGCCACCTATGTCGTATTCGACGTAGAAACCACCGGGTTGTCTGCCGTCTACGATACGATCATCGAGTTAGCCGCAGTCAAAATGCACAAAGGAAATGTCGTTGAGACCTTTGAGGAATTCATTGATCCAGGACATCCGTTGTCAGAAACGACCATCAACTTGACGGGGATCACGGACGAAATGGTTCGAGGATCTAAGCCAGAAAAAGAAGTCATGGAATTGTTTGAAAAATTCTGTGAGGGTGCGATTTTAGTCGCCCATAACGCAACCTTCGATATCGGCTTTATCAACACGACGTATGTTCGTCATGATATGCCGGAAACACCAAATCCAGTTATTGACACGTTAGAGCTGGCACGTTTCTTATATCCTGAATTTAAGCGTTTCGGTTTAGGGGTTCTAACAAAGAAATTTGGTGTGAATCTGGAGCAACATCACCGAGCAGTGTATGATGCGGAGGCGACAGGGCATTTAGCATGGATCTTTGTCAAAGAAGCGATTGAGAAGCATGAGATGAATTATCATGATCAGTTGAACGACCATGTTGGGGAAGGCGATTCTTACAAACGCGCCCGTCCTTTCCATGCGACGATTTTGGCAAAAAATCAAGCAGGATTGAAAGACCTATTCAAATTGATCTCTATGTCCAACATTGAATATTTTGAACGGGTACCGCGAATTCCACGCTCTCAATTAAATAAATTACGAGAAAATTTATTGATAGGGTCTGCTTGCTCGCAAGGTGAGATCTTTGAAGCAATGATGCAAAAGGGAGTCGAAGAGGCGAAAAATCGCGCGGCGTTCTACGATTATATCGAAGTTATGCCCAAAGCAGTTTATGCACCGTTGATTGAACAGGAACTGGTGAAAAATGAAGCGGACTTAGAAGATATCTTGCGGAATTTGATCCAGATCGGAAAAGATCTTAATAAAACGGTCGTGGCAACAGGGGATGTCCATTACTTGAATAAAGAAGATGCGATCTATCGGAAAATCTTGATTAGTTCGATGGGGGGCGCAAACCCGCTGAATCGTCATAGCTTACCGGATGTCCATTTCCGAACGACGGATGAAATGCTGCAGGCGTTTAGTTTCTTAGGTCCTCAATTAGCCAAAGAAATCGTCGTTGATGGACCCAACGCCATCGTAGACACCTGCGAAGAGATTGTTCCAGTTAAGGACGATCTATATACACCGAAGATCCCTGGTTCAGAAGAAGAAATCAAAAAATTAAGTTATGACCGTGCGCGGGAATTGTACGGTGATCCGTTGCCAGAGATCATTGAAAAGCGATTGGAAAAAGAATTGACTTCTATCATTGGGAACGGGTTCTCGGTTATCTATTTGATCGCTCAAAAATTGGTTCATAAGAGTAATGCGGATGGGTACTTAGTTGGTTCTCGTGGTTCCGTGGGCTCTAGTTTTGTGGCTACCATGACAGGGATCACTGAGGTGAATCCTTTGCCGCCTCATTATTATTGCCCTGAATGCCAATACTCTGAATTCTTTGAGGATGGTTCTTACGGGTCTGGCTTCGATATGCCTGAAAAGGCGTGTCCGAAGTGTGGCGCGCGCTTGAATAAGGATGGCCATGATATTCCTTTTGAAACATTCTTAGGTTTCCATGGAGATAAAGTTCCCGATATTGATTTGAATTTCTCTGGTGATTATCAACCTGAGGCCCATAACTACACGAAAGTTCTGTTTGGGGAAGAGTATGTGTATCGTGCAGGTACGATCGGTACGGTCGCTGATAAAACAGCCTTTGGATTTGTTAAAGGGTATGAACGAGATCACAATTTGCATTTTCGGAATGCCGAGGTTGATCGGTTGGCAAAAGGTGCTACAGGCGTCAAACGTACGACAGGTCAGCATCCGGGCGGGATCATCGTAATTCCGGATTATATGGATGTGTATGATTTTACACCGATCCAATACCCGGCGGATGATCGGAATTCAGAATGGAAGACGACACACTTTGACTTCCATTCGATCCATGACAATGTATTGAAGCTTGATATCCTGGGCCACGATGACCCAACGGTTATTCGGATGCTGCAAGAATTATCAGGTATTGATCCGAAAACGATCCCGACAGACGATCCTGAAGTAATGAAGATTTTTGCAGGCCCGCAAGTCTTGGGTGTTGAATCTGATCAGATTTACTCTAAAACCGGGACACTAGGTATTCCTGAGTTTGGAACACGTTTCGTTCGGGGAATGTTAGAAGAAACGGGACCAACGACGTTTGCTGAGTTATTGCAGATTTCTGGGTTGTCTCATGGTACGGACGTTTGGTTAGGAAACGCTGAAGAATTGATCAGCCGCGGCGAAGCCAACTTGGCAGAAGTTATCGGCTGTCGTGACGATATCATGGTTTATTTAATCCATGCAGGACTTGATAGCGGAATGGCCTTCAAGATCATGGAAACAGTACGTAAAGGACAATGGAATAAAATTGACCACGAACTTCGTGAGACCTACTTGACGGCGATGAAAGAGAACAATGTGCCGGACTGGTATATTGATTCCTGTTCGAAGATCAAGTATATGTTCCCGAAAGCCCATGCGGCCGCCTATGTACTGATGGCGCTGCGGGTGGCTTATTTCAAAGTCTATTATCCGATCCTTTATTATTGTGCATATTTTTCTGTTCGTGCGGACGATTTCGATCTTGTTGCGATGGCAAAAGGGAAAGATGCAGTCAAAGCGGCGATGAAAGCTATCACTGACAAAGGAATGGATGCGTCAACGAAAGAAAAGAACCAATTGACTGTCTTGGAATTATGCAACGAGATGCTGGAGCGGGACTTCCACTTTGGCATGATCGACCTGTATAAATCAGACGCTCAAGATTTTGTCATTGACGGGGATACCTTGATCGCACCGTTCCGTGCTGTGCCTGGTCTTGGTCTGAACGTGGCAAAACAAATCGTTGAAGCTCGTAAGGATGGCATTTTCCTCTCTAAAGAAGATTTAGCCTCGCGCGGGAAGGTATCCAAAACATTGATCGAATATATGGATACTCATGGTGTATTGAAAGATTTGCCTGATGAGAATCAGCTTTCATTGTTCGATATGTAAAGAAAAAGATAAATTCAACCTTTAAATGAAAGAAAATTCCAGCGTGAAAATGATGCGGTTGAATTTTCAGTAGATTTATGCTACTATAACAATGTAATCATAGACTGATGGTGAGTGAGCGGATTTTTCGCTCACTCTTTTTAATGGATTAAAGGAGGCTGACAGTTTGAGCAGTGTAGTCGAAACAGTGACTGACTTAGTAACACCAATTTTGGATGAACAAAACTTCGAACTAGTCGAAGTAGAGTTTATTAAAGAAGGAAAAAGCTGGTTTTTAAGAGTATTTATTGATAAAGAGGGCGGTATTGACATTGAAGAATGTGCCTTCGTCAGTGAAAAACTCAGCGATAAATTAGATTCGATCGATCCTGATCCAATCCCTCAAGCTTATTTTTTAGAGGTTTCTTCGCCAGGGGCCGAACGTCCATTGAAAAAAGAAGAAGATTACCAAAACGCGATTGGACAATACATCAATGTTTCCCTTTATCAAAACATTGATGGAGAAAAGCAGTATCAAGGCTTTTTAAAGGAATTGACTGAAGATGAATTGACATTGACAGTGAAAATTAAAACGCGCACCAAAGACATGGTCTTTGAGCGGAAAAATATCGCGAAAGCCCGTTTTGCGATCGAATTTTAATTAATAAAATGGTATGCGTACGAGATTCTCTGGAATTTTTACGTTAGAAAAATCCATACGTTATTAACGAGCTAGCCTTTATATTTAGTAAGCGAACTAAATAATATGTATAGCGAATTTTAAGAATAGATATATTAGTAGGAGGAAAGTTAAAATGAGTAAAGAAATGCTGAATGCGTTGGATACTCTAGAAGCAGAAAAAGGTGTTTCGAAGGAAATCGTGATCGACGCGTTGGAAGCAGCATTAGTATCTGCTTACAAACGTCATTATGGTCAATCTCAAAACGTTGAAGTGGAATTCAACGAAAAAAAGGGAGACATTCATGTTTATGCCGTGAAAGAAGTTACGGAAGAAGTAATGGATTCACAATTGGAAGTTTCACTGAAAGATGCGATGGAAATCAACCCAGCGTATGAAATCGGTGATACGATCCGTTTTGAAGTAACACCCAAAGACTTCGGTCGAATTGCTGCTCAAACAGCCAAGCAAGTAATCTTGCAACGTGTTCGTGAAGCAGAACGCAGCATTATCTATAACGAGTACAGCGCCTATGAAAAAGATATCATGCAAGGTGTAGTAGAACGTCAAGACAATCGTTACATCTATGTGAATTTAGGGAAGATCGAAGCTGTTCTTTCAAAGCAAGATCAAATGCCGAATGAACATTACAAACCACATGACCGTATCAAAGTGTATGTTTCTCGTGTAGAAAATACATCAAAAGGACCGCAAGTTTTTGTAAGCCGTAGTCATCCAGATTTACTGCGTCGTTTATTTGAACAAGAGATCCCTGAAGTTTATGATGGAATCGTGGAGATCGTCAGCATCGCACGCGAAGCTGGAGATCGTGCAAAAGTGGCTGTTCGTTCTACAGACCCTAACATTGATCCAGTCGGAACCTGTGTTGGGCCAAAAGGACAACGTGTTCAAGCTATTGTAAATGAATTAAAAGGCGAGAATATGGATATTGTTGAATGGAATGAAGACCCAGCGGTATTTATCGCAAACTCTTTAAATCCAGCGCAAGTTGAAGATGTCATCTTTGATATCGACAATCCAAAAGTTTGTACCGTCGTAGTTCCGGATTACCAATTGTCATTGGCTATCGGTAAGCGCGGTCAGAATGCGCGTCTTGCTGCTAAGTTGACCGCTCATAAGATTGATATCAAATCTGAATCGGACATGGAAGAATTTTATGCAAACTATGACGAAACAGAAGTAGAAGAAATCGTAACTGAGGTAGAAGAAATCACTTCTGAAGTGGAAGCAATCGAAACGGAAGTAGAAGACATCGAATCAGAAGCGGAAGTTACAGTCGATGAGATGATCGAAGACGAAGAAAATATCCCTTCCGATCAAACGGACCAATAATTCATTAGGAGGACAGCAAATGAAAAAAAGAAAAGTTCCTTTGCGAAAATCGGTTGTATCCGGTGAAATGTTCCCCAAAAAAGAATTGATTCGTATCGCCAAGTCCAAAGAAGGAGAAGTTTCGATTGATCCTTCCGGCAAAAAACCGGGACGAGGTGCCTACGTTGCGTTAGAACCGGCGGAAGTCGAGGAAGCGTGGAAAAAGCACATCTTAGATCGGACATTGGGAACCGAATTGAGTGATGATTTTTATCAAGAATTGCTTGATTATGTGAAACACCAAAAAGCCAGAAAAGAGCTCTTCGGCAATGAATAAACAGAAGGCCTTGAACATGTTAGGCCTTGCAATGCGTGCAGGCAAACTGATCACAGGAGAAGAAATGACAATCAATGAGATCCGGAAACACAAAGTGGCTCTCGTGATTGTTACCACTGATGCGAGTGAAAATACTCAAAAGAAAGTATCAGATAAAAGTAAGTACTATCAAGGGGCATATGTTGTCGAATTTACGCAAGGAGAGATTTTAGGTGCGATTGGCAAACCTCGCAAAGTTATCGGGGTTTTAGACCAAGGGTTCGCCAACAAAATTATGACGTTAATAACAGGTTAGGAAGGTGATTGCATGGGAAAAAAGAGAGTATACGAATTTGCCAAAGAAGTGAATCAATCGAGTAAGGATGTTGTAGAAAAGGCACAAACTTTAGGGATTGATGTGAATAATCATATGGGTTCATTATCCGGGGATGATGAATCAAAATTGAAACAAGCTTTTTCTAGCAAGCCGAAACCAACTACTCAAGCAAAACCATCAGCTAACCAGCACGAAAAACCAAAATTCCATGGAAAGAGCTCGAAGAACAACCCAAATTTCCAGAATAGAAAAGGGAATAAAGACTTGACACAAAATAATAGACAGAACAACTCAGCGAACGTAAACCGTTCAAACCAAGGACAACAACGTCCAACTCAAAGCAATACAAACAATGCGCAGCGTCAAAACCAAGGACAACAACGTCCAGCGCAAGGCAGTGGGAACAACAACGCACAACGCCAAAACCAAGGACAACGCCCAGCACAAGGCGGAGCAAACAACGCACAACGCCAAAACCAAGGCCAACGTCCAGCGCAAGGCAGTGGGAACAACAACGCACAACGCCAAAACCAAGGCCAACGTCCGGCACAAGGCGGAGCAAACAACGCACAACGTCAAAATCAAGGGCAACGTCCAGCACAAGGCGGAGCAAACAACGCGCAACGCCAAAACCAAGGACAACGTCCGGCACAAGGCGGAGCAAACAACGCACAACGCCAAAACCAAGGACAACGTCCGGCACAAGGCGGAGCAAACAACGCACAACGCCAAAATCAAGGCCAACGTCCGGCACAAGGCAGTAATCAAGGCCAAGGACAAGCGCAACGTTCAAACCAAGGCGGATCAGGATCAACTCAAAGCAACAACCAAAACCGCAATAAAAATAACTATGGCAACCAAAACCGCAACAACAGTTTTGGTGGCAATCAAAACCGTAATAAAAACAGATTCAACAAAAAAGGAAAAAAAGGCAAACAGCAACAAAGCAACAAACCTGCTGTACCGCCACGTAAATTCCGTGAATTGCCAGAAGTATTGGAATATACAGAAGGCATGAACGTAGCGGATATCGCTAAAAAAATCTATCGCGAACCAGCAGAGATCATCAAGAAATTATTCATGATGGGTGTGATGGTCAATCAAAACCAACCGTTGGATAAAGATACGATCGAACTGTTAGCTACTGATTACGGGATTGAACCCCAAGAAAAAATCACGATTGATATTGCGGATATTGACCGTTTCTTTGATGCGGAAGACGCAAACGAAGAAAATCTAGTTTCTCGTCCACCAGTAGTTACGATCATGGGGCACGTTGACCATGGTAAAACGACGTTGCTTGATACATTACGTCATTCACGCGTAACAAGCGGCGAAGCAGGCGGTATCACGCAGCATATCGGAGCGTACCAAATCGATATTAACGGAAAACCGATCACATTCTTGGATACACCAGGACATGCGGCGTTTACAAGTATGCGTGCTCGTGGAGCGAGTATCACCGATATCACGATCTTAGTCGTTGCGGCTGATGACGGTGTGATGCCGCAAACGATCGAAGCGATCAACCATGCGAAAGCGGCGAAAGTGCCGATCATCGTAGCGGTAAACAAGATCGATAAACCAGGTGCGAACCCACAACACGTGATGCAAGAATTAAGCGAATATGAATTGATTCCTGAAGCATGGGGCGGCGATACGATCTTTGTTGAGATATCAGCGAAGTTCAACCAAAACATCGATGAACTATTAGAAATGATTCTGTTAGTTGCTGAAGTGGAAGATTTGAAAGCTGATCCGACACAACACGGAATCGGAACAGTTATCGAAGCTCGTCTAGATAAAGGTAAAGGACCCGTTGCAACGCTATTGGTTCAACAAGGGACGATGAACGTCGGAGACCCAATCGTTGTCGGGAACACGTATGGTCGTGTTCGTGTGATGACAAATGATATTGGTCGTCGTGAAAAATCTGCAGGACCTGCGACACCAGTGGAAATCACTGGGTTGAACGATGTTCCGCAGGCAGGCGATCGTTTTGCGATCTTCGATGACGAAAAAACAGCTCGTGCTGCAGGGGAAGAGCGTGCGAAACGTGCATTGCTTGAACATCGCAGTGCCAGTGCCCGCGTCACCTTAGACAACTTGTTCGAATCCCTTAAAGAAGGCGAATTGAAAGAAGTTAACGTCATCATCAAAGCAGACGTTCAAGGTTCGGCTGAAGCATTAGCGGCATCATTGAACAAAATCGATGTTGAAGGCGTACGTGTGAAGATCGTCCATTCTGCTGTTGGTGCCATCAACGAAAGTGATGTTACCTTAGCTGCAGCAAGTAACGCGATCATCATTGGATTTAACGTTCGTCCGACACCGCAAGCAAAACAACAAGCAACTGCTGAAGAAGTAGATATTCGTTTACACCGGATCATTTATAAAGCAATCGAAGAAATCGAAACAGCGATGAAAGGGATGCTTGATCCTGAATACGAAGAAAAAATCACTGGTCAAATGACCGTTCGTGAAACGTACAAAGTTTCTAAAGTCGGAACCATTGCTGGTTGTTACGTTACTGAAGGCTCGATCCAACGGGACAGCGGCGTCCGTATCATCCGTGACGGTATCGTTATCCTTGAAGGCAAACTTGCAAGTCTGAAGCGTTTCAAAGATGACGTGAAGGAAGTCAAGATGGGCTTTGAATGTGGTGCGATGATCGAAAACTTCAACGACGTCAAAGTGGACGATGTTATTGAAGGCTTTGTAATGGAAGAAATCAAACCAAAATAATCTCTGTTTTCTGCTAGCGTGCGTTACCTAGCAGAGCGGAAAAACTAACAAAACGAACAAAGGAGCAATCGATATGCCAAATTATCGCGATCGTCGTCTCGCTCAAGAAATTCTGAAAGAAGTCAATGACGTCTTACGGAAGAAAGTTCGTGATCCGCGGGTCCAAGACGTGAACATCACCGATGTTCACGTCACTGGAGACTTGCAGCAAGCGACGATTTATTACAGTTTATTGTCTGATAAAGCTTCAGATAAAGAAAAAGCGCAAGAAGGATTGACGAAAGCAAGCGGCTTGTTCCGTCGTGAATTGGGTCATGCTTTGTCTATCTATAAGACACCGGAATTGTTTTTTGAATTGGACGAATCCGTTGAATACGGTTCTAAAATTGATCAAATGATCCGCAACTTAAATAAAGAATAAATTTGTTAGAACCTGGAAAATTTTTTCGGGTTCTTTTTTGCAATATTGAGTAAATCCTGTTACAGTGTATGATGTTTGTTAGTAATCCTTTTGCTGGATATTGTCAAGGAGGCAAAGTCTAAAATGACTACAGAGTTTGAAGAACGGATGAAGGCTCTTCATAAGGAGTTTGAAAATTTAAGTCCGGAAGAGCGTAAAGCCGTGAAACAAAAAATTAAACGAATCAGTGTTTTGACTTCACGCAAGTTGGAACGAATGAAGCATGAATTGTTACGTATGGAAACGAAACGGGCCCAGCTTTCATTAGATGGTGAATCGAAAGAATTAACGGAGCTTGAGGACCGTATTATCAATAAAAAAAGAGAGTTTTTAAAATTATTATTCAAGGCAAAAGAGAATTGTTCCAAGAGGTGAGTGAATGGGCTTAATTGAGATCATCATCATTTTAGCCATTGCCATAACCTTATCGAATGTTTTAGCAAAAGTTTTTCCGTCTTTTCCGATGTTTATGATTCAGATCATTGTTGGGATCATTCTTGGCTTCACCGAAGTCGGCAATTCCATCAACTTTGAACCAGAAGTATTTTTAGTAATGATCATCGCGCCGCTGTTGTTTCGTGAAGGCGAGACGGCAGATATTCCATCGATCTTGAAGCATTTCAAATTGATCTTGGTTCTTGCATTTGGCGGCGTGATTTTCACGTTGTTTGGTCTAGGCTATGTGTTGCACGGGATTATTCCTACGATCCCTCTTGCCGCCTGTTTAGCGTTTGGGGCGTCGTTAGGACCAACAGATGCTGTTGCAGTCAATTCGCTGGCTAAGCGTCTAAACATTCCTGAATCCGTCATGCACGTCTTGGAGGGCGAGGGTCTGATCAATGATGCGACGGGTGTAACCGCCTTTCAGTTTGCCGTGGCGGCGTTGCTGACAGGCCAGTTTTCTGCCGCGGATGCGTCGATTTCCTTATTGGAATCGAGTATTGTCGGCGTGCTGGTTGGATTAATGATTATTTGGATCAAAAATGAAATCATCAAGATCATTGAACGAATTTCGGCACAGGATGTTTCGGCGTATTTATTGATTGAATTGATTTTGCCCTTTGCGGCGTATTTCATTGCAGAGCTGTTTCACGCTTCAGGGATCATCGCAGCGGTCGTGACAGGCGTACTGCAGGCCACGGGATTCCGTCGGGTCAATTTATTCGAAGCGCAGTTGTCCAATGTAACAGAAATTTCATGGAACACCATCAGCTTCATGCTGAATGCATTAGTATTTATCTTTTTAGGAATTGAGCTGTCACAAGTATTTTCACCTGTGTGGAATAGCAGAAATTATTCGAATTTCCATCTTTTGGAAATCGTATTGATGCTGACAGTACTTCTCTTTGTTCTTCGTTTTTTATTTGTCAGCAGTTTTTATTTCTTTACACAAGGCTGGAAGAAAAGTCATGAGCAGTTAAGAGATCGATTATTACTGACTTTTGGCGGAGTAAAAGGGACCGTCAGCATTGCGACGATTTTTATTTTACCAACGTCTATCAACGGCATGGATTTTCCTGAACGTTCATTGCTGCTATTCATTACGGCAAGTGTGACGTTTTTGACCTTGATCATCGGGATGATCTTGTTGCCGATCCTCTCTGAAGGGGAGGTCGTTCCTCCTACCGATCCAAAATTAATGTTGATTCTTCGAGAAGTCACCAGTGAGTTATATGGCGACTTAGATACGAAAAAGCTTAGTGAGAAAGAACGCTTTGCTTTGCTGGCTGTTATTGCGAATTATCAAGGACGGATTCAGCAAGTCTTCAATAATTCAATGCCCGAAAGTGCGCAGCAAGAATTTCAGGAAATTCAAGCGTTGATCATTTCCGTCGAACGGGATGGGTTGGATGAAAGCTTTAGAAGGCATCAAATCGATTCGGGTGCCTATCGTCTGTATTCTCGTTTTATCTCGAATGTTTCGGAATCTGTGACCACTCAAATGCTTTCTCTGCTAAGTTTTTGGTTGATTTTTGTACGGCGGATCATCCGCGTGATCATGCATCCGAAAATGTTTTGGGAACGGCGTCAAAAGCGGAAAGAAACCGTGGACAACCAGGATATTTCCTCGTTGAGAAAAATATTTATTCGCAACAGTGAAGCAATATTAGACAGTTTGGAAAACTTGAGAGATGTGTATGACGAAGAATTGATTGATTTCTTCGTTGATGAGCGAAAGAATTTGATGCATCAGGTGAGTGGACATGGGTTGTTCGGAACGTATTTGATCCAACAGGACCCGTTGTACGCGAAGGAACTGATCCGCGGCTTTTACTTGGAAAGAAAGATCATTGATGAATTCGAGGCGGAGGATGAGATCACCAATATCGCGGCGAATAATTACCGCCATCAAGTGAATCAGTTGGAGTCTTATGCAATGCAGCAGCCTTCAGAACCAAGTATTACCTTTGCGATCAACCGTCGAAGACAAAAGAAAAAAGCAAAAGAGAAGCATTATTAAGCTCAACCGTCATTTAGCGATGACGGTTTTTTTTGCGTTTCAAATGAAAAGCAAATCCTGTTTTTCCTTTTCAAATGTAAAGTTATCGGGTCAAATACCTTTCATTTGGAAAGGAATTAGAGAAAATCCTTTTCATTTGTAAAAGCAGATAAGTTGTTCCAAAGTCTTTGTGAAGTGTTTTTCCCGCTGCTGGTCTTTATGGGTAGAAAACCTGTTTGCTGCGGTCACGACTTGCCAATTCTGAGATCAGCTATGCTATAATGGGAACGTTGATTATAGAAGGAAATGAGGAAACAGCGATGGACGGTATTTTACCGTTATGGAAAGAGCGCGGTATGACGAGTCATGACTGTGTCTTTAAATTAAGAAAAATCTTACAAACAAAAAAAGTCGGTCACGGAGGAACATTAGATCCTGACGTGGATGGTGTCCTGCCGATCTGTATTGGAAAAGGAACGAAGGTAATCGAATACCTGCAAGACAGCGGAAAGATTTATGAGGGAGAAATTACTCTAGGCTTTTCCACTACTACGGAGGATCGCAGTGGCGAAATCGTAGAGAAAAAAGCGGTAGAGGCTCCGTTGACCGCTGAGGAAATCGATCAAATGATGGCGACTTTTATCGGTACCATCACACAAATACCGCCAATGTATTCTGCCGTCAAAGTCAATGGGAAACGCTTGTACGAGTATGCTCGCGCAGGCGAAGCTGTAGAGCGTCCAACACGTGAAGCAGTCATCGACCAGTTTCAGCGAACGACCACGCCAGTATATGATGCCGAGAACCACACGCAAAGCTGGCGCTTCCAAGTGACCTGCGGGAAAGGGACCTACGTGCGGACTCTGGCTGTCGATCTTGGTTCAAATCTTGGATACCCGGCACATATGTCTGACTTGACTCGGCTAGCGAGCGGCGGATTTTCAGCAGGACAGGCGGTCACATTGGCAAAAGTCAGTGAACTGATGGAAGAGGGACGCGTTGATCAGGCTTTGCAGCCGATCGAAGAGGCGATGAAAGACTTTCCTCGAATTGACTTGAGCGACGAGGCGTGGCAAAAAGTGAAAAACGGGCAGGTCTTGGCTTTAAAAGCATTCGGCTTAAAAAGCATGCCCGATGAGCTGATCGCTTTTTTCTATCGAAATCAATTAGTTAGTTTATATAAACAGCATCCAGAAAAAGCAGGGCTTTTAAAGCCAAGTAAAGTGATTCGAAATGAGGTATAGCACATGGAAATCGTAAAGCTGCGTCATCCGTATAAACCAGAAGAAATTCCCGCGGGAGACTGCGTATTGGTACTGGGTTTTTTTGATGGCGTGCATAAAGGACACCAAGAAGTCATCAATAGAGGAAAACAAATCGCGCAGGAAAGACAATTGAAGCTTGCTGTAATGACCTTCAACCAGCATCCTGCGGTCGTATTCCAACAGGTTCAAAGCAAGCCGATCCAATACCTTTCTACATTGAAGCAAAAGGAAAAGCGGATGGCGAAATTAGGCGTGGACGTATTGTATGAGGTAGCCTTCACCTCGTCATTTGCAGCTTTGAAGCCGCAAGCATTTGTGGATCAATACATTGTAGGGCTCCACGCGAAAGTAGCTGTTTCAGGATTTGATTATAATTTTGGGAAAGATCAAACAGCGGATGCCAAAAACTTGCCTAAATATGCGAAGGATCGGTTTGATTCTATTATTGTGGCTAAAAAGACCGAAGAAAATGAATCAGAAAAAATCAGCTCTTCGCGGATTCGACGCTTGCTTTCTGAAGGACGTCTAGATGAAGCGAATCATTTATTGGGCTACGTGTATGAAACGACAGGAACGGTGATACACGGAGAAGCACGCGGCAGAACGTTAGGCTATCCTACAGCGAATATCCAGGTTCCAGAGGATATGAAGCTGCCAAAGGAAGGCGTCTACGTGAACCAGATCAAAGTCGGCGACCAGTGGTATCCGGCAATGGGGTCTATCGGACACAACGATACCTTCGGGACCAACCGGATGCTGACAGTTGAGATCAATATTTTGGATTTTAACGAAGATATTTACGGGGAAAAGGTCGTTGTTCGCTGGTACCATATGCTGCGGGGACAAGTGGCCTTTGAATCAGCAGAAGGTCTGATTCGTCAGTTGGAGCAAGATGAACAAGCGACCAGAGACTATTTTGAACATTGAGCAGGGAGTCAACTGTAAAGTATTTTTGACTAGCACTTACTATATGTAAATCCAAACACCTTTTTACTTTTCATATGGAAAGTAAAAGGGTGTTTGGCTTTTTACTTGGAAAATCAGATACTTTTGACTTCTGGGTATCCTGAAGACGAGAGAATTTGATATCATAAAATAAAAAGGAGTGTTTCGATGGAAAATCGGTGGTATATCCGCGCGTATCAGAAAGCGGATGAGGAGGCGCTTTTCTCAATGATGAAAAGAGAGGCCGATTGGGAGGCGTATTGCTTTGGCGAGGGAAGAAAAAAGTATACACGGGCGTTGCAGACTTCTTTGACCTATCTTCTTTTTGAGGAAGAAAAACTTTGCGGCTATGCACGGTGTCGGGAGGATGATGGGTTTGGCGTGTATGTTTATGATCTGCTGGTTGACGCCTCCTGCCGAGGGAAACACTTTGGGCGCTATTTAATGGAGCAAGTGTGCAAAGAGTATCCAGAGCAAACGGTCTATGTCATGAGCGATGTCGATCCGTATTATGAAAAGCAAGGCTATCAAAAAGAAGGAACGATCTTTATAGTTACACCTCGTGAATAATTTTTTTACGCCTCTTGACCCTCCCTTAACAGGAGACATTATGCTGTTAAGGAAGGGGGAGATCACAATGGAAAATGTTATTGTCGCAGAAGGATTAACAAAAGAAATCAAAGGAAAGACACTTATTGATCAGCTGTCCTTTACCGTCAAACAAGGAGAGGTTTTTGGTCTATTGGGGCCAAACGGGGCGGGGAAGACGACGACTATCGAAACGCTGTTAGGAATAAAGCGGCCAGATCAAGGGTCCGCTAATATTTTAGGCTTGGACCCGCGAAGCCGCCGTCGTCAAGTATTCGAAAAGGTCGGTGTGCAATTGCAATCTTCAAGCTATCAAACGTCTATTCGGGTCGGTGAATTGTGCCAAGAGCTTGCGAGTTTGTATCAGCAGCCCCGGGACTATCGCGCATTGCTTCGGCTATTCAAATTAGAATCCTTTGAAACGCAATTTGTCGAGAAATTATCTGGTGGGGAAAAGCAGAAGCTCTCCATCTTGTTGGCGCTGATTCCTGATCCAGAGATTATTTTTTTAGATGAATTGACGACAGGGCTAGATACTGAGGCCCGTAGAAATGTTTGGCAAACACTATTGGCACTTAAAGAAACAAAGTTGACGATTTTTTTGACGACTCATTATATGGAGGAAGCCGAGATTCTTTGCGATCGTATCTACATGATTAAGGGAGGCCGTCTTGTGGTGGAGGGAACTGTCCCAGAGCTGCTGACAGAGAGTTCACAGAACAATTTAGAGGATGCGTATCTTTGGTATGTGGGGGAGGAAAACAATGAATAAGATCATTCGTTTGACCAAAATCGAAGGACGGTTAGCGATTCGTTCGATCGATGGCGTGCTTTTCGGGATCGTGATGCCTTTGGGTGTATTGTTGTTAACAACGATGATCGCTGGAAACCAGCAAGCAGGAGATACCGCGTATACGTTTTTAGACAGCAGCTTCAGCTCTCTTCTAGTAGTTGGTATCTGCGCCACCGCCTTCATGGGAATCCCTTTAACGATCTGTGATTATCGGGACAAAAAAATTCTCAAGCATTTCTTTGTGACCCCTGCATCGCCCGGACATTTGATTGCCGCTCAGGTACTTGTAGCGATGCTGACTGCGCTGGTGTCTGCGGGATTGCTGATCTTTGTTGCGACTGTTTTTCTCGACTATCGCATGCAGGGGAGCTGGGGATGGTTGATCCTCAGTTATTTTCTGGTGATGCTGTCGATGTATAGTTTAGGATTACTGATTGCCAGCTTATGTAAGAATTTGAAAATCGCCAATCTGGTTTGTAGTCTAGTATATTTTCCCATGCTGTTTTTATCGGGGGCGGTGATTCCCTTTGAACTGTTTCCTAAAGGAATGCAACGGGTGGCGAATGTTCTGCCTCTGACGCAAGGCGTCCAATTATTGAAAAGTGTGAGCTTGGATCAGCCGATAGGAAATCCGAGAGTTGTCCTGATCCTTCTGGTGGTCATTACAATAGTAGGGTTTGGTTTCGCTGTAAAACTATTTCGTTGGGAGTAAAGGAGGTAGCTATGGAAAAAGTATGTGAAAAAATAGAAGAAAGACTTTATCGAATCGGCTTATTTTCTAAAATGAACCAAGTCACGATCAAAACGCTGCGCTATTATGATGAGGTGGGGGTATTACATCCTTGCTTCATTGATCCAGACAATGGGTATCGCTACTATCGCTCTAGCCAAATAGAACCGCTGCATCGGCTGCTGGCGCTCCGAAGAATCGGCTATAGCATCGAAGAAATCAAGCGTGCTCAAGATGGGGAAAGCGAACAGCAGATCCTGCAACGGAAAAAGCAGCAATTACTGCAAGAAATCGCGGAACGAATGTCGATGCTCTCTCAAATCGAGGGGTATTTGCAGCAGACAGAAGAGAGCTATCACATGGTGATCAAAATAATACCCGCAGTGATCGTTGCTTCGATGCGAAAAGTCGTTCCTAACTTTGATGTTCTCTTCGGGATGATCCCTGAAATGGGTGTCGAGATGGAGAAGGCAGGATGTGTCTGCGCACTCCCCGAATACTGCTTCAATATTTACCATGACAATGAATATAAGGAAGAAACTATCGATGTCGAAATTTGCGAAGCAGTAACTGAAATGAAAGAAACACGAGGCGATCTTCACTTCAAGCAGATCGAAGAAGTACCTGAGGCTGTCTGCACGATGCATAAGGGCAGCTACGACTCTATCCCTAAAGCCTATGCCGCAACAATAAAATTCATTGAAGCAAACGGGTATGAGATCGCAGGTCCTGTTCGAGAAAATTATATTGATGGCATTTGGAATAAAGACAGTGAGTCTGAATGGCTGACAGAAGTTCAGATTCCTGTAAAGAAAATCGACTAAATAAATCACTTTTTTCACTATCTTTACAAATGCGATGGCGATGAACAATTGTTTGTCGCCATTTTTCATGGTAATCTGGCCGTGTTTATAACGTTTTATAACACGAAGGGAGGAGTAAAAAATGGCAAAGGATCGTTTTGTAAAGGTTTATTCTCAAGGAAAATTGGATGCACTCACAATTTTTGTTGATCGGGAGACCGGTGTGAATTACCTATTCAATAAGGCAGGATACGCTGGTGGTTTAACGCCCTTGCTAGATCAAGAGGGCAAGCCAGTAATCAATGCAATCAATGAAGTAGAAAAGCAATAGAGAGCACTGGGGAACAAGCCCGGGCATCATTCTTATGCTAAACTTTTAATAGAAAGATAAAACGGTCGGTCATGACAAGGAACCTGAATAAGAATGTCTCTTCAAGGTTTCCTGATTTGTATGGAAACAAGATCACTTAAATCTTGAGTCATTTTTTGATAGGAAGAGAGTCATTGGATATGTGCCGGTACTTGAAATCTTTTTATGACAAGGAGGAATGAAGATGCACGCTTGGGAAGCTATTCAAAAATCAGTGGATCATATTGAAGACCATATCAAAGAAGACGTAACGATCGAAGAATTGGCAAAAGTGTCTTATTTATCGATGTATTATTTTCAAAAATTGTTTAACCGCTTAGTCGGAAAAACGGTACATGAATACATCAAGGCACGAAGAGTCGCAAAGGCAAAACCGCTCTTAAAGGAAACGAATAGACGAATTGCTGATATTGCTCTTGAGTATGGGTTCAATAGTCACGAGACATTTACGCGAGCCTTCAAAGAGCTATACGGGGTAACACCTGAAGCCTATCGTAAGAATAAACTGTTACTAACGGACTTTTTGAAGCCGGATCTCTCGATTCATTATACAGTGGTCGATGAACATGTTCCGCTGATGGTGGATGACATGGTATTGGAAATCACGCAACGGCAGATCGATGAACAGGAATACTACACAGGGGTATCGAAGCAGGTCGATTCGAAAGAGATGACTCAGGTGGGTGTCAATACGCTGATCGAATTATGGGATGCCTTTCACGAGAAGAAGGCATCAATCCCCAACTTAGTTTCAGAGGGCGTAGAGATTGATTATTTTACCTCCGATACTACACCCGGGAAGGTTCGGTATTTTGTGGGCGGCAGATCGGATAGTAGCAGGATCGATGCCTTCCATTTACTTAGTATAGAGCCGGGCACTTATTATGTATGTGCTTTCGAAGCCGAAAACTTTAAATATTTAGTAGAAGATGCGCTGTATAAGGCAAACCGATATTTCTTTGATACATGGCTCAAAAAACAGGGGATCGAGATGGAAGACATGGAGCCTTTCTTGATTCAAAAATATATAAATGTGACGGATGAACCAAAAATCGAAATCTGGATCAAACCGACAAAAACATCAGTAAAGGACTAACAAAAACCTTCGGATCTTTTTAATGATCCGAAGGTTTTATTGTCTTTTTTCTTTGCTTAATGAGACGGATTGTTCCTTTTGAAGGATATAACCCCAGAAGATCCCCGTTAATTGCGTGATCAAAAAAAGAGCGATCAGCGGGATTGCGGTCGTGAAGGGCGATGAGGAATGGTAAAGGCTGATCAGGGGGCTCTTAAAAAGAATCAAGCCACAGCTCAATAGAATATTGATGATATTACCGAAAATCAATAGCGTAAGCTGCTGTGTTAGTTTTGCATAAAAGCCAACCGCTACTGTGAGCAATAGGAACAAAAAGATTCCTACAATTGAGTCAAATAAATAATCTATAGCCAATGACAAATGGGTGTAAGGAATCAGGTAAAACAAAAAGGGTAGGCGCATAACGAGTTTCTTTTGCATCACATCCAGCCTCCATAAAACTCTTAGTATGGTTATTTTATGACTGATAAATGGTCAATTCAATGAAGAATCGGAAATTAGCATAAATTATGAAAGTTATTTTATGTGGCTATCAATAAACCGTTACCTGTTTAGAAGAGAACTCTCGCCTTTATTAAATGAATCCTTTTCTTCGCAGACGGAATGAAGAATCCCTCCCGCATACAGACCGCAAATAGAACAAACGATTAGAGTTGAAAAGAGCTTCCCCTTTGGCAGTACGGGAAAAGAGTGAAGAAATATTTTTTCTTTACTATCTGAGTGATTGTGATAATATGATTAGAAATGGAGGGGTTATATGAATAAATTGCAAGATCGATTTAACAAAAATGTGTATGAAATTGCCGTCTCTTTGATTCGTCAATTTGATGAGAAAGTGTCGGGAATTCCGAATATGCTGAAGCTCACACTGGGAGAACCGGATTTCAACACCCCTGAGCATGTAAAAGAAGCAGGGCAGCAAGCGATTAAAGACAATTTCAGTCATTATACCGGGATGTCCGGGTTGATCGATGTTCGGGAAGCAGCGAGCCGCTTCATGTCTGAAAAATACGCGGTTCATTACGAACCAACAACAGAAGTTCTAGTAACGGTGGGAGCGACAGAAGCATTATCTGCTAGTCTGCTGTCGATTTTAGAAGCCGGCGACAAAGTATTGCTGCCTGCACCCACTTACCCTGGCTACGAGCCGCTGATTCTATTAGCAGGGGCAGAACCTGTCTATATAGACACGCGGGAAACCGGATTTGTTCTCACACCGGAGCAGATCAATCGGGCGATGGAGGAGCACGGCGACAAAGTCAAGGCCATCATCATTACGTCACCATCCAATCCTACGGGGGTTGCGTACAATGAAGCAGAAGTATCTGCACTGAGCGAAACATTGAAAAAATATCCGATTTTTGTCATCAGTGATGAAATCTATAGTGAATTGAATTACGAAGCAGCACACGTTTCATTTGGGAAATACTTGCGGGACCAAACGATTTTGATCAATGGTCTCTCAAAATCACACGCCATGACTGGTTGGAGAATTGGTTTTATCTTCGCTCCGGCAGAGCTGGTTGAGCAGATCATCAAAGTTCATCAATATTTAGTTACGGCCGCTTCGACAATCTCGCAAAAAGCAGCCGTCCGAGCCCTAGTTCAAGGGATCTCAGATGCTGAAGTGATGAGAGAAGAGTACCGTGAACGCCGTGATTTTGTTTATCAAGCCATGACGAAATTAGGCTTTGAGGTCGCTCGTCCTTCGGGTGCCTTCTATATCTTTGCCAAGATTCCTGCGGGACAGCAACAGGATTCCATGGCGTTTTGCGTAGAATTAGCAGAAAAAAATCAACTTGCGATCATTCCAGGGATTGCTTTTGGACCAGAGGGCGAGGGTTATGTCCGAATCAGTTATGCCGCTTCAATGGAAACCTTGGTGGAGGCCATGAATCGCTTAGCTGCCTATATCGAAAAATAAAAAGAACGATCAAATCTGAAAAAGATTTGATCGTTTCTTTTTATTTGTTCAAGTAATTGAATAATCCGCTGATCGTTTTGTCTTCCAAGCTGATTTCTTTTCCATCGACTGTTGCTTCCACAACATGATAATAGTCAGGAAGATCAGGCACTTCTTTTAATTGAGCAGCCACAAAATCATTGGCACTGGCATAGGTTTTTTCTTTTTTTGCATCGTTCATTTCATAAGTAATCACTAACATTGTTTTCGCTTCTCTCATGTGTAATTTTCATTGCAAAGTTATTGTACACCAAAGCTAATATAAAGTAAGTTATTTTGTCTTTACCTAATATTTACAGTTCTTTACGGATCATTTACATCTCTTCAACAAGATATTTACGTTCCATTGGTAAAGTAATCATGTACTAAAGATAAGGAATACGACGCAGTCAAACCGGTCGGTTTCTTAAAAAGGAATGCAGTATCTATTATAAGGAGTGTACAGGATGAAAAAAATTATTTTGGCATTGGCTTTTTCAGGAATTCTATTAGCTGGGTGTGGAACCAGCAATGCAACGAAGGATTCTGGTTCAACAAAAGAGGAGACAGCGAAAATTACCGCGGTGGGCTCGACGGCATTACAACCGTTAGTCGACGCGGCTCAAGAAAGCTATACTCAAAATCACCCCAATGTTCAAATTTCTGTTCAAGGCGGCGGCAGCGGGACTGGATTGAGCCAAGTTGAAAGCGGCTCAGTAGAAATCGGAAATTCAGACGTGTTCGCTGAAGAAAAAGACGGTGTCGATGCAAGCAAACTTGTCGACCACAAAGTAGCGGTCGTTGGTTTTGTGCCAGTCGTTAACAAAGATGTAGGCGTGAAAAACGTGACGAAGCAACAATTGATCGATATCTTCACAGGAAAAATAAAAAATTGGAACGAACTTGGCGGAAAAGATGAAACCATCCAAGTAGTGAACCGTGCATCAGGCAGTGGTACTCGTGCCACTTTTGAAAAATGGGGCTTAGACGGAAAAGAACCGATTCAGTCACAAGAACAGGATTCATCGGGAACGGTGAAAAAAATCGTGGCGCAAACACCCGGTTCAATCAGTTATCTTGCCTTATCATATGTAGATGACAGCTTACAAGCGTTAGAATTAGACGGTGTCACAGCGAATGAGAAAAACATCACCACGAACAAATGGCCAATCTGGTCTTACGAACACATGTATACAAAAGGAAAACCTGAAAAAGCATTAGCAGATTTCTTGAAATACATGACTAGCGATGAGGTTCAATCAGGTCCAGTCAAAGAATTAGGTTACCTGCCAATTACTTCAATGAAGGTAGAACGTACTTCAGACGGCACAGTCAAATAATTCTCTTTCTAAGAGTGAGAGAGCAAGCAGTACCCCTTCCCCTAAATAATTGCTATAAAAAGAAAAACGCCTATTTACTTTCTTTATTGAAAGTAAATGGGCGTTTCGCTTTTCATTTGTAAAGTGAGCAGCAATAATTCTTTTCACGTGTTACTTATTAGGAAGCGTAATCGTGAAGGTCGAGCCAAGTTTCGGGTGGCTTTCTACGGCGACTGTGCCACCAAGGATCTCGCTGTACTCTTTGACGATGGCTAATCCTAATCCAGTGCCGCCAGAGTTTCTAGCGCGCGCCTTATCTACCCGATAAAAGCGTTCGAAAATACGTTTTTGATCGTCTTTTGACATGCCGATGCCGTGGTCAGTGACCGTTAGGACCAACTCATCTGCTAGACGATAGCTTAGCGTGATGTCACTATTTTCTGGTGAATACTGCACCGCATTTTCTAACAGATTTTTGATGATCGGTTGGAAGAAGGTCAAGCGTGTCTGGTAGAAGCAATTCTCCGCGCCGTCAATCGTTACGGTGATTTGTTTGTTCTTCAAAAGATGCTGATACAACCCAATTTGCTGTTGTAAGAAATAATGAAGCTCGATCGTTTGGCGATCCTCTGACAAGTCTTCGCTGTCCTTAGATAATTCAATAATGTCTTGGATCAATCGCTGCAAACGTTTCGCATCATTTTGCATGATCGTTAAAAATTCTTCGGTTAATTCAGGGTCGTCCTTCGCCCCATCCAATAATGTTTCCGTAAAACCTAATAAAGAAGTCACAGGTGTTTTTAACTCATGAGAAACATTTCCGACAAAATCGCGTTGAATTTTTTCCAAACGTCGAACATGAGTCAAATCGTAGACGGTTCCCATGATTTGGTCGCCTTTGATCTCATTTTCAATGTAGCGCAAGCGGATATCCAAGTTCATCGAGGTAGGCAGCTTTGCGGAAATTTCTTGATGTACCTGGTTTTTATCCACCAACACCTGTTGGATCAATTGGATAAAGCGATTGTCTTCAATGACTTGCCAATAATAATGGTGTGCAGCACCGCCAATCTGCAATAATTCTTCCATCGCCGGATTCACCATCACAAAACGGCCGTCCATATCAATAATAAAGACACCGATCGTCAATTCATGGAAGAGGGTAGAAAATTGCTCCTCTGTAGAAGTATAAGCGGCATAGGTCTCATTCAATTGTTCACTGATCTGATTGACCGTCACATAAAGTTCTTGCCATTGTGTCGAATTCTGCATCACGTAGTTGCTCTTTTCAGGCTCCTTCAGCATACGCTGCAAAACAGGCAGCACCGTTTCGATCGGACGGTTGCGTTGATAGATCAGGTAGCAAATGATCAAATAAATAAAAACATAAAATAAAAGCAAGATAATAAAAATCGTACGCTGAAAATTACGTGTTTTCGGTTGAAAAGCGGAGGTTCGTTTTGCGACCCGTAGGATTCCGACGGTTTGATCTTCCGAACGGATAGGCTGCGCAGTATAAAGCAGTTCTGTTTTTAACGTCGTACTGTAGCGAACGGAAGAACCGACAGCGTTACTGTTTAAAACAATTTTTACCTCTGGACGATTCTCACGGCTCCCTGAAAGTGTAGGCTCCGTGCTGTCAAAAAGGATTTTTCCTTGCGCATCGAGTAAGGTAATTCGATCGTGGGCTTCCTTAGAGAATGTTTCAATGGCAGCCCGATTTGTCTCAGAATCCAGCTGATTCAAATCCAACCGATGGATGATCAATTCACCATTGCTCGTCAGAAATTCTTCCTGCTGCTCCAGCAATTCCTTGGTGTAAAAATGATTGGCTAATTTCCAACTGCCGAAAAAGAGCAGGCACAGAAGGACTAGCGGGACAAAATAGTCAAGGTATTTCCGCTTCATTGGACGGGCACCTGGAACTTGTACCCGAACCCACGAACCGTTTGCAAGTATTGAGGATGCTTCGGATCGACCTCGATTTTTTCTCGCAGATGCGACACATGGACATCGACGATTCGGCTTTGACCAGAAAAATCATATTGCCAAATTCTGTCCAACAGTGTATCACGGTCAATGACCCGCTCCTTGCGCTTCATGAAATAGACCAGCAGTTCGAATTCCTTAGGCGTCAATTCGATTTTCGTACCTCGTACAGTGACTTGATAATTTGAAAGATCGGCCTTGATTTCACCAGCGGTCAAAAATTCGTGCTCCTCCTTTTCTTGACGTGGTTCGACGCGGCGAAAGATCGCCTTCATGCGAGCCAATACTTCACGTGGAGAAAAGGGTTTGGTCAAATAATCATCTGCGCCGATCTCTAATCCAAGAATTCGATCAATGGCGTCGTCTTTGGCAGTCAGCATCAAAATGGGGGTGTCGATCTTTTCCTGCCGTAATTTTTTGGCGATTTCCAACCCATCCATTGAGGGGAGCATCACGTCCAAAATAATAAAATCAAATTTTTCATTCAAGGCCAGCTCATAACCGTCTTTTCCATCCTCAGCGGTGGTTACCCCATAGCCTTCTTTTTCCAGATTGAAGCTCAATAACTTTACGATTGAAGGTTCATCGTCTACGACTAGTACACGTTTCATAAGTGTCTCCTTTTTTTAAAAACTTTTCATTTGTGAAAGACTATTTCCACACCTGAATAAATGGTATAATGGGAAGGCAGTTTTGTCACCTATTATCTATTAATTTGATGGGAGAATCAATGATGTTAGGTATAAGCGCTTGTTTAGGCGGCGTAGCTTGTCGTTATGACGGCGGATCGAATGAGATCACGGCGTTAAAAAACTTTGTTGAAACAGGACAAGCAGTCCTGATTTGTCCAGAAGTTCTAGGTGGTTTGCCTACACCCCGTTGTCCGGCTGAGATACAAGGCGGCGATGGCTATGCTGTGTGGCAAGGGCAGGCGAAAGTTTACGATACTGAGGGGACCGATCTGACGGAAGCCTTTAAACAAGGAGCCATCACCGCTTTTGAAGAACTAAAGAAGTTGCAAATCACGGCATTGGTGCTAAAAGAAAGAAGTCCTTCTTGCGGCAGTCGTTTGATCTACGATGGCAGTTTTTCCGGCAATCGGATCGAGGGTGTCGGTGTGGCAACAGCGTATTTTATCCAACAAGGATTACCCGTTTATTCTGAAGAAAATTGGCAAGAAATGAGGATGACGTAATGGAGATCGAAAAAACGAATCGCATGAACGCGTTATTTGAATTCTACGCGACGCTTTTGACTGAAAAGCAGATGAATTATATGGAATTGTATTACGCCGACGATTTTTCACTAGGTGAGATCGCCGAGGAATATCAGGTGAGTCGACAGGCGGTTTATGATAATATCAAAAGAACAGAAAAAATCTTGGAAGATTACGAGCGTAAATTGCATTTGTTTTCTGATTATATCGTCAGAGAAGAGCAGTTAGACAAATTGGAAGTGTATGTGACGGAGCATTATCCAAAGGATGAGTTTTTAGCCGAAGCAATCACAGGCTTGCAGGATTTAGATGAATAGAAGTGTCTCTCGTTTTTAGGTTGGAGCACTGATCGAATGAGTTATCCAAATAAAAAGATGAGCAGAAGACGCAGACAAGAAATTTCTTGAGGGAAATGTGTATTTTAAGAGGAGAAAGGAAAATCATTAATGGCATTTGAAAGTTTAACGCAGCGCTTGCAAGCTGCGATGGGAAAACTACGTAAAAAAGGAAAAATCACAGAAGCTGACGTAACCGAAATGATGCGTGAGATTCGTTTGGCGTTATTAGAAGCCGACGTTAACTTGCAAGTAGTGAAGCAGTTTACGAAAGAAGTGCGGACGCGTGCGTTAGGAGCGGAAGTATTAGACAGCTTATCGCCCGCGCAGCAAATCGTCAAAATCGTAGACGAAGAATTAACGAAGACTTTAGGATCAGAAGCCGTTGGTATTGAAAAATCACCGAAGATCCCAACTGTGATCATGATGGCCGGTCTGCAAGGGGCAGGGAAAACGACCTTTGCCGGAAAACTAGCCAATCAACTGATCAAAAATGAAAAAGCGCGTCCGTTGATGATCGCAGGAGATATCTATCGTCCAGCCGCGATCGACCAATTAAAAGTATTGGGTCAACAATTAAATGTTCCAGTCTTTGATATGGGGACGGATGTGAGCCCTGTCGAGATCGTACGCCAAGGGATGGAACAAGCCCGTGAAAACAAAAACGATTATGTGTTGATCGATACGGCCGGTCGTCTGCATATTGATGAAGCACTGATGGACGAATTAAAACAAATCAAAGAAATCGCGCAGCCGAATGAAATTCTTTTAGTTGTCGATGCCATGACCGGACAAGATGCGGTCAATGTGGCTCAAAGCTTCAACGAACAATTAGGAATCACCGGGGTCGTTATTACGAAGTTGGACGGCGATACTCGTGGTGGTGCGGCGCTATCGATTCGTGCAGTCACAGGCGCACCGATCAAATTCATCGGGTCTGGTGAAAAGCTGACGGATCTAGAAGTCTTCCATCCAGATCGGATGTCTAGTCGAATCTTGGGTATGGGGGACATGCTGACTCTGATCGAGAAGGCCCAACAAGATTACGATGAGAAAAAAGCCGAAGAATTGGCTCGGAAGATGAAGGAAAATACCTTCGACTTCAATGATTTTATTGAACAATTGGATCAAGTAATGGGTATGGGACCTATTGAAGACTTGTTGAAGATGATCCCCGGCATGAGTCAAATGCCCGGTATCGAAAACATCAAAGTAGACCCGAAGGATGTAGAGCGTAAAAAGGCAATGGTGTATTCAATGACCCTTGCTGAACGAGAAAATCCTGATTTGTTGAACCCAAGCCGCCGCCGCAGAATCGCTGCCGGTTCAGGAAACTCCGTTGTGGAAGTCAACCGGATGATCAAGCAATTTAAAGAATCGCGGAAAATGATGCAGCAAATGAGTAAAGGCAGTATGCCAGCCGGAATGGATCAAATGTTCGGCTCCGGGATCAAAGGCAAAATGGGTAAAATGGCGATGAATCGCATGGTCAAGAAAAACAAAAAGAAAAAGAAAAAACGTAAATAATAAAAATAGCGTCTGTCTCAAAAAATGAGGCAGACGCTATTTTTATAAGAAGAAACGCCAATGATAAAGGAAGAATACACCAGCAAGACTAAGAAGTACATAAATCAATGGTTCTTGTCGTGGGAACGAATGGATTTCCTTCGGCATTTTTTTGACCAGAAGCTGGTAAATTTTCCAGAGTAGGAAGCCCAGCAAAGCTCCTAGCGTATTCATTAATAAATCATCAATATCGGTTGCTCGTCGATTAAATAATTGAAGAAACTCGATCAACAATGAAAACTCAAAACCTAAAAGAACAGTGCTCGATAGCTTACGAGACTGTTTCCAAATTAGAGGCACTAAAAACCCAAAAGGCATGAACATGATAATATTCAAGATGTTCTGTATGCCGAATCCAGATGAGAAAGGAAGGACGTTTATTTCTTCTGGTCGGATCACTTCCGGGTAGCTAAGGAGATCTTCGAGTGTACCGATGCCTGTAACGGATACGACTAAATAGAGATAGAAGATAAATGTCCAACGCCAAATCATAGATGTTAGTAGAATGCTTTCTTGCTTCCGCCTCAAAACAAAATATTGATAGATCAGACAGGGAAGGAAGACACAGGCAATTTGATACATAGGAAATAGGATAGCCAAGTCACTCACCCCTTTCGATGAGCGACTTTTTCAAGAGTCTTCACTGAACGACTCGTCACTTCTTGGAAAAAGACGACCAATGCACAAATACAGCCGACGATAAGAAAAACTAGGATGTTTGACACGATTGGAAGCATGATTGAATTTTCAATATGATTGATTCGATTGTTCAAATAGATGATCCAGGGATTAAAGACATTGAGACTAAGAATGAAAGAGGTAAATAGTGTCATTATTGCCCAAATCGGCCAGCGGGATTCCTTGTGAAGCAAGTAAGCATTGTCGTTTTCCAAAGATAAGGTCTGATATTTTCGATAAGCCCAAAGCAGCAAAAGAAATCCAAGAGTGATCATCATCAGATTTACCAACAGATCACCGCCAGTTTTTCCAACAGAATCAACAAAAAGAGTTCTTGGAAGCGGATCATCAAAGGTGCCCCGCCAAAGCGTGAGGATGTCTCCAAAAGAGTAAATCGCATTTGGCAACCAGCTTCTTAAAAATAGAAAGACAACAAATGTCAATGGCCCGAAAAACGCATTCCCCACCATTGAGCCGATAAAGGCACTCGCACAAAACAAAAAGAATAGTAAAGAAAAATTGCTAAGGACAGATGTAAATAATTGTCCCAGCGTGGCATTCATATAAGGCGCTGGAATCAATGTATGGATCAGTAGCGCGTATAGAAACTGACCAACCAGTGTGGCTAGCAGAAAAGGCGCGGCAACAAACTGTATTTTTTTTCGGAATAAGTCCTTGCGGGACGTTCCTAATGAAAAAAGAAATTGGTTGAAACCGGTTTTTTGATCGACAAAGAAAAGCAAGAAGCCCATCAATGGAACGATCAGCAACAGAGCGCTATTGAAATAGGTGGCAAAGTTTGATTGATAGGGAACGGCCTTAGAATAGTCGGAAGCGGTGACTATTTTCGGATACGATTCATACGACCGATAAAAAATCAGTTGCGCATTTTGATATTCTTTATAAGAAGAAAAAGGAACGTTGTCCTCCTTTTCATCGTCCCAATAGGTGATCTCATGACGATGCTTCTCAAAATTTTCTTTTCCGTGGGGATCATTGTAGACACTTTTCCACTGATTGTTTTCAATCACTACGTTAAAAACGCCAACACCGATCACTAGCAAACACGCAGCAAGCAATACTTTTTTATAGCGCTCCGCAAAAATAGAACGAATCATTTCAATAGCCCCTTTCTACGTGGTTTTAAATTTGCTTCGAAAAGATCTTCCAAGGTCAAAGGCAGCTCCTCGTATACAAGAGGGTCCTGTTCCTTGATTGCCTCTTCAAGTTCTACTGAAAAGTCCTCAAAGACGACAGTGACGACCCGCCCTTGAAAATCGATCAGCTTAGAATGCTCCTTTACTATAGAAGGAACTTTTTTTGTTTTGAACACTAGCTGAAGCTTCTTGGCTTTTTGCCGCATGTTTTCTAAACGATAATCTTTAATGATCGTATGCTCTTTTAAAAGGAGGACACGATCGATCAAGCTTTCCAACTCTAATAAATTATGAGAAGAAATCAACGCGGTGCGGGAATGCTCACTTAAATGTTCCATCAGCAAACCGATGATTTCTTTTTTTACAATAATATCCAAGCCATCAAAGGGTTCATCTAGTAATAAATAGTGTGCATTTGAACTCACAGCTAAAATGATCTGATACAAGGCTTGCTGCCCTTTAGAAAGCTGCCGATAGTTTTTGGATAAGACAAAGGTGTGCTTGTTCACCAGCTCTGTAAATAATGCTGTATCAAAGTTCGGATATGCCAATTGATAAAAGGCTGAAATTTTTCTAAGAGAATACGTACGTAGGAAATTTTCTTTTTCATCAATGAAAAAAAGTTCTTGCTTCATTTCTGGATGTTCAAAAATGGAGCGCTGGTCAATGGTAATATCGCCGGCATCTGGAAGATAGTGCCCAGCCATCACACGTAAAAGGGTCGTCTTTCCAGAGCCGTTGCGACCAACAAGTCCTACGATTTCATGTTTAGCTAATTCAAGCGTAATATTTTTTAAAACCACACGCTGATCCATTTCTTTATTTATATTCTCGATTATCAAGATGACGAACCTCCTAAGCTTTCTTCTGATTCTTTGACCCAGTGTATTAACTCTTCTTGCGAGATCTGTAAATGACGGGCTTCGATGATGAGTTCATTCAGTGTCTGCTTCAGCTCTTGGACACGAAGCTCATCACGGGGACTTTCTTCGATGGCACGAACAAATGTCCCTTTGCCTTTGACCGTGACAAGGACGCGTTCATTTTCTAAGACTTTATAGGCTTTACTAATGGTATTTGGATTCATCAATAGCTGCTTCGCCATTTCTCGAACAGAAGGAATTTTGTCTCCGGTCTGTAAGATTCCGTGTAAAATATCTTCCTTGATCCCTAAAACCAGCTGCTCATAGTAAGCGCGGCTGCTATTTTTATCAATACGCACCATTTTATCACCACTTTCATGTAGGGTGTCTTTGTGTGTACTAGTATACATAGTACACCGAGAATAAGCAATGACTTTTTTTGAGTTTCTGCTATACTAATGGGGAGCGTATGTTCGTGTTAAAATAAAAAGTAGGAGTGAGGACGATGTATCGATGTCAATGGTCTGGAAATAATGAAAATATGCAGGTGTATCATGACACAGTGTGGGGTGTGCCAGAATACGAGAATCAGCGCCTTTTTCGCAAGTTGATTTTAGACATGAATCAAGCAGGGTTGAGTTGGCAAACGATTTTGAACAAAATGGAAAATTTTGATCAAGCCTATGACCAGTTCGATATTGAAAAAGTAGCACGTTATGATGAAGAGAAAGTGGCGTCACTGATGCAAGATGCAGGAATCATCCGCAATCGTCGGAAAATAGAAGCGGCGATCATCAATGCACAGAAAGTGTTGGAGATGCAGGCAGAGGGCCTCAGCTTTTCCGATTATTTGTGGGGCTTCGTCGATCACCAAGTCGTTGATAATAAAATCAGCGCGGTGTCAGAAATACCTGCTAAAACCGAATTGTCCGATACGATCGCAAAGGACTTGAAAAAAAGAGGGTTCAAATTCGTCGGAAGTACGACGATCTATGCCTTTTTGCAAGCAGTGGGAATCGTTAATGACCATGAAACGGCTTGTTTCCGCTATCAGGAGCTAAGCAAGAAAGTGTAACTACGCGACGCTGATTGGTACAATGAGGAGACAAAAGAGAAGAGGTGCAGTCGTGGCAAGAGTAGTATTTTACGGAGCGATCAGTTTAGATGGCTACCTAGCAGATAAGGAAGATAGACTCGAATGGTTGTACCACCAAGAAGGCGGGGAACACATTCCCTATGATTCCTTCTATCAAACGGTGGACTATACGATGATGGGCCGCCGAACCTATGATGTGGTAAAGCGCGATGCCGAAATGGAAACCATTTACCCGGAGAAAGAGAATTATATTTTTAGTCATTCAAAAATCAGCGTGGACGATAACATGCAGGTAGTTGATGAAGATCCAGTAGCCTTTATCCAAAATCTCCCAGCAGATAAAACCGTTTGGGTCGTTGGCGGCGGTGCGTTGTTGCAGCCAGTGATCGAAGCAGGTCTCATTGATGAATGGTGGATTCAAATCGTACCGATTCTACTTGGTGAAGGCATTCCGTTGTTTTTACCGCAAACGAATCAGCAAAAACTGCGTCTGATTGAAACAGAGCAGTTTGGTCAATTTGCGCAATTGCACTTAAAGAAATAAGAAATGGTCGGTAGACAATTACCGCCAAGAAAAAAAGCCGAACGATTCTCTACTATCCTTTTGCATAGTAAGAGGTCGCTCCGGCTTTTTTCTAACGGAAAATTTCTCAATAGTCTTTTTCATCACGCTCATTTACAGCGGCTTCAAATGCTGCTTGGTGAGGGAGGACCCGTTTCTCTTTTTCAGGGAATGTTTGATCGTAGGCTGCTAGGCCATTCGGATCAGGATACATTCCTTCTGAGAAAATTATGGTGCCATGCACGTGATCAAGTGCGCCTTCTTTTAAAGGAAGAGCCATGATCCCGGTGTAAAACTGTCCATCGGGCATAGAAATGTTGTATTTCTTTGATCCAACAAAACCATAGGGATGGTAGTGGTAAGGAAAGCCGGCAATAACGATTGCCTCATACCCAAGATTTTTTGCCTCAGCGATGGCGTGCTCAATCAGCATACGACCATAGCCTTGCCGATGATACTCAGGTGCGATACTGACTGGACCAAAGGAAATCACCGGATAGTTTGTACCAGTCTCATCGACCACTTTTGCCTTGCTGAAAAAAATGCTGCCAATGATTTTTTCATCTATCTCAATGACAAAGGTCAGTTCTGGAATAAAATCCGGGTGCTTGCGGAGCATGTGAGCAATGTAGTGTTCCTCAGCGCCGGGGACATATAGGTTCCAAAAAGCCTCCCGTGTGATTTCTTCTACGATTCGATAATCCTTTTCTTCCTCTAATCGGATAGTAACAGTCAAAACATTTCCTCCAATCTCTTTTCTCACTTTAGTATAGCATGGCAGACGTCCTATAAAGAGTAAAAAAACGACTGCAACATTCATTCAATAATGAAAGCTGCAGTCGTTGTTGTTACGAATTCTATTTAACCAACTTGTTAAAGAATTCGATGTATTTATCTGTAATTGTCTTGAAGAATTCTACCGTTCCATCAGCGATATGACCATCGTTATCTACTAAGTTCATAATGCCGCCAATGTAGGCTTCAGGTTGCTGCAACGTTGGAACATCCAAGAAAACTAATGATTGACGTAAGGCATGGTTTGCACCGAATCCACCAGGGCCGCCAGGAGATACTGTTACTACTAGACCAGGCTTGCCGCCCCAAACACTGCTGCCCATTGGACGAGAGCCAACATCTAGCGCATTTTTCAATGCTGCTGGAACTGAACGGTTGTATTCAGGTGTGACAAAGAATAATCCATCGACTTCGCCAACTTCCTTACGGAAACGATCCCAGGCTTCAGGAACCGACCCTTCAACTTCAAGATCTTCATTGTAGAAAGGCAGGTCATCGATCTTAATGAAGGTTGATTCAAACCCTTCAGGTAATAATTCTGCAAATTTTTTCGCAACCATTTTGTTGTAAGAATCTTTACGCAGGCTGCCGACTAAAATACCAATTTTTTTTGTCATGATAATTCCTCCTCATTCGAAATAGCATTACGTTTGTTATCGTATGAATCTATCTTACAAAAAATAAGTAAAAGGTGCAAAAGATATGCTTTGAAAGAAAAATTAGACTGTAAAGAAAAAACTCTTTACAGCTACTCAAAAGCGTGTTAGACTACATCTTGTGATTAATTATATGGAGGTGTAGTTATACAATGGCAGTTAAAATTCGCTTGAAACGTATGGGTTCTAAAAAGAAACCTTTCTACCGTATCGTTGTTGCTGATTCTCGTTCTCCTCGTGATGGACGTTTTATCGAAACTGTGGGTACTTACAATCCTTTGAAAAACCCAGCAGAAGTCGTATTAAAAGAAGAAGATGTTTTAAACTGGTTACAAAAAGGTGCACAACCTTCTGATACAGTTCGTAACATTCTTTCTAAAGAAGGCATCATGCAAAAACACCACGACGCTAAATTCGCTAAGAAGTAAGGAGGGTCAATCATGCAAGATTTAACGAACCTTGTGTTGACCATTGTTCACCCTTTGGTGACAAAACCTGATGAAGTGAAGTTAGAGATCGAGGAGTCTAAAGATTTCTTGGAGTACAACTTAACAGTTGCACCTGAGGACATTGGCAGAATCATCGGAAAACAAGGCCGAGTAGCCAAAGCGATCCGCACGATCGTGTACAGCGTTCGGACGAATGGCCCGAAAAAAGTTCGTCTCAACATCGTGGATGGTAAATAAAGTTAGAACACTCGAGTCAGTTTGATTCGAGTGTTTTTTTGTTAAAAGTACGGTAAAATTAGGGTGGAGGTGTTTCATGATGAAAAAATTTTTGTTCTTGTTTAGCGCGCTATTTGTTTTAGCAGCCTGTAATTCAGGAAATAATGATTCAAACGATAGCACCACGAAATCGACTGCCACAGCAACTACAAAAAGCAGCACATCACATTCGACAGCAAGCAGCTCAAGTACGAGTAACCAGTCGTCGGCCAATTCAACGACAAAGACACAAGTTAGTTCAACAAAAACGGATTCGTCTCACAGCGATCATGCGATGTCTGCACTAGATGAATTGAAGGCCAATTATCCTAACGATCGTTTTCCTGATCCTGCTTCTTTTAGTGGAGGGAAGCCCATCGGTATTATGGCTTCTGAGGAGCAAGGGACTTTGAAGGTGACGTATTATGCCGTTGCTGAGGAGACGCCTTTTAATGATCCCGCTTTAAGTGGACAAACGCCCATTGCACAATTCCAACGCCACACGTTTGATTCAAAAGAAACGGCACAAAATGAAGTTGGTCAGACCTATGACCCGAACGGACAGCAAGTCGATCTCGGTCACAGCATCACAGGATATCAAAGTGCCGGTGCTGGTTCTGTCTATTTAGGCTGGAAGGAAGGCAACTGGAGTCTGACTGTACGCGGAAATAATTTGGAACAAGAAGATCCTGTTCCATTGGCAAAACAAACAGTGGACTATTTAGAAGGAGCATTCTTACCGGTCCCTCATGACGCAGGGCAAATCACCTTAAGAGTATCACCCGGAGAGTTTCAAACAAATACAGTCGTTTGGCAGAATAACCAGACTGTCTATACGATCATGAACGGTGATGCAATGACTAGTTTGAAAATGGCTGTATCAATGGCAAAATAGATAAAACAGAAAGAGGAAACTACGTGACTAATTATTATAAAGTTGGAAAAATCGTCAATACACATGGCATCCGCGGAGAAGTCCGGGTCATTTCTACGACAGACTTTACGGAAGAACGGTATCAAGTCGGAGAAACGCTTTACTTGTTCCGCGACGACCAAGATGTTCTGACCTTGACGATCGCCAGCTATCGCAGACACAAGAATTTTGATTTATTGAGCTTTGAAGGGTACCCAAATATCAATGATGTCGAAGCTTTTCGTGACGGTATTCTAAAAATCTCTGAGAAACAGCTAGGGGCACTCAACGAACACGAATATTATTATCATGAGATCATCGGATTAACGGTCGTAGATGATGAAGAGAATGAAATTGGTAAAATCACTGAGATTTTATCTCCTGGCGCAAACGACGTCTGGGTAGTCAAACGCAAAGGGCAAAAAGATGCGTTGATTCCCTACATTGAATCCGTGGTAAAAGACATTGATCTCACTGAAGGTGTCGTGCACGTCGAGATCCCAGAAGGGTTGTTGGACGATGCGAATTGATGTCTTAACACTTTTTCCAAAAATGATCGAAGAACCTTTAGGTGAATCAATCATTGGGAAAGCTGTTGAAAAAGAGTTATTAGAGATCAATGTTCATGATTTTCGCCAATACTCAGATAATAAACACAAACAAGTGGATGATTATCCTTATGGTGGCGGAGCAGGAATGCTTTTGAAAGTCCAACCGATTTACGAGAATCTAAAAGCGATCGAGGAAGAGTCAGGAAATCAAAAGAAACGCGTGATTTTACTTGATCCAGCGGGAAAACCCTTCAATCAAAAAATGGCAGAGGAATTTTCTCAGGAGGAGCAGCTCGTGTTTATTTGTGGACACTATGAAGGCTATGATGAACGGATTCGGTCACTGGTGACAGATGAAGTCTCACTAGGAGATTATGTTCTGACTGGCGGTGAACTTGGGGCAATGGTCATGATCGATGCCACGGTACGCCTCTTGCCGGATGTTTTAGGAAATCAAACATCTGCAAAAACAGATTCGCATTCGACAGGACTATTGGAGCATCCGCAATACACACGTCCCGCGGAATTTGAGGGGATGGGCGTGCCAGAGGTTCTGATGAATGGCAACCATCGTTTGATCGAGGAATGGCAATTGAAGGAGTCTTTACGACGGACGTATTTGCGCCGACCAGATATGCTGGAAAAAGTAACTCTGACACCAGAAATGGAAACATTTTTAGCAGAAATTAAACAAGAAGAATAATTTCTGGGGAAGCCTTTTAGAAATAAGAGGCTTCCTTTTTTGACCTATAGCACTAAGAATGAGAAGCGCGGGAAGTTCCTCGTTTCTATGCCATCGAATCATGTAGCCATGTATACTGCTCAAAATTAAAGTTCCTCTGACAAGAATTTTGTCTTTACAGATAGAACTTCCTCTGTTAGAATATTTAGGTGAGTGTAAAACTCATCTATTATACGATGTTCCGCTGGGGCTTCTGTCCTAAGAATGTTTGGAATAAGGAGAATGATAAATATGAATCCATTGATTCAAGAACTAACTCAAGAACAATTACGTACTGATATCCCAGCATTCCGTCCTGGGGACACTGTTCGTGTTCACGCGAAAGTTGTCGAAGGAACTCGCGAACGTATCCAGTTATTCGAAGGCGTTGTAATCAAACGTCGTGGAGCTGGCATCAGCGAAACTTACACTGTACGTAAAATCTCTAACGGTGTTGGTGTGGAACGTACGTACCCACTACACACACCACGTGTTGCGAAAATCGAAGTTGTTCGTTACGGTAAAGTGCGTCGTGCAAAACTTTACTACCTACGTGCATTACACGGAAAAGCAGCTCGTATCAAAGAAATCCGTCGTTAATTCGAAAGATGTCTTTCGAACCCTTGAGAAATCAAGGGTTTTTTTTATACCAAAAGAGCGGCCTAATTCTATAGGACCGCTCTCTTTTTAGTTATTTATCTGGCTGTTGCCCCTCATGAGCAGGCCATTGACAGTCCGTTAGCTGCATTTTTGTAAAAACCGCTTTAAATGAAGAGTCTTCGGGGGAGCAAGCATAGATGCCAAAGCGCACTTTACCATTTCCATTGATCAGATGGCAGATACGCATCTGCTGAAAATTTTCCCCATCCACAGAGCATTCAATGCGATAATCATCTTCTCGTCGGCTCAATCGGTACCACATGGAGTGGATAGAGGCCTCTATTTCCGTTGTCGCCCAATCGGAATACCCGTTATTCGTCACGACGCTTCCTAAATGCTGATAGGAGTCGTTCTCATATTCGATAGAGCCCTTTAACCAATTTTCGCTGTCTAAATACAGAACGATCCCGCATTGATCAAAGCGATGGTGACTTTCTGAAAACTCTGTTTTTACAATAAAACTGAAGTATTTTTCTTCGGTTTCCATTTGGAAAACGGGGGCATTGTCGTTTTGAAAATGATAATAGGTATTTTGCCAAAGGTCTGTGTGAGGCCTTGTGACGACCTCAATCCCCTCTGTTAACAAGGTGAAGCTTTCTGGGAAACGCGTCCAGGTAAAATTTTTTAAATCCATCAAATCGAAGCCCTCCTTACAGTTGTCTTATTAAAAGGGTAGCAAAAATCGACGCGATTCGCTAAGAAAAAGTTTATGCAAAGTAAGAGAAATCAACCACATCGAGACAAAACTTTGCAAACAATCCGCTAAATGCTATTCTAAGTAAATGGAGAACGGTTATTGGGAAGGGTGGAATGTATGAAGAAAACACGTGTACTCTATTTAGAAGTTGCGGAGAAAATAAAAGAGGATATTTTTTCTGGAACGTATCCAGTTGGAACGATGCTGCCGACCGAAACGGAGCTGGAGCAGCTTTTTAATGTAAGTAAGATCACCGTGAGAAAAGCGATTGAGCTACTGGCAGCAGATGAATACGTAGAGAAGAAAAGTGGAAAAGGGACGACTGTTTTGAGTGAGCGTCCTTATAATAAATTATCGAAAGCGATCAGCTTTACTCAGATTTTGGAAAATTCGAACTTAGCAGTCAAAAAGGTGATTTTGGATGTAAAGAAAGTAGCGTTGACGGATAAAGACAACGCGTTTAAGTATTTCGGCTCAGAGGCGATTTGCTTTCAACGGATGTATTCGCTAGATGGGAAACCGTACATTTATTTTACGCATTATTTGCCTACGGGATTGAAAAGGGTTACTAAAGAAGCGCTCGAGCAGGAATCACTGTATAGAATCCTTTATCAAAATGAATTGGATATTGAACGGTTTATGGATGATTTTGTGGCGATTGCCTTGACGCCAGAAGAGCAGACGCTTCTTCAAACAGAGGAACAGCTTGCGTTGAAAAGAATTCGGAAATCCTACGATTACAATGGAAAAGTGATTGAGTATTCAGAGGGGCTTTATAATACCTCTGATCATGCATACCAAATTGAATACGAGACATAAAACTGTGATGATTGTTCATCACAGTTTTTTTAATCGGATTAAAATCGCGAATATTCTTGTTAAAATGAAGGGCTAAGCGCGGTTGTTTTAGTTATATTCATTCAATATTTATAGAAATAAAATAAAAAATAAACTTGAAAAGCGTTTACAGCAAAAACTGAATATGGTACTATTCGTTTGTAAACATTATAACGTTATAAACGGAGGTTAAAAAATGGACAGATTAGTAAATTCGATTGAACAGAAATTGATGCCCTTTGCGAACAAGATTGGAACGCAGCGACACATGATGGCGATCAGGAAAGGAATCGTCGCGACGATGCCGTTGACGATCGTCGGATCATTCTTCACGATCTTTTTAAACTTCCCAATTCCTTCAGTTGCGGCAATGATTGAACCGTATTTAGCAATTTTAGACATTCCTTTTCGTTATACAGTAGGTATTTTGGCACTTTATGCAACATTTGGGATCGCATCTCAATTGGCGAAGAGCTATAAGGTCGACTCTCTGACAGCGGGCATCTTGTCTGTGATGGCTTTTCTCGTAACAGCGGCTCCGCCGATTCGAGTATTTGACAATGTGGAGGGTGTCATTGATGCAGGACGGTACTTGAACATTGCCAATCTTGGCGCGGCTTCATTGTTTGGGGCAATTGTGACAGCACTCATTTCTGTTGAAATCTATCGTATTTTTATCGAAAAGAACATCACGATCAAAATGCCGGATGGGGTTCCGCCAGAGGTAACGAACTCATTTATGGCATTGATTCCTGGGGGTGCGATCTTAGTTCTATTTTGGGTGATTCGACACATGATCGGATTTGATATCAATGGGTTCTTGAGTAATTTATTAATGCCGTTTAAAGATGTGTTAGCTGGGAATAGTTTGTTTGGTGGTTTGTTGACTGTATTCTTGATTTGTTTCTTCTGGGTGTTAGGGATTCATGGACCAGCGATCATGGGACCGGTTATTCGTCCATTCTGGGAATTATCGATTGCTGAAAATATGGAAGCTTTTGCGGATGGTGCAAGTGCAACTGCAATGCCGAATATCTTCACGGAACAATTCTTACAATGGTTTATCTGGATTGGTGGCGCGGGGACGACATTGGCATTAGTCGTATTCTTTATGTTCTCAAAATCGAAATACCTAAAGAGTTTAGGACGTCTATCTTTCTTGCCAGGCTTATTCAATATTAATGAACCGATGATTTTTGGGGCGCCGATCGTCATGAACCCGTTATTGGGAATTCCATTTATCGTAGCACCGTTAGTGACAACAACCCTTTCTTATTTCTTAACCATTTCAGGGGTGATCCCAATGATGGTTGCTCGTTATGGCTTTACCATTCCAGCACCGATCGCCGCTTGGATGAGTACGGATTGGAGTATTGCCGCAGCAATTCTGGTCATTGTGAACTTCCTGATCTCCATGGCTATCTATTATCCGTTCTTCAAAGTGTTTGAAAAGCAGCAATTGGCACGTGAAGCGGCAGAATTGGAAGCGGAAGAGAAAGCGAAAAAAGAAAAAGCTGCAAACTTACAAGGTGCAACTTCGAATTAGAAAAGAATTATTCTATCGTAGAAAGGAGAGAGGATGGTCAAAGGACTATCCTCTTCGGTGATACTATGAACTTTATTTATTTGATCCTTCTTTTTCTAGCGAGTCATATTTATCTGGAAAAGGGAAAACTACCAGCAAAACTTGAACAGATGAAACTTCGCTACATTTTACTTGGTTCATTGGCAACTATCCTGTTTGCCGTAGTACTAGGTGTAGCGCTGAATATTGCGTCTTTCTTAGTAATGACAGTCACTATTTGTACTGCGTCATTGATTGCTTACAAATACCGGTCAAAAATCGATGAGATGGAAAGAGGAAAAAGTGTATGAAACGTGTATTAGGAATTTCGGTTTATCCGGATCATAGTGATATCAACCAGGATAAAGCGTACATTGAATTGGCCCATAAGTATGGCTTTGGTCGTATTTTTATGAGTATGCTGGAAGTCACTGAAGGCAAAGAGGTCGTTAAAAAGAAGTTTAAAGAACTGATTTTCTTTGCGAAGGACTTAGGCTATGAAACGATCTTAGATGTTGCACCGAATATTTTTGAAGAACTAGGAATCTCTTATGATGATATGAGTTTCTTCCATGAATTAGGAGCAGATGGGATTCGTTTAGACTTGGGATTTGATGGAAATAAAGAGGCGATGCTCACGTACAATCCCTTTGGTGTAGCAATCGAATTGAATATGAGTAATGATGTGGCCTACTTGGATAATATCCTGACCTATGAAGCCAATACGCCTTATTTGTATGGATGCCATAATTTTTACCCTCAAGAGGGAACCGCACTGCCCTTTGATTTCTTTGTAAAATGCAGTGAGCGTTTCAAAGCTAAGGGTATACGAACGGCAGCCTTTGTGACTTCACAAGTAGGAACGATCGGCCCATGGGACATCAATGATGGGTTGCCAACTCTAGAGATGCATCGCCATTTACCAGTGGAAGTTGCGACAAAACACTTATTTGCGACAAAATTGATTGATGATGTGATCATCGGAAATGCCTATGCCTCAGAAGAAGAGTTGAAGGCAATGGGCGACGTCGATCGTTACCAAACAGAATTTTCTGTCGAATTTGTTGCAGGAATCAATGATGTAGAAAAGCAGATCGTATTAAATGAACAACATTACCGTCGTGGGGATATCACGGATCAAATGGTTCGCTCAACATTCGTTCGTAAAAAATATGGTCAAGAAGCAAATGCTCCCCATGACAATGAGATCGAATTTCAACCGGGGGACATCGTGATCGGAAACGATGACTTTGGCAAATACAAGAATGAGCTGCAAGTGGTACTAAGCGCCCATAAAGATTCACGCAAAAATAAAGTCGGACAGATTGTTGCAGATGAGCAACTCTTATTACCGTTTATTCATCCTTGGTCAAAATTCAAATTTACAGAAAAGTAGGAACGTGAAATGTTGGATTTAGTTGTACGAAATGGCAAAACGATTGACGGAAAGAAAATGGAAATTGGTATTTCTGATGGCAAAATAGTCGCAGTAACAGAAAAGATTGATCAAGAGACCCGCAAAGAAATTTTTTTGACAGACGATCAATATATTTCTGCCGGATGGATCGATGATCATGTTCATTGCTACGAAAAAATGACGCTGTATTATGATTATCCAGACGAAGTTGGCGTCAAACGAGGCGTAACGACAGTGATCGACGCTGGAACGACAGGCGCTGAGAACATTGGTGACTTTTGCGAGTTAGCAGAAAAATCTAAAACCAATGTTTATGCATTGCTGAATATCTCGAAATGGGGGATCGTTGAGCAGGATGAATTAGCCGACTTAACGAAAGTCCAACAGGATGCGGTAAGGACAGCGATAGAAAAATTCCCCGAATTTATCGTTGGGTTAAAAGCTCGCATGAGTAAAACGGTGATTGGTTCAAGCGGCATCGAGCCTCTTCGGTTAGCAAAGCAATTTCAGCATGAATACGGCGAGTTGCCGCTGATGGTACATGTCGGCTCCGCACCACCTGAATTGTCCGAAATTCTGGATCTGATGGAAAAAGGTGATGTGCTGACGCACTGCTTTAATGGAAAAGAAAATGGTATTTTTGATCGAGAGAAACAGCAAATCAAGGATTTTGTATGGGATGCATATACGAAAGGCATAGTTTTTGATATAGGTCATGGGACAGACAGCTTTAATTTTGACGTGGCGAAACAAGCGTTGCGTGAAGGAATGAAGAGCACGTCTATTAGTTCAGATATTTATGTGCGAAATAGGGAGAATGGGCCGGTTTACGATTTAGCAACGACGATGGAAAAACTTTTCGTGGTAGGGTATTCTTGGGAAGAGATCCTTACGCAAGTGACAGAAAGACCTGCTGAAAATTTCCATTTAACTACTAAAGGGAAATTAGCTGTGGGCTATGATGCAGATATGACGATCTTTACGATCAAACATTCAGAAAAAGAACTGATCGATTCCAATGGAAACACGCGTAAGGCGAGTCAGGAGATTCTTCCTATGGAAACGATCATTGGAGGTCAGGTCTATGACAATTAATTTCGACAAACTTGGATTAAAAGAAGTCATCAATGCTTCTGGGCGCATGACGATTTTAGGCGTTTCAAAGGTATCTGAGTCCGTAATGGCTGCTCAGCGGTTTGGCGGCGAGCATTTTTTTGAAATGGCGGATCTAAGCGAAAAAGCCGGCGCGTATATCGCAAACCTTTTGGATGTGGAGGATGCACAGATCGTTTCTTCTGCTTCAGCGGGAATTGCTCAGAGTATTGCGGCGGTGATCGGTCAAGGAGCGGTCTATCATGCCTACCATCCTTACACGAAAAAAATCACGAAGCGGGAAGTCATCTTGCCTAAAGGACACAATGTGGATTACGGGACGCCTGTTGAAGTCATGGTAGAACAAGGCGGCGGAAAAGTTGTCGAAGCTGGTTATGCCAACATGTGTTCAGCCGAGCATCTGGAAATGATGATCAGCGAAAACACCGCGGCTATTCTCTATATAAAAAGCCATCACACGGTTCAAAAAAGTATGATGAGTGTGGAAGAGGCGGCGGAAGTTGCGAAGAGAAATCACGTGCCATTGATCGTGGATGCGGCTGCTGAGGAAGATTTATTCTTCTATTATAAAGCAGGTGCTGACCTAGTTATTTATTCTGGGGCAAAAGCGATCGAAGGACCGAGTGCCGGCTTAGTGATCGGAAAGAAAGCACCGATTGAATGGGTTCGCCTTCAGGGGAAGGGAATCGGCAGAGCGATGAAGATCGGCAAGGACAATATCCTTGGTTTTACGCAGGCGATCGAAGACTATTTAACAAACGGCAGCGAATCGGGTAAATCAATGCAGGCACGATTAGAACCATTTACGAAAGCAATCAATCAAATCAATCATCTAACCGCTACGGTCGTTCAAGATAGTGCCGGACGGGATATTTATCGAGCAAGTGTTCACGTATCGGGAGAGCATTCAGCGAAGGATGTAATCGCAGCGTTGAAAAAGGAATCACCAGCGGTCTACACGAGAGAATATCAAGCCAACAATGGCATCATTGAATTTGATATTCGATCGGTGAACGAAGAAGAAATGAATAAAATCGTGGCGCGTTTGCACGATATCATGGAATAAGAGGGGATCAGGAAATGTCAGTAGAACCAAATTATTTAGAGGATCGAATTTGTTTAAATGTTTTGGCGAATTCTGTTGAGAATGCCAAATCTTGCTATGAAGCGGCGGAAGGACACGTGGTTTTAGGCGTACTGTCGAAAAATTACGAGAGTGATGAAGCAGCCATCAAAGATATGAAAAAATATCAGGAGGCAACGAACAATGCCCTGTCTGTTGGTCTAGGTGCTGGGGACCCGAATCAGAGTCAAATGGTCTCGCGTATTTCTGGAGAGCTTCAGCCGCAACACGTGAATCAAGTATTTACTGGCGTGGGGACCTCAAGAGCGCTGTTGGGTCAAGAAGAAACGATCATTAATGGATTGGTTTCGCCAACAGGAAAAGTCGGCTATGTCAATATCGCGACAGGGCCTCTAAGTTCAAAAGGGCCAGAAGGCGTCGTGCCGATCGAAACAGCGATCACGTTGCTTCAAGATATGGGTGGTAGTTCAATCAAATACTTCCCAATGAAAGGATTGGCCCATAAAGAAGAATTTAAAGCAGTTGCGGAAGCGTGCGCCAAACATGATTTCTATTTGGAGCCTACTGGCGGTATTGATTTAGAAAATTTTGAAGAAATCCTTCAAATCGCTGTTGATGCAGGTGTTAAGAAAATTATTCCGCATGTGTACAGTTCGATCATTGATTCTGAAACAGGAGACACACGTCCTGAAGACGTAAAACGATTGCTTGAAATGTGTAAAAAAACATTGGCTTAAAGAAGGAGCAGAAACGATGAAATTTGCGGCTTTTGGAGAAGTGATGCTGCGATTGTCACCACCGGAGTATTTATTGTTAGATCAGACGAATGAATTGCGGATGGATTATACTGGGACGGGTGTCAATATTATGGCTAATTTGGCGCAATTTGGCTACGATTCTTCGTTAGTGACCGTGCTTCCTGAGAACCGTCTGGGACAGGTCGCTAAATCAGCGTTGGCAAAGTATGGAATCAAAACAGAGCTGTTGTCATTCGCCCACCATCATATCGGCAGCTATTTTGCTGAAAATGGGTATGGACAACGTCCCACACACGTTACGTATCAAAATCGACACCATAGTTCCTTTGGTGTCAGTGACCACACAGCCTATAACTTTGAGAAGGTGGCGGCTGAAAATGATCTGATCCATATTTGCGGAATTTCTTTGAGCTTGACCGATGCTACTCGGGATGCCGCACATACATTAGCACAAGAGGCTGCTAAGGCAGGAAAAAAAGTCTGCTTTGATTTTAATTTCCGTCCCAGTCTGAACACAGAACCGAATAAATTGGCTTTTATGAAAGAACAGTATGAGAAAATCTTGCCTTATTGCGCTATTGTTTTTGGCAGTACGAGAGATTTGCTGGACCTGTTACAAGTCCCAAAAACGGGATCAGAGGATGAGATGATTTGGCAATTTATGGAAAAATACGCGATTGATTGGTTTGCCGGGACACGAAGAACGACTGCGGACAGTCGCAAACAAATGCAAGGATTTTTATATACTCGTAAAGAGCGTGCAGTCAGTGCTGTGAGAGACCTGGTTGCTTTGGATCGGATTGGCGCTGGCGATGCTTATGCAGCAGGAATCTTAACGGGATATGCTGAAAACTGGCCCTTAGTAGAGACAGTTGAGTTTGCAACAATGAACGCGGTTTTGGCGCATACGATCCATGGTGATGTGCCGTTGACGACAAAAGAACAGGTTTTCACAGTATTAAAAAATCCTGAAATCGATTTGATCCGATAAACACGAAGTGAATCGTCGGGAAAAGAATGAGTGGCATCTTTGCCAGTCATTCTTTTTTTTTCCTATTAGAAGGATAAAAAAGAAATTTTAGGCTTTTCTAAGGATATTACAGTTTTTTTCCGTAATGATGCGGAAGTTTTAATGTTGAACCGTAACCGTTTACATTCTATTCTTGGAGTGTACTAAGAACGAGAGATAACAAAAATAGGAGCGTGTGTAAGATGAAAAAAGCATTGATTATTTGTGCAGCAGGAATGTCTTCTTCAATGATGGCAACCAAAACAACGGATTACTTTAAACAGAATGGAAGGGATATTTTTGTGGATGCCGTTTCAGCAACAGAAGGCGACAATATGATAAAAACGAGTGATTTTGATTTATTCCTGATCAGTCCTCAAACAACCATGTTTTTGGATAAATTTGTTAAGCTAGGAGATACCGTCGGTAAGCCTGTAGTGAGCATCCCATTTCAAGCGTATGTCCCGATTCCTACTGGGATACAGAAAATGGCTGAGGTTATCGAGGAAAATATTTAGCTGGGAGAGAGTAAGATGAAACAGAAGGAAAAAGCTTTGTTGAATCGTTTGATCGATCATAAGAATGAATTTGTGACCAGCAAAGACTTAGCTTCTGAATTGTCGCTATCCGATCGTACGGTTAGAAATTATTTGCAAGATTTAAAAGTGCTGGTGGAAAAAAACGGAGGAGAAATTCTTGCAAAGCAGGGACAAGGCTATCAATTGAGAATTGTTCATAAAATGGTTTTCGATTTATTTTTGAGTCACGAGAACTTAGTAGATCCCTTTTATAGAAATGCGAGTGAATTTTCCGAAGTGGAGGATCGGCAAAAATATATTTTGAATAAGCTATTACTTGAGGATCGAGTAATTGTTATAGATGATCTAGCGGAAGAACTTTTTATTAGTCGGTCGAGTTTAGCGAAAGATATCCAAGAAATAAAAGAGAAATTACAGGAATATTCTCTCGTGATCGTGTCAAAACACGGCCAAGGTTTCTGGGTAGAAGGTGAAGAAAGAAACAAACGACACTTTATCATGGATACACTTTTTGGCAAAACGTATGCCAACTCAATGAAGGAATATTTAGGAAACAGTCATTTTTTTAATGAAATCACGTTTGAAGAATTGACGATCATTATTTTAGATGAGACGCGAGAGGCAAAGCTAAAAGTATCTGATGTGGTGATCCAAAATTTGGTCTTGCATCTTTCTTTAGGAATCAAACGCATGCGTGAAGGTTTTGAGATCAAAGATTTAGGACTGCAGCAAGATTTATTAGGACGAATAGAGTACCAAGTGGCGGAAAAAATCGTTGAACGAATTGAAACGGTCACCAATGTGGTTTTTCCGATCGAAGAGGTGTCTTATCTAACGATCCATTTGATGGCCAAGTCCAACCACGAGGCAACAACGGAGAACCAAGAGCTTTCTTATGAATTAGACAATGTCATCCAAAGCATTTCTCAAGTGATCGGCTATCCGCTGATGGAAGACTATCAGTTAAAAAGCGGATTGCTGGGACATTTAGGCCCTTTGCTGATTCGATTAAATCGAGGAATCACCTTGGACAATCCTTTAACGACAGAAATCAAAGAAGGCAATCCAGAAGCATTTGAATTAACGAAGCATTATTTTGCTGAAATGCCGATGCTGAGAAAATTTGTTATAAGTGAGGACGAATGGGCCTATCTTGCGCTTCATTTGCTGGCAGCTTTAGAAAAGGTCAAAGATACACATAAAGTGCGGGCGTTGATCATCTGTGCAACAGGGTACGGCAGCGCACAATTGTTGAAGAACCGAGTCTCGAATGAGTTTGGCAAACATATAACGGTCGTCAATGTGAAAGGCTACTATGAAATCAACGAAGCGACGTTGAAGGGCATCGATTTGATCATCTCTTCTGTGGATCTATCAACCATGGTCTTTAAAGTTCCTGTGTTGCATGTCAGTGTCTTTCTAAATGATGAAGATGTCCATAAAATACGTAAATTATTGGATCGTCTGATTTCACGCCCTACAAGGATCGAAGAAACCCATCGCTTGCCGCTTAATGAGCGGAAACGCTATTTTGAAACGCAATTATCAGAACAATTTTTCAAAAGATACGAAACAGCACCCACGAAGGAAAGTGTCGTGGATGATTTATTAAATGTGTTAAGTGTGAATGAAGAAGCAAACTATCCAATAAAAATGAAGCAGCAGATTTCGCAACGAGAGATGATGGGACAGATCGTGTTTAGTGACACCGTGGTCGTTCCCCATCCAGCGATTCCAGTAGGAGTGTCGACGAAGATTGCTGTTGCCTTGATTCCTGATGGGATGACGTGGGATGAGAAGGAAACGGTGAATTTTGTCTTTCTGATCTCGCCTTCATATATTGAAAATGAGGGGATCACGGTTGTGACAAAAGCAATTGTTCAATTGGTCGATCGGCTGGATATCCAGCAGGCAATTTTAGCTGAACCAACATTTGAAAACTTTAGTAATGAACTTATAAAGATTATTTGATAAGGAGGGAGCCATGTGGCTGAACAAATGAATAGTGAAGAATTACAGGTAGCCGCTTTTGAAATTATTCTTCACAGCGGAAATGCACGAACGGTCATTCATGACGCATTCGCTTCGATGCGCAAAAAAGAAGATGAGAAAGCGAAGGAACAATTGGAGGAAGCCAACGAGCAGCTTTTGAAGGCGCATAAAGCTCAGACACAGCTTCTGAAAGATTATGCCGGCGGGAAAAAAATTGAAATGGAAATAATCATGGTCCATGCACAAGATCACCTGATGACGACAATGACGTTGTTGGAAGTCGCCAATGAGATGCGCTATTTGTATCAGCAGCGCACGGAATGAACGGAGGGACACTATGAATGAGGATAAGAAAAAATTGCATATGGAAAAGCAGCAATTTAGTTTAAAAAATATGTACTTTAACCGTTATTTGATCGTGCGGTATTTGACAGCACTGTTCTTTTTTATCAATCTTTACTGGCTGATCTGTCTGTCATTGTCAAAAAGTATCTGGCTCTGGCTACCGTTAGCGTTGATCGTCGGAGTGATCCCAGTAGCTGCAGAACAGTTTCAATTGTATCGCAAGCATCAAAATAATGTGCCGAATACAGATCGCTACTTCCTCATTCAAGGAATACTCAACCTCGTTTTGATGTTCGTAACCGTAACGCCGTTGTTTTCTGGATTCTTTCCTTTTATGAATGATGATGGGCAAGGACGTGTGTTTATTTCTGTATTAATGGCTAGCGGATTACTCCTGTGTGTGTTTGTTCGGAGACGCTTAAAAAGAATTCGTACCAATCGTGACAAGCATTATGATCGCATTCAGCAATATGAAAAAGCAGTACAATAAAGAGAGGAGCACAATGAATGTTTAATTTCTTGCAGAAGTATTTAATGGGACCAATGGGTAAAATTGCCCAGTTAAAAATTGTCCGTGCCGTTATGGCGGCTGGGATGGCATCGATTCCCTTCACGATCGTAGGGTCCATGTTTTTAGTTTTAAATGTTTTGCCCGTATCTTTTCCATTTTTAGAGGGGTTCTTTAACGCGACATTTTTTAAAATAAGTGATCTCTATATGATCGCCAACACAATGACTATGGGAATTCTTTCCGTTTATTTTGCAATCGTTTTCGCGTATGAGTTAACCTCTATTGAAAGAGATGAACAAAACATCAATGTCAATCCATTGATGGGCGCGTTATTATCAGTATTTGCTTTCTTTATGTGTATACCAGAATTAATTCTCGACGGCGGGAAAATTAGCTTAGTTTCTTCAATGACAGATACAGAAACAATCGTCAGCGGGATTCGTATGGGAGCCTTTGTGGATAGACTGGGGACTTCCGGTATCTTTACTGGAATCATCATGTCGATCATCGCTGTTGAATTGTACTGCATGTGTGTAAAGAGAAATTGGATCATTAAAATGCCGGACGTAGTGCCGCCAGGTGTGTCACGTTCCTTTACAGCATTGATCCCAACCTTTGTCATTGCGTTTGTCGTAATGATCATCAACGGCGGTTTAGTTGCTCTTGGAACAGATATCTTCAAAATGATCGCGATCCCATTCAGCTTCGTAACCAATTTGACAAATACATGGCTTGGAATCATGGTCATTTATTTCTTGATCCATGCACTTTGGATCGTTGGGATTCACGGGGCAAACATCATTACGTCTTTCTTAACACCGATCGTGTTGGCAAATATGGCAGCAAATGCAAACGGTGCCAACTTCCCGCTCGCTGGTGAATTTAACAATTCGTATGTTACTGTTGGGGGATCTGGGGCAACACTAGGGTTGATTATCTTTATCGCCTTTATGGCTAAATCGGACCAATTGAAAGTTTTAGGAAAAGCATCGTTGGTTCCAGGGATTTTCAACATCAACGAACCGATCATTTTCGGGATGCCGATCGTCTACAATCCTTATCTTGCGATCCCATTCTTTTTAGCACCTATGGCCTCAGCGTCACTTGCGTATTTCGCAATCAAATTAGAGATCGTTCGACCAATGCTGGCTCAAATGCCGTGGCCGTCACCAGTAGGACTCGGAGCCTTTGTTGGTAGCGGGGGCGACTGGAAAGCAGCGGTATTGGCAGTGTTATGTGCGGTATTGGCCTTTGCGATCTGGTTCCCATTCATCAAGTTTTATGACAACAAATTACTTGAAGAAGAAAAAGTAAAAGCAGCAGAACTTGCCGCAAATCAAGCATAATCACTTGTTGCAGAAGCAGCGTATAAAGATCCTTGGTGAACCAAGGGTCTTTTTTTTATTTCAATTTTTAGTACAGAATTTTTAAAACTGGTGCGCGTCTGCGCCATACTTCTGATACAATAATTATAGACAGACGAAAGCGCTATTTTTAGTGAGAGTTAAATTAGGAGATTGACTATGAAAAGGAAGGAAGTGAAAGGATAACTATTTGTGAAATAAACTACAAATAGAATTTCCGAAAGTATGAATCGTAAAGCATTATGGGTTTCGCAAACGGGGGTATTATTAGCATTATTGATCGTTGTCCAGGCGGTGACATCGGGATTAGGCAACACGTTGGTAACAGGTTCTCTCGTAAATTTGATTTTGATTGTTTCTGTCACAACAGGAGGCTTGGCGAGCGGCTTGACCATCGCTTTATTGTCACCGATCTTTGCGTTTATCTTTGGGATCGGTCCAGCATTTCCGCAAATCGTTTTCTGTATCGCTATTGGGAATGCGGTCTTAGTGACGATCTGGCATGTCCTCGCAGGCTTCAATACCAAGCAGGCAATCACGAATTTTGTCCTGGCGACGGTTGTCGGCGCGGTCGCAAAGTTTGGTGTATTGTATCTGACGATCGTGCAATTTGTCGTTCCTGTTTTGCTTAAAATGCCGGCTCCTAAAGCCGCGATGGTATCAGGGGCATTTTCAGTGCCGCAATTGATCACAGCGTTGATTGGCGGCGGGTTGTCCATTTTAGTCGTTCCAGTCCTTTCAAAGGCATTGCATCGTCAAAGAGTTCGGTAGAAAAAAAGAAGCCTTGATCGATAACTTATCGATCAAAGCTTCTTTTTTTATGCATTCACGTCCATGCGGTCGCGATAGCTTGTGTGGAGAATGTGGTGTGCTTTTAAGCTGCCCGGTTTTTCTAAAAACTCTTGATAGATTTTTTGGACGATCGGGCTTTCGTTTGATTTGCGTAAGCCTTTGTCTTTGTCTTCTGAGTATAACGCAGCGGCACGTTTTGTTTTTAAATCAACAAAGTTGCGTACAGAGGCTGGCTGGACAGGTTGACCACCGCCATTGATACAGCCGCCAGGACAACCCATGATCTCGACAAAGTGATAGAATTTTTCGCCAGATTCGATTCGTTCTAACAATTTCTTCGCGTTCCCAATGCCAGAGGCGACCGCAACATTGATGGTTGCGCCGCTCATTTCATAAGTCGCTTCTTTGATCCCCTTCATGCCGCGCACTTCTGTGAATTCTACTTGTTCCAAGGAATGACCGGCCAATGTTTCAGCGGCTGTTCTTAATGCCGCCTCCATCACTCCGCCTGTGGCGCCGAAGATATAGCCTGCACCGGTCGCTTCACCTAACGGATTGTCAAAAGCTTCGTCTTCTAATTCTACGAAACGGACACCGGCTTTATCGATCATACGTGCCAGTTCACGGGTCGTTAATGCGACATCACAATCCGAGTAACCAGCGGCATCTTCGTCCTCCCGTGTGACTTCAAATTTCTTCGCGGTACAAGGCATGATTCCTACCACAAAGATATCTTTTGGATCAATGTCTTCTTTTTCGGCGTACCAAGTTTTCGCCAGCGCGCCAAACATTTGCTGCGGCGATTTACAGGTCGACAGGTTCGGGATCAATTCTGGATGATACGATTCACAGTATTTGACCCAACCTGGTGAACAAGAGGTAAACATTGGGAAGGGGCCATTGTTTCCGACCCGTTCTAGGAACTCATTGGCTTCCTCCATGATCGTAAAGTCCACCGCGACGTTGGTATCAAAGACGCGATCAAACCCGATTCGCCGCAAGGCTGCCACCATTTTGCCTTCGACATTCGTACCGATCGGTATGTTGAAGGCTTCGCCTAATGTGACTCGAATCGAAGGGGCAGTCTGTACGATCACGTGTTTAGTAGGATCTTCTAACGCATCCCAAACTTCTTGGGTCTGATCTTTTTCATGGATCGCACCTGTTGGACAAACGACGATGCACTGACCACAGGAAATACAAGGAACGTCTCCTAGATTTTGCTCGTAGGCACTTCCAATATGGGTGTTGAAGCCGCGATCATTTGGCCCGATCACACCGACAGCCTGCCATTTTGAGCACGCGGCGACGCAACGGCGGCAAAGAATACACTTATTGTTGTTTCGGACCATATGCACGGCACTGTCATCAAATTCGTATTCGCAGTTTTCGCCGTTGAAGTAATCTTCATCCGCGACGTTGAATTCTTTACATAGCTTTTGCAGCTCGCAATTGCCGCTGCGGATACAGGAAAGGCATTTTCGTTCGTGGGTCGATAAAATCAATTCCAAGGTAACTCTGCGAGAATCAAAGACTTTTTTGGAATTGGTCGTGATTTCCATCCCTTCAGTGACTGGGTACACACAAGCCGTTACAAGGCTGCGGGCACCTTTCACTTCAACGACGCACATACGACAGGCGCCGATTTCGTTGATTTCTTTTAGAAAGCAGAGGGTAGGGATCTCAATATTGTTGATTCGTGCTGCTTCGAGAATGGTCGATCCTTCTGGAGCAGTACAGATTTTTCCGTTAATAGTAATCATAACTTCTTTCACTTGCTCCACCTCCTATATGACTGTGATTGCATCATAGCGACAAGTATCAATACACAAGCCGCATTTCGTACAGATCGACTGATCGATTTCATGCACTTGTTTCACTTCGCCGCTGATGGCACTGACTGGGCATCCTTTGGCACAGGCACTGCAGCCGGTACATTTATCCGGTACGATCCGGTACTGAATCAAGTTTTTACAGACACCAGAAGGACAGCGTCGTTCTTCGACATGTGCTAAGTATTCCTCTTTGAAATAACGGAAGGTGGAGAGTACGGGATTCGGAGCTGTTTGCCCAAGCCCGCAGAGTGAGTTTTCTTGAATATGGTGGCAAAGCTCTTCCATCCGATCTAAATCATCCAGCGTTGCTTTTCCCATCGTGATTTTATCAAGGATCTCCAATAGCCGTTTTGTTCCGACGCGACAAGGCACGCATTTTCCGCAGCTTTCTTCTACTGTAAATTCTAAGAAGAACTTTGCGATGTCCACCATGCAGTTGTCTTCGTCCATCACGATCAAGCCGCCAGAACCCATCATTGAACCGATCTTTTTCAGATTTTCATAATCGATCGGCACATCATAATGCTCTTGTGGAATACAGCCGCCAGAAGGGCCGCCTGTCTGAGCAGCTTTGAATTTCTTCCCGTTAGGAATACCACCGCCGATGTCTTCTACGATCTCTTTAAGTGTGGTTCCCATCGGAATCTCAACAAGACCGGTGTTTTGGATTTTGCCGCCAAGGGCAAAGACCTTGGTTCCTCTTGATTGTTCTGTTCCGAAACCGGCAAACCATTCTGGTCCTTTAAGGATGATTTGAGGAATGTTCGCCAATGTCTCCACATTATTAACAATCGTTGGTTTTCCGAATAAGCCTTTGACTGCTGGAAATGGCGGTCGTGGACGCGGTTCTCCACGGTGGCCTTCGATACTTTCTAGTAAGGCCGTTTCTTCGCCGCAGACGAAAGCACCTGCACCTAAACGCAGATCCAAATCAAATGAAAAATCACTGCCGAAGATGTGCTGCCCTAGAACGCCTTCCTTCCGAGCTTGATCGATCGCGATTCGTAAACGATTCACAGCGATCGGATATTCTGCGCGCACGTAGATATAGCCTTGGTTGGCGCCAATCGTGTAGCCTGCGATCGCCATCGCTTCAATGACCGCATGAGGATCTCCCTCTAAGACGGATCGGTCCATGAATGCTCCCGGGTCGCCTTCATCTGCATTACAAATCACATATTTTTGATCCGATTGACTGGCCTTGGCAAAAGACCATTTCATGGATGTTGGGAAGCCGGCACCGCCGCGTCCCCGCAGTCCAGAGGTTTCCAATGTTTGCAGCACCTCGTCGCGAGAATACGTATTTACCACGGCAGCCAAGGCTTGGTACCCGTCAAATGCAATGTATTCTTCAATTTTCTCTGGATCGATCCGACCGCAATTTCTTAAAGCAACACGCTTTTGCTTGTGGTAGAAGGGCGTATCCATTAGTTTATTGATGATTTCCTTAGTATCTGCATCATGATAAAGCAATTTCTCGACCAAGTTGCCTTTGATCAAATGTTCCGAAACGATTTTCTTCGCGTGCTTTGGCTGAACTTGATGGTAGAAGACCGCTTCTGGATAGATGATCACGATCGGTCCTTGGGCGCATAAGCCGAAGCAGCCGGTTTTTACGATATTTACTTTCTCCGTTAATTGGTTTTTCGCCAATTCTTCTTTTAGTGCATCGACAAAATCGCCGCTTTTAGAGGAGATACAGCCGGTACCCGCGCAGACGAGGATTTCTTTCTCATACTCATTTTCTGAGACCGCATCTTCATCTAACCGCATCATGACCGCGTGACGATACGTGTCTCGAAGTTCTTTTAACGCATTCCAATCTCTCATATTTTTACTCCTGACTCTTGAGGCTTCGTCTGACAACAACAAAATTCCAAAATTCTTTTTAACACCAATAGGAAGGGAATCTTTGGAAAAGGCAGTTCATGATCATTCTTTCTTTTGATACGTAACCAAGACTTTATCGGCTTTTTTCTTTGTCAAACGACCATAGACTTCTTCATTCACCGTCAATACAGGTGCGAGTCCGCAGGCGCCGATACACCGGCAAGATTCTAAAGTAAACTTGCGATCGGCAGTTGTTTCCCCGGGATCAATAGCCAGCTCCGTCGCATAAGAATCTAAAATGTCGCCGGCACCTTTAACGTAGCAGGCGGTTCCCATACAGACACTGATGGTATAGTCGCCTTTAGGCACAAAGGTAAACTGTGCGTAGAAGGTCGCTGTGCTATAAAGTTCTTCCATAGGAATAGCTAATTCTGTAGAAAGCCTTTTCATTATTTCGATAGGCAAGTACCCATAAATTCGTTGTGCCTCTTGCAGGGCGGGCATCTGGGCACCGCGTTGTCCTTTTAAGTTCTCGATGCTGGATTGAAATTCTTGGTGTTGACTTTCTGTTTCAATAAATTCAAACACTGCTTCAGTATTCATCTGTTTTTATGTCCTCCTTTCTTGCCTCAATTATTCTAAATAATTACAAAGTAACTCCAAAAAAATTATTCTATTTAAAATAAGTATATCAAAAAAAGGTACAAGTTTGTGATTAATTATACAAATGAGAATGAGAACTGTTCTCGAAGTAGAATAGTTAGATGGAAAATAATGAGAAGAGTGTCCCATTCGATTTCTGGCGTCGAATGGTTGTTTCCATAACGTTATAAAAAAAGACAAGGATACGCTAGAACGTTCATTTTAAGCTATTCGTTAAAGATGACGGGTGTTTAGTTGGTTATTTTAATTTTTATGCGTAGAAGGTTCTAATCAAAGAACGTGCAATGAATGCTTTAGGACACACATTCTAAGATAAGAATGGCTGTTGCTGTGGCGAGAAAATGGAGGATGCCCGTCGGTCTCCGTAAAAAAGCGGCAAAAAATAGTTGACATGGGACGCGTCCCATCGTTTATAGTGAATACAGGATACATAAGGAGGGGAGTTCATTGGTAACTATCCGAGATATCGCTAAGATGGCAGACGTCTCGAAGACCACCGTCTCACGAGTGATCAATAACCATCAATATGTTTCAGAAGAGATTCGGGAAAAGGTCCAACGTGTGATTGAAGAGACAGGGTATGTGGTCAACGGCAATGCGATCAAGCTAAGCAATGGCAAAAATTATACCTTGGGTGTGACGTTGCCCTATAATAGCTCCTGTTATGATCGTCTCGTGAACAGCTTGTTGTTTCATGCTAGAGAAAAAGGCTACCAGGTGCTTCTATTGCCCACCTACTATGATGAGCAAACAGAGAATGATTACTATGCTTTACTGGAAAAGCGAATGATTGACGGCTTGATTTTGGTTTCGCGGGCGAAAGATCTAGGAAACTGGAAAAAGCTCAAGTCTAGAGGCAGGATCATTTCTACAGAAAAAGTAGCTGAACCAAAAATACCGATGATCTATCCCAATCGAAAAAGTGCCTATGAACAGGTGTTTAAGGAACTTTCGCAAGAAGGCGTCTCTAAAGTCACCTTCACGAATAAGCGGCCTTTATCGCAAAGTACCAGTGCTCGCGACAAGGCGGAATGTTATGAACGCTACTTTGGCGAGGTCAGTGAAGGAACCAATTTTTTTACTGGCATAGAGGGCTATGAGGAAGGGTATCATTGGGCGAAAGAAACGTATAAAAAGTTGCCGCTTCCTGAAGTGATCTATGCGAACGCCGATGATACCGCGGCTGGGATCATTCATGAGCTGCAAGAGTTAGGCTTCACTCACAAAAAGGAGTTCCGGCTTATTGGGGAAGGAAATTTACCCTATAGTCAGCTTCTGGAATTCACAACGATTGATTTTTTACCTGATGAGATTGGCCCGAAAGTCATTGATTACCTCTTATCGGATCAAGAAACAATAGATCTAGCGCTGGAACCGCGGGTCATAAGAAGATAGACGAAGGTTTGAAAAAGAAAGGATTGTTTAAATATGCATATTGAACATGTAGCAATTTGGACCAAGGATTTAGAAAAAATGAAAACATTTTACGAAACGTATTTTCAAGTCAGCAGTACAGAACGTTATCATAATAAGAAGACTGGGTTTATGTCGTATTTTCTCAGCTTCGATTCTGGCAGCCGTTTGGAATTAACCTCCAAGCAGCATCTATCGAATCGTGTGGCAGATAGCTTGGGCTATACTCATTTGGCGATCTCTGTTGGAGGAAAAGAAGATGTCGATCGGTTTGTTGAACAATTTCTTGCCGACGGCTTTCCATTATTGAACGGCCCAAGAACTACAGGCGACGGGTATTATGAAGCAGTCATTCAAGATCCAGAAGGAAATTTGATTGAATTAACAACGGATTAAAAAATAGAGGAGTACCTCGGATTTTTCGAAAGACTTTTTGTTTGGAAAGTAAATGCCGTTTTTTCTTTTGATTTGAAAAGAAAATCCTCTAAAAACTTTACAAATGAAATGTTTGAATAGATCTTGGACAGAGAAGGCAGCGTCCTATGGGCACGCTGCTTTTTTTTGCTTGCGTAGATTTTCTAAAAAATAAGTCATTTAGGATTGACTCACACGCTACGTGGGACTCTATACTATAGGTAAGCTAGCAAAACAAGAAGGAGAGCACGCAGATGTTTAAAATTGGAGAATTCTCAAAACTATCAAATACGACCGTTCGGACACTGGATCATTATGCCGCGTTGGGCTTACTGACACCGGAAAAAATTGATGAGCAAACCAACTATCGCTATTATTCCGCAGGTCAGTTGTCCCGCTTGAATCAAATCAAACTGCTGCAGCAAACAGGATTGCCTTTAAAAACGATCAAAGAGATTATTGAAATGAATGATTTAGAGTTTTTAGAACAACATTACAAGCTGCAGGAAGTGCGGGTGCAGGAAGAGTTATCAGAGCTTGTGAAGAAACAGCGCATGATCGCACTTCTCCAGCAGCAAATGAAAGAAGGGAAAAAAATGTTAAACTACCCTGTCGTAGTAAAAGAAATCCCAGAACGAACGATCTTAAGTGTGCGGGAAGTCATCGCTGATTATTCGCTGGAGGGTGACCTGTGGCAAAAGCTGCAGCACAAGATGGAAGCCGCCAAGGCAAAAATGACGCAGCCGCCAATGAATATGACTGTCTTTCATGATGTGGAATACGTTGAGAAAAATGCGGATGTGGAGGTTCAAACAACGGTCGTGGATGAAGCTGGAAACGCTGGGCGTGTTGACTATAAGAAGGAGCCAGCTTTTACGCTGGCATCGGTCACCTTCAGCGGCAGCTTTGATCAAATGCCAAAGGTCACACAAACCATTGGGGAATGGCTAGAGGCAAATGGGTATTCGATCGTCGGACCAATGATCAATATCAGCCATGTCTCTCCGGCAGAAGATCCAAATTCAGACAATTGGGTCACCGAATCTGGCTTTGTCGTAGCTAAGGATTAAACAGGCGCGCACCGAGGATTTAAGCAACGTTCAAAAGAACAAGTTAAAAAAAGGAAGTTCGGAATGGTCCATTATCCGCTCTTCCTTTTACTTATTCATTTAAGTAAGCCAATTGCTTGATCAAGGTATTCATCCGGTATTCTTCGATCTTCTTGCCTAACGCAGTTAGATTTTTAACAGAGGGAACATCCTCCACAACAAAAAGCCGTTCCTTGGGTATCGCTGGCGTTGAAAAATTCGTGACGTAAAGATCGGAGCGTAACGATTCCGGTGACTCATTGGAATAAATTTTTTCAGGACGTATATCCAGAGCGACTTTCTCTTGGTAATGCTTCTTTAAATAGTAGGCCAAGAGCTGGGCATGCTTTGCGCCCAAATCGCTGCAGATCTCTGTCGTGACGGGTTTTCTAATGGCGTCTAATTGTTCGGGCAAATCTTCCCAGTAAATGAATAACCTGAATAAGATCAGATGATAAAACATAGAGTACCAAGGAAACTGAGTCTTTGCTTCTTGGTCACGCAGTGTTTTTTCGAGGACTCTGCTAAAAACAGAGAAATCTCTTTGAACATTCAAACTATTGTAAAGGTCTCGGTTGTAGGCAATGTATTTCTCATAAGAATAAGCTTTGTAAGACGCGTAGACAGATTTTAGCAATTGCAGGCAGTTCTCTCGACTCGTGTCAGATATGCCTACGTTTAACGCGTCGATAATAAGATCGATAATATGATTGCACAGCCGTTCGATGCGCAGCGTCTCCTCAGCATTGTCCCAAGCGAAATCATACCAAAAAATGGTTTGGCACAGATCATCCCGTTCCTTTTCTGTCAACGGTTCTCGAAATTGAGCGACTAATTCATTGAGCGGCTGTTCAAACGCTTCGAAGTGGGCGATCGACAGTTCGTTTTGTCTAAGATGATTGAAAAATCCTTGTTCTTGCCGAATCAGTGAAACCGCCAATAAAAAGGCACATTCAGTCTTTTGATAAAAATTCAAGCTTAAACCAAATTGGTCGTCCAGTTGATCAACGGCTTTAAGAATCCTCTGCTGATCCATTTCAAACGGCCATTCATAGCAATCATAGACCTCCATAAAATAGCCCGCCATGAAAAAGCGAACTTGTCCCTCATCCTCTCCAACAAGCTCCAGATGATTTCGATCGATCTCCAATCCGCGCATTTGCAGCCCTTCATTTAATTTCACGATACGTCTGTATAAACTTGAAGAACTAAGAAATAATTCTTTTTCAAGATCGGTACGCAATTTCCCCGGCTGAAAAAAAAGCACTTCTAAAAGTTGAAAGGAGGGGGATTCCTTTAGAATATCTGAAAAAATCTCGTGTACGGTGTGGTTGTCTTTTTCGGTGAGATGGAACTCACCAGAACTGTTTTTTTCGATTTGAACAATGTCGCTCCATTGGTCTTCAATTTCTTGACAATCATTGATGATCGTTTTAGGAACGGCGTCTACGCGTGCAGCCAATTTTTTCACGGATACATAATTATTTGCAATTCGCAGCAGTTCAATTAATTCAATTTGACGATTTTTAGTAGAAGATAATGCATGTCTCATGGGAAACCTTCTTTCAATCAATTGATAATATTAGTATAAATCAAAAAAAGTTCACTGAAAATAATAAACATAAAATTATAAGCAAACTATTTTTTAATAAATAGAGATAGTATTGTGAATTCATCTGTGTCATGCTTGTAGTATCAAGGATTGGACGAGGAGAAAGCTATGACTAAAACAGTTGGTACCTTTTTAGCAACTAGCTACCGCTTTAGGAGTGTTTTTGGTGATCCCTCTGCTTGTCAGTTATAACGGAAAAAGAGGCTACTCCCCCAATTAGGTCAAGTGGGGATTCTATTTGTTTTATCCAAGTCATTTACTGATTTTGTCCTTGATCAAAATTTGGAGCTAGAAAGTAGGAGGAAAAATGGATTTTTCGATTCGTGAAATGCGCGCAGAGGAATATCCTCTATTGAAGGAATTCTTGTATCAAGCAATTTTCCAACGGGATGAGAATGCGTTGATTCCCAGATCCGTACTCAATGACCCCTCGATTGCTGTTTATATCCGCGATTTTGGTAAGGAAGAGGACGACCTGTGCTTATGTGCGGAGGTTGAGATGAATGTGATCGGTGTTGTTTGGGTAAGAAACATCGAAGGCTTTGGTTCGATCGATGCCCGTACGCCTGAATTTGCGATTTCTCTTTATCCGACATATCGAGGATATGGTATCGGAACAGCATTGATGCGGAGAATGCTGGAAAGATTAGAAAAAGCGGGATACGAACAAGCATCATTGGCTGTTCAAAAAGAGAACGCCGCGAAGAACATGTATCTGCGCCTCGGGTTTGAAATTTGTGATGAGAATGAAGAAGAATTTATTATGGTCTATAGGTTTGGATGATTGACTTTCTGAGGCGATTCAGAACGTGTAAAAAGAGGATGCCAGTCAAAAAGGGAGAGAATAGCAATGACAAAAAAGCTTATGTTAAGTGTGTTTTTAACGATGGTCGTCGGGTTGGCAGGGTGTTCTGCCCAGCCAAATGACACTAGTGAATCGACCACAGCCTCACAGGAAACGAAGCAAACGAAAGATCACCAATCAAACAGTGAAGGGAGTGGCGATCCCAATGTAAAGGTGAGCGTCGAGGAGGCGATCGGTGCTTATCAGGAGGCGTATCCAGACAGCGACATCACATCGATCGAATTGGACACGTCTTTTGGAAAGTATCTTTATAAGATCGAAGGCGTCGGCGACAAAAAAGAGTATGAGCTCCACGTGGACGCGGAGACTAAAAAAGTTTCCAAGGAACACGAAGAAACGCTGGATAGAGACGAGCAAGAGGGCGTAAAAAGAAACGAAGACAAAGTAGATGCAACGAATCTCTTGAGCATTAAAAAAGTTTCTGAGATTGCCGCTGATCATGTGGGGAAAGGGAAGGCGGCTGAGTGGACGTTAGAGCAGGAACTTGGCACGACGTATTGGGAAGTCAAGGTAGTGGATGGACAGACTGAGACAGAGGTCAAGGTAGATGCGCACTCTGGCAAAATTTTAGAGACAGAATCAGGCGATTAAGTAGAAGAAGGTCACTTTAAAAGATCCGAAGAACGGCAGTATCGTTCTTCGGATCTTTTTTTGGTTTGGAGGACACTTGCTAAGGAATACGCTCTCTTAAAAAGCAATAGTAAAGCAAATAGAAAGCAAATAGTAAAAATACATTTCAAATGTAAAGTATTTTCCGTATTTACTTTCCATATGAAAAGTTTTTTGCTCAGTTACTTTCTATTCACAGGAGAACTATGAAGTTATCCGTTGGCTTCTTCCTTCAGGCTATCTAGGGTGATTAAGGTGTGTGTTTCACCAACGCCTCGAACCTGCTTTACTTTCGTCGATAAAAAAGTTTCCAATCCAGGAATATCCGCCGCCTCGATCTTCAGTAAATAATCATAGGCACCTGTTACTTTATGGCATTCCAAAACAGAAGGATATTTAGTGAGGGCATTCTTGAAATTACTGGTGTTTCCTGTACGGTCTATTTTCACTAAGGTAAAAGCAAGGATCGAGCGTCCGCAGCTTCTTCGGTCCTTTTTGATCGTGTATTGCTGGATCGTCCCGTTGCTTTCCAATTTCCGTATTCGCTCCGTTACGGCGGGTGCGGTCAAGCCCGCCAATTCACTGATCTGTCGGGCAGACATCCGACTATCTTTTTTTAAAATATCAAGTATTTCCAAATCATGCTTATCCATCTGATTGCTCCTTTTTGTTCGTTTTGTTCACTTACTATGCTATCAAACAAAGGGGCAAAGTACGAATTCAATTTAATAGAGATATTTAAAAAATAAGCGAACCTTTTTTAGAAAAAATACAAATGGACAGTCGTCTTCGCTGCGGAAAAATAGGATGGGCAGAAACTTTAATAGTAGGTTAATGTTTCTTATACATTCGGGAAACCCTCCTTCTTTATAGTTGAGATAGAAAGAATGGAAGCGGGTAGGAGTGAGCGGAGATGTTTGGAAAAATCATAAAAAATGATGTACGGGAAAGTAAGCTGATCACGGCTGTGCTGACGATTTTCATTACGGCAGCCGCACTGTTTGTTGCGTTGGCGTCGATATTAAGTGTGAATTTGGCCGGGTCGATTGATACATTGATGGAAAAATCGCGATCTCCTCATTATATGCAGATGCATACAGGAGAGATAGATAGCGAGCGCTTGGCAAGCTTTGTAAAAACACAGGGGAATGTAGAAAACTATGAGGTCACTGAATTTCTAAATCTCAACGGTTCGGACATTGAACTGGGCGGGCACAGTTTCGCGGACAGTGTGGAAGACAATGGACTCGCTGTCCAAAGTACAAAGCTCGATTATTTATTGGATATGAACAATCAGCCAATTCAGCCAAAGCCCGGAGAATTGTATGTTCCGGTAGCCTTCAAAAAGCAAGGAATCGTCAAACTCGGAGATTCTGCGACGATTGCCGGAGAAGCCTTTACCGTCAGTGGTTTTCTTCGGGATGGGATCATGAATTCTCAAATGGCTGGGTCGAAGCGTCTGCTGGTTCATCAAAAGGAATACGACGCGCTGTTTTCTAAAGGAAAGCTAGAGTACATCCTCCAATTCCGTTTAAAGGACCCTAGTAAGCTGAATCAGTTTGAGGCGGATTATAAAAAAGCGGGACTAGAGGTCAATGGGCCAAGCGGCGGCCATCGCTTATTTAAATTAGGCAACGCGATGTCTGATGGCGTGATGATCGGCATCCTTTTAGTGATCAGCTTATTGATCGTTTTGATGACGTTTATGTGTATGCGATTCACACTATTAGCAAAGATCGAAGAGGATTACAGGGAAATTGGTGTAATGAAAGCCATCGGATTGACCGTCACAGATATCAAGAGAATCTATTTAGCGAAATATGCAGCAATCTCAGTGAGCGGCAGCGTATTTGGTTACCTGCTTTCCATTCCGGCCAGCTATCTTCTATTGAAAAATATCAAACTTTTTATGGGAGAGAGCAGCAACGAAGGGTTGAGTTGGATAATGGCGGGCGTTGGAGCAGGTGTGGTGATGGCATCAATGATTCTTTATGTATCTGTTCTCTTGAATCGCTTTAAAAAAGTGTCCGCAGTAGAGGCACTGCGCTTCAGCGGGGGAAATGAGAAGATCCATACCAAAACACGGGGAAGCCTGCAAAAATTTTTATTTTTATCTCCCAATGTTCGAATCGGACTTATTGACAGTTTGAATCGAAAAGCGCTCTATGGGACGATGCTGCTTGTTTTTATCCTAGCGACCTTCATAATGATCGTTCCGGCATTGGTGTATCATACGACGGCCTCTGAAGCATTCGTTGAAAGTATCGGTTTTGGGCGAGGCATTGATATCAGTACCAGCTTGTATCAATCAACGAATACAGACGAAAATCAGAAAAAAATCGAGACCTATCTGGCGCAGGATACCGATGTAACAGGCTTCAGTAAACTTGTTACGAAAAACATTCAGGTCAAAGAAAAAAATAAAGCAGACAGTGTTCTCGCTGTTGAGTTAGGCGAACATCAAAAATTTCCAGTGGACTATCTGAAGGGAAGAGCACCTAGAACGAAAAAGGAGATTGCCTTATCGACCATCAATGCCGACGAATACAACAAGAAAACAGGAGATTCGATGGTTTTGGTGGTCGATGGGAAAGAAGAGACGGTCACCGTGTGCGGCATCTACGCCAATCTTTTCAATGGAGGAAAGACGGCGAAGGCTACGTTTGACGATACGACAGCACCTACTATTTGGACGGATATCTCCATCAAATTGAAACACCCAGAAACAGTCCCCAAAAAGCTGGAGCAATACAAACGAGACCTGCCTTTCGCTAAAATGAACAATGCAGAAAAATTTCGTGACCAAACCTTCGGCGCGACGATCCAATCGCTGTTTTTCGTTTCGATCGGGGCCTTGGCTGTCGCACTACTCGTCACCTCATTGATTACAACGCTATTCATAAAGCTTTTATTAGCGAAAGATAAAAGGGAGATCGCGATTTTGAAGGCCACGGGTTTCACCAACCAAGCGATTAGAAAACAATACCTTTCCCGCAGTCTGATCACACTTTTTTGCGGAGTAGGACTTGGCACGCTCTTCGCGATGACGGCAGGCACGGCGATGTCCGGTTTTGTTTCCGCCTTGCTGGGAGGTGTCACTATCCAACTTACGGGGAGCGGATTGATCTACCTAGGTTGTCCGTTACTGATGCTGATGGTCACAACGGTCACAACAAAAATAGTCACGGCACACGCAGGAAAAATCAGCCTTGCTGAGAATCTTAAAAACTAAAAAAGGATGTGGAGAAGCATGACTATGCTTATTGAAGGAACAGCGATCACGAAACATTTTGGCGGTGAGGATCAAGCCGCTGTCTTGAATAGACTTACGATCAACATACCTAAAGGCCATTTTATTTCGATCATGGGTCCTTCCGGTTCTGGAAAATCCACGCTGCTGTATGCACTCAGTGGGATGGATACGATTGATTCAGGTACGGTGCGTTTTGAGCAGCAGCGACTCGATCAATTAAAAGAGGAACAGCTTGCGGAGGTGCGCAGAAAACAAATGGGGTTTGTCTTTCAGCAGCCAACGTTCCTGAAGCATCTTTCGTTGATCGACAACATTATTTTACCTAGCCTCAGTAAAAAGAAGCCGATGAAGGTGCTAGTCGATCAAGCAGAACGGTTAATGGAACGTGTGGGAATTCTTGAATTGAAGGATCGAAAAATCACACAAGTGTCTGGCGGACAACTGCAACGAGCGGGAATTTGTCGTGCCTTGATGCATGCCCCCAGCGTTGTCTTTGGTGATGAACCGACGGGCGCGCTGAATTCAACAGCCGCACAGGAAATCATGGATATTTTGCTTCACATCAACGAACAAGGCACGACCGTCGTGCTCGTTACTCATGATGTGAAGGTCGCGGCTCAGAGCGAGCAAGTGTTCTTCATGGAAGATGGTCAGATCAATGAGGAAGTGTATTTAGGGAAATACATTGGACAAAACCTAGAGAATCGAATGGAAATAATCAATTCGTATATGTTGGCAGCCGAGGGGGGAGAATCGCCGACTGTTCTTCAGAAGGGGTATGGTAAAATTAATAGAAAGGATGAAGAAGTCTAAGGGGGCGCATTCGACAGATGGCATACAATATTTTACATGTGGATGATGAAAAGGAAATCATCAAATTACTGAAAATGTACTTAAAAAGTGAAGACATGGTTCATTTTGAGGCAGCCAATGGACGTGAAGCGCTGGCTATTTTAGCTGAGACTGACATGGATTTGGTGATTGTGGATATCATGATGCCGGAAATAGATGGGTTTGAATTGATTCGCACACTTAGAAAGAGCAGCAATATCCCTATCCTAGTCCTTTCCGCACGAATCGAGGCTTCCGATCGCATCTTTGGTTTGGAGCTCGGTGCCGATGATTATTTGACCAAACCCTTTGATCCTCACGAAGCGATCGCTCGAGTGAAGGCGCTTTTAAGAAGATACCATGACTTAGGTGTTTCAAGCCACGCTCAAAATATGCGTTTAACAGTGGGCACTCTCGAATTGGACACAAATGCTTGTATTGGGTACGCCGAAGGACAACGCATCGAGCTGACAGCCGTAGAATTCCGCGTGCTGAAACTGTTGATGGAACAGCCTGGGCGCGTATTCACCAAGGAACAGCTTTATGAACAAGGGTGGCAAGACCCTTTGACCGGGGACAATAATGTTCGCGTAATGATGAGTAAGCTTCGAGATAAAATCGGCACTGAGCGCATCAAAACGATACGAGGATTGGGGTATCGATTGGAGGCCGTTCATGAAACAACTTAGAAATGCTATCATGCGTGCCTTCATTGTGTACTTTTTAGGACTGTCGATCGTTGGAGATGTAACGAACGAGTTGATCACGGAACTGGATAGCTGGTTTTTTGGTGCCGAGTATCAAGTGATTACACCAATGATCGCTGGAATGCTGCAAATCCTGATGGTGCTCTTGTTTTCTTTTTTATTTTACCGCAGCTTGAACAAGAAAATCGAGAAAGAGAGTCAACGGCTGGCAAAAAAGCAAAGCACTTTATTTGCCAATATTGCCCACGATTTGAAGACGCCCTTGACCAGCATCACGGGGTTTTCCAAAGCGCTGAATGAGGATATCGTAGAAACAGAGGAAATCAAAGAGGTCACAAGTATTATTCATCAAAAATCGGTCACGGCGAATGAACTCTTAGACCTGATGTTTCAGTACACCAAATTAAACTCGGCTGACTTTCATTTAAACAAGCAATCCTGTGCAGTGAATTTGTTATTGAAAGAAACCGTAGCCGCGTATTATGATGTGATCGAAAAGCACCAGATCGACTTCACCTTTGACATCCCAGAGGAGCCGGTCATACGAGAAATAGATCAGCTTGAGATGCGAAGGGTGTTCTCCAATCTTTTGATCAACGCCTGCAAGCACAACCCAATAAAAACAACGTTAGCGATAACTATGGTAAATAAAGGAAACAAAGCGGAGATCATCTTTGCGGACAATGGAACTGAGATCCCTCAAAAGGATCGAGCGCAGCTCTTTCACCCATTCGTCAGCGAAAATGAAGCGGAACGGTCGTTTCAAGGCAGCGGATTGGGGCTGGCAATTGTCAAAACGATCATTGACAAGCATGGATTTACGATCGGCCTGCTTGATGACGACGAATACACCAAGAAATTTGTGCTGACGGTCTGATTAAATAAGAATAAGCTGAAATTTAAAAATGAGATGGGAGATCAAGATGAAACAGTACATTGCCTTATTGCGAGGAATCAATATCAGCGGCAAAAATAAAATTTCTATGGCGTTGTTAAAGGAAGCTTTTGAAAAGAAGGGCTTCTCCGAAGTAAAGACATACATCAATAGCGGAAATGTTCTTTTTTCAAGTGATGATCGGGATCAAGAACGATTGATCCGTGCCTGTGAAGCCTTGATTGTCGAGGCATTTGATTTAGTTATTCCAGTTGTAGTAGTCGAGGTCGAGGAGTTGCGCCGTTTGCTGGAAGAAGCGCCTGAATGGTGGAATCAAGAGAAGGAAACGATCCACTATGTTATTTTTATGATCCCTCCCATGACGGTATCGCAGGTTTTTGAAGCAGTAGGAGAAATAAAGCCTGAGTATGAAAAAATCGCTCATTCTGGCAACGTGATTTTCTGGTCGGCACCGCGGAAAACATTTAATAAAGCACGCTGGTCAAAAATCGCGAGTTCTTCAGTGAATCCCCACGTGACGATCCGCAATGCAAATACGGTCAATAAGCTGCTGCATCTAAGTACAATAAAATAGCCTTTTCGCGCAATCAACTAAAAAGCCAAACGCTCGTATACTTTTCATTTGTAAAGTATAAAGACGTTTGGCTTTTTGTTTGTAAAGTATTTAGTGGAAATGCTTTACATTTAGTCGATGGGGTTAAATGAGGGGAAGAACCTCATTTTGGATAAAATCAATTCGATCAAAGACCTTTTCTTTGAAGAGTGCGGTGATCGCAACGACAAGCTGCTTCTCATGATCGATGTACAACACGTTTCCGCCGTCTCCCATAGCTGCCACAATTGGTTTAGAGGAATCCAAGACCCACCATAGATAACCGTAATCCAACTGTTCTTGCTCCCAATGGCTGTGAGGCTGCTGCATCTGCTTTAACCAATGGTGAGGAACGATCTGCTGCTTGTTCCAGCTTCCTTTGTTTAAAATCAATTGCCCAAGGGTAATCAAATCTCGCGTGGATAATGTTAGCCCCCAGCCTGCGGCATTGAGCCCCGTGTGGTCAGCGACCCAACCGTTTGATGTTAGTGATTGATTAAAGAGCGTTTGTTCCTTCGCGGTTTTTAACTGAATCGAAGGGCCAACCGTTATTCCTAACGGGTCGAACAATTCTTTCTGCGCAAACGTAAGGACACTTTGATGCGTCCTGCGAGTCAGCAGGGCCGACAAGAGATCAGGACCAATCAACGGTGTATAGTAAAACTGTCCCAAAGGCTGTTTGCCGCCTAGTTGTTTTAGGGTGAATGTGGTCCAATCCTTGCTCATAAAATACTTGATATAGGCAAGAGGACCAGGACGGTACGCATAAGGGACCGTCATCGTCAGTAAATTTTCCAGTGTGATTTTTTTGATAGACTTATTTTTCGTTGTGAATTCTGGAAAATAATCCAAGAGCGGTTCTTCAAGCGTATCGATAAATCCCTGTTCCTGAGCGATACCCAGCAGCAAAGAAAGAATACTCTTCGTTATGGAATAAATATGGATCTTGCTGGTTTCTGTGCAGCCGTTGAAATAGTCCTCGTATAGCCGCTGTTTATTTTTTTGCACAATGATCCCTGTGATGTTGGTATGATCCTGGTTGATTTTTTGCTGGATTGCTTCAAATTTTTCTTCGTTCATTGGTTTCCTCCATTTCCGAAGGCGCCTTCTATCTCTAGAGTAAGGGGATTTAAAATCATAATCAAGTGTTATTTTAAAAATAATGAAACTGTTCATTTTTTATTTTTAATATACTAGATGAAGAAGGGAAGATATTCTCTTTTTTTTCAGGAAAATTGTCTGTTTTAATCGGGAATTTTTAAAATGAAAAAGAAAGCTCGTGTTGAAAGCGCTTATCAAACTGTGTACAATGTCACTAACGAAGGGGGTTGGGGTAATGGGTAGAAAGGACAGTGTGTATACTTTTTTATGTGAACAAACAGAAATTTTTCTTCAAGATACGGGCGTCCCAAAATTAGAGTCCACCAGCATTTCAGAGGCAACAGGAATCGCTCGCTATAACGTAAGTCGTGATTTAAATCGATTAGCAGAGGAAGGAAAAGTCCTCAAGCTTTCTGGCAGACCCGTTCGATTTTTGACGAAGGAGCTGATCGAAGCAGCGATCGGTAAAGGAAGTTCCTTGAAGGCATCTTTGACAGTGGAAGAAGTTCGAGAATTACTGGAAAATAAAGATTCCTGTCCTGGGGACTACCCTTTTACGGAGCTGATTGGGTATGATGGCTCGTTGGAAAATGCGGTGCGACAGGCAAAGGCAGCACTGCTTTATCCACCCTTTGGATTGCATTCCTTGCTGACGGGACCCTCTGGCTCAGGAAAGACGACATTTGCACGATTTATGTACCAATATGCAAAACATGCCGGAAAGCTGCAGGAGGATTCTCCTTATGTCGTATTCAACTGTGCGGATTATTCCAATAACCAGCATCTGCTATTGGATCATCTTTTTGGTCACGTTAAGCATGCCTTTACTGGAGCAGAGACCGATAAGGATGGACTGATCGCCGCAGCGAACAATGGCATTCTTTTCTTGGATGAGATTCATCGGTTGCCGCCAGAAGGACAAGAGATGCTGTTTTCGATTATGGACCGCGGGGAATATTATCGCCTGGGCGAATCCTCCAACCCTCGAAAGGTTCGTGTGCTGATTATTGGCGCTACGACTGAGGCGATCGAAGGGAATATCCTGTCTACTTTTTTACGTCGTATTCCATTGAAAATTTTTATGCCAAGTGTAAAGGAACGAGGATTGGCTGAAAAAATCAAACTGATTTATTTTTGTTTTAAGCAAGAAGCTAAAAAGACTGAGCGCAAACTGCAAGTAAACGAAGATGTGATCCGGTTCTTTTTACAATACGATCCAGTCGGAAATATCGGACAAATGAAGAATGATATTCAATTGTTGTGTGCCAATGCGTTAGTCGACAGTATCTCCAATCACTCCCAGGTCATTCAAGTAAAACTGTCCCATCTATCAACCTATTTGATCGACCAGTTCTATTATGCCCATTCTTCTGAGATCAACGCTGAGATGCGAGAAAAACTGAAACTGCTGCAAATTGACGAATTTGTTTTCACACCTGAAGAGGAGCGGGATTCGGACCCGTTTCTCTTAGTAGATGAGGAAGAAAGTGTGTCCCACGATGTTTTGGAGACGTACCACAAGTATCTGGAAGGGAAAGGCTCGCTTTCTCCCCTCAAGTCGATCATACAGGGCAAAGCACAGCAGTTAGCAGAAAAGCAAGGCAATCAGCAGCAGGCCATCTTCAAAATCGTTTCTCGTAAAAATTATGAAATCACCGTCAATATTTTAAAACGTGTGGCGCAGAAGAAGCATTATCACTTAGACGACAGCAACATCAAAAGCCTGGCTTTGCATCTAGATACCTTGATCGAAAAAATCACGGAAGGCTATTCCTTTAGAGACAATTCTTTTTTAGAACATAAAAAACCAAACGAATTGGCTATGGAAAAAGAAATCGAAATGGCTGAGCAGATTTGTCGAGAAATTTCTGATCAATTAGAAGTTCAATTGCCTGAGAGTGAAAAATATTTTATTTCTTTGTATTTAAAGGCAATGAATGAAAAGTATACAGAGAAGAAAATTGGTGTTTTGATCTTGATGCACGGGACCACCGCGGCGACAGATCTGGCGAACACGGCCAATCAATTGTTAAATGTCGAGCACGCAGTCGGATTAAATATGCCGCTGTCACAATCCGTTGGCGATACTTTGGAAAAGGCCACTTCTTTGGTACAAAAGATCGATCAAGGCAAAGGTGTCGTGATTCTTAGCGATATGGGGTCGCTCAATATGTTCGGCGATATTATTACGAAGAAAACAGGCATCCCCACACAAACGATCAAGATGGTGACGACACCAATGGTCATTGAAGCGACGCGTAAATCCCTGCTGCCAAAAATGTCCATCACCAAGCTGTCTGAAGACATCGTCGAACAAAGTGCATATATTGGGAACAGCGTAGAAGACTTTCAAGACAAAGCGATGCAAGACGACACCAATCCCTTCACTGATGATCGACGAAGCAAGATCATCTGTATTTTAGAGGAGAGCTTGATATTTTTAGATGGAGCGACGATCTATGATTTGTTAGAGATCGAAGCGAAGAAAATCGCAGATAGCTATAGCATTGAAAACTTCGAGGATTTTTGGATCAAGTTTCTTTTCCATACAAGCAACATGATCGAACGGTCGATTCGCAAGGAGCAATTTTTACGGGAGGATGCGGAGGAAATCATCCAAAGCGATCCGGCGTTGTACAGCTACTTAAAGGAACTTCTTATCCCTTTAGAAAATCGGTACGCGATCGTGATTGAAGACAGCGAGATCAGTTATATGATGGTACTGATCGAAGTCAACACAAGCTTGATGTATTGACAGCACACTAAATTTTAATTGACAGCACACTAACTAAATAAGTTGTTCATTCAAAAGCATCAAATCATTTCCGTCTGTTTAACGTTGATTTGATGCTTTTTTTCTATTGTTCAGTAAATTGGCACGCTTATTGCAATATATAAAAGCGAGGAGGTGGAAGAATGATCGGTGTATTACTATTGACCCACGGAGAGCTTGCCGCCGGATATCTCTCCGCATTGAGACTAATTACAGGAGAGGCGGAGAATATCGACACATTGGGTCTTTATCATGAGACGAGTATCGAAGCATACAAAGAAGAGGTTGCAGAGAAAATGCTGGAGTTGGAGCAGGGGCAAGGGGTTTTGGTCTTTTGTGACATCTTTGGTGCTAGTCCTTACAATGTGACAGCTCAAAACTACCAGATGCTGAAAGGCAAAGTAGACTATCGTTCTGTAACAGGGGTGAACCTGCCGATGGTGATCGAAGCTGTATGCAGCAGAGAGACGATGGATCTGGACGAATTAACAACCTATATCCAGACAGTCGGAAAAGACGGCATCAAAGAACTTTTTGAAAATTATGGGAAGGATGAATAACATGAGCGAAATCGTATTAACACGAATTGACGATCGATTGATCCACGGACAGGTAATGACAGCGTGGGTGAAGAAAACACGAGCAAATCAAATTTTGATTATTGACGAAGAAGTCGCAAAAGATGATTTTATGAGTGAGATATTGAAAATGTCTGCTCCTTCAGGCATTGACATCATCGTAAAAGGATTGGAGGATGCGGTCACCTTTTTGAAAGCACAGGAGTCAGAAAATAAACGCCTGATTATTTTAGTGAAAGCACCAGTCACCATTGATGCACTGGTCAAAAACGACATCGCGATCGATAAGCTGGTTGTCGGCGGTATGGGGGCGAAAGCCAATCGACGCGTCCTTTATAAAAACATTTCGGCATCGGATGAGGAACGTACAACCTTCAAACAACTGATTGATCAAGGGATTCCAGTCGTGATTCACATTATTCCCGATCAAAAAGAAACTGATTTGTCGAAATATTTATAAGCAAGAATTCGTTCATTACTAGGAAAAAGGAGGAAAAAAAATGCTTTTATCCGCAATTTTAGTTGCTATTATTTCAACGGTTTGTAATTGGTGGCCGAGTCATTTGATTACGCGCTCGTGGTTGTATCCGATCTGGTCGGGATTCTTGGTTGCTTTGGCTATGGGTGAGCCATTGATAGGGATGCAGGCAGCAGCGTATATCAACTTGGCGTATCTTGGTTGGATCACTGCGGGAGGAACGATGCCGGGGAACTTGCCGGTGGCCGCTGTTTTTGGAACAGCGATGACGATTTTATCAGGGGCAGATCCAAGTTTGGCAGTCACTTTTGCTGTACCGTTTAGTCTATTCGGTATTCTGACCTTCCAGTTGACGATGTCGATCAATGCGTTATGGGTCCATCGTGCAGAGAAGTTTTTGGATAACGGAAATATTCGCGCGATGCGCATGATGAATTATGTACCTTCGGGAATTTTGAATTTTATCATTACGGGAGTACCTGCGTTTATCTTGGTTTACTTTGGTGCAGAGCCGATGAAAAATCTTTTGAACATGATTCCTGATTCCTTTGTAGATGCGATGCAAGTCGTCGGGGCAATCATGCCTGCATTAGGGATCGCCATGCTGATCAGCTTTATGGGAAATAAAAAGATCATGCCCTTCTTCTTCTTCGGCTTCATATTGGCAGTTTATTTGAAATTGGACGTTATGGCAGTAACAGCGATCGCTGCCATCATGGGCTTTGTGTTCTACAATACTGGATTTCTTGACATGAAACCTGCTGGAAGGGAGCAATCATAAATGGAAGCAAAATTAACGAGAAAAGAATTACTAAAAAACTGGGCGCTGACCTATTCGAGTGAAACGGCTTATAACTATGAACGATTGCAGGCGTTAGGCCAAGCAAATGCGATGGTGCCAGTCATTCGGAAGCTGTATCCGGAAGACAAAGAACGGCAAGTGAAAGAATTGAAGAAATATTTTGTGTTCTATAATACGGAACCGTCCTTTATTGGAACGATGATTCCAGGTGTTGCGGCCGCAATGGAGGAGCAGCGTGCCAATGGCGCGGAAGACATCACGGATGAAACGATCAATTCGCTTCGGACAGGGCTGATGGGACCTATCGCAGGGATCGGCGATACAGTCAGTCAAGGGATCGTTTATCCGATTTTAGCTGGTATTGCTTGTTCACTGGCAATTGACGGCAGTTATGTCGGACCGATCTTCTTTGAGATTGCCTACAAGATTTGTTTGATCGGCTTTGGCTGGAACATGTACCGCTTAGGTTATCAAAAAGGAAAATCCTTCATCTTAACAATGCTGCGTGAAGGCACGATCGCTCGTTTGACGGAGATTTTCAGTATGGTGGGATTGATGGTGGTAGGGTGTATGACTGCCTCCCGAGTGAATATTGAGATTCCGTTGATTTTGAATATCAAGGGCGTCAAATTAGGGATTCAAGAGCAGGTCATCAATGCCTTGATGCCAGGGCTGGTTCCATTGGGGATCACCATGCTGGTCTACTGGCTGGTACGGAAAAAAGTAAATATCAATTTGATTATTTTGATCATTTTTGTTCTGGGAATCTCCTTGTCTTATCTAGGCGTTTTAGGGATTCCAAAATAAATGGGAGTGAAGGAAAACATGAAGGCAGTTGAGTTAAAAGCAATCAATCAGTTGGAACTCGTTGAAAAAGAAAAGCCCGTGCCGAAAAAGGGCGAAGTGTTGGTCCAGGTCATGGCTTGCGGGATTTGCGGCTCTGACATCCCGCGGGTATACGTGACGGGTTCGTATCATTTCCCAACAGTATTGGGGCACGAATTTGCCGGAGAAATTGTTGCTGTCGGAGAAGAAGTCAGTCAAGAATATTTAGGAAAAAAGGCAGCAGTATTTCCACTGCTGCCCTGTAACGAATGTGAATTCTGCCAATCGGGCTATTACGCACAATGTAAAAAGTACAATTACTTTGGCTCAAGAACAGATGGCGGGTTTGAAGAATACTTAGCTGTTCCATTATTTAATCTAGTTCTTTTAGAAGATCACGTGAGCTATGAAGAAGGGGCAATGGTAGAGCCTGCGACGGTTGCCCAGCACGTGATTAATAAGGCCGAGCTGAATGTTGGCGACACTATTGTTATTTACGGAGCAGGGCCGATTGGTGTAATGGTCGCTCAGTGGGCACAAATCAATGGTGCTGGGAAGGTATTGCTGGTGGATATTGATCCGACTAAAGTCGCTTTTGCTCGTGAATTGGGTTTTACGGATGTCTGTAATAGTCAAGAGCAGGATGCGGAAGCCTTTATTTTAGAAACTTTAGCTGGCAAACTAGCCGATGTCGCAATCGAAGCAACGGGTTCCAGTGCAGCTTTTGATCAATGCGCAAAATCGATTCGGACATTTGGTCGGGTGGTCTTATTGGGTAATCCTCATTCAGACATGGTGATGAAACAGAAAACCTACGATCAGTTTATGCGTAAGGAAGGCACGATCGTTGGGATGTTCAATAGTATCTATGAACATTTCCCCAAAAATGAATGGCAGGTTACAGCTCAAGCGATAGCGAACAAACAATTGAATTTGAAGCCATTGGTCACTCATAAAGTTCTGATTGAGGATTTGATTTCAGCGTTCGATATGATTCATGAGAAAAAAGAATTTTACAATAAGGTGTTGATGGTGAATGAGAAGTTATGGTGAGTCAAGTAAAGCTGTAATGGACGAATTGAGCCTGCTGATAGGAAAAGTTTCTAATGAGGAAATCGAGGCCTATGTAGAGGCATTGCTCGGTGCGCGAGAGGTGTTCTTTGTTGGTGTTGGAAGAGTTCGATTGTCTTTAGAGGCTGCGGTGAAGCGTCTGACTCATTTAGAAATTTCCTGTCATATGGTGGGTGATCTGAATGAGCCGCCGATTACGAGTGACGATCTTTTGGTTGTCGGCAGCGGCTCAGGAGAGTCAGTCATTCCGCTGGAAATAGCGAAAAAGGCTAAAAGCTATCAGGCAACGATCGTCCACCTGACTTCTAGTCCAGAGAGTTCGATTGCGCAGTTGGCCGATTCAGTGGTTACATTTGAAAGTCCATCTAAAAGCAATCAAACCTTTACGTCGATTCAGCCAATGACGACGGTCTTTGAACAAGGACTTTTGATATTTCACGATGTATTGGCGTTACGATTGATGGAAGAAAAACAGATGACGATGGAGGCATTAAAGAGCCGCCATGCAAATCTAGAATAGAGGGAAGCTGAAAAATGAGTGAAGAAAAGAAGGTCGCATTTATCACGGGGGCCGCTGGCGGGTTGGGTACAGCAGTCGTCACGAAATTACTTGCTAAAGGATTCACAATGTTAGTAAATGACAATAATAGCGAGAATGTCCAAGCTTTGCTAGACCAGTTTAAAAATAAAGAGATCCATGCCTACTGCTTCGATGCAACAGACGAAGACGCGTGGCTGCGTACGGTCGCGGACATCAGCGAAAAATATGGCAAGGTGGATGTGCTGTTCAATAACGCAGGCATCTTTAAAATCGAGACGATCGAGGAGACAAGCGTAGAGCTTTGGAAGAAGACGATGGATGTGAACGCATTAAGTATTTTCTTAGGTGTAAAAACAATGTCGCCACTGTTGGGTGAAGGCAGTAGTGTCATCAATACGAGTTCCATCGCGTCCTTTTTAGGATCGAAAAATCGAATTGCCTATGCTGCATCAAAAGGTGCGGTATCCGCGTTGACAAAAGCAGCAGCAATTGAGTTTGCGCCGCGGGGCATTCGGGTAAATTCAGTACATCCCGCCTACATCAAAACACAGATGGCGGCACATGCAGCAGAGGCTACTGAACGGACGATGGAAGAGATGGGCAGCCGAATTCCTTTGTATCAACGCATCAGTACAGCAGATGAGGTGGCAGATGTCGTAGTTTTCCTAGCTTCAGAAGCATCCCGGTTCATGACGGGGTCAGAAGTGGTAGTGGATGGCGGACAATCTGTAAACTAAAGAATTTACGAGGAAAGAGGAACCGAAAATGGTAAAAATTGCCCCATCATTAATGTGTATGAACATTAGTAAATTTGCAGAACAAATTAATTGCTTGAATCAAACGGTGGATTATTACCATATCGATATTATGGATGGACATTATGTCAGTAATATGACATTGTCCCCTTGGTTTATTGAACAATTAAACAACCACACGACGATTCCCATGGACGCGCATTTAATGGTCACCAATCCAATCGATTACGTAGAGCCATTGCTGGATCTTGGTGTGGAAGTGATCAGTATTCATGCCGAATTTTTGAATGGTCATGCGTTTCGATTGAGTGAAACAATCAAAAAACGAGGAAAAAAACTAGGCGTTGTTCTAAATCCAGAAACCCCCTTGAATTTGATTTTTGATTACATCCATTTGGTTGATATCGTGACCGTAATGACTGTTGATCCAGGCTTTGCTGGACAAACATTTATATCGGAGAGTTTGGAGAAAGTCAAAAAATTAACGGTCTATCGAAAAGAAAATAATCTGACATTTGACATACAAATCGATGGTTCGTGCAATGAAAAAACCTATCAAACAATGATTGAAGCCGGAGCAGATATTTTGATCGTAGGAACAAGCGGTCTATTCAATCTGAACGAATCCATTGAAAAATCAGTGGAGATTATGCAAGGACATCTTGATGCAGCCGTAAGCAAAACGTAAGATGAACACTAGAAATTTGTGAGAAAATCTAGAAAAAGACCTCGTAATGCTCCATCATTGACGAAACAGAAAATTACGTTTCTGATATATCCCATAAAGGGAGGTACAGCAACGTTTGAAGCATTAGTCAATGGGGAACGGAGGTCTTTTTTAGCGGTGAAGTGTTGATCAAAAAGCGTATTCGCAGAACCTAATCTAGTACAATCAACTGTTAAGCCTTTTAATAAAAAACCCTGCATTTGAAAAGTAAAAAAAGAATTTACTTTACAAATGGAAAGTTATTTGTTGTTTGACTTTTCATTTGTAAAGTATCTTTTTGAACACGAATCTGTAGATCAGTCAAAAAACACACTAATCTGCACAAAAAACCAGCCAACGGAATCGTTGGCTGGTTTAGTGATTAACGTTTTATGAAATGATGCGGGATGCAGCGTTTCTCATGCTTGTTGAAATAGAAAGCTTCAAAGGCTTTCTTTCCACATTCCGCTAAATGATGATCAATGGTGGAAAAGCCCATCACTTCACTAATCAATTGTTTTTCTCGCCCAATGACCAACGGCTTCTTCCCGTCATAATTCTGCAAGATCGTGGCTGCGATATCGTCGCCAAAGGTCAAGATCCCGTCTACCTTTTGTTTCTCAAAAAAGCGCGCACCTTGAACCCCATCCTCCGCCATGATGCAATCCCAAAAAATATTGGCTTCATCAAAATCAGGGTAACTCTCCTTCGCTATCCGAATAGAGAGCTTTGAGTTGTGGCTGATATTTTTACTGCGTCCCAAAGTCATTCCTGGTCGTTTGATTCCCTGTTCCTTCATATAAGAAAAAGCTTCCTTCAATGAATTTTTCAAGTTGATATAGACAGTGCTGACATCCGCATCTGGAACCTCTTCACAGAAAATAATCGGACCGTATTGGAAATAGTCAAAAAAGGCCTCGATCGGGTTTGACTTGGTCGTGACGATCAAGCCATCGAATGAACGCGTGGCAAACTCAGCCAAATAAGTCTTTTCCAACTCTTGATTGTAATTTGTGGGCAGCAAACTGATTTGATAGCCATGATCAAAAGCGGCCTGCATGATGCCGCTAAGCATCTGATCGTAGTATTCATGATTGACAAAGGGCAAGATCACGCCAATATTTTTGGTTTTTCCATAACTTAAATTTTGAGCAGAGCGGTTAGGGACATAGTTCAACTCCTGCATGACCGCCAATACGCGAGCACGCTTTTCGTCATCGACGTAGGGATGATTATTAATGACGCGTGAGATCGTAGAGACTGAGTAACCAGTGATTTTTGCGATATCGCGGATATTTGCCATGGGGGACACACCTCTTCACGTTTGATTAAGCGACTAAATGCTCTTTTAAATATTCAATAACGGCAGGGCCAAATTGATAAAATGTATAGCGGCGATCCCGATAAAAGAAGCTGACGATCGGGCTGCCCATTAATTCGTTGATATATAAATGCTTGATTTCTGTTAGTTGAAGGTTTTGGATCGTCGGACGTCTAAACCCTCGGCTTCTGAAAAGTCTTAGCTGGTCTTCAGAAAAATGCAGGGAAACTTGAAAATGTTCTTGTGTATTTTCTTGCTGAACGGTCACATACGTATTCATAAAAAATTCCTCCTTTTTTCTTTACAAGGGAAGTATAAGTTATGAAACGAGTTTCAGAGCAAGCGTTTTAGTTTATTTTTTTAAAATAATGACAGCTGCTCTCGTTTGTCTTCAAATTCATGTAAATACTGAAACACATCATCTGTCCTCCAAAGAATAGCATGTTTTTCACATGTTTCAATAAAAAGTTTCATGAGCTGTTCATGATTCGGACTATTACAGACATAGCTATCACCAAAAGCATACTGGTATTTTTTCTTCATTCCGGGAAAATGCTTATCTAATTGCTGATAGAAATAGTCACGATTCCCCGCCCGCATCGTCACGCCAAATCCGAAACACAGAATCCCCTTGACGCCTGCTTGGATACAATAGTCTAAAAGCCCGCGTAAATTCTCCTCGGTATCATTGATAAAGGGTAAGATAGGGGATAACCAGACGACTGTAGGGACACCGACTTCTTTAAAGGCCATCAATGTTTCAACACGTTCTTTTGTTGTAGAAACATATGGCTCCAAAATTTTACAAACTGTCTCATCGTAAGTCGTCAAAGTCATTTCGACTACCGCTTTCGTTTTTTTATTGATGGAAGACAATAAGTCCAGATCACGTAAAATTCGATTGGACTTCGTCTGGATGGCCACACCGAATTCATAGGTATCGATCAATTCTAATGCGCCTCGAGTAATGTTTAGTCGGGACTCCAACTGGATATACGGGTCTGTCATCGCGCCAGTGCCGATCATGCACGGTTTTCGGCGCCGTTGCAGCTCCTGTTCTAAAATTTCTAAAGCATGGGCCTTTACTTCGATATCCTCAAAAGGATGATTGATCTGATAGCAATCGCTGCGACTGTCGCAATAGATACAGCCATGCGTGCAGCCGCGAAAAAGGTTCAAGCCGTTCTTCGCGGACAAGATCGATTTATATTCTTTATAATGCATCGTGGACCTCCCGAAAACCAGAATTAAGAACAAACGTTCGTATATCCATTATCCCATATTTTTTAGCTGTTAACAATCAAAAGTATCGGTATAATAAGGAATGGAGGTGTTTTTATTGCTGAAAATCGGTGAGTTTTCTCGCTTAGGACAAGTATCGATCCGCACGCTGCGTCATTATGATGAAATCGGATTGCTCCACCCCCAGTTAGTCGAAGAGGACTCTGGGTATCGTTATTATTCAGTAAAGCAGCTAGAGCGGCTCGCACAGATCGTTTTATTACGAGAATTGACCTTCTCATTAAAAGAAATCCAGCAGCTGCTTCAGGAGGACGCGACGAAATTTACTGCGGCGCTAGAAAAAAAGGAGCAGGAAATCGAACAGGAGATTCAACGGGATCGTTTTCGCCAGCGGCAGATCCATCAAATGATGCAGCGGATGCAGCATACCGAGGAATACCCAGTGAAACTTAAAAAAATTCCTGCCTGTTCTATCGTCAGCCTAAGAAGGACAGTCAAAAGTTTCTACCATGAAGGATTGTTTTGGGAAGAGTTTCTGACGTTGTTAATTAGTCAAAGCGTTACTTTACCGAAAGCAGCGGATCAGTTTTTGACGATTTTCCATGATGAGGAATATTTGGAAGAGTGGGTAGAAATAGAAGTCGCCATTGTTTCCGATCACCCTGTTCAGCCGCCATTGCAAAAAAGACAGCTTTCCGAATTAAATCCTGCCGCGATCATAATGGTTGAGGGAAACTATCATCAATTGCCAGAGGCGTATCGCTCCTTTGCTGGATGGCTAGAGGAGCATCCTGAGTATGAACTGCTGAAAGCACCTCGGCAAATTTGTCATGTGGGTCCTGAACACACGGCTAATCCTGAAGACTATCTAACAGAACTACAATTGCCATTAATTCCTCTTGACTCTCACCTAACGTGAGGCTGTATCTTCATATCAGAGGTCGCGACTCTAAAAAAGTCTAGGAGGAGTCATCATGAAAATTAACGAGATCGGTAAAGTAAAGCAAACAGAATCAGGTGTCTATTTGGAGCTGTCTCCAGAATATCAGGAAGGGCTGATCGGACTGTCTGACTTTAGTCATTTGTACGTTCTGTATTGGTTTCATCACCTTGATATTCCTGAATTAAGGGGAACGACGGTTGGCAAGCCGTATATTCACGGACCAGAAAAATTAGGAACCTTTGCGACTAGGGGACCGGTCAGACCGAATCCTATCGCTTTATCAGCCGCGAAAATCATTAAAATAGAAGAAAACCTTGTTTATCTTGAGTATCTTGATGCGGAAAATGATAGTCCGATTCTGGATATCAAGCCTTATACGGCCAGTTCAGATGTAATTGAAAATTTTGAAGGGCCTGCTTGGTGCAGTCATTGGCCGCAAAGCTATGAACGTTCAGGTGAGTTTGATTGGTCGGCGGAATTCAATTTTACTGAATAATGCGAGAAGTCTCAGAAATGAGGCTTCTTTTTTTGGATTTTGATAAAACAATTATTCGTGATGTTTCATCGTTGATAAATTAATAAATTGATGCTATATTAACGAATGTAAGTGATACAGATTTTAAGGAGATGTAATACAGTGAGTAAAAAAGGTGCAGAAATCATTGTTAATAGTTTAGAAAACCATAACGTGCCATTTATCTTCGGAATTCCCGGTGCCAAGATCGACGGCGTATTTGATACATTAGAGGATCATGGGCCACAATTGATCCTGGCTCGTCATGAACAAAATGCGGCGTTTATGGCACAAGCCATTGGGCGTTTGACTGGAGAACCGGGTGTAGTGATTGCCACGAGCGGTCCCGGTGCAAGCAATTTAGCGACTGGATTAGTGACGGCTACAGCAGAAGGAGACCCTGTTCTTGCATTAGCAGGACAAGTAAAACGTTCAGATCTTTCTAAGCTGACTCATCAAAGCATGAAGAATACAGAATTATTCGCACCTATTACAAAATATAGTTCAGAGATTCAAGATCCTGAAATGCTATCGGAAAATATCGCGAACGCCTACCGTATCGCTAAGACCGCCAAAAAGGGTGCAAGCTTCTTATCCATTCCTCAAGATGTGACGGATGGCGAAGTGAAGGGTGAAGCAATCAAACCAATGTCAGCCCCAATTTTAGGGTCTGCCTCTGATGAGGATATCGATGATTTGGTGAAACGAATCCATGAGGCAAAGCTGCCTGCTTTGTTAGTCGGAATGCGCGCTTCAGGTGAAAAGGAAACAGCAGCGATTCGCAAACTTGTTGAAAAAACAGGGCTGCCAGTTGTTGAGACCTTCCAAGGAGCGGGAATTATTTCTCGGGAACTAGAAGATCATTTCTTCGGCCGTGTCGGACTTTTCCGCAATCAGCCGGGAGACATGCTGTTAAAACGCAGCGACTTAGTTTTAGCGATCGGCTATGACCCAATCGAGTACGAAGCGCGAAACTGGAATGCTGAAAAAGATGCGCGTATTGTGGTAATAGATGAAGTACCGATGGAAATTGACCAATACATGCAGCCAGAAGTAGAATTGGTCGGCAGTATCGCCAAAACGATCGATCGATTAGGAGATGCCATTTCTACGTATCAATTATCAGACGATGCACAACACTATCTTTCAACGCTACAAGAAAAATTAACGAATGGCAGACAAAAGAGTGAAACGTCAGAGGGGCGTGTGCATCCACTAGAAGTCATTGATACGCTGCAAAAAAATGTCACCGATGAGATGACGGTCACGGTGGATGTCGGTAGTCATTACATTTGGATGGCTCGTCATTTCCGCAGCTATGAACCACGTCATTTGTTATTCAGTAATGGGATGCAAACGCTGGGTGTAGCCTTACCATGGGCGATTTCCTCCGCATTGGTTCGTCCGAATACACAAATTTTCTCTGTTTCTGGAGACGGCGGATTCTTATTCTCCGCTCAAGAGCTTGAAACAGCGGTTCGTTTAAAACAAAAAATCATCCACTTGATCTGGAACGATGGCAGCTACAATATGGTAGAGTTCCAAGAAGAAATGAAATACGATCGTTCTGCGGGTGTCCACTTTGGACCCGTTGATTTTGTAAAATATGCCGAAGCCTTTGGCGCAAAAGGATTACGGGCGACATCACAAGCCGAATTAGAAGCAGCGATCCAGGAAGGCTTGGCAACAGACGGTCCCGTGATTATCGATATCCCGATTGATTATTCAGATAATAAGGAATTAGGAAAAACTATTTTACCCGATCAATTTTATTAAGAAATCCGTAGATACGCGACAGTCAGAAGAGAGATAGAAGGGGATTGTACATGACAGTGAAGACAAAAAGTTATATCTACCAACACGGTACACTCGGTGGATTGATGCAAGATTTGATGGATGGTACTGAAAAAATCGGCGCCTTATCCAGCTATGGCGATTTTGGCTTGGGCACACTTGAAGGATCAAATGGAGAAGTGCTTTTTCTAGACGGTGTGATCTATCATACAGATGAAACAGGGAAGGTAAGACGACTGACCGGCGACGAATGGACACCTTATGCAGCAGTGACTCGTTTTGATTCAGATCAAGAATTTTCACTTGAAGCAGTGTCTGATGAGCAAGTGAAAGCAGAAGTCCTAAAAAAAATCAGCCACAATTTATTTGCGGCTGTTAAAATAGAGGGAACGTTCAAGCACATGCATGTGCGAGTTGCCCCGAAACAGGAGAAACCGTATCCGAGATTCGTAGAGATCGCTCGCAACCAGCCTGAATTTGAAGCAGATAACCTGCGGGGTACCATTGTCGGGTTCTTTACACCAGAGCTGTTCCACGGTGCGGCCTCTGGGGGGTTCCATTTACATTTTATTAGTGACGATGAAACCTTCGGCGGCCATGTATTGGATTTTGAATTAGCCGATGGACGCATTGAATTAATGGAATTAGCGGAATTCCGTCAACATTTCCCAACAGAAAATGCAGATTACTTAAACAATGAAATCAAACTAGATGAAATCGCAAAAGACATTTCAGAAGCAGAATAAAAAAAGTACAGAACAAGAATCAGAATTTCTCTGACCATTGTTCTGTACTTTTTTGTTTTGTTTAAACGCCTAATAGTGGAGCAGGATTAACAAATCCAGACCACAATGCAGTGGAGACACCAAAGTGTAAATGCACACCCGTAGAATTACCAGTTGTTCCCATGCCGCCTAATACTTGTCCAGCGCTAACCTCTGAGCCTACGCCGACACTTGGGGCTGAAACCATATGCATATAGTATGAATAGTACCCATCCGCATGCTGGATCACTACGTGGTTCCCAGCGGACCAATGAAATCCTGACTCAACCACTTTTCCACCTTTAGAAGCCATGATCGGTGTTCCCGCGGCACCGGCAAAATCGACGCCATCATGTTGAGAACCAGATGCACCTGTTGGATCTTGGCGCTGACCAAATGGGCTTGTTACTACTAAGCCGATGGATAGAGGAGAAGCCCAACCGCTGCTTGTTGCAGCAGGAGCTGCTGGTTTTTCTTCATTTGCGCTTGGGGTTGCTGCTGGTGCTACCGGGTTTGTAGTAACCTGAGTAGCACTCGTATCAGTAACAGTCTGAGCTTGTTCTTCTTGTTGTTTTGCTTGTTCTTCTTGCTTCTGAGCTTCCAATTGCGCGATCTCAGCTTCTTGCTTTTGTTTAGCCGTCTCTGCAGCAGCCGCTTGCTTTTCAGCTTCTTCCGCTGCCTTTTGCGCTTCTTCTGCCGCTTTCTTCGCTTGTTTTTCAGCTTCCGCTTGCGCTTTTTCACGGGCTTCCGCTTCTTTTTTACGTTGTTCTTCTAATGCTTTCAACGCTGCTTGTCGTTTCTTTTCAGCGTCTTCTTTTTGCTTTTCAAATTTCTCCTTTTCGCCCTTTTCTGTAGCGATACTTGCTTGGATATCATTGATTTTTACTTGCTGATCTAACTTGGCTTTTACAAGCTGTTCTTGCTTGCCTTTTAGTTCAGCAGTTTTTTTATTGATTACTTGCAGGCGCTGCTCGGCTTCTTTTTCAAGCTTTTGAAGCTCTGCCTTGTCTTTGGTTTGCTGTTCCATGATATTTTTACTAGCCGTTAAAATGGTTGAAACAGCCATAGTTTTCTTCACAGCATCGCCAACAGATTTCGCATTGATCACGACGTCAACGATTGATGCAGAATCGTGTTTTGTCTGCACGTCACGCGCTTGGTTTCTGATTTGTTCGTCACGTTTTTGGATTTTTTCTTGAAGAATAGCGATTTTAGCAGTTAAGTCGCTTAATTTCTTTTCTTCAGTCGTCTTTTCTTTTAAGACTGCGTTGACTTCTTTTTCTATTGCGGCAACTTCTTGCTCTAACGCCGCTTTTTGATCCTCTACAGATTGTTCAGTTTGTTGCAGTTCAGAGATTTTTTTATCCTGATCAGCAATTTTTTGATCGTATTCATCTGCTAAGACGCTTATTGGTGCAGTAGTCAATGTCAAGGCACACAAAGTCAGTGCCGTATATTTTTTCAACTTAATCAATGGTTTCCCTCACTTTTTTCATCTTTCGGATTCAATTATATAAGAAGATATGAGTAAAAAGTTTAAAGTAGTTGATTCTTCATGCAACCGTATATTTTGTAATACGAATGAAATATTAATTAGAAGAATTAAGGCTTTATACCCTTGACAAATCGTAAATAAGACGAATGAAATCGTTCTAATGGCTTAAATAAAGGCTATTTTTAAAAATAGCGTTCTTGCTGTAGTTAGGGTAGAATAAACCAAAAGTTCCTTATTTTCTAATGTAAGTCGATGAATGAGGAATTATTATTGGAGGAAAAGACTATGAGTTGGAAAAATCAAGAAGCAAAAGAAGAGGCGTATAAATTATTATTGATGCAGCAAAAAGCATTACTGGAAGGGGAAACAGATCTGATTGCGAATCTGGCAAACTCATCAGCTTTATTGAACCAGACATTGCAAGAAACAGTTTTCGCTGGGTACTATTTGTTTAAAGAAGGCGAATTGATTCTGGGACCTTTTCAAGGAAATGTCTCATGTGTGCATATTGCAATGGGAAAAGGGGTTTGCGGAGAGTCTGCTGAAAAGAATCAAACATTGATCGTCGAAAATGTAATGACGCATAAAAACTACATTGCTTGTGATTCTGCGGCGCGATCAGAAATTGTTGTTCCTATGAAGAAAGGGGACCAGTTGATTGGTGTACTGGATTTGGATAGCTCTGAAGTAGGAATGTATGATCAAATCGATCAATTTTATTTAGAACAATATGTGGCGTTATTGTTAGAAAACGTGGAATAAAATTACGTTCGTTGCTTTAAAAAGAGGTTTATTTAATAAATAACACCTTTAAAATGGTTTTTTACTCCACTTAATGCTACTATATAAGTGTAGTATAAAACATGAATGAGGTGGTTGAATGAATAAAGAAGCGATTATTGTTGGAGAAAGCTATGAATGCCGTAAAACGGATTTTGCTCGGCCGATCATTGGGGAAGTAATACGTAAAGAAAAAAATGGCTGCATTGTAAATGTAGAACGTTTTTACGGGTTAGATGCAGATAGGATTGACCAAGTAAATGGTCAAGTATTAATTAAATATGCGGAAGTAGCAGGTATCGTTTCTAAAGAATGTTTCTTTAGTTAAATCGACCGTCCTTTTACAAAGCTCACCTAAAAGACCGATTATCGGCTTTTGGGTGACTTTTTTTGTCTTGATTTGAATATACATAAAAGGACGGATAATTAAATAACGCAGCTTTTTTTCTTATGAAAGCTAAAGAAAATGGGTTCTAGTTCAAGAAATATAAAGTAAAAATCCCTGATGGAATAAGCTCGATCGGCTTTTCATCAGGGATTTTTTTAAATAGTTTGAATCAGATACTCTGCGAATTCCGAAGTTGAAAGCGCGTCAATTGCTAACATCTGTGCGAAATCATGTGTCATCTGTTTATTTTGAAGTGCCTCTTCAATGGCTTTTGGAATTTTTTTACCCGCTTCAGACCAGCCGAGATACTCGAGCATCATTGCGGCTGAAAGGAGCAGGGAGCAAGGATTCGCCCAACCTTTTCCTGCAATGTCCGGCGCTGTTCCATGTGTTGCTTCAAAAATTGCGTGTCCAGTGCGGTAATTGATGTTTGCGCCTGGTGAAATCCCGATACCTCCAACTTGTGCAGCTAATGCATCTGAAATATAGTCGCCGTTCAGATTCGTTGTAGCCATTACTTGGTACTTCTCAGGATAAAGCAAGATTTGCTGTAAAAAATTATCCGCGATGACGTCATCAACAATGATTTTTCCATCTGCTTTGGCTTCTTTCAATGCGTTCTCTGCTTTTTCAGGCCCTATTTCAGCGGCGATCTTTTTATAGTTATTCATAGTGAAGGCCTGAGGATAATTCTTTTCAATAAAATCGTAGCCCCAATTTTTGAATCCGCCTTCGGTAAATTTCATGATATTGCCTTTGTGGACCAACGTTACTCGTGTTTGCCCTTGATCTACCGCGTAATCCAAAGCCGCAGCAATCAGGCGTTCGCTGCCTTCTTGCGAGATCGGTTTGATCCCAAGCGCGCTTGTTGCAGGGAAACGTACTTTCGTGACAGAGAGTGCGTCTGTCAAAAAGCCCAAAAGCTGTGCGACTTCTTTAGAGTCTTTTGCAAATTCGATCCCCGCGTATACATCTTCAGTGTTTTCTCTAAAGATAGTCATATTTGTTTTTTCTGGTTCCCTCAACGGAGAAGGGACCCCTTTAAAATAACGAACAGGACGAACGCAAGCATAAAGGTCCAGCTCTTGTCGCAGGGTGACATTTAATGAACGGAAGCCTTCTCCAATAGGTGTGGTCAGAGGCCCTTTGATAGCAACCTTGTGCTCCTTGATGGCAGCTAATGTTTCTTCTGGAAGCCAAGTGCCGGTTTGGTTGAAGGCTTTTTCTCCAGCGAGAATCTCGAGCCAGTGAATCTTTCGACCATCTTCATACGTGGAAGCGACCGCTGCATCAACGACTTTTTGTGTTGCTTGCCATATTTCTGGACCAATACCATCGCCTTGGATATAAGGAATGGTCGGATTTAAAGTAGTTGTCATTAGGCCTGCTCCTTTTGCATTTTTTTATTTATGACTAAAGGCAGAATGCCCTTGTTTTTCCAGTAAGCAATATCTGCCTCCGAATCAAAGCGCAGTTTTACTTGGAAATGCTGCTCGTTTTCACCCTTAGCAGTCACAGCGATCAGCTGATTGATCACAGGTTCTGTTGGAAAATCAAAGGTATAAGTTTCCAATCCAGTCAGGCCTAAAGATTCGGCAGATTCACCTGGAAGGTATTCGAAAGGAATCACACCCATCATTACTAAATTGCTGCGGTGAATACGTTCATAACTTTCTGCTAAAACGGCTTTGACCCCCAATAAATTTGTTCCTTTGGCAGCCCAATCGCGAGAAGAGCCCATGCCATAATCTTTGCCAGCAAGAATAACTGTACCGATTTGGTCCTTTTGGTACTGCATAGCGGCATCATAGATAGACAATTCTTCACCATTTGTGGCTAGCTTCGTGTACCCGCCAGTCGTTTCAGGAGTTAATTGGTTTTGAATTCGGATATTTCCAAAGGTCCCTCGCATCATTACCTCATGATTGCCTCGACGAGAACCGAATGAATTGAAGTCCTTATAAGCCAAACCATGTTCTTTTAAATAACGGCCTGCAGGCGATTGCATCCCGATGTTTCCAGCAGGTGAGATATGATCCGTAGTTACAGTGTCACCAAATTTAGCTAGAACGCGCAAGTCAGCCAACGGATTTTCTGTGTTTTCTGTTTGGTCAAGATCCGTAAAGAAAGGAGGATTTGCTATATAGGTTGACGCATCATCCCATTCGTAGCATTCTCCTTTTGAAGTCTCAATTTGATTCCAGCGTTCATTCGATTGATAGATATTTTCATAGGCGGCACGAAAGTCTTGAGGATTTAAAAAGTCATTGATATAGGTGTTGACCTCTTCTTGAGAAGGCCATAAATCTGCTAAATAAATATCCTTTCCCTCGATCGTCGCAAGGGCTTCTTTCGTCAAATCTTTTTTAATCGTACCAGCCAAAGCATAGGCGATCACAAGCGGCGGAGATGCCAAATAATTCGCTTTGATCAAAGGGTGGATTCGCCCTTCAAAATTTCTGTTTCCTGAAAGGACAGCGGACACAACCAAATCGCTCTCTTTTAAAGTTGCTTCTATTTCTTCTTCCAAAGGACCGGAGTTTCCGATACAGGTCGTACAACCGTAGCCAACGATGTCAAACCCTAATTCGGCAAGTGGTTCCAGCAGGTTGCCTTTTTCTAAATATTGAGTGACGATTTTTGAGCCGGGGGCAAGGGAGGTTTTAATTGTCGAAGGCACCTCAAGTCCCAATTCAACGGCTTTTTTAGCCAACAGCCCCGCGGCCACCATTACAGAAGGGTTGCTGGTATTTGTACAACTAGTAATTGCCGCTAATGCAAGGTCGCCGGTTTCAATGACTTGATCGGTTCCTTTTGTGGTTTCTTTCCGATTCAGCTCATCAGGAGACAATCCGAATCCCTTTGGTCCGCTTGGATTTGTTAGCGATGTTTGGAAATTTTCAGCAACTTCGGCTAACGGCACCCTATCTTGAGGACGTTTGGGCCCAGCAACAGACGAATGGACCGTCGATAGATCTAATTGGATCACTCGTGTGTAGAGAGGTGTCTCTGAGCCATCATAAAAGAGATGATTCTGCTTTGCATAGGCCTCAACTAGTTTGACTTGCTCTTCCTGACGACCTGTCAAACGAAGGTAATTCAAGGTTTCTTCATCAATCGGGCAGAAGCCGCATGTCGCGCCATATTCAGGCGCCATATTTGCGATCGTTGCACGGTCAGAAAGGCTCAGGCTCTTATAGCCTGTTCCAAAATACTCAACGAATTTTCCAACAACTTTTTCATTGCGCAAAAGTTCAGTGAGGTAGAGAGCCAAATCAGTGGCAGTTGCTCCAGGGCTCAAGCTTCCAGTCAGCTCTACACCGATGACTTCGGGAGTCGGAAAATAGGAAGCTTCTCCTAAAATCGCTGCTTCTGCCTCAATACCGCCGACACCCCAACCAAGTACGCCTAGTCCATTGATCATTGTTGTATGAGAATCTGTCCCTTCTAGGGAATCAGGGAATAGTAAATTGTCGTCATTTTTTAAAATGACGTCTGATAAATATTCCAGATTGACCTGGTGGATGATTCCTGTTTCAGGGGGAACGACTTCAAAATTATCAAAGGCTTGTTGTGCCCATTTAAGAAATTGATAGCGTTCATGATTGCGCTCAAATTCTTTTTCCGTATTGAAGGACAGGCTTTCCTTTGTTCCCGCGGAGTCTACTTGAACAGAATGGTCAACTACTAAAGTGACGGGAATTTCCGGATTGATTACTTTAGGGTCTCCCCCTAACTTAACGACCGCATCTCGCATCGCTGCCAAATCCACGACTGCTGGAACGCCAGTAAAGTCTTGTAAGACAACCCGTGAAGGGCGGAAAGGAACAACGCCTGCAGGTTTTTTTGCATCGAATGCTATCAAGTTCTCCAAATCTGCGTGCTCTTGATGGCGTGCCAAGCTTTCTAATAATACGCGAATGCTGTATGGATAATCAGTAATATTTTTTTTATACGTATCGACAATCGATGAAAGATCAAAGTATGTATAATGTTCGTCATTGACGACAAGCTCTTTTTTCCAGTTCATTCCAAAATCCCTCCTGAATACGTTATCGTTTAAAATCAGATGGGTTTATTATACGAATAAAAAAAAAGAAAGTAAATGAAATTATTAAAAGTATTTCATTTTACGCCAATGGTGTTATAATGTTTCTTGACTCGATTGTTAAACAAATGATGGTTAGGAGGACACAATGATGTTAGATTTGAACCAAATGGCTGAGATATGCCGAAAAGAGGACTATTTAGACGCTTCTTTATATAGGAAACATAATGTTAAAAAAGGACTGCGAGATCTTGATGGTAAAGGCGTTTTAGCTGGTTTGACCAATATCTCCACGATTCATCCGCAAATTATGGATGGAGACAAAGTCATCTCTAAATATGGAGAATTGCGGTATCGCGGTATTGATATCAATGAGCTGGTGAACGGGTTTGTATCCGAAGGGCGTTTAGGGTTCGAAGAAATCAGTTATTTGTTATTATTTGGCTCGCTTCCGACCCAAGAAGAGTTAGTGGAGTTCAACACTTTAGTAGGTAAAAGACGAACACTCCCAACCAACTTTGTACGTGATGTTATCATGAAAGCACCTTCGCATAATATTATGAATATGATGTCTCGAAGCGTTCTTACATTAGGATGTTATGATAAGAAAACGGATGACGTCAGCATTGAGAACGTATTAGATCAATCATTGTCGTTGATCGCTACATTTCCGATGATCGCGGTCTATTCCTATCATGCTTATAATCATTACACTAAAGGGGAGAGCATGTACATTCATCGTCCAGATGAGAGCTTGAGTACAGCAGAAGCCATTCTAACTATGCTGCGTCCTGATAAAAAATACACATTTCAAGAAGCACAAACGCTGGATATGGCATTGGTTTTACATATGGAACATGGCGGGGGAAATAATTCGACGTTTACGACTCGTGTAGTTACTTCTAGTGGTACAGATACCTATTCAACCATCGCAGCGGCATTAGGGTCTTTAAAAGGACCAAAGCACGGTGGCGCAAACACCAAAGTGACCCGTATGATGGAAGATTTAAAAGCGACTATCAATGATTGTGAAGACGAGAACGAGATACGCGACTACTTAGAAAGAATCTTAAATAAAGAAGCCTTTGACAAACAGGGATTGATTTACGGAATGGGCCATGCTATTTACGCGGAATCCGATCCGCGGGCAGAAATATTCAAACGCTATGTGGAAAAATTAGCAGCTGAGAAAGGATCAGAAGCTTCAGCAGAGTTTAATTTGTACCGCAAAGTAGAGCGGTTAGCTCCTGAGATCATTTCTGAAAAGCGTAAAGTTTATAAGGGCGTTAGTGCCAATATCGATTTCTTCAGCGGGTTTGTTTATCATATGTTAGATTTGCCGCCAGAATTGTATACCCCTATGTTTGCGATTGCTCGAATCGTAGGGTGGTCGGCGCACCGCATTGAAGAACTGGTCAACGTGCAGAAAATTATACGTCCGGCATATATGGAAGTCTCTACGGATCAAAACTATCAGACAATCAACGAACGTTAAAAAAATTCCGCCAAGAGTTATTTGGCGGAATTTTTTTATTCGGTGATCAACCCTAACTCAACACAGGCATTCCAGATGCCATTGTCTGATACGGAAGAGGTGATATGGGCAGCTTTTTCCTTTAGTGCTGGCGCTGCGTTTCCCATAGCAACAGGAAACCCGACTGCTTCAAACATGGTGAAGTCATTTTCTTCGTCTCCAAATGCCAAAGCTTGTTCAGCGGTGATCCGCATGGATGCGCATATTTTGTGGATACCTTCTGCCTTCGTGCCGGTTTTCAGATGAATGTTGGCTGCGACAGGCGCTACCTTTTCAGCAATTAACGGGGAATGAGGATCTAGTTTAAAGTCTATTTCTTCTGTCCAAGGAACAATCAATTGAAGAACGCTCTCAGGCAAAGGATCGTTTTCCTTTAGAAAAGTTTTTTCTGCGGGGTGGTCTCCATGATATTTATTACTTTCATAGCAATAGATACCACCAGAAGTCTCAATTAAAAACTCGATGTCTTGCTCTCGAAGATGGTCGACGAGCTGAGTCAGTAACATTGGCGGAATACTATTTTCATGGATCATTTGCCCACGATAATGGACGCAATTGCCGTTCGAGGAAATAATGCTGTCTACACCAAGTGTTTCGGCTAATTGAGTGATCGTCTGATAATGCCGGCCGGAAGCGATGACCGGTTCAATATTCTTTTCTTTTAATTTTTTCAAAGCAAGTTTTGCTGAATCGGGGACGCGCTCAGCGAAAGGCAAGTGATGGGGCAGATGATTATCTGCTAAAGTACCATCAATATCAAAAAAAGCAACACGGTAAGTTTCCATTTCAACACTCCTAAATGAATTCGATTACACTAAGTATAAAAGAAAACGTTGAAAACATCATTACAAATTTTTAAGGAAAGTGCATTTGGTTTCATTGTAAGATAAACTCTCAAGACCAAAACGAACGATCAAGAATGCGCCTTTATTTTCTATTATATGAAAGAATAGCTGCCAGCGGCGGTGTTTTTAGAGTAGTTCCTTTCCATTCGGTACGAAATTCGCTAAAATGAGTAAAAAGACAGTTGGAGAAGCACGGATGAAAAAAATCACGATTAAAGAGGTTGCTGAAGAAGCAGGTGTCTCAAAAACAACAATCTCTCGATATTTAAATAATAACTTTGGAAATATGTCAAAAGAGACAAAAGAAAAAATCGCTGAGGTCATTCAACGGCTGAATTATCGGCCCAGTCGACAAGCACAGGCGTTGAAATCAAAGCACAGCTATTTAATTGGTGTAGTCGTAGCCGATATTTCTAATATGTATTCGTCATTGCTCCTAAAAGGCATCGGTGAAGTATTGGAACGAAGTGGCTACCAAATGATCATTATGGATGCCGCAAATTCAGTAGAACAGGAAAAGCATCTTTTAGAAAAACTAGTGGATCAGAGTGTTGAAGGGATTATTTTGCAGCCGTCCTCTCGCCAGTCAGCCAACTATATGTATATCTCAGAGCGAAACATTCCTCTTTTATTAGTCGATCGGCAAACAGAGCCGGAACAATGGTCATCCGTTTTAACGAACAATCGCGCTGCGACCAAAGAGATTTTAGAAGGAGCATTGGCGCAGGGCTACGAAAAAGTGGTCGTTGTGAGTGAGCCGATCAAAGATGTCAGCACGCGGGAATTGCGTTACGAGACAGTAAACAAGGTCGTAAAAGCTGCTGAAAAAGAGTGCCGATTGCTAGAAATCCAGTATGAAGATCAATTAAGCCGCGACTTAGCAGAGATTCTGAGCAATGATCAGACACGAACACTGCTCTTTGCATCAAACGGACGTACACTAATGGATGTCCTATCTTGGTTGATCCATCAAGGAATAAACATTCCTGAACAAGTAGGCGTGACAGGATTCGATGACTGGAATTTGACTGAACTTGTTGGGCCGGGGATCACGAGTGTAGAGCAGCCATCCAGAAAAATCGGAGAAGCGGCAGCGGAACACCTGCTGGAAAAACTTGCACAACCTTCGATGGAAATTGAAGAGGTCATCGTTCCGTCAACTATACGTTGGAGAAAGTCTGTTTAGAACGTTATTAAATGAATTAAACAAAACAAAAATAAGCGCCACATGGAAATCGGTTTCCATGTGGCGCTTATTTTTTTATAGCTCGGCAATGTTTTTTAATCATGAAACCGTTGACAATTCATGGAAACCGGTTTACTATTTGTTTATAGAAACCGGTTAACTAATTGAAGGGACGGGTATTATGAGTGATAATAAATTAGTGCTTAATTTTTTAGTTTTTTCCGATAAAGTAGAAAGTGGAGTGCTTCAAAGCGACTTGTTGCAGGAATCAGCAGATTTAGGATTTCAACAAGTAGAGGTTCGACGTGAGTATTTTAAGGATCTTGAAAATGAGATTCCTGTTATTCAATCTGAAGCACAGCGATTAGGGCTGACGTTGTTTTACAGTGTCCCTGATGACATTTATGTAAATGGAGCCCTGAATCCTAAATTAATGGCTTATTTAAAAGAAGCAAAACAAATGGGAGTGAAGCATATTAAATGGAACATCGGAGACTTTGATGGAGAGCTTCATGAACAAGAATTGAAAGCGCTTGTTGACGAGGGAATAGAAATATCTATCGAAAATGATCAAACGCAGACCTCCGGCACGATAAAGGCGATCGATGCTTACATGAAGGCTGTGACAAACGCTGGAATAGCGATCGGTTATGTGTACGACTTAGGGAACTGGCGCTTTGTCGGTGAGAATGAAGTACATGCTGCCGAAACATTGAGAAACTATGTTCATTATATTCATGTAAAGGATGTTCGATACGAGGGGCATCAGCCGCAAGCTGTTGGTTTAGATCATGGTGAAATTGACTGGCGAAATGTGCTAAAACAACTGCCGCAGAATGTTCCAGTTGCCATTGAATATCCAACGACCGAAAATGCGGAAATAGTAGAAGCAAAAGAATTATTGGAGGGTGAACTCTAATGACAGATCAACAAACAAAAATCGATCCTGAAACATTTGCGTATCATTTTATGGAAACGATTCATCGACCTGAGATCGATAAGGAAAATATGGAAATTGCTGCGAAAGAAGCATTAGCAGCGTATTTAACTGGGTATTACCTCATTCAAAAATTTAACCACATGGAAAATGATTTCTTTGTGGAGGACCATGCAAAACCAATGTCAAAATATCAACGTATTTTAAGCGAGTTGAATAAATACTAGGAGGTGAACAAGCATGGGGAGTGCGATAACTGGGATTTTACTAGCAGTAACCTTTATCATTTTCGTTTTATACGCGATGAAAGGCGGAAACCTAACCGTTGGCTTCTTCGTAATGGCAATTTTGTGGACGATCATCGGAATGGTACCCTTTAACACCGCTGTAAAGGAAATATTTACTGAACCGGTTTTGAATTATGGGAAGACAGCGGCCTATATTATCTTTGGTTCTTGGTTTGGCCGAGTCCTAGTAGATACTGGAATTGCAGGAAGTATCAGTCGGAGAACAGAAAAGGTTGGGAAAAAGAGTCCCGTATTGGCAACAATTCTAATCGCTCTTGTAATCGCTTTAATTTTTACGAGTTCTTACGGTGTTGGGTCAGCCATCGCTGTTGGGGTCATCTTATTTCCGATTATGTTCTCGATCGGCGTACCAAAGAATATTGCCGTTTCGATTTTTACGCTTGCCATCGGTGCTGCAATGTACGTAAACAATGTACTGTTTGTCCAATTTCAGGTGTTCTTTCCTAAAGTAGAATGGGGACCTCATTATCAGCGCTTCGGCTTCGTTGCAATGGGTGTCCAGATGGTCATCTTGATCTTGTTCATTTTATTTAATGCGAAGAAAATTCGTAACGGGAAACCTGAGATCGTAGAAAGTGATACGGAAGAAGAAATTGTAGATGTTCCAATGTGGACCTACATTTTGCCAGTAATGCCTGTAGCATTAAGTATTTTTGCCAAATGGGATGCCGTACCGGCCCTTCTTCTTTCAACGATTATCGCATTTGCGGCGACTGGAAATATGAAACGCTACAGCAAATTTGTCACGATGATGAATGAAACCGCTAAACATGCGATTAGTGATATTGCAGGATTATTGATCATGTTGTTCGTCTTAACGATGTTCCAATCTGCAGCGGTACATGCGATGTCTGGATTTACCAGTGTTTTCCAAGCAATCATACCTGATAGCAAACTTGTGATGATCATTATTATCGCCATCATCGCTCCGCTATCTTACTTCCGTGGTCCGTTGATGCTTTATGGAGCAGGGGCTGCCACCGCTGCGATCTTAGTTGGAACAGGGATGTTTGACCAATATTTCTTGTATGGGTTATTAGTTGTTCCATCCATGATGGGTGTGTCTGCGTGTATAACGCAATCTTGGAATTTATGGTCTGTACAATACGCGGGATTGGATACAAAAACATTTCTACTCACTGGCTTGCCATGGGCGTGGGCCGCAACGGTATTGAATTTGATTGCTGCGTATATCTTACTTTAACGAAAAAATACATTAAATTGAAAAAGGAGTAGTGAACATGAGTGAATTTTTAACGATTGGTGAACCGATTGCTTTGTTTGGATCAGAGGAAGTAGACAAGTCTTTGAAGGATGCGTGTCATTTTCAAAAATTTTTAGCTGGAGCGGAGGTTAATGTGGCTGTTGGGGTTTCTCGTTTAGGACATAGCAGTGAATACATTACACAAGTGGGAAAAGATCCCTTTGGTGAATTTATCATTGACCGTCTACACGAAAATGAGATCCGTACTGATTATATCTCAGAAAGTGCTGATTTTTGGACAGCTTTTCAATTGAAGGATCGTGTCAGTGAAGGCGATCCAAGTATTTTCTATTTCCGTAAAGGTTCAGCAGCGGCACATTTCGACCAATCCGTATTAGATACGATTGATTTTTCGGATGTTAAGATGGCCCACTTGTCGGGGATTTTCCCGGCGATCTCGAAAGAAGCGCGTGAAGCTTTCCGTTATTTGATCCGTTTATTGGAAAAAAATCACATCCGTACAACTTTTGATCCGAACTTACGCCCTCAACTGTGGGCAAGTACGGAGGAAATGGTAGAAACAATCAATGAACTGGCTGCTCATGCGGAAATTGTTTTGCCTGGCATCAATGAAGGTGAAATTCTGATGGGCAGTCGTGATCCAGAAGTCATTGCAGATTTCTATTTAAACAATGGCGAAGCGACGCAAACTGTGATTGTTAAATTAGGAACGGAAGGCGCCTATGTTAAGCAGAAAGACGGCACACAATTCACAGTTCCAGGTTTTAAGGTTGCTAAGGTAGTAGACACAGTCGGTGCAGGAGACGGGTTCGCTGTCGGATTGATTACTGCTTTAATAGAAGAAAAATCGTTGAAAGAAGCAGTAGTACGGGCAAACGCGATCGGAGCGATGGCAGTCCAATCACCCGGAGATAACGATGGCTACCCAACACAGCAAGAGCTGGAAGCATTTTTACAACAACAGGAAGTGAACGCATGAAATTACAAGCAGCAATCGACCGTGTTCCGCTAGATGACGCAATTGCATTAGCGAAACAATTAAATGGAAAGACAGATATTTTAGAGATGGGAACATCACTCGTCAAAGATTATGGGAATTTGGCGATCGAGAAATTGAGTGCGGTCTTAACAGAATCGCTTCTACTGGTAGATAGCAAAACTATTGATGAAGGTGCTTATGAGTTTCGTCAGGCCTTTCGTTATGGTGGAGAGATCGTCACTGTGATGGGGGCGGCATCTGTAGATACCTTAAAGGTCTGTTATGACGTAACTCAAAAAGAAAACAAAACAATGATGATCGATTTACTTGAAGTGACCGATGAGAAAATTGAACAGATCAAAGACTTTCCAGAAGCGATCTATGCATTGCATCATTCGGTTGACCGAAAAGATCAGTTTGATGCGGCGGCAAGCGTAGAAGCCTTTCGCCAGAAGTATCCGAGTATCAAGCGATTGGCGATCGCTGGCGGAATTGACCTGAAACAGGCTGAAGCTTTGGCTGAGCAAGGGATCATAGAAGTCATTATCGTAGGATCAAAAATAACAAAAGCGGAAGATCCGCTCAAAGCAGTAAATGAATTTATGGGAGCTGTTCACAAATGAAAACAATCAAAACGATTATGGAAGAAATCAACCAAGTAATGGCGTTAGTAGATGAAACGGAATTGGAGGAAGCATTACCGCTGTTTCAGAAAGACAAACGAATCTTTGTCATAGGTGCTGGTCGCAGCGGATTTCAAGCGAAGGGATTTGCGATGCGCTTGATGCATATTGGCTATACGGATTACGTAATGGGGGAAACCATCACTCCTTCTATTCAAAAAGGGGACACGTGGGTTGCAATCTCCGGCTCGGGTACGACAAAGGGAATTGTCGCAGATACAGAAATAGCGAAGAAATTAGGTCTGGATATTGTTGCATTGACTAGCGATAAGAATTCCCCATTAGCCAAGCTTGCAGATCAAGTGATCGTGGTTCCGGGTGCTACAAAAACGGGTGCTGGAGTCAGCTCCGTCCAACTATTGTCGAGTCTATTTGATCAGACCGTGCACATTACGTTGGATGCCTTGACCTTAAAACTCGCGCAGCGGGACAAAACATCAAATGAAGATGCCCTTCATGAACATGTCAATGTCGAGTAGGTCGATCAAATGAAAAAGGTGGATGTATTAAACCGGATAGAAAAAGCAGGAATCGTTGCAGTGGTTAGAGAAGCATCGAAGGAACAGGCTCTTCAAGCGGCGGAAGCTGTCATTAAAGGCGGGATCAAAGGAATCGAGGTCACATTTTCTGTCCCTCATGCGGATCAAGTGATTGCAGAACTGAAAAAGAATCATGAAGCGAACGCTGCTGTAATTATCGGTGCTGGAACGGTTCTTGAGGCAGTCACAGCGCGCTTAGCGATCTTGGCTGGAGCGGAGTTTATTGTCAGCCCCTGTTTCGATCAAGAGACAGCGGAATTGTGTAATTTGTACCAAATCCCTTACATGCCAGGCTGCATGACAATTACGGAGATGCGACAGGCAATGAGAAGCGGAGCGGAGATCGTCAAATTGTTCCCAGCAACTAGCTTCACGCCACAAATGATTCAATCAGCGAAGGCCCCGTTGCCACAAGTGACCATTATGCCGACTGGCGGAATCAATTTGGATAATTTGTCAGAGTGGAAGCAAGCTGGAGCACTCGTTGTGGGTGTGGGCGGCAATTTATTTAAAGGTGTAGCAGCCAATGATTTTAACTTGGTTAAAAAAACTGCGGAGGAATATATGAAAAGATGGGACGAACAATAATCCTCGCTTGAAAATAGTTTTCCTGGGTCCTTCTGGCGACCAGGAAAACTATTTTTTTGTAATATGAATAGGTGTCTTGACTATTTAATAAAAATTCACTGTATTTTTATCTAGCAACGAAGAAATTTCTAAAAAATTCCTATCTATTTATTTTGTAAATAAAAATTAATAATTCTGTTTTTTTATTTTTTAGAAACCCTGTAGCGATGAGGCGAAATGTGCTATTATTTATTCAACAAATCATTTTATTCTTTAGGGGAGGAAAATATGAAGAATTTTGCAGAAAATTTGTTAAGGGCAATTGAATCAAAAAAGGAGCGCATGATTGAGATCCGACGTTATTTACATGCGCACCCGGAGTTATCTTTTAAGGAACAGAAGACGGCTGCATACATCACGGATTTTTATCAAGACTTGGAATGTACAGTGAAAAAGAATGTTGGCGGTTACGGGGTGGTCGTGGAGATCGACAGCGGCAAACCGGGGAAAAATCTTGCTTTGCGCGCGGATTTTGACGCATTGCCGATCCAAGAGGAAACGGGGCTCCCGTTTTCATCTGAAAATCATGGAGTCATGCACGCGTGCGGTCACGATGCTCACACTGCTTACATGCTGATTTTGGCAGAAAGCTTGATTGAGCTGAAGGATCAATTGACAGGAAAAGTAACGATTCTGCATCAACCTGCGGAAGAAACACCACCAGGGGGAGCGATTCAAATGATCAAAGATGGCTGCCTTGAAGGGGTAGATCATGTGATTGGGTGTCATGTGATGTCAGGCTTTGATCTTGGCACGGTCTATTATCATGCCGGTCCTACTCAAACGGGGCGCGCGACCTTCAAATTGAAAGTGCAAGGAAAAGGAAGTCATGGCTCTATGCCTAACGCTGGGATTGATGCGGTTTTAGTCGGCAGCCAAATTGTCGTAAACTTGCAAAGCATCGTAAGTCGTCGCGTGAACCCATTCGATATGACGACATTGACAGTGGGATCTTTTGATGGAAAGGGATCTGCCAATGTCTTAAAGGATGCCGTGTACTTAGAAGGGGACATTCGCATGATGAACGAAGCTAGTCGTCCTATTATCAAAGAGGCCTTCGAGATTGTCGTCAAAGGGGTCTGTGAAGCTTATGGCTCGACTTTTGATTTAGATTATGCAGATGATTATCCTGTTTTAATGAATGATCAAAAACTGACTGAATTTGTTGCGAATAGTTTACAAGAGCACTCATTTTCTGAATTAAAAGCAGTTGTTGACAGCGGCCCGATCGCTCCATCAGAGGATTTTGCCTATTACTGTCAAGAACGGCCAAGCTGCTTCTTTTATATTGGTGCCACTGGAGAAGGACAAGTTTCTTATCCCCATCACCATCCGAAATTTGATATTGATGAAGACTCTATGCTGATTGCTGCGAAGTCGATGGGAACGATCGTGTCAGATTATTTTGGTCAGGAGAGCTAATATGAAAGAAAAGAAGCTGTTTTATGGATGGAAGGTCGTTTTTGGGTGTGTTTGTATTACCGCGACGATTGTTCCGATGGTTATGTCTTTAGCCAATGTCTACTTATTATCAGTGACCGACGATTTAGGGATTTCTCGTAGTGCATTTACCCTGGTCAACACGATCACGCAATCAATGGGGATCATTTTTTCGCCTTTTGTAGCGAAAAAATTAGCGACAGGAAATTTGAAGAAAATACAAACGATCGCCTTACTGTTTTTCATTGCGGCGTATTTCAGTTTTTCTTTTGCTACTGCGGCATGGCAATTGTACTTGCTGGCGATTGTATTAGGAATTGCGTATACGAGCAGTACCTTGATCCCAGTCAGTATGATCATCACCAACTGGTTTGAAGAAAAGCGCGGCTTAGCGATGAGTATCGCTATGGCGGGGATTGGTCTGGGCGGATTTATTTTCAGCCCGGTACTAAGCTATTTATTAGCAAACTTCGGCTGGCGGGCATCTTACCGGATGATCGCGTTCCTTTTGCTGATCATCACGCTTCCAATTTCATTATTTGTTTTGAAGAAGAGTCCTGCCGAGATGGGCTTAAAGGCGTATGGTGCAAGCAACCTAGCTAGTCCGACAGAAAAAACGGAACAAAAGACGTCATTGAACATCCAACAGTTAATCAAACAACCGATCTTTTTGATGTTGGTTATTGGAATTTTTTGTAACGGGCTGTTGAATTCCGGTTCATTAGGACAATTTCCTCCTGCTTTAGAAGAAATGCACGGAGTCGTGGTGAAATCTTCCATCATTTCCTTGTATTCGTTGGTAGGGATTTTTGGTAAATTGATTTTAGGCTGGATCGATGATCGCTTTGGTACGGTGAAAAGTACCATTTTCGGTTGTGGGTTCATGACGCTGGCATTTATTTTATTATTAAATGGCCATCAACTGGTGATGATTTATCTAATGGCTTTCTGTTTTGGATTGGGGACTCCGATCGGGACAGTTTCGCCTCCTTTGATCACTGCGCGTATTTACGGAAGAGAGCACTACGCAGAAGTCTATGGGATCATTAGCAGTATTACCCAAGTTGGATTGACACTCGGCTCATTGATGATTGCCACTATTTATGATCAGACAGGTTCTTATCAACTAGGATGGCAGCTCTTGATTGCGTTGACAGTCATCACAATGGTGACGTGGATTTTCTCTATGAAAATGGCGAGAGGAAAGAGCGGCGTTTTAGAAACAAAATAATTCTTATAGAATGAAGCAACCCTCGAACACAGTCCTTACGTGTTCGAGGTTTTTTTGTTAATCAATTTGAATGACCTTTACGCCCGCATTCCTAATTTCATTTACTATATTTTGCGAAGAAAATTTGTCCGTAATCAAGTAATCAAAAACTGAGATATCAGCGATTTTAAATTTTGAGGTCAATCCAATTTTTCGATGATCCGCAACTAAAATTTTACATTTGATGGTTTTATTGATCATCATTTCATTGATGGTAGATTCGTTTAGGATCTTTGTAGTTACGCCATTTTCTAAACTGACGCCGCTACAGCCGATCACACAGACATCCGCATTCATCGAAGAAATGGTGTGCAGAGCAATATCTCCAACGAGCGCTTCTTTTGGAAAACGCATTTCCCCACCTGTCAATATATAGTTGCAGTTGTCTTTATGGGGAGAGTAATTAACTTTTACATTATTTGTCACGACGGTTAAATGATTCGAATGGATAAAATCGAGTGTTTTTAGTGCAGTCGAGCTTGAGTTGATAAACAGAGTGTCGTAATCACTCACGTATTTACTAGCTTCTCTGGCGATCGCCTGCTTGATACGCTCTGGGCCAGACTGATCAAAGTCCGTTTTGTTCTCATAATTATAGGAACAGTAACCATAGTTTCGAATAATATCATTTTTTTCTTCCAATAAATTTAAATCTCTTCGAACCGTACTGATGGATACGTTTAAGGCTTTTGCCAATTCATCAGTCGTCATTTGTTCGGTTAATTGCAGTAGTTCCAAAATATTCTTTTGACGTTTATTGATATTGATGAGCGAGTTCTTCATTATTTGACCTCCTAAAGGAATGTTCCGTTGAATAAATGATTGTGTTTGGCGAAAAGTTCATTTAAAATTCTTTAACCGCTTACATTATACTAAGAAAATCATTAAAAATGGATAGAAAATCATATAAACTGTAGAAAGTCATATAAAAGGGTTTTCATAACGTCGAATACGCTTTAAGATTTAATTGTAAGTCATATCAAATTTATGTGAGGAGCAATTATAATGGGCAAAACAGTCAATGACGTAACGAAAGAAAGCTGGGTATTAGATACTTTTCCTGAGTGGGGTACCTATTTAAATGAAGAGATTGAAGCAGAAAAAGTGAAGGAAGGCACCTTCGCAATGTGGTGGTTAGGCTGTACAGGAATCTGGCTAAAGAGTCATGAAGGAACCAATATTCTATGTGATCTGTGGTGTGGCACTGGAAAAAGAAGTCACGGAAACGGCATGATGAAAAAGGGGCATCAGATGATGCGCATGAGCGGTGTTCAGAAGATGCAACCAAATTTACGGACACAGCCCTTTGTGATTGATCCATTTGAAGTGAAAAATGTGGACGCACTGGTAGTGACCCATATTCACTCGGATCACCTTGACATCAATACCGCTGCTGCGGTGCATCAAAATTGTCCAGAGGCTAAATTTGTTGGGCCTAAGGAAGTTGTCAATACGTGGTTAAAATGGGGAATTCCAAAAGAGAAAACGGTGATCGTTAAGCCAGGGGATGAAATCAAGATCAAAGATATCAACGTGGTTGCCTTAGAAGCTTTTGACCGGACCGCTTTGGTTACTTGTGAAGATCCAGAGGTCACTCTAAAAGGAAAGATGCCTCAAGACATGGATGAAATTGCGGTGAACTACTTGTTTGAAACCTCTGGAGGCAGTCTTTATCATGCAGGAGATTCTCACTATTCAAATATGTTCGCGAAACATGGGAACGAGCATAAAATTGATGTTTGTTTAGGAGCCTACGGAGAAAATCCGAGAGGTATCACAGATAAGGTAACGTCGGTCGATATGTTGCGGATGGCGGAATCTTTAAATGCGAAGGTAGTTATTCCTGTTCATTATGATATCTGGGCGAACTTCATGGCCGATCCAAAGGAAATTACAGAAATTTGGAAATTTAAAAAGGATCGCTTGAAGTACGCGTTTAAGCCGTATATTTGGCAAGTAGGTGGCAAGTTTACGTATCCGACAAATAAAGATGATCTTGAATTTAATTTCTATCGCGGCTTTGAAGATGCCTTTTCCGTAGAAAATGACACCCCATTCCCATCATTCTTATAAAAAGAAAGGAGACTCTCATGCTTAACTATTTTTATGACAACGGATTGATCAACTATTCCGACAAAGAGATCACGGATTGGCGAGAAGCGATTGCGGAAAGCTGCCAATTATTATTGGATAAAAAAATCATCGATCAAACGTACGTAGACGAAATCATTCGATGTGTCGAAGAACATGGGCCGTACATTGTTATTGTGCCAGAGGTGGCTATGCCGCATTCCTCAGAAGAAAGCGAAGGCGTCTTCGGAACAGCGATCTCATTTACGAAAATGAAGCATTCGGTGTCCTTTGAAAGTGCCGACGAAGAAAAATCTGCGGTCTTATTTTTCACTTTAGCAGCCAAAAATCCGGAAGAGCATATGGAAAATATTCAAAATTTGTCTGAATTATTGATGACGGAAGGGCTGATCGAACGGTTAGCAGAAACACAATCAATCGAGGAGTACAAAGCTGTGATGAAAGAGTTTAACGTATAGGAGGAAAAAGGAATGGGTGACTTTTTGTTAAGTATTTGGACATATTTTGCGACAAACATTTTGACACAGCCGGCGTACCTGATTGGATTTATTGTGTTACTGGGGTACATTTTGTTAAAACGGCCATTATATGAATGTGTCGCGGGTTTTCTGAAGGCGACCGTTGGGTACTTTATTTTGACGGTTGGTTCAGGCGGCTTAGTTAACAACTTCCGACCAATCTTAGTTGGATTAAAAGAACGGTTTAACTTGAATGCGATGGTAACCGATCCTTATTTCGGACAAAATGCGGTGGATGCTGGATTGATGGAAACCTTTGGTCGAACCTTTGGCGATGTCATGATTCTACTCTTGATTGCCTTTGTCATGAATATTTTGCTGGTTCGTTTCCAAAAATACACGAAGCTGCGTTCTGTTTTTACGACAGGAAATGTGCAGATTCAACAGTCGGCGACAGCCTTTTGGATTCTCCTGTTTTGCTTTCCTGATTTAGGCAGAGTGCAGGTATTGATTTTCATGGGATTGATTCTAGGCTGTTATTGGGCAGTCGCTTCCAATTTAACTGTAGGAATTACGCAGGAGCTGACCGAGGGCGCTGGTTTTGCCGTGGCCCATCAGCAAATGTTTGGAATTTTCATCTTCGCAAAATTAGCGGAGTGGATGAAGAAACGCGATGAAAAGAAACACAAGTCTGAAAAAATGGACAAAAAACTTGAGGATATCGAACTGCCAGGGTTCTTATCGATATTCAATGAGAACATGGTGGCGACTTCGTTACTGATGCTGTTCTTCTTTGGAATCATTCTATTAGTATTAGGGCAAGATTACCTTGTACAGGCGAAGTTTATGGAGGAAGGGCAAAGTTTCTTATTTTACATTATGACGACCTCGCTGAATTTCGCCGTGTATCTAGCGATTTTACAATTAGGCGTGCGGACCTTCGTGGACGAATTGACACAGTCTTTCCAAGGGATATCCAATACGATCTTACCTGGTGCGGTGCCAGGGATCGACGTGGCTGCGACCTTTGGGTTTGGTTCGCCAAACGCTGTAACGATCGGCTTCCTGTTTGGTGCTTTAGGACAATTCTTAATGATTGGGTTATTGATCTTATTAAAATCACCAACGATCGTCATTGCCGGATTTATTCCATTGTTCTTTGACAATGCGGTTATTGCCGTCTTTGCGAATAACCGTGGCGGATTTAAAGCGGCTTGTCTATTTCCCTTCTTATCAGGGATTATCCAAGTGGGTGGTTCGGCATTATTTGCCACATGGATCGGTATGTCAAAATACGGCGGCTACATTGGAATGTTCGACTGGGCAACTGCTTGGCCGGTGTTCGCCGTGATCATGAAGGTTCTCGGATATGTTGGAATCGCAGTGGTAGTAATTGGGCTCCTGATCATTCCGCAATTGCAATACCGCAAGAATCCAGATGGCTACTTCATGATCGTAGAGGATTACGAACAGTATGCAGAAAAATACCAAGAACAACAGTAATTAGTTAAGACAAATAAGGAGGAAAATATAATGAGAATATTAGTATCTTGCGCGAATGGCTCTGGAACAAGCTTGATGATGATGAGAAGTGTGGAAAAGGCGATGAAGGAATTAAGTGTCCCTATTACAAAAATCCACCATTGTGCGATCTCAGAAGGAAAAAGCTCTGCAACGCAATACGATGTGGTTTTTACACCTGTAAACTTTCTTAATATGTTCACTCAAGCGGAGAAAAAGGGCGTGACGGTGATCGGCATCAAAAATGTCATGTCAGCGAAGGAAATTGGTGAAAAATTTTCGGAATCAGCATTGTATCAAAAAACTAAGTAAAAGAGGAATTCAAGATGAACAGACCGAACTTACAGATTGCATTGGATCATAACGATTTGGAACATGCGTTGGCGGACGTTTTTAATGTTGGCGCGATCGTTGATATTATTGAAGTGGGAACGATTTTGTGTTTACAGGAAGGGCAAAAAGCCATTCGCTGTATTCGCGGGATGTACCCTGAAAAGAAATTAGTCGCGGATACGAAATGTGCGGATGCTGGCGGAACCGTGGCGAAAAATGTCGCGGATGCAGGTGCGGATTTCATGACAGTGATTTGCTGCGCGACGATCCCGACAATGGAGGCCGCAAAAAAAGAAGTAGAAGAATTGCAAGTTGAATTGTATGGTGATTGGACCTATGAACAAGCAGCGGCGTGGCGTGAGATCGGTATCAAACAAGCAATCTACCATCAAAGTCGGGATGCCTTACTCTCTGGTGAAACCTGGGGAGAGAAGGATTTATCCAAAGTGAAAAAACTGATCGACATGGGATTTAACGTTTCCGTTACTGGCGGATTGGATGTGGATACCTTGAATTTGTTTGAGGGGATCGATGTTTATACCTTTATTACAGGTCGTGGCATTACCGCAGCGAATGATCCAGTGCAGGCCGCTCAAGACTTCAAAGATGAGATCATTCGTATTTGGGGGCAATAATATGGCTCAAATCGGTATTTATGAGAAAGCTTTGCCTAAGGATCTTTCATGGAAAGAACGGTTTGCCTTGGTGAAGGACATGGGATTTGATTTTATTGAGCTGTCGATCGATGAGACTGACGAACGGTTGGCGCGTTTAAATTGGACTGAAAAGGAAATCCAAACGCTGAGAAATGAGATGTTCGAAGCGGATGTTCGAATCAACTCTATTTGTTTAAGCGCCCATCGCCGCTTCCCCTTTGGTTCCCGTGATTTGGAAAAACAGCGAATGGCTCACGAGATCATGCAAAAAGCGATTCATCTGGCGCATCAATTGAGTATAAAAGTGATCCAAGTTGCTGGTTATGATGTCTATTATGAAGAAAAGTCAATGAATTCGAGGGAAGATTTCATTGAAGGAATGAAGGAAAGTGTGAAGGAAGCTTCTAAATACGGCATCATTCTCTCCATCGAGATCATGGATGATCCTTTTATGAATTCTATTTCAAAATTTCTAGAAATCAAAAAGCAGATCCACTCGCCTTATCTGCAAGTCTATCCCGATCTGGGGAACCTGTCGGCTTGGCCGGAAAATGATCCAGCGCACGAGTTGGAAAAGGGGATCGACTGCATCACGTCGATCCATTTAAAGGATACGTACCCTGTAACGGAGGAATCCACTGGGCAATTTCGAGATGTTCCCTTTGGCAAAGGCTGTGTTGATTTTCTCGGATTGTTAAGAAATCTAAAACGATTGGATTATGACGGGACCTTTTTGATCGAGATGTGGAGTGAAAAAAGCCAAGATTTTCGAGCTGAGATCCAACAGGCAAAAACCTATCTATATTCAAAACTAAAGGAGGCAGGGTATGATGTCGCGTGAAGAAATAATCAACGCAATGAAGCAACGCGTTTTTGAAGCGAATTTGGAACTGCCTCAATACGGGCTAGTGAAGCTGACGTGGGGCAATGTCAGTGAAATCAATCGTGAGTTGGGCGTTATTGTTATCAAGCCCAGCGGTGTAAAATACGAAAACATGCAGGCTGATCAAATGGTCGTGACAGATTTAACAGGAAAGGTGCTTGATGCCCAGAGCTTAAAGCCATCATCCGACTTGCCGACCCACGTCGTCTTGTATCAGGCTTTCGAGGAAGTGAAGGCGATCGTTCATACACATTCGACCCATTCGGTGATGTGGGCGCAAGCGGGACGTGACTTGCCTGCATACGGCACGACACACGCAGATACTTTTTATGGAACCATCCCCTGTACACGCCAGTTAACGGAGACTGAAGTCAAAGAAGCTTATGAAATCAATACGGGACATGTGATCGTTGAAACCTTTAACGAGAGAAAGCTGAAGGCAAGCGAAGTGCCGGGTGTCTTGGTGTATGGGCATGGACCATTTACGTGGGGCGAGTCGCCAATGAAAGCAGTCGAAAATAGCTTGATCTTAGATGAGATTTGCTTGATGGCGAAAGAAAATGAGCAGATCAATCCCGATATTTGTGAGATTCCTCAATATTTATTAGACAAACATTATTACCGTAAACACGGTGCTCACGCCTATTATGGACAAGGGTGATCCTTGAAAAAATGCACAAATTAGGATAATGAAAAAGAAAGTCAAAAGGTGAAATACTTTCCATTTGAAAAGTATTTCTTGATTTGACTTTCTTTTTGCATTGTTTTTTTGCTAAATACTTTCCAAATGAAACGTCATCTGTCTTCGAAAAGTTTTTTGAACAGGCGTTGCTCTCTCTTTTCGCTCAAGCGATAAAAGACATTAAAAACACTGATCGCTAAGACAAATACAACCGCAATGACCAGTCCCCATACAGAGAGATGTGGGAAAAATTGTTCTATCAGCGCATGAGTCGCTGCGATTCCTCCCAATAATCCTGCCAAGGAGACAAAAAACCAGGCGGTTGCTCGATCGAAAAAGAGCAGCATTTGCCTCATTTGCTGCTGACTGAGTGCGGCATGACGCATGATGGTCAGTGCACGTTTTTTTTCTAAGGATAGTTTCCAAAGCGGCAGCAGCCAATACCAGGGTGAGACTTTTTTATAGTCTGAATTTTGTTCCGTAAGAATGTCGATCGTATTCGCTTGTTCCTTCATTTCAAGACATCCCTGAAAAAGCGGAAACGTAAAAAGCAGCCAGTTGCCAAAAAAAGAAAAGAATAGCATTAAATTGTCCATTTGCAGCACCTCCTAGCAGGGGCAACTATTATTCATAAAGAATGCTGTCCTTATAGATACCGTCACCCCAGATCTCGGCTTCCGAAAGAGTCGTTTCAATCAGCTCGATGGGTTGCTGGTTCACTAAAATCATGGCGCAGCGGTAATCAGCGAAGGGCTGGTACAAAGGCATTAAGATTGTTTGTCCGACCAATGCTTTATCAATATCGCTGACTTTGAATGCGACATGGGGTTCCTTTTGGATCAAGGGATCAAGAGTAGAGTTTGGTCCGAAAGCATGTAGCTCAATCGGCAAAGAGAGGTCATTCTTTTTATCCAATGAGTACATATCAAAGAGCGGACTGTATTTTACATCCGGGTAGTTCTTAAGTTGTTCTAGAGGGACAGGTTTTCCAATATGGTGAAAAGATAAGTGAGCATCGTTCATTGTCATTCCTCATTTCTTGAAAAATAGTGTACCAGAAGATGGAGAAATAGAAAAAGGATAACCAATCACATCTCAGGAATCACCATTGACAAGCAGCCACTTCTTTGCTATTTTTATAACAATCGATGAAACGCAGTGAGAAAGAAAGTAGAGTAATTACATTTGCCAAAGAGAGTTCCCGTCTGGTGAAAGGGAATGCAGATTGATTAGTTGAAAATGGCTTTTGAGCGGATTTCCCGAACGTTTAAGGGAATACGGATGCCCCCGTTAGCAAGGCAAAGTCTCCGAAATCTCTATTTTGGGTACTGATTGAGGTAAAGTCTGCGAGGATTTTACGTATAAAGGTGGTAACGCATGTTAAATGCCCTTAGCAATTTTTTGCTGAGGGTATTTTTTTGTGTCTGCACTCAAGCGATTGCGTGGATTCGAGGAACAATGTTTAAAAAATCAAGTTGGAAGGTGGAAAAGTTATGGCAGGTTTTTTAGTAGTTCAAACGGATTTTGGTTTGCAGGATGGTGCGGTGAACGCAATGTACGGGGTGGCGTATCAAGTGGAGGCCTCATTGACGATCAACAATTTAACCCATGAGATCGAGCCCTACAATATCCACGATGCAAGCTATCGGTTGTTACAGGCAGTGACCTACTGGCCGGCGGGAACGGTTTTTGTGTCAGTGGTTGATCCTGGGGTGGGCTCAACGCGACGCAGTGTGGTTGCAGAATTGCAAGGGGGACAATATGTGATTACCCCTGACAATGGCACATTGACCTATCTGGCACAATATGTGGGAATCAAAGAGGTCCGTCAAATCGATGAGGAAACGCAGCGTTTGCCGGGATCATCAGAAAGCCACACATTCCATGGGCGTGATGTCTATGTCTACAATGGCGCACGACTTGCCAGCGGAAAAGTACGCTTCACAGAATTGGGTTCGGTTATTCCAACGAATGAGCTCGTAACGTTCCCATTGATCGCACCGATGCAGAATGAAAATAAGATTGCTGGGACGATCGATATCACAGATATTCGTTTTGGCTCGCTATGGACGAACATTCCCGTGGACTTTTTCAAAAAATGGTATGTTGAATATGGACAAAGCCTGCTAGTAAAAATATACTATCAAGGTGTGGTGCGTTATCAAGATGACGTCGTCTTCGGACGGTCCTTTGCACAAGTGGCGCCAAAAGAAGCGGTATTGTATATCAATTCATTATTAAATGTAGGGTTAGGGATCAATTTGGATTCATTTTCTACAGTGTACAAGATCGGAACGGGAAATGATTGGACGATCGAGTTCACGAAGATTTAGCAATCATAAATGCAGCATGTTGTAGTTTAATAGAAGAAAAAAATGAGAGTAACAAAAAGGAGTAGGACAAATGAATAATAAATTTACAGTAAAACACATTGTCGCGATTGGTATTGGTGCAGCAGTCTTCTTTATTTTGAAGCGTTTCGTGACGATTCCAACAGGTATTCCAAATACAGACATTGCAACGGCATACCCATTTTTGGCTTTGTTGGGTGTCGTATATGGTCCGGTCGTTGCTGGTCTGGCTGGCTTTATCGGACACGCATTGGGTGATTTGACCACTTACGGTGCTTGGTGGTCTTGGATCGTAGCCTCAGGAGTTCTTGGCGTTTTCTTCGGTCTGCTTGCGAAGCGTATCCCGATCGAACAAGGAATATTTGGCAAGAAGCAAGTCACGACATTTTTAATCGGAGAAACGATCGCTAATTTGATCACCTGGATCATCATTGCACCGATCGGAGATATTCTGATCTACGCGGAAGCACCGAGCAAGGTCTTTACTCAAGGCGTCGTAGCGGGAATCACGAACTCCGTGGTTACAGGGATCATCGGATTTATTTTATTGAAGGCTTACGCACAGACGAAAACGAAAAAGGGCAGTCTGAATAAAGAAGCCTAGAACGTGAGGGCATAGAATGATCGAGTTTCGTGAGTTTACATTTCAATATGATAGCCAAGCAGAGCCGACATTGAAAACTATCAATCTGACCATCGAACAAGGGGAAAAAGTGTTGATCATGGGGCCAAGCGGTTCTGGGAAATCAACGTTAGGAAAATGCTTGAATGGGATCATTCCGCAGAATGAGAAAGGGAGCTTCACTGGAAGTTTGACGATCAACGGTAAGACCTTCAGTGAGGCGTCGATCTATGACCTTTCGTTAGATGTGGGAACAGTATTGCAAGATACCGATAGTCAGTTTGTCGGCCTGACCGTCGCAGAAGACATCGCGTTTTCTTTGGAGAATGAGATGGTAGCGCAAGCAGATATGCGAAATGCCGTTAATTATTGGGCTGAAAAAACCGATCTGGCGGCACAGTTGGGAAAACGGCCGCAGGATCTTTCTGGTGGACAGAAGCAGCGCGTAACGATGGCGGGGGTTCTGATCGATGAAACGCCGATCCTGCTGTTTGATGAACCTCTAGCCAATCTTGATCCTCAGACTGGGTATGAGGCGATCCAAATGATCGATCAATTGTACCAATCGCAAAAATTTACCACGATCATTATTGAGCATCGGCTAGAAGAAGTATTGGCCGCGCCCATTGATCGAGTGATTTTGATGGATGAGGGGACGATCATTGCAGATATGACACCGACCGATTTGTTGAAGAGCGATCTTCTGGCAGCCTATGGCATCCGTGAACCTTTGTATATCACAGCGTTAAAACGAGCGGGGATCTCGCTTGCGGATATTCCAGATTTAACACAAGTGGATCAATTGGCCTCACCGGAAATTTCCGCGGCTTTAGCACGATCACGGGGAACATTCAAGGAGGCTTCGCAAAAAGAGCAGCCGCTGCTGTCATTAAAGCAGGTTTCTTTTGGTTTCGGGCAGGAGCCGGTCATCAAGAGGATCGATGTTACCCTTTACGAAGGAGAGATGGTCAGCTTAGTCGGACACAACGGGGCGGGAAAATCCACATTGTCTAATTTGATCACAGGATTCTACCCATTGCAGACGGGGGAATTGCTTTGGAAGGGCGAGTCGATCGCGAAGGAGAGTATCAAAGAGCGGGCGGATAAAATCGGCTACGTTCTGCAAAACAGCAATCAAATGTTGTCTAAGAACATGATTTTTGAAGAAGTCGCTTTGGGGCTGGAAAATCGTGGGGTTGACCCCGAGCGTATCCAAGAAAAAGTCTTTGATACATTAAAGGTCTGCGGACTTTATGAATTTCGCAATTGGCCGGTCTCAGCCTTGAGCCACGGACAAAAACGACGTGTGGCAATCGCCGCAATTTTAGTGCTGGAGCCTGAATTGCTGATTCTCGATGAACCTACAGCGGGGCAAGATTATTACCATTACAATGAAATGATGCTGTTTTTGCGCAAATTAAACCAACGAGGGATCACTATTCTGATGATCACTCACGATATGCATTTGATGCTGGAGCACACTGAAAGAACCCTTGTTTTGAAAGAAGGGCAGATTCTCGCAGACGAAACACCTGCAATGGTATTGTCTTCGGCGGATTTAGTGGCTTCTGCCAGTTTGCGCGAGACGAGCCTGTATCGTTTGGCTGAAAATAATCAGCTGCCGGATGCCACAGGGTTCGTGTCGGCATTTATCCAACATGAGGAGGGACCTTATGGCGGACAGTAATCTAATCGGCTATTTGCCGAAACATACACCGATCCACCAACTGAGCGGCTTTACGAAATTGCTGTGCTTCTTGATGATCTCAGTGGTAGGAATGATTTCCTATGACACGCGATTTTTACTTGTATTGGCGGTCTTTTCCGTCATTCTATTCCGAACAGCAAAAATCAGTTATCGAGAGATTTCATTTGTCGTGAAATTCATCGCGTTCTTCTCCATCTTGAATTTGTTGACCGTTTATCTGTTCGCGCCGGAATATGGGGTAACGATCTACGGAACGCGCCACGTGATTTTTGAAGGCATCGGCAGGTACACGCTCACGCAAGAACAATTGTTTTATGAGTTCAATTTACTGATAAAATATTTTGTAACGATTCCTCCGGGTCTGATATTCATTTTGACCACAAACCCTAGTGAGTTGGCTTCCAGCATTCATCGGGTGGGCGGTTCTTACAAGATCGCATATGCTTTTTCCTTGGCGTTACGCTACATTCCAGACATCCAAGAAGATTTCCGGACGATTTCAAAAGCGCAACAGGCTCGAGGAAACGAACTTTCCAAGAAAGCGTCATTGATGAAACGTGTCCGAGGGAATTTGACGATCGCGATTCCATTGATTTTTTCAAGTCTGGAACGAATCGAGACGATTTCTTCTGCGATGGAGCTTCGACGCTTCGGAAAGAAAAAGGGACGAACCTGGCTATTGGCTAAGCCATTGAAGCGCAAGGACTACATCGCCTTGTTCCTCGTGCTTCTGCTCTGTTCAGCGGGAGTTTTATTATTAGTAGTCAATGGGGGACGGTTTTATAATCCGTTTCGCTAAAAGAAGAAGTACTCGAAGCTTTATTGAAGGGCTACAAAGAGTATAAGCAGATAGTTTCCTATAAGCTGATTCCACTATTATTGTGTAATTTTTAGCACACAAAAAAGCTCTTGGCCTGCAAGCCGAGAGCTTCTTTTGATATCTATTGTTCATGATCTTAGTTGTTAAACAAAAGACCAACGGATTTATTCAGTACGATTCGCAATTCCAGGGATAAATTTTAAACAGTAAAGCGCACATAGTCCGACCACGATGTAAATAATTTTAGCAAGGATCGCTGTGCTTCCACCAGATATTGCTGCAACTAAATCATATTCAAAAAGACCTACTAATAACCAATTAATGCCACCGACAATCAACAATATAAGCGCGATAATATCTAGATATTTCATCTGTAAACCCTCCCTTCTGATTGGTTCAACAGTACCACAGTTACTAGAAGCGCCATATTCATATGCTCATAATAGAAATTTTTTTATTTTATAAGACAAAAAACCGCAGAAAAGTTATGAGAGACTGCTGTTGTCCCTTGGCATAAAAGTTTTTTATCATTCATAGCAAAAAAAGGTGGAGGTGCTGCTGTTTTTTATGAGGTCACGAGGAATAAAAAATTTTTTATTTAATAAAACGTACTTTTTTTAAGAAATGAAATGTTCGGCTGTCTTCGCGGGTATAATGGAGGTAAGAAAAGATACGAATGAAAGGGAGCGACGAAAATGCTGAATCCATTTATCAATGCTGGTTTGGAGGTTGCTTTAAAGGAGCTGTTTCGCGGGAACCCTGGAACGGAGCAAGTCTATCCAGCAACCGCAACAGATGTCTCCAAAGAACGGTTAATTGTGTATGTTTCTCCCCATCAGCTGCAATTTTTCTTCGTAGAACTAGAACAAGAGGTGCTGCAGGAAGTTGAAGAATAACGTATTAGAAAGAGCAACGAAGGCGTGTTTAAAGTAAAGAGACCTCATGCAAGAGCCGAACGACCTAGCCGTTGTTTGGCTCTTGTTTCGTAAGCAATCCAAAATAAAAAACGATCCGATCCCGAGTGTTAAAGGATCTGAATCGTTTTGAAATGGATCGAACTCTTTAATGGAGACGGCGGGAGTCGAACCCGCGTCCAAACACATCGACACCTAAAAATCTACGCTCATAGTCATACTATTTAAAATTCGCTTTGCCCTCTGCCGCATGACAGGCCGCGGACATTGCTAGTCTGATAGGCTCTTTATCAACTTACAGACGGAAAGTTGATACGTATCCCACTTAGAATAGGACCCTTACTCGAGCACATGGGCGATACCGAGAGGATCTACGCTAACTGTTTTTAGGCAGCTAAAGCGTAAGAGTTATTGTTGTTTTTAGCAGTTATATTTAACTGTAACGTTTTTACGTAGACGTAACCTACGAAGCGCAATTCAGGCTCAAACTATGCCTGTCGAATCCGTAACGTCCCCTTTATGAATAATTTTACTGCAAGAGAAAGTATACCATCCCGTTATAAAAAATGCAAAGATGTAAATGATTCAAAAGAAATTTTTCAGATTCCTGTGAAAAAATTGAAGAAAAAACAAATTGTTAATGAAGATACGGGTAAGGTAATGGTTGAAAAAAATGAAATAGAGTATACTTATAATGAGAATCAGACGATATCAGGGGGTTAATGTATGAATATTTTAATGATCGAAGACAACGAGTCCGTTTCTGAGATGATGCAGATGTTTTTTTTGAACGAAGGTTGGGAAGCAGAATTTAAATACGACGGAAAAGAAGGGCTAGACACCTTTAAAGCGGACCCTGAAAAATGGGATATGATCACGCTTGATCTGAATTTACCAGGGATGGACGGCATGGAAGTCGGTCGTGAGATCCGTAAAGTTTCTAAAACAGTGCCGATCATCATGCTGACAGCAAGAGATTCTGAAAGTGATCAAGTCATTGGATTGGAAATGGGCGCGGACGACTATGTCACGAAGCCTTTCTCACCGCTGACATTGATTGCACGAATCAAGGCGTTGCACCGTCGCAGTGAATTGACGTCAGAACCGCAAAAAGAGTCCGCGACATCAAGCGACAGCTTTGATATCCAGACGGATCATTTTAAAATGAATCTAAAAACTCGGGAAGCGTATTTAGATGATCAGCCGATTGAAGGGCTGACACCGAAAGAATTCGACTTACTGTATACGATGGCGAAAAAGCCGCGGCAAGTATTTACCCGTGAACAATTGCTTGAGCTGGTTTGGGATTATCAGTACTTTGGTGACGAGCGTACAGTGGATGCGCATATCAAGAAATTGCGTCAAAAAATTGAGAAGGTCGGTGCACAAGTCATCCAAACTGTTTGGGGCGTAGGCTACAAATTTGATGACACCGAGGTTGGTCGATGAAATACCTTTACCAACAATTGCTGGCTTTTGGCGGGTTGATCCTATTGATTTTGCTGACGCTGGGGCTGTCGTTTACGCAGTTCACCCGCAAGACGCTGGAGGACAATAACTACAAGGAATTGTTGGGCTATGCGGAATCGATGGAGAAGAATAACAATTCCTTGAGTCGAGACATTCGTTTTGAAGGCATGTCCAGCAATGAAATCTTCCAATTTGCGATCGGCGTGACTGAATCAAGTCTTAATCAACAGGATGTTTCCTTTGTTTTTATCGATAAGGATCGGAACGTGCAATACCCTGAGAAATCGGGGAAAGTCAATCAGCATCTGGTAAGTGACGAACAATGGAAGGCATTGAAGGTCGGGCAGCAGCAGAAAGAGACGAGTTCAAAAAATGTCATGGGGCAGAATCAAACAACGTCCTATGCCATGGTGCCGTTTTTTACAAATGGTGAATTTTTCGGTGTTCTACTGGTGAGTCAGCCGGCGATGAATGTCGAGTCGAGTGTCAACTCGATCGTGACCGATTTGTTCAAGGCGTTTATCATCGCCTCGATCATTGCCATCATTGTTAGTTATTTCTTTGCCACGCAGCAGGTGAAGCGGATCAATAGGATGCGCTCGGCAACAAAAGAAGTGGCATCAGGAAACTTTGATGTGATCGTTCCGAACCGAAATCGCGATGAGTTTGATGACTTGGCGGATGATTTCAATCAAATGACGGTCTCTTTGAAGGCGTCACAGGAGGAAATCGAACGTCAGGAAGAACGTCGGAAGCAATTCATGGCAGATGCGTCTCACGAGATGCGCACCCCGTTGACGACGATCAATGGGTTATTGGAAGGATTGCAATACAATGCGATTCCTGAGAACCAAAAAGAGAAGGCCATCAAACTGATGCAAAACGAAACGTCTAGGCTGATCCGATTGGTCAATGAAAATCTGGACTATGAAAAAATACGCACCAACCAGATCAGTGTTGTCTTGCAGAAATTCAACGCGACGGAGGCCGTCTCTACACTGGTTTCTCAATTGCATGGGAAAGCGGAGGCTTCGGGGGATGAATTGATCTTACAGGCGGATGCGCCGATCGATGTGTATGCAGATTATGACCGGTTTGTTCAGGTGCTGGTAAATCTGATCCAAAATGCGATCCAGTTTACCACGAATGGAACGATCACTGTGGCCATCAAGAAGCTGGAAAAGGCGACAGAGATCAGTATTGCAGATACCGGTATCGGAATGACGGAGGATCAGGTGAAAAATATTTGGGATCGTTATTACAAAGCCGATCCGTCACGGAAAAATACAAAATACGGGGAATCGGGGTTAGGATTATCCATCGTACAAGAGCTTGTTCGCCTCCACAATGGAACGATCGAAGTGGTGAGTGCTTTGGACAAGGGGACGACGTTTACGGTGGTCTTTCCAGATAAACCTGAGGACACGGATCAAAATGAAGAGAAAAAAGAATCGTCACCCGCTTAATGGGAGACGATTCTTTTTTTGTTTGTAGGGATGTTTCTCTACAGAATAGCTAAGATGATAAAGTTCATGATGAATAAAATATCTACGACCCAAAGAATAGGCGAAATTTCTTTTGTTTTTCCTTTGATCACTTTAACGATGGTGTAGAAAATGAAGCCGGCAGCGATCCCGTAAGAGATGCTGTAGCATAATCCCATAAAGACACTGGCAAAGAAAGCAGGAACCGCTTCTTCTAAGTCTAACCAGTTGATATCAGCGAAAGAAGCCAGCATCATGACACCGACCAAGATCAATGCAGGAGCAGTTGCTTGCGCCGGAACTACGGCGATCAGTGGTGAGAACAAGCTGCTTAGGGCAAAGAGAAGTGCAACGACGATCGACGTCAGACCCGTCCGTCCGCCAGCACCGATCCCGGCAGCCGATTCAACATACGTTGTCGTGTTTGATGTTCCAAAAATCGCACCGATAGATGTTGCGATCGCATCTGCAAATAAGGCTTTGTCCATTTTTGTTTTAAACCCGCGAGAGTCATTTTCAAGCGCGTTTTCGTCTTCTTTTGAGAAGATTCCTGTTCGACGGCCCGTACCGATGAAGGTCCCGATCGTATCGAAAGTATCAGAAAGACTGAAGGCCAAGATCGTCATTAACACTTGCGGTAATTTTGCAGAATTTGAAAACAGAGAACCCATACCTTCAGAACCAAAAGCGGCACCAAAGGTCGTCCCTAATTCTTGGATCGAGCTGCCTAATGAATTGGCGTGCCAATCAATTGCGCCTAATTGAACCACACCCATAGGAATTCCTAATAAGGTCGTGACCACGATCCCAATCAAGATCGCTCCACGAACGTTTTTTACGACTAAAATAGTTGTCAGCACCAAGCCGATCACAGCTAACAAGATCGGTGCATTGTTGAAGTTTGCTAACGCAGGAACAATTCCGCTGTTGATAGTCACATTGGTCGCTTTGCCGCCTTCAACAACACTGCTGGTGATAGCAGAAGAATCAGCACTAAAGGAAAGAAGGCCAGCATTTTTGATCCCCACATAGGCGACAAAGATCCCGATCCCACCGCCGATTGCATGCTGCATACTTTCTGGAATTGCATGGATGATCAGTTTACGAATTTTTGTAACAGTGATCAAAATATTAATGATCCCACAGATAAACACCATTGCTAACGCTTGTTGCCACGAATAACCTAGTCCGAAAACGACGGTATAGGTGAAGAACGCATTCAATCCCATACCGGGTGCTTGTGCGTAAGGAACATTGGCAAATAGTCCCATGACTAACGTGCCGATGACCGAAGCGATGATCGTTGCCAAAAATACTGCTTGGAAAGGCATCCCTGAAGCAGACAAGATGGTCGGATTCACGAATAAAATATAACTCATAGCAAAGAATGTAGTGATTCCTGCCATTACTTCAGTGGAAATGTTGGTGCCGTGCTCTTTCAATTTAAAGAATTTCTCCATTATAATTAAACGCTCCTTAAGAATAAGTTCATTATATCGGTAAAAACCGAATACTTTTTTAGTATAATGAAGGAACGATCGACTTTCAATCATAACTTTTAGTAAAGAACAAATTTAAAGGCGAATGTTCGTGTTTAACGGACATTCGCCTTTTTTAAGGAAGTATTTATCAGATAGAAGGAGAGGATCAATACGCAAAGAGAGAGAAAGATGTAAGAAACAGCTTTGAAAAGCGAGACGAAGAATAAATCCAACAATGTCGTAGAAGACAATTCAAACGAAAGAGAGGAACGGATCGAATAGGCAATGCCGCTCGTCCCATTGCTTAACACAAAGTTGGGCAATTCTTTCATCTGGTTTAACGCCTGATGGTAGAACGATTGCAGAATCGTTTGGTAAAGTGGTTCAAAAAGAGTAAACAGCAAAACGAGACAAATCGTAGCGATCATCAGACCGATGAAGAATTCCAAGCCAATCGCATAGAATATCTTCTTTTTCGGAAGGGGATCCTTTTTTTGTTGGTGTACTCTGTAGCCAAAGAAGGCCAGCAAGAGTACAAAAAGAATAAGCCCACTGATCAGCAGGCGGTCAGAAAAATACCGCTGCAATTGATCAATTTCTTTTGCTGTAAATAATTGAATTTGATTGGAGGAATCTAATTGATACAAGACCAATTTCAACATACTGAAGCTCGTCAGCACAAAGAGAGCGACCAGACAGATCACCCAAGAAAGTGAAAATTGCAGACGATGCCGTTTAATTGTTGAAAGTGTCGTTGAAATAAGTTCCATAGAATGCCACCTCTTAAGAATAAGTATAAAATCCTAATTTGAAAGAAGTATGAATTCTATCGGAAGAAATACGTGCAGATAAAAGAACCCCCTTCACATCTAGGTGAAGGGGGTCCGAATTCAACTTATTGTTGTGGAGTTTGTTCTTGGTATTGCTTGTAAGTCTCGGTTTTGTAAAGATCCTGTGTGGATTTCTTTCCGTGCTGATCAAAGATGCTGGTTGATTTGTCACCTAGTTTGTTTTCGATTTTTTCCATCTTATTCAATCCGTCTTTGTAATCAAATTGAGAGGCATCGATTGGTTTCAAACCACTAGCTGAATAGAAGCGGAGCAGGTCGCCATTGTTGATATTGTCTGACGTATGCAATTGCTTGGAGACAGCTTCTTTCCAACCGTCAGCTTGTCTTTGAAGGATCTCGCTAGGTTCAGAGATCGGCATGCCGTTTTTATTGTCATACAAGTTTCCGCTGTAATACGTGTAGTTCGGTGTCACATAATCCCCATCACGGAAGGCAACGATTTGGCTATTGTCTTTAGACAACAGATCTTGTCCTAACTGGATGTATTTGCTCGTGTCTGTTCCTAACAGATGAAGCAACGTTGGCAAGGCATCGACTTCACCACCATAGGTATGGTTGATGCCGCCTTTTTCTTGACCAGGAATGTGAACCATATAAGGCACACGCTGCATTTGTGCGTTGTCAAAGTTTGACCACGTTTCTTTAGACTTGCCTAGTAATGGTGCCAAATCAGGATTTCTTGAATTCGAGATCCCGTAGTGGTCGCCGTACATGACAATGATCGAATTATCATACAAACCAGAAGCTTTTAGATAATTGAAGAATTCTTCGACAGCTTTATCTAAATAGTTCGCTGTGGCAAAGTAGCCGTTGATTGTTTCATCGCTCGTGTTTGCCATAGGGAATCCAGCTTCGTCATTCTTGAATTCACTGTATGGATAGTGGTTCGATACGGCGATAAATTTTGAGTAAAATGGCTGTTGCAGACGTTCCAAGTACTTCACAGATTGTTGGAAGAAGGGTTTGTCATGCAAGCCATATTGGAATGAATTTTCGTCATTCACATCATAGTAAGAAGAATCAAAGAAATAGTCGTAGCCGAGATTTTTATACGTTTCTGAACGGTTCCAGAAGCTTCCTGAGTTCCCATGGAATGCCGCACTCGTATAGCCTTCTGTCTGCTTCAAGATATCTGGAGCTGCTTGGAAGGTGTTTTTACCGCCTAATTGCGAGAACAGCGATCCTTGGTTCAGCCCAAACAATGAATTTTCCATCAGGGTCTCAGCATCGGAAGTTTTTCCGGCTTTTACTTGGTGGAAGAAATTGTCAAAGGCAAACGTGCTGTTGCTATGGAAAATACTGTTCAAGAACGGTGTAACTTCATGTTCTTGTCCGTTTTCATCCTTCAATTTGTAGTCGATCACAAATTGCTGCAGGCTTTCCAGGTGGATCGTGATCACGTTGCGTCCTTTAGCAAGTCCAAAATACTCGCTATTCGGTGCCGCATGATGTTCTTTTACATAATTCTCAACTTCTTTTAAGTCATTCGGACTTGCTTCGGCGCGGACTTGGTTGGTCTTATACGTTTGGATACCGTCATAAACAGTGAAGGCATTAACACCAAGATATTTGATCAAATAGTCGCGAGAGAAGGTACGAGTCAGTAATTCTGGACGATCTGCTTCGGCTAAGAAAAGATTTCCTGAGAAGATCATGATCGAAAGAGCCGTCATTGCGAAGGCCATTCGTGCACGAACAGGACGTTCTTCTTCTTTGATCTTTTTACGCCACAATAGAATCGGTAAAATCACGATATCGATCAGGTATAAAAGATCAAACGGACGAAAGAGTCGAACCGCGCTTTCACCTAGACCGCTGGCAACTTTCCCAGCGCCTAAAAAGGTGTTGACGGTGATGAAGTCGGTAAATTCACGATAGTATACAACGTTAGCAAACAACAAAATACTTGCCAGTGCGTAAATGATCATCATCGTTAAATAGGATGCTTTCGAACGTCGAACATATAAAGCGATCGACAGTAGAAACATTGTCGATGCGATTGGATTAATAAAAAGGATGAAATACTGTGTCAGACTTTCGATCCCTAAATTGAATTCAAATAAGTATGCAAAAATACTTTTCGCCCATAATAAGAATGTCAGTAACGCATAAAAGCCGAGACGTTTATTCAAAAATGCAGGAGCTTTTAGTTTTTTCAATAGTAACTTCCTTTCTGCCGCAAAAAAAGCGGAATGTTCACTTGTTAACAGTTTACTCGCTTCCATCAACCCAGTCAATTCATATTAAAAAGAGAGCAATCATGCTTAAAGAAAACTTTATAAGCGAAAAATACAATTTTTTTTTGCTATACTAGATAAGAAAGCAGGGATGAGAGTGAAAATTGAAGTAACAAACTATGGAATCAAACGAATTCGACAAGGAAATCCACTAATCAAAGAGGACGATTTAGCAAAGAAACCAAAGGAGCTTCCTTTAGAGTGGGTCGAGTTTGTTGATCATAAGCAAGCCTATGTTGCTACCGGATACTTGGGAAAACAAAACAAAGGGATTGGCTGGGTCCTTGACCAAACGAGACGGCCCATTGATCGCTCTTTTATAAAGGAAGTCTTTCTTCAAGCCATTCAAATGCGGCAAGCTTTTTTTTCAGATGAAGGAACGAACGCATTTCGTTTATTTAATGGCGAAGGGGACGGCTTTGGCGGTGTCACGGTGGATTACTATGCGGACTATTTGGTGATCTCTTGGTACAACGAAACCATCTATCATTTTCAAAAGCTGATCGTTGACAGCTTGCTAGAGGCGTATCCTCATGCAAAGGGCGTCGTTGAAAAAATCCGCTTCAAGAGCGAATTGAAGGAGAGTCGCTGGCTGGCGGGAGAAAAACCGGAGGAACCGTTATTAGTAGTGGAAAATGGCGTTTCATATGCCGTATACTTAGATGAAGGCTATATGACTGGAATCTTCTTGGATCAAAAAGACGTGCGCGGGCGTTTGACGGAGGGTCTAGCGGCAGGACAAAGGGTCTTGAATATGTTCAGCTATACGGGGGCCTTTTCCGTAGCGGCAGCGTATGGCGGCGCCCTTGAAACGACCAGTGTGGACTTGGCGCAGCGGAGTTTGCCAAAAACGCAGGAACAATTCGAAGTAAACGGACTGCCGTTAGAACAACAGAAAATTAGAGTAATGGACACTTTTGATTATTTCCGCTATGCATTAAGAAACAACTTACGTTATAATTTGATTATCTTGGATCCGCCAAGCTTTGCTCGGAATAAGAAAAAAACATTTTCTGTTGCGAAGGATTACGGACGGTTGATCGAAGACAGCGTGGACATTCTCTCAGATGAAGGAATGATCATCGCTTCCACGAATGCGGCGAATTTACCGATCAAAAAGTTTAAGCAGTCGATCGAAACGGCTCTGAAGAACAAAAAGGTCGCGTATCAATTAGTAGAAACGCACCGGCTGCCGGCTGATTTTCCTAGCGGCAACTTCGAAGAGAGCGATTATTTAAAGGTATTGTTTTATCAAATAAGCAAGGCGTAGCGAACGCGCCCGATGGTTGTTCGTGAAGCTGAGATCAGAAAAAAATGTCATAAAGAAGAAACTGACAAAGGGACTTTACGAATAAAAAAATTGGAAAGCGGGATGGGATGCTTATGATGGATATTCAAGTAAGAGAGGTGCGCTTTGATGCAGGAAAGCCTAAAATCTGCGTACCGATTGTTGGAAAGACTTTCGAGGAAATCATCGAACAAGCGAATGAAGCGAAGAAGATCGCCGAAGTGATCGAATGGCGCGCTGATTATTATGAAGACGTGTTGGACGACGACAAGCTGAATTCTACGCTGCTGGCTTTACGGGACGAGATCAGGAACATTCCCTTGATCTTCAATTTGAGAATGGCAGAATCTGGCGGAGAGATCGATATTACTCTCAATCAGTATCGCCATGTCAACGAGTTTGCGGTATCTTCGCGCGCGATCGATTTAGCGGATGTAGAAGTATCGATCATCGACCAATTATCCACGACCTTCATTAAATGGATGCAGGCATTGGATGTGCGGGTCATCTTGAGCTACTATAATTTTGAAGAAACGCCAGAAGACGCAGTGATCCTGTTCCGTTTGAATTTGATGGAGCATTGGGGTGCGGACATCGCAAAAGTAGTGGTCCAACCGCAAAATGAAGCGGATGTTCTGCGTCAGATGGAGATCGTCATGAAGGCCCAGACCTTCGTTTCGCTGCCTGTGGTATCGGTCTCGCTAGGACGATTGGGCAAGTTTTCGCAGGTCAGCGGATCATTGGACGGGTCTTGCATGACTTACGGCTGTTTAGAAAACCATCCCTCTCCTGATGCACAGATCGAGGTAGAGAAATTGGCTTTGATGATCGACGTACTGAGATAATCTTTACTCATTGAACAAAATCAAAAAGAAAGCGAATCGCTGCGAAACTATCGATTTGGATAGTCAACGAGCGATTCGCTTTCTTTTTGTAAAGAATTTCCTGAAAAAACTTTACACTTGCTACTTCGTGGTTACTTCATGACATCAATGTCAAAAACCTCGATATTGTCTAGGCCACCGTAAATTTCATACCAAGGCTTAGCATATTTGCTTAAGATATCATTTAATTCATTGATATTTTCACGGCCTTGCGTATCCAGCCAATCGATCAAAGCGTCTTTGCCGCCGTCAGCATATACTTGAACACCGTCGCGCCAAGTTGCACGACCTCCGAGGATGCCGCAGTAATTTGCGCCATGCTCGCCAGCGAAAGTCAGTTCTTCACGGAAAACATCCGCAGGCACACCCGCGCTTAAATAGATAAAAGGTCGTGTCGCTGCTTCTCCCGCTTCTTTGAAGTAGGCGGCCGCCTCTTCTTGTGTGTAAACGACAGGATCATTGCCTTTATTAAAGCCTTCGACATACTTAAAGAGAACGGGAACTTCTACTTTCAAGACGTCGATATGGTATTTATCCTTCGTGAATTCTTTAATGGTATCGATCACCTTTTGTGGTTTGATCTCTGCGAATTCAGGGGAGTGATCGTCAGTGATTTTAGTATCGTAGACGATCGGTTCAACGAATACAGGGATGTCCGCCGCAAGGGCTTCTGTCCCTAAACGTTCTAAGAAAGCGTGCTTGATGTCCAAAATTTCTTTTGGTTCGTCTGGATCATAGTAGACGAGAACCTTCGCTGCATCCGCGCCTTTTTCTAATAAGCGATCCAACGATTCGTTTGGCAACAATTCTGGGAGACGACCAGGGGTATTGGCATCGTAGCCGGTTTTTTCATAAGACAGAATCAATCCGCAGCTTGGGTCTTTTGCTTGGATGCCCTTGAAGCCATATTGTTCGTCTAGCAGGATCGCGCTAACGTGTTTCGTCAATTCTTGTGAGACGAGCTCTTTGAATTCGTAAACTTGATCCATTGAAAACTTATCTTCACCGACAGCCGTTTGCATCATCTTTTTCATAGAGCCTCGTTGATCGATCGCTAAGGCCGCAATGACACCTTGATCATTTGACAATTGTTGCATCTTCTCAAACTTTCCTCTTGAAATTCTTTTCATGATGAATACATCCTTTCTCGTACAAATTCAGTGTAGAACTTTTAAGAAAAAAGACCAAACAAAACGACCGATTTGTCTCATTTTCGCTTTTTTGCTAGACTTTAGAAAACAAATGAAGTGAGGGATTGATTTGGCTAAGAAGAAAATTCAAAAGACCAATGCGATTCGTTTAGTGGAGCAAAAGAAAATTGCTTATAAGGAACATGAATACGCATGGAGCGAGGATGACTTAGGGGCAGGGCATGTCTCTGAACAGGTCGCGATCGCCCCTGCGCGCATCTTTAAAACACTGGTGGCTGTTGGAAACAAAACAGGTCCTGTCGTAGCGGTCATTCCCAGCGATCATGAATTGGACTTGAAGAAAATTGCGAAGGCCAGCGGCAACAAAAAAGTGGAGATGCTGCATCTGAGAGATCTAGAGGCAACGACAGGGTACATTCGCGGCGGCTGTTCACCGATCGGGATGAAGAAGCTGTTTCCAACTTTTGTGGACGCTTCAGCGGAAAATTTTGAGGAGATCGCCATCTCTGCGGGGCGCAGAGGGCTGCAAATGGAAATTGCCCCCGACGCCATCGTGGAGCTGACGCGAGGACAATTTACTGAGCTGACACATTAACCAAATGCGTGATAGGCAGCATTTGTACCTGCCACATAGCCGGTACAAAAAGCCGTTGTAATGTTATATCCGCCTGTATACCCATTGACATCTAGCACTTCCCCGGCAAAATACAGGCCGGGGATTTTTTTGCTGGCTAATTCCTTTGGATTGACCTCTTTTAGCTCGACCCCGCCGCCGGTCACAAAGGATTTTTCCAAGCCGAACGTCTTGTTGGCGGTCATCGTCCAGTTCTTACAATAGGAAACAAAGGTCTCTATATCCTCTTTTGATGTTTGCGCATACGTTTGTTCGCTGATCCCGACCTTTTCTAAGAAGAAGAGCAGCAAGCGCTCTGGTAAAAAGCCGGTCAAGGCATTCTTTAAGTGTTTTGTAGAGGATGCGGCGCGTTCGCGAATGTCCGCCATTAAGTCAGAGGCAGAGGTTTCAGGGAAACAATCAAGTTTTAAGGTTGCTGTTTCTTGTGTGCGCAATAATTGGTTTACAAAGCTGGAACAGCGTAGAGCGGCTGGTCCTGAGACACCGAAATGCGTAAAGAGCAGATCCATCTCATGGCTAGTCACACGCTTGTTTTTAGCGTCGAGCACAGAGAGCCGAACGTCTTGCAGTGAAAGACCTTGCAGCGTTTTTTCTTCAACGAAAGCATCCGTCAGAAAGATTGGAGACTCTGTCGGGTATAACGGCGTGACATGATGCCCGACACTCTTAGCAAAGCGATAGCCGTCGCCTTGTGAGCCGGTGGAAGGATATGTGATGCCTCCGGTCGTAATGATCACGCTTTTAGCGGAGTAATCGCCTTCTGAAGTACGGACACCCTGAATGGCAGTACCGTCACTGATGATTTTTTCAACGGGTTCTTTAAAGTGCAGGGAGACGTTTAATGTTTCCAGCTCTTCTTTTAATGTATTGACGATGGTGGCAGATTTGTCCGAGACAGGGAAGATACGCCCGTGATCCTCTTCTTTCAAAGCGACCCCGCGTTCACTGAAGAAACGCATGACGTCTTGGTTGTCGAATTGCGAAAACGTACTATATAAAAAGCGCCCGTTACCGGGAATATGGACGATCAAATCATCCACGGATCGATTGTTGGTCACATTGCAGCGGCCGCCGCCCGTCATCAATAATTTTTTTCCAAGTCGTTTATTCTTCTCAAAAAGAGCCACCTGAGCCCCGTTCATTGCGGCAGTGATTGCGGCCATCATCCCAGATGGGCCGCCGCCGATCACGATGACATCGAATTTTTTACTCATTTAGTTATCCTCATTTATCTGTAAATTTATAGTTTCTATCTTACTTTAAATCCGAACGATTGACATTCAACTTGCAGTGTATCATGAATTTCTTTCCACTTTTATTAAAAAATGATGTAAACTATGAGTATTAACTGTGAGGAGGAATTTGATGGAAGTAAAAGAATATGTTGAACAGGTTCAGAAAAACTTAGAGGCAAAAGATCCGAATCAGGAAGAATTTTTACAAGCGGTGGATGAATTTTTACCAACGGTGATCCCGTTTCTTGAAGAGCATCCAGAATATGTAGAGAAAAATATTTTAGGCATGATACTGGAGCCGGAACGTATGGTCCAATTTCGTGTGCCTTGGCAAGACGATGAAGGAAATTGGCAAGTCAATCGCGGCTACCGTGTCCAATTTAACTCAGCGATCGGCCCATATAAGGGTGGCCTGCGTTTCCACCCAAGCGTGAACTTAAGTATTTTAAAATTCTTAGGTTTTGAGCAAATCTTTAAAAATAGTTTGACTGGCTTGCCGATCGGCGGCGGTAAAGGCGGATCGGATTTTGATCCAAAAGGAAAATCTGATTCAGAAGTGATGCGCTATTGTCAAAGCTTCATGACGGAATTGTCGAAGCATATCGGACCAAATCTGGACGTACCAGCAGGGGACATCGGTGTCGGCGGACGCGAGATCGGTTATTTGTTCGGTCAATACAAGCGTCTGCGTGAATACGACATGGGCGTGCTGACTGGTAAACCTTTAGGCTTTAATGGCAGCCTTGGGCGGACGGAAGCGACAGGCTACGGGGCCGTTTACTTTGTGAAGCATCTATTGGAAGACCGCGACGATTCTTTTGAGGGCAAAAAGGTCCTTGTTTCAGGAAGCGGGAACGTGGCGATCTATGCGATTGAAAAGGCACAGGAATTAGGTGCAACGGCGATCACGTGTTCTGACTCGAATGGCTATATCTATGATAAAGACGGCATTGACGTGGCCTTATTGAAAGACATCAAGGAAGTGCGTCGTGAGCGTTTGACTGAATATGCAAAAGAGCGTCCAAATGCGGAATACCATGAAGGTTCTGTTTGGGCATTTGAAACAGAAGCAGACATCGCGCTGCCATGTGCGACACAAAATGAGATCGATGATGAAAAAGCGGAGATCTTAGTGAAAAATGGTGTGAAAGTGGTCGCTGAAGGCGCGAATATGCCTAGTACGAACGGTGCAGTGAAATTGTATCATGAAAATGGCGTGCTTTACGGACCAGGAAAAGCAGCGAATGCTGGGGGCGTAGCAGTATCTGCTCTAGAAATGAGCCAAAACTCGCAACGTTTGGCTTGGACCAAAGATGAGGTCGACGGAAAATTAGACGACATCATGAAAAATATTTATGAAACATGCCGCGATACCGCAGCAAAATATGCTGATAAAGATAATTTTGCAGCGGGGGCAAATATAGCTGGTTTTGAGAAAGTCGCTGCTGCGATGTTGGCACAAGGAACTGTCTAATATTTAATGGTTTACGCTTGAAAAATAGTCAAAAGAAACGTAAAGTATAGATTGTTATGAACTGACTTTCAAGGAGGAAAAACAATGGCACACATACATTTCGATTATTCGAAAGTAGCACCATTCGTGAGCGAACATGAAATGGACTACATCAAATCTGAAGTAGCTCTAGCTCACAAAGAATTACGCGAAGGAACTGGCGCAGGAAATGATTTCCTAGGCTGGATCGACCTTCCAGTAAACTATGACAAAGATGAATTTGCTCGTATCAAAAAAGCAGCTGAAAAAATTCAATCTGATTCTGAAGTATTAGTCGTAATCGGAATCGGTGGTTCATACCTTGGAGCTCGTGCAGCAATCGAATTCTTACACCAAACGTTCTTCAACGTGTTAGACAAAGAAGATCGCAAAGCACCTCAAGTATTCTTTGCAGGAAACTCAATCAGCTCAACATATATCGCAGACTTGATCGAAGTGATCGGCGACCGTGATTTCTCAGTTAATGTGATTTCTAAATCAGGAACGACGACTGAGCCAGCAATCGCATTCCGTGTCTTCAAAGAATTATTGATCAAAAAATACGGTGAAGAAGAAGCAAACAAACGTATTTATGCGACAACAGATAAAGCCCGCGGCGCAGTTAAAGTTGAAGCAGACGCAGCAGGTTGGGAAAGCTTTGTCATTCCTGATGATGTTGGCGGACGTTTCTCTGTATTAACAGCAGTGGGTCTATTACCAATCGCAGCCAGCGGCGCAGACATCGACGCCTTGATGAAGGGTGCAGCGGATGCTCGCGAAGCTTACTCAAGCGAAAACTTAGACGAAAACGAAGCGTATCAATATGCCGCTCTTCGTAATATTCTATACCGTAAAGGAAAAGTGACTGAAATCTTGGTCAACTACGAACCAGGTATGCAATATTTCAACGAATGGTGGAAACAATTATACGGCGAATCAGAAGGAAAAGACTTGAAAGGGATCTACCCATCAAGTGCCAACTTCTCAACAGACTTGCATTCATTTGGACAATATATCCAAGAAGGCCGCCGCAACATCTTTGAAACGATCGTGAAAGTGGAAAACCCTCGTAAATCAGTGGCGATCCCTTCACAAGAATCTGACTTAGATGGCTTAGGCTACTTAGAAGGCAAAGATGTTGACTTCGTAAACTCTAAAGCGTACCAAGGAACGTTATTAGCACATACAGATGGCGGTGTTCCGAACTTCGTATTGAACATCCCTACAATGGATGCTTACACTCTAGGCTACGCAATGTACTTCTTCGAAATCGCAGTGGGTATCTCTGGCTACTTGCTAGGTGTGAACCCATTCAACCAACCAGGTGTAGAAGCATACAAGAAAAACATGTTTGCTTTGCTTGGCAAACCAGGATTTGAAGAGTTAGCAAAAGAATTGAACGATCGTCTGTAATCCATTAAGGAAGAGACGCACGTTAAATGAAACTAAAAAGCACCGCCGCTATCGGGATACGTCCGGACAGCGGCGGTGTTTTTGCGCAGCTCAATAATAATTAGAACAGTTCCTCACAAAGAAAGAACTGCTTCTTTTCCAGAAATTAAAATTATAGCAAAAGAAATGGGTTTAGATCTGTCCCAAATCAGGAGGGATCTGGGTGGGAAAAGAGGCGCTTTTGATTGGTATACTAAAAATAATGTGCGACTAATCAAAAATAATGATTAAAAGCATAAGTATCGCACAATGAAATCGTTTTTAAACAAATAAAGATAAATAGAAAATGAACGTAAGATTAAAAATAACCACAGTTGTTTAAGTTGATGTTTTACGAATTTTCTAACTATTGTGACATCTCCCTTGCTACAAAAGCAAAAAAAGTAATAAAAAACGTTTTCAATTTTTTCTCATTGCGTTATTATAAAAACGTAGAATTAAAGGGGGATTTATTATGGAAACTATTGAAATTGGTCTTACTTATCAATGCCGAGCGATCGGAATAGAGAAAGAAGTTGTAGGGGCGGTCGAACAACTCTACAATAATACCGTTTTGATCAATGTCGTGACATGTGATGCGGCAGATCGCGCGACAGTCATCGAACTACAAAATCGCTTATTAGTGAAATACGAAGATATCTTAAGCTGTATCGAGATCGAATGTACAGCATAATTGCTTGCAAACATGTGAAAGAATTATTTTGACAGGAAGGAGACCCGAATCATTTTTTGATTGGGGTCTTTTTTTGAAGAAAAAAACTGTGAAGAGACTTTCAGGAAGGCTCTTCACAGTCGATTTGCTTAATTGAATTGTAGAATACTGGCAGTTTTTCCTTTTATATCGTCTTGGTAGTGGGACAAAAGACGAAGGTCATCTGTCAGAAGCCCATTGACGTGCAGGTATGGGTAAACAGATGCTTGCTGCTTGGAATGGATCGACCAGACATATACTTGTTTCTTTTGATGCTGCAAATTCCGAATGAGCTCACCGTTGGCAGTCCGTGCTTCGATGTTCACGAAATCCAAGTTGTTCTTTGGTGCGCCTAAGAGATCAAAGGGCAAGATGTAGCCGACCTTCCAAGTCGGGAATCGTTCCTTTAACTGATTGGCGATGTCTAGATCCATACTTTGCAATTGATGATCCGCGAGCTGCTCTTTTAAAGGCAGCAGTTGTTGAAGGATCGTCGCCTTCGTTTTATCGGTGACCTTCAACTCGATCAGAAGTTTCTGGTTGATCTCGTTTGCCGCCGCCAGATAGTCGGAAAATAGCGGGATGTCGCTTTTATACCCGTTCTCTTCTAAAGTGAGCTCCTTTAATTCTGCCCAAGTCGCCTCGTCGACACGAAGCTTCTTATGGGCGAGTGCTTGCAGGTCCTCATCGTGCATCACGACCAATTGGTGATCTGCGGTTTCCTGTACGTCCATTTCAACAAGATCAGGATGGTATTGGTTGCTCGTCTTTTGCAGCGCGGCGATGGAATTTTGGACACCGTTTCGTCCTGAGACGCCCCGATGAGAAATCGACATAGGCGTATTCGGGCGTTGCGTCGTGAAGGATTGCATGTATTGCAGCGTATAAAGACCGAGACAAGCAAAGACTGTCAAACTCAACCAGACGATGGAGGCCTTGTTCGGGGCTTCCTTGTCTACGACCTTCTTGTCGGAGGCTGCTAAATAAAGGAAAAAGAGCGCCCAAAGGGAATTTTGGACCACGCGATAAAGCAGCAGCAGGCACATCGCACCGCTTTGACTGACTAATAGACGCGTCAGACCAATAAAACCGAGCTTAACGAGCAGGCTCGCTGCTAAGAATGCTAACGGGATCAGGAAAAAAATGAGCAACTGTTTGACTGGTCGCTTCTTCGTTTTTTCCCGACTGAGCTGAATACTTTCCTTGAGCGTCAGTCCTCGTTTCAAATATCGTGGCACCAAGATCACCCGATAAAGACTATAGAGCAGCAGCACGTATAAAAGCAGCAGCACAGGTAAAATTTTCCAGCGATACAGGAACAGAAAAGAAAGGACATCTGCTGGAAGCGGGCGCCACACTAGCAGCAACTGATAAAAACGAAAGAAAAAGAGGGGTGACAGCACGAGCCAAAACAGAAAGCTGACAAATGCCCCCTTCAGAGAAAAATTCTGAAATAGTTTTTCATTGGATTGCAGTTGACTGAAAAAGTTCCCATAAAGGAAAACCAAGGCTAAAAAAAGCACGAAATAAAATGGGTGGTAAAGCGAATTCAATAGGCTTTGCCTAAAAAATAAAAAGAGACTCTCCGATAAAAAAGGGAGACCAAAGGCAAGCAGTAAAAAATTATAAATAGAGAACGTACTAAAAAAATGCGTGATCCGTCGACGTAAATAAGTCATAGTTCCTCCTGTGGTTCGATAAGCAAATATACTATATAAAATAAAATCCTCTAAAAGTGATTGTTTGCGAATTTTTTTATGGTTGGGTTTTCCCAACAGCTAAAGAAAGTATCCCTTATTATTATCGAACTTTCAAATGAAAAATGTGTGAATTTTTCTGCTGGAAAAGTCAGAATTTCCAACTATGCCTAAAGAAGGAGGAATTTTCGCAGAAAAAAAAGCCCACTAAAATTAGTGGACGAGTAGGTGAGAGAGTAACGTGCCGCCTTGCAGCAAAGCCAAGCTATATAAAAAGATGGAGGCAGGTTTTGCTAAAAAGATGATCGCACTGTATTTTTTAAAGGACATATTCGTTAAACTAGCCATCAAACAGAGGGCGTCGTCTGGTGCGACTGGCAAGAAAATCGCGAGTGCGAACCATTTGTCGAAGCGCGGATCATCCAGCCAATGCTGGTATTTCTGGTAGATCTTGTCGCTGACAAGATGCATGATCAGAGGCTTGCCGTAATGTCTGCCCATTAAGAATAAAATCAAGGAACCGATCACGATTCCGATGTAATTGTAAGCAAATCCCCAATAAGGGCCGAAGATCAAGACGCCAGCCGCAAGACTGATGCCCCCCGGAATGATCGGGATCACCACTTGGATGATTTGGATCAATACGAAGATGAGCGGTCCGGCAATTGGTGACAGCCCGACAAGTTGTCGCAGTGAATTCATATCGTTAAATACGCCTAAGCGATAAAAATAGACAGATAAACTGATCGTTATAGCAATTCCCATTATCGAAATAAGGTTTAATAGTCTCCTGGATTGAACGACACTCATTTAATTCATCCCCTTTGTCTTTCTAAAATGAAGTATAAAGGATAAATTCACAAAATGCATACGTCTGAGGTTGTAATTTGTAAATTTCCTGTGAAACTTAAAATTTACTTAGAAATTAGCTGATAGCGCTTTCGCTGTTTTGTGAATAAAAAGCAGGAAATAGACTCCTGCTCCTTCGAGTTACTTTGTTCTAAAGTTCGAGCGTGTCCGTTTTAGCGCCCGTTCGATCAGGTTCGTGAACATGAACCCGATGGCGATCGCTCCCGAAGTAACCAAAACAGTCACGACTTTCTCCATGGATTCAGTGAACTCCTGATTCATCATATGACGAACGGCCATATAGGCGGGGCCTCCCGGGACCAACGGAACCAAACTCGGAACGTTAAAAACGATCACCGGCATGTGCATCATACGAGAGAAAAAAATACTAATAAGCCCGATCATCAAGGCGCCTAAAAAATTCGAGATCCCAATATTTTGATGAAAATACGTTTGCAAGATCCAAAAAGTCATCCAACCAGCCGCACCAGTCAGGCCGCAGGCTAAAAAAGCACGGCGCGGAATATTCGTGATGACGCTGAAGGCGATCGTACTGAACATGCTAAAAAGAAAATTGATAAGAAAATTCATGAGAGACCTCCAAGTATAGTTCGTTCTATTAAAAGAAATTAAACGCGACGATGATACCGCCGCCGATCGCACCAGCAATGAATAAAGCTTCTGTGCCACGGGCAACGCCGCTGATCAAATGACCCGCCATGATATCGCGAAAGGCGTTTGTGATAGCCAGTCCGGGCACGAGGGGCATGATGGACCCAATGATCAAACTGTTGACCTCAAGCGCAGCAGAAGAAGAGACCGCCAATAAGGATAAGCTGCCGATGACCAATGCGGCAACGAAATCATTTAAAAATTTCATATGCAGCTGATTGCCGAAAAACGTATGGACGGCAAAACCAATCATTCCGATGACAAAGGTTGGGAGAAAATCAAACCAAGTCCCATTCAAAATGATCATAAGTGTGCTGCTGACGACACCAGCCGCAATGATTTTCCACAGGTACGGAAAATCCGGTGTAACTGAATCGACTTCCTCTAAATAAAGATAGAAGTCTGGCAAAGAAAGTTCCCCATCAGCGAATTGGCGCGAGCCCTGGTTGACCGCGGTCACTTTTTCTAGATTGATGGATTGAGGTGTGATTTGAACCACTTGGCTATTTTGCTCCGAAGGAAATCCGACGATCAATCCTGTCGCGGTCACATAGGTTTGTATATCATCAAGGCCTGCATTGAGAGCGATTCGTTTCATCGTGTCTTCCACTCGATAAACTTCTGAGCCGGATTCCATCATGATCTTCCCAGCTTTCAAGCAAGTATTTAAAACAAGTTGTGCGTAGTTTTGCTGTTCCATTCAGTTCCTCCCCTTTACTATTTCTATACTATAGTAGATAAAATAAATAAATTAGACAAGAAAAAGAATAATGATTGTCACTGAAGGCTCAAGAAAGTATAATAAAGTAACACCAAAATTTTTTAATGAAGAGACTTATTTTAGTTTAAAGAAACAAAAATGTCTTCAAATGTATAACGATACTTTCGTTTTTTAGTGAAATAAGTTAAAATTTACAGAAATTATAAAACGGTTCCACTCCCTTTGTAAGATAAAAACGAAGGATAACACTTCATATTTGAAGAAATATCCACTAAATTTAGATAACATCTTGCATAAGGGTTGCAAAACTAATCAGTTTTTGATTAAAATAAAATGACGATAAAAATAATAACATTCTGGGAGGAATCAAAATGAGAAGAAAAGTTTACACAAAAGACCAGATTCTAAAGGCTGCCTATGAAGTTGTCGAAAATGAAGGTTTTTCTGGATTTACTGCACGTAACATCGCCAAAAAAATGGGAATCAGTACGCAACCGATCTATTTAGAATTTAAAAATATGAGTGATCTTAAGAACACATTGTTAGATGAGATCTGCAATCACCTATATTATGATATTTTCCCAGAAGTTCGTACAGGTGATACCATCATCGACTTAGGCTTGAATTATGTTTATTTTGCAAAAGAGCAAGGCAATTTGTACAATGCGCTGTACGTTCAAGAATACGGCGGCGGGAAGAAAATGCACGACTTTTCTTACAACTACTTCCACCAATTGATGCTTGAGCATCCTAAATACAGCCAATTATCTGAAAAACGCATCAACGCATTGCATGTAGGAACGTGGATCTGTGTAACGGGGATCGCGACACTGATGTCTTCTGGTATCATTGAACCGACGCAAGATGAAATCGTTCATTTGATCAATCGTACGATCAATAATATCTTAGAAGAAGAAGACACTTCTGTATTAGATTCATTATAAAATCTTGACATTTAAACGAAAAAAGGTAAGATAAATGATGCGGAAGGTTGGCAGAGTGGTAATGCACCGGACTCGAAATCCGGCGAGCCGCAGTAATGTGGTGCACGGGTTCAAATCCCGTACCTTCCTTTTATCTTACCTGTAAGCGCGGCTTTTACCGCGCTTTTTTTGTGCGCTGTTTTCAATTGTTTGTATCAGCAAGTCTCGTCTTGCTGGAGAGACTCTGTGTATTCCTTCAGCAGAGGGGCAAAATATTTTTCTTCGGCGGCTTTGCGCGCTTCAGCGGCTTCTTCGAGTGTTTTGAAGGTGCCTAGATAATATCTTTTGCCTTGGCAATCGATCCTCGCTTCATAGTGGTTGGATTTTTTATTGATCGTGACACCGCGAACGCCAGTTTTACTGGATCTTGAGGGCTTGTTCGTGAGTCGGGAACGATTGTCTCGCTGAGGATTGTTCTTTTTTGCTTTGCTAGTGTCTTTTTTGGTCTTTTTCTTCGGAGCGGCTTCTGAAGGCGGCAACGTATGCCCATGGGCTCTAAGAAACGCTCCATAGGTGTCGTAGGTAGTTCTGATGGCTTTATAGTGTTTGAATTCGTTGGGCTGCGGGATGCGTTTATGTTCCGCAATGAAGGCGTCCAGTTTCTTCGCTAATTTCTCCTCTAAGGGTTGCGTTTTCCGTCCGGGAGTATTGGGCGGGAATCCTTGGCTGTGAAGAAAGGCGTTATAGGAACCGAATTTTCGGACGATGGTCGTGTTCTGACCGAATTCTGTTGACGTTGGCGTACGTCCATGTCTAGTAACGAAGACATTCAATTTGTCGATCAACGCCTCTTTAGAAGCGGGATGGTTTCTTGAATCGAGGTAAAGAGAGCCGTAGCCACAGACCTTGATAAAGTTGATGTACGAGCCATAGTATTTATACACGTGGCTGGCGAAGCCGAATTCGACGGATTTAGGCGTGCGCTTATTTTTATTTACAAATTCGTGAAGTCGTTTCTCTAGTTCACTTTTTGTCGGATGTGCAATGATTCTCGTTTTGCCAAAGCCTTGGCTTTCGAGGAACGCTGTATACGAGCCAAAAAATTTATGTATGATGCCATAATGACCGAACTCCTTTACTTTTGGGACGCGACCATTTTCTGTTACAAAGCTAGCTAGTTTTTGTATCAAATACTCTCTTGTGATTGCCACGGATGTGTCCTTCTTTCTTTTTTTATTTTAAAAAACGTTATTTTATAGATTGTTGATCGACTGGCTTTTTGCTATAAGAAGACGATAGCACAAATAACCAGAGAAGACGTTGCCAACTTTTTTCTGATTTTTAATAGAAAAAAATAGTTCTTTTATCAGGTCGGCTAGTTGGAAGGAGCGTTGAATTCGCGAATCGGTACTTTTACGCGGCTTCTGCTATACTGAATAAAAGGTTTCTAAAAGGAGTGAAGGAAAATGGAAGAAACAGTATTCTTTAATTTGGGGAATGCTCTTGCTGCTAAACGGGACCCTAAAGAGCTGATGAAAGAGGCTCAGATCGTCAAAGACAACCGTGATCCCCTTGGGAAATTGGTGATCGTCGAAGGCGAGGGAAAGGAAGCCCTTATTTTGTTCGACTTAGCCGATCAAGAGGCGCCTTCTGAAAAGACCGAACCATTCAAAGTGAAAAAAATTATTGATTGATTTGACCTGTCCTCGTTGAAAAACGGGTTTTTTTTTGTCAGAAATCACCCCTTTTTACAATTTTTTTCACCTAATTATTGTTATTGATTAAGACGATCAGGGTTGATGGGACAACAAATAGGGGAAAACTATTTTTATCTATTTTTTTTATTAAAAAAGTTGATAATGAAATATTTTAGGTTTTGATTTATCGTTGGGGGGTAGATATCTCAGACAGACAAGGAAGGAGGAAAAAGAATGGGTACACAAGAGTTGACGCGGCAAAAATTGTTTGCGCTTTCTCGAAAAACATTGGAGAAACGAATCCGCAGCTATTACTTTCAAACAAACGATGGCAAGGCCACTATCGAGATGTTGATCACGCTGCAGGTTCGCGAAGAATTGACGAAGACAGATTTTCATATGGTACTGCGGTCACTGGTTCAGCGTATTTTTCTCAAGACACGTTCAACCGCCGCCATGCGCCGCTATTATCTTTATTTTTCTGATTATTTTACTAAGCAAGATTGGCACTTATTAACGGTGAAATTATTTCCCGTATTATCCTATAGCGAAGAAAACGAAGGACTTTCAGGACAAACGGTTTATGCCGCTTTAGCAGGAGCAGCCGAATCATGACAAGAAAAAAAGGAAGGAGCGTGACACTTAAAGAGAGAGGAGAAAACAGATGCACGTAACAACGACATTAGATGCGACATTCGCGCGAGGCGATGGCAAAAACCATCATTTTCGCTTAAAGAATTTTGATACAAGCAAAACCGCGGAAGACGTGAAAGCGTCTTTGACGAAATTAACGAAATTGGACTTATTTGAAAAAGACGGTGTTCGTCTGTTCAAGGAAGTTTTAGGCGCGAAGGTGATTCTCAAAAAGGTGACACCGATTTTTGATTCGGGCGCAAAAACAAAAAGAAAACCAAAGGCAAAAGATCCGTTGACACAGTTGATGGAAGCAGCCGGTGTGACGTCACAGGAAATCACACCAGAAACAAGACCGGCTTCTGTACCGGAGAAACGTGAGAGACAAGGAAATGAGTTGGCGGCGGGTCCAGCAGCGATCGCCAACATTCGAATCCCAGAAGATCTGTCCATTGTCGAAGAGCGGCCAAAACCGGGCTGGCTGATCCAGAAGATATCACTTCCAGCAGGTGCCGATCCGCGGGAGCTCACGGAACAGCAGGCGTTTATGCTGATCCTGGCGTGCTTGCCGCCGCATGCCTCCTTAGAGGACGTAGATGTGGATGATACTACGACTCCCGTCAGACTCCTCGTAACCGCCAGAGTGGAGGAGCCGCCACAGGAAATCAGTATTTCTGCAAATAAGGACTCGCCACCAAAGAAGCCTAAGAAAAAACGAAAGCGGTTACTCGATCGCGTACGTCGACGAGAATACGCATAAAGATGCCCCACGCTCCTGAAAAGTCCAACGTTGGCAGGAGCGGGGGAGCCGCAGAAAGTATTCTTGAGAGCAAAGCTTATTTAGGCTGGTTAGAAAGGCTTGATACAGGCAAATCATTCGACGCAGACCGCTTTTTTCTCTATGCTTAAAGAAAAAAGATTTGAGGGATCGTCGATGATTCAGCTAAATGTAGAAATAGAGCAACACGTGACTACTGTTCGCTTTGGTGAACGAGGGGTAATGAACATTTATCGTGACTTGAAAGAACTGCCGAAACCTGAAGAAACCGAACTGTTGCTATATTTTAAGGGACGTGAACCGCAGGCGATCGACTACAGTCCAACGCTCGATCCTGCGTCTCTAAAAAAAGCGGATAGTCTGGTGAAGATCTCGGTGCCGTGGGAAGTAGAAGGTCGTGACTTAGCCCAGCAGATGTTGGATGTGTGGCAGGAGAACGCGCTGAAAACGGCCGGGTTATTTGAGACGCAGAAAATTGCTTCCAATCATTTTCCAACAGTGTCAGAACAGCAAAAAGAGCTCTTTGCTATTCTGGCAGCCTTTAGCTATGAAAACCAAAAAATCAAAGCCAAACCTGCGAAGGCGCAGCATCGTTGGAATAAAAAGGTCAGTGAAGTTTCTTTTTATGTGGATTACAAGGATTCAAAGGCTGAGGTGATTTGGCAAAAGCGCAATGAAATGCTGGTGAAGGCTGGTGCGAAGCTGACGCGGGAGATCCCTCTAAAAAAGGATGGCTCGATCGGATTTGACGGGCGTTTTGGGGAAAAGCTGAGGGCCGATCACGCAAAGCAATTCTCAGAGTTTACGACGACGGAAGATATCATTTTTAAAAGCGTGAATGAGACAGGACTCTTTCTTTACTTTGGCGGAACCAATGGGTGGCTGGTTCTGAAGGACAAAGATGGAAAGACGATCGACGAATACACAGTAGTGAATTAGTTCGAAAAGGGCGGTTTCTTTAAGAGGCGGCTCTTTTTTTGTAGTTGAAAAGACTACGCATTAAGGCGTACTATCGAAGAAAAGGGTAAAGGAGCGGTTCTTATGAAACTGGCAGTAATTTACTACAGCAAGACTGGGCAGACAAAGGAGATGGCGGAGACTATCGTAGCAGGAATAGAAAAGGCAGGCTGTGAAGGACGGCTTTTTTCAGTGGAGGAGCCTGTGGATGCCGCTTATTTGAAGGAATCCGCAGGCATTGTTTTTGGGTCCCCCACCTATATGGCGACGAGTCACTGGCGCATGACGCGTTGGCTGCTGGAGGAAAGCAAGGGGATTTCCTTTGCTGGCAAGCTTGGCGGAGGATTTGCGACTGCTCATTATGCGCAAGGGGGAAGTGACACTGCGATTCTTTCAATGCTTGGGATCTTGCTAGTAAAGGGGATGCTGGTGTATTCCAGCGGTTCAGCCTTCGGACAGCCCTTTATCCATCACGGACCGGTGGCGTTGGATGCCGTCGGGGATCATTATGAGGAATCGAAGGCGGTCTTTGAGGTCTTTGGGCAGCGCTTTGCTGAAAAGGCCGTCGAATTATTCGAAAAATAAAAAACTATGGAAGAGAATCAAAGGATTCTTCCCATAGTTTCTATAAATCAAGGTATTTCGTTAAATAATCTGCCATACCGTCTTCGGTATTCGGCTTTTCGGTAATGTCGTTCGCAACGGATTTCAATTGGTCAGTTCCGTTTGCCATCGATACGCCCCAGCCGGCAAATTTCAACATATCGACGTCATTGTGTTCATCGCCGAAAGCAATGATGTCTTTTTGATTCATGTCGAGAGTGTCGATCACGCGCTTCAATCCGTGTGCTTTGTGAATGCCCTTAGCTACGACTTCCAAAATAGGATTTGGCCCGCCCCAAGTATTCACTTCCACCTCGTGTCCATACTGCTGCTTCAATTCTTCAGAAACGCTGCCGACATTTTCAGGCTGGCTTCGTAACAAAACAGAGGTTGGATTGGTCTGCAAGGTATTAACGGTCAACAAATTCTCGTTCGTAGCAAAGTCGCTGGCGAAGAAATGCTGATCAAAGAAGTTCAAGTCGTCAATAAAGAACGTGTCGCGATTTTCCGCGGCGATAAAGTCCAATTTTAAGTTTTTCTTTTCCGACATCAGATCAAACACGATGCTCCGATTGAAGGATGTTTCTTGCTCCCCGATCCATGATTTTTCTGGCAGGTGAACGAGAGCGCCGTTAAAGTTGATCATCGGCGTAGTAAGCTGCAATTCTTGATAAAAGTTTTTACTCATGCGATAAGGGCGTCCTGTGGCGATCACAACGGAGTGACCATCCTCAATCGCGCGGCGCAGAGTTTTGGCGGTTTTATCAGTAATTTTTGAATCTTGATTCAGTGTCGTTCCATCTAAATCAATCGCGATCAATTTTTTCATAAAATCCCCTACTTCGTATTAGTGTATTTATTCTTTTAATGAAGAATAAGAATCGTTCTAAGCGTATATTTCATTCTGTAAAATGAAACAGAAAGCTTGTTTTCAATTTGTTTCAGTCTAGCACATCCATTAGAAAACGCAACCGGGGCGCTTAAAATTGATGAAAGTATTAACATTTTGTCCCGTTTGATAAGGGAAGAGAAAAGTTTTTTCTGTCTGATTCTGCTATAGTATAGAAATGAAAGAGGTAAGAAAGGGGATACAGAAGATGAAAATCAATTGGCGAAGAAATCTCTTGATTTCATGGATCGGTTGTTTTTTTACTGGTGCGAGCTTCAGTTTAGTTATGCCTTTTTTGCCAGTCTACATTGAAGAATTAGGAACACCCAAGTCGCAAGTAGATTTGTTTGCTGGACTAGCGATTTCAGTGACCGCCTTCTCTGCTGCGATCGTGGCACCTTTGTGGGGAAATTTGGCAGACCGCAAAGGCAGGCGGTTGATGATGGTCCGTGCCGCTGCTGGAATGACGATCACCATGGGCTCGTTGGCCTTCGTCTCAAATGTTTACTGGCTGTTGATCATGCGCTTCATGACTGGCGTATTGTCGGGGTATATGCCGAACGCGACGGCCTTGATCGCCTCACAGGCACCCAAGCAAAAGAGCGGCTGGGCACTGGGGACATTGGCTACTGGCGGAGTCGCCGGGAATTTGATCGGTCCGTTGATCGGCGGTTTATTGGCACAATGGTTTGGATTGAGAAATGTTTTTATCATTACGGGGATCATTTTGCTGATTTGTACGATTTTGACAGTCACGATGGTAAAGGAAGACTTTCAACCAATCGAAAAAGCCGATGTTATCAGCATGAACGAATTGCGCAAACGAATCAACTACATGCCGATTTTGATCGGATTATTCATTAGTTCATTGATCTTGCAAGTGGGTGTCACCAGCATCAGCCCTATCTTGACGTTGTACATTCGTGACCTGAGCGGCAGCAGCAGTAATGCCCTTGTCATCAGTGGGATGATCGTTTCAGTGGCTGGCGTATCAGCGATCGCGTCCTCACCAACATTAGGAAAAATCGGCGACCGCATCGGAAATCACAAAGTATTATTGGCGGGTCTCGTCTTGTCGCTGGTCTGCTTCATTCCGATGGCCTTTGTTAAAACACCCTTCCAGCTCGGCGTATTACGCTTTTTCCTAGGCTTCTCAACCGGTGCGCTGATGCCGTCGATCAATACGTTGATCAGTAAAATCAGCCCGCCAGAAGGCGTGAGTCGTATCTTCAGCTATAATCAAATGTTCAATAATTTCGGACAAGTCATCGGGCCGATGCTAGGTTCGACGGTGGCGCATTCTCTCGGCTATCCCGCCGTCTTCTTAGTAACGAGCGCCTGTGTTTTGGGCAACATTATCTTAAGTACCTTCAACTTCCGAAAATTGCTGTTAACAAATACTAAAATTTAGCTTTTGATTAGTAATTTTACTGAGGCTGTCCAATTTAGGGCAGTCTTTTTTTTGTAAAAAATGGACAAAACCTGCTAATTTTTAGAGATGCATCCTAAGAGGATGTGCGGGTGCTATAATTTAACTTGAGGACTATAAAAATTCTGGATGTATCAAAATGGGAGTGGGAAGCGATGAATAAAAAAAAGTGGTACCATCTTTTTTGGAAATCCGGCTACCAATGGATAGGCGGTGCAATTTTTCTGTTTTTTACGGATTTTCACTATAACCAATTGGTTTCGGCTGTTTGGTTCATAGTCGCAGGGATCAATTTGTATAGAGGTTTTCAGTGGTATCGAGTAGATCGTTGAGTTCTTTGGTTACATCGTTATAGGAATGATGCCAGCGTCGCTTCATTCTAAACTGAAAAGCAAGCTGATCAATGGAGCGGGTAAGAGATGAAACACCGCTTATAACTTTCACTAACTCTAAATTTGAAATAAACAAAAAACCAGTTACAATAAAGTAACTGGTTTTGTTTAGGCATTGCTTTTTTTAGGAGACACAAAACGCGCAGCGATGAGCGCGATCACGCCGACAATAAGTGAAATAATCGTAGATAATTCGAAGTTATAAGAACCGCTTTGCAAGGCGCCGCCTAAATAACAAACGGCTTGTCCAATTGCGAAAGCCCAAAATAATGTCACTAAATATTTCATCCAGAGCACCTCTTTTCGCAGGGAATTCTAGGTTCAGTTTAGCATTTTTTTTGAAAATGTAAAGAAAAGACTGATGAAAGAAACTAGAAAATAAGCGAACGATTATTTTTAAGTATAGAAAGCCATCCCAGCAGTTATTGTTCTATTGTATAGTATGATAGACTGACAGAAGAAAGAGAATACCAGTTCTCCTTTCTTTAGCACTATGGGAAAGGAATGACACAAATACGAAGTAGGAGGAACTCATGCAAATCCCACAACTTTATACGAAAACTTCCTATTCTTTATTGAAAAGTACGTTAACGATCAGCGACTATGTGGCGTCAGCGAAAGCGCGCGGGTATACTGCTGTCGCGATCACTGATGAAAATGTGTTATACGGTGCGGTGGAATTTTTCCAAGCATGCAAAAAAAATCAAATGATAGGCATCATCGGGCTGGAATTGGATTTTTATTATGGGGAATCCACAGAGCGCGTGGTGCTTTACGCCAAGAATGTGGCTGGGTATCAGGAATTGATGCGTTTATCCAGTACGCGTATGATGGCAGAAAAACCGTTACCTTTGCAGGAATATAACTTAAACGGGGAAAATCTAATCACCGTTCTTCCAGTAGACGCACTATCTAATCCAATGGACGCTGTTTTTTCAGCCTTCGGGGAAATAGGCGAGGGTCAAAGGTATTTAGGCATCTCGCCTGCCACAAACCTGTCGTCGCTGCCGAAAAGCTTGCCGAAAATCGCGATCCATGAAGTTGCCTATTTGGACACGACGCAAGCTTTTGCGATCAAGGTCATGAATCATATTCAAAACGGGAATCAAATTCCACGGGAAGAACTGACCAATCAGCTCGGAGACAATTATCTGCTGGAGATGCAGACACTGGCGGACAGCTTCGAGGAGGAAGAAGCGGTGAGGCACGCGCAGAAATTAGTCGAGCAGTGTCAATTTGAGTTGCCGCTGCATCAAAAATTATTGCCTCATTATCCGGTTCCTACACAGCAGACGGCAGACGCCTATCTGCAAGAGCTTTGCTGGCAAAAGCTGCCGGAACGAATCGCCGATGTTACCGATGACTATCGCCAACGTCTGACCCGTGAATTGGGCATCATCCATAATATGGGGTTCGATGACTATTTCTTGATCGTTTGGGACGTGATGGACTATGTCCATCGCAGCAAAATCGTGTCGGGTGCCGGTCGTGGATCAGCAGCAGGCTCCTTGGTCGCATACGTCTTGAGCATCACGGATGTTGATCCGATCAAGTATGACCTATTGTTTGAACGTTTTTTGAATCCCGAACGAAACAGCATGCCGGATATCGATTTGGATATTCCTGATAACCGCCGGAGTCAGGTGCTGCATTACGTCCACGAAAAATATGGGCATTTCCATGTCTCACAAATCGCGACATTTGGGACGATGGCAGCGAAAATGGTGCTGCGGGATGTAGGTCGTGTATTCGGCTTATCCCAAAGTGAAGCCAATCGCTGGTCCAAAGCCATTCCCAGTCAGTTGAAAATTACCTTGCGAGAAGCCTATGACAAATCCGAACCGCTAAAACGATTGGTCGCCAGCGATGAACGCAGTGACCTGCTCTTCCAAACGGCTCTGACGCTGGAGGGCTTGCCTCGACACGTATCGACGCACGCAGGGGGAGTCGTGATCAGTGATGTGAATTTGATGTCCGTCGTGCCATTGCAAAACGGGTCTGAAGATATCCTGCTGACACAATTCACCATGACAGACGTTGAAGCGATCGGACTTTTGAAAATGGATTTCTTAGGCCTGCGAAACCTCTCGATCATTGACAATGCGCAGCAAAATATTCGACGAGTCTACCGTGAGGAATTGAATTTAAAAAATGTCCCATTAGATGACCCGGAGACCTTGGCCTTGTTCCAACGAGGAGAAACAAGCGGTGTGTTCCAATTTGAATCGGCTGGTATCCGCAAAGTGCTGCGCAATCTCCATCCGACCTCATTTGAGGATATCGTGGCGGTCAACGCATTGTATCGACCAGGACCGATGCAAATCATCGACCAATTCATTGCACGAAAAAATGGACGAGAACAAGTCACTTATCCAGATGTTTCTGTTGAAAAGATTTTGGCGCCGACCTACGGGTTTATCGTCTATCAAGAGCAGATCATGCAAGTCGCGGCTCAGATGGCGGGCTTTACTCTAGGGGAAGCCGACATCTTGCGTCGTGCCGTCAGTAAAAAGAAAAAAGACCTGTTAGATGAAGAAAGACGTCATTTTGTCAGTGGTGCCGTTTCCCGCGGACACAGTCAAAAAAGTGCGGAAGAAGTCTATAATTATATCGAGCGCTTTGCTAATTACGGCTTCAACCGGTCGCATTCTGTCGCGTATTCCTTTATCGGTTACCAAATGGCCTATATGAAGGTCCATTATCCGGGGGCTTTTTACACGGCGCTCATGCAGTCGGTGCGAAACGACCCAAAGAAGCTGCGGGAATATATCGCAGAAGCGAATCGAGCAGGGGTCAAATTATTGCCGCCAGACATCAACCGCAGCAGCTACAGCTTTACTCTAGTAGAGAAGGACGTGATCCGATTCGGTCTGGATGCCATCAAGGGCATGCGACGGGATTTTGTCAGCGACGTCATCACCACTCGGAAAGAGGAGGGGGCCTTCAAGTCACTGGACGATTTCCTGCTGCGAATCGAAACCCGCTGGCTGAAGAATGAATACGTAGCCCCGTTGATCTATGTAGGCGCCTTTGACGCACTCCATGCCAATCGAAAAGAGTTAGCAGATGGGCTGGAAGGCAAGATCCAAAACGTGCAATACAGCGGCGGGAGTATGTCCTTGCTAGATGTGATGAGTTTGAAGGAGCGTCCTTCCGACGATTTCTCGTTGGCAGAACGTCTGGATTACGAGGAACAATACCTCGGGTTGTATGTTTCCGGCCACCCGACTGAAAACTACCCGAAACTATTGAAGCAAAAGGATCTGCTGCCGATCACGGAGCTCACGGTGGGAAATCACGGAAAGATTCTCTTCTATTTAAAAGATATCCGTGAGATCCGCACCAAAAAAGGGGAGCAGATGGCATTTCTAACGGGGAATGACCAAAGCGGCGAAATCTCCTTGACCATTTTTCCGCAACCCTATCGACGCCTCCGCAACGAACTAGAGCTGGAAAAGGTCTATTATGTGCAAGGCAAAGTCGAACGCAGCCGGTATGACCAGGCACTTCAACTGCTGGTCGAAGAGTTGGTATTGGCACAGACGGCAGAAGATGCGATCAGCGACCGGACCCTCTATTTGAGAGTGCAGGCGGAGCAAGATTCGCCTGAAATCCAACAAGGAATTGCCGAAAGATTGCAATTGGCCCCCGGAAAAGTGCCCGTAGTGATCTATTATGAAAAAAGCAAACGGAAGATTGTGCTGGATAAAAAGTTTTGGGTGGGGGTTAATGACACCCTCTTAAATGCTTTAAGTGACATATTAGGGGAACAAAACGTCGTAATAAGATGATTTCTTGTAACTTTCAAAAACTTTTTTCAAAATACGCGCTTTTCCCATAGACATCCCAAGACTTTTGGGATGTTTTTTGGTAGAATGTACCATGAATTACACGATGTATGTTTTTTGAGAATACTTATGAGGTGAGAAAATGAAACGCATTGGAATTTTAACAAGTGGAGGAGACGCTCCCGGAATGAACGCTGCTGTTCGTGCAGTGGTTCGTAAAGCGATTTTTGAAGGCATGGAAGTTTATGGCATCAATTATGGTTTTGCCGGTTTAGTCGCTGGTGATATCCGTCGTTTAGACGTTGCAGATGTCGGCGATAAGATCCAACGAGGCGGAACTTTCTTATATTCAGCTCGTTACCCAGAATTTGCTACAGAAGAAGGGCAATTAAAAGGGATCGAACAATTAAAAAAATTCGGTATCGAAGGCCTAGTTGTTGTCGGTGGTGACGGTTCTTATCACGGAGCGATGGCGTTAACAAAACACGGCTATCCAGCGGTTGGTATCCCAGGAACGATCGATAATGATATTCCAGGAACAGACTTTACTGTCGGGTTCGATACAGCGATCAACACCGTGCTAGAATCTGTCGACCGTATTCGTGATACAGCGACTTCACACGTTCGTACGTTCGTTATCGAGGTTATGGGACGTAATGCAGGCGATATCGCTTTATGGTCAGGTGTTGCTGGTGGTGCTGACGAAATCGTCATTCCAGAACACGAATTCGACATGGCGAAAATCGCGAAGAAAATCCAAGCAGGCCGCGACCGCGGGAAGAAACATTGCTTGATCATCCTTGCTGAAGGTGTGATGGGCGGAAATGAATTCGCGGATAAATTAGCGGAATACGGCGACTTCCATACACGTGTCAGTGTATTAGGTCACGTTGTTCGTGGCGGCGCTCCAAGTGCACGCGACCGTGTCTTGGCTAGCAAATTTGGTTCATACGCTGTTGACTTGCTTTTAGAAGGCAAAGGCGGATTGTGTATTGGTATCAAGGACAATGAAGTGGTTGCTGCTGATATCGTCGACGCATTAGAAAACAAAAAACACAAACCAGATCTTTCTTTATATGATCTAAACAACGAAATCTCATTTTAATCTCGTTAATAATAGTGAAAGCTATATATTATAAACAATCAAGAATGGAGCGTATTACGTAATGAAAAAGACGAAGATCGTTAGTACATTAGGACCAGCAAGCAACACGGTTGAAACAATCTCAGAATTAATTGAAGCTGGTGCTAACGTGTTCCGTTTCAACTTCTCACACGGAGATCACGAAGAACAATTATCACGTATGCACATGGTTCATGAAGCAATTGAAAAAACTGGTAAAGACGTTGGTATTCTTTTAGATACAAAAGGTGCTGAAATCCGTACAACTGTTCAAGATACAACAGAAGCAGACTATGGTCGTGCTGGATATATCGAATTTAACGTAGGCGACAAAACACGTATCTCAATGGATTCTGAATTGAAAGGTACAAAAGAAAAAATCGCTGTTACTTACCCTGGCCTATTCGACGATGCACATATCGGCGGACACATCTTATTCGATGATGGCTTGATCGACATGGAAATCGTTGACAAAGACGATGCAAACCGTGAATTGATCATGGTCGTTAAAAATGCAGGTATGCTAGGTTCTCGTAAAGGGGTAAACGCTCCTGGAATCTCAATCAACTTACCTGGTATCACTGAAAAAGATGCAGACGATATCCGTTTTGGTTTGGATAACGACATCAACTTCATCGCTGCAAGTTTTGTACGTAAAGCACAAGACGTTCTTGATATTCGCGAAATTTTAGAAGAAAAAAATATGACACACGTGCATATCTTCCCTAAAATCGAATCACAAGAAGGAATCGACAACATCGATGAAATCATCAAAGTTTCTGATGGTATCATGATCGCTCGTGGAGACATGGGTGTTGAAATCGCTCCTGAATTAGTACCAATGGTTCAAAAACGCATCATCAAAAAATGTAACTATGCAGGCAAACCGGTTATTACAGCCACTCAAATGTTAGAATCAATGCAAGAAAACCCACGTCCAACACGTGCGGAAGCATCTGACGTTGCCAACGCTGTATTTGACGGAACAGACGCTACAATGCTTTCTGGTGAATCTGCAAATGGTAAATACCCAGTTGAAGCTGTTGGCACAATGGCTCGTATCGACATGGAAGCAGAAGCTGCTTTGTCAGAACTAGGTTCATTCCAAATCAACGAATTCGACAAATCAAATGTGACTGAAACAATTGGTTTATCTGTTGCACGCGCTGCGAAGAACTTAGGCGTTAAAACAATCGTTGCTGCTACTGAATCAGGCCATACAGCTCGTATGATCTCTAAATACCGTCCAGATGCTGACATCTTGGCTGTCACATTCGACGAACATACAAAACGCAGCTTGATGGTTAACTGGGGTGTCTTCCCAACAGTTGCTGAAAAACCAACAACAACTGACGAAATGTTCGACTTAGCTGCTCAAAAAGCTGTTGACTTAGGTTTCGCATCAGAAGGCGACTTGATCTTGATCACTGCTGGTGTACCAGTTGGTGAACGTGGAACAACCAACGTTATGAAAGTTCAAATGATCGGTTCTAAATTGTTACAAGCACAAGGAATCGGCGAATCAACAGTCGTTGCCCATGCAGTCGTAGCAAAATCTGCTGACGAAGCAATCAAAAATGCAAAAGACGGTATGGTCTTAGTTGTACCAACAACTGACAAAGACTATATGCCAGCGATTGAAAAAGCTGCTGCATTGATCGTTGAAGATGGCGGCTTGACTTCACACGCTGCAGTTGTCGGTATCGCTCAAGATATCCCTGTGATCGTGGGTGCGAAAGACGCAACTTCAACAGTTGTTGACGGCGAATTAGTCACTGTTGACCCTCGTCGCGGTATCGTTTACCGTGGACAAACTACAGCTATCTAAACCATTAGATCGTTGTTTTTAAAGGAAATGTGGGGACTGCGACATGTTTATGTCACAGTCCTTTTCTATGAAGAATACAGAGGATGGCGCATTGTCGATATTTCTATGATATCTATAAGCTCAGCTAGCTCAGTAATAAGGTGAGAATTTTTCTGACGTAAAATTCTTTTTGTTTTCGTACGCATACCATTTTTCTAATCACGCTAAAGCGTGATTAGAAAAACTGGCAAAGCTGACCAAGCTCATAAAGCTTTTAAGGGTGTCAAGAAAATTTCATTGACAAAGGTTTTTTCCACCTGTATAATATCGATTGTTGCTTAGAGGTGATGAATGATGAAATGGTCAATTGGCGAATTGCGCCGCTATAAAGAAGAAGCACTAAATTTTTCAGAAACGATCGATGTGAATGAGGCATTGACAGCCCGGGATAACGAGGTCTTAGCAGTAGCTCCGGTTGCTGTAGAAGGAATCTTATCTGTCGGAAAAAATGAATATATTTTACATTATCGTTTGAAAACTGTTGTAACTGTTCCTTCAGCCCGCTCCTTGGAACCAGTTGATCTGCCACTTGATCTTTCAGTGGACGAAGTATTCATGACACGGGAGCAATGGTCTTCTATGGAAGAAGAACGGGATGAAGAGATCCTTGTCCTAGAAACGGATACGATCGACTTGACCGATTCTATCGAAGACAACATTTTATTAGCGATTCCGATGCAAGTTTTTTCTGAAGAAGAATTACGCACGACTGATTTGCCGAAAGGAAACGATTGGGAAGTCGTCAGTGAAGAAGACTACTTACAGAAAAAAGAAGAGGTCGCTGAAACAATTGATCCTCGTCTTGCGAAATTATCTGAGCTGTTCAACGAATCAGAAGATGACAAGTAAGATTGGAATAAAATGTATCACTAATGATACTTCATTTTATAAGGAGGTGTAACACCCAATGGCAGTACCAGCTAGAAAAACATCAAAAGCTAAAAAGAACAAACGTCGTACTCACTACAAATTGACCATTAAAGGATTAAACGAATGTCCTAACTGTGGCGAAATGAAGAAGAGCCATCACGTATGTGCCAACTGCGGCTACTATGATGGAAAAGATGTTATGTCTAAAGAAGCATAAGCACTTTTTAATAGAGAAAGTCAAAACCTCAAGACTAACCATGGAGTCTTGAGGTTTTTTTCTTAGATTTTCAAGCGTCAAGCACAGGCGATGCGAAAAGAACAGTCCACTCGTTGGGCATTCTGATCAGCACCGTCTTTACTGGGTGAAAAGCCCGGACTTGTCAAATTTCGTTAAAGCCTTGGAAAAACATGGTGAAAAAAGACAAATAAAGCTTGCTTTTCTCAAAAAAACACTATTCATTTTCCATTCTCACTTTCTTAGGATATAATGAGAAACGTATTGAATAAATAAGTTGACTATACACAGTTCCAATAAAGAGATCACTGTTTATAAGAATTGTTCAAATAGTCGCGCATTTGACCTGTGGAATCATTCAGTGAGTTTACGTGGAGAAACCATAGGGAGGATCACTCTTATTTATTCCAATGGGAATTACAGCATGAACTAGGAGGATAACTATGTCAAAACAACAATTCGGCGTCGTAGGTATGGCCGTGATGGGAAAAAATCTAGCCTTGAATATTGAAAGCCGCGGATATTCTGTCGCTTTGTTCAACCGGACTGGGTCTAAAACTGAAGCGGTAGTCGCAGAGCACCCTGACCGTAACTTAAAAGCAACATTCTCAATCGAGGAGTTTGTAGAAGCGATCGAGAAACCACGTCGTATCCTTTTGATGGTGCAAGCAGGTCCAGCAACCGACGCAACTATCCAATCGTTGTTGCCGCATTTAGATAAAGGCGATATTTTGATCGACGGAGGCAACACCTTCTTCCAAGACACCATTCGTCGGAATGAAGAATTGTCGACTTCAGGAATCAATTTCATCGGTACAGGTGTTTCCGGTGGGGAAAAAGGCGCACTCGAAGGCCCTTCAATGATGCCGGGCGGACAAAGAGAAGCCTACGATTTGGTTGCGCCGATCTTTGAACAAATCGCTGCGAAAGCAGAAGATGGCGAACCATGTGTTACGTATATCGGTGAAAACGGTGCGGGCCATTATGTAAAAATGGTGCACAACGGTATCGAATACGGGGATATGCAATTGATCGCTGAATCCTATGATTTGATGAAACATTTGCTAGGTCTTTCTGTTGACGAGATGGCAGAAGTTTTCTCAGAATGGAACAAAGGCGAATTAGACAGCTATCTGATCGAGATCACTGCGGACATTTTGACGCGCAAAGACGATGAAGGATCAGACGAGCCGATCGTTGATATGATCAAAGATGCTGCAGGAAATAAAGGTACCGGTAAATGGACATCACAAAGCGCCTTAGATTTAGGTGTGCCGCTGCCATTGATCACAGAATCTGTTTTTGCTCGTTTCATTTCTGCCTATAAAGAAGAACGTGTCGAAGCCAGCAAAGTTCTTTCTGGACCAGCTCCTTATAAATACGAAGGCGATAAGAAAGAATTAATCGAAAAAATCCGTGAAGCCTTGTATTTCAGCAAAATTATGAGCTATGCGCAAGGGTTCTCTCAATTACGTGTTGCATCAAAAGAATACGACTGGGACTTGCCATTCGGCGATATCGCGAAAATCTGGCGTGCCGGCTGTATCATTCGTGCACGTTTCTTGCAAAAGATTACAGATGCTTACGACAAAGATGCCGATCTTGCGAACTTGATGCTAGATGACTACTTTAAAGAAATCACTGAAAAATACCAACAAGCCGTTCGTGAAGTTGTGGCGATCGCTGTTCAAGCAGGGGTCCCTGTACCAACATTCTCATCTGCTATTACGTATTATGATTCTTACCGTGCGGAACGTTTGCCAGCAAACTTGATCCAAGCACAACGGGATTACTTCGGTGCCCACACCTATGAACGGATGGATAAAGAAGGAATTTATCACTATAGTTGGTACCACGAAGAATAGCAAAAGTTATTTATAACATTTAGTGATAACTAGCTATAGCTTTTTGACAGGTTTAGCCCTATAATAATAGAGGTTTAATGAAATTCAACTTGGAAAGGAACTAAAAAAATGAGTAATATTCTGATCATTGAAGATGAGAAAAATCTAGCTCGTTTTGTCGAACTAGAATTGAAACACGAAGGCTATGATACAGAAGTTCATTATAATGGTAGAACAGGACTCGAAGCCGCTTTAGAAAGTGACTGGGATGCAATCTTACTTGACTTGATGCTTCCTGAATTGAATGGTCTGGAAGTTTGCCGCCGTGTTCGTCAGGTGAAAAACACACCGATCATCATGATGACAGCCCGTGACTCTGTGATCGACCGCGTTTCTGGATTAGATCACGGTGCCGACGACTATATCGTCAAACCTTTTGCGATCGAAGAATTATTGGCGCGTTTACGTGCGTTGCTTCGTCGAATTGATATCGAAGGCGATAAGAATGTTGCTAAACAAACGACGATCACTTATCGTGACTTAACGATCGAAAAAGAAAATCGTGTCGTACGTCGCGGAAATGAAATCATTGAATTGACCAAACGTGAATACGAATTGCTATTGACGCTTATGGAAAATGTCAACGTTGTTCTTGCCCGGGATGTTTTACTTAACAAAGTTTGGGGTTACGAAACAGAAGTAGAAACCAACGTAGTGGATGTATACATTCGTTACTTGCGGAATAAAATTGATGTACCAGGCGAAGACAGCTATATTCAAACCGTCCGTGGTACTGGTTACGTTATGCGCTCATGAGAAAATTTATCAAGAAACAAAGAGAACTGAAGGGGCCCTCACTCACCATCAAGTGGGCCTTTACAAGTTCTTTCTTTATATTCGTCGTTTTTACGATCTTTGCTGTGATCACGTATAAATCCTCCGTGAATTTGATCGTCACTAAAGAAAGAACCAACGTCGAGCGAACGATCTCTGAAGTGACTTCTCGTCTGGCAAATGCGGATGAAGAGCTGACACTTGTCAATACGTATCGGACATTGACGGAAACAGACGCGCAAGACAATGCGATGTACGATCAAAACATGACATTAGAAGGCAATATGATGCGCATTGATGATTTTATTTCTGAACTCGGTCAGCGTCAATTGTCTCTGGATATCTACAATCTAGATAAGAAACTGATCTTTAAAACACAAAAGGATTACCAGCCCTTAGTTCAAACGAAGCACAAGGCGCCTACGATCGTTACCGTGGATGAAAAGAACGGCTTTTTATCTGTAGAGCCGATTTATTCTAAAAAGACTCGGGAAAAGATTGGTTATGCTCAAGTCTTTTATGAGCTGTCTGATTTTTACGAGATGCGCAGCAAACTGCTGCTGACGCTGATCGTCCTGGAGATCGTTTCGCTATTGTTGAGCAGCTTTTTAGGGTTCCTGTTATCTTCCTATTTCTTAAAACCTGTGAAGATTTTACGAGACACCATGGAAATCATTCGACAAGACCCTCAAGCCGAGGTGCATGTGCCTGAAATTACAACCAATGATGAGTTATCTGATCTGGCGGTGATTTTCAACGATGTAATTGATCGCATCCGTATGTACATCGAGCAGCAGGAACAATTTGTTGAAGATGTCTCTCATGAATTGAGGACACCTGTGGCAGTCATCGAAGGCCATTTGAATATGCTGAATCGCTGGGGAAAAGACGATCCGGAAATTTTGGATGAATCGATCCAAGCCAGCTTACAAGAACTGGTTCGTATGAAGAGTCTTGTGCAGGAGATGCTTGACCTGTCTCGGGCAGAACAAGTCGATGTCTATTATGGAAACGAAACGTCGAAAGCAAAAGAAGTGACGAACCAAGTATTCAATAACTTCAAATTACTGTATCCTGAATTTACATTTACCTTGGACGACGATCTAGATGGTGAGAAGATCCTCAAGATTTACCGCAATCATTTGGAGCAAATCATGATTATCATTCTAGACAACGCTGTAAAATACTCCACAGATCGAAAAGAAGTTCATCTTTCTGTTTCATCTACTCTAAACAAGTTTGAAATCGCGATACAAGATTTCGGTGAAGGAATTCCTGACGAGGACATTGATAAAGTCTTTAACCGTTTTTATCGTGTCGATAAAGCACGCGCGCGGACCAAAGGTGGGAATGGCCTGGGACTGTCAATCGCTCATAAACTTTTAGAGAGCTACAAAGGAAGTATCAGTGTCGAAAGTTCAGTTGGTAAGGGAACTATTTTTAGAATTTTTATCCCAATGATGGAAGAAAAAACAGCCGAGTAATACTTGGCTGTTTTTTTATGCGAAAGTTGCAAAGAAATTCAAGATAAGATAGCGTTATTTTTGTTTTAAAATCGAACGTTATTTTGGAGTTTCAAATGAACGTTCGAAAAATAAAAAAGATTGAAAAAAATCACAAAAAATAGTTGCATTAATGGTTGAAGATTGCTATATTATTAAATGTTCCCAAGAGATAAAAACATCTCGAAAAAAGTTAGAAATAATTGTTGACGGATGTAAAATCTTGTGGTATTTTTATAAAGTCGCTTGAACGAAACGCGAAGCAAATTTGTTTTTTTATCAAAAAGTTTTTAAATAAAAGTTGTTGACTTTTAAATAAAAACCTGATATGATATAAAAGTTGCTGAAACAAAGCGACAAACAACGTAGACCTTTGAAAACTGAACGAATAAAACAAACCAAATGTGTAGGGCGCTTCTATTCTATAGAAGCAAACAACATAGCAAGCAATAT